>Ga0114922_10000004_pt1 | contig 226910 bp, 195 predicted proteins | sample AartaG_FD_100975 | JGI IMG/M metagenome (GOLD analysis project Ga0114922, IMG submission 100975) | Deep subsurface microbial communities from Aarhus Bay to uncover new lineages of life (NeLLi) - Aarhus_00045 metaG | ecosystem: Environmental > Aquatic > Marine > Oceanic > Sediment | place...
CCCGAAACACCGGACTTATGCGGAAGCGTTCGCTGCGCTCACGAGATTCCGTTCGGCGTCGCTCAGGACAGGCCCTTCGCTGTCACTCAGGATGACACAAAGGGTCGCTACGTAGCACGAGAGACCCGAAACACCGCTCGGTCATGGTGGCGGAAGTCGGACGAATGCGAGGGTTTGGTAGCCGGCGCTGGTGGCCCAGATGGCGTAGAGGTTCATCGCCAGCAGGAGGAGGCAGACAGCGGCGAGGCCGATCTTCGCGCCGCGGCGGTCGCCGAAGAGCGCGCTGAGGCCGCGGGCGGAGACCAGCGCCAGCATGGGCAACACCGAGACGAGAAAGCGCCCGCCGGCTGTCCCCATTCTCCAGTCCACGAACAGCACGTTCCGCAGCAGGCCACCCACCACCACCACCGCGGCCGCCAGCCAGACCACCAACGTCAGTACCTGATAGCGCGGCATTCCGCGGCGCCGCACAAAGGCGAGGGTGAGGCCGCCGAGGGAAAGGACAGCGAGGGCCCCGAAGAAGCGCGAGGCCAGCTCGGCGCTCATGTGGGCCTGGACGACATCGAGGGGGAGGAAGGTGAAGATGAAGACACGGCCGGAGAGCAGGGACAGCAGAACGCCTCTTTCCGCTTCGGGCAAGTCCAGCAGGGGAGCGAAGTACGCGTACACCAGCGGCGTACCGAAGATCGCCCACTTGCGGGCGTACCACCATCCGCCGAGCGCGACCGCCAAGCCGGCGATGGAGGCGATGTTGAGGAGGCGGCGCCGCCATGAGTCGGCCCCGGGCTCGAGGGCAAGCACGACCGCGGAAAGCGGAACGAGCCCGAGCGCGGTCTCCTTCGCGTTGATGGCGACGCCGACGAGCAGCCCCAACAGCAAGATGTCCTTCCTGCCGGCGCCGAATCGGAGGATGCGGGCCCACTGCCAGGCGGCGGCCGAGAAGAAGGCGATCAACAGCGAGTCATTGATGATCACCCCATTCAGATACGTGAACATCGGCGTGAACACAGCCAGCGCGACTCCCGCCAGGCACACCGCCGGCCGGTCGGGGAAGACGGTCCTCGCCGTTGCCCAGGCGAGGAGGAGGGTCAGCGCGCCGAGGATCACGGAGAAGAACCGAACCGGCCGCACGGGGCCAGGGACCGAGAAGGTGTGAGGCTCTCGGGTCGTTACGTCGGTGAAGGTGACCGACTGATCGGCGCGCCACGAGAAGGCGCGCCAGACGACGGCGGCGAGGGCATAGTAGAGAGGCGGATGATGGGCCTGGTGACTGCGGGCGGCGCCGGGAACATAGGCGTCGTCGGCCTCGGTGTGGGTGAGGGCGGGCAGCCGGCCGTCAATGGCGAGGGAGCGGACGTAGATGATATGGGCGGGTTCGTCGGGGCCCCATTGGAGGCGAGTGGCGAAGGACTGGAGGGTGGCGAGCGCGAGGTAGAGGACGAGTACCAGCGCCAGGCCGATCCGGAGGATGGAGGGCCGCGTGCAGTGTGCTGCCGCTTCCGATGGGCGTGTCATCGCCATCGGTTTCTCTCTGCGCCCGCGCGTCTCCTCCGCTCGTTGAGGTGCGCGCAGGGCTGAACTGCTCTACGTCGAAGCACGCGGGCCATGGCACTGGTTCCGGTTTTCGATCTTGGGAACGTGCTGATCTTCTGGCACGAAGAGTGGTGCTTCGAGAAGCTGCGTGCGCGCTGTCGGCCCGGCGCGGCGGTGGAGCAGATATTCCGGGAGCACTACGAGCGGGCGCGGGTTGACAGAGGAGGGGATTTCGACTCGCTCCATCCGCTGCTGGTGCGCGATCTCGGCCTGACGATGAGTCCGGCCGAGCTGCGTCTGGCCTGGCAGGACACCTTCGGCCTCAACCCGCCGATGCTGGACGTCGTGCGGGAGCTACGCCGGCCGCGACTCATGCTGTCGAACACGAATGCGCCGCACGTAGAGTGGATTGGGGAGCAATGGCCCGACGTGTTTCCGCTGTTCGACCGGTGCGTGTTCTCGCACCAGGTGGGGATGCGCAAGCCGGAGCTGGAGATCTTCCGACGTATCGAATCGCTGAGCGGGGAGCCGCCGGAGCGTCACCTGTTCGTGGACGACCTGCCGCAGCACGTCGCGGGAGCGCGGAAGGCGGGATGGCGGGCGATCCAGTTCCGAGGGGTCGAGGACTACCGGCGGAGACTGGCAGAGCTGGACCCCGAGGCCCTGGCCCCAGGTTGAGCCGAGCGTGCTGGTGCCCTCACACCCGCCCCAACGGACTCGTCTTACTGTGCGCCTCCGCCGCCACCGTGTCGTTCATGTAGGTGTATCGCTGCACCGCGCTCAGCTTCCACCTCCGCTTTAGGCCAGTGCCCGTTCCACCTCCGAGAGAAGCACCTTCGAGGAGGTCGGTTTCCGGAGATAGGCACTGACACCGAGACTCTTCAGGTCCTCTTCCTGGTCCTCAGTTGCACTCGCCGTCAACACGACAACGGGTACCGTGCTGTGCAGCGTATGCCGCAGGAACACCAGAACATCCACGCCGCCCTGCAGAGGGAGGTTGATGTCGAGGATTACCACGTCGGGCAGACTCTCCTCGGGGTCAGTCAACAAGGACATGGCCTCCGGGCCGTGACGGGCCTGCTGGACCTCGTAGCCGTTGCGCACGAGCAGCTCCTGCAGGAACGCCGAGACCTGCGCGTCGTCCTCGACTATCAGCACACGCCTTGAACGTTGGCTACCTATGGCTCCATCCTCCCCGTGGCTTGCTGCAATGCTACCCAGACACTGGTGCCCGGTACACTAATTTACCTTTGCCGCGACGTAGTCCTTGCGTGTACTTCCGCTGGATTGAGCGAACCCACAGTCAATGCTCGACCCCCGCGGGGAGGTCCAGGGGGTGCTCACGCGGGGGCCCGGCTCTTCCGTGGCCGGCCCCGCTATGCCAACGACCCCCGCTCCCATGTCATAGGGATGCCTCTGCGGGGGCCGCCCCCGCCGTAAAGCAGGGGTACTATCATGTTCCCCACCGTGGTAGCCTCGGCAAACCTGCACTACCCACTACCTCGGCTCCGCGGCCTGCACTGCACACGTGCCAGCCCCCAAGGCGCATGGCCGCTGACTCCCCGGTCTGCATCTCCCAGGCCGCGGCGCGGCTCCGGTGCCCAGCCCAACGCCCATGCGCGCTCAGGACAGCAGCAGGAGTCCCTGCGGGAAGTCCGAAGTCTACTCCGCGATGTCCTTCCGTGTGATCGAGTGACTGGACGGGACACTATCCGTTGAGGGTCGCCTCGTGAGTTCCAGAAATCACCAGACACCTGTGCTCAAGTCAGTCGTCCGGGGCCTGAGGGTACTGCGCGCCGTCGAGCGCTCAGCGGACGGCAAGCAGCTCTCGGAACTGAGCGCGATTCTGGGCATAGGCAAGTCCACTGTCCTCCGTCTTCTGCGGACGCTGGTGGCCGAAGGAGCGCTCGTCCACGAACCGACGACCGGGCGCTATAGACCGAACCTGGCGTCGTGGCTGTCGCTCCTTCCGTTCTTCGGGCCGGCGCGGTCCTTCCTCGCCGCCATGCAGGAAGAACTAGGCCGGTTGGCCGAGGCAGCGCAGGCCACGGCAATCATCGCGCTGCCGGACGAGAGTCGCACTCATATCCTGGCGACCATATCAGCAGCTCCGTCGGCCCCGGTTTACGTGGACCCGGAACCCTTCGGTCAGGGGGCGCTTCCGCTTCACGCGGCCGCCTCCGGCAAGTGCTATCTCGCTCATCTGCCGGCGACAGAGCTGAACCAGTACCTGGCGTCAGGTCTGGAGAGGATGACCCAGTACACCATCACATCAAGCGCTCGCCTCAGGAGCGAACTCCGGCGCGTCCGGCAGCAGGGGTACGCCGTAACCGCGCATGAGGCAGTGAGAGGGGCGCCGGGGCTGGCGGTTCCTCTGCGGGATTCTGCCGGCGCTGTGGTAGGTGGGCTGACGCTCCTGGTAGTGGCAGATGATGTCAGGGACCGCGGTTGGATGGCGCATCTACCGCCTCTCAGGGAAGCCGCAGAGAGGCTCCGCGAACTCCTGACTTACGACTCCTGGCGCGCTTGGGCGGAGAGTGCCGGCAGGAGCGACCTGCCGCTCCCGTCGGCCTGGGATACAGCCGACCCAGGATTCGGCGACGGGGCGACACCGCACGTGCGCTCCGTGTCCCGCATGATACGCCTGATGGTCATGCTGTTCCGGCATCCGGAGGGTGTCTCGGTAAGTGAGTTCGCCTCCCAGCGTCATGTCAGCAAGATGACTGCCTTCCGACTGCTGAATACGCTGGCGGCCGAGGGCAATGTCCAACAAGACGCCCCAGAAGGGCGCTACCGAGTTAGCCCGCTGCTGTGGCTGCGGATGGCGCCGATGCTGCGCTCGGCCGCCTCCGTCACTGCGGTGACCGAGCAGCTTCTGGGGCGGCTCGCGGCGTTGACTGGCGCGACGGCCTGCCTTGCGTTCCCGGACAGAGAGAAGAGAACTACGATAGCATACTACTATGTGCTCCCCAGCGCTCCCATATGCTGGCACCCAGAGCGCCTGTCACCGCCGCCGCCACTTCACGCCACAGCGGCTGGAAAGTGCTATCTGGCGGGACAGTCAAGGCTGGAAATCGACTCATACATCAAGGATGGGCTGGCGGCGCTGACGAGCAACACTATCACCACGCGCAGTCGACTTCTGCGCGAGCTTTCCGATGTCCGGAAGCGAGGGTACGCGGTGACACACGAGGAGACCGCCATCGGCGCCAGCGCGCTGGCTGTGCCGGTGCCCGACGGCAGCGGCGCTGTGGTCGCAGGGCTTGTCGTAGTCCCAGTGATACAGAGCATCACAGAGGCGTACGTCAGGCGCTGGCTGCCGGAGCTGCGCGAAGCGGCCGATCGCACATCCTCGCTGCTGGTAGGCGACTGGAGAGAGGAGCTGCGACGACCCGACTAGGCAGGCTGCGCCGCGTATCACATAGTAAAACGGAGTTGTATTTCGTCGGCGGGGTGGTATATTAGACTGTCCGGCTCCGGGGATCGTGCTGAGCCAGGTTCCCCTCGCCGCTCAGGGCCGGGGCCGGACCCTACTCCATGTAAGACTCGCCACTGCGCCGCGGCGCCGCCATTGTACCAGAGACTTGCCACCTGACAAGTCCTCTGCGGCTGTCGCACACGTCGTCCTGTGGACCGCCTGAGGGATTGGCTAGAGGGTTCGTCTCAGTGAGTGCCTGCACTGCAGGAGGTCGCACTTCTCGGTCTGAATCGGCGCTCCGGCCGACGGCGGCGCGTGCTCGCTGAGTCACCCCGATCAGGCGTCCTGTGGCTCCGTGCTGCGCCTCGCGCTGACAGAAGGCCCCACTGCCTGTGGGCGGATTACTGGACACGCGGGAGTGTCGGCAGGTTGCACTGCCGCCCGCGGGGTGGGAAGATGTAGACGGCGGGCCGGCTCCGGGGATCGTGCTGAGCTATCACCCCCCTCGCCAATGAGAACCGGGGCCGGACCTGCTTCTGCGCGTTGCTCCTGCCTGCGGTAGATACCGCACTGTGCGGCGGACATCTGCTGCTCGCCCTCCGTTTCGTCTCAGAGCCCCGCCAGGGGACGCGTCTTGCTGTGCAACTCCGCGGCCACTGCGTCGTTCATGTAGGTGTACCGATGCACCGTCCTGGGCTTCCGCCAAGCGCCCGGCGCACGAGATGGGACCACTGAGAACGAGTGAGATGACAAGCGCGCGCGACCGCGACCGAAACAGAGGGACTCAGCAGGCCGGCGGTCTGCCTAGAACTCAACAGTCTCGCGGCTAAGCAGACAAGGGGCGCGCGGGACTTCGGCTTCCTCAGCATCCTGTGCTGGAGACTCACCTTGGTGGAGCGTTCCCAGCATCCACTGCGCTGAGGAAACAACTCTGCCAATCTGGAGCGGCTTGGTGAGATACAGGTCGGCCCCCGCGCGGTTACCGTCGAGGAAATCCACCCATTCGCTGCGGCCGGTGAGCACGATGACCGGCAGGTACCTCGTCTCCGGGTTGGCCCTCAGTTGCCGCAGGACCTCAAGCCCGTCCATGACCGGCATGGTGATGTCGAGTATCACCAGCTCCGGCCGGTCCGACTCGACCTTCTGCAGGCATTCCATCCCATTCCGCGCGGAGATAACCGAGAAGCCCACCCCCTCCAGGGCTTCCCGGATTAGCTCCACCGTCGGCGGGTAGTCATCCACAACCAGCACGCGTTGCGCCACGCGCGTTGCCCCTCGAACATCACGCAGACCTAGGTTGGCCGTCCGCCGACGGGAGCCCAGGCCGAATACCCCCCTGGACACCCCGGCCTAAGGTCTTATTCCGTGCTTGGCGGCTCTTCTAACATGCGATTTGCCGCTCTCAGCTATGCGCTTCCGGAGGATTCATCCGCGCGGGAGGCCCGATGGCCGGCGATCCGGCCCCGAGGCGTCGAGGACTGCTGACGAAGACTGGCCGAGCTGGACTCCGATAGGTTGCGCCAGTAGCGGGCCACGACAGCTTGACCCTCGTCTCTGGCTGCGGGTATAATCGAGGTGGGAGGGCGGGGATAGCTCAGCTGGTAGAGCGTCAGCCTTCCAAGCTGAATGTCGCGGGTTCGAACCCCGTTCCCCGCTCCACCTGAGAGCCAGAGGATGCAATGCGCGCTCCAGCAGCGCGCGTCGCGAACCGCGGCGCGCCTGGAGCAGATCAATCACGCCGAGGAGGCAACCGGAGATGAGTTCCACGGAGAAGAAGATTGCGGCGACATTGGTGGTAGTGCTGATCGGCCTGATCGCCGTGTACTTCACGATGGGGTCTGGCACAGGGGGCAGTGGGGGGATTGCAGGCACGGGTATGTCCGGGGGACGCGGCGGCGGATTCCCCGAGGTCGCGGCGATGGGGCCTGAAGATGCGAAGGTGAAGATTGTAGCACTGGTGCCGATAGTGAATCCGTGTCACGCGGCGACGGTGGCGGCGCTGAACGAAGTGTATGAGGATAACCCGGAGAACATTCACCTGACGCTGATCGACTTCTTTGGTCCGGACTCTATGGAATGGAAGCAGAAAATGCGCGTGACGTGCGCGACGGTGGAGATCAACGGGCAGCGCACATTCGATTTGAAGGGCCGCAAGGTCACATTTCAGCAGATGGAGGGGGCAATGTACAAGCCGACCGACCTGAAGACGGTGGTGGAGGACGAGCTGGCGAAGGCGGGGTAGCTTGGGGCGGGCCGGCCGCGGGCCGGTAACATGGTAACATAGGCTTGTGTAGGGTTGTGCGCCCGTAGGTTCATCGGGCGCCAACCTGAGCTTGTGTGGATTTGTGCGCCCGTAGCTCAGTGGACAGAGCGGCTGCCTTCTAAGCAGCGGGTCGGAGGTTCGAATCCTCCCGGGCGTGCCATAGTATCGTAGGGCAGGAGCGAGTCTCCTGCCCCAGCGGCAGAGCGCGGTGAGCGTAGCTCAGCGGTAGAGCGCCGGACTGTGGCTCCGGTGGTCGCGGGTTCAAATCCCGTCGCTCACCCCATTTTCCTGGCCGGCTCGGTCGTCTACTCCATCGGCACCGGGTCGTCGGGGAGGTTCATGGCGGCGATGAGGCTGGTGGGGTGCGCGACCTTCGAGATGGTCTTCTGGGGCCGTTCCTCGCTCGGGCGGAACTTGGTGACGCGCTCGAAGGGCGGGGTGAGGGGGATGATGCCGAAGTCCTCTTCCCTTGCCCGCTGCACTGCGCGCGCCGCGCCGGCGCGGATGCGCTCCCGCGCCCGGACCGGATGGATGTGAATCGCGGGGGCGATGAAGCGCGTATATTCCTCGACGTTCAGGTCCTCGCCTGTTCCCGATCTGATGCCGCGCTTGACGGCGACGGTTTCGATGCCGGGGACGAGGGCCTGCGCCTCTTTCGCGAATGCCTCGTCACCTGACCCGAAGATGGTACGTACGCCGAGCTCGCTCGCGCACATGGCGAGCTGGCCGAACTCCCCGATGGAAAGGTCGTTGATCGCGAGATCAATGTGGTGCAGGGACTGGGTGTGGCAAAGGTGCCCGTACTCGGTGCCTGCCTTTGCGTGCTGGCCGACGAAGGCGAGATAGTCGAAGGAGTTGTCCAGACAGAGGGGCCATGGGCCGTCGCCCCATCCGCGGAGGAGGTCGGCGCGGGAATCGAGGAGAGTAACGTCGATCGCGCCGGGGCCGTGGCCGTCGCAGACCAGAATCTCCGTCGCCCCGCCCTCGAAGAAGCCGTCAATGGCGGCGTTGACCTCGCGAGTGAGCAGCTCCCTGGCGGTCTGGTAGTGGAGCTTGCCGGGGCCGGTCCACTCCTCGAAGTCCAGCACGCCCGCAACACCTTCCAGATCGGTCATGAGGTGGAGTTTCATTGTGGTCTCCTTGACGGATGGGGCAGGAGACACGCTCCGGCCCTACGATGTTCTGGGAGGTACGAGGCGGGGCGTGAGAGCTCCTGCCTTAGTCACTGCCGGACGCCGGACTGGTCCAGATCCTTCTCCTCGTCAGGAGACTGATCACTTCGGGCGCTCTCGACTGAATCCCCGCGCCGTATGCGATGATATCCAGATTCCGACACGCGCTTCTCAGATCTGTCTGCCCGTCGAATACCGCCATGCAACTGCGCGAGAGCAGCGAGGCAGCAAGCTCCGGTGAATCAAGTGCCTCGCCGACTCTGTGCTCCTGCTCGCCGGGAGGGAGCGTAAGGCGCGCATCCCTCGTGAGAGCGAGAGCCTGCAGCCTCCTGTCTGGAACGTGGCTGCGCGCGAGCATCCTCTCGAATGTGAAGACAAACCGACGGGGCTGGCTGACGCCGTCCCACCTTGCGTCAAGACGCCTTTTGAGCCAGGCCGTTGCCCTGGGGCCCAACAGGACGACCAGCCCCAGCGCAGCCCGAACAGGGCGATCTTTCTCGCTGGCGAGCAAGCGACACAGGACGTCGATGAAGTTTGCTGCGTTGAGCCGGAGTAGCCAGAACAAGCAGGGCGCATAGAAGTCATTCAACGCGCAGTCCGCCAACAGAAGATCTGACTCGCGGTCCTCCGCAACATGATGACGCTCGGCGTAGATCCGATAGTACACATTCTCACCCAAGAGGAATCTGGGCCGTTCTCTCGCAATGAGCCTGTTCGCCGACAAGATGTTGTTGATCTCGTCAAACAGACCCTCCGCGAGATCCTCGTGAAGGATCACTCCAGAGGCTTCCTTGGGGTCACGCGTGAGCCGTACGGTGGGCGCGGACGGGTCAGAGCTCACATGGGTCACATGCACAACACTTGCTCCCGCACCCCCAGTAGCTGACGAGGCAAGGGGCACAGCGACGGGCACCTCCATTCGACGCAGTAGCTCCTGCCTCAAGTACTCCGTACGCGCGCCGATGATTCTCTCATAGTGGCTGGGACTCGCGACATCGGATTTCGCTCCGTACCGCACATATACCGCGTGCTTCGCGATCAGTGTGCGCGTCTTCCCCGAGGGTAGTCTCTCCACCGCATCTTTCAGAGCAACATGCGGCATGAGCCGACTCGGTGGGACGTGTAGAATGGCGAACCACTGGCCGCGCACTTCTACCCCTCGGTAGCTGAAGGCGATCTCAGGGGTCGCATAGCTGTTGAACAACTCGGCGAGTCTGGAGGGGTCGACGCCTGAGAGGTCGGGTCGCGAGAGACCCACCCATCGTCCGCGCTGATCCACACCAAAGACGATGAACCCACCGAGGGTGTTGGCGAACGAGAAGGCGGCCTTCGCCATGCGCAAGCGCAACGCCAGCTCTACGCTCGCGCCTAGCGGCGGGTGTGCCTTCCATTCGAGGAAGCGCGATTCCGACTTCTCTGACCGGAGCCGCTTGAGGAGCAACTCGAAGTCGTCAAACGGATCTTCAGACTTGGCGAAGGCCCGGATTGTTGGGAGGCGTTGAGTCCTCATTTGTGGTCGCGTCCATACGGGCCGGAGGGGCGGCCAATCGGATATCGAGCGGGCCCATTGCGCTGGCCCCTCCCAAGCGTTCGCCTGCTGAGGCCAACGTACTACGGAGCACGACTCCTGTCAAGGGGATGGCAAGAGGCAAGCCACCTTCGCCGAGGCTTCGGCGCGCAGGGCTCCTGCCCTGTGACCCGGCACTAGACACGGCGCAGCCCCTTATCCAGCCAACCGGTGACGATTTACTTCGGCCGTCATTCCTGCAAGAGCCTCTCGTCAATCTTGAAGCCGGGGCACTTCCCTACCAACTCATGAAGAAGCTCCAAGACAATGTCCTTTCTGGCCATCCAACATTCAGCATCCGCCTTCAGGGCCATCGCATAGACCTCTTCGTGGATGGCATCAAAACCGACAACGGGAGCCAGCTCCGCCAGGCAGCCCCTGGGATCACCGCCCTGTTCGATGACATAGAGGCGCTCTGGGCTGATCCCCAGCTCCTCGGCCATCTGCTCCACAGTCAGGTCCTTCTCCTTCCTCTTCAGTCTCACGTGTGCGCCGAAGTTCACTCCCATCCTTTGCCTCTCCCTTCGCACTGTCAACTGAAGCTGGGTAGGGCAGAACCTTGCGTTCTGCCCAGACTATCCAAACGCCGCAGGGAGACCCACGACCTTTCTGACCCTCCGATTTCCTGTGCTACGCACTGGGCAGGAGGCAAGCTCCTGCCCTACCCCAGGGACCTTTCTCAGTCGAGAGTTGCGTCTACTGCCTTCAGGTAGTCGATACCCTCCCTCAACTTCTCCTCCGGAGGCACGGGCCGGAAGTCTTCGATGGTGATGAAGTGTTGGTAGTCGATGGCATTGAGCTTCTTCAGCAGCCGCGGGTAGCTGTAGAGCCCCTCCCCCATCGGCACCCCCGGCCACTCCCACTCCACCGTCCCCACTTCGTCCCTCCCCTTCTCAACCGGCCGGTGGCCGCCCACGTGGAGGTGTCCCACGTAAGGCCCCAGCAGCTCCAGCCCGATCTCCGTCGTCTCATACCCATCCGACACCATGTTCTGCGGATCGTAGATCACGCACACCCGTTCCGGCCCCCAGTTCGAAACGATCCGGTGCGCTAGCGATGCGCTCACGTGGATCGTCCCGCCATGAATCTCCAACGCCGCTTTGACGCCGAAGGGCTCGATCACGTCGAGGGCACTGCCGTACGCCTCGACCGCCTCCTCATACAGCTCGTTGTAGTCCACCGACCCGTCGTAGCCCCGCGGGCAGCCGACCCGCACGAACGGCGCGCCGGTCGCGGCTGTGCCGCAGGCGGCCGCGCCCTCGGCGAGGAGCTTCACCTGCTCCAGATCGGTGGCGGGGGCGTTGCTGGCGATGCCGGCGATGGCGAGGCCGTGGTCGGCGGCGACCTGCTTCATCCTCGCCGCGTTCTCGAGGAAGTTCTCGGGGGTGAGGTCGTTCTTGTGCTCCCCCCATTCGCTGTAGCCCTTGCCGCGGGCCGAATCGGGGACCCGCCTGACCCGCCACTCGATACCATCGAAGCCGAGCCGCTGGAGCAGGGCCGCCTGCTCCTCTAGAGTCAGCTCGGGCAGCATGACACTGGTCGCGCTGTAACGCATTCCGGCCTCCTTCCGTAGATGCACCGCGGCCGTCTACGACCAGACACACATGTTATCCTCCCGGAGGGGGAAATCGCCGCGCTCGCGCAGAACCCTGACGGGGGCCCGGCGGCGCGGGCGACGCACGAGGGCAGGCGCGGCGAGCGGCCCACACGGTTGGCGGGAGGATTGTCGATGCGTATAACCTGGGTGGTGTTCTTGTGTGCGGCGATGATCGCCGTGATGGCGGCCGGCTGTGGCAGCAAGCAGACGATTGAGACGCCTGGCGGGGAGATGACCGTTGAGGAGCGGGGCGACAAGACGGAGGTCACTTTCGAGGGCGAAGAGGGCGAGGGGAAGGTCGAATTCAAGGGCGACGAGATGAGCGGGACCATCACGACCGAGGAGGGCACGGTTTCCTTCGGCGCCGAAGCGAAGATCACAGAGGAAGAGCTTGGGCTGCCGTTTTACCCCGGCGCCGAGCCCGGGCAGACCGTCGAACAGGACAAGAGCTTTGCGCAGGCGTACTTCACGACCCCGGACTCTGTGGACGAAGTGAAGGCCTTCTACGAAGACAAGCTGTCCGAGGTGAGGACTGCGATGGACCTGTCGAGCGATGGGAGCCGAATGGTGCAGATGGCGCTGGAAGAAGATGGGGTGGAGAGGATCATCACCATCAACCAGCAGAAGTCGGAGGAGATGACCCATATCGTGCTGACTCGGATGGAGGAGGAAGAGGACTGACCGAGTCTCGCTGTGGGGTGGCATGGTAGTGTGAAAGGTTTGGTGATCGTGCTAGACGGGGAGCTAGCGGTGCCCTGTACCCGCAATCCGCTATAGCGGGGTCGAATTCCCGCCCGAGGGCGCGTCGTTCGGGGTCTGAGGAGCGTAAGCGGTGTTGACGGCCGGGCCCTGCGCAGCGGGTGAACTGTCAATCCCGTCAGGTCCGGAAGGAAGCAGCGGTAAGCAGCCGATCCCGCGTGCCGCAGACCGTCCGACCCGAGCTGGCTGCGCTCATTCCGCCCGGGTGATGCGTTCGACGGCGGGTGCACGATCACTTGATTTCGGGGCAGGCCCGCGGGCCTGCTCTACGTCAATGCGCGGCCGGGCCCAGAGGCCCGGCCGCGGTGGCTTGCGAGAGCAGGAGGGCTGAGAGCGGTCGCCGAAACCTCCTGCGACCGGGGGAATGCGGGATGCCTTACCTCTCCCTCTATCGCAAATACCGGCCGCGCAGCTTCGCCGAGATCATCGGCCAGCGCCATGTCACGCAGACGCTGGCGAACGCGGTCAAGGCGGATCGGATCGCGCACGCCTACCTCTTCTGCGGACCGCGTGGCACCGGCAAGACGAGCACTGCGCTGGTGCTGGCCAGGGCCCTCAACTGCGAGAAGGGACCGACCCCTGAGCCGTGCGGGGAGTGTGAGCTTTGCCAGCGCATCATCGCCGGCTCGGCGCTGGATGTGTTCGAGTTCGATGCGGCCTCCCATCGGAGCGTCGAGGACATCGGCGAGGTGCTGGGGCGGGTAGGCCTGGCGGCGGCCGAAGCGCGAGTGAAGGTGTACATCATCGATGAGGTGCACATGCTGAGCGGCACCGCCTTCAACGCCTTCCTCAAGACTCTGGAGGAGCCGCCGTCGCACGTGGTCTTCATCCTCGCCACCACCGAGCCGCACCGCGTCATTCCAACCATCCTGTCCCGCTGTCAGCGCTTCGACTTCCACCGCCTCGGGGTGCGAGACATCGAGGCCACCCTGCGGCATATTGCGGAAAAGGAATCCATCGAGCTGGACGACAAGGCAGTTACCATCTTGGCCCATGCGGCAGACGGGTCGGTGCGCGACGCGCTCACGCTGCTCGACCAGGCCTATGCCTATGCGGAGGCAGCGATCACGCCGGAGGTGGTCACGGAGATTCTCGGGGGCATAGACTTCGATCTGCTCGCCGAATTCGCCGACGTGTTCCAGCGGCGGGAGGTCGCCTCTGCCCTCAGCTTGATAGATCGCGTGGTGGGAGAAGGCAAGGACTTGCGCCAGCTCGTGAATGGACTCGTCTCGCACTACCGCGACCTGCTGGTGCTCCGGGTTGACCGCCGGGCGAGAGAAACCCTGTCCCTTCCCGAGGAATCCGCGAAGCGGGCGGCGGAACAGGCGAAGTCCCTCTCTGTGGCGGAGATCGTGCGCACTCTGGACCTACTCGCCCAGACAGACCGGGAGCTGCGCTTCACGAGTCACCCGCGTCTGCTCCTGGAGCTGTGCGCGGTGCGGATTTGCCGCTCCGCGGAAGGCGCGGAGGCCCTCGCGCCGGCTGAGCGCGCGGCGGCCCCGGAACCGGCTGCCCGAAAGCCGAAGCCCGCGGCCGAGCCGGAGGCGGTCGCCGAGCCGGCGGGGCCGGTAGAGCTGGCCGATCTGAAGCAGCGTTGGGATGAGGTTCTGGCCGACCTGAGGAAGGCCCGCCAGACTTCAGTCCCCGCTTTCCTGCGGGAGGCGGTGCCCGCCGCCCTGGAGAAAGGTGTGCTGACCCTCGCTTTCAACCACCGGTTCCACTATGACCAGATGGCGAAGAATGAGGACCGCTGCCGTGCCGCCGCCGAGGCCATTGGCCGCGTCTTCGGCATCAAGGTGACAATCAAGTGCCGGGTGTCGACCGAGGCCGAGCGGCCCGAGCCCAGTGGGGAGGCGGAGGATATGCAGCAGTACCTGTCCATGTTCCCCGGCAGCGAGGTGGAGGAGTAGGGCTGGGGCAGGCCGTGTCGAGCCCGGCATGAGGAGGTCTACGAGGATGAATATCCCAGGCGGAGGGGGACTGCAGCGAAAACTGATGCAGCAGATGGAGAAGCTCCAGCAGGACCTCAAGGCGGCCCAGGAGGAGCTGGGGAAGCTTCGAGTAGAGGCCTCCGCGGGCGGCGGGGCCGTCACCGCGGTGGCGAACGGCTCCGGGGAGCTGCTGGAGCTGCGGATTTCTCCGGAAGCGGTCAATCCGGACGATGTCGAGATGCTTCAGGACCTGGTCCTCGCGGCGGTGCGCGAGGCGCTGGAAAAGGCTCGCCGGGCACAAGAGGAGAAGATGGGAGGTATGACCGGCGGCCTGGGGATCCCCGGGCTCAGCTAGCCCATCCCGGTAGTTCGCCCTTCAAGAGAGTGCTATAAGAGTCATATAAGAGTCCTGTATGCGCGCGTATCCCAGGCCGCTCGCGCGGCTGATCGAAGAGCTTGAGAAGTTGCCGGGCATTGGCCCCAAGTCGGCACAGCGACTGGCGCTGCACCTGCTGCACGCCAGCCCGGAGGAGGCGGCGGCGCTGGCAGAGGCGATTCGGGAGGTAAAGGAGAAGATCGGCACCTGCCCCCGGTGCTTCAACTACGCCGAGGGCGATCTGTGCGCGCTGTGTGCGGACGCTGGCCGCGATGACGAATTGCTCTGCGTGGTCGGGGACGCGCGGGACCTGATGGCGATGGAGCGTGCCGGCGGCTACCGCGGCCGCTACCACGTGCTCCAGGGGCTCATATCGCCCATGGATGGAGTCGGACCTGACTCGCTCCGCATCGCGGAGCTGGTAGAGCGCGCCCGGGAGGTCGGGTTCAGAGAGGTCATCCTCGCCACCAATCCCACCGTAGAGGGGGACGCCACCGCGATGTACGTCGCCGGGCTGCTCAAACCGCTCGGGGTCAAGGTCACCCGTATCGCGCTCGGGCTGCCGGTGGGCGGAGACCTCGACTACGCGGACGATGTCACCATCTCCCGCTCGGTGGAGGGGCGGCGGGAGATGTAGGCGGACCTCTGACGGCCCCTCCGGCCGCGCCGCCCGCCCGATAATCGCGGCCCTGGGGCGTAAACTATTCACCCCCGAAGAGCATCTAATACTGGTGGTGTGTGGGCACTGGGATACTTGCGTTCGGCGTGCCGTTCCCAAAGGAGGTTGGGATGAGTGATCGCTGCTGGAAGCTGAGCACCTTGCTCGCGGTGGTGCTCGTCTGCATCGCGCTGGCCCTGGCCGCGCCCGTTACGTGGGCCGGCCGCGATGGGCCCGGCTCCTCGTCTCAGAATGAGGCCGACGGAGACGGCGAGGAAGACGGAGAGGGAGAAGACGAGAAGGAGAAGGACAAGAAAGAAGAGGAGAAGGCCAAGGCCGCGGAGCCGGAGATCATCTTCTCCCCGGAGGGCGTGAGCGTCTACGCGGTGAACGTGTATGCCCACCGCCTCTTCACCCGCCTCGCCGAGCAGACCGACCTCCAGCTCGTGGTAGATGATGCCATCAAAGATCGTAAGGTCACCATCAACCTTACGGACAAGTCGCCGGAGGAGATCGTCAACTACATCGTCTCCGCCTACGGGTTCTCCTGCGGGTGTGTCGACGGGATTTACATGATCTCAGAGGGCATCCCCCGCAAGCCCTCCTCCTACCTGCTGAGCGACATCAAATCGATCCCCACTCAATACGTGCAGGCCAACAGCGCCAAGGGGCTGCTGCCTGTCTTCCTCCAGGACCACGTGAAGGTTAACTACGAGCAGAACGCGGTGGTGCTCTCAGCCCCGACCGACGTGCTCGATAAGTTCGCGGAGGACATCCGCCAGTTCGACATCCCGGCCGCGCAGATCATGCTCGAGGTCCTGGTGGTGGAGTTTACTGACTGGGATGCGGCCCAGCGCGACCTGGCGGTCCGCTGGCAGAATGCGGGCCGCGGGGCGGAGTGGGGTACGCTGGATCTGCCCGAGGACAACTGGAACCTGCCCCAGCGCACCATGGGAGAGATCCTGCTCCGCGGCGTGGCGGAGCTGCCGACGGAATTCCGCGCCCGTCTCGAGGCGCTCGTCAGCACCCGCCGCGCGAAGGTGCGCGCGGCGCCCCGCATCGCCACCATCAGCGGCCGCTGGGCCAGCTTCTTCGTGGGCATCCAACGCTACCTTCGACAGCCGATCGAGATGGGTGGCGGTGGTGATGGCGAGGAGTACTACGACGGCGGGACCCGCAACTACATCGACGCCGGGGTCCGCCTCGCGGTCCGACCGTGGACCGGCGACGGCAAGGAGATCATCTGCAGCATCAGCCCGGAGGTGTCCACCCTCTCTGCCCTCGATCCCGTCACCGGACTGCCGGAGAAGATCACTCGCACCGCAGACACGATGGTCCGCGTGCGGGACGGTCAGACCATCGTCATCGGCGGCCTGCGGCAAGAGGAGGAGCGGACCATCCGCACCAAGGTGCCGCTGCTGGGCGACCTGCCGTTGGTCGGCTCCCTGTTCCAGTCCAGCAATACGTTCACCGCGCGCACCGATCTGGTCATCTTCATCACACCCCGGGTGCTGTCTCTCACGGGCCACCTACCGGCCGAGGAAGAGCAGCAGCTCCGCCAGCGGTTCCTGGAGGCCGAGTAAGACGATGGCGCGTCTAGTCCCCGCTATATTGCTCCTGGTGGTGCTCGGCGCCTCGCCCGCGGCCGCGCAGCGCGGCGAGGTCTACTGCAACATCACCGAGATCACCTCCGAGCAGCTCAGCAACGGAGTGCGGATTACCATCCAGGCCGACGGCGAGCTCCACTGGTATCTTGACATGGCGAGGCTCATCGAAGAGGGCGCCGCCAAGGGCACGGTCACCGAGCAAGGCACTCACATCTGGGGGCTGACTGAGAAGTTCCGCCGCTTGCCCTTCCGCATCGTGAACGCGCGCTCCAAGCTCGGCTCGGGATTCGTCGCGATCGACAAATACCCCGTCAGCCACGCCGAGATCTACATCCCCGAATGGGCCCGCGAGGGCGTGGGCCTCGATATAGACGTCGTCAACTACCTGGGGTGGGTCGCCGGCGAGGGACGCTTCTGGCGGATGCGCGGGGACTGGTACATCCAATCCAGTGAAGCATCCGATGCCATCATCCTCCTCTGGGAGTCCGACCGCTTCCCGGCGCCAGAGCCGCCGAAGACGCCCGAGGATCTGCCCGAGGAGCTTGATGTGACGGCGCAGGACGGTCTCCTCACCCTTCGCGCGGTCAATGCCAAGGTGCAGGATGTCACGAATGCCATTGCCCGCGAGGCAGGATTCCCGGTGATGGCGCCGGCCGACAGCGACCTGCGGGTCAGCCTCTGCCTGCGTGATGTCACACCTAAGAAGGCGCTTGGGGCCATCGCCATGGGGTGCGGCTTGTGCGCGCAGGCCGGTCCGGATGGTGGCTGGATCGTGGCGAGCCCGACCGGAACTGCCGGCGGCTACGTCGCCTCAGGCTCCCGACGCGTCCCTCTTCGCTACCTCCGCGCGCTCGATGCGGTGGACCTGCTGCCCAACTTCCTGCTGGAGTACCTGCACCCCGACGAGGAGAGCAATGCCGTCGTCGTCACCGGCCCGGAGTTCCTGCTCGACCGCGTGGAGGAAGATCTTGCGAAGCTCGACATCCCCACACCCGAGATCTCCGTGGAAGTGGTCGCCGTCGAGTACTCCAGTGGCGAGGACATATCTCGCGCTCTGAAGCTGGAGCGCTTCGTGGACGACTTCGCCGCCGGCCTCGACTCTCTCACCGGCGGACTCGGTTTCCTCTGGCTCGAGAGCTTGCCCGACGGCTGGGACCTCCTGCTGGACAGCCTGGAGGTGCAAACCTCCACCCGGCTTCGATCCCGTTTCCGCGCCCGCGTGCTGAACAGCCATCAGGCCGTTATCGGAGCCGGCCAGAAGCGCTTCGTCATCCTCGAACGCGCCAGCGGAGAGATCTTCGAGGCCAACCTCGAACCGATCTGGACAGACAGCTTCATCTCCGTCCAGCCTCTCGTCGGAGATGGCGACGATGTGGTATTGAGCCTTGCGGTCGTACTACGCAGCCTCCGGGGCACCGATCCCAAGACCGGCCTGCCGATCGTCTCCCTGCGCAGAGCCAATGGGACGATCCGCGTGCGCGACGGCGAGACCCTCGTGCTCGCGGGCCTGCGCGTGGAGGAGGAAGACCGGCGAGACCGCGCCCTTCCGGGGCTCGGCGCTCTTCCCATCGTGGGCGGTCTCTTCCGAGCCCCCGAACGCTCTCGCACCGAGACTCGACTTGCCTTCTTCCTGACTCCCCACATCATCCGCAGCTCCCTTGCCGAAGGAGGAGAAGCCAGCCATGTTCAAACCCAAACACTCTGACCGCGTCCGTTCTCCGTTGGACAGGAGCTTGCCCCTGTCACACAAGAGCACTCCGGCAGGGCCAAGGTCCTTTCGGCTTGCCCGCCTCCGGCGGGCAAGCTCAGGACAGGCCTGCCCAACGGGCGCTCGAGTTTACTCATACCTGAAGGGCAAGATGTTTACACGCTTCCCTCACCTGCTGTGTCTTGTTGCTGCACTGGCATTGCTCCTGGCCTGGGCCGCGCATCCCGCCCTCGCCCGGGTCTACTGCAACATCACCGACATCGAGGTCAAGCAGCTCCGCAACGGGGTGCAGATCACCGTGAAGGCTGACGGGATCCTGAGTTACCCCCACAGCGACAGGGACGGGAATCGCTTCGAAGCCGACTTCGGGAATGCTCGCAACCAGACCGGGAAGAACTTCATCGACGTCAACAAGTTTCCCGTGAGCCACATCGAGCTGAGCACGCCGCAGGATGCGGAAGAGGGCGTCGGCGTGGTCCTCGCCATCGTGATGGTCGAGCCCTCGCCGGTCAACTGGCGAATGAGCACCGACCGACAGAGCTTCATCATCACCGTGCGCAGCAGCCGCACCCTGGAGGGAGTGGAGGAGGAAGAGGCGGCAGAAGAAGAGGAGAAGGGAGAGAAGGAGCTGTCCGTCGAGGTCGCCGATGGCTTGGTATCCGTCACCGCAGTCAAGGCCGACCTCCACGAGGTACTGGGAGAGATCGCCGAGAAGACCGGCTTCAACGTGGCGGTGGACGACGCGGTCAAGGGGGAAGCCAATCTCCACCTGAGCGATCTACCGGTGGAGGCGGCGCTGCGGTCCATCGCCAGCGCCTTCGGCCTCGCCCTCAGTGAGGTGGACGGGGTTTATATGTTCAGCCGCGGGGTGCCCCAGGACCTGGCCGCCTATCGGCTCAGCGGCACCGCCTCCTTCCCCCTCCGCTACATCCGGGCCAAGGACGCCTCCGGACTCCTGCCAACCTTCCTCTACAGCTATCTGCACGTGAACGAGGAGCAGAACGCGGTGGTCGTAACCGCCCCCAAGCACATGCTCGACAAGATAGAGAGCGACCTGCGGGCGGTTGATATTGCACCGCCACAGATACTCATTGAGGCCCTCGCCGTCGAGTTCACCAACACGGAAGATCTCGACAAGGTTACCCGCATATTCCGCGGTGACGTCACCGGCCGGACGACGGGATACGAGGAGGAGGACTATTGGGAGCCCGGGTATCCCGAGTACTGGCTGGAGTCCGACTCCCGCGCCGGCGAGATCAGCTACTCTAGCATCGGGGAGCTGCCCTATGACTTCGAGTCCCGCATCCATGCCCTGGAAACGGCGCAGCGAGCGCGCATCCGGGGCGCGCCCCGCATGGCGGTTATCAACGGCCATTCCGCCAACATCTTCATCGGGGTCCGGCGCTTCATAAAGGTCGAGTACATCTCCTACGGCCAGACCACTGAGAAGATCCAGGGAGTGGACGTCGGCGTCAGACTCAACGTTACTCCCCTCACCGGCGGCGGAGGCGAAATCACCCTCAACATAAGCCCCCAGATCAGCAACATCTCCGAACTCGACCCCCAGACCGGTCTCCCCGTGCTGAGCACCCGCGAGACCTCCACCACGGTCCGGGTCAAGGACGGCGAGACGGTCATGGTCGGCGGCCTCACTCAGCGCCAGAGTGAGGAACGGATCACCAAGATCCCTCTTCTCGGCGATCTGCCCATCATCGGCGGCCTCTTCCGGAGCCGGCGCCGCAGCAGCGTCAGCTCCGACCTGGTGGTCTTCATCACGCCCCACATCCTCACCCCCGAAGGTCGCCTCGCCGATGAGGCTCAGGAGCGGGAGATACGAGAGCGCTTCGGGGTTTCGGATACCACGGGCTAGTGCCCACACACCTGTAAGTGGCCAGACACCTGATGAAATGGAAGCAGCAGGCGCAGATCTGCGCCTGCTGCTTCGAATCCTGCGTCAAGAGTGCGGCTTAGCCGCGCTGCGCGCGCTTCGCTTGCTGAACCAACTGCCGCACCCGCTGGCCGCCCTTGCGGCCGATGCGCTCGTAGAACTTCGGCCCGTGCCGCTTCTTGGTGGTCTCGCCCCCCTTGCGACCAATCGCCTCGTAGAACTCCGGACCGTGCCGGGCCTTGGTCGCGCGGCCGCCCTTTCGGCCGGCATCGCGAACCGTCATTGCTCCCTTTTCCGGCATAACAACTCACCTCCCACTGTGCTATTCTCGCCGAACAAGCGACCCCGCAACTCGCGGGTCCGAGGAGTCGCCCCCTCCTGCGCCAGGTCGTGGTGGCTCAGGTACCCCCGTCTTGTTCTCGACCATTATACCCACTCCTAAGGCATCAAGCAATCCGTCCTCAAGGCTTTTTCACACACAATTGTCCGGTAATCCACTCAGCCTCAGGGAATCCCTGACTCCGCTCTTCAGGCAGTGCCTCGCCCTCCGCTCTGCCAGTCTCTCTGCAGGCCAGCCACGTCGGCCTCAGGGCGCGGCGCGCATCATATCCCCTGCTCGGACCCGAGGCGCCTACCGCTCTCGTCCCTGGGCCGCCGACGGCCCGGCGACCTCGTCGGAGGTGACTGCCGCGATCGCTTGCGCCAGTTGCTGCACGACCACCGGCTTGGTCAAGGCCAGCCGAGCCCCTGCCTCGAGGCCGCGCTCCACCCGCTCATCCCCGTAGGCGGTCACCAACACAATCGGGGTGGGCGCCTGTGCCATGATCTCCCGTGTCGCCTCCACCCCATCCTTGCCCGGGAGTCCGATGTCCATCAGCACCACGTCGGGCCGCAGCCTGGAAACCATTTCCAGCGACGACTCGGCGTCCCGCGCGGTGCCCACCACCTCGCATCCCGCGGCCTCCAACTGTCCCCGCAAGGCCAGCGCAACGACGAACTCATCCTCCACCAGCATCACGCGCGGCCGATCTTTCTCTGGTGCTGTCTGGTTCGTCTCGCCCTGGTGGCTCATGTTCCCTTCGGCCTCATGCCCGCGGCTTCGCGCGCCCTTCCCCGAGCGGGAGTCGACATAACAGGCGGAACAGCAGGCTCCCCAGGTCTCCCTGTTCGATCATCACATTCGCGGAGGCCGCCAGCCGCGCCGACGTCAGATTCAGGACTGCTCTTATGCCGGCCCCAGCCAGCTCTTGGATCACCTCGGGAGTCGCTGTCTCTTCGCTCGCGAGCACAGCTACGGTGGCTCGCTTCTTGCGAGTCTCCTCCCCTGCCCGCTTCACCGGATGCACCCTCACACCTGCCACCTTGCCACCCGTGTATTCGTCATCGAACACCCCCGCCAAGGTGCAGTTGACCGCGGCCAGCGCCTCCCGCGTGCTCTCCGCGCCGGCCAGCCGCGCGCTCCCCAGCCACACCGTCGGCCGCGCCTTCCCCAACCGCAATCTACGCCGGATTGCCCGGCGCAGCACCTCCACGCCATAGCCCCGCCCCGGCGTCCCGCAGCGGCCCAGCTCCGACAGATCCCGCCGCACGAGACTCGACCTCACGCCCACCGCACGCCCCAACTGATGGGACGATACTGTGAGCACGCCCCTCGCCGCGCATTCCTCTGCCACCCTGAGATACCCGTCCATGCGCTGTGCGGTGGGCAGCGCGAGCGCCGACCCTCGCCGCGGCGTGGCTGCGCCCTTCGCCCCCTCAAGCATGCCGCGGAAGTCCCCGAAATTGTCGTCCGCGCCGAATCTCACCCGCAAGGGACAGACGCTTGGGCGCCAGCCCGCCAGGTGGCACGCGGGCTCCATGCACTCGTGGCAGCCGGCTATTCGCAGCTCGCGCACACACTGGTAGACCACGCACGGCCGCTCTCCCTTGCGGGAGAGCTGAAGATTGCCCGCGGCGCAGCCGGGGCACTGCTCCGTCATACCGAGGTCACATGTGCTGCAGTCATAGACTCCGCACAGAGATCGGCTTGCACGTTTGCCTGTCACGCTAGTCGCCATTGCGTCCGCGCCCCTATCACATAGCCCATGCTCTTGGAGTTCGGTGTGCTAGTTCGCTGCGCTGCCGGCTGATCCTGGGTCTGTCGCGCTCGCACTCCCCGGCAGCGCAGCACCGCTGCCAAGATCTGCCAGACTCCAGCGCGGTCCCACGCGCGGGGAAGGGATCGTCCCATATGTCTGAATGGGACGGATATTTCTGCGTTTCGGGCTTGACGGATAGGGCCATTCCAACTATGATATGCGAGAAGTGTCCACATATGCATAAGTGGGGGCCGCCTTGCGCGTCGATGTCCTGAGCGATTTGCACCCGATGGCCGACCTGCTGGCGCGCTGCCCAGGAATGACTAAGGAGCACGTCTACTATCTGGAGCAGCAAGGATACCTGCAGCCGGTCAAGCAACGTCACGGCAAGATTCAACGCAATCTCTACACCACGGCGCAGCTGGAGCTGGTGGCGGCCATTTGGCGTCATCGACAGGCAGGCATCCCTCCTAGGGAAGCCTATCGGCGCGCACTCCGCGAGCAGGCCCGCGGGCAGCTCAGTATGTGGCCCGAGGGAGACGCGGAGGGGGAGACGTGAGTACCCAGGCGCAGCAGGCCGGACCGGGACCCTGCGGAGACTCTATTCCGCCCATGGGCTCGGAGGCGGCCGGTCCGGCCAACCCCCGCTTGGTGATCAAGGAGGTGGGATTCAGCTTTGGCAGAGAGATGGTCGAGGCCCGCGCCACCGTTGCCTTCGGCTCCCGCCGGTTCTCCGGCGTAGCCGCGGGTCGGCAGGGCGTCGATCATACTTGGCAGTTAGCGGCGGCGGCGTCTGTGGCAGCCTTGCAGCAGTATCTGCAGCAATGTGCGCCGGACCCACCCCCTCCCCAAATCCAGCTACTGGACACAGCCACTATCACGACAGGAATCGGACACGAAGTACTGCTAGCAAGACTCCGACTATCCCATGGCAGCAAACGAACCGACTTGCTCGGGTCCGCGTTGGTGCGAAACGATCGGTGTAGCACCGCAGTCGCCGCCGCTCTTGATGCCGCTTCTCGTCGCTTAGGTATGTTCCAACTCTCAGCACCTTCCGCGCTGGAGGAAGGCCACGTGGGCTCGCGCTCGCCCGCGCCGGCCACTGCTATCCGCGCTCCCGCGCCCGAAGGGCAGGGGCCGCACTTCGACTCGGTGGAGGATTGCCCCGCAGTCGACCCGCCAGCTGACTGCGAAGCACCGCGGGCCGGGTCGCCTGATCCTGCCCGCACGTTCTCTGACACTTCGTCGCTTGGGGTCGCCATCAGCCCCACCTCGATTCGCGCCGCTGCCGTGGACTCCACCGGCCGAATCCTGGCCGAGAGCCGACGACCCAGCCCCGCCGGCGCCAATGCCGAGGCCACGCTCGCGCGCGCTTTCGAGGCCGTCCGCGAGACCATCGCCGGCATCAACGGATCCACCGCAAACCTGAGCGCGCTGGGCCTGGCCGTCCCGGGCCATCTGCGCCCGAGGGATGGCATCTGCGTTTCCAGTGGGGAGTTCCCGTCCTGGAGAGACGTCCAGCTCGCGGCCCCGTTCGCGGAGGAGTTCCGGCTTCCCATCGGTCTCCTCAGCCCCACACAGGCCACCGCGCTCGCCGAAATCGAGTTCGGCGCGGCCCGAGGTGCATCCGACCTCGTGTTCGTGCGCATCGGCGCGGACATCGAGGTGGCAGTCATCATGAACGGCCAGCCGCTGCAGCTCCTGCGCTCCGGCGCCGCGCAGGCCGGACACGTCGTCATAGAAGCGGACGGTCCTCGCTGTGTGTGTGGCGAGAATGGATGCTGGCAGGTGCTCGCCAACCGGGATGCGCTGATCGCCCGCGTGCTGAAGGCGCTGCGCAGAGGGACGCCCAGCACGATTGGGGCTGCCGTCGATGATCGCTACGGCGCCATAACCCCCGCCCTCATCGCGCGCCTCGCTTCGGGAGGAGACTCTGTTGCCCGCGCCGCGCTGCAAGAGACGGGGCGCTATCTCGCAATCGGGCTCGCCAACCTGATCACGCTCTTCGATCCCGAAGCCGTTGTCGTTGACAGCGCGCCTCGGCTCGTCGGCGTCGCCCTGCTCCAGGCCGCTGAGGCAACACTCAAGTCCAGCCCCCGCGCGCAGGCACTCGCGCGGTGCGTACTCCTCTCCCCCGAACTGGGCGATGCGGCGCCCGTCCTGGGCGCCGCTGCCTGGGCGGCGCAGACTGCCGTCTGCTCACCCACGCCACCATCGGAACCTGACGCGGCGGCCCACGCGTACCAGGGCCCGGCACTCCCATTGCCTGCCGCGATCGATCACTCCTGCCGCCCACCGAACCCCGGAGGCAGCGGCTCGTCGTATCGGTAGTCACACCGCCCCCGCACCAGCCGTTCTCCCCCGTCTATCGCCACCAGCTCGACCCGCCGCACCAACATCGTTTCCGCGTCCACGTACACCTGCCATCGATCGACGTATTCGGCCTTCTCACCTGCCACTGCGGCGCCCTCCAACTCCACCAGCAGCGCGCGGTCGCCCGATACCCGCGCCCACCGCGCTCTCACCTGTTTCTCGGGTCCCGCTGCCACTCGGCTGACGATCCCGTTCTCACCGAAGTAGTCCATCGCCGCGCACAGCGCCCTCAGCTCCGCCCCGGGCGCCGGCGACGGCCGCCTCTCTGCCGAGGCCGACCTAACCGGTCTCAGCATGCCCTCGGTGGTGTATGTCCCCGGCCCCTCCACTCGCGCCCACAGCGCGTACTCCCACACAGACCCATCTTTCGGATGGACGCGCGCCAGCCCGTGTATCGTCGTCTTCTCCCCCGCTGCCTCGACCACCGCCGGCCACGACACCGTGGTGCGGGCCCGCTCGACCCCCAGCCATCCCACCACCGCGATCACCACTATCATCGGCGCGACCCTTGGCCACCAGCGGACCCAACCGCGCCGGCCGCCCTGCTCCGAAATCTCTCTGTCCTCACTCATCTTGATCTAGACCCCGACATCCTACGCCCGTCGCTCACTCACTTTTCTCCCGTGACACTCCCCATCCTCTGTGGCGGCTCGTCCTCTGCAGTTCCAGGCGGTGCGAGGGCGGCTGCGGAGCATCCCACAGCCGCCCTCGCAAGTGCTCCTCGGAAGTTCACCCTATGGGGTCATCCGTTTCCGATCCCGCGGAAAGAGCGTCGCCTCCCGCACGTTCCGCAGGTTCAGCAGCCGCGCAGTGATCCGCGCCAAACCAGCGCCGAGCCCTCCGTGCGGCGGCATGCCATAGCGGAACGCAGCCAGGTAGAACTCGTAGGCCTGCGGGTCCACTCCCCGCGAGCGCAGCTTCTCCTCGTAGCCCTCGGCCCGGTGCAGCCGTTGGCCGCCTGTCGTCACCTCCCAGCCGCGGAACAGCAAGTCGAAGCTCCGCGTCAGCCTCGGCTCCTCGGGATCCTCCATCGTGTAGAACGGCCGCTTCTCCAACCCATAGTGCGTGACGAAGAGCCACTCCGAGCCGAACTGCTCCTTGGCCCATGCTGAGGCCAATCGCTCCCCCTCGGGGTCCAGATCGGGCTCGCCCGCGCACCGGCCGATCGCCGTCTGCGCCTCGGCCAGTCGCACGCGAGGAATGCGCTCCGGTACTGCAGGCACCACGGCCTCCAGCAACCGAAACTGCTCTGGGCACCGCGCGTGCAGGCGCGCCGCCAGCTCGCACAGCCACGCGTTCTCCATCGCCATCACATCCTCGTGACTCTCGATGAATCCCATCTCCAGGTCCAGGCTGGTGAATTCGTTGGTATGGCGCGCGGTGTCGTGCTTCTCCGCGCGAAAGGCCGGGGCAATCTCGAACACGCGCTCGTACGCGCCAACCATCACTTGCTTGTACAACTGTGGACTCTGCGCTAGATACACCTCGCGCCCGAAGTACTCAACTGCGAACACGTCGGCGCCCCCCTCCGCGGCGGCCGACACCAGCTTCGGGGTATGGATGCGCGTGAATCCCTGCGATGTCAGGAACTCCGCGAACGACATTGCCACCTCATGCTGCACGCGGAATATCGCTCTCATTCGCGGCGCCCGCAGGCTCAACGCGCGGTGATTCAACTGCGTCTCCAGCCCGGCCTTCAGCTCCGCCTTGTGGATCTGAAGCGGCAGCGCCTCCCGCATCGGCGAGATCATTTCGATCGCCTCGATTCTGATCTCCACACCCTTTGGCGCACGCGCCTCCCGCGCGACCCGGCCGGAAACCGCTACCACGGACTCCGCGCCCAGGCCGCGCAGCAGATCGGCGTCGGCTGGATTCTCCGTAACGACCTGCACGAGGCCCGCCCGGTCGCGCACCACAGCGAACACCACGCCGCCGAGTGACCGAACGTTATGGAGCCAGCCCTTGACGGTTACCGTCTCGCCGACCCGCTCTGCAACCTGACTGCTCAAAGTCCGCGGCATTGTTGCACCTCCTTTCGCGGTTTTCTCTCTGCCGCAAACAAAAAGCCCCTCGTCCCAGAACAGGGACGAGGGGCCGATCTGCCTCTCGCGGTGCCACCCCGCTTGGAGCGCATTCGCGCTCCCGCTCTCACCGGCACGGGGCTTGCGCCCGATGCCGTCCCCCGCTAACGGTGGGGATCCGTCAAAGCCTACTCTCCGCCGCTGGGCGGATTTCGACCCGCGACTCGAGGGCGTCTTTCAGCGCACATGGACGCCGGGCTCACAGCTACCATGATGTGCGAGAAGCGCTCGAACATCATCGCTTCTACCCGGCTCTCTGCGCCCCAGCGGCGCGCCTACTCTTCCCCTTCACAGTCTTTCGCGGTATTCAGCTTGTCCCATTACCGCACACCCCCCCACAGCGTGTCAACCCCCCGTTATCACTCCTCCCACACCAATATCCGCCCCTACCCCTCGGCGCGATGGGACTAACCCACGAGTTTCCGTCCTTCTTCTTGGGCGAGCAGCAACTTGTCCCCCTTCCCCGCGTTGCACTCATAGCAACTGGTGGTGAGGTTAGCTAGGCTGTCCGTGCCCCCCTTCGCTCGTGGCAGTACGTGGTCAACTCGCAATTCAGTCTGCGGCGGTCTACGTCCGCAATACTGGCAAGTGAACTGATCTCTAGACAATACACTCCAGCGCAGGGCCAAGTGACTGCTCATCTTGACCATTCTGTCCGCCCCGCCCAGAGCTGGCCGGCATGAAACTGAACAGTATCGTTGGCCACCGCTCTCAGGTGTATATAGATTTCCGCAGTTTTCGCAGGGGCGCTTGGTCCAACGGTCGCGTTTGCGGAAGCTTGTTTTGCCCGTTGACCATAAGCGCACAATATGTGTCGTCACCTCAATGCTAGTGGCCCGGGTGATTTGAGCCGCGATCTCCTTCCAAGAGAGTTCGTGGCCGCTGCCGGCGGAGATGCTTCGCGCTGCGAGAATGTATTCTCCTACATTCATCCCGAGTGATTCGCTGACGCGGCGGTGCTTCTCTCCGACACTTGCTATCCTTAGTGGCTCTTGCGGTAGGCTTTCCTGCCGCGCGGCGGCGATCTGCGCAAGACGGTTTTGCTCCCTCGTGGTTGCGGCCTTCCGCGCAGCCACCTTGCGTTTCCGCTTTCTGTCGGTGAGGCGCGATGCTACCCTTCTTTGGATAGCCTGGTTTACTCGCCTGCTGGTTTTTGTTCTGCCGGGCAGATCCCGGACCAGAGCTTTGGCGATTTCCTCCGCTGGCGACTTCATTCCCTCTCTCCTCATCTCCATCGGACAGGGACGAGGGGCCGATCTGCCTCTCGCGGTGCCACCCTAATTGGAGCGCGCGTGCGCTCCCGCTCTCTCCGGCACGGGGCTCTCGCCCGATGCCGTCCCCCGCTAACGGTGGGGATCCGGCAGGGCCTACACTCCGCGGTCACGCAACGGGTTTCGACCCGCAACTCGAGGGCGTCTTTCAACGCACATGGGCGCCAGGCTTCCACCTCTACCCGGCTCTCTGTGCCCCAGCGGCGCGCTTACTTCTCCCCTTCACAGTCTTTCGCGGTATTCGGCTTGTCCCATTACCGCACACCCCCCATAGCCTGTCAACCCCCGGTTATCACCCCTCCCACACCAATACCCGCCCATCCCCCGCCGGGATGGTGAACCGCGTCCCCGTCTCCCCCGTGAACGAGTCCCGCGCCTCCCGCTCCACCTCGGCCTGATACGGCTCTGTCGCGCCCGGCAGATTCACCACGACCAGCGCCTTCTCGTACTGCCTCCGCCAGACGTGGGAACTCACACGCTCGCCCTCCCCGACTGGAAGCCCGATCTTCACATCGTACTCCGGATACCAGTCGTGCTGGTGGCTCGTGCTATCGCTGAAGAGATAGTGATAGTTCCCGATGATCAGCGCATAGCACATGCTCCAGCGCCGCGCCGGCGGGTCCAGCGGCGGCCGCTGCCCGTGCTTTCCATCCGTCGGCCATCCGGCGTGTGAACGGATCTCCTCGAACCGCTCAATCGCGCTGATCCGCGGGGCGCGCAGCAGAGTCGCCGTATGCCGCATCGCCTCGATGCACTCGTCCCATTCCGTCCGTCGGTGGCTCCACCCTGACTCATACATGAATCCATTCAGATATGGCGCCGCGAAATCGTATTCACTGATTGCGTAGCCGGTATTGGCCATCAGCAGGCAGTCGTCCCCGACCGCCTCCCGCACCGCACCCAGAAACGCGATCCACGGCTCCGGCTCCTCCCGCAGATTATCGTAGAAGAGGCCGTCCGCGCCCACCGCCATCGCCGCCGCGCTCTCCCGCACCACGTGCGCACGGTACTCCGCGTTGTACCAGTCCATGCGGTGGGTCCCCGGCCAGAACTGCTCCCGTTTCCCATCGATCCGCAGCCACCACGGATGATCCTCCGGGAGCGAGTCGTCTCCGTATTCATAGAAGCCTATCGCAAGGAGCACCACCGCGTCCGGGTTCAACCGTCGAATCTCAGCCAGCCGCTCCTTCCCCGCCTGCACGGACTCCGCCGCGAACCCATCCGCCAAGCCACTCGGCTCCCCGTCCGGCCTCATTCCAAGCTGCCCCGGCGACACCACGATCAAATCGTGTCGCGCTTGGGCCTCAGGCGACCACTCATCCCTCCCCGGCGCCCAGAACATGACAGTGCGAGGGTACTCTACCTTTGTGAACACCGCTGCCTCCTCTCCGCGCGGCTGCCCCGCCGACGCATCCGGCCCACGATTCTCACGGCATGCCAGACCCGTCACCACAATGACCAGGCCCGCCGCCGCGCCGGCCGCCCACTGCCGCCAACCCGCCATCCTGCCGATCCCCATCGTCGCCATGCCGTATCCGCTCCCTCTCGCTCACTCCGCCCAAACGAGAATCCGCCCCTCCCCCGGCGGGATGGTGAACCGTGTCCCCGTCTCCCCCGTGAACGAATCCCGCGCCGACCCCTCCAGTTCGACCTCGTGCGCTTTCGCCGCGCCTGGCAGGTTCATCACCGCCAGCGCCTTCTCGTACTCCCGCCGCCACACGTGCGAGCTGAGGCGTTCGCCGTCCCCCGCCGGCAATCCGATCTTCACATCGTACTCCGGGTACCAGTCGTGGCCGTGGAACGTGTTGTCGGTGAAGACGTAGTAGTAATCTCCCACGATCAGCGCATAGCACAGGCTCCAGCGCCGCGCCGCCGTATCGCGCTTCGCCGGCCGCCGCCGCTTGGGGAGCGGACCATCATCACTCCCCTCGATATCCTCGAAGCGCTCGATGCAACTGATGCGCGGCTCGCGCAGCAGGCTCTGCGTATGCTGCATCGCCTCAATGCACTCATCCCACTCCGTCCGCCCATGGCTGAACCCCGACTCATACATGATCCCGTTGAGGTAGGGCGCGGCGAAGTCGTACTCATCTATGGCGTAGCCGTAGTTTGCGAGGATCAGGAAGTCGTCGCCGCAGCGGCTTCTGACTTCCTCGAGCATTGCGATCCAAGGCTCGGGCTCGTCGCGGAGATTGTCGTAGTAGACGCCGGGCACGCCGGCTTCCTTCAGTGCCACGGTCTGCTTGACGATATGCTCCCGGTACTCCGGGTTGTACCAGTCCATGCGATGGGTGCCGGGCCAGAACTGCTGTTTCTCCCCGTCGACGCGAAGCCACCACGGGTGGTCTTCCGGGAGCGCGTGGTCGTGATACTCGTAGAAGTTCAGCTCGGAGAGCAGAACCACGTCGGGATTCTGCGCCCGGATCTCGGCCAGCTTCCCCTTTGCCGCCTCGACCGATTCGAGAGTGAATCCATCGGCCAGGCCTTCCAGCTCGCGATCCCACTCCAGGCCGAGCCAATCGACCGACGTCACCATCAAGTCGTGCCGAAGGTGGCCCCGGATGCTGCGGTCGCCGCGGACCGGCGTCCAGAACATGCAAATTCGGGGGTAGAGCGTCTTCGTGAACATCGCCGCCTCCCTTCCGCGTGGAGTCTCAGCTGCAGAGCCGAGCGTGGCCCGGTGCTCGCAGGCCATTGCCGTCGCGGCTAGCAGAAGTCCCGACACGGCCCAGGCCGCCCGACGCCCCAGTGCGACGGGATGCAGAACTCGGTTCCGCGCCAGCGTCATCGCGCCTCCTCACTCTCCCGCGAAGCCGCCAGACATTCTACCACACTGGGATGTCTGCAGGCCTGCCGTGATGCTCCGTTCTCGGTGCAGGCGGCCGCCTGGCCGGAGGGAAACCTCCACACAAGACGTGCAGGGCCAAGCGCACGACTTGGCCGGAGAGAGCGCATGCAGATTCGCAGACTCGCCAGAGGCGACGAGCAGACCGCCTGCGAGATCGCCAGCATCTTCAGGTCGTCGCAGGTCGCCACCGATTACATGGCCGACCTCCTCGCCGATGAGCGCAACCACTTGATCGCCGCGCTGGTCGATCAGCGACCCGTGGGCTACGTCCTTGGCTACGAACTCCAGCGCATCGACGGCCGGGGACCGATGATGTTCCTCTACGAAATCGAAGTCGCCGAGGACCATCGCAGGCGCGACATCGGCCGTGCGCTCGTCGAGCAGCTAAAGCGTACCTGCGGAGAACGACGATTCGCGAAGATGTTCGTTCTCACAGAGGAGGCTAACACCGCGGCCATGGCGCTGTACGGGTCTACAGGCGGAGAGAGAGGAGATCCAGACACCGTCAGCTTTTGGTATCCGGGCGAGCGGCTGTGAGCCGATGCGGCATTCATTCTACCTCAGTTCGTAGGGCAGGAGCTTCGTCTCCTGCCATTTGGTGTCGCCCGCGACATTGCACAACATGGGCAGAACGCAAGCCTGCCCGGCCAGGGGTTCCGCCCTACCCGACTCCCCACACCTGCCCCGCCTATGGGTCACTCTCAGTCTGTCATTCTGAACGCAGTGAAGAATCCGTTGGTGTTTCGAGACTCTCGTGCTACGTGGCGAGCTACTTCGCACAGTAGCATCAGTCCCGAAACCTTGGGACGCGCCTCCCCTAATACACCCCGTGATCATCTATCGCGTCGATGATCGCCCGCATTCCATCCTTGAACAGCCGCTCGCTGTCATCATCAGTGATCCCATAAGACCCCATCTCCGTCATTCCGATCACGAGCCGCCCACTCTCCTTGTCCTGCTTCAGAAGATCGACGGTGTAGTCGTATGTCTCCTTCTTCCCGAGCCAGAACAGCGTCTCCGGGAAGTTCACCCAGATCACCACCTCAGGGCCCCACGCCTGTCGCGCATCGGCGAGCGACAGATCGCCCACCGGCGGCGGAGTGAAGGCCTCGATCACCGGGCACTTCGTCCGCTTCACGAGATCCACGAACGCCGTCAGATTCGAGTTGTGCGCGTGCAGCGCCGGTATCTTTCCAGCCGCCTTCAGCTCCGGAACATACTTCTCGTAGAAAGGAAGCGCGTACTCCTCGTACTGCCGCGGCCCGTAGATCCCGCTCAGCGAGCCCACTGACATGAACTCACACGGCGCCTCCAGCACCAGCGGCATCATGCGCTCCACCCTCTCCTCCGCCGCCGCCAGCAGCCGGCCGAACTGCTCCGGATGGTCGTGCTGCATCTGGGCCCAGTCCTCCAGCGAGAAGTACGCGTCCGTAGCATCATACGCTGGCCCCGGCCCCTCGAACCGCACTATCCCATCGCTCCCCGCATCCCGCACGTGTGCCAGAAACCCATCGTAGTCCGCGTGATAGACTGTGTTCTCGATCATGGAAATCACCGGCTCGAAGTCGGCGACATCCTTGATCATCCACTCCGCTTCGATGCTCTCCCCGTCGCTGATCCGGCCCACATGCGTCCGCCGCGCGCTGCGCACGTCTCCCTTCGGCGTGTGGTAGATCGTGTAGCTGATGTCTCCCTCCGTCTTGTACTCGGCCCCCACGTCCGGCGTCTCCGACCAGATCCCACTCTGCCGCAGACAAAGCCCCATCCCCCGATTGCGAAGTTCCCGCTCGAAATCCCCGCGCGGCACAAGGATATCGTACGGCGCATACGGCACCCGATCCGGCCCCTCGCCGTGAAGCACCGCGTTGATCCGATCCAGGAAGTTCATAGTCCTCCGTGTCCCCTCAACTCACCAGCTCTCTCATGCCCCCGTCCCGTCATTCTGAGCGAAGCCCTGCGAAGCCTTTGGCGACGGAGGGCGAAGCGAAGAATCCCGCCTTTGCGCCCCTCACCCCGCCAACTTCTTCATATACCTCTGCGCCAGCTCCACCTGCGCCGCCACCGCCTCCAGTCCCTCCAACTCGTGGTCCTCTCCCAGGCACGGATGACAGAACTCGTAACACAGATACCCTTCGTACCCGATCTCCTTCAGCGCCTTCACAAACGTCGGGTAGTTGGCCAAGCGCCTCCAGAATGGGCTGGTGAACCGAATCGCCCGAAGCACCGCTTCTCCGTCCACTTCGTCGAACTCGCCGCCGTAGTGCGAGTGTACTTGCAGTGCCCCGGTGTCGCGCACCGCCTGCACCACATACTCATCATCCTGGCTCGTCAGCAGCGGACAGTCCAGACATGCCTTCAACGCCGGAGAATCCACCTCCCGGATAAACTCCAGCATGTCCACGTGATCCCGGATCACCGGCTCGTGGTTCTGGAGCGCAAGTGTCACCCCCAGCTCTCCCGCGAAGTCGGCCGCCTCCTTCAGAGTATCCCTCACCCACCGCCACCTCTCCACGCCCATCACGTCCGCGTAGCCATCATCCCAGTAGCGCCCCGTCATCTCGTAGGTGCCCTGCCCGTCCCGCAGCGTTATCCCCCGCCACGCCGCGAACACTCGCAGTATCGGCGCCCCCAGATCCCGCGCCAGCTTGATCTGCTCCCGCACCATGAGCAGTTCGTTCTCGCGCTGCTCCAGGATCGGGCTCGCGAAATTGTTGTAGCTCGCCACCGCGGGAATCTCGAGCCCGAGCTTCCCCGCCTGCGCCCGAATCCGCGCCCGCGCCTTCTCGTCCAGATCCATCGGACTCGCGTGCGGCCGCCTCGCCCCGATCTCCACCCCGTCGAACCCCATCTCCTTCGCTCGCTTGAAGATCTTTCCCAGCGCAAGCGCCGGCCCGTCGTACCACACTCCCGCGAAGCTGATCGTATACAGACCCACTTTCATCGCGCTCGCCTCCCTCCTGAGAAGTACGCGGGCCTTCTTCCTTCCCGCTAGCCCCCTTCCTCTCCATGCCGCGGTGCTCGCCCTGCTCGCATCCAGATCGCCCTCCCGCGACTGCCCTCGCACACCGGCCGCGGCTTGCACGGTCCCTGTCCCCCCTCACGCCCTCTCAGATGCCTCGCCCGGCATCACCACACCCCGCATACAGCTTCTCAATATATATCTTGAAATCTCCAATATCCTACTTGACAAACCTTGGTATGCCTGCTACTCTATGTACCTGGAGATGAACTATCATGCAATCAGAGATCAGCCGGTGCCCAAATTGTCAGCAACCCCTTCGGGTCACGGAACTCACCTGCGAGACGTGTGATTTGCGCCTTCAGGGGCATTTTGAGCGGGGCTGCCGCTTCTGCGCCCTCGAGCCCGACCAGCGTGAGCTGCTCGATGTGTTCCTGAGCTGCCGCGGCGTCATCCGGGATATGGAAAAGGCCCTGGATCTCTCTTACCCCACCGTCCGGGGCCGAGTCGATGCTCTACTCACCGCCCTCGGCTACGCTCCTGCGAAGGCTGAGGCCGCTTCCCAGGAAGAGCTCGCCGCCCGTCGCCGCGAGGTCCTCGACCAGCTCCAGTCGGGCGAACTGACGCCGGAGGATGCCGCCGCCGCTTTGAAGGACCTGGCCCCCTAGCCTCAAGTGGGCCCCAGGCCACCCAAACGTGTTTCAGGGAGGGCACAAATGGAAGACGAACGCAAGAGGATTCTCGAGATGCTTCAGAACGACCGGGTCACCGTTGACCAGGCCGCGGAGCTGCTGCAAGCCTTGGATCAGACCCGCGGGGCCGACGCCCCGGCCTCGCACGCGGGGCCTCAAGCTGGTCCGGCCCCGCCCGCTCTGCCCGCCGGGATGGCCCAGCTCGGTCGCTCCATCGCGGAGTCCGTCGGCCGCGCCTTCGGCGGCGCCGGCGGTCGCACGAACTTCAGCACTGCCCGCCTGACGGAGGCCGCTCTCTCACGCATGCAAGACGGTACCTCCTACACCAACTTCGGCCACCTCGTGATCGCAGATGACGTCCCCGGAGAGCTCTTGAAGCAGAAGATCGGCAGCATCACGAACTTCGGGTGGGTGACCGGCCCCGAGCACCTGGTCAGCGTGCTGGAGGAGCGGTGTGACACCAACTTCGGAGGATTCGGCCGCGACGAGGATGAAGAAGAGGAAGAAGAGCACGATGGGCGGCCCAAGCTGCAGAACCTGGGCAGCACGATACTGACTCAGGAGCAGCTTGGGAATATGCCCGATGGAGTTAAGTACGTGAACCTCGGCAAGCTCGTCGTGGCCGAGAGCGTGTCGGAGGAGCTTCTCGCTCAGAAGATCGCCGTCTACGAGAATCGCGGGAAGACGCGAGGGCCGGCGAATCTCCTGGGCATCTTGCAGGCCTGCTGTCCGAACAATCTCGGCAAGTTCGAGCTATCCACCGACTCCCCAGAGGATGACGTCTGAGCGAGGGCGGTGCCACCGCGCTCGGCAACATCTCGGGCTCGGTGACAACCAAGGAGGCATAGTCCCCCGGGATTGGCCCGTTGCATCGCGGCGAGCCGACCTGGTGTCTGGAATCTACCTCGTGGTGCTTCGTTGTCCCTGAACGCGACCTTGCGCTGACGTCGCGCATCTAGTATAGTGTCGAGACTTGTCGCTCCGCGCGACGGCGAGGGGATCCGCATGATCGCAAACAGGGCCTCAATTGGTGCATTCTGCCTCCTCCTAGCGACAGCAACAGCGCTCACGCTATCTCGGCCCGCGCCCGCGGCCGAACAGGAAACCCAGCCCGAAGCCGCGCCACCCTCCCTTCATGCCGTCGTCGTCTCTGTCCCGCCGGTCATTGACGGGCTGCTCGACGACCCCTGCTGGCAGCAGGCCACCCGCGTCGAGGGCTTCTGGCGCGAGGATGTAGACGCCCCCGAACTAGAGCGCACCGAGGCCTGGCTATGCTATGACGCGCGGGCGATCTACGTGGCCTTCCGGTGTCACGACTCGAAGCCCGGCGAGATCCGCGGCGATCAGAAGAAGCGACAGGGCAGCTTCTGGCGAGATGACTCCGTCGAGTTCTGGCTCGATGTCGAGAATTCGGGCCACAACTTCTACAGCTTCTGCGTGAACCCCGCCGGAACGCAGTATGACCGCGTCCCCGGAGGCACCTCCGAGAAGATCGAGTGGAAGGGCGACTGGCGCGCGGCCGCCGGTATCGATGAGACCGGCTGGACGGCAGAGATGGAGATACCTTTCTCCATCCTCCGCTACCCGGAGGGGCAGGAGACGTTCCGCTTCGACTTCGGCCGGCGCCTCGCCCGTGAAGAACACCGCGTGCTGTGGCCCGCCTGCTTCGCCAAAGTCTTTGACATGGACAACTGCGCCAGATGGACGGACATCGCCACCCCTCCGGTGCCCTTCCGCTACGTCATCATGCCCTACGCGCTCTCAGTTGCTTCCGAAGACGAAGAAAGCCGGGAGACGCTGACCGGCGGACTGGACTTCAAAGGCACCCTCCCGAACGGAGTCGCAACTCTCGCCACCTACAACCCGGACTTCCGCAACATCGAAGACGTCGTCGAGACCATTGACTTCACCTTCGTCGAGCGTTACCTCCCCGAGTATCGCCCCTTCTTCCAGGAGGGCGCCGGCTACGGGCCTCCCTCTATCCTGTTCTACAGCAGGCGCATTGGTGAGTTGGATTGGGGCGCGAAGTCCTTCGGCACCGTCGGCTCTCACCGCTTCGGCGCTCTCAACGCCTACCGCCGCGGCGGAGAGAACCATCTTGCACTAGACTATCAACACCTCTTCGGCACAAAGGGGCACCTCGGCTTCTCCGCCGTCGACCGCCGCGCGCCCGATGATCCCGACAACCTCGCCTGTGGCCTCGCCACCCACTGGCGCCAGCCTTTCACCGGCGGCGAGCGGTGGATTGGTGCCGACTGGTACCATACCCGCACCCAGAGCGAGGGCGGAGATGACGGCGCGGTATCCATAGGCGCCGGAGTGGGCCGGACCCAGGGCCTGACCTGGTCCGCCAGCTACCAGTCCATCGAGGAAGACTTCAGGGCCGACGATGGGTACGCGCCCGAGACCGGAGTAAGAAAACTCACGCTCGATCTCTACGACCGCCGTTCCTACGACGAGGGTGCCACCCAGGGAAGAGAGTGGTGGTTCTCTGCCGACACCGGCGAGTCTCAGGACGGCCGTCGCCGCGGCTTCTGGCTCGGGCATGACTACTACTGGCGCAGCGGCTGGAGCATGTGGGTCGGCACCAGCCACGGCGAGCGAGATGGCTTCGACGTCGTGGACTCCTACATCGGCGGGCGCTGGAACCGCAAGGACATGTACCACACCGGCAAGATCGACTTCAAGTGGGGCGAGCGCTATGCCCAGCCCTACCGCTACCAGCGCATCATCCAGGCCTTCCGCCCGGGTGAGCGATGGTCGGCGGAGCTGCGGGCCGAACGCGTCTACGCGGCAGACCTTGACGATGAGGGGGATGTCCTTTCACCCGAGTGGTCGCGCCAGTTGGTGTTCACCAATACATACGACATCACTGACGAGAAAACGATCAGCGCGCGACTGGTCCGCCGCGGCAGCAGCACCAACGCCTACGCCGCCTATCGCCAGCGCGTCCGCCGCGGCATGGACCTCCTCATCGTCGTCGGCGACCCCAACGCTGAAGAGTGGGTATCGCGCCTCGCCGTCAAAGCCATCTGGTGCCTCTGAGATTCCGTCACCCCATGTTCCCCCAACCGCCGGGACCTTGTGCCTTCCTTCCGCGTCTGCTATCCTGACCGACTGATGTCACCCAGACAGACCCGAGGGAAACGAATGGATCTCCTCCGCACGCGCCTGATCCTCTGCAGACTACTGGCAAGCACACTCGCAATCGCCTGCTATTCTCTTCCCTGCGCGGCTGCGGAGGCCGGCGAAGGCCGAAATGGCCCGCCCCTCGTTCCCGCCGTCCTTGTCGAAGCTCCGCCGGTCATCGACGGAACTATCGACGATCCCTGCTGGCAGCAGGCCGCACAGGTAGACGGGTTCTGGCGAGAGCACGTTGACGCTCCCGAGCTCCAGCCCACTGAGGCCTGGATCTGCCACGACGCTCGGGCGATCTACGTAGCGTTTCGGTGCTACGATGACACACCATCGGCGATCGTCGGACAGCAGAGGAAGCGTCAGGGCTCCATGCGGCGAGATGACTGGGTTCAGGTCTGCCTGGACGTAGAAGATGCGGGCCGCAACGATTACGAATTCCGGGTCAATGTTGTGGGCACCCAGAAGGATGAAGTCCCTGGCGGCACCTCGGAGAAGATCGAATGGAAGGGAGACTGGCGGGCCGCCGCTCGCATCGATGACCAGGGATGGACGGCCGAGCTAGAGATCCCGTTCGCCATCCTCCGCTACCCCGACGGCCAGGACTGCTTTCGATTCTACCTGGAGCGCCATCTCGCCCGCGAGCAGGATCATTCCGTCTGGCCCAAGTGCTACGCGCAGATCGACGACAGGGACAACTGCGCGAGGTGGACGGGGATCGCTCCTCCTCCGGTGCCCTTCCGCTACGTCATCATGCCCTACGCGCTGTCCGTTGCCTCCGAGAACGAGGATGATCGGGAGACCCTGACCGCAGGACTCGACTTCAAGGGCACTCTCCCCAACGGCGTCGTGACTCTCGCCACCTACCACCCCGACTTCACCAACATTGAAGATGTGGTGGAGACCATCGACTTCACATTCGTGGAGCGATATCTGCCCGAGTACCGGCCCTTCTTCCAGGAAGGCAGCGCCTACGGACCTTACCAGGGCGGGGAGTGGTCCCAAGGACCCGTGAATCTCTTCTACAGCCGACGGATCGGAGAGCTGGACTGGGGCGCAAAGGCCTTCGGCACTGTCGGCCCCCACCGGTTCGGGCTCCTGGACGCCTATCGCCGAGGCGGCGAGAACCACCTCGTGTGGAACTACGACCACCTCTTCGGGACAGAGGGCAACGTCGCTTTCTCCGGTGTCGACCGTCGGGTCCCCGGCGATCCCGACAACCTCGCGCTTGGGCTTGGGTCGAGCTGGAAGTTCCCCTTCCGGGGTGGCAGCAGGTCCCTGAGCGCGCAGTGGTTCACGAGCAACACCAGCGGCGATGGGGGCGACGATCACGCTGTGGAGTTCGATGTGTCGGCATGGCGCGATCAGGGATTCGGCTGGTGGGCGGGATACAGCTCTGTGGGAGATGAATTCAGGGCCGATGACGGGTACGTCCCTGAGACGGGCGTGCATGACTTCGACGTGGGCCTCAGCCATGTTCGCTCGCATGATGACGGAGCGGTCCTGTCCACCGAGTTCTACGGCGGCGCGGCAACTGGCGAGTCCCAGCTCGGCCCGCGGCGAAGAGTGTGGCTCGACCACGGCACCATGTGGCGGAACGGCTGGAGCATCTGGGCGAGCGCCAACCGCGGCGAGAGAGACGGCTTCGACGTAGTCACCAACGGCCTGACCCTTGGCTGGAACTGGCAGGATGTCTACCGGACCGGTGGTGTCGGCATCACCTGGGGCGAGCGCTACGGCGAGTCCTATCGCTATCAGAGTCTGTCACAGGCGTTCCCCCTGGGCGAACGTTGGTCCGCCAAACTGACTGCCGAACGAGCCTACGCAGCCGGCATCGACGACGAGGGGGGCATCACCCCTCCGCAGTGGTTCCGACAGTTGGTGCTGACCGCGACCTACGACGTTACTGACGAGAAGAGCATCAGCGCGCGGCTCGTCCGCATGGGTTCCGACACGAATGTGTATGGAGCGTATCGCCAGCGAGTGCGCCGCGGCATGGACCTCCTCATCGTCGCCGGGGACCCAAACGCACCCAAATGGGCCTCCCGCCTCGCCGTCAAAGCCATCTGGTGCCTCTAGCGCCCTCCCCCCCCCTAGTGGCGGAAGCGGGTCCTGTACGGCCGCCTTGCGTTGACCGCGGCGGAACGCATCGCCGCCGCCTCATTGCTGCCGTGCGAGCAGCAGGACACAGTCCGTTTCGAGAGAACAAACATTGACCCGCGCCCCGCGTCGGGCCTACGCGCGGGCAGCACCGCAGCCCTTTGTCCAGCCGAGGCGAGGAGACCGACACGATGCGAAATCGAATGGCGGACGCGCTCCGCGACACCAGCGCCGACTACGCGGAGATCAGAATCGAGCGCACGGAGCAAACCGGCCTCGGCTTCCGCGGTCCTGAGATGGATGCGATCTCCTCCTCCAGCTCGCTGGGCGGCGTCGCCCGCGCCCTCGTCAAGGGCGGCTGGGGCATCGTCACCTTCAACGACCTCTCCGACCTACCCGCAAACATCCGCGAGGCGGTCGCCTGCGCCCGCCTCGTCGGGAAGGAGAAGAGCCACCTCGCCGAGGTCGAGCCAATCGAGAAGACCATCCCGCCGCCCAAAATGCAGCGCGACTTCCGCGGCGTCCCCCTCGCCGAAAAGCGGCAGCTCGTAAAGCAGTACAACGACCTCATGCTCGGCCTTCACCCCAAGATCCAGACGACCAGTGCCAGATACACCGACCGCTACCGCGAGGTCTACTTCGCCAACACCCAGGGCTCCTACTTCGCGGAGACGCGCCCGGACGTGACCGTTGGGCTTACCGCAGTGGCCAGAGACGGCGACCTAGTCCAGCGCGCCCACGAGGGTTTCGGCCGCGCCGCCGGCTTCGAGGCCGCACTCGACCTCGAAGCCAAGGCCGAGACCGCCGCCAAGCGCGCCGCCGACCTGCTTGTAGCTCCGCCAGTCCAGGGCGGCACCTACACTGTGATCGTCAACGAGAAGCTCGGCGGCGTCTTCGCACACGAAGCCTTCGGCCACCTCAGTGAGGCGGACGCCGTCTACGAGAACGAGAAGCTCCGCGACCTAATGGTCCTCGGAAAGCGCTTCGGCCCCGATCACCTCAACATCCTGGACGACGGATCCTACCCCGGCGGCCGCGGCACCCACCCGCTCGATGACGAGGGCGTCCCCACTCGCAAGAACTATCTCATCAAGGATGGCATCCTCGTCGGGCGCCTCCACAACCGCGAGACCGCCGGCAAGATGAACGAGGACGCCACCGGAAATGCCCGCGCCGTCGCCTGGAACTTCCCTCCAATCGTCCGCATGACCAACACCTACATCGAACCCAGCGACGCCTCTTTCCAGGACCTTATCAAGGACGTGGACCTCGGCCTCTATGCCTGCGATATGATCGGCGGCCAGACCATGTGCGAGATGTTCACCTTCAGCGCCGCCTACGGTTACATGATCCGCAGTGGCGAAGTCGCCCAGCTCGTCCGCGACGTCGTCCTCACCGGCAACGTCTTCCAAACCCTGAAGGACATCGACCTCGTCGCGGACGACCTCGCCTGGGATGACGGGGGCGGCGGCTGCGGGAAGGGCCCCCAGAGCCCCCTGCCCGTTGGCTTCGGCAGTCCGCATCTCCGCATCCAGGGAGTCGTCGTGGGAGGACAGCAATGATCGAGCAAGCACTCGAGATAGCCGCCAAGCGCGCCCAGGGCGCCGAGATATCTCTGACTACGAGTCGCTTCACCAACGCCCAGTACCAGGACGACAAGCTCAAGCACGTCTGGGTCTCCCAGTCCACCCACCTCGCCGCCAGAGTCATCGTCAACGGAAAGCTCGGCCGCGCCCACACCACCGACCCACAGAAAGTCGAATCCGTCGTCGCCCGCGCCATCGAACTCGCCCAGTTCGGCAGCGAGGCCGACTACCAGTGTCCCGGCCCCGCCGACTTCCCTCAAGTGAAGACCTACGATCCCGAAGTCGAGTCGATCCCCAAGCAAGACTTGGTCGCTGTCGGCGCTGAAATGCTTGATCTCATCAAGACTTACAACAACGACATCAAGGTCTCCGCCAGCGCCGGCTGGTCCGTCGACGAACGCCGCCTCATCAACTCCAGCGGCCTCGACATCCGCGACCAGGGCAGCTTCTACGGAATCGGCATCGGCGGCGAGCTCATCCGCGGCACCGACATGCTTGCCGTCTACCTCCATCGCGACTGGCGAACCCCCGTGGCCGACCCCCGCGACCTCGCCGAGCGCGCCATCGAGCAGTTCCGCCTCGCCGAGCGCAACGTTCCCCTCGCCGCCAAGTCCATGCCCGTCATCCTCACCCCGCGCGCGTCCTCACTCCTCCTCTATTCCCTGCAACTGGGCGCCAACGGCAAGAACGTCCTCAAAGGCGACTCCCCCCTCGCCGGCCGCCTCGGCGAGAAGCTCGCCGCCGACGCCTTCTCGCTGATCGACGACGGCACTATCGACTACGCCCCCGCGAGCGGGCCCTGCGATGGCGAGGGCGTCGCCAGACGGCGGACCCCGATCATCGAGAACGGCCGCCTGAACGCGTTCCTCTACGACCTCGAGACTGCCAGCAAGGATGGGACCAAGAGCACGGGCAACGGCCCCGGCTGCGAGCCGAGCAATCTCGTTATCCCTCCCGGCCGGATGTCGCTCGCAGAGATGATCGAGGGCACGCGCGAAGGCCTCCTCATCGAGCACGTCATGGGCCTCGGCCAGAGCAACATCATGAACGGCGACTTCTCCGTGAACGTCTCCCTCGGCTACAAGATCGAGAACGGCGAGATCGTCGGCCGCGTCAAGGACGCGATGGTAGCCGGGAATGTCTACGACGCCCTCAACCGCATCGAGGCCATCGGCTCCGAGCCCGAGTGGGCTTGGGCAACCTGCGCGCCCCACCTCAAGATCGACGCCCTGAGTGTGGTGGCCAAGGCTTGAACACGTACCCAACCTGACCACCACCTGCTGCGCGGGGCCGACCAAACCTTAGCCTAGCTCGGTGCAGACCCTGCCCCCTCCCCCTCCCGCCTCCGAAACTCCATCAACGTCTGCCCCGCCAGCGCCAGCGCCAGCGGAAGCCATTCGTTCCACAGCCGCGGCTCCACCAACCGCCCGGTCACGAGAATCGCCGCCGCGTGCACTGGGACTATCCAACATGTCCGCCTGAGGAACAGGCTCTTCTTGCTCCAGTGCCAGGGCGCGAGCAGCCACAGAAATCCCAGCGCGGACAGCATAATCATCCAGCCCTCGAACGGGAACACGGAATCCTTCCCTATCAGGAAGGCGGCGTTCTTCACCAGATGCCACTCCACTGCATCCCCGTTCGCAGGATGGATCGCCAGCCGCAGCCCGATGAAGATCACCGCGAAGATCGCTAGCTGCGCCCCCGCCCACCGAAGCGTCCGGCGCGCCCCCAGCCCCTCCCACTGCGTCACCGCGAACACGCCGATCAGGAAGAACGTCGTCTCCCGGTTGAAGGTCCCCAGCGCGAAGGCCGCGAGGTAGAGCGCGTATCTTCGCTCGACCAACGCCAGCAAGCAGACCGTCCAGATCAGAATCCCGGAGAAATCATAAGGCCAGTACCACACGAACGTGGCCGGCAGCATCACCCCAAGCAGCAGCGGGCCCACATCGGCCAGCAGTGGATCCACGAAGTGTCGCAGCCATCGCCGCATCACAACCATCACCCCGAACAGCACCAGCACCCGCAGACCTACGTCCGTCAGCATCAGGTCATCTACGCCGTTCAGCCGGTTGACCCACCCTATCACCCACGGCATCAGCACCCGGTACGCGAACGGCTTGTCGGCCGTGCCCGCGGCGAACATCTCGACCGTCGCCGTGTCCAACTGATGGGTTACGTTCCAGTAGATCCGAGTGACCACCCACGACGCGCCGAAATACACCGCGAACAGCGCCCACCGGCCATCAGCCACTGCCGCCCACGCACGCGCCCATCGGCCGGCCATCCCCCGGCGCCGGCCCGACTCGACCGCGGCTCTGCTCGATCTCGCAGCTTCCATTGCCCTGCCCCGACTATGCCCCCCTCGAGGAGAAATGGGCACAGAGGTACCCCTCATTAGTTCCACAGAACCCCACCTGGGTTGAGATGTCCCCCGCTTCGCCTTCCTCAAGGCCCACAACCGGGAGTGGGGAACATCGAGAGGGGAGGGTTTCCCTCCCCCGTTGAATCGAGAAGAACGTCGGTGTGGCGGGACTTCAGTCCCGCCACTCACTCAAGCTAGAGGGCGATTTGTTGCGGGACTGAAGTCCCGCAACACCCGAACTCACATCTCTCTCCCCCTCACATCTTCCCCCCCTCCTTCAACGACACATACCTCCCGCCGCCAATGACGATATGATCCAGCACCGGCACCCCCATCACCTCGCCAGCCTTTACCATCCGCCCCGTCAACGCGATGTCATCCTTACTCGGCGTCGGATCACCGCTCGGATGATTGTGGCACAGGATCAAGCTCGCAGACCCCTGCGCCAGGGCCTCCTTGAACACCTCCCGCGGGTGCGCCGGGCTCCCCGTCAGCGTCCCCACCGTCAAGATCCGCACCCGCAGCACCTGATTGCGCGCGTCGAGAAAGATCGCTGCGAGACACTCCTGCTCTCGGTGGCGCAGATCCTCCATCACCAGCGCCGCCGCATTCGCCGCGTCGCGGACAACCGCACGCGGCCCCTCCACCGACGTCGCCAGCCGCTTCCCCAGCTCGAACGCCGCCTTCACCTGCGCCGCCTTTGCCAGCCCCATCCCCGACAGCGCCGAAAGCTGCGGAATTCTCGCCCGGGCGATTCCCGCCAGACCCTCGAACTCGCTCAGCAATCGCTCCGCCAGCCGCACCGCCGACTCCCCCCTCGACCCCACCCGCAGCACGATCCCCAGCAGCTCCGCCGTGGACAAAGCCTCCGGCCCGTACTGCTCCATCCGCTCCCGCGGCCGCTCCCCCACCGGAAGATCCCGGATCACCAACCCGCGCTCGGACATTGTCTCCCCTTCCAGCTTGCACTTCGCCCACCACCAAGCGACCACCTGTCACTACCTGTCACTGTAGAGTGGGGTCAGAGCTTGTCCTGAGCGGAAGCGAAGAGCGCCCCGCCTCTCCTGTCATCCTGAGCGAAGCCCGGCGAAGCAGGGCGAAGGATCTTGGATGGGTTTGCCTCCACACAGCCCCCATGCTAGAATCCACCTTGAGCCAGACCCCATGTTCCAACTGACCGTCGAGATCCAATTCTCCGCCGCCCACCAGATCGAGGGCCACTCCGGCCCTTGCTCCCGCCTTCATGGCCACAACTACAACGCAGTCATCACCGTCTCCGGCGACCAACTCAACGACCAGGGGATGCTCCTCGACTTCGGGGAGCTGAAAGATATCTGCCGCGAGGTCATCGCCCCCCTCGACCACACCTTCCTCAACGACCTCCCGGCCTTCGCCAGCAGCAACCCCACCGCCGAGGCCCTCGCCCGTCACATCTTCCACGGCGTCGCGCCCAAGCTCGCCTCCGCCTCGCAGAGCCGGGTTCACCTTGACCGCGTCACCCTCTACGAGTCCGACCACTCCTACGCGACTTACCAGGAGTAGAGCAGATGCCGGCTGTCGTTCTCCTCAGCGGTGGCCTCGACTCCGCCGTCAACCTCAAGCAAGCCGACGACGAAACCGGCGTCACCCTCGCCCTCACCTTCGACTACGGCCAGCGCGCCGCCGCCCGCGAGGCCTCCGCCGCCGGCCTCATGTGTCAGCAGCTCGGACTCCCCCATCGCCTGGTGCCCCTCCCCTGGCTCGCCGACATCTCTCGCTCCGGCCTCGTCGATACCACCGCCGGCATACCCGAGGTCACGCTCGACCAACTCGAGGAAGACAGGGTGGCTCGCGGCGAGACCGCCGAGGCCGTCTGGATTCCCAACCGCAACGGCCTGTTCGTCAACATCGCGGCCGCCTTCGCCGAGGCACTCGCGGCCGACACGATCGTCGCGGGCTTCAACGCAGAGGAAGCCGCCGCCTTCCCCGACAACACCCCCGACTTCGTTGCTGCCTCTAACTCCGCCCTCGCCTTCTCCACCCGCCGCGAAGTTCGTCTCATCAGCTTCACGCAGGACCTAACGAAGCGGGACATAGTTCGCCTGGGCCGCAGCATCGACGCTCCCCTCGCCTGCATCTGGAGCTGCTATCTGGGGGACCGTGAGCACTGCGGACGCTGCGAGTCCTGCGCGCGGCTCGACCGCGCCCTGCGCGATGCCGGCGCCTGGGAGTGGTTCAACCTCCACCGCGTGACCCCCTGACTTCCTCCCCCGCCTCCCGCCGGCACAGGCCAGAGAAAAGCTCCGGCCCCGGTCCTCAGCTCCTACGCGATACTCAGCTCAGCACGATCTCCGGGGCCGGAGCGGACTTGCAGTCGTAGTCGCCTATCTCACGTCATTGCGGAGCACCAGGCGAAACGACGTTCCGCGGCGTACAACCCATACCATACATCCCACGGTATTGTCAAGCTCCCCCAGCAGTCTCTCAGAACAGGCCGGGGTCACACTACGTGCCCCTCAGCTCGACCTCTTACACCTGAGCGCATTCACCGTCTACGTCGTCGGCCCTCACGACTGCCGCTCCGGTCCTCGGCGACAGGCGCCGCCGTGCCATCGGGACGTTCGTCAACTGACCCGAATCCCGCGTACAAGATCCGCGATATCTTCTCCGAACTCTCCTTCAGCATGGGCACCCAACGCTCGATAGACTCCTCCGTCATCCGATCCGAAAGCGGAGTGATCCCCACCGCAGCCATCGGGCTTCTATTCTCCTCCCGGAGCGCCACCGCCACCGCACTGAGACCCAACGTAGACTCCCCCCGATTGAGCGCATAGCCCTGTCTCCGGTACCGCCGCAGCTCCCTCCGAAGCCTGTCCTCCGAGGTGATCGTGTGCCTCGTCCGTCGCGCCAGACCTCCCTTCACCCACTCTGCTATCTCAGCGCTCGACATGTAGGCCAGACATATCTTCCCGACCGCCGTGACGTGCGCTGGAAGGCGATTCCCCACAGCCAGATGCACCCACCCCAGTCCCTTCGGACGCGCCACCGCCGCAATCGCCATCTCTCGCTGCCTCACATCCAGCCGCGCCACATACGCCGTCTCGCCACTTGCATCCGCAAGCTCCCTGAGCGCCTCCTGCACCATGTCCGTCCTCGAACAGACGTCCCGCGCCCGCGAGATCAACGCGATACATGTCAGGGGCTCCCAGGAGTAACGATTCGTATCCTCATCCTTCTTCGCCACCCCGATGGCCACCAACGTCTGCAGCAGCCGCACCACGGTCGTCTTGTGCAGTTCCAGATCCCTGCTCAACTCCGTCACACGCTTGCTTCCCGTGCCGGACTCGAGCAGCAGCCCCATGATCTGCGCCGCCCGCTCCACCGACCGCACGATCGGCTGCCCGCCCTTCGACCCCGCCTTCCTCCTGCCGCCAGACCTCTCTGCGCCACTGGCCATTCCCTGCCACTCCTCCCCGCATAGCGGGACCTTGCCTCAGTTCCCTTCCCCGACCGTAGTCCCTGCACACCGAATGACCGATCTTCTGTTCTTGACCGCCGCCCTGCATGCGGATATCATTCTCGCGACGCTTTGACCGATACCCTCAGCAAGGGGAGCCCCCATGAGGTACTGTCGCGCGCTTACCCTCACCTTTCTCCTCCTCGCCTCCTGTGCGGCCAGCGCCCAGTCACCACCCCTCCTCGTCACCGACATCACCGATGCCGGCCCCGCTCAGCGCCTCCTCGCGGTCAGCCTCCAGGGCATCGCGAATCAACACCCCGATGGCCCGCGGGTTTTCTTGCTCACCGGTCCCCGCGACCAGGAGTGGCTCGACTACTGCCTTCGAGTCTCGCCCCGCGGGACCCGCTCTACCAGCCTCGACGAGCTCCTCGAACTCTTGGAACCCGATCTCGCCGGCCAGATCCTCTACCACCCCGACCGGCCCTACACTCTCGACATCGCCACCACCGCCGCCGGCATCCACAAGGCCGTGATCTCCGCCACCGACCTGGGCCTGCCAACTGTCCTCGACCTGCGCCGCCGCTGGCAATCCGCGGCCGAAGCCTACCGCTGGGCCATCGACTCACTCCTGCCCGACTGCAGCCGCACGAAGCTCGCCCTTCTTCCGCCGCAGGCCATCGCCACCCGCGACTTCGCCATCCAGCATCGCCTCTTTACCATCTCACCCCCCACCTCCCCGCACGATGAGGCCCTCGGCGACCTCCTCTTCCGCCTTTCCCCTGGCGCCGCCATCTATGGTGCAGCCCCTCCCTCCCTTCAGCCAACCTTCAGCCGCGCCTCCCACTACTTCGTCCCCGCTTCCCAAGCCGCCAACCTGTCCTTCTTCTCTCGCCTCGACACCCAACAGCGGCTCTACCAGTACCTCGGCTACCTGGAGCCCACGGCCCCCCGCTACCTGACCTTCATCTTCGACTGCTCGGACCTGGACTTTGCCATCAACGCAATGCCCGGCCTCTGGGATGACCCCGCCCGCGGCACACTCCCCCTCGGCTGGGCTCTCCCAGGCGCACTCACCGAGGCCGCGCCCCCCGTGCTCCATCGCTACTACGCGGATGCCTATCGCTCCGGCACAGACCAATTCATCCTCGGCCCCAGCGGCGCCGGCCAGATCGACCTCGGCGCGGCTCGCGCTCCCTACTCTTTCTTCCAGTCCACCACCCGTGCCCAGGATATGCTGGACATCAGCACCGTTTGCTACCGCTCTCCCTCGCGCGGCGCCGACCTGGGCAGCGCCGTCGCCCGTCTCGCCGCGGGAACGAGAGCCCGCGGCGTGTTCCTCCTCGACGTGGCCGACATGCCCCCACTGCTGTATGATGGTGTCCCAGCGCTCGCCGCACCCCGCGTCCGCACCGTCGCGGACGCCATCAACTACCTCAACAACATCCCCCTCAATCGTCGCTGCGTCGCCCTCAGCCTCGATCCTCTCCATCTCTCCCCGGCGGAAGCGGCCCACATCGCTGCCCACGTCTCCGACCGCTACGTCGTCGTGCCTCCCGAGGAGATGATCGAGCTGATGCGCGCCATCGCTTCTCCCCCTCAGCCCGGCACTCCAGCCGCCCGCGTTACCTCCGTCAACTATCCCGAATCCCCCGCACCGGACCTGTCAGTCCCTATCAAGGTGACGACGGAGGCGTCCGCGGACATCCTCTCCGCCTCCATCGCCTATCGCCCGGTCAACCACCCTTTCCTCTTCTGGGAGCCAATGTCGAGAACGCCCGATGGGTTCGTCGCCGACCTTCCCCCTCTCCTATGTGGCGGCAAGATCGAGTGCCGCCTCCGCGCCCGCGACCGCGCCGGCCGCGTCGCCTGGCTCGCAGACTGGACCTTCGACCTCCCCCGCTCCGACTCCGACGCCGATGGCCTCACTGATGCAGAAGAGCGATTTCTCCTCACCGATGCCGATTCCCCGGACTCGGACGCCGATGGCTTGCGCGATGCCGCCGACCCCTCCCCCCTCCGCCCCGACCACGTCTTCCTCACCTACCTGGGGCCTATCCTCCCTCCCAGCGACCTCCCCTACCTCCCCGACGACGGCGGCACCATCGCCGACTCCAACGGCCGTCACCTCCAGCCCGGCCAGTCCTGCCTCTACTGGCTCCCACTCCACCGACTCCCCCCCGACGCCCCCGCCGTCATTGCCCTCGATGCACTCGGCCCGGCGGACCTCGCCTTCGGCCCGGATCCTGCGTCCTTGTCCTCTCAGTTCACCGGCGAGCTGACGGACATCTGGTACAGCCCCATCCTTCCCCCCGAGGCCCAGTTCGGAGGCGCGTTCCTTCGCATCACCTGCCCCGGCGCCTCAGCCTACCCATTGGTCGTCCGCGGCCTCGCCCTGCTCTCCCCCCCGGCCGGCCCCTCCATCGCCCGCCTGTCCCGCCAACCTCTCCATCCCGGACCTGAGCAGCCCCTCACCATATCCGCCCTCATCTTCAGCCCCAACCAGATTGCCCGCGCCGACCTCACCTACCGCGTCAACGACGGCGGCACCATTGCATTCCCCATGAGGCCCACCAACGTCTCCCAACTCTACCAGGCCAGCATTCCCGCACTCGACGACCGCGACCAGCTCGAATGGTGGATCACCGCCGCCGACTCTGCGGGCAACCGGGCCGCCACCGCGCTCTTCTTCGTCCCGATCGGAGGGCGCGGACGCGACACCGTCTCACTCCTCGCCCGCCGCGACTTCTTCGGCGATTGGATCTCCGCTCCCGACTGGAACGGGGCAGCCCGCCTCGCCCCCTCCCCCGATCTTCGAGACTCCGCCCCTGCAAACCTGACCGGGGGAGCCTACACTGTCTGGGTCCTCGCCGGCCCCCGCGGCCAGCGCCTCAGCGTCCACATCGGCCACACCGAGGTCGGCTCCGTAGACCCCCATCGCCCCGACGGATGGCACCAGCTCCGCCGAATCAGACTCGAGGCCGGCCGCCACAAGGTCCACGTCGTCTCCGAGCCCGGCCCCGACGCCCCGGCCGGCGCTGCACCCCGCTACGCCTCCGTGATCCTGACCGCGGATTCCAACTTCGTTCCCCCCACCGACCGCGTCCTCGACATCTACAACGGTATCACTCTCCTCTTCCCCCGTGCCGACCAGACGCTCAGCGGCACCGTAGAGCTCAAGGCCACCGGCGCCGGCAATGTCTCCGCCGCCGACTTCTCCCTCGACGACAAGCTCCTCCGGCAAGTCGCCGGACCTCCCTTCCGCCTCTCTCTCAACACCAGGCGCTTCGCCAACGGGCCCCACACCCTCCGCGTCGAGAGCGTAGACCGCGCCGGCACCTCCGGCCTCGCCGTCGAGATCCCCGTCATTATCGCCAACTAGTGTGCCGTCTCAGGAATAACTATGCAAAAGATGAGATGTAAGATAAGACGGCACGAGCCTACAGCGGGCTGGGGACAACTATTCCGCGATTGTTTCCCTGTAAGACATGATGAAGTTATCGCCGGGACACGACACTAGCGCCTCTCCAACTCCTATCCCCTATGATTCCTTCCCTGGCGGCGGCCCTTTCCGGTCGCCCGCTGCGGAATCGCCCATCTTCAAAGCCCATGCCGGCCCGGCCGTCGGTCCCCATTTGACCCAACCCCTCCGTGCGCTTACCCCCTACGTCTTACCTATGTATGGTAACTGTACAAAAAGAATGGCTATGCCTATTGACGGGACCCCCTTACCATGCTATACGAACCAAGGAGGTCCATCTCGGCTTCTGGGACGATTAGCACTCCTTAGTCCGTGCCAGGTGCGCCACGGTCATCTCGTTCGGTCTCGTCAGGCCGTTGTCTGGACGTTGTTCATGTGCCCGCGTAGCGGGCTGCCCCCGCAGCGCGCACACATTCCGGATTGAACGCGCACCACGCTTGTTAACCTGGCGGATTTGAGGGGAAAGGAACATGAGCCGAAACGTTGCTCTTGCCTGCTGCCTGGGACTCACTTTCACTCTCTTGCCGTGTACCTCCCTCCCCTGCCAGACACTCGCCCTCCCCGCAGCCGCCGAGCGCCCCACCCCCGAGGACTGGGACCAGTGGCAGCCCCAGATCGACACCGCCGACGCGCGGCTCAATGCCACCTTCGTCTCGGTCTGGGAGGAGGAGGTCACCGCCGGTCACCTGCTGGCTTCCCTCTCCGACCAATCGGCGCTCAAGCTCACCGCCGTTTCCGAGCTGCTTCCCATCCGCATCACCATCTTCGCCCGCAGCCGCATGCTCGGCGGCCTCATGTCCGCCCTCGCCCACCTCTTCGACGCCTACTGGGCCTTCCCGCGGCACCAATCTCCCGAAGCGCGTCAATACTGCCTCGTGCCCCACGAGACACATATTCAGCCCTTCGACGAGTTGTACCAGCAGGACCTGTCGTCCAAAGCCAAGCGTGCCCGTGCTGCCCCCCATAGGGCCGCGCGCGATCAGCGCCTGGAGCTCTACCACAGCGCCCTCAACCTGACTCCTCAGCAGCTCCTCGACCGTTACGAGGACTCCGACCCTTGGCTCTGTGCCGACCTCCTCAACCCCAAGGTCCGTCCCATGATCGAGTACGCGTTTTCCCTCACTGAGCCACAAAAGGACCAACTACTCACCGAGGGCGACTTCGCACAGCCTCTTCGCAGCTTGCCTTCCCAGTTCCAGGCCCACCTCGCCGACTGGTCCAAGGGCCGATGGGGCGGCCCCGCGACCCTGAAATGGGCCCCCGACCCGGACCGGCTCCCCCGCTTCACCACTCCCGAGGACCGCTGGGAAAACGCCGTCGTATCGCTCCGCTGGAGCCGTATGGCACTTCAGCTCCAGCTCGATCTCCTCCCGGATGTAGCTCGCTTCGACGCAGACGTCATCCGCACTCCAGCGTATCCGCCCTACCGCGCGCGCGAGCAGCTGCTCTCCCTGGGTCACCGCGAAGATACCCCCGAATACAGAGACGCCGCCATGACGGAGGCCCTGGAATGGGCGGAAAGCCAGCCCGCGTCTCCTCACGCCGAGCCCCCCCTCGGCTTCTTGGCGCCACAGCCCAATCAAACAGACCCGCACTTGACTTGTGAACTGGACTGGCGCGCCTTGCAGGGGGAACTCGTATCTGTGCCAGATGCTCTCGCACTTGCCCCGCGCCAGTGCCGCCTGGCGGTCGTGGCCCACTACTTACCCCCGGATGCGTGGCCTCCCTGCCAGCTTCACGCGCCCACCGAAGAAAGTGAGCACAACACTCTCGGCGCACTGCTCAACGCCATCCGCCGCGAGCGCGGAGGCGCCTGGTCCTGGAACTTCTACGGAAACTATCTCGTCGCGGAAGATCCGCAGTACCTGGCGACCGAAGCATCTATGCTCCCGCCCGACGCCCTCTCCGAGTGGGAGCAAGCCCTGCGCCCCGGAAACACCCTGTCGCTGGACGACCTCGCCTCCCGCCTCGCCGCCCTCAATACCCTCCAGGTCCAGTACCTCGAGGAGACCTTCCTTGCCGCCCAGGAAATCCCCATCTACGGAATTCACTTCTACAGCAGCATCCGTGCCGACCAGCGCGAGCAGCTCACCGATGAGGAAGGCCTCCCCTTCAGTGACCTAAGTCCGGATCAACAGCGCGAGGTATTGGCCACCGCGGGAAGGTTTCGGCCCTGGCTCGCATCCACCGACCTCGCCAACACCATCCTCCGCTCCCTTCCCCGCAAGCTATCCACCGGCCAAGCCGGCCTCTCCCTCATCTTCGAATACCACTTCCCCGACTCTCCCAGCGACCGCGACGTGCTTTTCACTTCCCCGTTCCAGATTACCATGTCCTCCCGCTAGCCCATCTCTGGCTACCCCGGAGCCCTACGCCACTACACCAACCACCTCCCCGAAGGCCCCCACACCCTCCGCGTCGAAGCCGTCACCCGAGCCGGCTCCACAGGCCTCGCCGTCGAGATCCCCATCATCATCGCCAACTGATCGCGGCGGCCACGAGCTGTCGCCCTATAGGGCGCATCCAGAAGTAAGAGGCCGGTCACGTCGTCTGTGTCAGCCACTCGCGAAGCCGCCCCGGGCCGCCCTGCCGCTCAGCCCGACATTCCTACTCATACAGTCCCATCCGCCGGCATCCCGCCGGCGGGGTCGAGGTGGTGGGGCCTACCAGCGGCGGCGACCGCCGCCGCCACCGCCACCGAAGTCTCGGCCGCCGCCGCCGCCGCGGTCGTCTCGCTCGCGTCGAGGTCTGGCTTCGTCCACCCGCAGGGCACGGCCCCGGAAATCCCGGCCGTTCACCGCGGCCGTCGCATCCGCCGCGTTCTCCTCCGGGATATCGACAAAGCCGAACCCCTTCCCTTCGATGACTCGAACTGCCTCCACGGGCCCGAAATCGGCGAACAGCTCGCGCAGATCGCCCTCCGTCACCTCATACGGGAGGTTTCCTACATACAGACTCTTCGTCGCCATACCCACTCCTCTTGCCCACCGTAGCCTGGTCCGGTGGCATCGTTCATGCCTTCCGCTTCTCAGCAGCCAACCACCGCGGCAAATCTCCGTGACGAAGCCACGCGCCAGCCAGGCCCGCCAGTGGCCACGCGAGGGACAGACCCGCGGTTACTCCCTTCTTCCGCCGTTCCCCCGCCATTCCTTCTTCCCCGGGGAACAGCGCCAACAAGATCACGGGCCCTGAGCCGGCAAATCGGGGTCCAGCAGACATCTCCATGCGCAGCACAATGCCCTCTCAGACGCCTCACCCGGCTCTGGCGGCACGCAGCCCCGCGCAGTCTAACACCTGCCTGATCGATTCACTGTGCCCCAGGTGAACTAGTCGGCGCTGCAGAACCCGGTAAGGAGTCGCGCGCGTGCGTGAGCGCTACATCAAGTTCCCGCCCGATCATCACGCCACCAGGGCGGCCGGAGGACGGCATCCATGCAGATCGACGAGCGGGTCAGCGCGCTGCTGGCCAAGATGACTCTCACGGACAAGGTCGGTCAGATGTGCCAGCTGACCGGTGGGAGCGACGAGCACAAGGACCTGGCGCGCCGCGGCCTGCTGGGGTCAGTCCTCAACCTGACCGGGCCGGAGACACCCAACGCGGCGCGCGTCTCGAACGAGCTCCAGGCTGTCGCGGTGAAGGAATCGCCTGCCGGCATCCCTCTCATCCTCGGCCGCGACGTGATCCACGGCTTCCGCACCGTGATGCCCATTCCGCTGGCCCAGGCCGCCAGCTTCGACATGCCGCTCGTCGAGGAAGCGGCAGCCGTCGCCGCCCGCGAGGCCTCCGCCTCCGGCGTCCACTGGACTTTCGCACCCATGGTTGACATAGCCCGCGACCCGCGCTGGGGCCGCATCGCGGAGGGCGGCGGAGAAGATCCGCTGCTGACCTCCCGCCTCGGGTCCGCGATGGTGCGCGGATTCCAGGGGAGCGATCCGTCCCAGCCCGATCGCATCGCCGCCTGCGCCAAGCACTACGTCGGTTACGGCGCAGCCGAGGGCGGGCGAGACTACAACACGACCTGGATCCCCGAGGCCCTGCTGCGGGACGTCTATCTACCGTCCTTCAAGGCCTGTGTGGACGCCGGGGCACTGACACTCATGAGCGCCTTCAACGACCTCAACGGCATTCCCACTTCCGGCAACCCTCTCACCCTTCGGCAGATCCTCAAGACGGAGTGGGGCTTCGGCGGCTTCGTGGTCAGCGACTGGAACTCCGTCGAGGAGATGATTCCCCACGGCCTCTGCGCCGACAAGCGCGAAGCTGCACGCGCGGCCGCCGGCGCCGGCGTGGACATGGAAATGGTCAGCACTTGCTTCGCCGAGAGCCTGCAATCCCTCGTCGAGGATGGCGTGATCCCAATGGAGATCATCGACGAGGCCGTCAGCCGCATCCTCGACGTGAAGTTTCGCCTCGGCCTCTTCGACAACCCATACACAGAGGAAACGCGCACCACAGTGCTGCTCGACGATGCACATCTGGACGTAGCCAGACGTCTTGCCGCTGAAAGCTGCGTCCTTCTGAAGAACGATGGCGCGCTCCCACTCTCTTCCGACATCCGCTCCCTGGCCGTAGTCGGCCCGCTGGCCGACGCCCCCTCCGATCAACTCGGGTGTTGGTCCCCGGACGGCCTCCCCGAAGACACTGTGACCCCATTGCGCGCCCTGCGGGAGGCGCTCGGGGAGCGCTGCGACGTACGCTGCGCGCCGGGGCTCCAGCACTGCCGGAGCAGCGATACCGCCGGCTTCTCAGATGCCTGCCGCGTTGCCGCCGAATGCGATGCCGTCGTCCTCTTCCTTGGAGAGGACGCTCTCCTCAGCGGCGAGGCCCACTGCCGCGCCTTCCTGGACCTGCCGGGCGCGCAGGAGCAACTGGTTTCCGCCATCGCAGACGTCGGCAAGCCGGTCATCGCAGTCATCATGGCCGGTCGGCCCCTGGCCCTCACCAATGTCGTCGAGCGTGTAGACGCACTCCTTGTGGCGTGGCACCCAGGCACCATGGGCGGGCCGGCCCTGGCCGACCTCCTGCTCGGCGCTGTCTCGCCCTCCGGAAAGCTCCCCGTCAGTTTCCCTCGCACCATCGGCCAGGTGCCGGTCTACTATGCTCATAAGAACACCGGTCGGCCGGCGCCTCCCGGCAAACGGGCCCTCCCTGTGGGCACGCCGCTTGATCCGGAGAGCTTCTTCTCTGCCTACATGGATATGCACCACACGCCCCTCTTCCCCTTCGGCTACGGCCTGAGCTATGCGGCCTTCTCCTACTCCGACCTCAGGCTCTCCCGCGCCGTGCTTCCCCTGGGGAAGACTCTGACCGCCTCCGTAACCCTCACCAATACTGGCTCAGTTGACGCCGAAGAGGTCGTGCAGATGTACATACGCGACCTCGTCGCCTCCGTCACCCGGCCGGTCAAGGAGCTCAAGGACTTCGCGCGCGTTCGGCTGGCGGCGGGCGAAAGCAGGGAGGTTTCCTTCCCTCTGCACACGGACCAACTTGCCTTCCACGACGCCGCCATGCAGCCCGTCGTGGAGCCCGGCCTCTTCCATCTAATGATCGGCGGAAACTCCGAGGACCTCCTGAAGGCCGAATTCAGCGTGACCGCCTAGCCGCATCGGCATCGCGTGTGCAGTCCGCAGAAACCCGTCGGCCCCACCCGGTGGGATCGTATCGTTCCTGCTAACGGCATAATGGACAGGGCGCAGTTGTCAAGGCACTCTGGGAAGCGTACTGGAAACGCGCAGGCTGATGCTTACCCCCTAGTGCAGCTCGAGTGTATGGGGCCACGGGCCAAACGAGAGTTGCGCAAGGAGCTGCGCTTTCTGTGGGTGAAGGCGAGCAGGAAGCGGTAGGTGGCAAACTAGCGGCAGGAGGCAACTTCCCGAGCGGTTGAAGACTACGACGAGTGGCGCTACAATGAACCGCGCCATAACGTGAGCCGGAAGGCAGCGGGGTCATCGGGATCACCTTCAAGTCGGGGAGGCGGCGGGCCGCGTGAACACGGAGATCAGGGTGTGCACCGATCTCGAGCACCCTCGGGAACTGTGGATTTCGGTTTGCGGGAGAGTGTCGAAGCGGGAGGAGCTGAGTGAGGCGACCGTTGAAGCGAAGGGCGGGCAGCGGCGACGCGCTCGGCGCGCTGCTCGGCGCGCTCGCCATCGTGGTGAGCGCCGCGGTTCTCGGCGTCGTGGTGAACCACGTATCTGCCAAGGGAATCCCGATATTCCCGGAGCCGGGAGAAGAGCAGCTCTACTTGCCGCCAGGAGTGCTGGCGCTGACAGCGGCAGAGGCGTATGCCGTTTTTGAGGCGGGGAGTGCGCTCTTTCTGGACGCCCGCTATCCGGAGGAGTACGCCGAGGGACACATCCCCGGCGCGCTGAACTTCCCCCCGGACGATTTTGAGGAGCACTTCCTCGACCTCATCGATGAGATCGAGGCCGCGCCGAAGCTGGTGATTTCCTGTGAGAGCGTGGAGTGCTCGGACTCTACCCAGCTTGCCGAGCGCCTACTCGAAGCCGTGGAAGTGCCGGTCTACGTGCTGGAAGACGGGTGGAGAGCATGGCAGGAGGCCGGCTATCCGTCGAAGGAAGGGCCGGAACCGTGAGCGGAAATGTCCGAGGGAAGTGGGCAGGTCATCCGCTCATCGGCGCGGTGTGTCGGATTCTCCTTGGTGGCATCTTCATCTACACCAGCATCCCTAAGCTGCTGCGCCCGGGCGATTTTGCTCGGCTCGTGTACGGCTACCAGATCCTTCACTCCGATCTCGTCAATCTGGCCGGCATCACGCTGCCCTGGATTGAGATGGTGGCCGGGATTTTGCTCGTGATCGGGATCTTTCCCCGAAGCAGCGCGGTCGTGCTCGCGGGCATGCTGGGTGTGTTCATGGCCGCTGGTTTCTTGGCATTAGTGCGCGGACTGGAGATAAGCTGTGGGTGCTTCTTCCCGTTCATGGGGGCAGAGGAGCTCGGCTGGGACCTGCTGGTGCGCGACGCGGTGCTCCTCGCGCTCGCAGTGCAGGTGGTGGTCTGGCCGAGTACCTTCCTGCCCCGGCTCGGGCGCCGGTAGCGGCAGGAGCGGGCCCTCCGCGCGCCGTGTCCAGCGCCGCTCCGGAGGCTATGACGATCAATCAGGAGGGAGTCGATGAACGCACCTAGACCCGAGTACCCGCAGAGCACCTGCATCACCAAGGTCATCCCCGACAAGTACCGCTTCCACAAAGGGGACGGAGACATGTGGCCGATCACGTGGGCGGCCGACGGCAACCTCTATGGCGGCGCCGGTGACAACTCCCACAGTCCCATGAACTTCTGGAAGATCACCGGCGACGCCCAGCACGGATGGGGCATCTGCCTGTTCCTCATCGACAACATGCCCATCGACATCCACAAGTACTGCCAGATTCCCCCCGCCGATGCGAAGAACGGGGTCAAGCCGGCCGGCGTGCTCAGCGTGGACGGCGTTATGTACTTCGCCGTGGAGGCAATGAACTACGGTGAGAACCCGAAGTTCAACCGCCAGCGCAACATCCACGGCTGGATCATCACCACCGACGACTACGGCCAGACCTGGAACCGGGAAGCCACGCCGACAGACTTCTTCACCGGCCGGCTCAGCTCGTGCCACTTCCTCCAGTTCGGCCGGGACTACCAGGGCGCGCGCGACGACCACGTCTACGCCTACTTCCCGGGCGCGGATGACGGCAACAGCTACTGGGAGAACGGCGATTACCTGCTGCTGGGGAGGGTGCCGAAGGATGAGATCCTGAGGCGCGAGGCATGGGAGTTCGTGGTGGAGCTGGAAGAGGGGGAAGAGCCGCGGTGGGACAAGGACGAGACGAAGGCCGCACCGATCTTCAGATACCCACTGATGACGGGCGAGGATCATGTGGCCTACAATGCAGGGCTGGGCCGCTACCTGCTGGGGAACTACGCCTTCATAGATGAGCAGGGCAAGCCGCGGCCGTATCATCAGGGCCCCTGGCCGGACTCGGCCATGCGAAGCCAGCTCACTTTGTTCGAGGCGCCCGAGCCCTGGGGGCCGTGGTCCCTTTTCCATCTGGACGACGACTGGGGCACCTATGGCGACTACCAGCCGAGCTTTCCCACCAAGTGGATGAGCGAGGACGGCAAGATCGTCCACATGGTGTCATCGGGAAGTCAGGATGACTACAACTTCACGGTTCAGAAGCTGACCCTGGAAACGAGCGATTAGCGCCGGGGGCCACACCGGTGGTCCGCCCCTGCAGGAGTTGCCCGCGTATGGGGCAAAAGACATTGGCGGTGCGAGGCTTGCCGCCTGCCCGAGCACCCGGGGCCGGAACGTGTGCCACCCCCGAGCAGAAGCCGGCCCCCTGAGAGCGAAAGGAGCGTGCCATGTCGAGGATGCCGAACACCCCTGAAGTCAAGCTCGCGATCGTCGGTGTGAGCCGTGACTGCTTCCCGATCGAACTCACCCGGAACCGCATGGAGAAGTTGCTCAAGGCGTGCAAGGCATCCGGCCTGGAAGTCTACGCGTGTCCCACCATCATCGAGAACGAGCAGGACACGATGCAGGCCCTGGCAGAGTGCCTGGAGGCTCAGACAAACGCGGCCGTCATCTATCTTGGGAACTTCGGGCCGGAAGGCCCTCTCGCCATCTTCGCCGAGCGTTTCCACGGCCCGGTGATGGCCTGCGCGGCGGCCGAGGAGAGCAAGGATACTCTGGTGCAGGGCCGCGGCGATGCCTTCTGCGGCATGCTGAATGCCTCCTACAATTTCGGGCTGCGGGAGGCGCCGGTCTACATCCCGCAGATGCCGGTCGGCCTGCCCGACGAGCTGGCGAAAAAGGTAGCTTACTTCGAAACGGTCGCCCGCGTGCTGCTCGGCGTGGACGGGCTGAAGATCTTCTCGTTCGGCCCTCGGCCACAGGATTTCTTCGCCTGCAACGCCCCCATCGGGCCCCTCTACGATCTGGGCGTGGAGGTCATTGAGAACAGCGAGCTTGACATGCTCCTGCTCTATCAGGACGTAGCCGAGGGCGACGCCGACGTCAAGGCGACGGCGGAAGACATGGCGAAGGAACTCGGCAAGGGAAACACCTACCCCGACCTGCTGCCGAAGCTGGCCCGCTTCGAAGTCGCCCTCACCCGGTTCGCGGATGACAACCTCGGCTCCCGCGAGTACGCGATCTTCGCGAACAAGTGCTGGCCCGCCTTCGAGCCGGCTTTCGGCTTCGTGCCCTGCTATGTGAACTCTCGCCTCTCCGCCCGCGGCATGCCGGTGGCGTGCGAAGTGGACATCTACGGGGCGCTCAGCGAGTACCTCTGCCTGCTGGCCAGCGATAACCCGGTGACCTTGCTGGACATCAACAACACCGTCCCCACCGATATGATCGACGCCAAGTCCGACCTGATGGGGGCCGAGGCGGAAGACCTCTTCATGGGCTTCCACTGCGGCAACACTCCCAGCTCCTGCATGAAGAGCTGCTCGATGCAGTACCAGCTCATCATGAACCGGCTGATCGAGGATCCGTCGAAGGAGCCGGATATCACCCGCGGCACGCTGGACGGCCAGCTCCGACCCGGCCCGGTGACCTTCTTCCGCCTCCAGAGCACTGCCCACTGTGAGCTCATGAGCTACGTGGCCGCCGGCAACGTCCTCGACATCGATCCCCAGAGCTTCGGCGGCATCGGCGTGGTGGCGATTCCGAACTTCGCTCGCTTCTATCGCCATGTGCTCATCGGAGAGCGCTTCCCACACCACGCGGCGATAGCATTTGCGCACTGCCAGAAAGCGCTGTTCGATGCGGTGAAGCTGCTGGGCGTGACCGACATCAGCGTGCCGCTGCCCGACGGCACGCTGTACCCGGACGAGAATCCGTTCGAAGTTCTCTAGCAGAAACCGCTAGAGGGCGGCGGACCCAGGCCTGATGCTAAGCAACTCGCGCCGCGTCATGTCTCTCCGCCATCGTCCAGCCGCAACCCGCCGGCGCGCGCCTCAGAAAGGGAAGTTCATGCGCACATCTGAAGACAGCTTCGGCCTAGTCGTCCTTTCGAGCCGCGGCGAACCCGTGCCGGCCGCTGAGCTTTCGGAAGCCATGGTGCTGGACATGGAGTACATGCCCGCGTTCGAGCACTCGCCGGAGGCGACAGACGGCAAGGTGACGCTGCCGGCCCCAGATGAGCGGTTTGCCGTCTGCCTCCCGCTCTCCGTGGAGGGTTTCGGCCACGTCTTCGTGTACGCCGACAACGGCGGCGCCGGGTACAGCGCGCCAGAGGTCCGCGGTCAGACGCTCAACTTCTGCCTGGAGGCGGCCGAGAGCCGCGCCGCCGCGGTGTCCCAGGCGGAGGCGCGCTTCCGGGAAATGGGCACGCAGCTATCGTCGGAGTATGAAGAGCGGATGTCGCGGGCAGAGACGCTTCTCGAAGACGCCCAGGCAAGGCGGCAAGATGACGTCCCCTGCGCAAAGGCTGCGATGGCGTCGCTGTGTGAATCCTTGCATGCCGGCGAAATGCTCGTCGTCGAGCACGCTCGCTCACAGATTGCGGTCACTCCCAAACGCGGACGACTCCTCTGTGGCTGTAACGGGTTCGGATACGCCGAGCTGGGTGAGAAGTACGCCCAGCTTTTCGGCGAGGCCCTGAACTTCGCGACACTGCCATTCTACCGTGCGAGGACGGAGGCGGAAGAAGGCCAGCGCGATTTCTCGAGGGTCGAGAAGATACTGGAGTGGACGACCCGCGATGGCATCGAGGTGAAGGGGCACCCGCTCGTATGGTTCCATCGCGCGGGCATCCCGAGTTGGCTGAAGGATCGAACGTACGACCAATTCCAGGCAACGCACCGGGACTACATCCTCGATGCCGTCGGTCGCTTCCGCGACCGTGTCAAGATCTGGGACGTCATCAACGAGGCCCATGACTGGGCGAACGACCTCGACTACAGCCAGGAGCAGCTCGTCGAGATGACCCGTCTCGCCTGTGACGTGACGAGGGAGGCGGACCCCGAGGCCACCCGGATCGTGAACTCATGCTGGACATGGAGCGAGTACGTCGCCACGGGAAGGAACTACTCCCGGAAGATCGGTCGCCCCGCCCGGACTGTGCTGCGCTTCCTACGCGACCTCATAGACGCCGGCGTGGAGTTCGAGGGCATTGGCCTTCAGATGTACTACCCTCAGCGCGATCTGTTCGAGATAGACCGGCAGCTCGACAGATTCTGCGAGTTCGGGAAGCAGGTCCACATCACAGAGCTGGGAGTCAGCTCCTCCATCGAGCCAGTCAAGTACGACCCGATCGTGGACGTACACATCAAGCGATACTGGCACGGCAACGCCTGGTCCGAGAGAGAGCAGGCGGACTGGATAGAGGGGTACTACACCATCTGCCGCGGGAAGGCTGCCGTCAAAGCCATCACCTGGTGGGACTTCTGCGATCCTGCCTTCATCCCGCACGGCGGCCTGGTCGACGAGGACCTGCGCCCGAAAGAGGGCTACCACCGCCTGCAGGGTCTGCTCGCGAGCTGGCAATAGGGGTCCGGGCGGCAGACGCCTACTCCACCCACACGTGCCGACAGACCCGACACTCGTATTCGAGAGGACGTCCCTTCCTCCGCCGCACCTCTGCCTTGCCCTCGCAGACGGGGCAAGCGTGGCGGCATACAAGCTGCCACGCAAAAGTGACGATCCCTCCAACCACCAGCGCCACGCCTGCCAGCAAGAGCCAGGTCCAAGCGACCCGCAATGCCACAAGGCTCCCAACCGCAACTGCAAGCACGCTGGCGCCGAGCCGCGCGAGGTGCATCCCGGATCGGTGCCGGGCACTCTTCGCTGCCGCTCCGAATGCGGCGCACTCGAGGCAGACGTGGGCCTCGATCTCGGGCTCGAACCTGCGGCAGCTCGCGCAGATGTCCCTCGCACAGCGCGGGCATCTCTTGAGCTGTGTCTCCGGTCGCACGACCCCTGCCCCACATCTCTGACAGTAGCCAGTCGCGTTTCCGAGCTCCTCACCCGAGGTGCCGAGCGGCCTCAGCATGTGTTCGGCCTGGGCTGGGCTGATGACCGACGTCGGCCTCTCTTCCAGCGTCGTTGTCTCTCCGGGTGTCACAGTGCCCCCTTGTCTGCGACAGAAACAGCACGACGAAGGGCGGCGGCGACCATCCGTGTCATCCGACGCGATACACTGAGCGATTAGCTCGGCGCATGGACAGGTGTGTTGAGCTCAACCCCGCCCGCTAATGCCCGCGTGCGGAAGGCCACACCGAGGTGTTCCCCGCTCCTTCTCTAACAGGCCTATTCCATGGTTGTGGAGCGTTCTCCATGTGCTGAGGATTGAGGAAGCCCTGAATGATGCAGGAGGTGGGTCTTCGGCAGTCCGGCCGTCGCAGTCGAGCAGGTGGGAGCCAGCAGGGGACCGCATGGACAAGTCGGATGAAAGCAAGCGCCATGTCGCCGGCGCGCCGCGCGCTCAGGCCCTCGCCCACGGGTCGCCGGTACTCTCAAGCCAGGCGTTCAGCTCCTTGGTCAGCTCCGCCACGACGGGCTTGCTCTGGTCGGCCACGTTCTTGAGCTGGTAAGGATCTCTCTCGTTGTCGTGGAGGATCATCTGTTCCCCACCCTTCCGCCGCTCGACCACAAAGGTATACCGCGGGGTGCGCAGGCCGCGCCGGCCGTACTGTGGGCTGGCCGGATTGATGTGCATATAGAGGGCGGAGTCCGGGCGCGCCGTGGACTTGCCCAGGAGAACGCCGGAATGGTCGGTGCCCTCCACTCCCTCCGGGATCATCCCCTGCAGGCCTATTAGTCCGAGGAGGCTCGGCATGACGTCCGGCGCGCTGAAGAGCATGTCTTCTCTTGTCCCAGCCTTGACCTTACCAGGCCAGCGGATGATGAACGGGACGCCGAAGGACTCTTCGTAGATCTGATTCTTGTGCATCAGGTCGTGGCTGCCCATCATGTCGCCGTGGTCGGAGGTGAAGACGACGATGGTGTTGTCCTCGAGGTCCTGCTCCTTCAGGCAGGCGAGGATTCTGCCGAGGTGCTCGTCTATGCCGGTGACGGCGGCGAAGTAGTGTTTGACCCAGCGCTTGGCCTGTGCCGTGGGGCCGTCCTCTATGGAGAGGTCTACGTTGGGGCGGGTCAGGAGATCGCGGTAGGTTCTGTCGCCGTACCTGGCGACGTACTCGTCCGGGACGAGGTTGAACGGCATGTGGGGTGGATTGTGGGCGACGAAGAGGGCGAAGGGCTTGTCGGGGTCGCGGCGCTTGCCGTCCGAGTTCTCGATGTATTCGATGGCGACGTCGGCCTCGTGCTTGACGGACCACTCGCGGATCTCGGTCTTCTCGTCGCGGCTGGCACCGGTGGTCCAGTAGTGCGGCGTCATGTGCCCGTCGTAGCAGTTGTAGGAATACCAGAAGCCGAACCCATGGCGGCGCTCGGGCGGGACGAACTCGTCCCAGACCCCCCATCCACCACCCCGTGGAGGCTCCACGTACGGCTCGTGAGGCCGGTCCAGGTGCCACTTGCCGATGTAGCCGCAGTTGTAGCCGGCGTCGCGGAGGACGTCGGATAGGCAGCGGTCGGCCTGGCGGAGGTAGCTGGTCTTTGCGAGGTCGGCGGAGAAGCAGTTGGAGATGACGCCGTTCGAGAACGGGTACTTCCCCGTCATCAGCATTCCGCGGTAGGGACTGCACACCGGGAAATTGCTCACTGCGCTCGTCAATGCCAGCCCCTCGCCGGCCAGACGGTCCAGGTTTGGCGTGATCACAGGGTCTTCGTTCAGAAACGCCATCGCCTGCCGGCGCATCTCGTCCGGGAATACGAAGACCAAGTTCGGGCGCGTCGCTGCAGATTCGCCTTGTCCCATTATGCTCTCGCCTCCCAGCGCCGCAAGCCCCCCGGAAGCCGCCAGCGCCATCTTGATGAACTCTCGTCTGTTGACCTTCTTCATCGTACCCGCCGTTCGCCGAAGATCGTAGGTCGGCCCCTGCCGACTGCCAGGTTGCACGCCCGGGCGGATTCCCCTTCACGCTTCAACGACCGCGGCTTCGCGGCCCAGCTCCCATTTTCCGCCTTCCCTGCGATTGACAACTCCACCTTCTCCCGGTAGCCTCAGGCGCACTGGCAGGTGGGGCGCCCGCATCCGCCGCCCACAGACATCGCGACAGGAGACCGCCATGGAGATCGTTGCCATCTGCGGCAGCCCTCGCCGCAAGGGAAACACGGCTGCACTCATCGAGGCCGCGCTGGAGGGAGCACGCGACGCCGGCGCGACGACTACTCGCTTCGATCCGGCCCACCTGCAGATAGCAGACTGTGACGCTGACCGCATGTGCCTCGAAAGCGCCGAGGCGCCCTGCATCCAGAACGATGACATGCAGCAGATCTACGATGCGCTTCGCCGGGCCGAGGCCTGGATCTTCGCCTGCCCGGTCTACTTCTGGAATGTCTCTGCCCCCCTCAAGCGCGTCATAGACCGCCTCTACGCCTTCTACACCGAGGAAGGCGGCTGGCATCTGGGCCTCGAGGGAAATCGGCGCGGCGGCGTAATCGTCGTCCAGGCCGACGAGGACCAGAAAACACCCAAGCACGTCGCCGACTATATCGCTACCGTCCTGCGCGACCTCAACGTCGATGTCGTCGGCCAGCTCAACGAGGGAGGAGTCGGGGATCCAGGCGACGCCGCCGCCAGACCCGACCTACTCGACCGAGCGAGACAGCTCGGCGGGGACCTCGCCCGCGCCTAGCATCTCCGACTCCGCCGACCGGTTGCGCCAATGAAGCGACTCCGCAGACGAGACTTCATCAAGCTGGGGATCACCCTCCCCGCCGCGCTGGCAGCAAACGCGGCCGCGGCGCAAGGTGATTGGGGCACAGACAGCCAAGACGCTGCCGCGCCCGCCGCACCGCGGCAGGGCGGAGGCAACGAGCCACATCAGACGAGGAAAGGAACACCGATGCCTGACACCAAAGCGCTCCCCGTGCGCGGCTACCTGCTTCACCTGACGCACTACGACCCACGCTGGTACAGCATCAAGCCCGACGAGAAGCCCTTCGACCTGGACGTCGCTGTCGAGGTCGTCGGTGCGCTCGCCGACGAAGGCTTCAACCTGCTCACTATCGACTGCGCCGATGCCGTTCAGTACCAGTCCCACCCGGAGCTAGCCCGTCACTACACCGTCCCCATGGCGCAACTCGAGACGCTCGCAGCCGCAGCCCGGGAGCGCGGCATCGACGTCGTCCCGAAGCTGAACTTCTCCCGCAGCCAGTACCACCACCACAACGATTGGATGCTGGCCCCTGAGGAGTCCTGGCACGACCACTTCGACGACGAGCCGTACTGGAAGAAGGCCTTCGAGGTCATAGACGAGCTGATCGGCGTTTGCCAGCCACAGCACTTCTTCCACGTCGGCATGGACGAGGACCACGACCGATCCTATGCCCAGTACATCGAGGCGATCAAGGCCCTCCACGCCGGCCTCAAGCAGCGAAACCTCCGCACCATCATCTGGAACGACACGCCCATTGACTACGCGCCGGGCCTGATCCACGCAGAGAAGTCCCTCATTGCCGAGGAGGCGATCCCCCGCGACATCGTCCAGGTCATCTGGGACTACGGCTCTGTCCCGGCCGACGCCGTCAAGAGGATATGCGAGCTGGGCTTCGACCTCTGGGGAGCACCGGGTGCCCGCGATCGCGACCAGGTGACCGGATTCCGCGACGCCGTCCTCACCCATGGCGGCAAGGGTCTCTTCATGACCACATGGAGTCCCTGCCAGCAGTCCAACCGCGACCGGCTCCTGGGCACCATCCGCGAGATGGGCCCCATCTACCGCGGCGAGGCCTAACCGCGCCCAGCGCCCCTCGCCCCGCGTCTGCTGTCAGGTCCGGGGCCACAGTTTGGGCCGCGAGGATTGGCGGGATCCCCGCGGCCCCGGCGGTGTACTACTCAACTCGACACTCGGGATTCACACTGATTGAGCACCACAGTATGCCACAAATCGGCCCGCGCGTTCTAGTGCAGAAATGCGCACAAGGGAGACAAATCGGGCGGACGGCCTCCGTGAGGCCGAGCCGGGCAGGAGGCGGCGACTGGGTGGGGAAAGGGTGATTCGAGGGGGGCTGAAACTCCGCGCTGAGTTATCCCGTATTCTACCGTCCCCGGGCGCGGGCGAAGGGAGGCGAGGGAGCATGAGAGTGAAGTGGGTGATGGTGATCCTGGCGGTATGTCTCGTGGCGGTGGCATCCAGCCTGTCTGCCGGGACCCGGCGGATAGCCATCTACGTGAATGGGCGACAGGTACCCGCGGATGCCATCCTGCACAACGGGCGTACCTATCTGCCGACACGAGCCGTGGCCGAGGCGCTGGGGTGCTCGGTCCACTGGGACGGGGTGAGGAAAGCGGTCCATATACAGCAGGCGGCAGCGGGCGCGCTGGGAGCTACCTCAGTTCCCCCGGCCCTTAAGCAGACTCCCCAGGACCTCGTCTACGTGACCAGCAGCGGAGAGGAGTACCATCGTGCCAACTGCCGCCGGGTGAGCAATATGAAGCTGGAGATCACCCGGGGGGAAGCGCTGCAGCGGGGCTACACCCCCTGCGAGGTCTGCAAGCCATGACCACCTTGTGGACAACGCGGCCGACCTAGGGGCCTAGTGCACCAAGGCTGTCATCCCACTTCCCATCTGGAATCCCGGGAGCAGTCGAGGGAAGCTGGCCTCCTCCCCCCTGCAGGAGGCCCGAGAAGCATCATACCGACCGAGCGCAGACTACACAATCTCGGGGAACTGCCCCGCGCTCAACTTCTCGTGATAGTAGAGGATCGTCTGCGCGTGGCCGCACGTGTAGCACCCACATCCGCTGAGTTGATGCCCCAGCGTCGGCAGGCTGCACGCCTCCCGACGGAAGGTCCGGTAGGCCAAGGAGGACCAGATGTCCGTGACGCGCTCCCGAGTGACGTCACCCACCACGCGGCGGGACACGCCGCACGGGTACACCCGACCATCGGCGAGGACCCGGCAGAAGAACTGGCCCACGTAGCACGGGGTCTGTGTGACGATGCTCTTCGATCCCCCGGCACCCCGCGTAGAGCTCAGGTAGTGGCGAGCATTCGTCATGATGCCAGCCTCATCCAGCACGTGCTGCGCGTCGTCTGTCTGCTGCCGTGCTTCCTCCGCCTCCCGCCGCGACAGAGCCAGGTCCCGACTGGCTTCGTTGATCCCGAGCTCCGCGAACTCCACGTTGTCGAACCCCAGGTCAACCGCCTCCTGCGCGAATAGCGCTATCTCGCCCCAGTTGTCCCTCTGAACGATGAACGAAACAGAGATACACGGCTTCGTCACTCCGCGCCGATGGCGATTCTCCACCAAGTATCGGAGCATCCCTACGATCTGAGACCGCTGGCCCGGCGGCGCGGCGGTGATCCGGTGATGAGTTTCATCGGTGGCTGAATTGAGGCTGACGTTGAGGGAATCGAGCCCGATCTCGATGAAGCTGTCGCACACCCCTGGCGTCAACAGACTCCCGTTGGTGATCAGCACGCACTTCATACCCGCAGCCTTGACGTGTCGCAGCATGTCGAGCGCGTCGGGGTGGAGGAGCGGCTCGCCAGTACCGGCGATATCGAGGCGGCGCGTCCCCAGCTCGCGAAGTTGATCGACCAGGTGCTCGAACGTGCTCCGCGGCAACACGCGCCTACTGTCCTGGTTCGGCAGAAGATGGGAGTGGGCCCAGCACATCCCGCAGCGGTAGTTGCAGCGCTCGTCGATGCCGACCTGCACCCACGATGGGCCGGGCCGGAGAGCGTCCCCGGCCCGCAGCCGCCTGTTGATCAGTCGTCTGCGGGTCCCGCGCTTCAGTCGGCTCGCGGTACTGAGGCCTGCGTGCCCCAGCCCCATCGTCCTTCCCCCTCGCTCCTGCAGCTCCCTTTCCGGCGCGACGCGGACCTGCTCGGAGCATGCCTGAGGCGTTGCCGCACTCGCAGGTGCCGTTTCGAGTTACCACGTCCGCGGCTCCTTTTCCGTAGAAGGACCTAGGAGCGTCACGCCGATCCGACGAAAGAGGTATCCAATGAACCGCGAAACAGCCTATCTCGCCCACGACTTCGCCCGCTTCTACGACTGGATGTACGAGGACCGGACCGAGGATATGCCCCTCTACTTGGAAGCGGCCCGCAAGCACGGCCCCCCGCTGCTCGAGCTGGCCTGCGGCACCGGCCGGCTCACCATACCCCTCGCGCGGGAGGGCCACCACATCACGGGCCTCGACACCTCACCTGCGATGCTGGAGATCGCACGGGGGAAACTGGCTGAGGAAGAGCCCGAGGTCCGCCAGCGCGTTCGCCTGGTTCAGGGCGACATGGTCGACTTCCGACTCGACGAGCAGTTCAACCTCGCATTCATCCCCTTCGCCTCGTTCTTCCATCTGCACACGAATGAGGCCCGGGCGAGTTGCATGTCGTGCATCCATCACCACCTCGCGGCCGGCGGAGCCGCGATCATCGACCTGGTTCCGGCCACTGTGATGGCAAACCAGTCAGTCGGCGGGACGTCTGTCACAAGAAGCGGGATCTCCGCCGCCACCGGCAAGATGACGCGGGGGCTCACCAACCAGCTGTCGATAGATCAACACCGCCAGCGCGTGACCTTCGAGCACACCTACCTCGAAGAAGAATCAGATGGCAGTGAGAGTCGCTTCGTCTTCGTCGAAGACTACACGTGGGTGACCGAGGATCAGATGCGCGGTCTCCTCCGCGAGGCCGGCTTCGCGGAGATCTCTGTCCTCGGATGGTACGAGAGTATGCCCTTCCCCGACGATGCCCCCCGCATGATTTTCGTCGCGCAGAAGTAGCGTCCGGAAAGGCCCTGCACGCGGACCCGCGCCGAGGCGCATTTCATGCCAGCGTCTCTAACGGACACCCAGGCGAGTGAGGGGTATGAAATGCGCGCTAGTGCATCTCGGTCTCACAGGTCCCGATGCCAGGCCGATAGAGACTGAAGCGAACGTTGGGGTGCAGAGACAGCAGCGACATCGGCACCGAGCTGTCGGCGATCTTCTTCGAGAGCATCAGCGTCGTCAGGCGCATGCCGAAGCTCTTGTCGTGGGTGCCCGCGTGCCAGATGGAAACTCTTTCCGACTTCCACGTTTCGATGGGTCCGACGGTGAGGGCCTGCGTGGGGACCTTGGCGACGTTGCCTCCGCCAGACGTGCGGGCGTTCTGGATGATGGTCATGGGATGTAGATCCACAACCCGCGCGCCGAGCTTCAGATATTCCTCCGGCGACGGCGGCGCCTCCTTGTAGGGCCCCTCTCGCTTCACAGGATCATTGAATGCCCAGTGCTTTACGTCGCCCTGGCCGCCCTGCATGACCACACAGCGCGCCTCGTCGAAGCTCGCACTGTAGTCGGCCAGGTTGCCTGCCTTCGGGAAGTGCAGATTCTCCTCCGGCATGGCCAGGTCGGGGTTGATGCGATCGAAGCACAGCTCTCGGTCGGCGCGCTCGAAAGAGAGCGGATGGTCGGCAGACACCTCCCGGCCATTCACGTACCATTCGTCCATACCCCAGAAGTGGGCGTGTCGGAGGTCGAGCGCCATGGCATTCACCAACTGCGCCACGAGCGGAAGCTGCTCCGTTGGTCCAATTGGGCCGCAGATGCCGGCCGGCGCGTTTGCGCTGGCCTGTGACCAGGCTTCGATGTACTCGAGGGCCTCTGCCAGGTAGAAGGAATTCAGAGTGTCGTAGAAGGCGACCTCGAACCCCGGCCGCGAGAGCCTCAGCATGTCATCAGGAGTCAACTTGGCCGCCTCCTCAATCAGCTCGCGATCCAGGGTGGTGTAGTCCCACCAGTTGGGCGCAACGACGCTAAGCGGTCTGCTCATTCCTGTCTCCTTTTCACCCGGTCTGTGGCTCGACGGACGGGTTGTCGAGCCCGCGGCGGTAGTCTGCGTCGATCGTGACACCGTCGCCAAGGGCTTGTGCCAGTGGATCGATGTCTTCGGCCGAGAAGCCCAGGTGGCTATGTCGCCGCCATCCCTCCGCATACTCGAAGCGACCGGACATCCGACCGACTTCGGCAGAGGTTTCCTCCATCGTCTTGAGATAGGCATCCAGGCCCTGACTCACGTCGAGCCATTCTTTCTGGCTTCGATGCTGGGCCAGCATCTGGCGCTTCAAGTCGCACACGCTTGTGATGTCCACGTACAGCTCGGGCCAGATGCGCCGGCGCAGGCCGTCCCGCAAGCCATGAGGGAGTGCATGGTAAATAGTGACATCCCTTTCCACCGGCTTGGTCCTCGGAGTGGTCGGGAAGTTCTTCATGCCGCGGCAGAAGGCCGCGCTGACCGCCAGCCTGCTCGCGTTCACGTGGTCTTCCATGTAGTCATCGGGCGAGGGGACCAACATGATGCTGGGGTTGACCTCGCGGACGACGGCGCCGACGCGGGCAAGCAACTCCCTCTCGTAGAAGATCTCGATGTCGTTCACGTAGCTCGGGTGGAAGGCGGCCCCGATCAGTCTCGCCGCGGACCGGGCTTCGGCCTCCCGAATCCCGACGATCTCCTGGCGAGGAAGGGTCGCGGTGCCGCAGGACCCGTTGGCGATATTCAGGTAGTGAGTTTCGCAGCCGGCTTCTCCCAATAGGATGAGCGTTCCGGCCATCATGAACTCAATGTCATCGGGATGGGCCGCTATGGCAAAGGCGACTCGGTTCTGATCTGTCATCGCCGGTCCTCTGCTTCTAGTACAGCAGCAGTTGCCACTTGCGCGCTCTCCTCGCGAGATGAGATCTCCAGCCGGAACGCGTGCCAGTCCGAAGAGCCGCCTGCGCGGTGCGCTGCGGTCAGCCCGCGCAGGAGACCACTCCGGAAGGGAGATTCGCTCTGTGGCGACGCCACCCCTCCTCAATGACAAGCATTGGCGGCTATCTCTGGCTGATGGTCGGCCCGCCCAGGAAACATCCGTACGAGCTGCCTACTCAAGGAATGCGATGGGCTCTCCCCGAACAGACCGTCTTGGTCCGACGGCGACGGCGTGCAGGGATTCCGGTATCGCTCGCGCGGACGGCCTCGGGAGGGAGCTTATGAGTCAGCCACTTTTCGGACTCACTGCTGGAACCGCCAATGCTGTGTCGAGAGCAGAGGGATTCGGCGTTGACTTCGTCGATCTGCATTTCGGGGATAAAGCGGACCTGCTGCCGCCAACGCTCGACGCCTGCGACAAGCAGGGCGTCAAGTACGTGCTCAACTTCGAGGGCGCTCCTGTTGGCTGGGCGCCTCCCGCTGACCTGAAACAGGACCTGGCCGATCGGCCCGGGTTCCTGGGTTTCATGCTGGATGAGGCCGACCACATGCAGATCAACGCGCACTGGCCGGTGATCGACTACTATGGGTATGAGGACCGGCACTACCTGGCGGAGACACAGGGACTCGACCTGATCTCCGCGCGCCAGGTAGTTCTATCTTCACTGCGCCAACGCAACGAGGCGTGCACGGTGGCCGGGAAGCCGGCGGCGGTCGAGTTCCTCTTCCCAGTGATGATGCACACGTCTGCTTCGGCCGGTCTGGCGGTTAGCGCAAAGGTACTGAAGGAGACCTGCGGACCGGCAATGCTGGCGGTGGCAATGGGGGCGGCGCGCCAGTACGGGGTGGACTTCTGGGTGGACGTAGACTACTGGTGGCACAATGAAGCCATTGGGCATTCGGCGGAGCGGTTCCGGTCGGCGCTACTGCTGGCCTATTGGTCGGGCGCGAGCCTGGTCTACGTGGAGGGAGGCGCGCGGTATGCAAAAGACCATCCGGTGGGACCAGCTATCGAGAAGGCCCACATGGATTTCCTGCAAGAGTATGTGCCCGCGCATCCACGGCCGTATACCTGGCGCGACTATGTGCCCCAGACAGCGATCATCCGTTTCGACGACACGTGCTTCGATCAGCGGCAGAGGTACCTCGGCGAATACCCGGGCCCTCTTTACGGGCATGTCCCGGCCGGGCCGGACAACACCGAGTGGCTGAGCATCTGGAGTCTGCTCTCACACGGTTTCGTGCGAACTGACTCGGTGTCACACCAGTGGGAGACGCGCCGCTTCGGCTGTCGCACGCTCTTCGTCCCACTTCACAATGTAGCTGTCTACGACCATGAGGTCGGCTACGATACCCTGGCCGGTCTGCGGCTCATCTTCCTGACAGGCACAATGATCAGCGTCGATACCCTCAAGGCCGTGCAGCGCTGTGTGAAGGAAGGCGCAACCTGTGTGCTTCCGCCGCGGCTGGCGCCTCCGGGCTCCGGCCTCGGCGACGCGAAGGAGATAACCGTCGTGGCCGACGGAGCGGGGCGTTGGTTAGTCGTGCCGGAGTTCTACCGCCTGCACTATGAATGCTTCTGCGCCGGGCCCGTGCTGCCGGTTCTCCGCGAAGCCCTGGACGGTCTGCTCGGCGATGGCGACCACTTGGTCTATGATTTCGGGCAGTGGACGACCAGGTTCGGGCAGGCCGGGGGCGACTATCCACGCCACGAGATCATGACCTGGAGCGTCCCCCTGACGCAAGCCGGCGCGAATCCCGATCTGCTGGAGGTCGAGGTAAGCGAGAATCAGGCCTGAGCTGTTGCCCCCAGGACCTACCGACTAGGTACAGGAGCGAAGCGATGTATTACGGTGTCGCGTATTACCCGGAACACTGGCCCGAGGAGCGGTGGGCCGTGGACGCCAAGCTAATGGCGGAGGCCGACGTGAACGGCGTCCGTATGGGAGAGTTCGCGTGGAGCGCGATCGAGCCGAGGGAGGGAGATTACCGTTTCGACTGGCTCGACCGGGCCGTGCAGATCCTCGCGGACCAGGGCATCAAGACCATGATGTGCACGTGCTCGCGCACGCCGCCGCCGTGGGTCTTCACGAAGCACCCGGAGATTCGCAACACGAGGTCCGACCGTCTGGTCTCCAACTACGGCCACCGCTACACGGTCTGCCACAACAACCCCGCATTCCGCGAGATGTCGCAGCGCATCGACCGCGCGATCATCGAGCACTACGCCGACAACGACAGTGTAATCGCCTGGCATATCGACAACGAGATTGGGTCGGGGAACACCTGCTACTGCGATGTCTGTCGGGGCGAGTTTCAAGCCTACCTACGCGAGAAGTATGGGACGGTGGACGAGCTGAACCAGAAGTGGGGAGCGCATTTCTGGTCATTCGCGTTCTCCGATTTCGGCGAAGTCCCGCTGCCCGTTGGCGTCGCGGCGCCCGATCCCAGTCTCGCGCTGGAGTACTCGCGCTTCGTCTCGAAATGCAACGCCGATTTCGCGAGGTGGCGGTACGACCTCATGAAGAGCGTGTCTCCCGACAAATGGGTGACCACGAACTTCCAGGCCGAACGGACCGACCATACCGACATCTTCGAGCTGGGCAAAGCGACCGATGTCTATGGGACGAACTTCTACCCACCCATGGTCACGGAATTGGCGCTGGACTACTGCCGCGGCACGCGGAGCGAAGTCATCATCCTCGAACAGCGCGCAGGCCAGCCTCACTGGTCGGAGACGACGAAGCCGGGCTGGATGCGGCTGTGGGCGTGGCGCTCGGTGGCGCACGGCGCGTGCGGGATCAACTTCTTCCGTTGGCGGCCGTGCCGGTGGGGGCAGGAAGAATACTGGCACGCCGTTCTGCCGCACAGCGGGCGGCCGGGGCGGCGCTACCAGGAACTCAAGCGGATGGGCGAGGAGCTGAAGCAGGTCGGGGAGGCGATCGATGCGACGCGTCCGCCGGCCCGCACTGCTCTGGTGGCAAGCTACGAGTCGCGCTGGGCCCTGAAGCCGGTGCTCCGCGAGCCCCGTATGGACCTCCTGCCCGAAGCGCGGTGTTACCACCAGGCGCTGATGGAGCAGAACGTGTGCGTAGATGCTATGGACCCCCGCGAGGATCTGTCGCGCTACGCGCTGGTCGTCGCGCCGCGGCTGTACTGTGTTGACGAGCGCGCGGCGGCAAATCTGCGGCAGTTTGTGGAGGGCGGCGGGGTACTGTGCCTGACGCCCCGAAGTGGAGTCGCCGACGAATACAACACGATCTTCAACGAGCCCGCGCCCGGGCCGCTCCGCGAGATTGCGGGGGTCGAGATAGATGACTACGGTGCGCTGGAGAAGCCCTTGGCGCTGCGCGACGAGGCCGGCGAATTCGGCCCTGGCCTGGTGCAAGCTGAGGCCTGGGCTGACGAGATCATGCTCACGACAGCGCGGACCGCGGCCGCATATGGCGAAGGATGGTTGAGCGGAGCGCCGGCAATCACCGTCAATGAGTTCGGGAGCGGCAAGGTAGTGTATGTCGGGACGGTGCTGAGAGGCGAGACGCTGGCGGCGCTCATCACATGGCTGTGCCGGCTGGCAGGCGTGGAGCCCGTTCTGAGTGCTGCCCCGGGGGTGCGCGCACTCGAGCGCCGCGGCGACAAGACTCGCTTCCTCTTCCTCCTTAACTTCACCGATACGCCTGAGAGCGTCTCGCTCGACGGAGAATGGGAGGACGCCTTCACGGGAGAGAGAGCCGCGAGCGTCGATGTCGCGGCGATCGACCTTCGGCTCCTCAGACGCAAGGTGTGAACGGCCGGATAGCTGTCACGAGAGGCGATTGCCTCGTGGATGCCTGGCGTTTTCTCCCCACACCTTTGACGGGTAGCGCGCGCTGCGCGTATAATCGACGTATGATAGGAGCAGCGCTCATCGGGAGGGTGGCTTCGCATGCCTGATTCGCGTCGACGCGCTAGACTACTGTGGTTGGCTCTGATCCTTGTCGCGGTGGCACTCGCGGGCTACGGCCTCTTGCGCCCCGGCAGCGGAACTGGACCTAAGGCGAGATCATGGCGGGGCGGCGAGCTGGCTCCGTTCACCCCAAGCTCGGCCGCGGTGGACCGGCTGCGCAGCGCAGCAAAGGGGGCCAACGTGGTCCTTTGCATCATCGATGCTGCGCGAGCCGATCACGTCGGCTGCTACGGATACCCCCGGGACACCACTCCCAACATCGACCGGCTCGCCACCCAGGGCATCACTTTCGATAACCACTTCGTTCAGTTCGTCGAAACGAAGCCATCGACCGCCTCTCTCTTCACCTCCCAGTATCCCGACACGCATCTCGCCTGCGGCCCCCGAACGCTGGCCGAGTCGACCTTCACCCTCGCCCAGGGATTCCGCGAGGCCGGCTTCCACACGGTGCTCTTTAGCCAGAACGAATACGCTTCGCCGCTGTGGGGACTGGGGCTCCATTTTCACGAGGCCTTCTACGAACCTGACCTCATAGCAGCGGGCAGAGAACGCCCGTACATCTGGGAGGCCGAGGCCCTACTCGAGCAGATAGAGCCCTGGCTCGAGAAGAAGCCGTCCACCCCGTTCTTCATGTACGTGCACTTCATGCCTCCTCACGACCCCTATCTGACACCGCTCGACATGTACTACAAGTTCTACGAGAAGGAGCCTCCGAACGCGTGGCGAGCGCCCTATCCCTTCGAGGAGGTCGAGCGAGAGCTGCGCCGGAGAGAGAGGCCCTGGTCACAGAAGCTGTTCATCAACCGCTATGACAGCCACCTCCTCTACGCAGACTGGGCGATCGGGGAAGTCGAGCGGATGCTTCGGGAGGCCGGTCTGTTCGAGGACACCGTTTTCATCGCCACCGCGGACCACGGCGAGGCATTCGGGGAGCATGGCTACAAAGGGCACACGATCTCCGCATACGATGAAAGCACTCGTGTCCCACTGGTCATGACATTCCCCGGACAGGAGGGTCGGACGGGGCGCGTGCGCGGGCTGACGCAGTCGATTGATCTCCTGCCGACTCTCTTCGATCTGTTGGAGGTTCCTTATCCGAGCAGTGGCGTGCAGGGACGCTCGGTGCTGCCACTCATGGCGGGCGAGACGGAGGAGGTCAACGATTACATCTTCGCGCGCACGGCGGGACATCCGCCAAGCTACGTAGTCCGCGACCATCGATCTCTGCTGGTGCTCTACCAAGGGGGAAAGCTAAGGGCGCTCTATGATCTGGCGAAAGACCCCCGCGCCCTCGAGAATGTCATCGCAGAAGAGCTCGATAGGGCGGCCGAACTGAGTGAGGTCTTCCGCTCATTCGCCGAGCAGCAGGTCGCGCCACCTCTCGATTTCGTGGACCCCGACGCGCCGCCGCAGCAGCTTCCCGAGGTCCGCGAGGTCGAGGTGACCGAGGAGATGCGGCGGTCGCTCAGGGCCCTCGGGTATCTGAAGTAGGGCGTGGGGGGCATCTGCCGCTTCTCATGGAGCTCAGGAGATGAAGGTTGACGGGAAAGCCTACCGCACCATTTGGCTGGCCGAGGACCGGCGCGCGGTGGAGATCATCGACCAAACGCGGCTTCCTCACGCCTTCGTCACGGCCCGCCTGGAGACGCTGGAAGATGTCGTACATGCCATCAGTCAAATGCTGGTCCGGGGAGCGCCGCTGATCGGCGCCGCCGCCGCTTATGGCGTATGCCTGGCCCTTCAGCAGGATGCCTCGGACGATAGCCTCGCTCGCGCCCAGCAATCGCTCCTCGCTACGCGGCCGACCGCGATCAACCTGCTCTGGGCCCTCGAGGAGATGCGCGCGGCCGTCGAGCCCCTTCCGCTCGAACAGAGACCGGCGGCCGCTTACAAGCGCGCGGTCGAGATCTGCGACGAGGATGTTGCCATCAACGAATCCATCGGCGAGCATGGCCTGGACCTCATTCGTCGCCTCTGGGAAAGCAAGGGAAAGCCCAGCCGCCTCAACATCCTCACCCACTGCAACGCGGGATGGCTTGCCACTGTGGACTGGGGGACGGCACTCGCCGCCGTCTACAAGGCCCACGCCGCCGGCGTTCCGGTGCACGTGTGGGTGGATGAAACCCGGCCCCGCAACCAGGGCGCCAGCCTGACTGCCTGGGAACTGAACCACCAGGGGATACCTCACACCGTGATCGCCGACAACGCAGGGGGCCACCTGATGCAGCACGGGCTGGTGGACATGTGCATTGTGGGAACCGACCGCACGACAGCCACGGGCGATGTATGCAATAAGATTGGCACGTATCTCAAGGCGCTGGCCGCGCGCGACAACGACGTTCCTTTCTACGTCGCAGTGCCCAGCCCAAGCATCGACTGGGACCTCGACGACGGCTTGGCCCAGATCCCCATCGAACAGCGAGACGACGACGAGGTCGCCCGGGTCACCGGCCGCACCCAGTCGGGTGAGGTGGTCGCCGTCACCATCATCCCGGACGGAAGCCCCGTCGCCAACTATGCCTTCGATGTAACGCCGGCTCGCTACATCACGGGCCTGATCACGGAAAGAGGGATCTGCACTGCCTCCCGCGAGGGCATTCAGGGCCTTTTCGCTCACCGGGCCCGCTGAGGCCGGCAGGATGCAAGCATCGGCCGACGAATGCCCGCGGAGGAGGCGCCGATGCCAGAGCTTCCCGAGGCCGAGACTATCCGCCGCCAGCTCGAAGGAGAGATCGGCGGCGCAACTGTCCGCCGGCTCGAGATCCACGACCGCCGCGTGGCACGCGGGCATAGGTCCCTCAAGGATCTGGCCGGCCTCGTCGAGGGACGCCGGATCGTCGGCGTGGGACGGCGCGGCAAGGCGCCGCTGCTCTTTCTCGACGGCAAGCGCCCTTCGACGCTCGTATATCGCCTCGGTATGACGGGGCTGCTCCGCGTCGTGCCGCCCGACGAGCCCCTGGCCAAAGGCACGGTCGCCACCCTCGCGCTCACCGGCCGCAGACATCTCCGCTTCCTCGATCAGCGGAGGTTCGGCTCAATGGTGGCCTACCCCACGCACGAGGTAGAGCAGACGCCCGAGTTCGAGCACTACGGCCCCGAGCCCTTCTCGGAAGAGTTCACGCCCGAGTACCTCAAGAACGCCTTCGCACGGCGCAGCGCCAAGCTCGGAATAGTGCTGATGGACCAGCGAGTCATCGCCGGCATCGGGAAGATCTATTCCGACGAGATCTGCTTCCGCGCCGGCGTCCGGCCGGGCCGCAGCGTCAAGAGAGTCACAGGTGCTATGAGAGAACGGCTCTGGCGTGCCATACGTGAAGTGCTGGCGGAAGGGATCGAGTCCCGAGGCTCCTCCGCCAGAGACGAAACCTACCGCGACATCTACGGCATACCAGGGCGCTTCCAGGACCGCATGTACGTCTACCAGCGCACGGGCGAGCCTTGCCGCGTCTGCGGCACTCCGATCCGACGCACCCCTATCCCCGGAGGCAGGGGCATGCACTGGTGTTCGAAGTGTCAGAAGTGACGCCTGCGCGGCAGGCCAGCCGAGAGCAACCTCGGCCGCGGCGGCCGCACGCGGATCAGGAGGCCGATCCATGATCTACGTAGGAACCTCGGGCTTCAAGTTCGACGACTGGAAGGGCGTCTTCTATCCGCCGGAGGTGAAGCAGAAGGAGTGGCTCAACTACTACGGCGAGCGCTTCAACTGCCTCGAGGTCAACGCCACCTACTATCGCCTGCTCCACCCCGCCACGTTCTTCCACATGAGCAACAAGGTCCCCGAGGGGTTTCTGTTCACCGTCAAGGCCTACCGCTCCCTCACCCACGAGGCCGGCTCCGACAACGAGGCCGACTTCACCACCTTCCTCGAGTCGGTCCAGCCGCTCATCGAGGCCGAAAAGTTCGGCTGCCTGCTCGCACAGTTCCCCACTTCGTTCCACAACACGCCCGGCAACCGGAACTACCTCGCCTCATTCTGCGACCACTTCTCGGATTATCCCTTCGTGATCGAGTTCCGCAACCAGCAATGGGTGAAGGATGAAGTGTTCGACTTCCTAACAGAGCGCCAGGTCGGCTGGTGCGCTGTGGATGAACCGCAATTCCGCTCCCTAATGCCGCCGATAGTGAAGGCCACCTCGCCCATCGGCTACGTCCGGTTCCACGGCCGCAACTACAAGAAATGGTGGTCCGGGGACAGCAAACAGCGCTACAACTACCTGTATTCAGAGGAAGAACTGCAGGAGTGGGTGCCGAAGATCCGCACGCTTGAAGGGCAGACGGAGCGCGTCTACGTGTTCATGAACAACTGCTTCGAGGCACAGGCCGCCAAGAACGCGGTGGAGATGCGCTCCCTGCTGGCGGACGCTTGAGCTGGCCAATAGGAAACGCCCCGCGCACAGTCACGGGACGCTACGTGCCGCGGTCGGCGTGTCTGATCAGCACTCGGGGGTTACCCGAATACCCTCCTCGCCGCCCGCTCTACCATCGCCACGGCAAGGAGCAGAGGCAGCGTCGCACAGCCGATGATGCGCGGCAGGACTGTCGTCAGGCTCGGCGGCATGGCGTGCGGCTCCGCGTCGCAAGAGAAGGCGCTCCAGATGAAGCACGCGACCGCACCCAACCCCGTAGACCATATCAGCGCATTCACCCACCGCGGCGACTGCGGCCCTAGCTCTCGCCCCTCAGCCATGGTTCCTCGTTCCTCTGCTAATGGCAACCGCCGGGGCACGGTGAAAACCAGCGCCCCGCGCGTTCCTATTACCTCGCGCGGGGCGGCCACTATCATCACCTGATACTACCGGATTGACATCGCTACCTCTGGAGCAGCGCCTGCTCCCGGCTATACGCCTCCCCACGCATTTTCCGATACATACGGTCAGCGATCTTCTCGATCGGGGCCCGATCATCGGTGAAGGCCTCGGTCATCCCGCTCGCGACCTGCAACTCCGGGGCTCCAGCCTCGGCCGCTTCGCGCGCGATCTCCAGCAGCCCCTCATGCCCCACCTGCTCGGCGCTTGCCATCAGGTTGTCCGGCGTGGCATCCTCTCCCCCGGCCAGCAACACCGCTCCGGAGCGCTCGGAGATGGCGGTCACCACACATACCGAGGGGAACGCGGTTCTCACTGTTCCGACCAGCCGGTTCAGCAGCTCCGGCTCGTCACTCTCCCACCACGCAACATTCACCGACAACACTCCTCCAGGAGCCATGTGCTCTCGCAGAGATTCGAAGAATTCCCTCGTCGCCAGATGGAAGGGGATGTCCGACCCTTGATAGGCATCAACGATGACCCAGTCGTACTCGCGGTTCGAACTTGCCAGGAAGGCGCGGCCGTCGGTCACGTGGACTGCCAGGTTGGCCTCGTCCATCTCGAATAATTGCCGGCCCAGCTCAACGATCGCCGGATCGATCTCTACTCCATCGATCGGTACGGGACCATAGGCCTCGGTGATCTGCTTGGACACCGTTCCCGCGCCGAGGCCCACTACCAAGACGCTGCGAAGCCACCTCCCAGGCGGCTCGGAACGCAGCAACGGGGCCAGCAGCAGGTAGTCGAAGTACTGATGGGTCCGAAACTGTCCGGGCTCATAGCAAGAAAACTCCCCCCAGTCCACGATCAGCATCGTCCTCTCCCCGACCTGGGCCACCTGCAAGTGGTTGTAGGCCGACTCCCGCTCCAGAATCACCCCCTGGGCCGATAGCATCGGAGGCAGGGGCGCCGCCAACACCAGCAGAGACGCGGCGGCAGGGGCAAACCGTATCCGCCCCAGGAGAAGCAGCGCGGCCACGACCAGCAGGGCGCCGAAGACCATGATCGACCGCCGTACCCCCCAGTGCTCGATCAGGATCAGCGCCGGCAGGAAGGTGCCCACGACACTGCCCAGCGCGGATAGGGCATAGATATGACCCGAGGTGCGCCCCGTCCGGCCGAGATCGCCGATGCTGAGCTTCATGGCGAAGGGGCAAACGCATCCGAGCAGCACCATCGGAGCCGAGAAGAGCGCGAAGGTCCCCACCAGGGACGAAGCCAGTATGCCACTTCTTGGAGTCAGGCTCCAGGCGGCCCGGAGCACCGGGGTGCTCACCAGGGGCACCGCCAACACCAGTATCCCTGCTGTAAGCACGAGCGTCCCCAGCAAGTGGCGAGAGGGGTAGCGGTCGGCGAGGGCGCCCCCCACGTAGTAGCCGGTCGTCAGGAAGATCAGCACCAGCCCAATCAGGCTGGTCCAAACCGACAGCGTGCTGCCGAAAAAGGGAGCGATGAGCCGCGATGCCGACATCTCGATCCCCATCACTGCGGCACCGCAGCAGAACACCAACCAGAGCAGCGCAGCCCGCGCCAGACGCGCGCTCAGCTTCCTACTGTGCTGCTCCTCAAGAGGCGGCACCGCCCTCAACGGCAATTCCTCTTCCAGACGCCGACCGGAAGCCCTCCGCAGGTCCGCCCTCCAAGGCGGGCCGGACCTGCACACCCAGACTACTCCACGGTCACGCTCTTGGCTAGATTGCGGGGCTGGTCGATCTCCCGATCCCAGAGGTCGGCCACATAGTACGCGTAGAGCTGCATCGGAATACCGGCCAGCACCGGCGACAGCGCCTCCTCTGTGCTCGGGATGCGTATCACGTCGTCCGCGTACTTGTGGATCTCCTCATCACCCTCGTTCGCCACTGCGATCACCTTGCCGCCCCGCGCCCTGATCTCCTGTAGGTTGCCAATCGACTTCTCGTAGTGCGGCCCTTCGACAACCACGGAAAGCACTGCCACCTCGTCCGTCACCAGCGCCAGCGGGCCGTGCTTCATCTCCCCGGCGGCGTATCCCTCCGCATCAAGGTAGGCGATCTCCTTTAGCTTTAGCGCCCCCTCCATGGCGGTGCAGTAGTGCGCGCCGCGGCCCAGGTACAGGTAGCGCATGACGTTCTTGTACTTCTTCGCCAGCCGCTTTACGTGTTTGGCCTGGGCTTCCAGGAACTCGTCCGCCTGGTCGGGAAGCCGCTTGATCCCCCGCAGCAACCGTCGCGCCGCCCGCGGCGTGATGGCGCCCCGCACCTGGCCCATATGCATGCAGAAGAGCAGCACCGCCATGATCTGGCTGGTGTATGCCTTCGTCGAGGCAACTCCGATCTCAGGCCCCGCGTGGATGTACAGCTGCCCGTCCGACTCCCGCGCGACGGAGCTCCCGATCACATTCGTGATCGACAGCAGCTTCGCGCCCTGCCGCCGCGCCATCCGCATCGCCTGGAGCGTGTCCGCGGTCTCCCCCGACTGGCTGATCGCGATCCCCAATGTGTCCTTGTCGAAAACACATTCCCGATGCTGCAGCTCCGACGCCACATCCATGATCACCGGCACCCCACACAGCTTCTCCAGCGCGTACTGCCCAGCCATCCCCGCGTAGGACGCGGTGCCGCAGGCGATGATCGCGATCTTTTTCACCCGACGCAGGTACGCGTCCGTTAGGTCCAGCCCCTCCAGGTTCAGCGCCATCTCGCGCCCCACGATCCGCTCCCCAATCGTCTGCCGCAGCGCCTCCGGCTGCTCGAAGATCTCCTTGATCATGAAGTGCTTATAGCCGCCCTTCTCAGCCATGCCCGCGTCCCACTCGATGTGAAACACCGACTTCTTGACGAGCTTGCCCCCAAGCGTCTTGACCTCCACCTTGTCCGCAGTCAGCACCACCATCTCCCCGTTGTCGATCAGGTAGCTCTTCCGCGTGAACGGAAGGATCGCTGACGGATCCGAGGCCACGAAGTTCTCCCCGGGCTTCTCCCCCAGCCCGACAATCAGGGGGCTGTATTGTCGCGCCGCGATCAACAGGCCGGGATCCCGATCGGAGATCGCCACCACCGCGTACGACCCTTTCACATCCTTCAATCCCCGCCGCACCGCCTTCTCCAGATCTCCGTCATAGTACTTCTCGAACAGGTGGGCTAGCGTCTCGGTGTCGGTCTCGGAGCGGAACTTGTGCCCCTCCGCCTGCAGGTTCTCTCGCAGTTCCAGGTAGTTCTCGATGATCCCGTTGTGCACGACTGCGATGTGTCCCCCGCAGTCCGGATGCGGATGGGCGTTCTTGGTCGAGGGAGGCCCATGTGTCGCCCATCGCGTATGCCCGATCCCCACTCGCCCGTCCGGCTTCTTCTTCGCCAGCAACTCCGCGAGGGCCGATATCTTCCCCTTGGACTTTATGAGCTCGATCTTTCCATCAACCAAGACGGCTACGCCGGCCGAGTCGTATCCCCGGTACTCCAGGCGCCGCAAGCCCTCCAACAGCACCTCTACCGTGTCGCGACTCCCGAGATAGCCCATGATGCCACACATGATGCATCAGCCTCCGTTTAATAAGCAGGTGTATGCCCTGTCACCGACTCAGCGCCGTCTCATATACGCGGGCGAGCCGGCTTGCCATCCGTGCGGAAGAGAACTCTTCGGCGCGCGCGCGTGCTTGACCTGCCAGCCGCCGGCGCAACTCGGGCGAGGCCAATACGCGACCCAGCCCGTCCGCCAGCGCCTCCGCGGTCGGATCGACGATCAACCCGTCCACCCCATCGCGCACCACGTCCGCCACCGCGCCGGACCTAACCACCACGGCCGGACACCCGAGAGCCATCGCCTCCAGCACCGCCACCCCCTGGGTATCGGTCAAGGACGCAAAGGCGAAGACGTCCGACTCTGCCAGGCAGTCGAAGACCTGCGCCCGCTCCAGGTAACCCGTGAAGTGCACCCGCGTTCCTACGCCCAGGGAATCGGCCAGCCGCCGGCAAGGCTCATACCAAGGCCCCCCTCCGATCAGCAGCAGATGCGCCTCCCGCTCCCGCCCCGCAAGGTGCGCGAACGTCTCGAGTAGCACATCCAGGCTCTTCTCTCTCGCTATCCTCCCGGAGTAGGCTATCACCGGCACCCCCGCGGGGATCCCGTACTTGGCTCGCGCCGGCCTTCTTTCCGTGTCTCGGATGAGAGCCACGTCGATCCCCGTGGGAATGACTTCGATCGGCCGCAACACCCCGTATTCGCGCAGCAGTCCCTCGATCGCCTGGGTCGGCACAACCACGTAATCGGCAGAATTGGAGAACTCCCTGCTCAGCCACACTGCCGCCCGTTGCACTAAAGGACGCGGAAGCGGGACATAGTGCGCGTAGGCACGTATCAAGGTGTGGTATGTAAATACCAGGGGACGCTGCAGCCGCCGGGCTAGCCGCCTCCCCTCGCGACCAGTCGCAAACGGATGCTGTGCGTGTACGATATCGGGGGGACGGGCCGCGAACACGCGCCCAAGCAGAGACGCACTGTATGGGAGGGCAATCGGGTACCGGGGACGAATTGGCGGGGAGAGTGAGGGAAGACGATGCACGTTCGGCTCTGCATCGCGATGCCCCGGATAGGCAGGGGCATAGATGTCCACGTCATGCCCCTGCCTGACCAGCTCCCCAGCAAAGGTTTCCACCGACACCACGACGCCATTCACGATCGGGTGGTAGCACTCGGTGAACAGAGCAATGCGCATGCACTCGCCTGCCGCCGGCCCCGTCTCGACCCAGCCCCGCTCGGCGGTGGTACGGTAACACGAACTCACTAAGCGCGTCAACCGCAGCGACTGACCGGTGGATAGGAGGCAGAGCAATATGTCCGGCGTGCGAGACGCCGCCGTCGCGGGCCGCTTCTACGAGGGCACGCGAGAATCTCTCACCGCCTCCCTCGAGGAGTGCTTCCTTCATTCCCTCGGCCCCGGCTCCCTACCCAATCCGGTCGCCGACGGCCCCGGACTGATAGATGCCTTCGTCAGCCCTCATGCAGGTTACATGTTCTCCGGCCCCGCCGCCGCCCACGGCTTCGCCGCCCTCGCAGCCGACGGCATTCCCGACGTCGCTATCATCATCGGCCCCTCCCACTACACCGCCGCTCGCGGCGGCGCGGTCTCCCTCGCTGATGCTTGGCGCACTCCTCTCGGCGCTGTCCCCGTTGCGGCTGACCTCGGCCGCGAACTGATTGATGCCACACCGCTCCTCGAGGCAGATGAAAACGCCCACCGCCTCGAACACTCCCTCGAGGTACAGGTTCCCTTCCTCCAGTTCATCTATCCCGACCAGGTCCCCCACATCTGTCCCATCTGCATTCGCTCTCATCCGATGGGAGATATGCGTCAGCTAACGGACGACGCCAGGTCCCTGGGTGAGACCATCGCCGGTGTCGTCGGCTCCCGGCGCGCGGTCATCATCGCCAGCACTGACTTCTCCCACCAAGTGGCCCACGCCGTGGCCGAACGTCAGGACCGGCTCGCCCTCGATGCCACGCTCGCGCTGGATCCGGAGCGGCTCCTCCGCACCGTCTCTGAGCAGAACATCTCCATGTGCGGCCCCGTCCCCGTCGCTGTCGCCATCTCCTCCTGCCTTGCCCGCGGACCGCACGAGGCCAAGCTGTTGTGCTACTACACATCGGGCGACATCATCGGGGACCGTGCCGCCGTAGTCGGATACGCTTCCCTCGTCCTCAGCCGAACAGGAGGTGACCGAGAATGATCTGGTTCGACGTCGTCGCCATCCTCATTGTTGTCGTCATTGCCTGGGCGGAGAGCGTCCGCGGGTTTGGGCGCGCCCTCTACGACCTCGTCGGCGCTCTCATTGCCACCAAGGTCGCCCTCGTTCTCTCTGTCCCCCTGGCCGAGGCGGCGCCCGTCAGCGATGTCTCCGGTCCCAGCGAGGCCTTCTGGCTGGCCGTCGTCTTCGTCATCCTCGCCATCCTGATCGTGGTCGCCACCAAGTTCATCTACGAGTCAACCTTGCTTTCGCTCGACGTCCTCGACCCTGTGTTGGGTGCTATCTTTGGCATCGTCTCCGGCATCTTGGCGGCCCATGTCTTCCTCAGGTCGCTCGCGGTCGCATATGCCCACACCGAATTCGGCGCGGTCGTGATGGCGAGCTTCATGGGCCAGGAATTGCTGGAGTTGCGCTCCTATCGCGCGATCGTCGCCACCCTCCAGAACATCGGCAACTGGTAGGTTCCTGGTAAGCGCCTGATAGGCGCCTGGAAGCTGCCACCGGAGCTCAGTCGTCCGGAATCGCCTTCACCCGAGCGACAAGATCCGTCGTCGAGGCCCCCCGCACGTGGTCTCCCAGCATGACCCTGCCCCCGTAGCTCTCCACGTACGCTCGCTCCTCCTGGTTCACCGAGTCCAGCCCGTAGTCGCCGCCTTTCGCCCACACCTCGGGCCTCAGTGCCTCCAGCGTCGCCATCGACGTCAGCTCCGGGTAGATCACAACCAGATCCACACACTCCAGAGCGGCAACCAGCTCGGCGCGCTCCCGCTCCCCCACTACCGGCCTGCCCCGCCCCTTCAGACGCCGCGCCGACTCATCTCCATTGATCCCCACGATCAGCACATCCCCCTCTCGCTTCGCTGACTCCAATGTGCGCACGTGCCCCGCGTGCAGCAGGTCGAAGCACCCGTTCGTGTAGACGATAACCTTCCCCGCCGCGCGCCATTCTGCGGCCTGCTCCTTGGCCGCATCCCGCGATATGATTTTGGAAGCCGCGGACCTGAACTCGCTGTTGTCTTTCATGTTCGATCCCGTCCTGCTCTCGCACCGCACACCGCCGCCCGCGCCCGCGCCCAACCCGCTAGCAGTCCGTCCCTCGCCGCGGGGCTGAACAGCGCCGGCACGAGTCTCCAGATTCCCCCCAGCAGCGCCGATGCCGCCATCTTCGCCCTCAACCACCTCGCTCGTCCCGGCGAGTAGTTCTTCTCATAGAACCACACCCGCGATTCTGCCGCCCACCGCGCCCTCTCCTCCGCCGAAACCTGCGCGGCACTCTCCCCCAGGTCGTGCCTGATCTCAACGCCCGGAACTGTCACCACTCGCCATCCCGCCGCCCGCGCCCGATAGCACCAGTCCACATCCTCGTAGTACATGAAGAACCCCTCGTCCAGGGGACCGATTTCCTTCACCATCCCCCGCCGCGCGGCGAGACATGCCCCCGAGACCCATGCCACATCGCGTCCCGGGCCCTCTGCCTGAGCAACGGAGGCTCCCCGCTGGCCCGGGAATGACATCTCGTAACCAGGCGCATTCCTGTCGTCCGAATCCACACTGGAGCATCCCGCGATCCCTATCCGTCCGTCCGTGCCCACCGCCGCCATCAAGCCGCCCAGCGACTCCCGGCCGATCTGCGCGTCCGGGTTCAGCAGCAGCACCACCCCTCCCTCCGCCTCCGAGAGTGCCTGGTTAACCGCCCTCGCAAACCCCACATTCTCCGAGTTCCGGATCAGTCTGACCCCGTCCCGCCCTGCGGCTCGCCCTGCCGATCCGTCCGTGGAAGCATTGTCCACCACCACCGTCTCCGTCCGTATTCCCTTGCTCGCGCCCTCCACTGATGCCAGACATCGGCCGAGCGACGCCCCGCTGTTCCATGCCACCACTATCACCGAAAGCTCAACCCCTGCCTGCCGCATCAGATGTGACCCCCTCGCTCATCTCCTCCCTTCTGCTGCAACTCCCAGATCCGCAAGTCCTTCGCCGCCGCGTACACGCCGGTCAGCAATGCCACCACCAGCCCATGCGCCCCATCCAAGAACCCGCCCTGCACGAGATAGGCCTTCAGGAACCGCAGCCCCGGATGGAACATCATGTAGGCCGGCGATACCCGCACCCCCTGTCTTCTCGCCTCGATCGCGTTCCACTCGGCGTATCGGCTCAGCTTCGGCCAGTAATCGTCCAGCGACCGATAGGAATGATGGATGAGGCGCCCTTTCAGCCGTCCCACAGATCCCTCGACTACCATCCGCTCGTGCACCTGCCGATCCAGGTATCGCCCCCTGTCCCGCTGAAACAGCCGCAGCACCCAGTCATTCTGCCAGCCCGAGTAGCGAATCTCGCGTCCAAGAAAGAAGTTCCGCCGCTTGATCTGATATCCATCCCTTGGCCTTGGTTCTGTGATCGTTCTCCCGATCTCCTCTGCCAGCTCCTTTGTCACCCACTCATCCGCGTCCACGATCAGCACCCAGTCATGCGCTGCCTGTGGAATCGCCCAGTTCTTCTGTGCCGCCGGCGACTCGTACTCGTGCTGCACTACCCGCGCGCCACAGGCGCGCGCAATGTCGGGGCTGCCATCCGTGCTGAACGAGTCGACCACGATCAGCTCATCCGCAAAGGCCAGTCGCCCCAAGCACTCCTCAACGTGCGCCGCCTCGTTAAAGGTGGTGACGATCGCAGTAAGGCGGCTCATGCCTGGCCTCGCTCCAGCCTGCAATCGGCTTCCGATACCTCGTGGTACAAGTCCAGAATCCTCTCGACCACCCGCGGCCGGTCGTACAGCCTCAGCGCTCGCTCTCGCCCAGCTTCACCCATCGTCCGCGCCCGCGCCAAATCGCGCAGCAGTTCCGCCAAGGCTCCCGCCAGCGCCCCCGCATTCCCGGCCGGCACGATCAGCCCCGTCTCACGGTCCAGCACTGACTCCGGCAACCCGCCCACGTTGCTCGCCACCACGGGCTTACCCATCGCCATCGCCTCCAGCGCCGCCACCCCCAGACCCTCCGAGAGCGAAGGCATCACGAGGAGGTGCGCCGCAGACAGCACGCTTCGAACGTCGGGAACGAACCCCAGGAACTTCACGTGATCGGAGATGCCCAACTCCTCAGCCTGTCGCCGCAGATTCTCCTCCTCCGCTCCCTCCCCAGCGATCAAGAGGCGCGCCTTCGGCATCGTCCGGGCCACCGAGGCCATCGCGCGCAGAAGCACTCGATGTCCCTTCTCCTCGGCAAGCCTGCCCACGATGGCGATGGTAGGGTGCTCGATTTCTTCGATCGAGGCCGTTCCCCCTGGGGCGAAGTGTCGGCAGTCCACGAAGTCGGGGATGACGACGAGACGGTCTGCTGCCAGTCCCGCCTCCAGGCATTGTTCCCTCACCGCCTCCGAAATGCATATCACCCGGTCGCACTGCTGGGCCCACCGGAGCCACCCCAACCAGCCTGCAATCGGCTTCCGATGTCGTCGCACCGGAAGCTCCGTCCGCCGGGCCGCGATGAGACGCGGTCTGCCTGCCCACGCAGCGGCCTTGGCGGCAGGGCAGAGGCTCGCGCCATCGTGCACGTGCACGACATCCGGCTTCGAGTCGCGCAGCCAGCGGGCGAGGCGAAGCATCCCTCCCAGCCCTGCCAGGCCCCGCAGGCTCATGCTCTCCCAGGGCAGATGGGATTCCCTCAGCCGCGCGCACAACGCGCTGCCGCTTTGGGCGATGAACGACGTCTCCTCCCCCCGCGCCGCCAGCGCCAGCGCCAGGCCCAGCGACTGCGCTTGTCCCCCGCCCCACCCCCGGTTGGCGTCGATGTGCACACTGGATGGCACTTCGCTGCTCCGTCCCTATCTCGTCGAGGCCTGCTTCGTCTCCCGGCGCGCCAAGATGCGCCTTGCCGCTGCCAGGACCTCCTGCGGCGTGATCGCCGACATGCAGACGCGCTCAGTGCAGTTCGGAGTCACGGGGTGGACGCAGGGTCGCCAGCACTCCTGCCGATGAAAGATCACCTCATGTCCTTGGCCCTGGGGTCCTGTCCGGTGGGGGTCTGTCGGGCCGAACAACGCCACAACCGGCGTCCCCATCGCCGCCGCCACATGCATGGGCCCGGAATCGATCCCGATCAGCATGTCACACCGACCCAGCAGGGCCGCCAACTGGCCGGGCGTCGTGCGGCCCGCCAGGTTGCAGCGCTCTCGCGGTGCCGGCTCCAGGTCCGCCAGCACCTCGCCCCCCAACATCCGGTCTCTCTCCGCTCCCACCACCAGCAGCCGTGCATGCTCGTCGGCCGCCAGGCTTCGCGCAAGCTCTCGGAATCCGTCCACACTCCACGACTTGTAGGGCCGATCCCCGGCCTCCCCCGGCGCCAGCGCCACGAGCGGCCCATCGCCCGACATGTCGCACTGAGAGAGCCGTCGCTCAGCTTCCTCCTCATCCGCTTCTGACACGCGGATCAGCCCCACATAGTCCGCTTTCTCCGGCCCAAGCCCGAGGCCGCGCACCAGCCGCAGCACTTTCTCCGGACACGGTATCCCCCGCACCTGGACCCGATGGTCCAACAGCCGGCAAAGATCTGAGTCGACATATCCCACCCGGCGCCTCGCTCCCGACAACCACGCGCACAGCGCCATCGTCGCCGACTGCGAGAACACCACCGCCAGGTCAGGCCGGATGCGGCGCAGCCGCAGCCCCAGCGCCGCGGCACGCCACGGACCGCCGCGGGGGCGGTGTACGATCTCGTCCACCAATCCGCTCTTCTCCACCAGCCCCGCCAGGTGGGGCCTCAGGACGCTCGTGATGTGTGCCTCCGGAAACGTCTGCCGCAGGGCATTCAGTGCCGGCAGCGTGAACACGAGATCTCCGATTTGGTTCAGGTGAAAGACCACTATCCGCTTCACTCGCTCCCGCTCGCACAATGCCCCCCGATAGATATCCTCCACTTCCTGGGCCAGCCGCGATAGAGCGTAGCGGGACTCCGTCTTCTCCCGACCGAACCTACCCAGTCGCGCTGCCTCCTCCCGATCTCTCAGCAGCCGCCCCACATCCGCGGCGAGCCGTTCCGCTGTCACCGGCGCTAGCTCCCCATGATCCCCGAAACAGGACTCCTCCACCCGCGCCAGGTTGTCGGGCCGGACGACTCCCAGGTATCCGGCCTTCCCTGCCGCGACCACCGGCTTTCCACATGCCATCCCCTCCAGTGCCACCGTCGCCGTCGCCACCACTACATCTCCCAGCAACAAGATCTCCGCAATGTCCCCCCGGCCCCCTGCGGCGAGAACGGCACGCCGGCTCAATCGGCGGTTCATCTTCTCCGCCTCCGCCGCGACAGCGCTCTCCTGAGGCCCTTGCCCCACCAGAATTAGCTCGACGTCTTCTGCTTCCTTGGTCAGCACCTCCATCGCGTCTATCAGCTTCAGCGCAACCGGCGCCTTGCTGTGGCTGAACCGGCTCACGTGGACGATCCGCGGCGCCCCCCGAGACAGTGATAGCTCCTCCTCCAATCGAATGTCCGCCGCCTTTGGTCGGAACCGTTCGGAGTCCACCGGAATCATGCTCCGTACGACCCGTTCCTCGGGCAGACCGAACCCCTCCACCAGATTGCGCCTGCTGGCCTCGCTGACCACCACCACGCGCTTGCTCCAGTAGAACACTTCATGCCTGTGCAGCGGGCTGCGCGTCCCATGCACCGTCAGCACATACGGCACCCCCGCCGCCCGGCAGGCGAGACAGGAGACCATCCCCGCTCGCCAGTTGTGCGCATTCACGAGGTCTACCCGTTCCCGCTCCAGCAGCCTCCGGAGGGTCCAAGCCCCCCTGGGCATCCGCAGCCCCGTGAAATCGACCTGGAAGTGCTCTATCCCCGCCGCCTCCAGCTCCGGCACCAACTGCCCCCCACTCGACACCACGATCACGCGGTGTCCCCGCGCCTGCAGTCCCCGCGCCAGCCTGATCGCGTAGCTCTCCACCCCGCCATAGTTCAACCACGACAGCACCTGCGCGATTGTGAGGCCGGATTTCCCGTTACTCGACGCCACTGGCGCTTACGCTCTCCGCTCTCCGCAGCAAATCGCCCGCCGCCGCCACCACCGTCTCCGGCGCTATCGCCTCCATGCACTTCAGCGGGTCACACCGCCGGCGACGACACGGCGAACACTCCATCTCCGCGCTCACCTTCGCGTGTCCCTCCCCGTATGGCCCCAGCCGTCGCGGATCTGTCGGCCCGAAGATCGCCACTGTCGGCGTGCCCACGGCGAAGGACACGTACAGCGGCCCCGTATCATTCCCGATCGTCACCCGGCATCGGCGAAACACCTCCGCCAACTGCTTCAGTGTTGTCTTCCCCGTCAGGTCCAGCACCTCCGACCCCGCCGCCGCGCCGATCTTCTCTGCAAGGTTTCTGTCGCCCGGCCCGCCGACCACCACCGCGGTCAGCCCGAAGTCCTCCGCCAACCTGTCCGCGGTGGCCGCGAACCGCTCCGCCGGCCAGCGCTTCGACTGCCACCGCGCGCCCGCGATCATCGCCGCCAGATCGCGCCGCCCGCCGACCAGATCGGAAGCCGATAGCAGCTCTACGGCCGCGCTGCGATCGGCCTCCGATGTGGCAATCGTGAAGTCAAGTGGCTGCGCCTCCGCTCCCACAACTCTGGCGAACCCGAGATATCCCTCCACCGCATGAACGTCCCGCCGATCCGGCACCAGCCTCCTGTTGTTGAGAAGAAACGTCCCCTCCTGGAGATTCCGAAATCCAATCCGATCCCGCGCCCCGCTCAGATATGCAATCAACGCGCTCTTGAACAGCCCCTGCATGTCCAGCGCCAGGTCGAACCGCCTCTCGGTCAAGTCTCGGCGCAGCCTCCGCAGGGCGCTCAGCGGCGCAACCGACCGTGTCGCCGGCCACTGCTCGCCTGCCCCCCCGACCACCAGTGTCTCGCTCAAGTGCGGATTGCCTGCCACCACCTCGGCCGCGGCTGGTCCCACCGCCCAGGCGATGTATGCGTCAGGGTATCGTCTCCTCAGCGCTGCCGCCACCGGCAGCGCCTGCACCACATCCCCGATGGAGCTCAACTTCACAACCAGAATGCTCTTTGCGGACTCGAACATCACTCTTGAGAATGCCCGTTGGCAGCCGCCACCGTCCCTCGTTCGACGGGCGGCCTGCTCTTCCATCGCTTGTGCAGCCAGAACCACTGCGCCGGATGAACCCGGATCAAGTTCTCGATGATCTTCGTGTAGCGCCCCGTATTTGCCACAATGTCCTTCTCTCGATCCCCCGTCCGGATCAAGGGCACCGGCTCCCCGATCTCCACAACGTGCGTGTCATCCGGCCGCCGCCATCCGAAAGTGGGCACTACCGCCGCTTCGGTACGCAGCGCGAATGCCGCCGCCCCCGGCGCGGTGGAGGCAAGGTGGCCGAAAAACTCGACGAACACTCCTTCATCCCCCGCATTCTGATCCAGCAGTATCCCTACCAACTCGTTGCTTCGCAGCGCCCGCAGCGACTCCCGCACCGCCGTCTCCCGGTGGAATACACGCATCCCCACCTCCTCTCGCGTCCGCTGGATGTAGGCGGTCAGCCTGTCGTCTCGCTGCGCCCGCGCAATCACGGTGAGCGGATATCCCTCTGCGGCGATCCGCGTGCCCACCAGCTCCCAGTTCCCAAGATGCCCTGTCAGCAGGATCACTCCCCGGCCCTGCGCCAGCCCGGCATCCAGGTGTTCCGAGCCGCGAAACTCCGTCACCCTCCGGATATCTTCCCGGCTCATCGCAGGCAGCCGGAAGAACTCCACGAGGCACTTGCCCAGATGCTCGTAGCAGGCCCGCCCTATCTCCGCCAGCTCCTCCTCGCTCTTCTCTCGCCCGAATGCCAGCCGCAGATTCGTCATCACGATCCGCCAGTGCCGCGGCGAGATCACGCGCATCACCGTTCCAAGCCGCCGACCGAGGTTGCGCCCCAGGCGGTCCGGCAGCCGATGGTATCGACGCGCCATCCACAGCAGCAACGCGTTCCCGACCCGCGTCTGCATCTGTCGGTAGCACTCGTAGAGCCCCGACCGCCGCTCGGGTTCGTATAGCCGGCTCACGTCTTGGTCTTGTCCGCCAGCAGGCAATCCAGCTCCTCCGCCAGCCCTGGCGCTCCCCCCCAGCCATCCAGCTCCACGCCCACCACCCACACGGGCTTCCCGAAGTATCCCCCCGGCAACCGCACCTCGTCCTTCTCTGTCGTCACAACCCACTCCGCCGAAGCCGCCTCCCCTTGCGCCACCCCTGCCAGCTCCTCTGCTCTATACTCGTGGTGGTCGGGAAAACGGGCCCTCCCCACCAGCACGGCCCCCATCCGCTCCAAGGTCCTCTCGAATGCCGCTGGATTGCCCAGACTCGACAGCGCGCACACCCGCCGCCCCTGCAATTCCTTTGGCGAACACTCCTCCTCGCTCCCCAGCCTTCTCAGCCTCACCGGAGTGTGCGCCGTCTCCCATACGCGTGCGTGCGGCGCCAGCCGCCCTAGCCGCACCAGGATTCCCTCCAGGTCTCGTCGCCTCACCAGATCGCAGTGTGTTATCCATACGGCGTCTGCGCGCGCCAAATGCCGCACCGGCTCCCGAAGCAGCCCCCGCGGCACCAGAGAATCATAGCCGAACGGTGCCAGCGCGTCCAGAAGCACCACCTCTACATCCTTCTCCAGCCTCTGATACTGGAACCCATCGTCCATCACCACCGCCTTCACCCCGTGCTTTTCCACCGCCCGTCGTCCGGTCCGCCGCCGATCCTTCCCCACCAGCACGAACACCCCCGGCAGTGACCGCGCCATCAGGAATGCCTCGTCACCCGCCTCTCGCGCATCAATGAGAGGTCCGAACCCCTCCGAGACCACCAGCGACTTCCTCTCTCCTCTCCCCCCATACCCGCGACTCAACACCGCCACCCGAGCGCCCTTGTCCGAGAGCCATCGCGCCACCCCCATCGCCGCCGTCGTCTTCCCGGTGCCCCCGACCGTCAAATTTCCGATGCTGATCACCTTCGCCGGCAGCCGCCTCCGCCGCGCGATGCCAAATCGATATCCCCCGTGGTGGATACCCAGGGCGGCCGCGTAGCCGACAGACAGCGCCCACATCCCCGCCACTGCCAGCCGCTCCCATACATCCCGCGGCTCTCCTCGCACCAGCCGCATCCATCTTGTCTCCACCCCCGGCTTCACGCTTTCTGCTCCCACGCCAGCAGCTTCGCCGCCTCCCCTGCACAGCGCGCCGCGGCGCCTCGTTGCTCCTCCATCAGCGCCCCTGCCCGCGCCGCGACTTTCTTCCGCAGCGCGCCATCCCCCGCGATTCGCACGAATTCCTCCGCCAGCTCCTCCGCCCCGCTCACTCTGAATCCCACTCCCGCCTCACGCACTAGGTCCGCCACGTCAGCGCAGTCTTCCGTGTGCGGGCCGAACAGCACCGGCCGGCCCGCCGCCACCGGCTCCAGCAGATTATGGCCCCCGACGGGAACCAGCGTCCCGCCCACGTAGCCCGCCGCCGCGAACCCGTAGGCCGCCCGCAGTTCCCCCATCGTGTCCAAGATCACCACCGCCTCTGGCGTCTGTCCCGCCTCCCCATCGCTCCGCCGCACAACTGTCATCCCCCGCTCGGCCACCATCGCAGACACCTCCGCCACCCGCTCCAGGTGCCTCGGCGCCAGCAGCAAGCGCGCCGCCGGAATCGTCTCCCGGATCGTCGCGAATGCATCCACCAGTGCCTCCTCCTCACCCGCATGCGTGCTCCCCGCCACCAGCCACGCCTCTCCCGCCGCCACACTCAGCTCGCCGGCCAGCAGCGCTTCTCCCTCCGCATCTCGCTGTGCCAGATTGTCAACCTTCGTATTGCCCGCCACCACGACACGGTCTCTCGGGACCCCCAATCGGTTCAACCGCCTCCCGTCCTCCTCCGACTGCACGCACATCCGTTCCGGCAGCCGGTGTAGCCACTGCACAAACCCCGGCAGCCACCTCGACCGCCTCATCATCCGATCCGAAACTCGCCCATTGACCACCAGCACCCGCATCCCCGTCAGCCGCGCCAGCCCCAGCAGGTTCGGCCACAGCTCCTTCTCCATCACCACCAGTAGGTCCGGCCGCAGCCGCCACAGCGTGAGGCCCATGCAGTCCGGCCAATCGAAGGGAAGATAGAACAGGTAATCGGCCGCCCCGCAGCTCTTCTTCGCCACGGCCATCCCCGTGGGCGTCTGCGTCGAGACCGCAATCCCCGCCTCCGGGAACACCTCCCTGAGCGCATCGACCACCGGCTTCGCCGCGCCCATCTCCCCGGCTGACACCGCGTGCAGCCAGATGCGGGGGCCCGGCCCTGCCGGAAGCCGCCGCACCATCCCGAGCCTTTCCCGCCAGGCCCCGATCGGTTTGCGCTGCACCAGCAGCCGCCACCCAAGCCAGCCCGCCAGCGCCGGCAGCAACGCCGCCAGTACGAGGTTGTAGACCACCAGCTCAAGCGCCAGCCCTAGCCTCGCGCTCATGGCCCTGCTGCCGCCTCCCCCGCCAGCGGATCTCCGCCCTCCCCACCGGCCGAACGGAGCTGCGCCTCATACAGGCGGCGATAGGCGCCGCCACGGCGAAGCAGCTCCTCGTGCTTGCCGTCCTCCGCAATCCGGCCGTCGGCCAACACCAGAATGCGATCGGCGCGCTGAATCGTGGACAGCCGGTGGGCGATGATCAGCGTCGTCCGGCCCTCCATCAGCCGCGCCAGTGCAGCTTGCACCAGCGCCTCGGATTCCGCGTCCAGCGCGCTGGTCGCCTCATCCAGGATCAGTATCCGCGGATCCCGCAGCAGGGTCCGCGCGATGGCGATCCTCTGCCTCTGCCCCCCTGACAGCTTCCCCGCCCGCTCCCCCACCGGCGTCTCATATCTCTGCGGAAGCGCCTCAATGAAATCGTGCGCGTTCGCCGCCCGCGCCGCAGCCTCCACCTCCTCTCGACCGGCCTCCGGCTTCCCGTACGCGATGTTCGCTCTCACCGTCCCCCCGAACAGGATCGGCTCCTGCGGCACGATCCCAATCCGAGACCGCAGCGACCGCAGTGTTACACTCGCGATATCAACCCCATCTATCTCAATCCGCCCCCCCGTCGGATCGTAGAACCTCGGGATCAAGTTCACCAGACTCGTCTTTCCGGCGCCGCTCGCCCCCACCACTGCTACCACTTGTCCCGGCTCTATCGTCACCTCCACGCCCCTAAGCACCGCTTCCCCCTCGCGATACCGGAAATCCACCCCGCGGAACTTAATCCTCCCCGCCACCCGCGGCAGTTCCTCCGCCCCCGCCGCCTCCGGCACCTCCTCCTCGGCATCCAGTATCTCGAAGATCCGATCCCCGGCGGCCGCCGCCTGCTGCCCCGACAGCCAGATCTTCCCCAGCAATCCCAGCTTGCTCCCCAGCCGCTGGCCCACATAAGCGAACGCAATCAGCGTCGCAAGCAACAGGTGCCCCCTGATCGTGAGATACCCCGCCACATATATCAGCACGACCATCCCCACCGCGCTGATCAACTCTACCAGCGGCATCAGCACCGACACCACCTTCGCCACCCTCATGTTTTCCTGGTAGTTGTCCTCGTTTATCCCCCCGAAGCGCGCGGCCTCACGCTCCTCCATCCCGAACAACTGCACCGTCTCGATCCCGCTCAGGCGCTCCTGCAAGTACGAGTTCAGCCCGCCGAGCTTCCGCTGCACCTCTCGCGTCAGCCGCCGCAGCCGCTCCCCCGAGTGCGCGATCACCAACGAAATCCCCGGCACACACGCCAGCGCGAAAATCGTCAGTCTCCACTCCAGCGAGGCCATGAACACTACCGCGATCACGATCGTGATCGGCGCCCTCGCCGCCTCCAGCAGGTCCGTACTCAACGCCCTCTGCAGGACCAGCACATCATTGCTCACCCGAGAGAGCAGATCCCCCGTCTTCCGCGACCGATGAAAAGCCAGCGACTGCCGCACCAGATGCCCGTACAGCCGCTCCCGCAGCTCTCTGATCAGCCGCTGCGCGAATCGCTGCGACAGATAGCTCCTCCCAAACCCGAACACACACTTCACCAGCCACGCCACCAGCGTCAAAACCGCGAAGAGCAGCAGGCTCCTCAACTGCTCCGCCGGGCTCTCGGTCCCCACCCAGCCCAGCCGCTGAATCCAGTCCGCCGAAACCGCAGGGGCGCCGCCCCCCGTGAGCGCCTCCGGCGACGGCGCAATCGCCAGGAACATCAGCGCCAGCAGCAACGGAATCACTCCGGTATCTATCACCGCTTCCGCGAAGATGCAGCCCAGCGCCTTGTAAGCCGACCCCAGATCGGCCTTCCCCTCCCTGATCAGTCGCCGCAGCACCCCCAGCGCGCGCCCTCGCGCCGCGCGCCTCACGTTTCCCCCTCCTCACTGGCCATCAACTCCAACACCATCTCCGCTGTCCGCTCAGACGCGCCACCCGGGCCCAGACTCTGCACTACTTCACGCAGATCGGCTCTGACCTGCTCCCGCCGCGCCCCGCCCACCAGCAGCGCTCCCACCTCCCCCGCAATCGCCTCCGGACTCGCTGCCGATCCCAGCAGCTCCTTCACCACTTCCCGGCCGGCGATGATGTTGGGCATCGCCGCCCACCGCTGCCGGCCGATTAGCCCCCGCATCAGCCGGTACTGCAGCGTGGTCGCCCTGCTGGCCCGGTAGACCACTACCATCGGAATCCCCAGGCAGGCGAATTCCAGCGTCGCCGTTCCCGAGCACACCGCCGCTGCTTCAGCCAGTTGGAGCGCGTCGTGATCCATCCCCGACAGCAGCTTCACGGCCACTTCTCCCCGCTCGAATTCGGCCCTCACCCGCTCCCTCTCTACTGTCTCTGCTACCGGGACTACGAACTGTATCCCATCCCACTCTCTCGCCAGCCGCGCGGCGGCCTTCACCAGCACCGGAAGCAGGTAGTGAATCTCCTGCGCCCGACTCCCCGGCGCGAGGGCCACCACTGGCTTTCCGCGGTCCAGACCATATCGCTCCCGCGCCTCCTCCGCCGTCAGGCGCGGCCGCGCTCCCTCTACTACCGCGTGTCCCACCCACTCCACCCGCGCTCTTCCTCCGGCCAGCAGATCCCGCGACCAGGGAAACGGCGTAGCGATCGCTTCCACCAGGTCGCGCAGCTTCGCTCCGCGCAGCTTCCGGGACCACGAGCCTGGAGGCAGGTAGTAGAGCGTCCGCAGCCCCAACGTCTTCGCCCTCCGCGCCAGCGGAAGGTTGAACGCTCCACAGTCGATCAGCACCAGCGCCGACGGCGGAGCGGCCGCCAGATGAGCCATCGTCGCTCGCATCACCCGCCACACACGCGGCACCTTCGCGGCGGCCTCAAACACGCCGATCGCGCCCCAATCGGAACTGTCGGAAAAAAGCTCTACGCCGGCCGCCGCCATCCGCCTGCCCCCGATGCCCCGCAGCGCCAGCCTCCCCCGCCGGACCCTAAGCGCCTCCGCCAGCAGCGCGCCCGCCCAGTCCCCCGAGGGCTCTCCCGCCACCATAAAGACTGAGGCCGGCCCCTCGTGTGGTTTCCTCTGGGCCGGCCCATCCCGCTCTCTCGGAGCATGCTCTCCCCCCATGGCTAGCTGGCGACTTCTTGCTGCCGCCCCACCCTCCCCTCCCCCATCCGCCGCAGAAACTGCACCAGATAGCTCACCTCGCGGAAATCCCCGAGCTCCGTCATGACTTGCTCCAGCGCACGCGAGAGCTCCATCCCGGAGCGATAGATCAGGCGAAACGCCCGCTGAATCGCCATCCGCGTGTCCTCATCGGCCCCTGCCCGCCGCAGCCCCACCAGATTCGGCCCGACCACCCTTGCCGGCTTGCCGTCCACCAGGCTGTAGGGCGGCACATCCTGGCTCATCTTCGAGAATCCGCTGACCATCGCGAGCGTCCCCACCCTCACCCGCTGGTGCGATCCCACCATCCCACCGATGATCGCCCTGTCTTCGATGATCGTATGTCCGCTCATCCCCGACAGCGTGGACAGCGTTACGCTATTCCCCACCTCGCAGTTATGCCCCAGGTGTGTAGACGCCATTAGCATGTTGTCATCCCCCACGCGGGTGGCGTTCCCCTCCCCCGTCGCCCGGTGGATCGTGACGTACTCCCGGATCACGTTCCGCTCACCGATCAGGACCCGGGTCGGCTCTCCTTGATAGGTCTGGTCCTGTGGCGGGCCACCTATCGCGGCGCCGAAATGTATCCTGCAATCGGCCCCCACCGTGGTGTGTTCCAGCAGCACATGGGCGTCCACCACCGTCCGCGGGCCAATGATCGCGCCCTCTCGAATGAGGGTATATGCGCCGACCTCAACGTCGTCCGCAAGCTCGCAGTTCTTCTCTACGATTGCCGTCGTATGAATCCGCGCCAACTCACGCCTCCTGGTTGCGCGAACTCTCGAGGGTGTCGGGCCCTTCGTCTCGCCGCAGCGCGAAGAGATACGCCCCCTCCGCAACTACCTGGCCATCCACCTTCCCCACCACCGCCACGCGGCCGATGTCGCCCTTCCGCTTCGTGAGCGTGACCTCCGTCACCAGTTGATCTCCAGGCACTACCGGCCGTCGGAACCGCATCTTGTCGATCCCGGCAAAGAAGGCGAGCTTCCCCTCGTTCCCCGTGGTGGCAAGCAGCAGTATGCCCCCTACTTGCGCCATCGCCTCAACAATCAACACCCCCGGCATGATCGGATTGCCTGGGAAATGCCCGTTGAAAAACGCCTCGTTGATCGTTACGTTCTTGACCCCAACTGCTCGGGTCCCCGGCTCCAGCTCCAGTATCCGATCCACCAGTAGGAATGGATATCGGTGCTGGAGCAGGGCCTGGATCTCATTGATGTCCATCATCGCTGTCTCTCCTCGCCTCCTCCCCTTCCCTTCCGCTCCCCCAGGAACCTCGCCCGCAGCGCCCGCGCCAGCTCCACGTTCATCCGATGGCTCGGTCGCACCGCCGTTACCTGAGCCTCAAATCTCTCCCCGCACAGCGCCAGGTCCCCCACCAGGTCCAGCATTTTGTGTCGGACCACCTCGTCCGGAAACCGCAGCGACCCCGAATAACCATCCCTCCCCACCGCAAAAGCATTCTCCGCGCTTCCTCCCCGCGCCATCCCCTTTGCCCGCAGGGCCTCCAGTTCCTCCCTAAGAGCAAACGTCCTCGCTGGCGCCAGCTCCCGCATGAACTCCCCCCGGCTCAGCCGTATCCACAGCGCCTGCCGCCCAGCCGCCGTCCCCTCGTAGTCCACCCCCACCGCCAGCGAAAGCCCTCCCCTCGCGGGTGCCGCCACCGCCCACGCGTTCCCGTCCCCCACCCAGACTGCCTCCCGCAGCCTCCGCACCTGCCGCGCCGCCCCCAGACGCCTCCGCCCCGCCCGCCGCAGCAGGTCCACCCACTCCCGTGCGCTTCCGTCGCACGCAGGGGCCTCCGGCCCTTCCACCTTCACGCTTATATTGTCCACCTGCATCCCATATAGCGCCGCCAGCAGGTGCTCCACACTCCTCACCCGCGCCTGCCCCCTCCCCAATGCTGTCGCCCGCTCCTCGTCCACTACATAATCAGCCGTACCCGGCACCGCCTCCCCCGACCCCAGCACAAAAACAATGCCCGCGTCCGAAACCGCGGGCAACAGCGTCACTCTGCACAGCTCTCCGGTGTGTAGTCCAATCCCTTCCTTGCTTACCGGCCGAGCAACGGTGACCTGTTCTCCTTGCGTGCTCATCTCCGGTGGACCTGGCGCGCATTATAACATGCGGCCCTCCCACTGTAAAGAAACGCACTCGCCTTCCCCTCCGTGCTTGCGTCTCACCTACCCACCCTATTCTGCCCCACAGTAGGAGACCTCCCTCTCCTGGTGGAATTAACTACCCTGCAATGCGCAAACCGTGGACCTGCAGCAGCTTGCTCTTCGCGCTCGCCCTAGCTTTCCTCTCCTCCACGCCGGCCTCCGCTCTCCCCGACGCGCAGCTCCTTCGCATCTCGGCCCGCGGCGCAGACTTCCGCGGCGGCGATCGCGTGCCCCTCGAAATCGAAATCCGCAACAGCGGCGATTCCCCTCTCCCTTCCGTCCCCATCACTCTCACCATCGACGACGAACCCTACGCCGAATGGAAGACCCCTGCCAGCCTCCCCCCACAGGAAACCGCCACCTGGTCCCTTGTCTGGCACGCCCGGCGCGGCTCCTTCCTCTTCGTAGCCTTTGTCGACCCGCTGAACGAAGTCACCGAGCCGGACGAGGTCAACAACTCAGTCTTCATCAATATCGGCGCCGCCGCCGCCCCCGAGCCGTCCCCCTGGCCCGCCATTCTTGCTGGTCTTTGCGCTTTCGTCTTCGCCGTTGTCGCGAGCTTCCTCTTCACCCTCCACCTGCTGCGCCCCGGCCAAAGAAGAAAGCCTTCGCGCCCAACGCGAAGGCCAGCTTCCCACCGGTAAGGCAGGGGCATCCCCCGGCCATCGTCCCGACGCCTAGAGCGCATTTCATAACCCTCACTCGCCTGGCTGTCCGTTAGAGACGCTGGCATGAAATGCGCCTGCTGGAGCCTGGCGGCTTGTGCTGCTGTTTCATAACCTCAGATGGAGGTTATGAAACAGCTTCTAGCACGTCAGATGAAGCGCCGCCACCACCTTCCGCTTTCCGATCAGATGGTTGAAAGTCTGACAGGCAGTCCGCGTGTCGAATGCCAGCAGCTCGATCCCCGCTCTCCGCGTCCGCGCAATCACCTCCGGCGCCACCCTCATGCACTGCCGGGCGCCAGTCCCCACGATCAGCGCCTCCGGCTCCTCCGCCAGCGCCTCCTTCAGGTCCTCAACCGCCAGCAAGTGCCCCTCCCTCCGCCACCATCCCTGCCGCACACGATCCGCGAACAACAACAGGTCTTCCGTGTACCTCTCCCCGTCAATCACGATCTCCCCAGACCGGTAGCTCTGGATGCGCATGACTTCTCCTCTGCGCTGCACTTCTCAGCTCGGCCCTCAACGTCTGCCAGCGCCTCAGCGCAGGCCGCACCCCTGCCCGCACCGGGCCTCTCCCTGCACTCCTGCGTGCTATCTCGCATTACACTATAGGAACTCACGATCCTGTGGCGAATCAACGACAAGCATGAAAGCACTGCGAATGACTCTCGGAGATAGAGATGGCTGGAACGGCTGAATCCCTCGCGGAGTTCGCCGCCAAGTTTCGCCCCGATGCCGCCCAGGGCATGCGCGCTGTCTATCAGCTCCAGCTCGACGGCGACCACGGCGGCACCTGGCACCTGACCATCGCTGACCAGCAGTGCCACCTCGCTGCCGGTCCTGCCGACAACCCCGACGTCAGCATCGCTATGAGCGTGGACGACTGGAACGATCTCACTGCCGGCCGCCTCGACGGTGTTTCCGCCTACCTCGCGGGCCGCGTCAGAATCAGCGGTGACATGTCCCTCGTCACCCAGCTCCCCTCCCTGTTTGCCCTCTGACTCCGGTTGCTCTTGTTGAGCGCGGCTGACTGACCGACGCGCCGTGGCTACGTGAATTCTGGCAGGTAATCCTTCTGCAGCTCCAGCATGTAGTCCAGCATCCCCTCGGCATTCTCGACTGAGTTCACGACCGGGTCCACAAGTAGCGCCTGGAGCAACAGGTTGCGCGAGCGCTCCCGGTAGGCCTCGACGACGAGCTTCTGAATCGATGCCTGCGTTCGAGAGAACGCGGCCAGCGGCTCTGGGACTGCAGGCAGCTTCTCCGGATGGATTCCGCCGGCGTCCACGGAGGCGGGGGCCTCAACGACGGCATCGCGCGGGAGCTGTTCGATGTAAGCCCCCGAGTTGGGGACGTTGACAGCGTCAGCGCGGTAGCTGCTGTCCAACTCCATGGCCAGCACTATGGGGATGGCCAGCTCGCCGCTGCGGCTGAGGGCCCAGTCATCCAGGGGCTTTTTGCCTGTGACGTATTGCTCCAGGCGGCTTGGCTCGGGCTGTCGCTCCTCCACCGGGACGGCGCGACTTTCCATGCCGTAGTGCCACCTGAGGCCTGTGAACTCGTGTGCGAAGGAGAGGTACTCACCTATATGGTCGTCGGAGGGGTAGGTGTATAGCCCGAAGACCTCCAGCATCTTCTTCACAAGTGGCGGCATTTGGGGGCAGTTGGGGTCGGTGAGGGCGCGCTTGCGGAACTCCGGATAGAGGTCCTTTCCGGTTCGCTTGTCGGCGATCTTCATCACCCAGTAGAAGTGGTTGAGGCCGCCTGACAGGAAGTCTATCTCGCCAAATGGCTTCTCGAGGATGCTGGCGACCGCGTCCATCGATGCGAAGACCCCGTGGCAGAGGCCGACAGCGCGTATGGTGGTGAGATCCGATACCGCGCGGATTATGCGCGACTCGGGGTTGGTGTAGTTCAGAAGCAGCGCCTCGGGGCAGAGCTTCTCCATGTCCCTGCAGATCGGGATCATGAGCTCGAAGTTGCGGAGCGCATGGAAGAGGGCCCCCGGCCCGCCGTTCTCGCCGAGCACATGCTTGAAGCCATAGGCGAGGGGGATGCGAAAGTCCTGCTCCCAGAGCGGGTAACGCTTGATGGCAACGGAGGTGATGACATAGCCCGCGCCTGGCAGCGCCTCGCGGCGGTCTGCCGTCACTTCCACCTCGACGTTTGAGCTGTGATGATCTTTGAGGAGCAGGGCGAACTTGTACATCCGTTCCAGCGCGACCGGGTCCAGGTCCACCAGCACCAGGGTGCAGTCAAGGTCGTTGAACTCGGGAGAGCCGAGGAGGTCGGCCACAATCCCTCGCCCGAACCCGCTGGCGGCGCCAATCGATACTATCTTCAAGGGTGTTCTCGCCACTCGTTCTTCCTCCCAGGAGGTTGTAGTAACAGTGTGAGCTTGCGAAACGTATTGTCCTCACAACCAGGTATGGCTGTCAACTCGGTTTCATCGCCACTTGGCAGGTACGGCCTATCTCACGAGGTCGCGCCGCGCTCTGTCCACCACTTGCCGGACCTTAGCTAACATGTCCGGGTCGACCTCAGGCGGCCGATAGCGAGACATCACCTCGCGGAACTGTGCGTGAGCGCGCGCGAGCAGCCCCTCGTCCGGGTGTTCCTCCTCCTGCTCCCCGCGCCATACGGTGCGATCCATCAGGTCGGGGAACCACAGGCTCTGCCGGTAGCGCTGAAGCGTGTGCTCGGAGTCCAAATAGGAGGCGCCGATGCCGGAGCCGACGGAGGTGATCAGGTCGAGCGCGATCTCCTCTTCGTCGACCTGCACGCCAGCAGAGAAGCGCCACAGGAAGCTCTGGAGCTCCCGGTCTATGAGAAGCTGCAGGGGGGAGAACATCTTGCCGGAGTCGAGCAATCCGGCGCCCATGCCCGGATATCCGCCGGTATGGGCGGAGACGGCCATCGCTTCGAAGGCCTTCTCGAATCCCGCCTGGAATCCCGGGAGCTTCGCGCTGGTGTAGTCAGAGGGGACAGCCACAGTCACGCGGCCTCCGAAGCGGCGGCGAAAGAGCTCTACGCAGCCAATGTCCTGAACCATTGACTCGGGGGAGCAGAAGGTAACGTTGGCGGTGGGCATGTCGACGGCGCCCGAAAGGATGGACCCCGAGGATAGTTCGAGGTCGGGGTCGAGGGCGGCCGCAGCGGCCCATCCAGCGAGGATTTCGGCGGCGCCGACGACGATCGCGCCAGCGCGCGTAACCGGCGCCGAGACGCCACTGACCGGCTGGGTGCCGATGGCACACGGCAGCCCTCGCCGGATCAGCCCGACCATGTAGTCGCAGGCGCGCCGGTCCATGCGCAGAGGAGAGACCATGAAGATATAATGGGCCGCGCTCCAGAGGCGATGGGGATCCCCTGCGTAGATCTCGCCAATCTCCTCGACATAGGGGAACTGCTCGGCGAAGTGTGGGTAGGTGCTCCCCGGGCGAGATGTGTGTTCGAGGAGCACGGCCAGCGCCTCCAGCGGCTCCACCGGGGGCGGCTCCTCGTGCATGAGCAGCACTTGGTCCACGGAGCAACGCTCGTCAAGGGCATCGCCGAACTGCACCATGCGCACCAGATCCTGTCGGTTCCCGGCGCGGCGCTCTCCCCGCTCGTGGTCGTAGTAGAACTGCGCGACCTGGTTCTGGATGCCCGGCAGTGGGCCATCGACCGGCCCCGGCTCGCGGCGGGTGGCCGGTGGCCCCTCTGGACCAGCGCGGCGCCGTTGGCGCTCGATGATCGCCTCGATCATGCGTCGCGGCAGGCGGGCGCGATGGCTGTCTCTGTCTACCTCTGCACCCGCCGCTTCCAGCGCCTCCAGGACGCCTTCGGATTGGTACATTACTCCCGCGCGCGCCAGCACCGTCAGCGTCGCGTCCGCGAGCTGGTCGAGGTCGGAATCACTCAGAATGTTGATGCACATCTCGGTCACGAGATAACTCCCAGGGCGTTTCGGCGGAAAAGCTTCACAGGGAACAGCATTCTGCGGCGAACGTGCGCTCTCCTGGGATCAGGAGGGGGAGCCTCGACGCGCGTCGTCAGCCCGGTCGAGTGAACAGGTCCAGATTCCGACTTCCTCGCCCAACCCCGGCGGGCCCGCGCTGAAGTGGCCGACACAACCGTTTCCACCTTGTCGCTACAGCTACTTCTGGATTCCGTGTCTTCGCCGGCTGAATCACGTGGGCCTGCGCCAGCTTACGCCTTGCCCTTCGAGTTCCTTCCGGGCGGCGGCCAGCACTTCTTCGACTTCTTTCTCGACGTCGTCCGGCAGTGGTTCGGGCTGGTGCTCCGCCAGCAGCCGCTCCTTCTCCTCCCGGCAGCGCTGCGCCATTGTCCTGGAGCCACCGGTCACCCATGCGTCGTAGAACTCGCGGTCGAGCAGACGCGGGAACCACAGTTCCTGGCGGAAGTTGAGGGCGGTGTGCTCCTGGTCCATGAACGTTCCACCGGGGCCGACTTCCTCTATCACGTCCAGCCCAAGCAGCTCATCCTCGAATCGAATGCCTCGCATGATGCGCTCGACGTACCCGATCAGCTCGTGCTGCATCACCAGCATGTCGAGCGATGAGGCCTGGTCCATTCCGCAGATGCCGAGATGCCCGAAGATGTCGGCCCCCGCCAGCGCGCCGCAGACCAGCGTTACTCCAGCCTCCATCCCAGCCTGCGCGTCTGGCGTCTTGCTGTCGGTCAGCCCAACGTTGATGTACACCGGCAGCCCGTAGTGCTTCCCCATCTGGGTCATGGCCACGGCCATCAGAGCCTGCTCCGGGCCGGCGAAGATCATCTGGGTGGTCCGCATGTCAAAGGCGTGTGGAATGCCGCCGTAGCAGACGGCCACTCCGGGGTTGATGAGCTGTGTGATGCACACGCCCGCGAGGATCTCAGCGTTCTCCTGCGCCAAGGTGCCCGCGAGGGTGCCGGGTGCTGACACTCCAGTCTGCGCCATGGGGCCGATAGGCACCGGCAGGTTCAGCCGCGCGGTGGCATAGAGCGCATCGACCCCCTCGAACGGGAAGCGCAGCGGACTTATGGGCTCGAGGAACGGATACGTGAATGGATAAAGGCTCGCCTCTTCCTCGCTGCCCGCCACCGCGATCAAGAGGTCCACGATGAACCGCGATACGGTGCGGTTGTGGAACCACAGCCCGATGGGCTTGGTGGTGTTGCGGATCAGCTCCGCCGCCACGGCCGCGCCGCCGTATTCCGGCGAGAGTTCGTGGGGGTCGGACATGGCTCCTGCAATGGTGAGATCGGGCAGCGCGTCCGCCAGGCGTGCCGCGGTGGCGGCATCGGCGAGGGTAGTGTACCGGCGCTCCCCTGTCTCGTCGTCGATCCAGAGCGCCTCCCCGGCAATGGAGTTGTAGTTCCGGCGCCCTTTCCCAAAGACGGCCTGCTTGCTCCGATCCCGGCCGTAGATCGTGAAGGACTTGCCGGCCTGCCCCAAGCTCTGCTCCACCAGCGCCTCAGGTATCTGAACGCGCTCGCTGTCCTCGTCTACAGATGCCCCGGCCTCGCGGAAGCGCGCACGCACTTCCGGATGGGGCACCTGGACGCCGACCTTCTTCAGAATGTGAAGCGACGCGTCGTGGAGCCCTTGAATCTGCCGATCCGTTAGCACAGCGAGTCTCATCAGGTCCTCCTCGAACTCCTGACTGCCTGCGGCGCCTCCCTAGAGCGCATTTCATAACCCTCGCTCGCCTGGCTGTCCGTTAGAGACGCTGGCATGAAATGCCCCTGCTGGAGCCTGGCGGCTTGTGCTGCTGTTTCATAACCTCAGATAGAGGTTATGAAACAGCTTCTACTGATGCTCCTCGGCGAACTGCGGGAGGTACTCGGCCTGAGCTGCCAGCAGCTCGTCGGCGAGCTTCTCCGCGGTGTCTAGGTCGGCCACCGAGCCATCCAAGATGAGTGCCTGAACGAACTTCTGTCGACTGCCTTCGAGTGCGGCCTCGACAATTGTCTCTACCCAGGCGAATCTGGTTGCCAGCGTTCCGACGATGCCCGCGGGAAGGGGCGGCTGCGCGATGGCCTTCATCCCGCTGGCGGTTGCCGTGACGGGGCACTCGAGTATCGCCTCCGGCGGGAAGTTGGGCACCTGTCCCGTGTTGGGAACATTGGCTGAGTACACCTTGCCGAGGTCGCGCCGGATGCTCTCGACGATCTCCGTTGCCTGTTCTTGCTCGCCCTCGCCCGCGTTCTTCTCGAAGTAATCCGGCTCCAGGGGCCTGTCGGAGAAGGCCTTCTCCCGCATTTCCGAGTAGATGCGGTCGCCCTCTCGGATGATCCCCTCGAAGCTCCAGTGCTCGGTCGGGGGCTGTTTCCCGCCCGGATGCCCATCGCGGAAGAGCCCGGGGAAGAACTCACCGACGTGGCCGTCCCCGACGGCGGGGAAGGCGCCGAAGATCTGAAAGAGCCGAGAACACAGGTGTCCGGGCGGATTGCCTGCGGCCAGGGCTTCATCAACACGCTCCCGGAGACGCGGCATGAGGTCCTCCCCACGGCTCCGCACCTCCGTGAACCAAGTCAGGTGGTTCATTCCCACCGCCGTATAGTGGAACTCGGTCGGATCCACTCCGAGGAAAGATGCCAGGTTCTTCCCAATCGACCAAACGCCGCTGCACAGGCCGACCATCTCGGCCTTGGTCTCCTTGCGAACGGCGCGGCATACAACACCCATTGGGTTGGCGTAGTTGAGGAACAGGGCGTCCGGGGCCAGCTCGACGACATCGTTCGCGATATCGACCATCGGGGGGACCATGCGGAGGGACCGCGAGGTCCCCCCGGGCATTACGGAATCGCCGACGGGTTGGTAGATTCCGTACTTACGCGGTACGAAGACATCCTGCTCCCAGGCCCGCCTGCCCCCTACACCGACAGTCGTGATGACCACCGTCGCCCCCTCCAGCGCCTCCCTGCGGTCCACCGACGCCGACAGCTTCAGCGGTGAGCCCTTGGCCTCGATTATCTTCTTGCAGAGCCCCTCTGCCACTGCCAGCGCATCACTGCCCACATCGACAAGGCCCAGCTCACCCTCCCACCCCCGGTTGGCGACATCTGACACGAGCGCTCCCGTGAACATAGCGCTTCCCGCACCAATAAGAACGAGCTTCTCTTTCATCGGGTCACTCCTCCATCGAACTTGCTGCAAAACGCATACCAACGGCCCGACCACAGTGGCCGGCGCAACCAGACCGTTTATGCTATACTCAACCAGAGAACAGATCAAGCTATATGCTATGCAGGAAGCTGCGTGCAAGTTGTATATTCTGATATTTCTGCCTGAACCTTCTACCGAGCCCTGCAGACATGCGGCCCCATATGATTCGCGGGACAACGAGAATTGAGCGGCATAGAGCCCCGGCTTTGCTGCCAGCCGAATGGCAGAGAGTCGGTGTGCGATTGTCAGATTCAGAGCCGATACACGCTGCCCTCGTGAGCGCCCGCTCGGAAACCACTCCGGAATGGGACATGCACTATGGGGTCGAGCTCGGGCTAGTGATGTCGGGACGCATGCGACGCCTATGGCGCTCGCGGCAGACGGAGCTGGGCCCCGGACAGGCTTGGTATTGCGGCATATGGGAGCGACACGGCTGGCAGGTTCTGGAGGCCCCCTGTGACCATTTGGTGCTGGTGATTCTGCCCGAGGTGCTGTTAGATCCAGGCTTGCCGGCGGCCCGGCAGTGTGACTGCCTCGCCCCCTTCCGGGTGGAACCGGAGAGGCGCCCTCAGGTCGATGGCAGCCTACGCCAGCGAGTGTTAGCGACAGGACAGCACATTGTCGGCAAACTCGACCTCCCTGACCCCATGCGACAGCTCTGGGTGAGAGCCCTTTCCTTCGAGCTGCTCCTGCTGCTACAGAAGGACTGGCATCCGCCGGCCCCGCAAAGCGTGCCGACATCCGGCTCCTTCGAATCCTTTGCAGAGGCGATGGAGTTGGTGTTCAGGGCTCGTCGCCGGGTGACAACGGCGGAGGCGGCTGCGGCCTGCGGCATGAGCACGACGACCTTCACCCGGTCCTTCACGGCCGCCACTGGCATCTCCTTCGCGAGATTCTCCCTACGCCACCGGCTGGGGGAGGCCGCGGCGCAGCTACTGCAGACCAGCAATACCCTGGAAACCGTGTCCGCCGACTGGGGATTCACAGATAGCAGCCATTTCCACCGCTGCTTCCTCCGTCACTACGGGCGCTGTCCAGGAGCGTATCGGAAGACAGGCCGCGGCGACCGCGGGGCGAGATCGGAAGCAAGCCGTGGGAGTTCTGGGAAGCGGAGGTAGGGCACAGTGGGGCCTATGGGAGCATTCTCAGCCGCGTTTGCGGCGATAGGCCCTGGGCGAAACGCCGTAGTGCTGTTTGAAGGCGCGCTGGAAGTGGCTGATGTGCGAGAAGCCCCATTGGGCGGCAACGGACGAAACTGAGTCGGCCGTGTTGACCAGTTGGGCGGCCGCCTGCGCGAGGCGGGACCGAAGGGCAAACTCCGCGAACGAGATCCCCATGAACTCTCGGAACGCCCCAGCGAAGGCTCTGGTGCTCAGCCCACAGACATGCGCCACTTGGCCCGTGGTCAGTCGCTCTCGACTCTCCAGGGCCATCTCCACCGCTCGATTCACGATATCCAGATACAGGTCGAGGTCCGGCAAACGTCTCCGCGTGCCCGGCCGCCAGTCCTTGAGAAGAACGAGCAGCAACTCGAGAGTCAGCATCTCCAGGAACGCCGGGCGGGAGGCGCCGCCCGGAGAGAGGTTCGCTTCGAACCGCTGGGTTATGGCCAGGATCTCCCTGCGCTGCTCAGCGTTAGCCTGCGGCCGCCTCCGGGGGGGCGCTGTGAAGGGGGCCATCCAGTCTAAGTCGGGTGCTTCCTTGAAGCGGGAGTGAAGCAGCCACCGGGGCAGCAGGACCAGCACCAAGTGCCTGCAGGAGGATGTCAGCGCCTCCCACCCGTGCCTCTCCCACATCCCACACAGCCACACCTGGCCAGGCTCCACATCGGTCTGCCAGCCGCGCCAGTAGCGGCGCATCTTTCCCCTCAGCACTACGCCCAGCTCCACCCCGTAGTGCATATCATAGTGAGGTCCGGCTGCGGGATCGGCACTGACATAGCCGGCATGGATCGGCCTCGACTCCGACAGACCAAACAACCCGAACTTGACCCACTCACTGGGGCTCAAGGGCGGCTCTTCGTAGCTTCTCCTCACCACGCTCATGGACCGGCCCCGGACAGCCTTCTCACGCCGCTCAAGCTAAGCGACGATGTCAGAATATACAATTTCTGTGCGGGTTTCAACATCACCTCCACCTTGTGCTATCCCGTCCCAAGACTTATCATTCACTATAGCACTTCAACATGCCCGAGAAGGGGCCGTGCCTGCGCAGCCTCGGCAGCAGAGAGTAGCGGAAAGGAGGTGAGTAGGGCTGATAGTAGGCCCCCTTCGTGTGCATGTCTTTGAGTGGCTTCGTAGACTCATCATCTGAGTCAGGAGGTGTGCGGAGAAGTGAAGAGACACAGAGGATTCACACTTATTGAGTTGCTGGTGGTCATCGCGATCATCGGCATTCTGGCAGCGATGGTCTTCCCGGTCTTCGCAAGGGCGCGCGAGAGTGCCCGCAAGGCGGTGTGTCTGTCCAATGTGAAGAACATTGCCCTGGCCGTTCAAATGTACCTGGCGGACAACAACGACACGCTCTGGCCGAAGGAGCACAGGTCGGACGTCGCCGATTACTTCCGGGGAGCTGAGCCGGGCAACGCCGGGAGGGGCATCTGTTGGTCTGGCAGTTCTGCAGGCGACAAGTACTTTTCCTGGGGGAACCCGTACCTGCGCACCCCGGTGATCCTCGACGAGTATATCAAGAACCGCGATGTCTGGCGGTGCCCCAGCGCGAAGATAGAGAGCAACGCGGCCTTTATCCTGCCGGGGCCGGACTGGGTCGGCTACCTGCGGGCCCACGCGGGCGAGTGGGGCGAGGCCACGGACATCAAGGGTGCGTTGTGCCTTTCTGCCTGGCCGCCTGGATGGGGGGGCGAGGTCACGGACTCGATTGCGCAGCAGACCCTGGCTGGCGGAATGATCATGTGGGAGCTAATGGGTCCAACAGCCAACAAGGCCTTTACGTTCAGTATTGGCACTCCCGAGTACTGGGTGGCCGGGAAGAAGCTCGTCTCGGTGAAAGACCCAGTGAACCACGTTATAGTCGGCCCGTCGGGGGTCGCGCCCCTGGAAGTGGCAAGCGGCTGGGGCGTGATGGCCTATCCTGACATCTGTTGCGCCGAATGCTCGGGGATACTGGGTCTCGCCTGGTATGGCGATACCGCCTGCCCGGACGGCAGTTATTGCGACCCAGAGTGCTTCGCTCTCCACGCCCACTATGACTGGGCTAGTGATGGGGACAAGAAGAGGGCCAGCGCTCGTCACCTTGGCGGTGTCAACCTCGGCTTCCTCGACGGACATGCAGCATGGATACTGTCGGAGCGCCTTCTGGCCAAAGCCGGAGAGGGCGACTACGAGTGGCCCGACACGACCACCTGGTGCGTGCCGACGAAGCGGAGCCAGTACGAGGACTATTGCGGGTCGCCCCCCGATCCGAGGATGATCTTCCTCTACTAGGACAATCGAGGTCCCGGCGCTGCCGGGAGGTGTGCTTGGCAAGTGCAGCGGGGCGCCCCGAAAGGGCGCCCCGCCCACCGTACACTCCCTGCCCAGGCGTCTCGAATGCTAGCGACTATCATGATAGGGGGGCCCGCTTCTTCTCGCCACAGGACCTCGACCCGCGGTAGCTGAGACAGGTCCTGCCCAACCCCCTGCAGAACCTGCAACTGTCCTTCGAGGAGCCGTGACCGGCGCAAGGCCTTGAGGCGGGGCCAGGACGCCACCTAGGAGTGGGACGACAGGAGAGGTCTCCCTTGTCTGCGCGCCAACCATCTTCTCTGAACATCCCTCGATTCCGGGCGATTCTGGTGGGGTGCCTGCTAATCGTCGTCCTTGCCTTCCTCATGCCGTACATCAACTTGTCCCTGCGCAAGTACGACTGGGCCTTCCGCCCCCTTGCGACCGGCCCGATCTTCGTCCTCTTCCTGCTGATCTGGCCGCTCAACACGGTCCTGAAACGTCGGCGGCCAAGATGGGCCTTCACCGGGCCAGAGCTGCTTCTGGTGTACGCCATGATGGTGATCTGCGCTGGCCTCGCCTACGAAGGTCTCTGGGGCTACGCTCTCTACTACTCCGTGTACCCATTCTACGGGGCGACCGCGGCGAACAGCTACGCCGAGCTATTCATCCCGTATCTGCCAATCTGGCTGATGGTCCCTCAGCCGGAGGCCGTGCAGGGCTTCTTCCACAGCGCGCCCACGTGGTCGTGGCGTCTGTGGTTCACTCCCATCCTGGGTTGGTCAACATTCGCGCTGAGCCTCTATCTCTTCCTGTTCTGTCTGGGCGCGGTGGTTCGCAAAGACTGGATCGAGTCCGAACGGCTTGCCTTCCCGCTGGCAGCCATTCCCTCCGAGCTGGCAGCGGAAGAGCGTCCCTCTCTGGCCGGCGGCATCTTCCGCAGCCCCTATCTCTGGGTTGGGGTGGCATTTCCGGTCTGCCAATCGCTGCTGCAGATGGCGCACGCGCTGGCGCCGGCCGTGCCCTACTCGCGGCTGTTCTTCGATCTCGGGCGATGGTTCACGAACCGCGGCGCCTGGGACTCGCTGTCCGGCACCTCGGCCTACATAGGATTCGACCAGATCGGGATCTTCGGCTTGGTGCCCGTCGAGGTGTCGCTCAGCCTGTGGCTCTTCTTCGTGCTGAACCGAGTTCAGGTCGTGGCCTTCACTGCGCTCGGATACGGCCATGAGGGCTTCGGCGCGCGCGTATTTAACCCCACGACATTCATCGCCTACGAGGAGTCGGGTGCAGCTTTGATGCTTGCACTCATCGTGCTCTGGCGGTCACGCGGGTATCTGGCGAGCGCGTTCGGCTCCTTAGCCGGGCGGCCGGCGGTGCGCGACTCACTGGCTCCGATGTCGCCCCGCAGTGCGGCGCTCGGCTTGGTTTGCAGCAGCGTCGTGCTGGTTGGCTGGGCAATGCGCGCGGGCATTGATCTTTCCTTCTTCGTTCTGCTGATGGCGGTGTTTCTGGGGTACTCCGTGGCGATGGCGCGGCTGGTCGCTGCGGGCGGCGTCTACGTACCCAGCGTGAGCGTTCATGCGAGAGAGCTGCTTGTAGCCGCGCGTGGCGCGGCCTCCATTCCCGCGCCCACGCTGACGATGATGACTGTCCTCAAGGCTCCCTTCATGTATCAGTACAAGCTGAACCTGCTTCACTTCACTCTTAACGACTTCAAGATCGCTCATTCCGCGCGCCTGCCCGGCCGGTTGGTCGCCGTCTGTATGTGGGCCGCCATCCTGCTGATGATAGCGATCGTGCCCTGGGTCACGCTTCACTACGCGTACCGGCACGGCGCGCTCAACTTCGACTGGTGGTTATTCCGCGACTCCGGCGGCTGGGAATTCGGGCCGCTTGTAGAAAACCTGCGGGCGCCTCGCCCGGCCTCGTCTTTTCTCCTGGCCGGACTGGCGACCGGCGCTGCCGTAATGATGCTGCTCACATGGCTACACAGCCGGTTCGTCTGGTTCGCCATTAGCCCCCTTGGTTTCGTGCTGGGAGGCACCTGGGGGATGGTCGGACGCATGTGGGCGAGCGCCTTCGTCGCCTGGCTGCTCGTCTTCCTGATACGGCGATTCGGCGGCCTTCGCCTCTATCGCGCTGTCCGGCCGGCGTTCCTCGGGATGGTCATCGGCCACTTGGTCATTATGGGCGCTCGCAGCCTGCTGGACCCGTTGCTCGGCCTGGATATGCACCTGGCGGCGTGGGAGTGAACTCAACGCGCTATTCCGCGCGATTGCGCAACGTGGAGCTGCGATGACGCGCCGAGACTTCCTGAGGCGTATGTTCGGGACAGCAGTCCTCAGTACGGCCGCAAGAGGCGGATTCGAGCTGGACCGATCCGCCTCGCGAAACCGCTTGAAAGGAACACCAACCATGAAGAGAGTTGTCACAGTAACATCCTCACAGGAGATCCCGCTCATCTTAGAGACGGACCTCCTGGTCATCGGCGGAGGGCTTGCAGGCCTGGCGGCGGCATCCGACGTCGCACAGAGCGGCCGGCGGGTGGTCCTGCTTGAATCGGAGACGTTCCTCGGCTATGAGCTCTGCGCCTGGCAGCGGCCCTGGATTCGCTGGCAGACGGCGCGGCGCGACCTGCTGTGCAGTTGGTTCCCCGTGGAGGAGGCGGCCGACGTTTCCGAGGACGGTCAGCTAGTGCCGCTGCACATGGACCGACTGAAGAAGAAGCTGGAAGACCGCGTGATGGGGTCAGGCGTGCAACTCCTCTACGCAAGCCGGCCGGTGGCATACGAGAGCGACGGCGAGCGATGGCTCGTCATAATCGGCAACAAGTCGGGGCGGCAGGCTATCGCGGCTCGCCACATCGTCGATGCCACCGAGAACGGCCTCACGGCATATCTCGCCGGGCAGGGCGCGGCGCCGGACACCACGGCCGTGCGACGGACTATCGAGTTCACCCGCGTGCAGCAGGAGGGAGTTCAGCGACTCACGGTGCCGGCGACCCTCGGAGTCGCAGGGGACACCGTGACAATCTACCCGGGCTGTTTCTCCGACACTCATATCTACGTTGACGTGCCGCTGGTCTTCGATCCCGCCGTGCCCCGGTCACCAGCGGGCGATACCGACGTCGAGCTGTTCGCGAGGACGAAGTCGCTTCAGGTTGCTGGCCATCTCGCGCATAACGTTCCTGCGTTCGCGGAGGCGAAGCTCGGTCTCGGTTCGCTCCAGGTCATGCGCGGCGATGGATTCGACCCGGTGGCCGTACTCGGGCAGGGAGAGGAGCTGGCCAAAGCCCTGCTTGCGGGCAGTCTCCGCAGTGACGAGATCCACTTCGTCAGCAGCACCCGCCGCGGATCGGCCAGGCTGCCTGACGCGCCGCCCACGACGCAGGTGCCCGGACCTGCTTTGACGTACAAGGAGCAGTCGGACTTCGCTGCCTCCTGGCCGGGCGAGATGGTCGCGGCTCCCATTGGCTCGCTCTCTGTTCTCACTCAGGCCGACGTCCTGGTAATCGGGGGCGGCACGAGCGGCGCGCCGGCAGCCTACGTGGCCGCCCGTGAGGGTGTGAGCGTTTCCGTCGTCGAGATGAACTCGCGCCTTGGCGGAACGGGAACGGTCGGTGGGGTCAAAGCGCACTGGATGTCATCCCCGAACGCCTTCAACAAAGAGATAGATCGGCGGGTCGAGAAATGGGAGGACGCGGTGCGCTACCCGCTCGAGGCGCGCTCCTGGACCACGCAGCGGACCCGCCAGGACGGGACGAAATACGTCTGGGGCGGCGATGCGGAGTGGAGCATCGAGGTCAAGGAACAGGTGCTCGAGGAGATGTGCCGGGAGGCGGGGGTGGCGTTGTACCTGAGCAGCCTTCACTGTGGCACCCTCCTCGATGGCGAGCGAGTGGCGGGCGTCCTGGCAGCGACGCCTTACGGCCCGCGCGCCGTGCTCGGCACGATCACAGTCGACGCCACGGGCGACGGCGACGTTGCGGCCTTTGCCGGAGCCGAGCACGTCTACGGGAACACGCGCGACCGACTCACCCAGTGGACTGCCATCGCCTTCTACCGTGAGCCCGACGGCCTTGGCAACAACCACCTCGAGGCTGGCGACATCGGCGACATCTTCGACTACACCCGGTTCATCCTCACCAACCGCAGACGCGGCGGAAACATCCACGATCACGGGAACTACGTGGCGCCTCGGGAGACGCGGCATATCCTGGGCGAGGTGACCAACACACTTGTGGACCAACTCCTGCTCACCCGCTACCCCGACACGGTGGCCGTCCTCTTCAGCAACTGGGATATGAAGGGGCTTTGGTTCGCCGACATTGTTGACTTCGGCATCAACCCCCCGCACGAGGAGATTGAGATCCCCTATCGCGCCCTGATCCCGCGCAAGCTGGAGCAGCTCATCATCGCCGGCAAGGCCTTCTCGCTGACGCACGACGCCTGCGCCGCCCCGCGCATGCAGCGGGACCTAATCCTCCTCGGAGGCGCGGTCGGCCTGGCGGCGGCGTTCGCGATCAGGGACGGCGTGAGCCCGCGGAGGCTGGAGGTGGGCAAGGTTCAGCGGCGGCTCGTCGAGACCGGCAACATGCCGGCGCGGGTGCTTGAGCACGCGCCTCCCCCGCCGCCCGACCTCCGCGCGCTCGTTGACGGGCTGACCGGCGATGAGCCGTTGGAGTGGCAAGAGATGCTCGCCTCGGAGAAGGCGACGGCGGTGTCGCCGGTGATCCAGATCTGCTGCGCCGACTCGGCCGCGGTGGTACCGCTGCTTCGGGATGCCTTCGGGGCATCTGAAGGCAAACGCCGTCTCCTGCTCGCACGGCTGCTGCTTTGGGAGCGGTGCGACGAGGGCGCGGACCCGGTCTTTGAGGAGGTGCGCCGCCAGCTTGCCGAGTGCGACGGACTGCCCCGCCGCCTGGGCGCCATCTTCTGGTCGAGCGGCTCGCCCGAGCAGGCCATCCAACCGGAGATCATCTTCCTCGTCAACGCCCTCGTCCGGGTCAAGGACCCGCGGCTGGTCGGTCTGATGTCGGACCTCGTCGAGCGCATCGTCCGGGCGACCAGGGACTACCGCGACATCAGAGCTGGGATCTTCGACTATGTTCGGATGGTTGCCATGGCCGCCGAGCGGATCGCCTCAACGGAATTCGTGCCAATGCTCAAGCAACTGCTCGAGCTTCCCGAAGTGCGTGAGGCCGCCTGCCCGCAGGGCCTCGAACTCGACCATATGACGGAGCGCCGCACCTATCTCGCGCTTGCGCTGTCCCGCGCGCTGGCGCGATGCGGACAGAAGGACGGGCTGGTGGAGCTTGCCGAGTTGCTCGGAGACAGCCGGTCCCTCTACGCCCGGAGCGCCCACATGGAGCTGCGAGCCATCACCGGAATGGACCATCCGCTCAGCCGCGACCGGTGGATCGCCGCCCTCCGCGCCTGGCCGGATGTCTTTGACCCTACGGCGTGGGACACAGAGATAGCTTGATCCGATCCTTCCAGGATCGACGCCGGTCGGCCTCAGGGCCCCGGGTGGCTCCAGATCGCCTGCCGGTCCTGCGCGAGTCGGGAACCGGATATCGGCATAGGCGCGCGGCGGGAAACATCGGCCGCCGGAGGGGCAGCGGAGCACGCGGCGAACGCGTAGTGTCCGCCCCTGGCGGAATCAACACGGAGGTTGCTCATGCCGGATTTCTTCAGCATCATCGGACTCCCGGAGGTCGAGCAGATTCACAATGCTGCTCTCGCCACCCTGGATGGAGTTGGGGTGAAGGTCGAATCGACGGAGCTGCTGGAGCTTCTGGACGACTACGGCGGCAGAGCGGATGTGGATGCTCAGCGCATCCGGTTCTCGCCGAATTGGGTGGAGCAGTTCATTGCTGAATCCGACAAGTACGACTGGGAGCGCCATGTGCCGCGGCTGGACTGCTTCGCCGGCATCTACCAGTCCCTGTATCTCGATCCGGAAACCGGGGAACTCGAGCCCTTCACAGAGCGGACGCTGGCGGACTACATTCGCCTGGGGAATGCGCTGGAGGAGGTCGGCTCCGTCGGCCTTCTGGGCCTGCCGTTCACGCCGGAGGCGATGGCGCCGAGCTATGCTCCTCTGGCTGAGAAGCTCTACGCGTGGAAGTACGGCGCCGCACCGGATGGGACGGTCCAACTGACAGGTCTTTGTCCCTACCTGGAGGAGATGTTTGTCCGGTGGGCTGAAGAGGTGAATCGCCCGCTGCAGGATGTCTTCTCCGCGACTGGGTACCTGGTGAGTCCGCTTCGCCTTCCACGGTCCGAATGCGAGCAGCTTCTCTACTTCAAGTCGCGTGGGCTGCGAATGGGCATCGGGCACATGCTCTCTCTCGGAGGCTCGACGCCCATCACCATTGCCGGGGCCGCGGTCATGAAGCTGGCAGAGACCCTGTTCCTGAGCATCCTGCAGCGTGCGCTGTGGGGAGGCACGCGTCTGGCTATCGGAGGCTTCGGCGTCGTAATGGATATGCTCGGCGCGCGCAGCATGGGCGGGCGCCCGGAGGCGGCGATGGTTGCTGCCGTGATGAGCCGGGTCGCGCGGCACTATCGTGTGCGCTCGCACGGCACCGGCCCACTGACGGATGCAAAGGAACCGTCCATCCAGGCCGGTATGCAGAAGGCGATGCTAGCTCTGTACGGCGTCTGCTCGTGCGGAGGTGCCTCCATAGACGTCGGACTTCTGTCTCTGGACGAGATCTCTTCGCCGGAGCAGATGGTCTATGATGTCGAGCTCGCCAGCGCGGTGAGGCACATGCTGCTGCCCATGGATGTCAGCTCGGAGGCCTGCGCCGTGGAGGAGATCGCGGCAGTTGGGCCTGGGGGCAACTTCATAGGTACGGATCTCACCGCGAAGCGCTTTCGGCAGGACCAGTGGCAGCCGAGGATCTGGGATCGCGATTCACTACACGAGTGGGTCGGCAAGGGACGTGTGGGCGAGCGCGACCGCGCTCGGGAGCGCATTCGAGGAGTCCTGTCTGCGCCCCAGCCCACACCCAGCATGAGCGAGGAGTGCGAGCGCGACCTGCGCGCGATCATCTCCCACGCGATGGATGCCGGAGCTGCGGAGCGGTCGTGAGGAGCCGGCATGCCTGCCGTTGTCAAACCGTAAAGGGACGCCTCCGACTGCCGTCAGCAGGCCCGGATAGTGTTCTTGGGCGGGGAGACCCGTCACGCGGCGGCAACGTCGCCCAAGCAATTCAGTAGTCGAGCCATCAGACAGCAGTGAGGAGACAAGCGCCTATGGGATCCGTGTTCGTCACGATAATGACGCAGTGGAGAACGCTCCTCAGGCGAGTGGGGTGGCCGACGATGGCGATTCTCATCTGCAGCGTAGTCGCCGCGCCTGGGTCTGTCGAGGCAGCGATGGCCGGGGAGTTCCAGCCGTTGGTGCTGGCAGACTTCGGCCTCGGCTTTGATCTGGAGGCAGGGCGACTCTCAGTATCCGCCGCGTCCCTGGCAGTCACAGATGACGGGAGCGCAGTCCACTTCTACGCGGCCGGCGGGGAGGAAGACGCGAGCCTCGAGCTTGCCGCGCCGGCGGGCGGCTGGGACCTCTCCGATTACGAAGCTGTAGTCATCGATGTGCGGAACCCGGGCGACGCGCCGGTCATCATTCAGGGAATCGCCGGCAATCCCGGATCCGAGGGCTGTCAGGACACTTGCCGCGCAGTCCTGGTACTGAGCCCCGGCGAGCGGGCCAGGCTGAGAGTGAAACTCGTCCGTCGCCCCGTTGATCCCGACTTCGCTCCTTTCGAGCCCTTTCTCAGATACGCCAGGAACGTCAACGTGCGCGACGGGACCATCGACCCGGCGCAGATCACTCGCATTGTTGTGACCGTCGAGGACCCTGCGCCGGGGCAGGGCCTGGAGATCGGCCGCATCACAGCGGAGGGCAAAGGACTGCCCGGGCCACCGCCGTTCTTCCCCTTCGTGGATGAGCTGGGCCAGTACATCCACGCCGACTGGCCGGGCAAAGTCTACTCCGACGAAGACTTCGCCGCTCGGCGCGCGGAGGAGCTGACCGGGATGAGCGACTGGCCAGAGCCGTCGGACCGGGACAAGTACGGCGGCTGGGCCGCAGGGCCCACGCTCGAAGCCACGGGGTTCTTCTATGCTGCGAAGTACGAGGGGAAGTGGTGGCTGGTGGATCCGGAAGGCAAGCTCTTCTGGTCCTACGGCCCGACGGGCGTGGGATTCGGCGGAGGGACGCCGATCAGCGACCGCGAGCACTGGTTCCGGGGGCTGCCGGACAAAGACTCGGATCTCGGGCAGTTCTACGACCAGGGCCGGGGTGCGCGTGACAAGCACTATCGAGACAAGAACTACCAGACCTTCGATTTCGCCAACGCCAACCTCTATCGGAAGTACGGGGAGGACTACGAGGAGATCGTGCCCGACCTGTCGCACAGCCGCCTGCGAAGTTGGGGATTCAACACTGCCGCGAACTGGTCCGACGAGCGAATCTACCTCCAGCGAAAGACGCCGTATGTCGTCGCCATCCACTTCGGGGGGCCCTGGCTGAGTCGCATTCCGGACGCCTTCGATCCCGGCTTCCGTCAGACCGTGCGAGAGCGGATGGAGCGGGAGCGAGGGCGGACGGCAGGCGATCCCTGGTGCATCGGCTACTTCGTCCAGAACGAGTTGTGGTGGGGGTACTGGGACGACGCTCAGGCCGTGGCGCTCAGCGCGCTGGGCGCGCCCGACTCGGCGGCGAAGCAGGTGTTTGTCGCTGACCTACGCGGGAAGTACGAGACGATTGACGCCCTGAACCAGAACTGGGGAACCAGCCATGAGTCCTGGGAGAGCCTTCTCGAAAGCCGAGAGACGCCCGGCCGGGAGCGTGAGCAAGTGGCCGAAGACTGTGGGGTGTTCGGCCTGAACTTCTGCGAGACCTACTTCACGACCGTCCGCGAGGAGGTCAAACGTGTTGCCCCCAATAACCTCTACCTCGGCTGCCGCTTCCACGGCCACATCCACGTTGACCTCATCAAGATCGCGGCGAAGTACTGTGATGTCATCTCCTACAACGTTTACGGCAAGGAGCCGGGGGGGCGTCTAAACAGGTATCTCGACGTGATCGACAAGCCCTTCATCGTGGGCGAGTTCGGCGTTGGCTCTGATCCCCGGCAGACTCCATTCCGAGGCGAGGAGCTAAGCGTGGATCCACGGGAGCGGTCGCGCCAGTTGACCTTCTACCTGGAGAGAGCATTCCGGCATCCGCTCCTGGTGGGCGCCCACTTCTTCCAGTACCGGGATCAAGCGATCACCGGCCGCAGCGATGGCGAGGCGGTCCTGCGAGGCTTCGTCAACACGACCGACACCCCGCATTTCGACTTGGTCAACGCAAACCGCAAGGCGGCCTACGACCTCTACCGCAAGCGAATGGCATCGGAGTGAGCGCGGTCGCCTCGGCGGCCTGTGGACGGGGCCGCCCGCGTCGGATGAGAGGTGGGAATCCGGGTATCTAGGGCTATCTGCCTGGCTGCCGAAAGCAGTCGGCAGGCCCCTCAGGCGCGACTTCGACCCCGGCGGGTCTACTCACTCCGTAGTGCCTCCATGGGCTCAATGCTCGCGGCACGGAGGGCCGGATAGAGCCCGAAGACCACGCCTGTGGTCATGGCGACACACAGGGACAGCAGGACAGCTTGGCCGGACACAATGGTGGGCCACTCCGCATAGCTGGAGATCAGTGCGGCCATCTCCGCGCCCAGGGCGATGCCGAGCAGGCCGCCGATGCTGGTGATGACCAGGCACTCCAGCAGGAACTGGCGAGCGATGTCGGCGCGGCTGGCGCCGACACACCGACGGATGCCGATCTCCCGGGCGCGCTGAGTGACGGTGGCCAGCATGATGTTCATGATGCCGATGCCGCCGACTACCAGGGAGATACTGGCGATGGCGCCCATGACTATGTTGAAGATACGCTGGGTCTGCTGGCTTTGCCGGAGCAACTCGGCAGGGATGACGATCTCGAAGTCGGGAATCCCCTTGTGGCGGCGTTCCAAGATGCGTCGCGCGACCCGGGCCGCCTCCCACGTCTGAGACTCGTCCTCGACTTGCACGATGATCTGAGTCACCGGCCGCTTTTCGAGACGCGGTCGGTCGAACATCCTCGCCAGCAGCTTGCCGAGTCCGCCCACGTCTACCGGAATCGCCTGCTCCACGTAGATCTGGAAGTCCTCCATTGCCACCGTGATCGGCAAGTAGATGTCCTGGTTCAGGTCGCGGAGGGCGAACAGGCTCCTCCCTGCCTTCGCCGCGCGCTCCTCGATCACGCCGACGACCTGGAAGTCCTCCGTCCCGATCTTCAGGTGCTTGCCGAGGGGATCTTCCAGGAAGAAGGCCGCTCGCCTGACCTCTGACCCGATCACACATACCCGCGCTCGCTCGGCGACGTCGTGCTCGTCGAGGAAGCGCCCGGCCGCGAGGTCCAGGCGGGAGACCTGGCCGTAATCGGGCGTGGTTCCGAACACCTTCGCCGGCGCGGCCTGGCCGCCCCGACGCACGTCGCCGAAGACTCGACACACGGGGACCACGCGGCGGGCCGGCGAATAGAGAGCTTCGATGGCACCGGCGTCACCATAGGTCAATCCTTGGGGCGATTCCCGCTGGGCCTCCATCGCGAGGTCCCCCGTCAGCGATCTGCGGTTCATGTGGATGACGTTCACGCCCATCAGCTTTATTTGCTCCAGCGCCTCTCGCTTGGCTCCTGCCCCAATGGAGACCATAGCGATCACGGAGGCGATGCCGAAGATGACCCCGAGCATTGTGAGCAGCGAGCGCAGCTTGTGCGCCAGCAGCTCGCCGATTCCGGTTAAGATGGCAGACCAGATCTTCACGCTAGTTCCGTCCTAGAGCGCATTTCATAACCCTCACTCGCCTGGCCGTCCGCTAGAGACGCTGGCATGAAATGCGCCTGCTGGAGCCTGGCGGCTTCTGCTGCTGTTTCATAACCTCAGATGGAGGTTGTGAAACAGCTTCTAAAGCGGCAGTGCCGACGGCGACTGGCTTTCGCCGGTCGCGCTGGAGTCCGACGTATCCGCGCTCACATCGCGCAGAGCGACCTTTTCCTCTCCCCTCAGCCCGTCTGCGATCACCACCTCGTCGTCGCTCTTCGGTCCCAGCTCCACCTCCACCGCCCGGAAGCCTCTCTCCTGGCGGACGTAAACGATGTGCCGGTCGTCGCGCTCGAAAACACAGGCGAGCGGCACGGTCACGGCCTCGGGAATTCTCTCCACGATGATCCGGACGAGCGCGGTCATACCGGGCCGGAGTAGAGCGCCCTTGCGGTCTTTCACGTGGACCAGAACCGGGAAGGCTCGCTCGCCCCGCGGCAGGCCGGTGCCGGCGAACGTCGAGTCTCTACCGGTCTGGGCGATGTCGGTCACCTCGCCGGGAAAGGTCTGGCCGGGCAGGGCGGGCACCACGACGAAGGCCTCCTGGCCCTCCTCGGCCTGAGATGCCGGCTGCTGCGACAGCTCGAGCGCGACCCTCATATCGTCGAGGGCGGGGATGGTCGCGATGGGACGGCCCTGCCACACCTGGTCGCCTGGCTGAAGGGGACGCCGACCCATCATGCCTTGAGACTGTTCCTCAAAGAGCACGATTCCGTCAACTGGGGCACGAATGACGGATTTGTCGAACTGGCTGCGGACCCGCTCGAGCTGGTTCTCGCGGATTTGAAGTGTCACAGTGGCGGTTTGGATGTCGTCCTGCTGCCGGCTCTCCGCGCGCGCCAGTTCGGCCTCAGCCTTGGTCACAGCAGCCTGCTTGTTCATCTCCTCGGAGGATCTCTCGGCCTCAGCCAGGTCGAGGTCTTTGCTCTGCTTTTCGAGGTTGAACTCCGTGGCCTTGATCGCTGCGGTGGCGAGGTCGATCTCCCGTTGCGGCACGAGCCCTTCCGCCGACAGGGTCTTTTCGCGCTCGAACCGTGCCCGCGTCAGCTCGAGGTTCTCGGTGTCGTGCGCCTTCTGGCTGCGCTTCTGGGTAAGCTCTGCATCTTGTGCAGTGCGGTATCTTTGCAGTTCCTGGCGCGTCTGCTCGAGCTTGATGCGCGCCTTCTCTATCTCTGCCGCCAGATCTCGCTGCTTGGCCTTCAGGTCGTCGCGCGCTTCCTGGTACTGTATCTCCTGGTCGCGCAGCTGCCGGAGCATGCGGGGCGCGTCCAGCTCGGCGATGATATCGCCCTCCTTCACCTCCACGCCATTCGGCAGAAGCGAAACGACCTGGCCGCTCACTTCGACTATCACGGACCTGGAGCTGACGGCCTCCAGCTTTCCCATCGCTTCCACGGCCACCTCGAACTCGCCCCGTCGCACTTCTGTCGTAGCAATCACCATCTGCTCCGAGAGGCGTTCCGCGCGGACTCGCCGGGCAACTGAGGCCCGCAGCACCCAAGCCCCGATCGCCGCGATGGCGGCGACGAGAATAATCGGAGTTAGGCCGTTGGACAGCAGCCGCAGTCCTCTCACTTGCTCTTCTCCCGCTGGGCCGGCCGAACCAGCGCGCCCGCCGGCCGCTCACACGCCATAATGTCCCCGGCCTGGAGCTCTCCCTCCACCACCACCAGTCGGTCGCTTCTCTTGCCGAGCGTGACAGGCACCTCCTGGTAGCCGCCGTCGCGGCGGCGGTAGACGACGTAGCCATCATCGGTAGGCATTACTGCTTCCAGCGGCACCGCGATGCCCTCGTTCACCCGGTCGAGCACGATCTCGATGGTGGCGCCCATGCCCGGCCGCAGCCTCGAGTCCTCGCTCTTAACCGTGATCAGGACGCCGAAGATTTTCTTCCCCGGCACTCCTCCCTCCCAGATCAAGCGCTGGCGGGCCACGTTGTCGATCGCGGTTACTTCTCCCACCAGCACGTCACTGCCAATGGCCGGGAGGTGAATCCTGGCAAGCTGGCCGGCATTCACCAGCGCGATGTCTGCCTCGCTGACATCGCACCGGGCGCGCATCTCGCTCGGATCGATCACGTTGGCCACACGCTGGCCCTCCCGGACGCGGTCGCCCACACGCAGGGACCTCATGGTTTCATCCCAGGTCTGCTCCAGCAAGAGCATCCCGGCGACCGGCGCCTCGAGTATGGTGCTCTCGAATTGCTCCTGGGCCTCCTCGAGCTTCCGCTGCTTGGCCGCCAGGTCCCGCCTTGCACCGGCGATGGACTGCGTCAGGCTGGACTGCGCCTGATCGAGTTCGATCTTGGCATTCTCAAGGTCGAGCTCCCGGAGGCGCGTGACGACGTCTGCCTCTGACCGCGCGCGCCCCAGCGCGCGGTGGGCCGCTTCGAGTGCGAACAGCTTTGCTCGCACCTCGTCCTCTGCGGACTCGAGCTCCGTCACCGGGATCAGGCGTTCCTCGAGCAGTCGCGTACGCTTGTCCCGCTGGCCCTGCGCTACCAACAGCTCCTTCTCCAGGAAGGCCTCTTCGGCTTGGGCTTTCTCGATGGCGGCTTGATTCTGGTTTCGCGCCAGCTCCTGTGCTTCTTGTGCCTTGGTCAGTCCGCTGCGTGCGTTCTGCACTCGCTTCTCGGCCTCGGCCTGCACAGAACGCACCTTCTCCTCAGCCTCGACCACTTGCGGTTTGAGGTCATCCACCTCCTTCTGGAGCTCGGCGGAGTTGAGTTCGATGACCACCTCGCCTTCCTTTACCCAGGTACCCTCGGGCAGAGCCGAAATGATCTGTGTTTCTGACGCCCGGTTTACGATGGGCGCGGAGCGCGCGGCCTCGAGCACCCCCTCTACGCGGAGAGCCACGTAGAAGTCCGCCGCTTTCGCCTCCGCGCTCTCTATCGTCCGAAGCAGTGTCTCGCTGTGGGGGCCGCGCGGCCAGGCCAGGTAGACCATCAAGGCGGCGGCCGCGATGGCCACGATCCCCGCTGCCAGGCGGCCGCGGTTCATGCGACCTCTCCTTCCGGCAGTGCTCCGGCCTCCGGCTCCGGGGCCGGCATCGCGGCCAACACTTGTCTCGCATCCAGACGCTCGGCGACGGGGATATCGGAGGTGATGCGGCCGTCTCGCATCAGCACGATCCGGCTTGCGTGCTGAGCGACGTCGGGGTCGTGAGTGACCAGCAGGATCGTCATCCCCTCGGCGTTCAACTGCTGGAACAGCAGCATAATCTCCTCCCCCGAGCGCGAGTCGAGGTTGCCGGTGGGCTCGTCGGCGAGCAGAATGGTGGGGTCCATCACAAGCGCGCGGGCGATAGCCACTCGCTGCTGCTGGCCGCCGGAGAGCTGGGTCGGGCGGTGGTGGGCGCGGTCGGCCAAGCCCACCCGCGCCAGGGCTTGGGCGGGGGCGTCTCGGCGTATCGCGCGGTGTCGGTAGAGGAGCGGCAGCCGCACGTTGTCCACGGCCGAGAGCCGCGGGAGTAGGTTGAAGATCTGAAAGACGAACCCGATCTTCTCGTTGCGAATGCGAGAGAGCACGCTGTCGTGCAGCCGACTTACATCCTCGCCATCGAGCCAGTAGCGTCCCCTGCTGGGCCGATCCACGCATCCCAGCAGATTCAGCAGGGTGGTCTTGCCTGACCCAGAGGGGCCCATGATGGCGATCATCTCTCCCCGCGCTAGCTCCAGTGAGACGCTGCGCAGAGCGTGGACCTGGACCGCCCCGGCCAGGTAGTCCTTGGCGAGCTTCTCCGCCACCACTACCGCGTCGTCACCGGCCATCACTTCGCCTCCAGACGGGTGGGTTCGCTGAGCGCCACCCGTTGGCCAGGACTCAGCCCGCTCACGACTACCACTGCCTCGTCGTTTCGCTCGCCGGTCTCCACTCGTCGGCGGGAGAACCTGCCGAGGCGCTGCACGTAGACGAACTTCCCCTCGGGCTTATCGAATACCGCCTCCTTAGGCACGTACACCGCTTCGGGTATCCGCTTGGAGAGGAGTTGCACCTCAGCACTGGCGCCCGGGGGCAGCGCTTCGGGGTCCGGGTCCAGGATTTTCACCGTCACGTCGAAGACTCGCTGGCCTGGCACCGCGCGCGGATCTTCCAGTTGGCTGATCTCGTGCGCCACTGCGCCTATGCTGGTCACCTCTCCCTGGAATTCCCGGTCGGGGTCGCTCGCCACAGTGATCACCCCTTCCTGGCCTACCTCAGTCCGGTTCGCGGAGGCCTCCTCCACCCGGACTTTGAGCTCGAGCGAAGAAAGGCCGGTGATGTCGCACACCTTCATCGCGTGCCATATCCGGTCGCCGGCCCTCAAGGTGCGCCGTCCTTCCGAACTCCAGGTCTTGCCGAGGACGACCACTCCGGCCTTCGGCGCGCGCAACTCCCCGGCGGCGAGCTGCTCCTCCATATCCTCCAGGCGCCGCTTCGCCATCTCGGCGCGCTCCTTTGCGCTCTGCCCCGCCTCCCCGATACGCCGCTTCGCCACGTCCACCTCAAACTCCGCGGCGTCGATATCCGCTTGCGACTGGGCCTGTTCGGACTCATGCTCGGCGCCCAGGTAGCCCACATCCTTCTCGGCCTTGGTGAGGGCGTACTCCCTGCTGCGCACTCGGCGCTCGGCCAGGTCCGCCTCTGTTACGGGCACTATCCCAGCCCGTGAGAGCCGGGAGTGCTTCTGGTAGTCGGTCTCCGCCCATACCAGGTCCCAGCTCCGGAAGTTCACCTCGGCCCCGCCTTGCTCGCTCTCCGTCAGTTGCGAACGAGACAACATGCCGAGCGCGCGCAGCACCTTTTCGGCATCCATCTGGGCCGACTCATAATCTCTGCCGCGATCCCTGCGTACCTGCTCGACGCGCGTCTCCTGGTTCTGATACTCCAGCCGCCTGCTCTCTACCTGGAACTCGTACTCACTGACGTCGATCTTCGCGAGCACGTCGTCTTCCTCGACCTGGGTGCCGTCGTCGATGACCCAGGTCAGAGTCGAGCCGCTCCTGGGTGCTCTCACCGAGACTACGTCCGCACTGCCGATGGTCCCCTCCCGGGTGATGCCGACCAGGAAAGGTCCGCTCTCCACCCGCGCGGTGTCTGGCACGGGTGGCTCCGCCGAGCCGTGCAGCACGCCCAACAGAAGCTGCACCTGCCAGACCGCCAGGGCAATGCCAGCGACGGCCAAGATCGGTTTGATCCACCAAGGCGTCCTCATTCCGCACCCACCGCGGCCGCCTCGGCTGGGGCCGCCTCCTCGTGAGGAGATGCCTCCACCTGCTCTGCGGGAGCGGCTTTCGAGATATCCAGACCCACGGCTCGTTGCAGCCGGACCAAGGCGAGGTAGTAATCGTTCTTACTGGTCACCAGAGAAGTGTCGTCTCGGGTGAGGTCATCCTGAGCGTCCAGCACGTAGAGGTTGGTCCGCAGACCCTCCTCGACCATTCGCTGCGCGGCATGCAGACTTCGCTTGGCGACTTCGACGCTCTTTGAGGCAATCTCGACATTCTGCCGCGCGGCCTTCGCCGCCCGGACCTGTGCACGGACTTCGGCGATGATCCGCTGGACCAGATCCTCGCGCTCCTGCTGTGCAACAAGCAGATCCCACCGGGCCTGTCGCGCGGCCTCGTTGACCGAGCGTGAAGCAATCGGCACCGATAACTCGAGGCCGACACCCCAACTGCGGTCCTCCAGCCCATTCTCCGTCCTGCGCCATGTGCCGAACAGGTCCAGGGAGGGCAGCCGATGGCTGCGAGCAATCCGCAGCACGGCCTCCCGGTCCTCAATCGCGAGGCCGATCAGGTGGAGCTCCGGCCGCAGCTCCAGCGCCTGCGCGACGTAGGCATCCAGGTCGATGTCTCGCGGCTCGTAGGTCACCTGGGTAACGAGCTTCGGCATTTCCCCGACCTGAAGACCCACCAGCGTGAGCAGACGGTCTATCGAGTCCTCCAGGGACTGGCTGGTCGACACCGTAGTCCTCTGTTCGCCTGCCAGACGCAGTTGTGCCCGCATGAGGTCGAGTTCGGCGATGACGCCTTCGTCCAGCCGCAGCTTAGCGTCACGCACCGTCTCCTCCGCCATCTTCACGCTGGATTCTCGGATCGTGACGAGCTGCTGCTGCTGGATCGCGGCGAGATAGGATGAGATCACGCGCTCTATCAGGTCCTCTTGCTCGACGAAGAAAGACAGGAGAGCGGCGCGGTAGGCGTTGCGGGCACGCCTGAGCTCCTCGTAAGCCGCGGAGGCGGCGCCCCTGCCGGCCAGCAGAGGCTGACGCAGCGACGCGGTCAACGTCTGCTCCTGCTCCGAATTCAGCCGATCCAGCTCCGTCACCACGGAGAAGTCCGCGCCCGTGATCGCAGAGTAGGAGAGACCAATGCCGGCCTGACGTCCCTCAACGGTGTCGCCGTTGCCGGCGCGCTCGACGCGGCCGAACAACTCCAGGGACCATCGCTGCTTGGCGACCTGCCAGGTGGACTGCGCGGACAGCAGTCGCTGCACAGTCCTCCGGAACCCAAGATTGTGCCGAAGTGCCAGCGCGAGCGCGTCCTGGAGGGTTAGCTCCTCTGGCGCGGGAGGCGGGGCAATGAGCTCGAGATCGTGAGCTGAAATCTGCTCCTGGCCCACCTGCCATTCCGCCCGGAGATACTCAGAGGCTGCGGACGGGGCCACCGACGCGCACGCAAGGCCAAGAAGGAGAGCCCATCCGACACATCGCAAATGCGGCGCTCTAGCCCACATAGGTGCTGGTCTCATGGTCAGCTTTCATCGCGCACTCCTGTCTGCGTGCCACATCGTATCACAAGCCGGTCCACACGTTCGAGGCCGTACGGTCCCCGCACATCATCTCCGCTCCCTAGCAGCTGATTCATAACCTCAGATGGAGGTTATGAATCAGCTGCACAAGCCGCCAGGCTCCAGCAGGCGCATTTCATGCCAGCGTCTCTAACGAACAGCCAGGCGAGTGAGGGTTATGAAATGCGCTCTAACATATTGGACGCATTCCGACCGTCATTGGTTTCACAGGGCCCCCTCCATCTACGGCCCCACCCAGTGATCTAGGTTCTACGAGGTCACGTGCAGCAGCTAAATCCGGCTAGCACACCCGGAGTACCCAGGTTCGGCCTCTACCGACGGCGATCCTCCCAGGCGATAGCATTTCGGTCCGCCTCGGACGCCTAGCGCTGGGTATCGCCCCCCCAGTCGATCTCCTCCCAGGGAAGCCGTGGCCAATAGTGGCTAGGTCGCCTGCAACCGCCACCGCGGTCGTCGAAGATGACGTAGGGCGGCCCCCCGGGTATCGGATGACTGATGTTAGCCCGGCGGCTCTGGGGTGAGGCCGAACTCAGCACGCACGCCGGCGGCTGCCTGCTGGTTGGCCGGGTGGCCGAAGGGCTCGGAGACGTCGAGGCCGCTCGGGTGAGAGAGGATGGCGTCGAGCGCGTCCACGGCGGTTTGCGCGAAGAAGAGAGGCGGGTCGGTCGCCAGGAAGCGGAGGGCGAGGGCGGCGCCGCGGGCCGGATCGAGCTCGAGGGCGCGCGTCACGATAGCGACGCGATCCGCAGGGCCGGGGTGGTGGGCAAAGAGAGTGCGCAGCCCGTCAGCATTGGATGCGCCGGCGAGCATCTCCGCGAGTGATTCCCCCGCCAGTCCGGCTTCCATCTGCGCCTCCGCCTCCTCCTCCTCCAGGTGCGAGCCGGAGGCGTGAGCATCGGATTCGTCGTGAGGCGCGAGGCCGTGGGAGTGGGCGTGGGCATGGCCCTGATGTCCGAAGTGAACCCCGAGCGCGCGGCCGCCCAGGAAGAGGAGTGCGGCGGCGAGCGCGAAGGCGAGGGCCGTGAGGCCGGTGTTTCTGAGGGCCCTGGCGCGGTCGGGCGCGCGCAGGATGTGGATCACCGCCGAGACCAGGACCAGGGCCACCGCATAGGCGCCGATCACGAGGGGACCGGAGGAGAGGTCGGCCAGGTAGGAAACGATCAGGCCGGAGATGGTGGCGGCAATGCCGAGGGCCCAGCCGAAGAGAAGCTGGTAGAGAAGGCGGTCGGTGATAAGGACGGCCATCACCGCGGGAGCGACCAGGAAGACGAAGACGAGGAGAACGCCCGCGCTTCCAACCGAGACGGTTATGACGAGGCCGAAGGAGAGGTAGAAGAGGAAGTCCCAGAGGCGGACGTTGACGCCGGATGCTTGGGCCTGGCTCGCGTTCGCCGAGATCATTAGGAAGGGCCGGCGACAGAGGAAGTGGAAGAGGCCAACGGCACCGTAGACGGCCGCGACGGTGGCGACGGTCTGCCACTTCACCCAGAGGATGGAGCCGGTGAGGATGTCCTTGATGTGCTCGGCGCCGTGGGGGGCTTTGTCGATGAGGATGATAGCGAGGGCGGCGGCGATGGCGTAGACGAGGCCGATGACGGCCTCCTGGGGAACGCGGCTCTCGCGGGTGCGGGAGAGGGTGAAGACGACGGCGGCGATAGCAGTCACGGCAACCGAGAACCAGTAGGAGGCCTGAGTGTGCAAGGGAATGCCGAGGAGAAGGGCGATGAGCGCGCCGAGGGCGGCGATCTGGGCGAGCGCGAGATCGACGAAGATTATCTCGCGCTTGATGACGTGTATGCCCAGGTAGGAGAGCATCGCCACCATGAGCACGCAGAGGCAGAAGGATGGGAGCATGAGCTGAAGGGCCGATCCGAAGTTCATTTGGGTCATCCTCACTAGGTCATGGCGCTGGGGAGTGGGGAGACCGAGAGGAGGCCCGGGCTCCCCACTCTCTGGAGCAGATGGGCTAGGTGTCCAGGATGCCGGCGCGCTCCGCGGCGTCGAGCAGTCTCTGGAGCCATAGGTCGAAGAGCTGGACGTAGTCCTCGACTCCCGGCTCGCCGCCGACGTACAGAGGCACGATAACGGCGACGGCGTCAACCTTTGCGGCGACGGCCCTCACTTGTCCCTCGTCGAAGTAGTTGGCGGCGAGGATGAGGCGGATTTCTCGATCGCGCATGAGCGTGACGAGATCGGCGACATGTCGGGCGGAGGGAGGGATGCCCGGCTTTGGCTCGACGGCGCCGGCCTCCTCCAGGCCGAAGAGGTGGATGAAGTAGACCCAGTTCTTGTGGTAGGTGACGATGGGGGTGCCGCGCAGCGGGAGCATCTGCTTCATCCAACCCCCCAAGTGGTTGATGAGGGGCTCACCCCGGAAGCTGTTGGCCTCGAGAAAGGAGATGAGTCGGCCCTTCTCGGCGAGGTCGCACAGGGTTGGGCCGCCAAGCATCTCAACCAAGTCTTCGCCGAAGAGGTGAGTGTCGAGCCGGCGCTCGAGAGCCTGGAGGTTGCGCTGGTAGAGGGCCTTGCCGGAGGGATCATTCTTCATCAGGCCGGCAGCGATGTTACGGGCGGCGACTCTGATGTTGAGGGGGCTGGGGGTGACGTGGGGATTGCCGTAGATGTGGAGGCCTCCTTCGATGCGGGACATGACCTTCGGTTTCTCCAGCAGGTTCATGCCGTGAGCGGCAGCGACGTAGCCCGGCTGGCCGCTCCGGACGCGGGTGTTCCCGGACTTGTCTACGACCGTGGGTAGCCACATTTCGAGGTCCAGACCTGTGTCCACGAGGACATCGGCATTTCGGACCAGGTTCACGAAGGACGGTTTGGGCCGGATGAAGTGAGCGTCCTGGTCCCCACGGACAATGGCCTCGACCGAGACGCGCTCCCCGCCGATGGCACTGGCGAGCACGGCGTAGTCCGGCAGGGTGACGACGACGCGCAGGCGAGGCGCGGCATGAGCCGGACCCGAAGGCAACAGAATCGTGATGAGCAAGCCGAGTATGGTGGCTGTCCGCTTCATGGGAGTGAACTCCTTCCCGTATCAGTAGCGCTCGTGCTTGTGTGGGCCGGCGGCGAAAATGCACTGGAGGAGGATGGCATCTTCGTCCGGCCCCATGTGGCGGTTGCTGAGGTGATCCCATTCCAGACGCCAGTGCACCCAGGGGCTCTGGTACCAGGTAAGGTAGGGGGCAAACATCCACTGGTGGGCGCCGGATTCGGTGACGGCGAGAGGGGAGAGGGATAGCCCGGGGAGGTCGGCGTAGGGCTTGACGTCTGGCTCGTAGTAGTCCACACGGATCCCGGCATCGAGCGTGCGAGAGAGCTTGCGCTGGAAGTATGAGTAGGCGCCCCAGGCGCGAATCGTGTCCGCACCGGAGCTGTCCGGAGCGACTAGGTCTCGATTGAGCCAGTAGGCCTCCGTGCGCCAGACCCAGTTCTTATAGCGCATCTCCCCAGTGGGCTCCCAGAGAAGAGTCAGATCTGCGCCCAGGACGGTGGTCCAGAGGTTCCGCGGCTGGGAGAGCCACTGCTCGGCGGGGCCGAGCACCTGCCAGGTGTCATTCCTCCCGGCGAGGCCGGTGAGGCCGAACTCGAGGTAGGTGTCCTTGGAGAGGTCGCGATAGTTCTTGTAGTGGGCGAGAATGCTGGGCATGTTTCGAGTGTTAGCGCCGAAGAGGCGTGAGTTCTCGCCGTTGGTCACCTGGAGGGTGACCTCCTGGGAGGCGCCCGCGAGCGGGGGCATCTGCCAGTCGAGGGAGGCCCCGGTCTGGTTGAGGCCGCCCGGGCCGAAGATCTGACGCAGGGGAAGCGGAAAGTCGAGCTGATCGAGGCCATGCTTATGCCAGCGATTGACGACGCCAAACTGCTGGCGGAACTTACCGAGAGTCAAGTTGAGATCCTTCCGCAACCCGTAGCGGGTGAAGTAGGCCTCGCCGATGGAGGCCCTGCCTTCAGTGACGGGGACGGCCGCCTTGAAGCGCGAGTAGGGGTCGAGGTAGCACTCCAAGTGGATGCCCAGAGTGCGCACGGTATTGTCGAGGTGCTTGGCGACGCCGCCGCTTCGGTAGGAAGAGATGAAGTCACCGGTGACGCTGAGCTCGGGATTAAGTGCCTGAAGGCCCAGCGCTCCGGAGGTGAAGCTGACTTCCTCGGCCTCGCGCGCCGGGGCCGCTTCGGCCGCGGCCTCGCGTTGGGCCGCCGCGCGGAGGGCCGCGAGGTCGTCGTCGGGCTCCGCAGGTTCCCCTGGCTCGCCTGGTTTGGCTCCGAGTTGCCGGAGCCACTGTCGGAGCTGCGCGACTTCCGCCTGGAGTTCGGCCAGGCGAGCGTTGACCGCGGCCAGCTCCTGCTCCAGCCCCGCAGCGGCTGGGCCGGCCGGGGCGTCCACGGGAGCATTCTCAGACGTCTCACACTGTCCGGAAACAGGGATAAGAAGCAACACAAAAAGCAAGCAGGCAAAACGCATAGAGATCTCCTCCCAAGAGATGGGTCGCAGTCTGGGTGATGGGCCAGACATGCGCGCTGAACTGCGTGGAGGTGCTTCGAGCAGTTAGAGATTGCCGGGGGTCAGACGAGGGGCGGTGCGCGGGGGTCGAATGTGCGGACCTGAGTAGATGGCAGAATGGCAGCCTGAACTACCGGCGAGGAAAAGCGAGAGGGAGCATGCACAAGCACGGGCACAGCAGCGGGATACGTATTCGAGTGGAACTGCCAAAGGCAAGCGACACAGTCGCTGTTCTCCGCATTGCCGGCCACTGCCAGGTAGACTTCCGACCCCGTGGCAGACAGGCTGCACGCGAATGCCAGTCTGGGTGTATGGTTGTGCCTCCCCCCGTTAGTCGCGGACAAGAACAACCAGGGGACGAGGCAGAGCAAAGCCGTCCTCCTCGCGCCGCGGCTGACCAGGGCTTCGCTGTGTCGCTTCCGCTTCACCTCACATACTCGGCCAACAACGTACCATCCGCACATTCAGACATAAGATGTAACTTGCATCCAATTCTACCTGGCGAGCCCGCCCGAGTCAAGGAAATATGCCCTGTGGGCTGCTAGGTCGCCGCCAGGCAGAGCCGACGGATCTCGCAGAGGTGACAGATCGCGGCGGCGGTTACGCCGTAGAGGATGAGCGGAACTCCCGACGCGCGGGCGAGGCGGAGGATATCGTCGAGCGTTCCGTTCGCAGCAACACTGCCAGTCGCCAAGACGAGACCGCTCGACCGGACCAGGTCCTCTGTGCGGGTGTCGCCGTCCCAGATGCAGACGCCCTCGACTTCGCGACCCATGTTTTCATAAGCGAGGTCGGTGACGCGGAGGCGGTCGGGGCCGAAGTGCCGGACGAGCCCGGCCAGGAGCCCCGGCTGGTAGCCAACTTGCCCGACGGCAATGGCGCCGAACTCCCGGCGGAGCTGCGCGGCCATCTCTTGTCCGCATCGTTCGATGTCTTGGTCGCGGCAGTGGACGGTCCGGCCGATCCGACCGAGTGACCGAAGCACTGCATTCATGGCGGCAGCGAGGATCGCTCGCCGGGCCTCACTATCGGGGGGCAGCGCCAGCAGATCCTGCAGAGTTCCCTCCCAGGGTGCAGGCGCGCTGGTGAAGGCGTGGCCCCTGGCCCCCTCGAACTCGGCCTCGATCATGACTTCCTTTCCACGCAGGATGGGGAGGTCGTCATAGTGGGGCTTGCCAATGGCCTCTTCGGTGGAGAGAGCACGGGTGGAGATGCGGATCGGCAGTGCGGCGAGGCGCTCTTGCGCCACGAGGGCCGCGAACGCTTCCCGCGCGCGAAGTAAGACGCTGCTCATTCCTCGCCGTCCTCCGGGGTGGGTCGGCCGTCCAGCGGCGCCGGATGGCGATCGGGCTGGCCGCGAACCGACACGCACAGCTTCCGCACCACTGGTCCGAACTGCCGGGTGCTTCCACCCTCACTTACTATCCTCAGCATTCCTTGACCGTCTGTCACCTCTACTCCCGCCAGCAGCGTGACTGCCGTCGAGCCGAAGACCTGAGGAACCATGGGCGTGGAAGGGCCGAGCAGGACGATATCTCGCGCGGACTGGCAGAGGACCAGCAGTCCGTCGAGCGTGTGATTGATGATCGCGGTCGCGGAAATGAGAGCGACATCACACTCGGGCAGCACGGCAGCGGCGTCTTCTGCGGGACGGACGCTGGGGTCGTCGATGGGCTTGATATCGAGTATGTCGAGATGGGCGCCCGTCTTCCGGAGCCACGGGAGCAGGGGCGCGAAATAGCCGATCATGGCGACGCGGTCGGAGGGACTGATTGGGAGCAGATCGCGGATGTCGCCAACCTCATCTGGGCGCTGTGTGCCAGTCGCCGCAGCATTGAGAGCGGCCAGGCCGACAGAGGCCTCGGTGGGATCGCGGGACAGAACCCACCGGGCGACCTCCTCGGCCGGAGTGCCGGCGAGCTGACCGGCGCCGCGCAGCGGCCGGCAGGGGCCGCCGCTTGGCTGGGTGAGGAGGTGAGCGACTCCGGTTGCCCCATCGGCGAAGCGAACTGCGGCGTAGAGTAGACCGAGGCGGAGGTCGGCGACCGACCGGCCCCTGAGGGACGGCCCCAGGTACTGCAGCAAGCGCTCTGGGATGCTGGCTGAGCGTGGTGGCACTCTGTGCGCCCGTGATGACTTTCTAGAGCGCATTTCATAACCCTCACTCGCCTGGCTGTCCGTTAGAGACGCTGGCATGAAATGCGCCTGCTGGAGCCTGGCGGCTTGTGCTGCTGTTTCATAACCTCAGACGGAGGTTATGAAACATCTTCTAGCAGAGGCCATTCTCTCCTACATCCGCCCAGAGGTTCCTGATGGCTCGCGCGGCGGCGGAATCAGCCGCTTCGACCACCGGTATCCCCTCGGCGGTGGATTCCGCCACGGCCTCGTCGAAGGGTATGCGGCCAAGCGGCATGGCGCCCATCGCGCGGGCGAGGCGCTCGATCTCTTCGGTTAACTGCGGGTTGATATCCCATTTGTTGACGCAGACACCGCTGCGAACCTGGAAATGGGCGGCCACCAGGAGCACCCGTTCCAGATCGTGCAGACCGGAAGGCGTCGGCTCAGTCACTGCCAGGGTCGCGTCCACGCCGGAGAGGGAGGCGATCACAGGACAGCCGATGCCAGGCGACCCATCTGTCAGGATGAGGTCCGCGCCGCGCTCCACGGCGACCCGGCGGGCCAGTTCTCGCACCTCGGCCACTAGCTTGCCGGAGGCCTCGGCGCCAGCGAGGAGCCGGGCATGTGCGAGAGGCCCGTAGCGGGTGTCGCTGAGACAGAGCCGGCCTGTGACTTGATCGTTCATGGTGATGGCCTGGACCGGGCAGATGAGCGCACATGTGCCACAGCCCTCGCATCGCCGCTCGTCAACGCGGAGGTCGCGGATTGCTGCGAATTCGCACACCTCCTCGCAGCGCCCACATTGGGTGCACTCAGCTTCATCTATCACGGCCAGCTTGGCGCCGGAGTAGTCCTTCTCCTCCACCGGCTGGGGAGAGAGGAGGAGATGGAGGTTGGGGGCGTCCACGTCAGCGTCCGCGAGCACCTTGTTCTGCGCCAGCACTGCGAACGATCCCAGCACAGTGGTCTTGCCAGTGCCCCCCTTGCCACTGATGATGAGCAGCTCTTTCACTTCTTCTGCCTCCGTTCGATTTCGACACACGTATCTTGCAGTCGCTCGCGCCACTCGGGGAAAGCATCCACGAGGGGTTCTCCCCGGGAGTAGGCTTCGGCGATGCGGCGATCGAGGGGGATCTTCAGCAGTACAGGTATGCTGCGCTCGCGGCACTCATCTTCAATCAGGGAGTCGCGGGACCCGCTCCGATTGATGACAACGCCGGAGGGGACACCGACTTCCTGCGCCACATCCATGGCCATCTTCAGGTCGTGGAGCCCGAAGGGCGTCGGTTCTGTGACCAGCAGACAGAAGTCCGACTCGGCGATCGTCTCCTGCACCGCGCAGGCGGTGCCCGGCGAGGCATCCACGATGGCGATGCCCTCGCCTTCGAGCTGGGCGATCTCCTCTCTCACAATGCGCACCGCCGAGGGCTCCGCGGGCTTGAGCCTTCCCTGGATGAATCGCATCCCGCGAGCCGTGCCTACTTCCACTTCCCCGATCTGGCGCTGCCCGGTCTTCATGGCATCCTCTGGGCATGCGTAGATACATCCCCCGCACCCGTGGCAGAGCTCCGGAAAGATCAAGACTTGCTGCTTCACTACGGCCAAGGCGTTGAACTGACAGAACTCTGCGCACTTCCCGCAGAATGTGCACTCTGCCAGATCCACTGCCGGCAGAATCATGTATACGGGGATGACCTGCTGGATGCTCGGGTGCAGGAAGAGATGGCAGTTGGGCTCTTCCGCGTCGGCATCAACCAGTTGTGCGTCGGGCACGGACAGGGCGAGGCTGACCGCTATAGTGGTCTTGCCCGTGCCTCCTTTGCCACTGGCGACGGCGATTCTCATGGCAACTCCTTACTTTGGGATAGAATTGTTAGGCCCTGCTACAGCCCCAGGGCCAGCAGCAGAAGGCCGACCCCCAGGCCCACCGCAGAGGTATAGGCCTTGACATAGGCGACGTCCTTTGGTGCATAGGCCAGCAGCGGCAGCACGCCGTGACCATCTTGTGCGATTGAGCTGGCGGCGAGGACGGAGAACGGAATCAATCCCTCCGCGAAAAGCAACACGAACACTACGTGCGGCCCGGACTCGGGGACGAGACCGATGAGTGCAGCGATCAGCACGAGCAGGAATGCACTATCCGGAAGCACGGCCCGCAGATCGATATGCTCGTCGGCAACCCTGAGGACGATCAAGGTGAGGAAGAGCCAGAGGAAGAGCGGCAGCAGGTGCCTGCGCACGATATGGCCGTAGATGTGAGCGCGCAGGAAGTGGCTCCAGGACAGTCTGGCCTGCTCTTCGGTATGGATCTCCGCGCCGCAGGCCTCGCACAGGCGCAGGCGGAGCCGGCGTACCAGCAGGTCCGCCCCCCCGGCGCCGATGACCCCTACTACGAAGCAAAGCGCGAAGATCACCAGCGATATGCGAGGCATCACGGCCAACATGACGAAGGCCTCGTCGCCTGCCGTCGCTAGCATCACGGCCGCCAGCGCGCCGAATCCCACGAGCCCCGCTTTGTATAGGGAGACGACGAGGAACGCGGTCACACACCCGGGCACCACGCCCAGTCCAGAGGCAACCGCGTACTGACGAATGCCGGCCGTCCCCAGGCCGCGCTGCAGGCCCTTGCCGAAGCGGACCTCTACGAGCTCGACGGCCACCATGATGAGGAAGACGAGAGCGAGGATCTTCAGTGTTTCCAGGAATACAGAGAAAAGCATTCTCCGCAGCTCATCCGGACTTTATGTCCAACACCGGGCTCCCGTCGAGAGCGTCGAGTCCTTCGACCAGGAGGCGATTCTCCTCGCGCCTAATAAGACGGACCCGGGTCATCCCGATCGGGTTCGGGCGGCAGGGACTGTGGAGCGCGAAGACGCCGCGCTTGGGGCGCATGCCGTCGCCACGGGGATGAACCTTGAGAAGCACGCGGTCGTCCCCGGAGAGCTGGTGCATCCAGTAGAGGATCCACAGATGCTCCTGTGACTCGATTCGGTCGAGCCCTTCGACGAACTGGGAGTCAACTTCTATCTCTGCTGGTTGGCCATTGCCGCGCGAGCGTACGCGGCCGATAGGCGAGAGCGTGATCGGCTCCGCCATGATTGCGGTCCTCCGGTTGACGGCTTCGGTTCAGCGCTCGCAGCAGCGCTTTGGATCGGAGCAGGGATCTGTCAGGCCGCAGCAACTTGCGCCAGCGGGCGCGCTCGGCTGGGCTCTGCCTACCGCGAAGGCCGAAGGGATCTTCTCCACGGCCTCGCTGCTGCACTGGGGACAGGTTACCTCATGGTCGGCGGCGCTCCGAACGAACTTCTCAAACTTCCCCGCGCAGTCCTTGCAGCGATACTCGTAGATAGGCATTTCCGTGCCTCAGGCAATCACTGCCGTCTCGTCATGGGTTGGCCGCACTTGGGGCACTTGACCTGAGTGCAGGGGACGCCCACTTGGTGGGTCGCTGTCTGTCCACAGCTCGGGCATACGCAGTTGCCGCTCGGCCCCATGGCGAATCCTCCCATGCGGCCGCGGCCTCCGCCCGTTCTAGCGCCGCGCCCTGTACCTTGGCCGCGTCCCCGGCCGGTGCCAGGACCTTGTCCCGTCGGTCCGGTTCCATCTCCTCGTGGCATATCACTTCACCTCCTGGTAAGTGCGACATGGACGGCTGACGCGGGTGGCATAGTGCGAGGCTACTCCTGCTCTAGCTCCTGGACACGTTGGTCAATCTGACCAAGCTGCTGCTTCAGCGCCTCGGCCGCCTCCTTTAGCTGCGCCAGTTCTTCCCCCCGACTCACGGGCGGGGTCGCCCCTGGCGTGGGGCCGGAGAAGCCGGCGCCCATGCCGCGCCCCGCGCCCATACCTCCGCCTCCGCCCATGCCGCGGCCCATACCCATGCCCCGGCCCATGCCGGCCCCGCCTCCACCGGTGCCAAAGTGGCCAGGAACAGAAGGCGTCTCTACGGCAGCGAGTTCGCCGCGCTTGAAGGCCTCGACGGCCTCGCGCACACTGCCGCTGAGGCCCACGTAGACCTTAACGCCCGCGGCGGAGAGAGTCTGGAAGGCATTGGGGCCGCAGTTGCCGGTCAGCACCGCTTCCGCACCCTTCCCCGCGATCATCTGCGAGGTCTGGATGCCCGCTCCCCCGCCGGCAGCTATGTTCGGGTTCTCGATGGCCTCGATTTCATACGACTCCACGTCGATGATGAGCAGATACTGGGCCCTACCGAAGCGCGGATCAATCTGAGCGTCGAGGTCTGAACCAGTGCTGGTGACAGCTATCTTCATCTGGAGTTCCTCCTCTTTCCGGCGGCGCGGCCGGGAGCCGCATCGCCTATCTTGATCGCGGTCGCGACCGCGACATATCCTGTGATCGAGTATTCGCCATCCCCCAGGCCCAGCCTGGGTGCCAGGTGCTGCCAGTCTCCCTCAGCGAGGGCCCGAAACGGGTGGAAGGGCGTACATCCGGCACCCGACAGGTAGGCGACCGTGTTCGCCGCGAAGTCCATGCAGGCAAGCGCGCCTCCCGGCGCCAGGCAGGCGCAGATCGCCGCCAACACATCGAAGGGATCGTCGCACTCGTGTAGGAGGTAGCTGGTGACGACCTTCGGAAAGCGCAGACCCGAACGGGCGAGCTCGTGGATCTCGCCCACCTGAAAGCGAACGCGAGAGTCCAAAGCGGCACTCTGACGTCGGGCCCGGGCGATCGCGTCGGCGTCGGTATCTATGCCGAGCACCCGGAAGCCGGCCTCGCCAAGCTTCAGTGCGAGGAATCCGTCCCCCGTGCCAACGTCCAGCACCTCCTCTCCATTGGGAGGCGGGAGTCGTGAGATGAGGACATCGGCTGCCTGCTGCCGCGGCTCCGCAGAAGCGCAGCTCTCCCTGGCCGCTCGACGCAGGCGAGCCAGCTGCACTCGCCCCTGCGCGGAGAGCGAGGCAGGGCGGTCGGAGAACGGGTTGTCGCACTCCATCCAGCCGCCCTCCCAACAGGCCACCTGGGCGGCCCGCAGGTCCGCCTCCGCCGGCCGTAGATCACCCTTGCTCTCGCGCGCAACCTCCTCGCCGAGCTCCGCGGGCCGAAACGGACCAGCGGAGATCAGTTCTAGCAGATAGAACGTAAGAAACTCGCGTATCTCCGCACTAGGCCTATGCTTGATCGCCATCCGCATTCTCATGCGCCCGGAGGAGGGCACGGAGGGACGGCCCGGGCAGGCAACCATGGCTAACGGTTGAGGACCCACTGCGCAAAAGGCTGCCCCGCCAAAGGCGAGGTGGCTGACGCGAGATGCGGCCGCCTCTCTCCGTGCCCAACTGTTCACGTGCAGGTGGATGCGCTCCAGGCTAGTCCTCTTTCTGCTCCAGTTCCTGGAGCCGCTTGTTGATGCCATCCATCTGCTCTTTCAACCAGTCCGCCTGGCTGCGGAGCATCTCCGTCTCCTGCTCAGCCGAGGGAGCGCCGTAGTAGGCTGGCGGGACCGGAGCGCCGTAGGGAGCTGCCGGGACCGGGGGAGCATAGGCAGCGCCGTAGCCCGATGGGTCGGCTGCCCATCCGCGGCCCCAGCCACCGCCGCCCCAGCCGCGCCGCCAGCCCATCCCCCTGCCTCCTCCGCCGCCGCGGCCCCAGGCCATTCCTAGCCCGCGGCCGCCGCCCGGGTTCATGAACCCGGGTACCGGGTAGCCGGCGCAGTAGCCGGCTCCTCTTCCTGTCATTGGACCCATTCCTCCAGGTCCAGTTCCGTCTCCACGTGGCATGTCATCTCTCCTTTCTCACTCTGACGTGTCATCCCTGTCCTACACTGTCGTGAGTTGAGGCACTACCAGGCCCAACCTCGGCCGCGACCGCGGCCGAAGCCACGGCCCCAACCCATGCCGAGTCCGCGACCGAAGCCGCGGCCCCAGCCCATACCGAGTCCGCGGCCGAAGCCGCGGCCCCAGCCCATACCGAGTCCGCGGCCGCCGAATGCGCCGTAGCCTGCGTATGGGTAGGGGCCGGCCATCGGCCCTGCATAGGCCCCATAGCCCCCTGGCACCGCGAATCCCACACCGGCCCGGCCGAAGCCGCCGCCGAACCTATTCATGAATCCGGGCACTGGGTAGCCGGCGCAGTAGCCAGCGGCCCTGCCAGTCATCGGGCCCATTCCCATCGGGCCGGTTCCATCTCCTGCTGGCATTTCTCTCACCTCCTTCTACTTGCTTGTGAGCTGTCCGCCCTGCCCGCGGGCTCGGACGGAACTGATATTGCTCGATGAGGGCTCATAGTACTGGCCTCCGCTGGAGCGTCTCTGCCATATCGAGCGGCTGCACGGTGGGACGTGAGGCCTCATAGACGGAGACCGCGGGCAGCCCCGAGAAGGCTTCCTTGATTTCGGCGAGAGCCTGCGGGGGCAGCGGCTTTACGGCGCAGGGACGCAGAGGGGTATTGACCTCGATCTCATAGGGGTCAAGCTCCCGCGCCAGCGCGGCCAGCGCCTCGGCGCAGTGCTCGTTGGCTTCATAGAACATGATCTGAAGGGCGAAATGTCCTTTGTACTCGCGACGGAATGAGTGCAGTGCGGCGAGGATCCGATCGAGGGTAATCTCCGGCGCCGGACGGTTTATGTGTGAGAGCAGTTCCTCCGTCGGCGCGTCGAGCTTGGCCACCACCTGATCGGCCTGCAAGAGATCGCGGCGGACCGCGGCCTCCGACATCAGGGAGGAGTTGGTCAGCACGGCGACGGGCGGGGAGAGATGTTCTTTGATTGCGATGATCGCCTCCCCGAGGTTGGCGGCGAGAGTAGGCTCAGCGGTGCCGGAGAAGGTCACATAGTCCAGCTCCAGCGAAGGGAGCTGCTCCAGCTCCTCCACCAGTTGGGAGACGGGCACGAACTCGCGGCGCTGGGCGCTGTGAACACGCGTCCGGCCGAGCTGGCAGTAAGCGCAGTCGAAAGAGCAGGTCTTCTGCGGCTGCGAGACCATGTCTATGCCCAGCGATCTACCCAGCCGCCAAGAGGGCACGGGGCCGTAGACTATGCTGCTAAGCTCTTCGTTCATGGGGATCCTGCTCTCTTGAGCACGAGGTCTCCAATGTTGACGCCGAGGTGCCGGGCGATCACGGAGCACTTGGCGATGAGTAGAAAGAAGACCTTCGCATTGCCCTCACTCAAGGCCTCGTAGTTGGCCTGGCCCTTGGCGATGATCACATCGGCCTCTTGGAAGGCAGCGCGGAACTCCTGGGAAGCGCCGCGGAGGTCGGGACGGGGCCAGCCGTTCCCGGTGGTGACCACCGAGGCCAGGCCGTCCAGGTTGGCGGAGTGAACGTCGTCTTGGGTGGCGTCGTTTAGCAGCGGCTGAGCCTTGACCGCGATGGTCACCCGAGAGGGAGCCAAGCGTTCCAGCAGCAGGCGGTCAAACACTATTTCGCCCGCGTTGTCGGCCAGGTAGAGTACCCGGGCGGCCCGCTCCAATTCAGTCCTTAGCTGCGAGTACTCGCTGACGGCGAAGTCTTGGGAAAGTGCCTTCTGGATGGCGGCATCGAAGTCGAAGCTGCGGCCCACAGCAGAGTCGGCGATGTTTCCCGCGGCCGCGAGCTTTGCGGACGCGAGCAAAGGATCCGGAGCCTCGGAGGCGAGTTCGGCCGCTTTCGGGTAGGCCTCCAGGGCGAGTCTGTTGCTCTCACGCTTGACCTCACGGTATGGATCGTCGCACCCGGTGATGCGACGCACCGCAGCGTGGACGCGAGGAGCGATGTCCACGGGCCGCGCCTCGGCCGGCACGTCTTGGAGGTCGCGCAGAACTGTATGCACCACCGCTTGCTGCACTCGCTCATCCTCGGTCGCCAACTTGGCAGCCTCGACCGCCTGCCGCAGCAGGCAGGGCAGGCATTCGAGATAAGTCTTCATCCTCAATCTCACCTATCGGCCAACATAGTGTCTCCGCTAGTGCTCACACATGCTCTCGCCACTGCGAAGCTCGCCCCGGCAGAGAGCCTCGATGGCCTGTGCCACGCTACCGGAGATGCCCACTACAGTCTGTATCTTCTGTTGGTCAAACAGCATCTGGGCGCGCGGCCCCATGCCCCCCGCCACGATGCAGTTCACTCCTCGCTCGGCCAGATACTCGGGCAGAAAGCCGGGCTCGTGGCCGGGATTCGGGATGCGCGTCGGGTCCTTTGACTCGCCATCCTCGATGTCAACGATGGTGTAGGCGTCGCATCGCCCGAAGTGGGGTGCGACTGCGTCGCCGTCGGTTGAAATCGCAACTCGCATTGGCGTTCTCCTCTCGTGGCTCACAGAGTAAACCGATAGCCCACTCCGCCGAAGCTGAAGCAGCTGCCGAGTGCGGCGGCGAGCCGCGCCGCCGCCTGAAATCCGGTGCAGTGGCAAGCAACGACGTGGGCCACGCGCAGGCGGCGGAGTTCATCGATGGTTTTCTCTAGCTGATCCTCGCTAGCGGGGCCCAGGTGGGTGCCGCCGATGAGTGCATGCACGCGTTCTTCGCCGGTGATCTGGATCGCGTGGAGGAGAGTATTGACAACCCCGCGATGAGAGCACCCGACGAGTACGACCAATCCCTTACGCGTGCGAACGATGATGCCCTGCTCCTCAATGAACTGGTCTCTGCGCATGCGCTCCCCGGACTTGACGGCGAAGTAAGACGGAATGGTCTCGAAGTCCGTGGTGCGCGGAATCGGTCCGGTGGTCCGAATGCCGGGGAGCAGGTCCTGTGGCTCGGAGCTGAGCCTGAGCACCGCGCCCTGACGGACCAGCTCTTCACGGCCTCGTCGCAGACCGATCTCACGCGGCTGCTTCCCTCGCCGGCGGACGTACTTCGGCCTGAAGAGATCCGGGTGGCCGATAAGCTCCCGCGGCCCCTGTGCAGCAAGCAGCAGATCCAGCCCGCCGGTGTGATCGTAGTGGGCGTGGCTCAAGACGACCTTCCGCGCCGGCGCCAAGTTGAGGCCCAAGCGTGCCGCGTTCCCCATGAAGACGCCCGATTCGCCGACATCGAACAGGAAGGAGCTGCCATCGGCCTCAGCCAGCAGCGAGAGACCGTGCTCGGCCAGCACTCCCTCCCCAAACGAGACGCAGTTGTCGGCGAGGATGGTGACAGTCAGGTGGCGGACGCGGTCGGTCATGATCGAGCCCCATGGCCCTTCGGGGCCGCGGCTATGAGGTCTACGAGGCCGTCGAATGGATTGCTTCCGTACGACTCTATTCCGCCCTCGTCGCAGAGTACGGAGAGGGCGGGATCAACCGGAATGCTGGCGAGCACCTGCAGGCCGGCCCCACGCGCGGCGCTCGGGCCCTGCTCGGCGCCGAATAGTCGGACGAAGGCCCCACACTCGGGGCAGATCACCCCGGTCATGTTCTCCACTAGGCCGATGACGGGCACCTTCATCAGGGCGGCCATCTTGATTGCCTTGCGCACGATCATCCCTACCAGTTCCTGGGGCGAAGAGACGACAATCAGGCCGTCTAGCGGAAGCCGCTGCATGACGGTGAGCGGGACGTCCGAGGTGCCCGGGGGCAGGTCTATGAAAAGAAACTGGATGCCATTCCAGTCCACGTCGGTGATGAACTGCTCAAGGGTCTTGGATACGAGGGGGCCGCGCCAGACAACCGGATCGTCCTCGTTCTCCATCAGCAGGTTGAGGGACATGATCTGGATGCCAAGCTGCTGCGTGCGGGCGGGGGCCATGCGCTCACCCTCTCCCGCGGTGACGCGGCGGACGCCGAACATGCGGGGGATGCTGGGGCCGGTTAGGTCGGCGTCGAGGATGCCCACGGAAAGGCCCTTGCGCGCGAACGCGACGGCGAGCAGGCCCGCGACCAAGGACTTTCCTACCCCTCCCTTGCCGCTGATGACGCCCAAACAGCGCGTGCCGGCCGGGAGGTGCTGGGCGAGACTCAGCTGTTCATCAGCAGCCATGGACTGCTCCTTCGTCATCGTCGGCCATAGTCGCGTAGCAGTACGCAGACACGCCATCCGGCCGTTGTCTGCACCGAAGCGCTAACTGTAAGTTACATATTGCTTGACAATCAACTCTCATCGTCTTGTCCAACAGGGCAATAGAGAAACCGACGCCTAGGTACTGCCGGGACCGGCGGCAGCACTGGATCGGAGGCCCACCTTCAGGGCCTTGCGGCTCCCCCGGAGGAGGCTGCCAATGGCGGAGGCGATGCTCTCCATTACCTCGACCCACTCGCCGAGGTGCTCGCGGCCCCGGGGTGTCAGCGTGTAGAGGCGACGGGCGGGTCCGCCGCCGCTCGTGTCCCACATCGAGGTAACGCATCCCGTACTCTCTAGGCGGCGCAGAGCGCGATAGACGGCGGCCCCGTCGAGTCCGGCGTGAGTAATGGCCATGGGTTCCGCTTCCACCGCGATCTGGTAGCCGTGCGCAGTGCCCAAGCGTGCCAGGGTGAGCAGCACGACTGGCTCGCAGAACCGATACAGATTCCCCATTTCGCAGGAGCAGGGCCTGCCCCCCAACTGTTCTCTGTGGCGTCGTCCGTGTCCATGTCGCATGGCTGCTACCTGCAATTTACATCTATAGTATACCGCAGAAACGCCCTTTGTCAACCCCTGTTTTGTCTACCCCCGGCCCCTTTTCTCACTCTGGCGCTGATACCTCCTGGCTCCGGCTCGGCGCCTGTCTCCGGTAGCGCACCTCGAAGCCGACGGCCCCCGCCGGGCAGCCTTCGATGCAGTCTCCGCAGAGGACACAGTCAACGGTGCCGGGGGTAGTGTAGGTGCGGCAGTCTCGCGGGTATTTGCCGCAGCCGCGGCATCTGGACATATCCCGGCCCAGGCGCAGCAAGCTGATGCGGTTTCCGACGGTTAGCAGCGCGCCGAGGGGGCACAGGTAGCGGCACCAGACCCGCGTCAAGGCCAGCGCCAGCACCACTCCCGCCAGTATGAGCACCACCCGGATGTGGGTGTACATGTCGGAGGTGAGCCAGCTTACCCGGATCGCGTCGAGGCTCCAGTTCGCGTGCCCCCTGACGGGTATCGCGAACCGCGTATTGAGTACATAGAACGCAACCACCGTAACGATCAGCATCACGTACTTCAGCCCTTTGAGCCAGCGGTCCGCCCGGCCGAAGCGAGGCAGTCGAAGGGCGCGCAGCTTGGGTATCCGTCCGAGGAGGTCCTGAATGGTGCCCATCGGGCAGGCCCAGCCACAGAAGACACGTCCACCGATAAGCCCCGAGATCACGATAAACCCTATCGCCCACGGCTGGAGCCAAGTGCCGGGGCAGACTCGCATGGGGCAAGAGGCACAGGACATGAAGGGGACGCCGTAGGGGCAGCGCAGCGCACCCACCCAGAGCCACTCACCGGCGAGCGCGAGCGCGCCGAGCTGAACAACCTGTCGCACGGGAGCGATCAGCTTGCGCGCTCTGCGCGGTTGGCTCACGAACTGGACTCCTCGGGGGGCGAAAGGGCCTGGTTCAGCGCGGCCTCGCGCGCGCGGGCATTGGCGATGGCGGTTTGCGCCTCTTCAGCCCAGGGGGTTTCGGGGTAGTCCTGGGTCACGCGCCGCCAGGTGGCCGCGGCGAGATCAGCACGCCCTCGCAGGTGCTGGGTTCGCCCGAGATTGAAGCAGGCCTCGGCCTGGAAGGGGTTTGGCTTCCCTGCGGTGAGCACGAACATCACCTTCAGGTATTCCTTGCTCGCCACTAGGGGGAGGCCGCAGTCCACCAGTTGATTCGCGAGGTGGAACCGCTGGACAAGCTGCGAGGGAAGGTCTGCAGGCATTGCTGGAGCGGGCCGGCCCGAGTCGGAGGAGAACGGATCGGTGATTCCCACGGCCCCCAGCGCCCGGTTGGCCCGATCGGCCCAGGGACTATCGGGGAAGTCGGCGATCAAGCGCCGCCACTGCCGGGCCGCTGCGTCGCGCTCTCCCAGCCCATAGGCGCAGACGCCCATGCGATAGCGGGCGTAGGCCTTGTGGGGATTCCCGCCTCCCTTAGGGGTGTACAGGTCCAACAGCACCTTGGCGTACTCCTGGAGGGCGTAGGTGTAGATGCCGTTTTCGAAGAGGTCTTCGGCGTAGCTAAGGCCCTGGTCCGGTCCGCTGTCGTAGCAGCGGAAGGATCGCCAGTCGCGCTCGCTCTGGGGGACTGGGCTGGCGACCGCATACATGCCGCAGGTCTTCAGCACGGCCTGCCAAGCAGCGATGCTTGCGCGGGCCTTCTGTGCCTCGGTCGAATTCGGGTAGTCCTCGACCAGCCGCTGCCACTGCTGGACCGCGCGCTCCGGATGGCCCAGAGAGGCCTGACAGACTCCCGCCAGGAAGCGGGCCTTCCGGGCCTGCGGGGCGTTGGGATAGAAGTTCGCGACCTTGAGATGGTCTCTCACGCCGAAGGTGTAGAGCCCCACGGCCCGGTCTCCCTCGGCGATGAGAAGCTGGCGCTCGTCGGCAGGGGTATCTGAACTGATGTACGGCTCTACCACACCGGCTGGCTGGGGGGGAGGTACTCTGCCGATGGCCTTCAGCACCTCGCGCGCGCGCTCGCCCCACTCATTTCCTGGATGACGCTGGATCGTCTTCTCCCACTGAGAGATAGCCACACCCTGCCAGCCCCTGCGCAGCGCGATGGCGCCGATCTCGAACTCCGCCCGCGCCTCCTGGTCCGAGGGGCCGAAATAGTAGAGGATCTGAACCCAACGCCTCATTGCCTCATCCCAGTCTTCGTTGGCCGCCATTTCCTCGGCGAGCCCGATCTGCACGGGGACAGACTTCGGGCCTTTGGCCGCCGCGTCCACTCGAGAGCACAACCCCGAGAGCGTTACCAGCGCCCCCACAAGCACCGAGGCGCGACGGGTGAAGCTCGTCCAGGCAAATCTTGGCACAACTGGTTTCATCGGTTCTGCCTCCTTTGTCCTCTCGCGGTCGGGGGCTGCTGAGTGGGGCTGGCTTCAGACCGCTAACTCTTTTTTTGGTACCCTCGTTTCACCCCCATCTGGAAGAGCGGCTTATAGCGCTCGGCCTCCGGGGCCAGCCTGTGGATGTAGCCGTGCCTCTGACAGGCCCCGAGACCAAGCTCCCCCTTGAGCACATCAATGTACCGCTTGGCCAGCTCCGGGTGCCTGCCCTCAGCGATCAGAGCGGCGCGCTGCGGGATAGCGCCGTGTCCTTCCTTCATGGCAGCCATGACCTTTTCAGGGACAGGGATCACCTCCACTTTACCCTTGGTCTCTGCAACCGTGGTCATGCTGAGCCGGGTGACGCTGGCGTGCGCGCGCCCCTCAATCACCGGTGGAAACACTTTCCAGCCGCAGTCATGGGCCTCGATGGCATTTCGCACGTAGCCGGCCCAGATACCGGGCTCGATCACCTCATCGGCGGTTTGAAGGATGATCTGTACCACCCTGCCGGAGGGCCCGGAGGAGGTGGGAGCGTAGACGGTGTTGACATCGGGCCGTTTGAGGTCTTCGAGGCCCCGGACATTGCCAGGATTGCCGGGAGGCACGATGATGACGTACGGATCGAGTGCGAACACCTGGGGCTTGCCCGCAAGCCGGCCTGTGTCCGACAGATCGAACCAGCCAGGGCCGGAGCGTCCAACCAGAATATCCACGCCGCGGGGCCGCGAGCCTAAAAGAGAGATAAGGTGCTCCACGGGAGCAGAGGAGTACGTCACGCGGCAGCCTGCCATCTCCTCGAAGTGGCGGTTGAAATCGAGTAGGGACTCGTAGTTGCCCCCGCAAGACCAGACCAGGAGCTTGGGCCGCCGACCCAACAGGCCGGGGCCGGTGCAGCCGGCCACCAGAGACGCGGCGGCCCCGCCGGCGAGGAGACGCAGTACGTCCCGTCGCGTCAGGCAGTCGTCGCGGCCCTTCTCGCGCTTGGGGCGCTTGTGCAGCTCTGTGGTGCGCACGTCTGACATCCTCCGGTGCCGAGCAGCGGCGGCTCGATGACATCCGCGGGGCACTGGGTGCAACCCCGAAACTGGGGTATCCACCGCTCACACTCTCGCTGAATGGCCTGCAGTTCGCTCCGGCTAGGGGCGCGGCGGGCCCGCATCCGGCCGCGGGGAATAAGGGGCATGATGTTATGCCGATGCGCGCCGAGGTCGGCGGCCCGGCGGGCCACTGGCAGCAGGTCGGCATCGTTGATTCCTGGCACGAAGACGGAGTTGACCTTGATGAGCAGGCCAGCCTTGACGGCGCTGGCGAGTCCGCGCCACTGACGGGTGAGGATCTCGCTCGCCGCTTCGCGTCCGGGGAAGCGCTCGCCCTCGAGTTCTGCCCATGCATAGAGCCTGGCGGCAACGTCGGGATCGGTGGTGTTGATGGTGACGGTGAGGGCGCGCAGGCCAAGGCCGATCAGATCGGGAAGAGCCTGCTCCAGGTTGAGGCCGTTGGTGCTCAGGCAGAGCACCAGGTCGGGGTGAGCCGCGTGGACCAAACCGAGAGTCTCGAAGGTCTCCGGACTTGTCAGGGGCTCGGCCGGTCCAGCTATCCCCACCACGTAAAGCCAACCCAGCCGGCTGATGGCGTCCACGCGAGCGGCCGCGTCATCCGGCGAGATCAGCCGCTCGGCGCTCCCAGGCCCGCCAATGGACCTGGCCTCGGGTCCTATGGTACGCTCACAGAAGTTGCATCCCAAGTTGCACCGAGCCGCCACGGGCAGGTGAATCCGCCCATAGCGCAGCCCGGCCGTTTCCGAGTAGCATGGGTGGCTCGCGGCCAGAGCGGCGATCGACTCTGCGGAGCACATAGTGCGTGCCTCAGGCGCTGACAAGGCGGAATCTCACCTTGAAGCTGATGGCCATCGGAGCAGGTTTCCCGTCCTCCAGGGCCGGCGAGAACCGCGCCGCGCTCTTCACGTGAGCTAATGCGGCGTCGTCCAGCGCACGGTACCCGGATGAACGGTAGACACGCACGTTCTCCGGCCTGCCCTCAACGCTAACCATCAGCCTCAGCACTGTGGTGCCCTCGACCCCTTGCTGACGGGCCTGCTGGGGATAGGGTGGATCGGTCCAGTTGAGGACCACGGGAGCACGAGTCACTCCTTTGGGCTTGGGGGCGATGGGCTCGAGTATCGGTACGGGGGCTGGCTCCGCAGACGCTTCGCCGCCCCCCCCTTCCTGCGCGGTTCCGAACGGTCCCAGGCCGATGGCATCCCCAGTGCCGCCCAGGCCGAACTGCCCCGGCTCGCCCGGGGTGAGTTCGTGGGCTCTTCCGAAGATCTCGCCGGTGGCGACGAACGGGGCTTCGACCTCGGATTGCTTGACCACCATGTCGGGAGAGAGGGTGGGGCGCTCCAGGGTGATGTCGGCCCGGGGCTCTGAAGACCCTCCAAACGCCTCATCGGGCAACACGATCCTGCCGGCCCTGGGCGCCGGCGGGGGCCCACTGCGCCTGGCTTCCGCGATGACGATGGGCTTAGGTGTTGGCTGCTGCTCTGGCCGAGGCGGCGGTGGGGGCGGCGGCAACTCCTTCTTCGCGAGCTCGAGGTCAATGCTGGGATGGGAGTGAGCGCATACCTTGGGGCAGACCACGTGGCCAACCCGGCATACGCAGGGCCCCCAGCGGTTGGCAGCGTAGAGTGTCCCCACATGAAGCACCGCGGACAACACGAACGACACCAGGAGGACACGGCTGCCGTTAGCATGCCAGGGCCCGGATGGGAGACCGTGAGGTGTGTCGGGCATGGCACTGGATCCGTTGTGAGTTGGCATTTCGCGCACCATCCTATCCGGGAGCGAGTTCTTCTTCGGGACGCTCGGTCGCCAGCGAGATGTGGCGGAGGCCGACCAGGCGAGCACTGTCCATTATCCAGATGATCTGGCCGTAGGCGGCCTGGTGGTCCCCGCGCACCATGACGACCTTGCGCTCGGCCTCGATGTCGCGCGCCGCCGCGATCAGGGCATCGGTGAGCTGATCGGCGGAGACGGGCTGGTCATTCACGAAGAGCAGGCCGTCGCGATTGACGACGACCGTGATCTCTCCATCTTCCTTGGCAACGAGTGCGCTGCTGACGGCCGGAGGGAGCTCCACCTGCATGGCGGGATCGGAAACGAAGAAGGTCGCGGTGACCATGAAGATGATGAGCAGCACCAGCATCACGTCGGTGAGCGGCGTGATGTTGATCTCGGAGATGATGGTGTCATTGCCGTTCAGGTGCTTGCGGGCCACGTCAACCCTCCGGGACGACTAGGTTCAGGGCCTCCCCGGCGGCGATGTCCGCGCGCCGGAACAGGCGGGCCTGCCATAGGACGAACAGGTTGTAAACGATAACCGCAGTGATGGCCACGAAGAGGCCGGCGGCGGTGGCGATGAGGGCCTCGGAGATTCCAGTTGCGACAACCGCCGGGCCGGCCGCGCCCACCTCTCCGATGGCGCGGAAGGCGTGGATGATGCCCAGCACGGTGCCGAAGAGGCCGATGAAGGGAGAGATGTTGCCGATGGTGCCGACGATGCCCAGGCGTGCGCCGAGCCGAAGACCTTCGGCCGCCAAGGTGGCTTGAAGGTGTTCTTCGACCACCGATCTGGGTCGGCCCTGGATGGCGAGGGCCGCCCCCACCACGCGCATCACGGGAGCGGGCTCGTCGGGCCATTGAGGGTGCGGATTGCCGCCCTCGGAGAGGGCCGCCTGGGCGCGTGAGATGACGGCGTGAGGGTCGCGGTCAGCGCGGAGGAAGTGCCACAGCCGCTCGACGAAGATGGACACCGTGAGCACTGAACACAGACCAAGAGGATACATCACGACCCCGCCCTGTTTGAGCATTTCCCACATAGTCACATACTCCTTACTGCGATAGTTCTGGTCCAGCAGTCTGAGGCGCGGTAGCTCCTCGCCGCCGTAACACTGGATATATCATCATACCGAGCCCGAGGAAGCCGACCAGCCACAGCAGATCAGCAGGCGTACTCCACAGGTGGTTCACCACCAGCAGCAGCGAAGACACGCAGAAGATGGCGGGCACCCACGGGTATCCCCACACGCGGTACGGCCGCGCCAGCTCCGGCCGCGTGCGGCGCAACACGAACACCGCCGCGCCCGTTGCCGCCGACAGCAGCCAGATTACCAGCACCGTGAAGGCCAGGATCCGGCCCAAAGTGGCGCAGAGCACAATGACGCAGGCCCAGATCGCCTGCGCCGAGATCGCCGCAACTGGAACTCGCGTCGTCCGGCCCACCTTTCCCAGCGCGCTTGGAAACACACCATCCCTCGCCATCGCATAGTAAATCCTCGGGCCCACCATGATCGTGGCGTTGAGCGATCCCAGTATGCAGATGAGCACGACGGTGCTCACCAGCCCCGCAAATCCCGGGCCCAGCAGACGGGTGACCGCATCCACCGTGACGTTATCCGACCCCACCATCTCGCGCACCGGAACTCCGTAAAAGAGCACTATGTTGAAGAGCAGGTACAGGCCCACCACCACCAGCGTACCCAGCGCGAGCGACCGAGGCAGATTGCGCTGCGGTTGCTTCGTCTCCGCCGCCATGTAGGTGGCCGCGTCCCAGCCGAGATAGGCGAAGGATACCCCGATCAGCGCCGCTCCAATGCCGGCCGAACCGGTTACCGTCATCTCGCCGAGACCGAAGTTCCCCCATTCGCCGCGCCCCCAGAGAATTCCTAGGCCCGCGATTCCCACCAGCGCCGCGATCTTGAGACCGCTCAGGAAATTCTGCGTCCCCGCCCCCGCGCGCAGGCCCAGCGCGTTCATCGTGGACAGCCCCAGGACGATTCCTATCGCGATGACCTGATTCGACGACAGCGCCAGGTCAAGCCCGAAGGCCTCTCCGCCCAACACGCTCTCTCCCGCCCAGGGGGACGGAAGGTATGCGACCAGCCCCAGAGCCACAAACGCGATCGACCCCGGGAAGGAGGCGATGAAGGAGAGCCAGCCGTCGAGGAACCCGACCAGCGGTCCGTAAGCCTCCCGCAGGTAGACGTAGTGGCCGCCGGCCCGGGGAAGGCTGGCGCCCAGCTCCGCGTAGGTCAGAGCGCCGCACAGCGCCATCCCGCCTCCCAGCGCCCAGGCGAGCAGAATGAGCCAGGGCGAGGACAGCGCCCCCGCGACCTGTCCGCTGGTGAGAAAGATCCCGCTTCCCACCATGCTCCCCACCACCAGCAGCGTACAGTCCGTGAGGCCGAGTCCACGCGCGAGCCCGGCGGCCTCCTTCCCAGCCGGCGCCGGCTCTGGCTGCGCTGCTGCCACTGTGGCTGCTGGACGGAAGGTCACTTCCTTATCTCCACCCAACGGCCGCCTTCGTTGATGACCTTGTGGTCCTTGACGCCAGCCTTCGTCACGAGCACTTCAAAGCTGCGCACCGGGAAGGGGAAGATGGAGTCCTCCCGCGTCTCTCCCGGGCCCCAGCCCATAGCAGTCTTGGAGAAAACACCCTTTGGATACAGCTTTCTCGCCTCTTCTTCCGGGGTGTATCGGCCCATCCCGCCGCCCAGGAAGGCGACGCCGCCGGGCTTCAGCACCCGGTAGACCTCCTGGATGGCGAGCACTTGATCGCGGAGGAAGGGAAGAGTTCCCCGCGAGATGATGAGCTCGGCGTAGTTATCGGGAAACGGCAGGCTGTGCGCGTCGGCGCAGACGAAGTGAAGCCGACTCGACAGCCCCGCTTCGGCCGCATGTCGCTGCGCGATCATGATCGCCTCCGGCTCGATGTCGACTCCCGTCACCTCGACATCTGTCATCTCGGCCAGCGCCAGCGTCATCTGTCCGGGCCCGCATCCAATATCGAGGGCCACTCCTTCGACGATCCCATAGTCGTCGATCACCTGCTGGCAGACGTTCTCGTACACCCTCTGGAAGCGTCGGGCGGCGTGCTCGTCGTACCAGGCGACGTCGCCGCCGTCGTCGAGCATGTAGCCGTGCTTCAGAAAGATGTCCTGCGCGCTGAGGCTCTCGCTGAGGAAGTCCACGAGCTCCTGGGCGGCCTCGGGCTCGTCGCACTCAGGAGTAACGAATGCCGTAATGGCTGCGCAGGCTTGATCTTTGGCCTCTGCGCGCGGCAGTCGAATGACCACGAAGTTTCGCGGGTCGGCGGCCGCAAAGGTGTCCCAGGCCAGGACGGCATCAATGGTTCCGTTTGCCAGCAGGTCCATCATTAGATCCCCGTCCCTGAGCCAAATGGCCATGATGTTTCCACTCTCATGGGCGTCGAGGCACAGGGAGGGAGTAACCTTTTCGACACGGTCTCGCAGAACACTCAGGCTTGCCACCCTGACATTGGGCCGAAGGATGTCAGACAGACAGGTGATTTGCCTCGGGTTCTTCGAAGGCAGGATGATCGCCATGCGGCGACATAAGACCCGCTTGCCGGTCTCCGACTCGACCCATCCTTCGTCGCAGAAGACCTTGGTGGAGTTGTTGCAGGGAGGGATGATCACATCCACGTCCCCGGCGCGCGCCATCTCGAAGGCGCCTGCAGGCACCGGAACACACTCTACCCTTACCTGGTGCCCGGATTGCTCTACGAAGGCCGCCGCGGCCTCGCACAGGGCCGACTCGAACTGATCGGGGACCCCCAGGTCGAGTGTTGCCGCTTGTATGGGCAAGCAGAGGGCGATGACGCACAGTGACAAACACAGCGCTAATCCCGTCGCGAACCTCACATTCTTTCTCCTATGAGCGAGCTGGGGCCGGCAGGCGGCTTGCGAAACTCCAACCATCTCCCACCCTCTGTGATTACCTGATACTTGGCGATCTCGGCGCGAGCTATAAGCGCCTCGAAATTGCCCATCGGAAACGGGAAGTGAAACACCTCACCCACTTCCTTGTCCGTGCCGCCGCCTGGACGCACCTGCTCCCACACCTCGGGCGGGCAAAGCCGGCCGGAACCACCACCAATGAAGGCGAGTCCGCCTGGCCGGAGCACCCGCAGGATCTCCCTCACGGCCTGCACATGATCTCGCCAGAACGGCATGGACCCTCGACTGACGATCAGATCGAAGCTGTTATCTGGGTAGGGCAGCGAGTGGGCGTCGGCGCATACCCAGTGGATGCGAGAGTCGTCTATCTCACATTCCTGAGCGTAGCGCTGAGCGAGCTCGAGAACCTCTGGCTCGACGTCCAATCCGGTGACTTCCAGGTCGCTGATCTGAGCGAGCCCTACCGTTATCTGCCCTTCACCGCAGCCGATGTCCAGGCAGTTGGCGCGGCCATCGGCGTAGTCCTGTGCTATCTGCTTGGCGAGATAGCGATATACTGGCATGAACTTGTGCTCGGCCCCACGGTATCGCTCTCCGCTGCCGTCCCAGAGCATCAGGCCTTGGCCGAGCATGATGTCGCGCGCTTCGTCGGAGTCGGCGCAGAACTCCAGGAATGCCTCGGCTTCGACTCTCCGCTCGGTGTTGGAGGCGACGAAGGCAGGAGCGGCCATCACCGCTCCCTCGCCGGCGACCCGTCGGGCCGCGCGAATAGTAACCAAGTCTGGCCGAACCGCCCCGAAGCAGTCCCACGACAGAACGGCGTCTATCCGACCTTCCTCGAGCAGGTCCAGAAGCAACTGCTGATCCTTGCTGATCACCGTGGCGCGGACCTTCAGCTTCTCGACCAGCGGGCCCTTGGTATGAATGTCGAACACGCCGATCCGCAGGCCCGGGCGCTCCAGGTCCTCCGCGCACATTATCTGGCGCGGGTTGCCCGGAGGCAGCAGAATCGCCAGTCGGTGATAGTAGATGGCTTCTTCTGTCTCCGGCAGCACCAGTCCGCGCTCGATCACTGCCGCTCCAGACCCGACACAAGTCCCCACCACACCATCAAATCTACCGAGTGTCAATCCGGTCGCGAGTTCGTCGAAGCCGCTGCACCGCGTCACCGCGACCGGCTCACCGGTCTTCTCCACATAGGCGGCCGCCAGCTCCCGCACCAGGCCCGGCGGGTTCAGCGGCATCGTTGCCACATGCAGGGGATCGGCCGCACACCCGCCGCTCCCCCCGCACATGAGCACGCCGAGCAGCACAGCGAACGCACCCATGCGCGCTCTGAGTGCCGCCCAAGTTCTCTGACTTCTATTCGCTGTGGAGTGCATGTGCCAACATCCTCAGTCCACGTAAACCGTGTGCGACAGCCCCAGAGCATAGCTGCGGCCGGGCATCGGGTAGCCCGGCTGCGTCTGGTAGTCCTCGTCGACCACGTTGTTCAGCGCCGCCGAAACTTGCCATCCCGAGCCGATCTCCCGCGAGACCGTCATGTTCGCCACCTGATAGCCGTCGATGGGCCAGGCGCCGGCGAAGTACCGCGCCCCCGCCAGGTACGAGGACGTATACTTATACGTCAGCCCCAGCTTGGTGCGGCCCTCATCCGGCGACCAGCGAAGGCCGACGTTGAGGATGCTGTCTGGCGGAACGGCCAGCTGCAGGGGCTGGCCTCCGATGATCGGCGTGCGGCTCACCGCGCGGTCCAGCATGGTGTAGTTCGCGAACCACCCGAGCGCGTCCGCCCTTCCCTGAAGCTCCACCTCCACTCCGGAGGTCGTCTGGTCGGTTTGGGCCGTGAGGTAGTCGCCGCGGACGGTGGGATCCCCATCCGGCTTCAGGTAGTCGATGAAATCGTTCTGAACCGCGGCTTGGAACCAGCCGATGTGGCCGACGAGGTCGGGGCCGAGGCGGCGCTCCACCCCCACGTCCCAGTTCTGGCTGGTCTGATCCTCCAACGCCGGATCGGATTCCAGCTGCGAGTAGCTCGGGAACTCTACACCGGTGCCAAATCGCGCATAGGCCTGAGTCTTCTCGCTGAGATCCCGTTCCACTCCCACAGAGTAGACCAGCGCCTTGTCACGATCTTCCGGCACCTCACACCGGCCTCCGTAGTAGAGCCGGGTCCCAGGCGACAGCGTCCATTCGTCTTGAAAGACATAGCTCGTCAGCTTGGTGTCCGTGCTGACAGGCGGCCGCTCCACCACAAGCCCGCTGTCCGCATTCAGAACCGCTTCCTGGTCATATCCGTTCAGCCGAAACCACTGCACCCCCATGCGCAGGTAGTGGTCGCTGCCAACTGGCTGCCGCCAGAACAGACTCCCCCCAACCGTGTCGTCCTTGGTGTCGTAGTAGACAGCCCCGTCCGGCCTCGGCGCAATGGGACCGTCGTAGTATTCCTGATGGAAGAACCGGTTGCGGGCCCAGCACAGCACGTCGATCCCCGCCCCCGGGGCGGCCAGGTTGTGCGCGTAGGCGAGAGAGGTGAAGCGCTCTCGCCACGGGTCGAAGGTCCAGTAGACCGGGCCGTAACCGAAGTCCTGCTGGAACTCCTCCGACCACATGTCGATCTGGCGTCTGCCCTCGTTGTTCAGGAAGAAGAACTTGACCGTGTCACCGCTGTCTAGCTTGCGGTTGAACTTGCAGAACAGGTGCTCCATCCGGCGGGATCCCCATTCGAGATTGCTCCCGCCGGTGGCGCGCTCTGCGACGACCGCTATGCCGCCATCCTCGTTGCCCTCGAAGTGACCCACGCTGTGCTGCCAGTTCTCGTAGCTGCCAGCCTCCGTGTTGAGCTCGAAGTGCCCAGCGCCTTCGCCGCTCTTGGTGACGATGTTGATGACACCACCAGTGAGCGCCTGCGGTCCGTAGATCATGCTCGACGAGCTGCGGATGACCTCGATGCGCTCCACGGCCGATAGTGGAATCGAGTATAGCGCGCGATTCGCGAACCCGCTCACGAATCCAGTTGTCGCGGCGCTGATCTGAGCCCCGTCCAGAAGCACGGTAGGCACGAAGGTGCCGCGGACGAAGACGAGGCGCTCGAACTTGCGCCCTTGGCGCACTACCTGCACGCCCGGCAGAAACTGAATCGTGTCTGCCAGCGTCGTCCCACCCACGGCCTCGATCTCCTCAGCCGGGATTACGCTGATCACTTCGGCAGTGCTTGGCGCCAGAGAAGGCACGGACTGCTCTCCCCACTGCTTGCCAAGGACCTCGACTTCGATCTCCGGGATCTCCTCTGCTGCCCTTTCGGACTCTGTAGTCCGTTCCCCCTCGGTCTCGATCTCAGTAGCGGACCCGAGCCCCGGCCGGGGCTCCTCGGCAGATGCCCCTGGCGACTCCTCAGGGCCGTCAGCCTGCTGCCCCGAGGCGCCACCTGCGGCCAGCAGGCTCAGCGCTAGACAACACACTACGGCCAGGGGTTGAACGTGTTTCATGACCACACCTCCCATCCTTGTGACCTGGCCGTAAGTGTAAGTCGCTAATGTGACTGCTTGGTGATCTCTTAGGCAATTGTTTGTGAAGAGAAGTTTCATTCTTCACATGTTGCGCGTCGGGCCCGCCTCCCACGCAGCTACCTACAGCCTTCACATGTTGCGCGTCGGACCCGGCTCCCACGCAGCTACCTACAGCCTTCACATGTTGCGCGTCGGGCCCGGCTCCCACGCAGCTACCTACAGCACCCCTAGAATGGCTGGCTGTAGCTCGCAAGATAGTTCCGGCCCGGCCGCGGGAAGGCAGGCATCGTCTCGTAATCGGTGTTGAGCAGGTTGTCCACGAAGAGGGAGAGCTCTCCGCTGCCCACTGGCCGTATCAGCTTCAAGTCGAAGACGAGGAAGGTGTCCACCGGGGCCGCCGTCTTCATTAGCCGGTTGAGTGCCATGTAGTCTGCGGAGTACTTGGCGCTCACTGCGAAGCGGGTTCCCCCGCGATCACCCCGAATGCCGGTGGCGACAATGTGCGCGGGGGGCTCTGCGATGGTCGGATAGAGCGGCCCAGGCATGAACGGCTCGTTGTTGTTCGTGACCTCCTCGCGGAGGTACAGGTAGTTGGCGAACCACCTCAGGTTCTCGTTGACCTGCCTGTCGTAAATCAGCTCGACGCCGGAAGTGGTCAGGTCCTCTGCCTTGCTGACATAGGCGATGGGGCCGATGGTTCCGGGAGGATCGTTATAGAGGATGCGCGCGTTCTCAGTCTTCGACCAGAACACGTTGAGCTGCCAGCGGGACGAGTCGTCGGGCCGCAGAGTCCATCCGGTCTCGGCGCTGAGCGTACTCGCCTCCGGCGGGACGATGCCCTGTTGCACGTCGCCGTCGGTCTGTCTGGGATGCTCTTGGCCAGTGCCGAGGTGAGCGTGCCAGGTTGTGTTGGCCGACACATCGGATTCCACGCCGACGGAATAGGTGAGTGCGCCGTCGTAGCCGGTGGGGTCATCGTACCTTGCTCCCACGCTTGCCCTGAGGTTGCTCCGCAGCGGGATGGTCTGGTTCCAGAAAACGCTCTTGGTCTTGCGGTCCTGAGAGACACGCGTGACTTTGGGCTTGGGCAGCTCGACCCACTGCTTTGTCGCCTTGTCTTTCTTGTAGTACACTGTCTGCAGAGTGTCAGACTGCGTCTTCGCCCACTGCAGGCCGGCGCGCGTCATCCGGCCGTCCTCCGCGCGAACGCTGTACCGCAGGTCCGCGCCGATGTCGTCCTCGCCCTCTAGCCAATTCTGTTGCAGGGTCGTGAAGGCAGGATTGATGTACTGATTGGTGGTGAAGTCGCGATTGCGTCGATAGAGCACATAGTCCAGGGTTGTCTCTTCATCCAGCGCCTTACTGTAGACCAAATTGACGAACTCTTCTTCCCAGGGGTCAATCTCCCAATAGCGCGGGGGGACAATGGAGAAATCTTGGCTCAGGTCGACCGTGCGGCGGCCTTCCAAGGTGAAGTAGTCTATCAGCAGCTTGGAGCCGTCCGGCTGGTTATACACCAGCTTGGTGAAGATGTCCTTGAACCGCTTCTCACCAAAGGGGAGGTGCGACTCGGCGAAGTCAGAGCCGGCTCCCACCAAGTAGGCCAGCCGTCCGTCACTGACGCCCGCTGTGATCTGGTGGCGCTGCCGCTCATATGAGCCATAGGTAGTGTTGACCTTGACTTCCTCGCCCTCCTCGGGCTCCTTTGTGACTATGTTGATTACCGCACCGGTGGCCGCTGCCGGGCCATACACCACGGCGCCAACCGACCGAATAACATCTATGCGCTCGATTATCTCCGCGGGCAGTGTGTATAGAATGCGTCCGGCGAAGCCGGCCTCCTTGCCGCCCGCGCCTCCGCCCAGGCCTGTGTAACCCTCCCGCGCGATGGGAATCCCGTCGAGCAACACCAATCTTGGCGTCGCACCACGGATCGACAGCCGATTCTCGTAGCGTGCGCCTTGATGTCTGACGAAGACAGACGGAGTCAGGTTAATCGCCTCCATCACAGTTGTGGCGCCGCTGTCCGCGATCTCCTGCGCTTCCACCTCCACGATCACCTCACCGACAGCCGGAGAGATCGAGAGAAGCCCCTCTCGTATTCCGACCACCTCCACGGCAATCTCCGGAATCTCCTCTTCCTCCTCCGGGATCACCCCGGTCTCAGTCTCGGCTGTGCCTTCGGCCGTGTACTGCTCCGGAGAACCCTCGTCCTCGTCGGCGAGGGCGGCCGCGTGGGGTCCCGCCAGCACAACGGCAAGCAGAACTGCGATGACTAGGAACCCGCTGTGTTTCACCTCTATCCTCCTTTGGCCACATCAAGTACCTTCACTCTATATGTAACTCACAACTATGACACGCGTGTTACCCGAATAAGAATTCTTTGTGAACATAGCCGCCCCGGCACCCTCCCCGGGCCGCGGAGACCGCCTGCGAATGGATGATCGGTGGCGCGAGTAGGTCGCCGTGAGGGCCATAGCAGACGTTCCCCCTCCGAGTGACCCGCGGGGGCCAGTCGGTCTGTGACGGGCACAAGAGGTTCAGGATCGTGGAGATGGCGGAGGCCGACTGCGCCGCCCATTGGGTTTGCACACGTTGACGTGACCGATTTGCGCGTCAGCCAAAGTGCTCAGGATGGTCTTCCACCGGCGTGTGCTTGTGGTAGCGCCCGCGCTGGTGGAGTCTGTTGTGGAGGCTGCGGTGCGCTGACGTGAGCAGCAGCCGCATTCTCCTGTAAGCGCGGTCCTCGGCGCGGGTTCCCACCGTGTCCAGGTAGGCCAACGCTCCCTCGATCTGCTCGAGTATCGACACCGCGTCGGGCGCCGCGAAGAAGGGGGACCCCTCGAGTTCCACCATGACCGGCGATGAGTGGGCTGCTATGATCTCAGGCTTGTCGCGGTAGTGCCCGCGCACGAGGAGAGCCAGCCAGGAGCTGCGATCTACTTTCACCGACCAGTGTCCCTCGTCTCGGTCCCGGTTGACCTGCCGGCTCTCTCGGATCTCCCCATTGACGACCAGCTCGACCCGCGACATCGGCACCGTCGCGCTGGCGACGCTCCAGTGGACTCCCACCGTCCCCCCGGCCGCCTCCATTCTGATGCGAGAACCAGTCTCTTGGCCTTCCACCGAGAACTCCATCAGCGGTCCATAGGTGGCGAAAGTCCGCGCCGCACGCACCGCCTCCTTCCATTCTTCGTACGTGAACGGCCGATTGGGGTCCAGCCGCGCATACGTCCGGATCGTGCCCACCGCTGTCGTAGCCGACATCTTGTCCGTTCCGCCAACAGCAGCAATGAGGTATCCGTTGTTGAGGTACCGATACCAGTCTGCCAGGGAGTAGGGGCTGATGCCTCCGTAGAGATCACCCCAGGCGGTCATCTCGACAGCATCTGCGGACCCACTGATGAGCGTCGCAGCAGTCTCCCCGCGTGGATTCGGGAAGTGGGGGATCACAACCACGCCGTTCTGCTGCTTGCACTGCTGCGCCCACTCGGTCAGAAGGCAGCCAATGGGATCCCCTAGCGCCGACTCATCCGGACCGCCTGTGGTCATTGGCGCGATGATGTTGCCCTCGTATCCCAGCAGAGATATGTGTCCCAAGACGTGCTGCCGGTTCTCAGTGCCAACCCGAACCAGGTACTCGCCGTCGCCTCCCGCCTCTGTTGAGCCCCAGGTCATCCTCCCGTCGAAATCGCCGACGTTCGTCATCAGCTCCCCCCACTGGGAAGCCAGCAGATTGACTACGTTCACGCCCTCAGCAGACCCCTCCAGCAAGGCTGAACCCGGGGATAGGAAATGCACGTGGGTGTCAGCGCTCACCCAGCCGCGTTCTCGCCAGTCCAGGACCTTCTCGATCTCTACTATGATCTCTTCGGTCGCGCGGGTGACTGTGCAGACCTTCCGAACAGGCCGAATCTCAAAGCCCTTCGAGACCTCGAGATAGACTTTGCCCAGTGGCAGATCAACACGGGTTTCTCCCGGGATGTACGTGCAATAGTGAATCCCCGCATGGGCGAAGTCCACGCTGTAGTCCTCAAACCACGCCGGGTTGGGGAGGCGGTGCCGGTCGACCGGCGGGAGATACTCGCCCGCCACGCCGTGGATGTGCAGTTTCACGGGCACAGCCTTCCCGCTGTCCTTCTCGACCACGCGGACGGTCACGCGCTGGGTGGCGGGCGGAACGTGCGCGAGGCGCTGCGTTCTGCTCCGAGTCGCCAGCTTCTTCAGTGGGATTCTCTTGCCGCCCGCCAGATGGAAGTACGCGTCGGGGTGCGCGGCATACTCGACCAGCACCTCGCCTTCGGAGATCTCCGGAAGTCGGTTGTTGTAGGTCTTGCGCCATTCCCGGTTCGGGTACAGCGGACGTCTGGATACGGAGATCACCTGTCCCATGTCCAAGCGGACCTGCTTCAACAGCCCGACTTCATCCATGCTTGGGTCGAAGCGCTGGCCTCTGGGCAGGCGAAGAATGGCCTTCTTTCGAGTCTGCCAGCGAAGTGGGTGTGACGAGGCCTTCCCTGCGGACACTGCTGAGAGCACTACGACGCCGCTCACCGGCTCCAAGCGAAGACCAACGATCTCCTTGCGGGGGTGAGGGTTCTGCCAGGCATACAGCCAGTTGACCCACGGGCCGTTGTCCGCCGCGCTCGCGCGGGTCTGGCTTCCGCCCCAGTTTCCACAGGCCTGCTCGTGGTGTGCGCGCATCGGGAAAGGCTTGGCATGGGCAACCGCCTCGAAGCAGTTCTCGCCCCAATTGCGCTGGAATGCTCCGAGTTCGTGCCGCCTCCGGACGGAGATGCGCTGCTCGCTGCCGTCTGCGTAGATGACGACATAGTTGGCCGCGTGCTCCCCGAGACGCCCGGTCCCGGCCTTTCCCAGCGGGAATCCGCTCTCGTCTGTCTGCTGCGGACGGAGGTCCGACGTGTGCATGAACACAAGCCAGCCGGCTCGACTTGGCTTCAGCTTCACATTCACCGGCTCCCGCTTCAGCAGCGCGACTCGCCCGATGCGGAAGGGAATGCCCCAACTAACACAGCCGCTGCTCGGCGCGTGCTTCACTGCCTCGCGCATCTCCTTCGACACCGCGCGCATGGTCTGGAGATCGGAGAGCTTCAGGTTTCCCCTGAGGCCGATCGGGCTGAACCCGGAGGTGCTGGGACCGTCGACTGCACTTGGCATGGCTGCGCGCTCCTTTGGCTATGTATGGGGTGCGACTGGTAGATTTGGCGGGCAACCCCAGTTTCCTCTTCGCGCTCCCCTGTGCCATGTCCCCCCGACCTCGCGGTCACACGCGCGACCGCATCTTGGGATTGCTTTGTGAGCCGTCGTGAGCTATAATCAGGTCAGTTGGCTCGCGGTCATCTGTTCGCCGGACACCAACGATATATGTCCTATGACAGGAGTAGTGTAATGTCTGATCGGACCGCTGTAACTGCTGCACCGCACTCCGCGCTCCCCGCGGACTGCGAGACTCAAACCCTCGGCGTCGCCTTCTTCGATCTCTCCCGCATGGCCGAGTGGACGTCACCGGAGGGAGATGCGCGCGTCGCGAGCTTCCTCCAGACGTTCTACGCCCTGGCCGCAAAGCACCTCCAGCCTGCAGGCGGGCGAATCGTCAAGTTCATGGGCGATGCCGGACTCGTCGTGTGCCCCAAGGAGTCGGTCGAAGAGGCGGTGTTTGCCCTCGCCGACTTGGCACGGGAGGCCCGGGAGAGTGCCCTCCGGTTCGGCCTCGATGTGTACCTCAACGTGAGTGTTCACGTCGGCCCGGCGCTCGCGGGCAGCTTCGGGCCTCCGGGCGAAGAGCACTTCGACGTGATCGGCAAGACGGTGAACATCGCGGCCCGCCTGGGCCGACGGGGCCTAGTACTTTCCCAGCAGGCCTTCCGCTGTCTCTCACCGGAGGGCCGAGAGCGCTTCCAGAAGATCGCTCGGCCCACGACCTACCACCTGCGGTCATAGGCACACGGATCGCGGAGCTCATCGGCCGGAAACGAGCCATGATCGTATACCACGGCACAACCACCTATCGGGCGCGCCGAATCTCTGCGGAGGGTTTCCTCCCGAGGAAGCCCTCCCGCAGGGTGTGGTTCGCGGAGACCCGGGCCTACGCGCTCGGCCGGGCGAAGACCCAGGCGAAGCGCGCCCGCGACACCGCCGTGGTCCTCATCTGCGATATCGACCTGCCCCAGATGCGTAAGCTCCTCGGCAAGGGAAAGGTGTTCCACAGGGGCGGTGTGATCGCCATCAAAGCGCCCGTGTCGGTGAACGTGCTTCGCTCGCACCCGGGCTATCCGGGCCATACGGATCAGCCCAGCTCCCCCCAGGACCTGGCCGCCTGGATCAACGATATCCTCCGCCTGAAGCCCTACAAAGGCGTCAACAAACGGCATCCCGGACTCGACCGCCTCTCCCGCTGGGTGGTGAACCGCATGACCTCCCAGCCCAACAGCAAGATACGGCCGAAGCAGTTGCTCGGCATAGCGCGGCGGTGGCTGCCGGAGTTCTTCGAGGGCGTCCGGATCGATCTCGAGACAATGCGCGCCCGGCGGGAGGTCGCGACCATCGAGGTGGAAGTGGAGCTACCGCCGGAGCCGGCCGACCCCCGCGAGGATCAGGCGCTCGACTGCCTCGTTTCCGACAGGCCGGCGCGCCGCGCCCGCGGTCTGGCCCTGCTCGCCGAGATCGCCGACCCCGACCTCTTCGATTGGTGCCTGATGTTCCTGGGCGACGACTCGACGGATGTCACGGTTGCTGCGCTCCACACTATGCTGGCCTGCGAGGAGGCCGATCCTGAGGTCATTGCTCCCTTTGCCGAGTCCCAGGACAGGCGCATTCGCGGGGCGGCCACCGCGGCGTTGGCGAAGCACGGAGGGGACGACGCGCCGCGGTGGTTCGTGCGAGGCCTCAAGGATCCAGAGCCGTGCGTGCGGGTAGAGACTGCGGCGCTCCTGTCGAAGATCGAACCGGCCGAGCACAAGGAGATCTTCGAGCTTGCCCTCTACGACCCCAACCCGGAGGTGAGACGTCGCGCCCGGCGGCTCACTGCCGGCAAGGGCTTCGAGAAGGAGAGGCTCCGCTGGGGCACGCCTCGGCCGTAGGGGCGGCGATCTACCCGGTCCTGGTCGCTTAGCAAACACGCCTCCGCTTCCGTGCTCATAGTAGCTACGGTGTGGGGCGCCGTTCTCTGTCGCGTATGAACGTCTGGGACCGGGCACAGACTGAGGAGAAATCTCACGGCCGGGGGTTGACAGCGCCAGTGAATGCGAGGTATGTTCACCACGGCTGACCAGCGACAAGACCATAGGCTCTGGCAGGATTCACGCGAATTCAGCCCTCGACGCGCCTGCACCTTGCCATCTGAGGGGTCAGATGGTCCAGCTTGGCGCGTTTCTCCTTTTGCACCTACAGTGAGCGAGGGGGAGACCAATGATTAAGTTGCGTACTAGGTGACACCAGCGTACACCGGCGGCATCGGGCGGCCCGGGCGCTGCAGGGCGCCGGGGGAGACTGCTCGGCGCGATCGCCTGCGCGCATGGGCGCGGCGGCGATGGGCGCGGACCGGCGTCCGGGATGCACTTGATCTGGTCCCCTTCTGGTTTCTGCTGGTTCCTTTTGACGTTCACCAAGGTGTAGACCCATGGCCGAATCCAATCATATACCTGAAGACGTGCGACAGGCAGTGGACGGCGTCCGACCGGACGCCCACATACGTCTGCTCGCCTTCAGCGATCTGGCGCCGAACGGTGACTTCGGGGAGCAGTTCCTCGTGCTTGCCGATGATCGGCTGCTGGTCTTCTCCTCCGATAGCGAGAGCCCGCGACTGCTGAAGGATCTGCCGTTCGCCGATGTGAGCAAGGTCGAGATCGAGACACTCGTCGGCGGCGCGGTCCTCCGAGCGGTCGTCGATGGACGGCGCGAGGATCTCCTCTCCTTCAGCCACGCCATGTCCGACGCCTTCGGCCGCGTGCGCATTCAGCTCGACGCGCTCATCGAGGGCAAGCCACTCCCCGAAGTGGCGGAGCGCGCGACGCGGTGCCCGACCTGCGGCCTCTTCCTAGGCGAATACACTCGCGTCTGTCCGCGGTGCCTGCGAAAGGGCGCCACGCTTCGCCGGCTCCTCGTCTACACGAAGCCCTACACCGGCCGCATGGTGCTCATCGGCTGTCTCATGACGGGCGGAATCGTGGCCGGCCTGGTCCCTCCCCTCCTGACGGCACGCCTCGTAGACGATGTGCTCAGCCCACGGGCCAACTACAACCTGGTCATCTGGCTTGTGCTCGGCCTCGCCTCGGCCGGCCTTGCCCACACCGTCCTGGAGATCTGGCGCAACCGCGTGACGGCGTGGCTCGGAGCGCGCATCAGCTTCGACATACGCGCCCAGCTCTACGAGCGGCTTCAGTGGCTGTCGCTGCGCTACTACGACCACCATCCGACAGGCACCATCATCTCGCGGCTCACCCAGGACGCCAACGGGATCCAGGACCTGCTTGCCTTCGCGCTCCCCTTCGTGCTCGTGAACGTCGTCACCATCGCCGCCGTCAGCGTGGTGCTCCTGGCGATGAACTGGAAGCTTGCGCTCATCGCCATGCTCCCTCTGCCCTTCCTCTTCTTCCTCGTGCGGAAGCTCTGGCGGCTGCTCCGGCGCGCCTTCCACAACTGGTGGTATCGCTGGGGGCGATTCCACACGCTCGTCTCCGATGCGCTGGGCCGGGTGAAGGTCACCAAGGCATTCTCCCAGCAGCAGTCGGAGATCTCGCGCTACGACGTCCGCAACGACGACCTGCGGGCCGCCGGTGCCTACGCAGACGCGACTGCCGGCACGTTCTTCCCCCTGATGTGGCTGATCATCGGGAGCGGATCCCTGCTCGTCTGGTACTTCGGGAGCATGCTCCACATGCATCACTCCATCACCATTGGCACGATCATCGCCTTCCTCGCCTTTCTCGCCATGGTGCAGCAGCCACTCGCGTTCCTTGGGCAGTCGACCCAGTGGATCACCCGCGCCCTCACCGCCGCCGAGCGCGTCTTCGAGGTGCTGGACGCCGAGTCGGACAGCGAGCGCGGCCGCGGCGACATCGAGCTGGCGGAGATCCACGGCGAGGTCGAGTACCGCAACGTCGGCTTCGGCTACGAGAAGCACCAGCAAGTCCTCAAGGACGTCTCCTTCAAGGTCAAGCCGGGCCAGATGCTGGGCCTCGTCGGCAAGAGCGGCGTCGGCAAGAGCACCATCATCAACCTGCTCTGCCGCTTCTACGACGCCGACGAGGGCGAGATCTTCATCGACGGCGTGCCCCTGCGCGACGTGTCGCTTTGGTCCTATCGCGGCAGGCTCGGCGTCGTGCTCCAGGAGCCGTTCCTCTTCTCCGGCACCATCGCCGAGAACATCGCCTACGCCAAGCCGGAGGCCGCCGCCGAGGAGATCATGGCCGCCGCCAAGATTGCCAACGCCCACGACTTCATCATCAGCAAGCCCGACGGCTACGACGAGCAGGTCGGCGAGCGCGGCAACCGCCTTTCCGGCGGCGAGAAGCAGCGTGTCTGCATCGCCCGAGCTATACTGCACGACCCGGCGATCCTCATTCTCGATGAGGCCACCGCCAGCGTCGACCTCGAGACCGAGCAGCAGATCCAGGAGGCCATCGCCCGCCTCATCAAGGGGCGCACGACCTTCGCCATCGCCCACCGGCTCTCGACGCTCCGCAACGCCCACCAGCTTCTCGTGCTGGACGAAGGTCGCATCGTCGAGTCCGGCACTCACGACGAGCTCAAGGCGAAGAAGGGCGTCTACGCGAAGTTGCTCGACATCCACCAGCGCACCTCCATGGTGGGAACCATCAATGGATAAGCGACAGGGAGTCCAAGAGGCATCCTCCCTCGACCTGCGCTACCTCGACCCCGAGGAAGTTCGCGTCTGGCGCGGCGAGGACGGCCGCGTCTACTGCACGATAGCCGACGAGCTGACCGTGCTCATCCCCATGTTCATCCGCTCCCACCCGCTCAGCGACCTGGACCGGTACATCTCCATCCGCGGTGTCGAGCCCAAGGAGCGCAGCGTCGCCGTGGGCAAGGAGTTCGGCCTGCTCCGCAACTGGCGCCGCCTTGACCCCGAGTCCCATGCCATCGTCGAAGCCGATCTCGAGCGTCGCTACCTGCATCCCAAGATCTTCGCCATCCTCTCCGTCCGGGATTACTCGGGTGTCCAGGTGTGTGAGTTCGAGACCGACCGCGGCCTGCGGGAGGTGACGCTTCGCGATGTCCGGGACAACGTCATCTACCTCGGTCAGTCTCGTATCCTCATCACCGACGCCGAGGGCAACCGCTACGATATCGAGGATGTCAACGACCTCGATCCGGACAGCCAGGCCCGCCTGGCGCGGATACTCTAAGCGGCTACGGCAGCCCCAGTCGCTTGTCGCCCTCACGGCTCAGGTCCGCGTCGCAGAACCAGTTGCCTCTCAGGAAGTGGTCCTCTACCGCCGGCGATTCCTCATCTTCGCTCACATGTCGGCGCTGCGCAGGTGTGCGGGGCGGCTCCCGAGAACAAAGATGCAGCAATCCGAGGAGAGGTGCGATGAACGTCATCGTTCTGGTGCTCGACAGTCTACGGCAGGACCACGTGAGCCTGTACAACAACGGGCAGGGGCCGTTTGCGGATGTGCCTGCGTGTAAGACGCCGAACCTCGACAAGTTCGCCGAAGACTGCATCGTGTTCCACAACACGTATCCGGAGGGACTACCCACAATGCCGGTGCGACTGGCGCTGATGACAGGCCAGTGGACGCTGCCGTTCCGCGGCTGGGAGCCTCTGCGGCCGACGGACATCACCATCGCGGAAATCCTGGGCGGCCGCGGATATGTAGGCGGGCTGATCTCCGATACCTATCACTACCGCGCTCCCGGCATGAACTACCACCGCGGCTTCCGCTCCTATCGGTGGGTAAGGGGGCAGGAGTACGATCCCTACGTGTCCTCTCCGACTCGGCGCAATCTGGACGACTACGTGAACGCCAAGTTCGACGACCAGTGGCGCCGGCGGGTGGCGCAGTTCCTCACCAACACGGATGATTTCACGGAGGAGTCACACTGGTTCCCCGCACAGGTCGTCGATCAGAGTATCGAATGGCTGCGGGCAAATCGAGTGCACGATAAGACGTTCCTGTGGATTGATTCCTTCGATCCGCACGAGCCGTGGGACCCCCCTGCGCGATGGGATACCTACACCGACGAGAGCTATCGGGGGCCGCGCCTGATCCTGCCGATGGGCGGACAGATGTCTGAGTGGGCGAGCGACGAGGAGGTCCGCCTGATCCGCGGGCTGTACGCGGGCGAAGTGGCTTTCGTGGATCACTGTCTCGGCCGGCTCTTCGAGGCGCTCGGGGAACTCGGGTATCTCGACGACTCGGTGATCGTGATCACCAATGACCACGGGCACCCGCTCGGGGATCACAACAAGTTCCTGAAGGGCGCCGATCGGATGTACAGCGAGCTGCTGAAATGCCCGTTTCTGGTAAGGCTCCCGGGCGGGCGCGCCGGCGGCCGCGAGACGAAGGCACTAGTGCAGTTCCACGACGTGCTTCCGACAATCCTGGACCTCCTGGAGACACCAAACGACACGCTGGCAATGCATGGCCGTTCGTTTCGACCCGTGCTCGAGGGCGACACGGATGCCCACCGCGAGACCGTGATCGTCGGCTACCACCAAGGCCAGGAGCGGTGCGTGCGGGATGAGACGTGGTCCTACGTGCGTCGGCCCGAAGAAGAGCCGGACGAGCTGTACAACCTGGCAGACGATCCCAAGGAGACGCGCAACCTCGTGGACGACCATCCCGAGCAGGCACGGCGCCTCGCCTCTAGCTTCGGCCAGTACTTCTATCGCGCGCCGGTGAGAGCGGTGAAGGGGCTTCAGGGTCGCTACGAGATGGGCTCGGCCTCGGTTGAGTGAGAGGGGCCCGGCCGCCTGCGAGGCACAACGAAGTCAGCAACGCGCCTCGCGGCGAAGATCGGCAGGCCACAGCATCCTCACTCGTTGGGCCAAGTGAACCACCTCTCTGGCTTCAGGCGGCCGATGCCGAGTCTCTCTTCGAGTGGCGAGATTTCCGACTGCCGTTGACCGGGACGGGGCCGGGGAGTAAAATCGCTAGCTATCATGGGAACCCACGTTGTCACTGCAGACCGGCCGCGCGGCCGTCCTGCCATTCCCCAGCCGCAGGGAGCGAAGGCCGCCGGCTTCGTGCTGTTTGCCGCGCTGGCCGCACTGGCGGCGATTACCTACGCAGCTAGCGAATGGCTGCAGGGAGGCTTCGGGTTTCCATCCGACCAAGCGTGGGCGAGGGCGATGTTCGCGCGGAACGTCGCCTCCGGGCAGGGGATGTGCTTCAACCCCGGCGTTCCCGTCGCGGGAGCCACCGGCCCCGCCTGGATCGCATGCCTGACTGCGGCCGGAATCCTCACCGGCAAGTACTTCTTCTGCGCGAAGCTGCTCGGGGTGCTGTCTGTCATCCTCGCCGCCTTCCTCACATGGTACATAGCGCTGGACCTGCTGAGAGACTGGCGATTCGCGTTCCTGGCAGCACTGCTGGTCGCGGCCAGCCCCCGGCTTGCCGCCGCCGGCCTCAGCGGGACGGAGGCAGCGCTCGCCGCCCTCCTGGTTATGGCGATGATCCACTGGCACGCAAGGGGCTGGGACGGCACGCCGCTGCAACGCGCGATTGGGGTAGCAGCGGCTGCGCTGGCAGCGCTCAGCCGGCCGGAACTCGTGTTGCTGCTGCCGGTGCTCCTCCTCGACAGGTGGCTGACGGCGGCCTTGGGTGGAGGCACGGAAAGAGGGCGCGCTCGGCGCGCGCTGGCGCGGAGCTTGCCGGAACTTGCCGCCGCGATGCTTATCCTCGCGCCCTATGTGGTCTACAACTGGCGGAACGCGGGACCCCTGTGGCAGCAGCCCGAGAGCGCTCTTCGCGCGCAGCCCGTCTGGGCGTGGGCCGGGGCCGTGTTGGGAGGGCTCTGGGGCGACAATGCGGTGCTGGTGTGCGCCGCCGCGCTCGGCCTGCCGGTGGTGCTGGCAGCGGTCCGCAGACCCTCCGAACACCCCAGCTTCGCCCTGGTGCTCGCTCCGATGATAATCGTAGCCGTTCCCGGACTGATCTGGCGCCAGGCCAGTGCCGAGAGCGCGGCCTACGCAGCCGCCTATCTGACGCCGGTGATCGCGATTCTCGCGGTCTCCGGCCTGTTCGTCGTGCACACATGGCTCAAGCGGGCCGTGATGGCGGAGTCGAACCTGACGAGCCGCCTCGCGTTCGGCGCGGCGCTCGCGCTGGGGTGTGGACTTATCTTCGGGTTCATGTGGGCCGCGCACCCTGACTCCTGGCGGCAGCACGGAGTTCGCGTGAAGCGGATCAGCAACTTGCAGGCATTCATTGGCCGGTGGGCTGCAGACCACTTGGCGCCAGACGCGTCGATTGCCAGCCGCGAGGTGGGAGCGGTCGGGTTCTTCTCCCGGCGGCGCATGGTGGACCTCGGCGGGACGATTTCCCAGGAAGGGCTGGCATACCTGAGTCGCCCAGGTGCGCCCGACTCGAACCTGCTGGCATTTCTGGAGGATAAGCGGCCCTCACACCTCGCCATCCGGCCCGGCGACTTCCCCGATCTCTCGCAGCGGGCGGATCTATTCGTACCCGCGGTGTCGTGTGTGGATAGGGACTCGCGTGCTGGCGGAGTCACGACCATGACCCTCTACGAGACGCCGTGGCCGCCGCCCTCGCTGCGCCCGGCGTGGCGGGAGGCGGGCAGCAGGTAGGCTAGTTGGTGGAATCACCGGCGAGGTCAACCACCCGCCGCATCTGCACCATGTGAGGGCTGAAGCCCATGGCGCGCCAGAAGGCATTGGCGACGGGGTTGCAGGCAGCAGCTCCGATGTGTACTTCCGGCAACCCGCGCTCCCCGAACCACTCGAAGAGCGCGGCCACGAGCTTGCCTCCCACGCCGCGGCGACGCCAGTCCTCGCCAACACAGATCTCACATATGGTGCCGTGCCGACGGTCGCGGTAGACAGGCGGGCGCTCGTCGAGGCAGCCGTGGATGTAGCCCAGCAGTGTGCCCTCGGCCTCAGCGACGAGAACGATGCGGTTGTCGTCTTCCATAGCCTGGGCGATCCATTCGAGCCAGCAGGAGAGCGCGTCCTCGGCGAGGCCGAAGATATCGGGGGCCAGCCGATAGTGGAACTCCATCAGCTCCTGCCACAGCCGACCGAGGGCGGCGCGGTCGGCGGGGGCCGCTCTCCGGATGTTGATCGTCTCGGTCATTGCTCTTCTCTCTTCCGCGCGAGCACGCGCCAGTGGAATCTGCGTATCGCTCCTTCCCGGTGCTCATGCTCGTGCATCGAGATGATCTCGTAGGCCTGGAGCCGTTCGCGGACTTCGCCTTCCGTGCAGTAGTGGTGGGGTATCGGTCCTTCCGGGTGCTCGGCGTACACCCATGTGCCGGGTTCGATCTCTTCGCCCTTGCCGCAGTAGTGATGACGGGTTGACGGTGTGACCCAGACGAAGAGCCCGTCGGGTGCCAGTTGCCGCGTGATCAGGTCCACTATCCGGATAAGGGTAGCGCGGTCGGTGTGATGGATGACGTGGGAGCCAACAACGCCGTCGAAGCTCGCCTCCCGGAAGGGGAATTTGGTCATGTCGAGCGGCGTGACATCCGCGCCCAGCCCCACCTCGGCCAGGTTCTTCCTGCACGCTTCGATTGCTGCGGGCGCGTTATCGCTCGCGGTCACCTCGAAGCCGCGCGCAGCGAGGTAGACAGTATGCCGGCCCAGGCCGCAGCCGAGATCGAGCACGCGACGACGGCCGCCAACCTCCAGGCGATCGGCCATGTCGACCACCTCAGGCAGAGGTGGCATTTTCTCCCACCGCGCCCGCACTTCCGGGTCCTGCCAGAGCCTCTCCCATCCCGTCATGCTGGTGCCTCCCTGTGTGGTGATGCGGCCATCTGTGCGGCTGGCGAGCATGGGCACGCCCGCTCTACAGGCGATGAAACGCAGAAAGCCACAGGCCTCGTGTGGCCTGTGGCTTCGCCGCTCGTCTGGAGGATATGCTACTCCGCGGGCGGCCCCACAGGCCAGGCGCCGACGATAAGGACGAGGGCAATCGTCCGGCTGTATCCTGGTCGGGAGAAATCCGCTCGCGAAGACCCGTTCATTGTGCCGGAATGGTATCAGGTCCGTCGGCCTGCGTCAATGCTCTCCCTCCCTCTGGCGCGAAGCCGGCAGCGTCCGGCTCGTCACTTTCCCCACTCCCCGAATCTCAATCCTGTCGTCATACAGGTCCACGACGGCGTAGGCATTCTCCTCGGGCGCCTCGACCATCCCCTCGACGTTCACGTAGTGGATCCCGTTCGAGTAGGCATAGCCGCCCTCATGTGCATGTCCGTTGAAGTAGGCCATCACGCACTCGAATGACTCCAGTATCTCCTGGACCTCCTCATGGTTGTAGAGAAGAGCCCATTCGTTGCCGGGAGACGCCACTATTGGGATGTGGCCGAAGACGATGACCTTCTCGCCGTGTTCGCAGGCCTCTCTCAAGGTATCTCTCAGCCACTGCTGCTGCTGCTGGCCTATTGCACCACACTTGTTGCACGCACGGGGCTCCGGTTCGGACTTCAGCTCCTCTTCCCACTGCTGGGCCTGCTGGTAGTTCTCGCCCTCCTCTGCCCAGCCGCCGTACATGGAAATGTCCATCGTGTCCAGCACCACGAAGCGCCAATCGCCCTCCGAGAAGCTGTAGTAGGCGCGTTCCATGCTCAACTTGGCGAGCACTTCCTGACGGGCCACGGGAAAGTCGTGGTTTCCCAGGACATGGTACTTCCGCATTCTGAGTCTGTTGAACACAGGAAGGACGCGGTCGAAGCTCTCCTCGCCCCGGTCTATGATATCGCCGACCTGGATGGTGAAGGTGAGGTCGCGGGAATTCAAGTCGGCGACACACTCCTCTAGCTTGTCGATCGCTTCTCGGTAGTGCCGCCGTCCCTGCGACTCCTGGTCGGCGTACTGGACGTCGGCGATGACCCCAAAAGAAATCCTCGCGTTCTGCTTTTCATGCCCCGCGTCGGAGCAGTAGCCTAGGGCCGGGAGCAGAGCGCCGACGACGAAGAACACGAGGGCCCAGCAGCTCTTCGCGGCGATCTTCATTGGCACGCGGCCTTCATCTGACATTGCGCGAGCTCCGTTTCTGTCGGTCGGCAGCCGGTGGGAGCAGTGCCTCATTGCCAAGCGGCACCGTGAGCTCGACGAGGTCGTCCCCGCGCTTGACCGTCAGGGATATCTCCTTCGGCCTCCCGCGGCCGGGCCACTCCACGGTTGCGCAGTCCAGCGATCGGCCGTTCACACGAGCTATGATGTCGCCGCGCCTCAGTCCGGCTTGCTGCCAGACGCTCCCGCTCGCCACTCGCTTTACCTCGAGCCCGTCGGCAGCCGACCCAGCGGTCGAATCGAGGCTGAGACCGGTGCGGGAACACACCCGCACGAGGGAATCCTGTTTCACGATAGCATCCCACCCCGTAAGATGCTTCAGGCAGTCCCACACCGCGCCGCTGACAGCCTCGTGGACGGCCGCGGAGACGGAATCGGCCCCTCTCGTGCGCCGCGCCGACCGACTCCAGCGCACGACGCCGGACGGCAGCTCGAATAGCTGCATCGAGAGCGCTACCTGCGCCCGGTGCTCTCCCGCCCGGGAGAACGTGATCTCGTGCCCTGTCACTACCACCTCGAGGAGCGCATTTACACCCGTCAGCGTGGCGATTTCCGCGTACGTCTCGGGCTCGAAGAACATGGCGCGCGTCAGCGGGTACTCCCCCAGCGCCCCCGCCAGTTGGCTCGGCGTGACCAGGCGGAACTGCTGGTAGAGGTGGCGGGTAACCTCTGACTCGACCAGCGTCAGGCTCAGGGGCTGACCTGCCTCCTGGGCCACAACAACGGCCATCGCGGTGACCCAACTCGTGTCCACCTCCGGCGGATGGTGCTTCTCCGCACAGCCGGCGAGGCAGAAGAGCAGGGCAAGGCAGAAGATGAGAAGCCAGCACACACGTCCCATGGCGCAGTTCCCCTTCTTGGCGTTTCGAGGTTCGGAGGTTATTATCACAGCCTGCGCGCAGTGTCAAGCTGTCGAAGGGGGCGGTCAGTGGTCCGCGACGGGACCTCGCCTGACGTGCGAGCAATCCAGTGTAGTCTCCAGGGGCAAGGACCGCGGAGGAGAGACGGCCAATAGATGAGGGGAAGCAGACCGCGGTGCAAGCCGCGCGGCGTCATTGACAGCCGGTCAGGGAGAAGACGATGAACTACCGCAAGCTCGGTCGCGCTGACCTGGAAGTGTCAGAGATCAGCTTCGGCTGCTGGACGATGGGCGGCCCCAGCTGGGTGGACGGCGAGGCGGATGGGTGGGGGGCAGTTGACGAGGATGAGATCGTCGCTGGGGTGAAGGCGGGGATTGATGCCGGAGTGAACCACTTCGACAATGCCGATGTCTACGGCAGCGGCCGCGCGGAGCTCATGCTTGCGAGGGCGTTGGATCGACTCGGCGTCGAGACGACAGGCTTCGTCATTGCGACGAAGGTCGGCTGGTTTCGAGGAACGGCGGAGCATGCATACCATCCGACACATATCCGCCATCAGTGTGAGCAATCGCTGGTCAACCTGAAACGAGACTACATCGACCTCTACTACTTCCACCACGCCGATTTCGGGCCGAACGACCAGTACCTCGACGACGCTGTGGCGATGATGAACCGCCTCCTCGAGGAAGGGAAGGTGCGATACAAGGGCCAGTCAGCGTACTCGGAGGAGGACTTCGAGCGGGTGGTCCCGGTGGTCCAGCCCCATGCCCTGCAAAGCTCGGCGAACGCGTTGAGCGACGGATTTATCCGGCCCGGCTCTCGCCTGCAAGAGCTTATGGACAAACACGACCTGGCGTTTGTCGCATTCAGTCCGCTGGCGCAGGGACGGCTGCTCGACAAGTACGATCCAAAGAATCCGCCGCAGTTCGAGTCGGGGGATCACCGCCGGGGGAGCGACGATTTCTCTGCGGAGGCGCTGGCGGCGCTGAAGCCGAAGCTCGAGCAGCTCAAGACTCGCTTCGGCTCAACCACTGAGGACCTCGCCGCGATGGCGCTCAACTACGTCCTGGCCCACCCGCGGGTGGCCTGCGTGATCCCCGGCTTCCGGAACGAGCGACAGGCGAAATGCAATGTCTCCGGCGCCGGCCGGAGATTGACGGAGAAGGAGACTGATTTCATCCACGAGACGCTGGCATAGGCTATGGCCGAGGAGGTGCAAGAGTGGACTTCGTGAGAGTGATACCATGCCTGGACATGAAACAGGGCCGCGTCGTGAAGGGAGTGCACTTCCTCAACCTCGTGGACGCCGCGGACCCCGTGGAGGCAGCGGAGGCCTATTCGCACGGCGGAGCAGACGAGATCGCGTTTCTCGACATCACCGCCACCGTCGAAAAGCGCCGAACGATGTTCGACGTCCTCGAAAAGGTCGCCGCGGTAGTGGATGTTCCGCTGACGATTGGAGGAGGGATCAAGTCGCTTGAGGACATCGCGCAGGCGCTGAAGTCCGGCGCGAGCTGTGTCTCGATATCGAGCGCTGCCTACCGCGATCCGGAGATGGTGAGAGCCGCGGTCGAGAAGTTCGGGTCAGAGAAGATCATGGTGGCCATTGACGCCGACGCGAACGACTCCTGCCCCTCCAAGCGCGAAGTCTACGTAGACGGGGGCCGCACCGCCACGGGCAAGGACGCGGTCGAGTTCGCTGAGGAGATGAAGGACATCGGCGTGGGCCAGATCCTGCCCACGAGCAAGGCCACCGACGGCACGAAGGATGGCTACGACATCGAGCTAACGCGGGCGATTGCCGACGCCACGGGGCTGCCGGTGATAGCCAGCGGCGGGGCGGGCAAGCTGGAGCACTTCTACGACGTGGTCGCCGAGGGGCACGCGGCGGCGGTCCTCGCGGCCTCGGTCTTCCACTTCGGAGAGTTCACGATCCGCGAAGTAAAGCAGTACCTGCGCGCCCGCGGGGTGACGATCAGGCTCTAGCTGTGGGCAGAACGCAACGTTCTGCCCTGGCCGATTCCAGAGCAGGAGGCAAGCGACGCATGGCACGAAAGCACAAGATGGAGGAGATGACGCCGGCGGAGTTCACGGCAGCGGTGGCGGAGAAGCCCGTCTTCATTCTCGCGACCGGCATTCTGGAGTGGCACGCGGACCATTTGCCGCTCGGGACCGATGCGCTCAAGATGCGCGGCATCGCCGAACGGCTCGCACAGGAAACGGACGCAATCCTGCTGCCGCAGAACTGGTTCGGGGTTGTCGGCTACGACGAGATGTTGGGGACGATCACGTTCAGCAAGGACCTGGTGAAGCACATTCTCGGGGAGTACTTCGAGAACCTGGAGAAGCTAGGCGCGAAGCTGATAGTGCTCCTGACTGGGCACTACGGCCCCTATCAGGTCGAGACGATCACGGAGGCGGCAGAGGAGTACATGGCGCGGAGCAGAGTCCGCATCATCGCGCAGCCCGAGTACGAGGGAGTTGACTTCGGCGACTTCCCCTGCCAGGAGGACCACGCGGACAAGTACGAGACTTCATTGATGATGGCCCTGTACCCGGAACTAGTGCAGATGGACAGGTGGAAGAGCGAGCTTGAGATCCCGTACGAGTACGAGCCTCGCGAGAATGCGTGGTCCTACCGCTCGCCGCGGGGGAAGTGGGAGTTCAGTGAGGATTTCCGCCAGCACGCCTCCCCGGAGCTGGGCGAGCGGCTGAGGGAGGCGATTGTGGCGCATCTCAGCCGACGGATTGAGACTGAGCTGGCCCAGACGGTCTGAGGGCCGCGTAGGGAGCTTCCGGCTCGCATGTCCGGTAATTCCGCGCTTGTCTGAATTTCGGCACGTCGATTCGCACTTGCGGCCCCCACCTTAAGCAACGACATGCGTAGAATTGTGCTGGGTCTAGCCGTTCCCCCTAACCTCGGCGATAACCAGGGAGGCAGGCCCGAGAGGGAGGCACAGAATGAAGACGCTGGATGGCATTGTGGCGCTGCTGCTCATCGTGGGGGGGCTCAACTGGGGGCTGGTCGGAGTCCTCAACTTCGACCTTGTCGCGGCTATCTTCGGAGCGGGTAGCGCCCTCAGCCGCATCGTCTACACGATCGTCGGCCTATGCGCGGTGTACTGGCTCGTCGAGTGGGGCGCCATGCGCAGGCGCTACGGCGAGGCCGCCCCGAGTGGACGGGAGGCCCCGACGCCCACCTAGTCAGAGACCCTCAGCGCCCCGGAGAACACAATCGCCCGACGGCCAGTTCGCCGGGCGACATTTGCGCGCGATTTGCTGATCTCTCGGGACCTATCGCCCGACGCTATCCCGCTACAGCACTTCCCTCAGCTGCTTCGTCAGCGCCGGCACGATCTCGAACAGATCGCCGACTACCGAGTATGTGGCGACGTTGAAGATGGGCGCAGAGGGGTCCTTATTGATCGCGATGATGACGTCCGAGCTGGCCATCCCTGCCATGTGCTGGACGGCCCCGGAGATCCCGCACGCGATGTACAGCTTCGGCTGCACCGTGCGGCCGGTCTGGCCCACTTGGTGATAGGCGGGGATCCAGCCCGCGTCCACCGCCGCGCGGGAGGCGCCCACCGCGCCGCCGAGCACTTCGGCGAGCTCGCGGATCAGCGCGAAGTTCTCCGGCTTGCCCAGGCCGCGGCCACCGGACACGATGACCTCCGCGTCCTGAAGGTTGACCCGACCATCGGTCTCCTGCTGGATGACCTCCACGATCTTGGCGAGGACGCCGCGCTCGTCGAGGCTGACGGGCACCTCAACTACCTCTCCGACCCGCGACGCATCCGGCTCCAACGCCTTCATCACCCCCGGCCGAACGGTGGACATCTGCGGCCGCGCCTCGCGGCACACAATCCTAGCCATCAGGTTGCCACCGAAGGCCGGTCTCGTCTGAACGAGCAGGCGGTCTTTCTCGTCGATCTCCAGCCCCGTGCAGTCGGCAGTGAGGCCGGCGGACAGGCGCGCGGCGACCCGCGGCGCCAGGTCGCGTCCCTGCGGCGTCGCGGAGATGAGGACGATCTCGGGCTTGTGCCGGTTTATCATCCCGGACAGCACGTCGGTGTAGGGGCCGGTGCGGTAGTGCGCGAGCACCGGATCCTGGGCCAGGTAAACCTTGTCCGCGCCCCGCGCAATGAGACCCTCACTGAGGCCTCCCACCTGATCCCCCAGAAGAACCGCGGCGAGCTCCACCCCCAGCTTATCGGCGAGGCGGCGACCCTCCCCCAGCAGCTCGTATGTGCCCCGACGCAGCTCGCCGTGGATATGCTCGGCTACCACCCACACACCGTGATACTGAGTCACGTCAATGTCGCGGGTGAAGGCGACCTCGAGCACGATAGCGTCGAACTTACAGGAGGAGGCGCAGGCCCCGCACTGGGTGCAGTTGTCGTTGAACTGAGCCTTCTCCTCCACCATGTCGATCGCGCCATAGGGGCACGCGCGAAGGCACAGCTTGCATCCAGTGCAGTTCTCGCGGATGAGGCGAACGGCCATTGCCAACGATCTCCGTGGAGCGCGGCCGGACTCTACCCGGCTGCGAGGTGTATTCCCTTGATCACGTCTGCGATCTCTTCGACGATTTCTTCTGCGGAACCCTCGAGCATCTTGCCGCCGCTCTTGCGCTCGGGGGGCCACACCTCGATCACCTGAGTGGGCGATCCGTCGAATCCGGTCTGCGTTGGATCGGCATCCAGGTCTTCGAGCGACCATTTGGCGATCTCGGCGCGCTTGGCCCTGAGGACATTTCGCATGCTCGGGTGGCGGGGCTCATTGATCTGCTTGACCACAGTGACGACCGCCGGGAGCTTCACCTCGACGACCTCGAAGAAGTCGTCGAGCACGCGCCGGGCACGAAGCTTGCCGTCGGAGACCTCCACCCCGATGGCGAACGTGATCTGGGATATCCCCAGGCGCTCGGCGAGGCCCGGACCCACCTGCCCGGTGTCGCCATCGATGGCCTGCTTCCCACAGAGGATGAGGTCACAGTCGCCAAGCTTCCGCACCATCTGGGCCAGGGTATAGGAGGTGGCGAGCGTATCGCTGCCGCGGGAAGCCGCGTCCGTGAGGAGAATCGCCTCATCGGCCCCCATGGCGAGTGCCTGCCGAAGCGACTCCTCTGCCTGGGGCGGTCCCATGCTGATCACGGTAACCTTGCCGCCGTGCGCTTCCCGCAGCTCCAGAGCGGCCTCGACCGCGTTCTCGTCGAAGGGATTGATGATACCCTTGACGCCCTCACGGATAAGGGCCTTGGTCTCCGGATCGACGCGAACCTCGGTGCTCTCGGGCACCTGCTTCATGCAGACGACGATGTTCACCGGCCCAACTCTCGAATAACCTGGTTGGCAATCACCATCCGCTGGATTTCCGAGGTCCCTTCGACGATCTCGAACAGCTTGGCCTCCCGCATGTAGCGCTCCACCGGGAACTCCACGGTATAGCCGTACCCGCCGAATATCTGCACCGCCTGCGTGGTGACGCGCATACCCGCTTCGGAAGCATAGAGCTTCGCCATCGCCGCTTCCTTCTCGAACGGCTTCCCCTGATCTTTGAGCCAAGCCGCCCGCCAGGTCAGCAGCCGCGCCGCCTCCACCTCGGTCGCCATATCGGCCAGCATGAACTGAATCGCCTGGAAGCTGGAGATGGGCTTGCCGAACTGCTCTCTCTGCTTCGAGTACGGAACGGCCGCTTCCAGCGCCGCGCGGGCAAGGCCCACGGCCCCGATGGCCATCCCGATTCGCCCCACCGCGAGCGTGCGCATGGCGACGAGAAAGCCTGCCTTCTCGCGCCCGAGCAAGTTCTCCTTGGGGACCCTGCAATCGTTGAAGATCAGCTCGCGGTTCGGCAAGGAGGAAAACGCCATCTTCTTCTCGTTCTTGCCGAACTCGAACCCGGGAGTGCCCTTCTCCACGATGAAAGCGGTGAGGCCACGCACCCCGCGCTGCGGGTCGCTGCTGGCGATGATCACGTAGATCTCGGCCTCTCCGCCATTGGAGATAAAGATCTTGGTCCCGTTCAGGACATAGTGATCGCCGTCCAACTCCGCCTTGGTGCTCACTGCGCCGGCGTCGGACCCCGCTCCCGGCTCCGTGAGCCCGAAGGCCCCTATCTTCTCCCCGCGGGCAAGGGGCACTAGGCACCTCTGCTTCTGCTCCTCCGTCCCGAAGGTCATGATGGGGAAGATGGCGAGCATGTGAGCCCCGAAGATCGCTCCCGTGGTCGTGCACGCCCGGGAGAGCTCCTCACCCACCGCGGCCCAGGTCAGGAAATCCATCCCCAGCCCGCCGTACTCCTCGGGAACCGCGATACCCATCAGATCGAGCTCGGCCAGCTTCCCGATGTTCTCCGCCGGCCAAACCCCGGCTTCATCGATCTCCTTGGCCTTCGGCGCCAGCTCCTCGTCGGCGAACTCCTTCACCGCTTCCAGGATCGCTGTCTGATCTTCGTTGAAGGTGAAATCCATGTAGCAGTCAGCCTCCAGGGACCATGTAAGGGCTGGACGTTACGCCATTCCAGCGTGGTACGGCGCTGATCTTATCGGAAACAGCGGGCAGAGTCAACGCGGCACTCCCCCCGTTCCTGAGGGGCGTGGAAAGCGCGCCCACCGGGCCGCGACCGCGCTGCGATCCGCGACTCCGTCGAGCAGACACCTGGCTTCATTGGGACGACGGGGGTTTTCAGCTTCGCCACCAAGGACCACAATCGCTTGACCAAGGATGCGCTTGTGATGGTCGAGGTAGTCGATGGCGAGTGGCGACTGGAGCTGGCACGCGACGTCCGCTTGGGGACACGGCTTCGATCCCACAACAACAAGCGGCGAGGGGAAGCTGCTTCCGGACTGATCAGAAGCTGTTTCATAACCTCCATCTGAGGTTATGAAACAGCAGCACAAGCCGCCAGCCTCCAGCAGGCGCATTTCATGCCAGCGTCTCTAACGGACAGCCAGGCGAGTGAGGGTTATGAAATGCGCTCTAGGCCAACGCTTCCCCCGTAGTAGTACAGATCAGCTTCCCGTGCTTTACACCCCGTGTGCTGATCAGCCGATCCGCGATGCGCTGTACCTCGCGGCTCGCCCCTTTCACCACGACCACCTCGAGGCAGTTATGTTCGTCCAGGTGCACGTGTGTGCTGCAGCAAATCTCACCGTGGAACTGATGCTGCAGCTCAGTCAATATCTGAGTAAGCTCTCGCGTGTGGTGATCGTAGACTACCGTGATCGTTCCTACCACCGGCCCCGCATGCCGCTCCCATTCTTCCTCCACCAGGTAGTCTCGGATTACATCGCGGATCGCCTCCGAGCGAGTGCGATATCCTTTCGCCCGTATTCGCTTGTCGAAGGCAGCCAGCAATCGCTGGGGGATCGATACGCCAAATCGCACCAGGGACATGTGACACCTCTCGCATTCTCGTAACACGTCGACCGAGCTTTGTCAAGCGGCCCCTTGGCGACTGACCCGCGCACCGCTTCCGTACGGCCTCTGGGGTGATCGCTGCTGGGCCTGCGGCATTCGGGGAGGGAGGGATAGAGGCGGGCCCCCGCACCTTAGAGGGGGGAATCAGCACGGGGGCCCTATCTGCGCTAGGCGCAGACTTCTGCGATTGTTCCCACCCGCCTGGGTCTCCCAAACATCCTCCGCAGAACGCCCTGTCGCGGTTCTGCTACCGGCATGGGCGAGCAGGGAGATCTCACAACGCGGGCAAGTCACGCGCCAGAGACAGTTCTGAGTCAACCATCAAACCGATAGGGGTATCGCCTCACCGCCAAGCGCGCACTCTGCCCGGATGGGCCTGGCCTTCGCCGCCTTCGGGAGATCACCTTCCCTTCCCGTTGGCAGGACACATTCTCTCGCAGCGCACCGAGCCACCTGCCGCCTCCCGCTCCGGAGCCGTCCGACCCTGCGGCCGAAGCTTCTCCCAACGGAGATTCGGGGGCCTACTCGTCAAGGCCCGCGCCGGCCCGCCGTTCCGCCCCTCCCCGAATGCCTTCGCCTACCTGCTTGAACTCTTGGGCTGTCGATCCCGCCTCCGCCCGAACCAGGTTCAGAACATCGTCACCCCACTGCCAGATCCCGACGGCCAGGAGCACAACGAACAGGAGGCGAATGAGCCATCGCTTCCGCCCCTCCCCCCGCATACGCTCGCGTGCCTTCGCCGCGTAGCTCCGGTCGGAACGCGAGGTCGTGTAATAGGTCGCTGATTCCCTCTCCTCGTCCCGGTTTCGGCCCGCCATGGTGGCTCCGCTCCTTCGCGCCGGTACCATCCCCCCGAGGGCAAGCGCTCTGAAAGGCGATTCCATTCCCCTGCTAACTAGGATTCCACATGCCGGGTCGTCGCTACGGCCGGCGCAGCCGCTTCAGCGCTCCCTTCAGCGCATTGATGGAGTCTATGGAGGCCGGGTCCACGCCGTTCAGAAACGCCAGGTACAGGCTGACGAAGTCGCCCAAGTACACTGTCCACATGAGCTGCGCCAGAAGCGACCGCCCCTTCGCCTCGATGAGATGCACTGCCGCCTTCGGGCCGATTAGCTTTCGCTTCGTGATATCCACGCGGGCGCGAGTCCGCCAGTGATCATCGGGGCGGCGGAGCATGATGACCTCGATCCGCCCCGCAAGCTTCTCCGCAAGCTCCCATCCCACCACCTCGTTATGGTTGAGTTCGGGGTACTCACTGGAGCAGGCCAGCATCTTGCTGTTCTCGTTGAACTGGCACCGCCACCGATAGGCCGCGGCGCTCATGATCCCCGCTGTCCCCTGGACCCAGGGGATCTTGTCAAGAAGATCCTTCGCCATTTGCTTCGCGCGATTGCGCCGAGTCAGAGCATTTGGGCCAACCTGATCCTGCAGCCGTTCGAGCAGAGGTATGGTCTCCTGCACCTCCCGATCAGCCCCCGGGAAGGCGCCAGCCGACTCCAGCGCGTACGCCAGCGGAATGAGCGAATACCCCAGGGCCGCCCTGGGCGGCATTGGCGGTTCTGTCTCAGGAATTCGCAGCAGAGCTGCCTTGCGGGCCCTGTGGCGGCGCGCAAAAGCCTCTAGCTTCCCACCCGTCGTTATGCACAGGACGCGCGCCCGACGTCGCAGGGCGGCTGCCGCGGCCGCCAGTGTCTCCTCCGTATTACCCGAATGACTGGACGCGATGAGGAGCGTGTCCGCGCCGACGAAGGCCGGAATCTGGTAGCCCCGGCATACAACGAACGGCGCCGCAGACCGGCCCTCACACAGTCGCACCAGGAAATCCCCCCCCACGGCCGACCCCCCCATCCCGGCCAGCACGATGTTCCGGGGATCGCGCAGCCATGCAGGGGCACGGAAGCTCCGTCCTATCTCCGCGGCATCCGCTACTTGCAGGGGAAACTGGACCGCGAAGTCCAGCATGCCCTGCGGGTCGAGCGACTGATACGAACTTCGCTCATCTAGATCGACGCCGGCCGCCGCGCCGCCTCGCGCCTCGTCAGTACCCACCTTCAACCCCCCGATCAGTCACTGACGAACGGAAGCAGGGCAATCTGCCGGGCCCGTTTTATGGCACGGGATACCTTGCGCTGATGTCGCGCGCAGGTGCCCGTCATACGGCTCCTCAGGATCTTCCCTCGCTCCGACGTGAAATCCCTCAACCGCGCGTGGTCCTTGTAGTCCACCCGTTTCACCTTATCGACACAGAAGGCGCATACCTTCCGCTTAGGCCGCCGGAACCGACGGTCTCGCCGCCCCCCGTCACGGTCCCGACCGCGATCCCGGTCTCGTCCCCGCCCCGAGCCACGCATCGGCGGCCGGCCCGAGCTCGCTTGCTGCGGAGGGCGCCCTCCTGTCGATTGCCGCGCAGGCGCCCGGGGCTGCTCCCGGCTCTCGGCCGGCGCTCGCTGTGGTGTATCCTGGGTTCCTTCACGGGTTCCTTCAGGGGTTCCTTCACGGGTTCCTTCAGGGGTTCCTTCACGGGTTCCTTCAGACATATCGCTCTTCCACCTTTTCCTGTCTCATGCCTGACTAGCTATCACTTGCCGTGCATCCAACATGTGCTCTACTCGTCATCCCACGGAGTGGCTTCCTCCGATTCCTCGCCGACCTCGCCCTCGCTCTTGGCAGACTGCTCCTCTCCCTTGGCAGACTGCTCCTCTCCCTTGGCAGACTGCTCCTCTCCCTTGGCAGACTGCTCCTCCGCCGGCGGCCGTGCCCCCTCCTCCCGCGGCCGGTCCAGACCCCGCACCTCATCGGCGACCACCTCAGCGGTCTGCCGGCGCTGCCCCTCCTGTGTCGTCCACTCCCGGATCTGCAGTCTCCCGTCCACCGCCACAAGACGGCCCTTCGTGAGGTAGTTAGCCGAGAACTCCGCTCGCTGGCGCCAGGCCACGATGTTTATGAAGTCTGTCTGCCGCTCGCCGGAAGAACTCGTAAACGATCTGTCCACCGCGATCCGGAAGTTCGCCACCGGGATACCGCTGCCAGTGTAGCGCAGCTCCGGGTCTGCCGTCACCCGGCCGATCAGGACTATGCGGTTAAGCATGATGTCGTCCTTTCGATGCCCTCTAGTCCTCGTCCAGACGTACCGACATGTGTCGAAGCACGGACTCGGTAACGGACAACTGCCGTTCCAATTCCCGCACGACAGACGGCTCAGCCTTGAGCACCGCAAGCATGTACACTCCCTCGCGCCGCCCCTTTATCTCGTAGGCCAAACGCCGCCTCTCCCACGGCCCGATCTTCTTCATCTCCGCGCCCCGGCTCACGGCCAGATCCTGCAGCCGTTGTTGGATCGCACCGATCTCGTCGTCGGAGAGCATGGGATCGACTATGAACATGATCTCGTAATCGCGAATAGGAGGGATCCTCCTTCCTATGGACTTGTGCGGCCCCCAGACGGGAGCAGGAAGGCCAGCAATGCGCGGCCCCTATGCCGCGCGCTCGACTCAACCGCCGGCATTATACCACGCCGCCTGCAGCCGGACAAGGCCCGCTGCACTCTCTCCGTTGACACCGGCAACTGCGGGGTGCTATAGTACGGCCCGAATGGGTATGGAGAGGTAGGAGGGCACGGCTGTGCCTCTCTACGAGTTTCGCTGCCAGAAGTGCAATCGAGTATTCGAGCGGCTCTGCCGGGTCAGCAGCAACGGCAAGGGCCTTTCTTGTCCGGCCTGCGGGTCGCCGCGTCTGCGCCGCCTGATGTCGGTGTTCTCCGCGCGGGTCTCCGCTGAGAGCGGGAGCCCTGCTCTGTCCGGAGCCAACTGCAATACCTGCAGCTCGGGCAACTGCGCAACCTGTCGCTGATTCAAGCATCAGCTGCTTTCCACGGGAGCGCCCACGGGTGAAGTTCTACGTCACCACGCCGATCTACTACGTCAACGACGTGCCGACCGTTGGGCACGCCTACACCACCGTCGCCTGTGACGTCCTCGCCCGCTACCACCGCCTCAGGGGCGACGATGTCCTCTTCACCACCGGCACCGACGAGAACGCTCTCAAGGTCCTCCGGGCCGCTGAAGCCCAGGGCCTCGCCGTCCGGCCCTTCGCCGACAAGATGGCCGACCGCTTTCGCCAGCAGTGGCTCGACCTCGACATCGCTTATGACGACTTCATCCGGACTACCGAGGAACGCCACCGACGCGCCGTGCAGAGGTTCTTCCAAGAGCTATACGAGAAGGGGGACCTCTACCTCGGCAAGTACGAGGGCTGGTACTGCGTCTCCGACGAGACCTACTTCCGCGAGGAAGAACTGGTAGACGGCCGCTGCCCCAACCCCGAGTGCGCGAAGACGGTCGAGTGGATGAGCGAGCCCGCTCACTTCTTCCGTTTGTCGAGGTACCAGCAGCCTCTCCTGGACTACATCGACCAGAATCCCGGCTGGCTCCTTCCCGAGTTCCGCAAGAACGAAGTTGTCAACTTCATCAAGTCCGGCCTCAGAGACGTCTGCATTAGCCGGCATTCAGACTGGGGCATCCCGATGCCGAGCACTGTCCCCGACTCGGACGGACTCGTCATCTACGTGTGGGCCGACGCGCTCGTCAACTACCTTACCTGTGCCGGCTACCCGGACGACCAGGAGCGATTTCGCCACTACTGGCCCGCCGACGTGCACGTCATGGCCAAAGATATCTTCGTCAGGTTCCACGCCACTCTCTGGCCCGCAATGCTCATGTCCGCCGGCCTCGCCCTGCCCAAACGTGTCGTCGCCCACGGCTGGTGGACCCTCGGCGGCGAGAAGATCTCGAAATCCCGCGGTGGCGCCATCCCGCGGCCGGGCCCGGTCCGCGACATGATCGTGCAGGAGACGGGCTGCACCGCAGGTCGGGCCGTGGACGCGCTCCGCTACTACGTCCTGCGCGAAGTCCCCTTTGGCCAGGATGGCGAGTTCTCGGAAGAGACGCTTCTCGTACGCTACTCGCACGACCTGGCCAACGATCTGGGCAACCTGCTCCACCGCATCCTCCCCATGATCGCTCGCTACCGGCAGGGACGCCTCCCAAATCCGACCGACCCCGATCCCGACCTGCACCCGGCCGCTCTGGCGGCTGTCCGCGGGTGGGAGAAAGCGGTCGAGGCTCTCGATTTCAGGGCCGGCCTGGCGGCCATTTGGACCTTCCTCGCCGCTGCCAATCGCTACATCGACCAGAAGGCCCCTTGGTCCCTCGCCAAGGCCGGCGACGACGCTCTCCTCGATCACGTGCTCTATTCCGCGGCCGAGGCGATACGCATCGCCGCCGTTCTCATCGCACCCGTCATGCCCAATACCGCAAGTGAGATAGAGCGCCAGCTTGGCCTGCGGGACTGGCAGCGCACATGGTCGCAGGCCAGCGAGTGGGGGCTCCTGTCCGAGGGGCAGCAAACAGGCCGCCCGGTTCCTCTCTTCCCCCAAGCGGAGCCGCAGAAGCGGGCCAAGGCAAGAACCCGCGCATCCGCACCCACTTCAGCTCCAGAGGAAACGAAGATGATCTCCATCAAGGAATTCCAGAAGCTCGATCTGCGTGTCGGCGAGATAGTCGCTGCGGAGGCAGTGCCCAACGCGGACAAGCTGCTCAAGCTCACCGTCGACATCGGCGGCGAGCAGCGAACCATGGTCGCCGGCATCGCCGTTTGCTATCGCCCCGAGGAGCTGGTCGGCAAGAAGGCAGTCGTAGTCGCCAACCTCGAGCCTGCCACCATTCGCGGCGTCCGGTCCGAGGGCATGATCTTGGCGGGCTCCGTCGAGGGAGACGAGAAGACCGTGTCTATCGTGGCTCCCGAGCGGCCGCTGCCCAACGGCGCACGCGTGAGCTAGAGCGCATTTCATAGCCCTCACTTGCCTGACTGTCCGCTGGAGATGCTGGCATGAAATGCGCCTGCTGGAGCCTGGCGGCTTGTGCTGCTGTTTCATAACCCCAGATGGAGGTTATGAAACAGCTTCTAGCCGGCCGGTTCTCCCGGCGGCTCTTCCTGCGTCCCCGACGCCGCCTGCACCTTCTCCACCTTCACCGTCACCCGAACCGACGGCTCCGAATACAGGTTGACCCCCTGCGGCACAGCCAGGCTCAGTGTTCGCGAGAAGCTGCTGGTTATCCCCGTCAGCGCCAATTCTTGCGTCTCGATCTGCTCGACCTCATTCACGCGGTTCGCCGGCCCCACGATCGTCACCATGGCCGGTTCCACCTGAACTGAGACGAGCCTCAGCTCCGCCGGCAGGTATCCCCCGGTCTGCACCACCACCGGCACCGTGCGCGACGAGACCACGAGCTCCAGCGTCGCCAGCACATTGACTCGCGCTGGCGTCACGGCCACTCCCTGCACCGCCTCCCCCGAGCTGTCGCCCACCTGCACCGGAAGAGAGAGCGGCGCCTCGGGCATCGCGCGCCCCAGGTCCATAGTGACAACAGCGTGGGTCGCGCGCTCCACAGAGCTCTGCGCGCCGGAGACCTCAACAGCCTTGGGCGAAGCTTCCACCCCCACGAACTTATACCCCGCTGGCGGCTCTCCGACCAGCCGCACCTCCACCTGTCTCGCCTCGGATATCACTTCTTCCAGCACGACAGTCACTTCTGCCGGCCGCACCGCTACCACGCTCACCTCCGCCGGCACCCGTGCCTCCACCGCCCGCTGATGACGACCCGCCCCCAGGCCCCCGCAGGAGACATATACCTCCACCCCGCCCGCCGCCTCATTCACATCTTGCCTCAGGCCGCGCAGCCGCACTTGGGCCTCGGGAAGCTGCCCCGACAGCGCTAGCCCCGCCCTCACTCCTTCGCTCACAATTGTCGCCTTGACCGCCTGCTCGGATATCAGGTTCTGCTCCTTGAGCAGAACCCAGAACCACAGAAACACCGCCAGCGCGAGCGCGGCAATCTTAAGCGGAAGGTTCCTGATCAGCATCTCCGCGTCTGCCTAACCTCAGTCGGGGAGCACGCGGCGCGGGCACCAGGATGCCCAGCAGCCGCTGCTTCATGACCTCCGGTGTCATATTGCTGTACAGCCTTCCCTCCACCGCCAGGGAGACTGCGCCTGTCTCCTCCGAGACCACGATCACCACCGCATCCGTCGTTTCGCTCAGCCCCAGCGCGGCCCGGTGCCTCGTTCCCAATAGGCCCCGCACGTCGCGCCGCTCCGTCAGCGGCAGCAGGCAACCCGCGGCCACTAGCCGGTCGCCCCGAATCACCGCTGCCAGGTCGTGAAGAGGCGTGCCAGGATAGAAGATCGTCCGCAGCAAGTCCGCGGAGGCAATCCCGTCCACGCGCCGGCCCGTCTGGATCACGTCGTTGAGCCCCACCTCCCGCTCGATCACCGCCAGCGCGCCGATTCGCTCCCGGGAGAGCTGCCGCGTGCTCAGCACCAGCTCCTCCACCAGACGGGTAATCTGCTCCCTGCGCAGGGCGGTGAGACCGGCGCCGAAGATGTGGCCCCGTCCGATCTGTTCCAGCGCCATCCGGAGCTCCGGCTGGAACAAGATGATGAGCGCAATGACACCGGGGAGAAGCGCCTGCCTCAGCATCCAGTTCACCGTCCCGAGATGGAACGTTCCCGTCAGCACGATCAGGGCCCCCAGCACCAGCAGCCCCTTCAGCAGCTGCACCGCGCGCGTTCCCCGCAGCAGCCGCAGCACATAGTAGATGCTCACACCGACCAACGCCATGTCCAGCACCGAGCGGAGGCCGAAGTTCTCCCTCAGCAGTTCCCATATCATCCGCAGCTCGGCCGTCATCCGCTCCCGCTTCCCGCCTCCGGGCCAGCCGCTCGGCTACTCGGCCTCGCGCCGCGCGACCGCCTCCTTCAGTCTCCGATACGTGTCCGCCAGCGCCTCCGGCACAACTCGGGTGTCGGCCGTGACCGCCATGAAGTTTGTGTCTCCGCTCCACCGCGGCACGACGTGCGCATGCACGTGGTCGGCGTATCCGGCGCCAGCCGCCTCCCCCACATTCATTCCGATGTTGAAGCCTTCTGGCGCCAGCGCCGTCCGCAGCACCTCGATGGCAACCCGAATCCCATAGAGAAGCTCGCTGGATTCCTGAGGGGTCATCTCGAGCGCGTCGCCCACATGCCGAAACGGCGCCACCAGCAGGTGGCCCGCATTGTAGGGGAACGCGTTGAGCATGATGAAGGTCAGCTCCCCCCGGTGGAGGATCTGGCTGGCTTCATCGTCGCCGGCAGCGGGCTTCGTGCAGAAGATGCACCCGTCCCCCTGCTCCGCGGTTACATAACCCATGCGCCACGGCGCCCACAGATGATCCACGCGCTCCTCCCTGCCGCGCACCCTCTGTCCATAATAGCGTGCCGGCAAGCTGGCGTCAAACCTGCCGCCCTGCTATCGGGTCCGCAGTGACACTGCCCGGCCGGTGCGCGCGGACCTGTAGACTGCGTCCAGCATCTCCATCACGACCACCGACTGCCAGCCAGGCGAGATCGGCTCTCGGTTTCCCTGGATGCAATCGATGAAGTGCTGAATCTCGGCCGCGTACGCGTTCTGCTCCGGCAGCCGCGGCGTCACGTCCACCTCTGTCTCACCCTCGGCTTCGAACAGCACCAGCTTGGGACCCAGCTGCGCGCCGGCCTTCGTCCCGAAGAGACGAACCCAGTAGAGATCCTCCGTGTGTGCCGCCCACGAGATATCCAAGCCCAGAGCGCGGCCGTCCCCGAAACGCACCATCCCCGCAACCAGGTCCTCCACACTGAACTTGCCTGGACCATAGCCGATTCCCCATCCTCCCATGCCCCGCCCGCGCCGTCCAAGCTCGCCAAAGGTCGCCCCATAGGCCGAAACCGGCTCCGGCCGGCCCATGACCCACCACATCAGGTCCACCGCGTGCACCCCCAGATCGAGGAGCGGGCCTCCCCCTGACTGCTCGGCATCCTGGAACCATCCCCGCGGTATCCCCGCCCGTCGGAACCACACCGCCTTCCCGTAGTAGATCTTCCCAAACCGACCGGACTCCGCTTGCTGCTTCACGAACTGGGCCCCGGCCGAGTAGCGGGCGGATTGTGCTGACATCAGTATCCGGCCCGCCTTTTCCGACGCTCCCACCATCCGCCGCGCCTGCCGTGCGTTCATCGCCAGTGGCTTCTCGCACAACACGTGCTTCCCGGCCCTCGCCGCGGCAAGCCCAATTGGCATATGCGTGTTGTTTGGCGTGCAAATCAACACCGCGTCCACCAGGTCCGCGCGGAACAGCTCCCGGTGGTCCGTGAACGTGTGCGGTATCCCGAACTCCGCGGCCGCGCTCCGCGCCCGGCCCGCGTGTACGTCGCACACCGCGGCCACCTCCATTCGCTTGCAGCTCTGGGCTGCCTCCAGGTGGAGGCGTCCGATCATTCCGGCGCCCACCAGACCCAGACGTACCGGCTTGCTCATCCAGATATCCTCCCGCTCCCGGGACCCGAGTGACTCTCGGCCGGCTCTGCTCCCGCGCTCAGCGACGGCGACTACTTCGACGGCGGCGCCGCTGCCCTTTTTCTCATCACCGCCGTTGTCTCCCGCGCGTTGTGGGGCATCCTTCGCATTAGGATGTCCTCATACTCCGCGGATAGAATCTCACGCGCCCTCTGCTCGTGCTGCCGGCGCCGCCTGGTCGTGTACTTGACGGTCATTATCGCCGGCGCGCCGGGCTTCAACATTCCCCCCATCCGACACATGATGGCCGCGGCCTCCGATGGATCGAGATTCACGTCACAGGTCACCAGATCGAAGTGCTCCTCGAACTCCTCGCGCCCCAGCAGATCCTCCGCACGGCACCGGAGATGCCGAATGTTCGGGCGCGCGACCGCGCTGGCGTCTAGCTCCCCCCGGTCCACCGCCACCACCTCCTCCGCCAGCTCCCCCAATACCAGAGCCCACCCGCCGGGGGCCGACCCTAGGTCCAGCACCTTTGCTCCGGACGGAACCTCAATCTGAAAGGCCTCCAGCGCCTCTCGCATCTTCCACTGCGCCCGGTTCAGCGGGCGCTCGCCGGGCGCGTACTTCCGCTGCCGTGTCGGTGTCCTGTGCAGCGTGTCGGCCGGCCTGTTCACTCCTACGTAAGCGACCTCCTGGTAGATCTGAACGGTGACCAGCCAGTCTACCTCTGACTCGTACTCCCCCACCCCGCCGGTCAGCTTCTCCAGCGCCCGAGCAACCTCCCGCTCCAGCTCGCGGCCGGCCCATTCATGCCGCCCCCGACGTTTGCATCGAACGAGGAATGTGTTGCCGGCACGCAGGCGACCGACATCTGCCGCGGCGGCCGCGATCTGCGCGAAGCAGCCGGGGTCCGCCGTCACCCGCGCCTTTCGCTGCACGGCAGCTACCCGTGCCACAAACTGCGTGTCCGCCGCCGCCAGTCGCGCCAGCGCCTCCGCCTCCGAGAGATCGGTGAGCACCAGCACATTGCCCTTCAGGAATAGCGGACGCGCCGCCGCCCCGGGAAGCACCCGACGAAGCTCGCTTCGCGCCTCTCCCTCCCACCCCGCCGGCGTGGTGACGACCAGCGCGGTGGCGCTGCCGACCGCCGGCCCCCCCCCTCTCGTCACGCCTCCCCCTCCACCAGCACGATGGTGCCCCGCCCCACGCCAAGACATTCGGCCGCGCTCCCCATGTTCACCGCGATCTCCAGCCGCCCGGTGCTTCCGAACAGGGCGATCAGCTCCCCGGGCTGCGCCCCCGCGTACCTGAGGCCAATGTCTTCTATGGCGCTGTCCCCCACCCGCACAATGAAGCCCTGAGATCCCCTCTCCTGTTGCCACGTATACAGGTCTGCTTCCGGCAGATCGGTCACCAGATTCCCGAACCGATCGACGTGCACCACGTGTGCCTCCAGACCGGCCGCGCTCACCACCGGCCGCGAGATCGGCAGCACACACAGTTCCCCCTCCAGCTCGGGCCCGACGACCTCCGTCGGCAGCCCGCGGGCGAGGTGAGCGGCCACCGGCGCAAGGATATCGCGCCCATGAAAGGTCTGGCTCACCTCAGGCAATAGGTACTCCTCTCGCTCCACGGAGAAGGCCCGGTAGTCCCTTGCCCCTGCCAGCACATAGGTCAGCACACCGTTATCGGGGGCGACGAACTGCTGGCTGTGAGCCTCCACCGCCAGCACCCGGCGCTCGCTCCCGACTCCCGGATCCACGACGATCACATGCACCGTCCCCTCGGGACAATATCCCCAAGCGGTGTCCAGTAAGAACGCCGCCTGTTGAGTGTCCTGCGGCTCAATGCCGTGACACAGATCCACGATTCGCGCCCCCGGACACACCCCCAGCATCACCGCCTTCATCACCCCAACATAGGTGTCGGCCGTCCCCAGGTCCGTCAGCAGCGTGATCAACGGTGCCCTTCCCTCGCTCGCCATTGCTCCCTCCCCTCTCGCCAGGATTCAGACGGGACTTCCGCCTCCCAGGCTGGCATCCCTGCGTCTTCAGACGGCCCCGCGCTTGTCAGCGAACCTATATCAGGGAAGCACTAAGATATGCTGATAGCAATGCGCTCATGGGATAAATCCCCCTCAGGAGGGCCTGTTGGCGGTGCGACTTCCCAAGTCGGAACAGGCCAAGGCCGCGACGCCCAAGAAGGTGAGGATCGAATAGCGGCACGTACTGACGCCTGCTGCTGACCGGCGAGGCCTTCGTGCCTCGCCCGCGGCGCCTTCGGAGTCTAGAAGCTGTTTCATAACCTCCATCTGAGGTTATGAAACAGCATCACAAGCCGCCAGGCTCCAGCAGGCGCATTTCATGCCAGCGTCTCTAGCGGACACCCAGGCGAGTGAGGGTCATGAAATGCGTTCTAGCGTCCCCTCTGCTCGCCGAGCTGCTGAAGGTGCTGCACGTACTGCTGAGCGTTCATCAAGGACCGTACCTCGGCAGGCTCCGACAGCTCGATCTTGGCCAGCCAGCCCGCTCCGTAGCAGTCCTGGTTTATCTTCTCCGGCTCGTCGTCCAAGTCAGTGTTGACCTCCATCACCCGGCCGCTCACCGGTGAATTCACGTCGGCCACCGCCTTCACCGATTCCACGCTCCCAAGCGGCTCCCCCCGCTTTGCCTCCTCGTCGGGGCTGGGCAACTCCACGTACACGATATCTCCAAGCTGCTCCTGTGCATAGTGTGTCACCCCGACGGTAACCACCCCGTCTTCTACCCGTGCCCACTGATGGCTCTCGCTGTACTGCAGGTCCCCAGGATACACGTTCGTCCTCCTCCCTTTGCTGAACCGGTCGCGCCTCTGCGCGCCCCGGCCTCCATCCCTAGAGCGCATTTCATAACCCTCACTCGTCTAGCTGTCCACTAGAGGCGCTGGCATGAAATGCGCCTGCTGGAGCCTGGCGGCTTGTGCTGCTGTTTCATAACCTCAGATGGAGGTTATGAAACATCTTCTACTGTCTTCCCGTCAGGTCTCTCCCGCACCCCCACTCTCACACCGCAACCGTTTCTTACGACGTCCTCTCATCTCCTCCCTCTTCCCTCCCCCGAGTGCTCTTCTCCTCTCCCATTTCCCGCATCTTCTGTCGCAGGTGCGCCAGCAGGGCCGACATCGGCGCCGGAGGTGGGGCCGAGAACTGCAGCATCTGCCTGCTCACTGGGTGACGGAAGCGCAGCGACTGCGCGTGCAGCGCGTGTCCACGCAGCGCCCTCACATAAGCCAGAGTCGCCTCCTCCAGCGCCGCCTTCTCCCGCCGCGCCCGCCTGAGCCCATAGACCCGGTCCCCAACCACGGGATGCCCCTGGTGAGCGAGATGCACCCGGATCTGATGCGTCCGCCCTGTTTCCAGCCGCGCCTCAACCAGTGTCGCCACCCCCAAGCGCTCTGCCACTCGCACGTCGGTGATCGCACTGCGCACTCGCCGTCCGCCCTCCGGCCGCGGCACCGCCGCCATCCGTGTCCCGTCGCGCAGGTGTCTGCCTACCGGCACTTGTATCAGCAGGCGATCCGGCCCCACCCTTCCCCACACAACGGCCAGGTATCTGCGCTCCAACTCCCTGCGGCGCACCTGCCGCGACAGTTCGCCATAGGCCACCTCGCTCTTCGCCACCACCATCAGCCCGGAAGTATCACGATCCAGCCGGTGGACGATCCCGGGGCGATGCGGCCCACTCCCGGCCGCCAGCGATCTGGTATGAGCGAGCAGCGCATTCACCAGAGTCCCGCCCCTCCGGCCCGCGCTGGGGTGTACGATCAATCCCTGGGGCTTGTCGAGCACGAGCACGTGGTCGTCCTCGAAGAATATGTCGAACGGGATCGGTTCCGGAACAGGCGACTCATCGACCGTCTTGGCTGGCAGCAAAACGTCCACCCGTTCACCGGGGGCGACCCGTCGCCCCCCGCGCGCCGGGCGGCCTCCCAGCTTCACCCGCCCGGACTTGGCCAGCTTCTCGGTCTGGGAGCGGGTGAGGGATAGACCGCGCTGGGCGACGAACACGTCCAGTCGCAGTCCCGCCTCCTCCGCACGCACCGTGAGCGATCTACGTTCTTCCTTCACGCCGTGGGCCCGCTTTCGCGGGGTACGCTCCCGGTCCTTCCCCCCCGGCCCAGCCGGAGGAACCCCACCAGGGCTCCCGCGAAGATGAGCGCGCTGGCGACCTGCGCCTGGGTCAGCCCACCAACAAGCTCCTCCGCGGTGACGCCCTTGCGCAGCACTTCCACGGCCGACCGCAGCACCGAATAGAGCATGAGGTACAGCAGAAAGAGCTGGCCCGGCGCCGCCAGACGAGTCCGCGCCCTGAGCAGAATCCCCAGGATGAGAAAGCTCCCCAGCGCAGCGTATATCTGGGTCGGGTGACTTGGATCGGTCGTTATCATAGAGTCGGGAAAGAGCGGAAACCTGATGCCCCACGGCAAGTTCGTCGGCACTCCATAGCAGCACCCGTTCAGCAGGCAGCCGAAACGCGCAATCCCGTACCCCAGCGCGACAGCCGGAGCAGCCATGTCGGCCAGCGTCCGGAAAGGGACCCTCTGTCGCCGCGCAAACACCAATCCCGCCAGCACGCCGCCGGCGAGCCCACCGTAGAACGAGAGCCCGGGCTCGCGCCAGACGTACAGCACGCTCGCCGGCTGGGCCGCGTAGTACCCCCAGTTCAGCGACACGTGCAGACCCCGCGCAAACACCACCCCGCCGACTAGCACCCATACCCCGAGGTCCAGAGGGAGGTCCCGCGAAAGACCAACCCGGCGCGCCTCTCGCCGGGCCAACAGAATGGCGGCCACGAAGCCCACCATCAGCAACGTGCCGTAGCTGTGAACTTCCACCGGCCCGATGCGCAACAGCGTCGGGAACACGCTCGCCTCCCCGTCAGCGCCCTCGCATCAAGCCGAGCGCCAACAGCGCAATTCCAACCGTGATCGCCACATCCGCGAGGTTGAAGACCGGCCACACGCGGAGGTCGATGAAATCCGTAACCCCGCCGGTGCGAATTCGGTCCACCAGGTTCCCACACGACCCCCCCAGCACCAGCCCCAGGGGAAGGGCATGCCCGGGCGACCTCTCCAGCCCCCGCGCGGCCGTGACGTACACCACAATCGCGACGCAGACCACGCCGCCAACCAGCATCAACACCCACCCCGAGGTGATCAGGCCGAATGCCGACCCGGTGTTGTGGACGAGCGCCAGGCGCACGTGGGCACCGATCAGATTGAAGGGCGTCTCTGGGTCCAGCGTGCTCCTGACGGCGACTTTTGCCGTCTGGTCAGCCCCAAAGGTCGCTGCCGCCACTGCCAGGAGAAGCCCGAGCGGGCGTCCCTTGGTGGCGGACGCCCCCACTGCTACCGCTCGATCCGATCCTGACAACTCAGACAAAGTGTGGCGAAAGGCAGCGCCTTCAGGCGCGCCTTCTTGATCGGTCGGGCGCAAGCGTCACACACACCGTAGGTGCCACTGTCGATCTTCGCCAGCGCGGTCATCACTTTGCGAAGCGTACTCTCCACGCTCTCGCCAATCGCCAGGTCCTTCTCCCGCTCGAAGGTCTCAGAGGCCAGGTCGGCCGGATGATCGTCATAGCCCGAAAGATCGCTCGCCCGCTCCGATTCATCGATCCGGGCGGTCCGGTGTCCGATCTCCTGGAGTTCCCTCTCCAGTCGATCACGCTCCGCCAGAAGCAGAGAGCGAAACCTCGCCAGCTCGGCCCGGTCCGTTCCTCGGCCCCCTCGCCTTGCCTTGCCGGCTGCTCGCGTCTTCCCCTTGATTCTCTTCTTCGGTCTTGCCTTGACCGCCGTCTTTGCGGCCATCTCTGTATTGTCCTTTGCCATCAAGGGCACTGTCGTCCCTTGGATTATCGACGTATGTTTATTGCACCTTGAAGACCGGCGCCAAACATCCGGGCCCCTCTATTGAGTCACATATTCCACACAACGGGCGCACAGTCTAGGATGCCCCGAATCCTCGCCCACCGACCTCTGCCGCCGCCAACACCGCTCACACTTGAGGGCCTCCGACGCGCGGCCCGCGATCCGCAGCTCCTGCTCCCCCTGAGCGGTATAGGCATCCGGAGGCGCCTCCGCCGCCGGACCCCCGTAGCTCACCCGCGAAACCCCGTTTGCAGCCGCCAGATCATCTTCGCCCAGCGCTGTCACCAGCCCCCGCCAGCGCTCCTCCGGGCAGTACAGCGTCAGCTCTGCCTGCAACGGCTGCCTAACGATCCCCTGCTGGCGGAGCTGCTCCACTGCGAAATCGCCAGCCTCGAAGTACGGGACGACGTCCCGCTCCCATCGCTCCCCGAGTGCGTCCTCCCGCCACCCCGCCGCCTCCGGCCATTCGCTCATCTGGATGGTCCCCTGCTTCCCCTCCCAGTCCGGCAGGTGCTGCCACACCTCTTCCGTCGTGTGGCTCAGGATAGGAGTCAGCATCTTCGCCAGGGTGGTCGCAAGCACCCACAGCGCGGTCTGCGCCGACCTCCGTTCCCGGCTGCTCGGCGGGAAAGTATACAGCCTGTCTTTTAGCAGGTCAAGATAGATCTGGCTTAGCTCCACCGCGCAGAATTCGTGCACCCGATAGTACACCTGGTGAAACTCAAAAGACTCGTATGCCCCCGTCAGGCGCTCCAGCAGCCGGCTCAGGCGATGCAGGATCCAGCGGTCCACCTCCTGCATCTCCTCCCGCTTCAGCCTCTCCCGCCCCGGCTCGAAATCGTACAGGTTCGCCAGCATGAACCGCAGCGTGTTCCGCAGACGCCGATATCCATCCACTACCTGACGGAAGATGTCCTCCCCCGTCGGCATATCCTCCTTGAAATCCACGTAGGACACCCACAGCCGCAGGATCTCTGCCCCATGCTCTCGCACCACGTCCTGCGGATCAATCGCGTTCCCCAGACGCTTGGACATCTTCCGGCCGTTGGCGTCGAGCACGAACCCCGTTGTCAGCACCGTCCGATAGGGCGCGCCCCCCTGCGCGATCAGGCCGTTCCACAGCGAAAGCTGGAACCAGCCCCGGTACTGATCATGCCCCTCCAGATACAGGTCCGCGGGCCAGCGCAGTTCGGGCCGGGTCTTCAACACGGCAGCGTGGCTGGAACCCGACTCGAACCACACGTCGAAGATGTCCTGCTCACGGCGGAACCGGGCCCCGCCGCACTGTGTGCACATCGTCCCCTCCGGCACCAGTTGCCCTGTCCCCGCCGCGAACCACCCATCGACCCCCTCCGCCCGCACCAGCTCGATCGCGCGGCCTATCACCTCTGTGCTCAGCAGCTCGTGCCCGCAATCTTCACAGTAAAGTGTCGGGATCTGTATCCCCCACGTGCGCTGCCGAGAGATGCACCAGTCCGGCCGCTCCTCCATCATCCCCCGAATCCGCGCCAGACCCCACGGCGGCACCCACGTCGCGTCATCCACCGCCGCCAGCGCCTGCTCCGTGAACGGCCTCAGATCGACGAACCACTGCTTCGTGGCGCGGAAGATCACCGGTGACTCGCACCGCCAGCAGTGCGGATACTGGTGCCGGTATTCCGCCATCTTCATCAGCGTCCCCCGGCGCGCCATTTCCTCCACGATCTTCGGATCGGCATCTACGTGCGACAGCCCCGCAAACTGCCCCCCCTCCTGGGTGAAGACACCTTGCGCGTCCAGCGGCTGCAGGGTCGGCAACCCGTACTTCTGCCCTGTGTCGAAGTCCTCCCGGCCGTGACCCGGCGCGGTGTGCACACATCCCGTGCCCTGCTCCAGAGTCACGTATTCGGCCAGCACCACCGGCACCTCCCGCTCCGCGAAAGGATGCCCCAACTTCCCCCCCGCCAACGCCGACCCTTGCGTCGCCGACACCACCTCATACTCTGATACCCCCAGCGCCTCCATCGTCTGCTCCAGCAATCCCCGCGCCAGCACCAGGTGCTCCTCCGGGGTGCGCACCAGCACATACTCGAGCTCCGAATGCAGCGCCACCGCCACATTCGCCGGCAGTGTCCACGGCGTAGTGGTCCACACCGCGAACGACACGGGGCCCACCGCCGGCACCCCCGCCAGCCCGCCCTCCGGCAGCGAAACCACGGGGAAGCGCACGTACACGGACAGCGACACCGCCTCCTTGTACTCCAGCTCCGCATCGGCCAGAGCCGTCTCGCACTGCGGACACCAATGCACCGGCTTCAGACCGCGATAGACGCACTTCCTCTCCACGAACTTCTGGAAAGCTCCCAGCACCGCCGCCTCATACTCGCGGTCCATAGTGAGATAGGGGCGCTCCCAGTCCCCCCGCACCCCGAGCCGCCGGAATTGCTCTCTCTGCACCCCAACGAAGCGCCGTGCCGTCTCCCCCGATCGGGCGCGCAGCTCCATAGCATCGATCGCATGCCGGTCGATCTCGAAGCTGCGGATGGCCGCGATCTCCGTCGGCAGCCCGTGGTTATCCCACCCCGGCACGTACGGCGCATCGAATCCCCGCATCGTCTTGTATTTGACGACTACGTCTTTCAGAATCTTGTTCAGCGCTTGGCCCAGGTGAATGTCCCCGTTCGAGAACGGCGGGCCGTCGTGCAGGATGTACTGCGGCCGCCCCCGCGTATGCCGCTGCACTGTCTCGTAGAGATTGATCTCCTCCCAGAACCGCTGAATCCGGGGCTCCAGCTCGCCCAGCTTTGCGCGCATCGGGAATTCGGTTTTCGGAAGGTTGAGTGTCTCTCGGTAGTCGTTCGGTTTCGCCATCACACAGCACCCTCAATCTAGCTTGTAGCTGTCTCCGTGTCCGACATGAACTCTGGGCCCTGCCCGCAGATCAGGCCAACCCGCCCGCGGCGCCGAATGGCCCGGCCTACGAATAAGGCCGGCCCCCGCCGCTCTAGAACGCATTTCATAACCCTCACTCGCCTGGCTGTCCGCTAGAGACGCTGGCATGAAATGCGCCTGCTGGAGCCTGGCGGCTTGTGCTGCTGTTTCATAACCTCAGATGGAGGTTATGAAACAGCTTCTAAGAATCTCTAACAAAACTCTGGTCCACCGCTGTCATTCTGAGCGGAGCGAAGAATCCCGCCGTTTCCGGCGTGTTTGCAGCTCTAGAGTGAAGAACTTCGAGGTTTTGTTAGAGTCTCTAAACATCATCTGCACTCGCGCGCGCCGGACCGACGGACGCGTTCCCTCGCCACGCGACGCAGTGCGATGCGAAATGCTTCAGCGCGCCGCTCTTCACGATGATCGCTTCCGGCCGCAGCACTGTCGCGTACATGTTCAGGAGAGCGATCAGATCCAGCAGCGAGCGGTAGCCTGACAGGCCGGACATATCGATATAGACCTTGGTGAACTGCTTGCCCAGCGCCACCGCGGCGCGCACATCGAACGCGTCCAGCACCTCGAACCGGACTCCCGGATGCTTCTGCCTCGCCCTCTCGATGCACTCCGCGCTGACGTCCGTCCCGATGACTTCCTTGCAGAAAGGCGCTATCTGCACTGTCGTCGTGCCCCATTCGCAGCCTATCTCCAGCACCACGTCGTCCTTCGTGACCCACCGCGAGATCGTCTCCCTGTACTCCTTCACGTTTCGCGTGGCAACGAACTTCGTCTTCAGCCTGAACTGCTTCTCGTTTGCCATATCGGACTCAAGCCAATGGCAGCGAAATGCCGCCGCTCTCTGCTCAGACGGAATACCGTCCGCGTATCCAGTTCATCCGAATGCGCACCAGGTCCTTGATCGCATCCAGTGAGTCCCTGACCCGACTGATGCGCGTTTCCGGCGAGTCGATCCACGTCACCGGCACCTCCGCGATCTTCATCCCCGATCGCTGAGCGAGGAAGAGAATCTCCATGTCGAACGCGATGCCTGTCATTAACTGCGCCCCGAACAGTCGCCGGGCGATTGCCCTCGGAAACAGTTTGAACCCACACTGCGTGTCCGCAATCCCGCGCACGGCCACCAGCCTCACCAGCACGTTGCCCGCGCGTCCCACCAGCTCCCGGTACCAGGGCTGTCGCACCGGCAGCTTCGACTCCGGCAGACCGCGAGAGGCGATTGCCACATCGCAGCCCCCCTGGAGTTCCGCCATCAGGCCTTCGACCTCTGCTATCGGTGTGGACAGATCCGCGTCCGAGAACAGTATGTGTTCGCCCCGGGCCGCCAGCATCCCCGTCCGCACTGCGGCCCCTTTACCCCGCTGCGGCTCCTCGATCACCTCCACCCCTGCCTCCCTCGCCACCTCGCTCGTCCGGTCCCGGCTCCCATTGTCCACCACCAGGATCTCCGACGAATAGCTCTGTCCCGCGAGGTACTCCTTGATCCGCGCCAGGGTCGGGACCAGACGAACCTCTTCATTGTACGCTGGAATCACCACCGAAAGGAAAGGCCTCGCCTGCTCTCCGCTCATGGCTTACGTCCGTCTCCGCGCGCACTCCCCGCCAGCCGCGCCCGCGCCTCGTCCACACTCAACCCAGCCACTGCAACCCGCTTCGAGCGGCTTCTCTCGCCTCGCACAATCCGCACCGCCGACTTCGCCACTCCCAGAGCCTTAGCCAGCACCGCCACACACTCCCGGTTCGCCGCCCCCTCCGCCGCCGGAGCGTGTACCGACACCACCATGCCTCCGTCGGCCCCAATGCCCACTCCGGAACGCGCCGAGCGGGGCCGTACCCTTATCGAAATCAGCGCTTCTCCCTCTCTCCCCACTGCCCATTCACCCGAAGAGCGCTAGCAAGATGGCTAGGTTGAAGCCATTGAACGCACCGTGGGCGGCCCATGGTGCTACCAACGAGCCCGAGCGCTCATAGAGATAGGCGAAGACCAGGCCGAGCACGAGGTAGGGAATCAGCCCGGCCCAGCTCATATGAATGACGGCGAATATCGCGGCACTCGCCAGGGCGGCCGCGGCGAACGACCAGTTCCGACGGAGCGCCCGGTAGATCACCCCCCGAAACAGAGTCTCCTCCAGGAACGGCACCACCACACAAGCCGCCACGATTAGCATCACCCTCATCCCCCACCCCGATTCCACCACGAAGAAGGGAACCAACGGGTGCTCCTCCGGCAGCTTCCCGGGAAGCACCTGCTGACGGACCTCTAGCTCCTGAAGCACCTGATAGAGTCCGAAGAGTGGGACCGCCGCGATCCCCGCCGCGGACACGCCGATCGCCGCCTGTCGCCACCAGCCCCGCAGCCGCCAGCCGAAGCTGGCCCCTCTCGGAGACACAGCCCATACCCACGCCACTGCCGCCACACCACCTGCGACCGCAGCCCCCAACTGATACACCGCCTCCCGCCTCCCCGCCCCAGCAGACACCCTTTCGAGCACGATAACCGCCAGCAGCGAGACGAACACCCACACGACCAGCGCTTCCACCCCTTCCCTTATCCCCCACGCCGCCGCCGGAGAGTCCTCCCCCGTCCGCGGCTCCGCCGACCGCCGGAACAACCGCACGATCCCAAAGATGAGCCCGATCGCTCCCGCCAGCACGATCACCCCGCACACGGCGAGCGCAGCCCACAAGCGCTTCACCAAGGTGAGCCCGAGCGCGTGCGCCCCGCTCCATTCCTGATCGGCCAGCTCTTTCTCCCCCATGCGTCCGAAGGCTTCTGCCAGCACCATCCGCCCAGGAACCGTGCCCCGCAGGTGATCGGCCGCCATCTCCACATAATGGCGCCGCGGCGGGTCGGAGCCGATGACAGCCACAGTAGCGACCAGCGCGTTGCGTTCAGCCGCTCTCCCCTCTCTGTTCGCAGCCGAAGACAGCAGGCTCAGCGCCTCCCCCCTCTCTCCCAATGCCGAGAGTGCCAACGCAAGGGAGAGCGCCGTGTCGGTGTCGGAGGGATCGGCCTCCGCGCTCAGATAGTAGTAGCTCGTGCTCCGCTCCAGGAACTGGCGGCCCAGCCCTTCCTGCAGGCCCCCCGCCTGCGCCAGCAGCCCCCCCGCGTGCGCCAGATAGAATAGCCGGACACAAGTGTCGCCGCCCCGCCGATACAGCTCGGCCCTCTGCCGCTCATGGACTCCCACCGGGGCCGGCAACAGCCCGAAGGCGAGCCCGAGCAGAATCATCGCTCCCAGCACCACGAACGCAGTCGTGCGCGCGCCCGTATATCGACCGGACTCAGTCGCGCCTGTCACAGTGATCCCGTTCCCGTCACAGCAGAACCACGATCCTCCGCAGGATAGAGAGCAGAATCAGGGCGATCATGGGAGAGAAATCGAGCCCCCCGGCGCTCGCCGGGATCGCCCTCCGGATCGGCCTCAACATCAGATCTGCTGTTTCCTCGATCAACCGCACCAGGGGATGGCCATAGGGCACCCGTACCCTTGCCACCCGCAGCCACGAGATGATGATGCTCCCCAGAATCGCCGCCATCATCGCCATGATGGCATAGTGAATCAGAACCTGCAGCATGCCCATCCGTCAGCTACCTCCAGACAGCTCCTTGGATCGCTGTGCCGCCGCCCGCACCGCCGACGCCACCCCGCCGCGGAAGCCGGCCCGTTCCAGTTCCGCCAGCCCCGCAATCGTCGTGCCGCCCGGCGAGGCCACCGCCTCCTTGAGCGCCCCCGGATGCTGCCCCGTCTCCCGCACCATTCGCGCCGATCCCTCCACCGTCTGAACCGCCAGCCGGTGCGCCAGATCTCGCGGCAGCCCGGCGGCTTCGCCCCCCTCGGCCAGCGCCTCAATCATCACGAACACGAACGCAGGACCGCTCCCCGAGAGCCCCGTCACTGCATCCATCATACCCTCTTCTACCTCCACCACATCCCCCAGCGCGCCCAGCAGCTTCGTCAGCCCCCCCACTTGTCCCTCGTCTACTCCCGGCGCCGACACCGCGATCATCCCGGCCCCCACCAGAGCCGGTGTATTCGGCATCACCCGCACCAGCGCCGGCTTCGCCCCCCCCACCGATTCCCGCATCCGCGACAGTGTCACCCCCGCCGCGATAGACACCAGCGTCTGCCCCTCCGACAGCGCAGCGGCAATCTCCTCAATCACTAACCCGACGATCCCCGGCTTCACGGCGAGCACCACGTAGTCGCTCTCTTCCGCGACCTCGCAGTTGGCCTCCACTTGCTTCGCCCCCAACTCCTCGGCCAGCGCCTTCGCTCGTGCCCCCTCTGCATCCGCCACCACGATCTTCTCCGGCGCCAGCGCTCCCGCTCGAACGATGCCGCGAACCAGCGCTCCCCCCATCTGCCCCACGCCGATCACGCCAACAGTGAATGTCTTGCCCATCGCGGCACTCCCTTGCCCATCGCGGGCCTCCCATAGGCCAACAACCCGCTTGCGGCGGGCTGTTGACACTTCCCCGGCCTCCCGTTCGCCCCAGGAGGCCGCTCTTCTCCGCGTTGCCACATGCCGCCTCTGCTGCCCTCAGCAGCAGAGGCCGAACCCTCAGATCAGATCTCTTGCCAGAACTCAGGGCTGGCCGAACCGGCCGAACTGGCCGAGCCGGCCGAGCTCGCCGCCGCCTCCTCCTCCGCCATGATCCCGATGTTGTGAGGTGTAACCAAGTACACCCCGTCTCCGGCCTGCTCCAACTGGCCGCCCAGTGCGTATGTCGCGCCGGCCAGGAAATCGAACACGCGCAGCGCGTGGTCCGGCTGCACCTCCCTCAGATTCACAACCACCGCGCGCCGGCCCCGCAGACAGTCCACGCAGATCCTTGCCTCATCCTGATCCCGCGGGCGCCGAATGAAGATCTCGCCCGCCCGCGAATTCAGGCGAATCAACCTCCCCCGCCGACGCGGCGCAGCCGAAAACTCCTCCTCCTCCTCGCCCGGCGGCACTGCACTGAAATCTTCCTCCGCAAACAACCACGACCTCACCCTGTCGAGCAGACCAAACATACGATAGCCCTCCCATCGATCTGTGCTGTGACTTGTTGCTGCGACCCAGCTGCGATTATCGAATCCGTGCGCTGGTGCTATCTCGGCCGGGGTCCGAAAATCCCGGTTCCGACCCGAACCAGATTTGCCCCCTCCTCAATTGCTGCCTCGAAATCGTGGCTCATTCCCATCGACAGCCACTTGATCTCCACGCCGGTCCGGTCCTCCAGCCGCCTCGCCAGATCGGCGAGCAGGCGAAACTCCGGCCTCGCCCGCTCTGGGTCAGGGTCCCATGCCCCGATCGTCATCAGACCTTCCACCCGAACGCCCCCAACGGCATTCACCGCTTCCAGCAGCCCCTCCACCTCCTCCGGCCTCGCTCCGAACTTGCTCTCCTCCCCCGAAGTGTTGACCTGCAGCAGCACCTCCATCGTGCGGCCCTCAGCCTCTGTCCGTCTCCCGATCGCCTCCGCGATCCGGACCCGGTCCACCGTCTGTATCATGTCGAAGATCGCTGCCGCGCTCCCTGCCTTATTCCGCTGCAGGTGTCCAACAAAGTGCCACCTCGCCCCTTCTCCCACCTCCCTCCGCTTCGCCGCCGCCTCCTGCACGTAGTTCTCCCCTAGCTCCGTCACCCCCGCGGCAAGCGCCTCCCGCACTCGTTCCCCCCCCACAAGCTTCGAAACGGCGACCAGCCTTATCTCCTCCGGCCGCCGCCCCGCCCGCTCCGCAGCCCGCGCCATCCGCTCCCGAACCCGGGCCACGTTTCCGGCGACATCGATCGGTTCTACTGACTTCGACATCGCCGGATCACCTCCAGATATCGCACTAGGCTTTGAAATATACCACATCCCGCGAAGCCCTCCCCATGAAGACCCGCGACCCCCCTTCAGTCTCCCGGCGCGCGGCAGGAAGCTTCCCCCCTCCCGACGAAGCCATCCCTGTGAACGCCTGAGAGAATGACGGCCCGGCACCACCGGCCGACCAGGAGGGAATCACGTGGAACGCGCTCAAGCCGAGCTATTCGCTCTGCATATGCTGACTTTTCTCAGGAAGCAGTGGCCTGCCCTGGAGGTTACCTCCCTGGAGGTCGGCCGGGACGACAAGGACGACGTCCTCTGGTGTAAGATCTACCGATCCGAGGACGAACCCACCCGCGGCGGCGGCTATCTCTTCACCGTCGCCTACCTCGACCGCACCCTCTCCCAGCAGAGCGAGTAGCCCCCGCCTGGCGGCTGTCGCCGCCCACCGCCGGCTCCGCCAATAGGTCATACGGCTCCGCCTCCACCACCACCGCGCGGATGAACTGGCCTGGCCGAAGGTCGAGCGACCCGGCTCTGACCTTCACCGTCCCATCTATCTCCGGCGCGTCCCGGAAGCTCCGCCCCACCCATTCCCCCTGCGAATCGCCCCCCGCCTCGATCAGCACCTCCATCTCCTGCCCCACCCACCGTTGATTGCGGCCCAGCGAAATGCTTTGCTGCAGCATCATCAGCTCGTGATAGCGCTCTTGCGCCACCTCCCGCGCCACCTGTCCCTCCATCTCGGCCGCCGGCGTCCCCCGCTCCCGCGAGAAGCAGAAGACCCCCGCCCGGTCCAACTGCGCCGCCTCCACGAACTCGAGCAGCCGCCGGAACTCCCCCGGCCGCTCGCCTGGAAACCCGACCAGAAAGCTGCTCCGAATGGCAACATCGGGCATTGCCTCCCGCAGCCGGCCGATCAACCGCAGGTAGCTCTCGCCGTCCCCAGGACGTCCCATCCGCCGCAGCACCCCCCGATCCGCGTGCTGAAACGGCACGTCGATGTACTCACAGATCTTCGGCTCCCCGGCCATTACCTCGATCAACCGCCGTGTCACTCGGCCCGGAAACGCGTACAGCAGCCGCACCCACCGCAGACCCTCGAGGCCCGCGACTTCCGACAGCACATCGGCGATATCCCCCTCCGCCCGGTCGCGACCGTAAGCTGTCGTGTCCTGGGCGACCAAGTTGATCTCCCGTACTCCCCCCGCCGCCAGCCCGCCCGCCTCCCGCACTATCGAGCCCAGATGCCGGCTTCGGTAGCGCCCTCGCAGTCGTGGGATGACACAGAACCGACAGCGGTGACTGCACCCCTCTGCAATCTTCACATACGCCGTCCATGGCGCGGTCGCCAACACCCGCGGCGTTCCATCATCGTAGAGGTAAGAAGATGGCGTGGCTTCCGGCGCTTTCGCACCCCTCCCCTCCAGCGCCCCTGCCACTACGGAAACCACCCGCGGCACGTCTCCCGGCCCCATGAAAGCATCTATCTCGGGAAACCGCTCCCCCAATCGACCCGACTCCATCTGCGGCCAACACCCCGCGCACACCAGCGCCCCCATCTCGTGCGACCGCCGCCACTGCACCGCTTCCCCCAGCGCCTCCGCCCCCTCCTCCCGCGCCGCCTCGATGAAACAGCAGGTGTTGACCAGCAGCACGTCGGCCTGCTCGGCATCGGACACCAGAGAGAACCCCGACTCCCGCAGCAGCCCCAGCATCACCTCGGTGTCCACCAGGTTCTTCGGACACCCCAGAGAAACGGCCGCCACCCTGGCCGGCGCCCTTCCCCCGCGGGACCCAGTACCGCGCCCCCGGCGTCTACCCCCCGATTCGCGCCCGCGGGATCCCGCCTTCCGGCGGCCGGGGCGAGGCATCAGCCCAGCCCAAGCGCCGCGTCCAGCTTCGCCAGCTCCAGATTCGCCTCGAAGTGCTCCACCGCGCGCGCGATCTTCCTCGGCTCTCGCACCCGCAGCTTCCCCAGCATCTCCTCTATCGTCGTCACCGTCCGCAGCGTGTCATGGCTCACCAGCAGCACCGGCACCCCCAGCTCCGCCGCCCGCGCCAGCACGGTGTGGCGGGGCCGCAGGTCCCCTGTGAGGATCAGGCACTTGGTGGGCGTCTCCAGGGCGGCAAGCTGAATGTCGCTCCGGTCCCCGCCCGTGATCACGCACTTCCGGGGCGTTCGACGGAAGTATCGAAGCGCGCCCTCCACCCCCATCGCCCCCACCACGAAGTTCTCCACCAACTCCTCCGCCGCTTCCTCCCCGCTCAGCAGCTCCCCGCCCGTGGCCTCCGCCAGCTCCCTCACGCTCACCGAGTGCAGCACCGGATCCGAGGCAACCAGCCCCAACACCGGCATCCCCATCCCCTCCAGATAAGGCACGACCTCGTCCCGGATCCGGTCCTTCACGCGCGCCGGCACCAGATTCAAGATCACACCCACCAGCCTTTCCCCAACCACCCGATGACATGCCATGATGCTGTCCACATCGAGAAACGACTCACACCGGCACACTAACAGCACCTTCGCATCGAGCATTTCCACCACGGTCGCCCCCTCCAGGCCCACCATACTCCCCCGACTCAACAGCGACCCGGTCCCCCCAACCAGGATCACATCCGTCCCGGCCGCACTTGCGGCGAAGGCCTCCTTCACCTTGCCCCGCGCCTCCTCTGCCTCCATGTGACAGGGACAGGTGTCCTCGTTCAGCAGAATCGGACACAAGTGCGAGGGAGAGACGTCCAGCTTCAACTGCTCGGCGACGAACCGGCTATCTTCGTCCGTCACCTCCTCTCCCATCGTCACTGGCAGCAGCCCCAGCGGCTTCGTGTATCCGACCCGCAGGCCCTGTCTCTGCCACCGCGTGCCCAGGGCCAGACAGGTCAGGGTCTTCCCCGAATACGGCTCACTTGAGGCAACATAGAGTGTTACCATCGGCATCCTCCCGAGCCTACTCCTCCGCGATTGTGATCCGCGCATCCACCGCGACCACACCTCTCCCTGGATCCAGAGCTTTCAGCGGATTGATGTCCATCTCCACGATCTCCGGAAACTCCGTCACCATCTGGGACACGATCAGCAGACATTCCGCTATTGCATCTATGTCACAGGGACCCTCGCCCCGCGCTCCCCGCAGCAGCGGCGCCGATTTGATCTCCTCCAGCATCCGGCGCGCGTGCCGCTCCCCAAACGGAGCTACTCGGAAGCTCACGTCCTCCAGCACCTCAACGTAGATCCCCCCCAGGCCGAACATCACCAGCGGCCCGAACTGCGGATCGCGCGTGCTCCCGATTATTACCTCTCGCCCTCCCCGTATCATCTGCTGCACCGCAACCCCTCGCAGCACGGCGTTCGGCGCATACCTCCGCACCCGCAGCATCATCAGCTCGTACGCGTCCACAGCCCCCTGGCGATCGCCAATCCCAAGCCGGACTCCCCCGATATCTGTTTTGTGAAGAATGTCGGAGGAGATGATCTTCATCACCACCGGAAACCCGATCTCCTCCGCCTGCTGCTCCGCCTCCTCCGCGCTCTCCGCCACCCGGCTCTCCGGCACCGCGATCCCATACCCGCGCAGCACTTCCCGCGCCTCCACCTCCCCCAGATTCACCCTGCCCTCGCTCCGCGCACGCTCGAAAACTGCCCGCACCGCACCCGCGTCCGCCTCGAAGCGCCTCACCTCATCCGGCGGCTCCTCCAGCCACTCCCGATACCGCACCATCGCCGACAGCGCCTGCACTGCGCGCTCCGGGAACGGATAATTCGGCACCTGATGACTATTCAGGATATCGATTGCTGCCCCTACAGCATCCCCACCCATGAAGCAGGAGAGAACGGGCTTCTCCGATGCGCTCGCCGCCCGCGCCAAACCCTCCGCCGTCTCCTTCGGCTCGGTCATCGCCTGTGGCGTCACCACCGCTACCACCGCATCCACGTTCTCGTCTTCCAGCAGCGTCTCCGCGCTGAAGGTGTACCGCTCCGCCTCCGCGTCCCCCAACACATCCAGCGGGTTATAGAAGCTCGCCGCCTCCGGCAGCCGCGTGCGCAGCCTCTCCACCGTGCTGGACGTCAGACTCGCCAGCTCCAGCCCTCCGTGCTCCACCGCATCCGTCGCCATGATCCCAGGCCCGCCCGCGTTCGTCACGATTCCAACCCGGCCTCCTTGCGGTGGTCCCTGGTACGCGAACGCAATCGCCAGGTCGAACAGCTCCTCCATCGAGCGCGCCCGTACCACGCCGGTCTGAAGAAATGCCGCCTCGTACGCCTGCTCCGACCCCGCCAGGCTCCCCGTGTGCGATGACACCGCGCGCGCCCCCGCCTGCGTGCCCCCCGACTTCATCACGATCACCGGCTTCTTCGCGCACACCCGCCGCGTCACTCTCATGAACTCCGGCCCGTCCGGCAGACCCTCCACATAGGCCACGATCACTTCCGTCTCGGGGTCATCCTCCCATGCCCGCAGCAGGTCCACCGCCCCAACGTCCACCCCGTTGCCGAAGCTCACAAACTTGCTGTATCCGATCCCCTGCTGGATCGACCAGTCTATGATCGCCGTCGCCAGCGCCCCCGACTGCGACATGAGGGACACGTTCCCGCGCTTCGGCATCCCGGCCGCGAACGTCGTATTGAGACCCGTGCTCGTCACCATCACCCCAAGACAGTTCGGCCCTACCACCCGAATGCCGAACTGCTTCGCCACCCCTGCCAGCTCCCGTTCCCGCGCCAGCCCCTCCGCGCCCGCCTCCTTGAACCCGGCCGAGATCACCACCACCGCCTCCACTCCCTTCCGCCCACACTCCTCCACCACCGATACCACAGCCGCCGCGGGAACCACCACTACCGCCAGGTCGATCCCCCCCTCCACCTCCAACACGCTCCGATAACACTTGACTCCGAGGATCTCCGACGCCCGCGGATTGACCGGGTAGATTGCCCCCTCGTACCCAGACGAGAGCATGTTGCGAAGGATGTCGTTCCCCACCTTGCCCGGCCGCGTAGAGGCGCCGATGATGGCCACCGAGCTTGGGGTGAAGAACTTCTCGAGCTTATGCTGCTCGGCCATCTCTGGACCCTAAGCCCACTTCTCGAGCTGTCCTTCTCGGTGAGCCTGGATGAACCCCATGCACATATCATCCAGCCCCAGCAGCGTCTCTCCCGCGCACACCGTCGCCATCAGCCCCCCGTCCAATGGGTCCAGAATGGCGGCATCCAGGCCCCTCGCCATCGCCATTGCCAGGAACGTTCGATTCAGCAGGCGCCGCGCCGGCATCTGAAACGAGATGTTGCTCAGCCCGCAGATCACATGCGCCCCCGGCACCGCCTCGCGAATCCCCGCCACCGCCTCCAGAAAAGCTGTCCCCTGCTCGTTCTCCACCCCCACCGCGCGCGCCAGCGGATCGAAAAACAGATCCCCCCGTGCTATCCCGTGCTGCTCCGCGGCCTCCGCCAGTCTCCCCGCAATCGCCACCCGCTCCGCCGCCGTCTTCGGCAGACCGGAATCGTCCAGCGTCAGCGCCACCACCTGTGCCCCGTGTTGCTGCACCAGCTCCAGCACTGCCCCCAGACGCTCCTCCTCCCCCGTGACCGAGTTCACCAGCGCCCTCCCCCGATGAGCCTCCAGGCCCGTTCGCAGCGCCGCCAGGCTCGGCGAATCGATGCACACGGGCTTGTCCACCGCCGCCTGCACCGTCGCCACCAGCCAGGCCATGTCCTCCGCCTCTCGTGCCGGGTCGGTCCCCGCGTTCGCGTCCACGAAGTCCGCCCCCGCCGCCACCTGCAGCCTGGCCTCCTCCCCGATGACATCCGCATCGCCAGCTATGATCGCCTCCCGCACTCGCCCGGTATTTCCGTTGATCCGCTCTCCGACAATGATCACATCATCTCTCCAGTCGATCTATCGACTCCACTCACCGCGCGACGCGCGCCGCGTAGGTCTCCTCAAGTCCCTTGACTAGCAGTGTCAGCGCCTCGTTCATCGGCGTAGGCACCCCCACCGCCTTCCCCTCCCGCACCACCGCCCCGTTGATCGCATCCACCTCCGTCCGCCGCTTGCGGTACACGTCCTGCAGCATCGAGTTGACGTTATCCGCCGTGCGCTGACAGATCTCCTGAGCGTACGCGCCCAAGTCCTGCTGCCCCAGATGTACCCCCTTCGCCTTCGCCACCGCCGCCGCCTCGCCGACCGCCTCCACCAGCACCCCCCGCAGGCTCCTCGACTCCAGAATGCCCCCATTGTGCACCTGCGCCAGCGTCGCCACTGCGTTCACCCCCGCGTTCACGATCAGCTTCCGCCATACCTCTCCCCCCAGATCCGTCGTCAGCTTCACCTGCATCCCGGCGGCCCCGAATGCTCCCGCAATCTCCGTCAGGCGCTCGGTCAGCTCCCCGCTCGGCTCCCCTATCACGGTCGCTCCGTGACCCGCATGATGCACCTGTCCCGGCGCCACCAGCGTCGCCGCCTGCGAAGTGACACCCCCGATCACCCTATCCTCCCCCAGCACCTCCTGCAGCGCCTCCATGTTCCCCAGACCGTTCTGCACCGTCATCACCGTCGTCTCCGTCCCCACCAGCGGCTCCGCCGCCCGCGCCGCCTCCGCCGTAGCGTACGACTTGACCGCCACCATCACCACCCGCGCCTCCCCTGCCTCCCTGGGAGACGCCGTCGCCTTCACCCGCGCATTGAACTCGTCCGTCACCCCCGAAACCCACACCCCCCGCCGAGCCAGCGTCCGCGCCCGCTTCGCCTGGTGGTCGATCAGCCAGACCTCGTGTCCATCCCGGCTCAGCAGCCCCGCAAACAAGCATCCAATGGCCCCTGGGCCAACGATCGCTATCTTCATCGCCTCTCCAGAGTCACCCCGTAGGAGCGACATTCTTGTCGCGATCCCCGGTCTTTGAACGAGTCGGCACAAGAATGTGCCTCCTACGGGCCGCGGCTGCCGCCATTGCCCGGCCGCCGCTCCGCCCGAGTGCTCGCGCCTATCGCTGCTTCTCCCATTTCTCCAGCTCGGCCAGCTCCCCGTACGTCCCGCCATCCTCGATCTCTTGCCGAACGCGATTCTCACGTTCGTACCACTCCAGCCCCCGGTTGGCCCACTCCGCCGCCTGATCGCGGGGAATCCGAACTACCCCATCATCGTCTCCCAGAATCCAATCTCCCGGCTCCACCAGCTCGCCGGACACCGTGATGGATACCCCGATCTCCCCCAGACCCCGGGGCTCCCCAGCATTCGGACAGACCACCCGCGAGAAGGCCGGAAACTCCAGCTTCTTTATGTCCCCACTGTCCCGCAGCGCCCCGTCGATCACCACCCCGGCCACTCCCCGGTTCATCGAGCTGCGAGATGCCATCTCCCCCCATACCGCCGGCCCCACTCCCCCTGCCTCCACTACAATCACATCTCCCGACCTTGCCTGATCTATCGCCTCCACCGGCTTGGCGTAATCCCCGGGCGCAGTGCGCACCGTGAACGCAGGCCCCACTACTTTCAAGCCCGGCCCCACCGGCCGCAGCCCCGCCAGCACCCCCCGCCGGTGCATCGCATCGGACAGGTTAGCGGCCGAGATCTGCATCAGAGTCTGCCGAATCTCCTCGCCGGAGGTCCGCTTGTACAGCGTGGTCGGAATGCGCGCTCCCTCCGTGATCGCCCGCTTCAGCTCCGCCGTCGCCTTCCTCGCGTCCGGCGCCTTCGCGATCGCTCCTCCCACGATCACCACCGAGGCCCCTGCCTCCACCGCCTCTGCCGCGTTCTCGGAGTGAATCCCACCCGCCACACACACTTCCACCTCCACCGCCTCCGCAATCGCCTGCAGCAGGCCGAACGGATCGGCCGCCCGCATCTGCATATCGATCGCGGTATGCACCCCCACATAGTCAACCCCCAGCTTCGCCACCTCTTTCGCCCTCGCCACCGGATCGGCCGCCCCCAGCAGATCGGCCACTATCCGCGCCCCATACTCCCGGCCCGCCTCCACGCACTCCGCAATCGTCGCATCAGAGGCCGCCGCCAGCACGTGCACCACCCTCGCACCGGCCTTCGCCGCTGACTCCACCTCCATCCGCCCCGCATCCATCACCTTCATGTCCGCCGCGATCGTCAGCTTCGGAAACTCCGCCCGCAGCCGCCGCACCGCCTCCAGCCCAACGCTCTTGATCAGCGGCGTCCCCGCCTCCAGAACGTCGGCCCCCCCCGCCGCCGCCTCCTCCGCCACCTTCAGCGCGCGGTCCAGCTCCACGAAGTCCAACGCCACCTGCAGTCGTGCTCGTTCCTCTCGCTCGCTCATCTCAACCTCTCACATCCGTTCGCAGCCATTATCCCCGCGCCCGCCCCACCGCGCTCCGAACGCCGTTTGTCTCGGCTATCGGGTGCACCCGCCGATGGTGGAAATCCGTGCTCTGCTCGAACGCATAGGCCGCCCGAAGCAGCGTCTCCTCCCCAAGCGGCTTCCCCACCAGTTGCAGCCCGATTGGCAGCCCTCCATCTGAGAACCCACACGGGATCGACATGCCCGGCAGCCCTCCCATGTTCACCGGTATCGTGCACACGTCCGACAGGTACATCGATATCGGGTCCTCCGTCTTCTCCCCCAGCCGAAATGCCACCGTTGGGCTCGTCGGGCCCACCAGCACGTCGTACTGCTCGAACGCCTCGTCGAAATCCCTCCGGATCAGGCTTCGCACCTGGCTCGCCTTCACATAGTAGGCGTCATAGTACCCCGCACTCAGCGCGTACGTCCCCAACATTATCCTCCGCTTCACCTCCGCGCCGAACCCCTCGTCCCGTGTTCTCCGATACATCTCCACAATGTCGTCCCCGCTCTCCGCCGGAGTCCGGTATCCGTACTGCACGCCGTCGTAGCGCGCCAGGTTCGAGCTCGCCTCCGCCGGCGCGATGATATAATACACCGGGATCGAGTAGTTCAGGTGTGGCAGCGAAACCTCCCCACATTCTGCCCCCAGTTCCTCGAAACGCGCCGCCGCCGCGCCTATCGCCTCCCCCACCTCACTGTCTACCCCCACCCCCTGGTACCCCATTAGCTCCTTCACCAGCCCCACCCGCAGGCCCTTCACCCCCCCTTCCAGCCCCTCCGTGTAGTCGGGAACCGGCGCCTCTATCGAAGTCGAGTCCCTCCCGTCGTGCCCCGCCAGCACGTTCATCATCAGCGCGCAGTCCCGCACATCCTTCGTGATCGGCCCCACCTGGTCCAAGGAGCTCGCGAACGCAACCACCCCGTACCGCGACACCCGCCCGTACGTCGGCTTCAGCCCCACTACCCCACAGAAGCTCGCCGGCTGCCGGATCGAGCCCCCAGTGTCGGTTCCCATCGCAACCATCGCTGTCCCCGCCGCCACCGCGGCCGCCGATCCCCCGCTCGACCCCCCCGGCACTCGCTCCAGATCCCACGGATTCCGCGTCACCTGGAATGCTGAGTTCTCCGTGGAAGACCCCATCGCGAACTCGTCCATGTTCGTCTTCCCCACCAACACCAGGCCGTGCTCGCGGCATCGCTCGACCACATGGGCATCGTACGGAGGCACGAATCCCTTGAGGATCCGCGACCCGCAGGTCGTCTCGATCCCCTTCGTGCAGAAGATGTCCTTCAGCGCCAACGGAATGCCCGCCAGCGCCCCCAACTCCTCCCCCCGCGCTCGCCGCTCGTCCACCGACTCCGCCTGCTCCTCGGCCACCTCGCGGCTCAGCAGCAGATAGCACCCTACCTCCCCCTCTGCCTCCTCGATCCGCGCATAGGTGGCCGCCAGCGCCTCCCGCGCCGACATCTCCTTCTTCGCCAGCCGCCGCGACAGCTCGTGCGCCGTCAGCTCGTTCGCAGCCGTCATTCGATCACCCTTGGCACTTGGAAGCAGCCCCGCGCCTCCTCCGGCGCGTTCGCCAGCGCCTCCTCCGCAGAGAGCGACTTCCCGGGCTCGTCCTCCCTGAATACGTTCGACATCTCCACCGCGTGCGACATCGCCGCCGCCCCGGAGGTGTCTACCTGCTGGAGCTGTTCGAAGTGCTCCAGAATGGAATTCAACTGCGTGGTGAACCGCGACCGCTCCTCCCCGCTCAGCCGCAGCCGCCCCAGCAGCGCAACGTGCTCCACCTCTTCCGGTGTCAGTCGCATAGTCCGCTCCTCAGCCCTGTCCCTCCGCCGGCTCGACCGTCACCCGCGCCCACCCAAACAGACCCTGTATCACCAGCGTGCCGGTCTCGGGGTCCGGCATCATCTCCTGCTCCCAAATCACCCGCTCCCTCGCCCCCTCCGTCACCACCACTCGATGTATCGACCCCCTCGCAATTCCATAGCTCCCATCTGCCACCTCGATCGCCACCGCCGTCCGCGTGCCCCCGCTCACCGCAATCCCGCCTCTCTCGGCTCTCGCCTGCGCGCCCGTCCCGTGAACCATCAGCTCGATGCGGTCGGCATCGTACGCCACCACACTCACCGTCGCCACCTGTCCCGCTTCCACCGGCCTCACGTAGATTGGCACCGGCTCCGCCACCGCCACCAGCGCCCCGGGGAACAACAGCTCCACCCAGTCGCCCTCCCCCGGGGTCCCCAGCCGCATCCCGCCCGCTGGAACTGCATACACCTGGTTCCCCCCGCCATACACCGCCACCGAGGCCGCCGCGCCGTACGGCGAAGCCAGACCCACCGACCAACCTCGGTACATCCCTGCCGACACCCCGGGCCACACCCCCTGTGGCTCCAGCACTTCCAAGTTAGCCCCTTGCCTGAGAACCCGCGCGTGCAGCTCCACGAAGTACGGATTGGACGCCTCCAAATCCTGGTACAGGAACATCGGCAGATACACCGCGTACCCGCGCCCGAGCGCGTTCACCTGCACCCGGGGGGCATCGTCGGCCAGGAATCCCATCCCCAGATACTCCGCCACCTGCGGCCGTCCCAACACTTGGTCCACTATCGCCGATAGCCTCCCCAGGTCTTCATTGTAGGCCAGACCGCTCGCCTGTGGCGCCTCTGTCAGCGGTGTGCCGAAACCACCCGCCTCCCCCATCTGCAGCTCTCCCCCCGTGGGGGCCGACCATGCCTCCGCCACCGCCAGGTCCGAGCGCATCCCAAACGTCTCTCTCATCGTAACCGGCAGCGAGGTCACCACTCCTGCCCCCTGGTACATCCCAATCCCCGCATCCGCCATCAGCGTCCCCCCGCCCATCACGTAGTTGTGCAGCGCCTGCTGTGCCTCCAGCGGCAGATACATCGCCATCGGCGCGATGATCACCCCGTACTGACTCAGGCTCACCTCCGTTACCGAGTCCAGAGACAGCACATCGAACTGCCCGTAGCGGCTGCCGTTCCGGCCGATCGCAAACAGCGCGCTCGGCTCCTTCGGAGCAAAGCCATCCAGGTATCCGTAGAGACCCCGCCCGTCGCGCATCGTCCCACCTGCCAGCGGCTCATAGATGATCGCCGCCCGCGGCATCGGCTCCGCCGGAAACGCCGCCACTTCCCCCAGCCCGTCGGCGATCCCTTCCACCGTCCCCCGCAGCGCCTCCGAATCGCGCACCGCCCCCCAGCTCGAGAACGCAATGCCCCCAGCCCCGTGCTGCAGCGCCATCGCCGCCCACGCCGTCACGTCCCCCGCACGCGTCTCCGGCCCCACCTCCAACGTCTGAACTACCGCAAACCGGTTCGCCCTGCGCCCGATGTCCACCGCGTGTACATTGTGCGTCTGCCGGTCGAACTCCGCCAGGGACGGATATGTGTTCAGCACCAGCCCATCGAAGTCCATCCCCACACTGATGATCGAGCGATAGTCCGTCAGTGCTGACGCAAATACCAGCCGTCCGGGGTCGGCCTCGCGCAGCGCCTCCGCCCACAGCGCGAGGGTGTCGGCATAGCACGCCCCCCGGTAGTACCCAAAGTCAACGCTCGCACGCCCCAGACCCCCGGGCCTCGTCGTATCTATGTCCCATACCGCCGCCGCCCTGATCTCCTCCCAACCACCGAACCCCGTCCCCCACGATGCGTTCACCCCCGCCACCGAGCCGTACCAGTCCTGCAGATAGGCGATGAACCCGGCGTCACCCCACACTACCCGATTCGGCGCCACTGCCTCCACCGACCAGGCGACCAGCCTCACATGCTCCCCGAGAGTCTCTGCCGCCCTCTTCACGAAGGCCGACACTGCTGCCGCATACTCGCCAGACAATGGATCGATCGCCAGCTCGTTCCCCTCCGCATCCACCAGCGCCCTCGGCGCCAGGCCCCCCACTACCATCAGCCCCCTCGCCTCCGCTGCCGATGCCAGCAAAGAGGCGTTCGCGAGCTCTTCCTCGGAACTCCCCCGAATCAACACATACGCGGTGTTCATCCCCAGCGCCGCGTACTGCTCCAGGTCGGCCGCTTCCTCCAGCTCCCTCGCCCACAACAGCACCGTCGGTTTCCCATCCACCCGGACGAAGTTGGCATCTCTGCGAGCCACCACGCGCCGCACGCTCGCCGGCGCCCCGGCCGTCTCCCCCTGTGCCCACCCGCCTGTCCCTGCCAGCAGCACCGCCATAGCAGCCCAAGCCGCCCCCGTCGCTCTCCGAGCCAACCCTCTGCGCGTCATCAGCGCTCTCATCATCTCTTTCCCCCTAGCTCCGATTCTCCGTCCCGCGATCGCCAAGTCCTGACCCGTCCACGCCGTCCTCATAGCTGCTGCCAGCAAAGCTTCGGCGAGGGACCCCACGTCCCTCGCCGCCCTCTGGCCCGACCCCGGACAACGCTCCGCGACTCCAGCCCCCCTGCCCCCTCTTCCTAGAAGCTGTTTCATAACCTCCATCTGAGGTTGTGAAACAGCAGCACAAGCCGCGAGGCTCCAGCAGGCACATTTCATGCCAGCGTCTCTAGCGGATAGCCAGGCGAGTGAGGGTTATGAAATGCGCTCTACGTCAGCGCGCTCTCCGTCTCCGGATCGAACAAGTGAGTCTTCGTCATGTCGAACGAGACCTCGAGCGCCTCCCCGTCCTCCGCCTTCGTATCCGCATCCAGATGCGCGGTCAGCTCGTGCTTCCCCGCCATCAAGTTCGCGTACACCGTAGACCCCATCGGTTCCGTCACATCCACCGTAACCGTCGCGCTGTTATCCTCCGAAGTCGGAATTGGAGGTCCCAAGCTCCGATCGTAGATGTCGTCCGGACGCACCCCGAATACCACCTGCCGGCCCACGAAATCCTTGACCTTCGCCGCGTGCTGCTCGGACAGCCGCAGTACAACCGGATCCGCCCTCATCCACATCTGCCCGTCCCGCGTCTCCAGCATCCCGCTCATGAAGCTCATCGCCGGACTGCCGATGAACCCCGCAACGAACAGGTTCACCGGATGCCGGTACAGCTCCAGCGGAGTATCGACCTGCTGCAGCTTCCCCTCGTCCAGCACCGCGATCCGATCCCCCATCGTCATCGCTTCCATCTGATCGTGCGTCACATACACCGTCGTGATCCCAAGCCGTCGGTGCAGCTTGATCAGCTCCGCCCGCGTCTGCACCCGCAGCTTCGCGTCCAGGTTCGACAGCGGCTCGTCCATCAGGAACACCTTCGGCTCCCGCACGATCGCCCGCCCCAGCGCCACCCGCTGCCGCTGCCCCCCCGAAAGCTCCCGCGGCTTCCGATTCAGCAGCTCCTGCATCCCCAGCATCTCCGCCGCTTCCTTCACCCGCCGCTGAATCTCCGCCCTCGGAAACTTCCGCAGCTTCAGCCCGAAGGCCATGTTGTCATACACGCTCATGTGCGGGTAAAGGGCGTAGTTCTGGAACACCATCGCGATATCGCGATCCTTCGGAGAAACATCGTTGACCAGCCGGTCGCCGATGTGGATCTCCCCCGAAGTCGCCTCCTCCAGGCCCGCAATACACCGCAGCGCCGTCGTCTTCCCACAGCCCGACGGCCCCACCAGGACCAGGAACTCCTTATCCGCCACTTCCAGCGTCAGATCGTCAACCGCGACGACGCTCCGGAAGTGTTTGCTTAGCTTATCGAGCAGTACCCGCGCCATTCGTGTGCCACCTGAGCCTCCCCACCGCGCGGCGATTATAGCAAACCCCCGTCCCCCTGACAAGCGAACCCCGCTCTCCCGCCTTGCCCCCGCCTCGCCTGACTTCCGGCCCCCCGCCGGGTCGAGACGTGCGCGTCCGCAACAGCGTGTCCGTTTCTACAACAGGGACGCGCCCCGCCGCGTGGTAGTCACACCCCGACTGACACTGGGCCGCGCCGACTGCTCGGCCTGGACCTGGAGAGAACGACTGCCAGTGACTGCCAACGCCACCAGGGCCGAGCCTCACCTCTTCATCGTCATGGGCGGCACCGGCGACCTCATGCGCCGCAAGCTGCTCCCAGCCCTCTACCACCTGAGCGCCGGCGGTCCCCTCCGGGACCGCTGCCGCCTCCTCGCCGTCGACCGCAGCACCCGGTTCAACGACGAAGCCTACCGCGCCTGGGCGCGAGAGGCGCTCGCCGCCGCCCCCCTGCGTGCCGACGCGGCATCTTCAGCCTGGTGCGACGACTGCCTCCACTACCACTCCATCGGGGACGGAACTCCCGAGGACTACCGCGCCCTCGCCAACCGCATCGCCGACCTCGAACGCGAGCACCACCTCCCCGGCAATCGCGTCTTCAACCTCGCCCTCCCCCCCGCCGCCTTCCCCGGCGCCATCACCGGCCTCGGCGAGGCCGGCCTGAACGACAGCCCGGGCTGGACGCGCATCGTCGTCGAGAAGCCCTTCGGTCGCGACCTGACCTCGGCCCGGGAACTCAATGCCCTCATCCATCGCTACTTCGACGAGTCCCAGACCTACCGCATCGACCACTACCTCGGCAAGGACACCGTCCAGAACCTCCTCTCCTTCCGCTTCTCCAACGCCATCTTCGAATCGCTCTGGAACCGAGACCGCGTGGAGAGCGTACACATCACCGTCGCCGAGCACGTCGGCGTGGAGGGCCGCGGCGCCTTCTACGATCAGGTCGGCGCCGTCCGCGACATGCTCCAGAACCACCTCACCCAGCTCCTCTGCGTCACCGCCATGGAGCTCCCCCCTGCCCTGGAGGCCAACTTCGTGCGAGACGAGAAGGCCAAGGTCCTTCGCTCCATCTCACCCCTCGCCCCCGAAGACGTCGTCTTCGGCCAGTACACCGGCGGGAACGCTGATGGTCGGGAAGTCCCCGCCTACCGCGCCGAAGAAGGCATCCCGCCCGACTCCCGCACCGAAACCTACGTCGCCGTCAGAGTCCGCATCAGCAACTGGCGCTGGCAGGGCATCCCCTTCTACCTCCGCACCGGAAAGCGCCTCCCCAGCCGCGCCACCCGGATCGTCGTCAACTTCCGCTGCCCCGTCCTAACATGCTTCCCGCCCTTCACCTGCGACGTCCGCTGCAACCAGATGGTCATCACCCTCCAGCCCGACGAAGGCTTCGACCTCTACTTCAACGTGAAGGCCCCAGGCCCGCCCTTCCGCCTCCAGCCCCAGCGCCTCCGCTTCCGCTACGACGAAGCCTTCGGCGAGCTCCCTGACGCTTACGAGACACTCTTGCTGGACATCGTGCGGGGCGAGCAGACCTTCTTCGTCCGCGCCGATGAAGTGGAGCTTGCCTGGCGAATCTACACCCCGTTGCTTCAGCAGTTGCCCCAAGTCCACTTCTACCCCGCAGGCGCCTGGGGGCCGCCCGCCGCCGATTCCCTCCTCGGCGATGGAGAATGGTATGAGCCGCCCCGCCGAACCTGATCTGCGCGTCTATCCCGACCTGGCGGCCCTCAGCCGCGCCGCGGCCGAGAGCATCGTCCCGCTGGCCGCAGACGCCATCGGAGAGAGGGGCCGCTTCACCGTCGCCCTGTCCGGCGGCAACACGCCTCGCACACTATATCGGCTCCTCGCCACCGACTACCGCGATCAGATCTCGTGGACGCAGGTCCAAGTCTTCTGGGGCGACGAACGCTACCTTCCCTACAACCACCCCCGAAGCGACTACCGCATGGCGCGAAAGGCCGTCCTCGACCGCGTGCCCATCCCCGAGCAGAACATCCACCCGATGCTCACCCAGTTCCCCCGACCCGAGCAGGCCGCCGACGCCTACCAGGCCACCCTCAGGGCCCACTTCCCCGGCCAGTGGCCCCGCTTCGATCTCATCCTCCTCGGCCTCGGCGCCGACGGCCACACCGCTTCCCTCTTCCCCGACAATCCCGCACTCGATGAGAAGACGCGCTGGGTGACCGCCGTCAGCGACGACCGCGCCACCCCTCCCCTCCGCCTCACCCTCACCCTCCCCGCCATCAACCACGCCGCCAACGTCTATTTCCTCGTCGCCGGAAAAGGCAAAGCCCCCGCCCTCCACCGCACCCTCGCCGACAACCCCGACCCAAAGCTCTCCCCCGCCTCCGCCATCAACCCGAACGACGGACAACTCATCTGGTGGGTGGACGAGGCAGCCACGGGCCCGCGGTAACCCCACCTCTGGTGTTCCGGGCCTTCAGGCCCGGAACCGGCGCGGCCCGAACACACCGGGCTCTACCCCCTCCCCGCCGCTCTCCTCACCCCCTCGATATACTCCTCCGTCACCTGCTTCTCGAAGCTCCGAAACCCCGCCAGCTTGAACCCGTGCTTCTCGGCAAGCGCGGCGATCTCTTTCACTCGCTCGACGATGAGATCACGGCCGAGGGTGTAGCTCTCGTATCGCTCTTCCAGCGCCAAGATCATTGTCTCGGCCATGCACGCGTAGGCCGTCTTCGGCGGAAACCCGAAGTCGAAGTGAAAGTCAACCGGCCCCGGCACCTCCACCGCGCCACCCTCGATCACCAGCACATCCGGCCGCTCCCGCGCCACCTTCTTCGACACATCCCGCGGCCGCGCCACATCGCACACCACCGCCCCCGGCTTCAGCGCCTCCCCCGGCACCACCGTATCAACCGCGCTCGTCACCGTGATCACGATGTCCGCGTCCTTCAGTCCCGCCCCCGGATCGGTCGTGTACTTCATGTCCGCCTTCCCATCCACACTCGCCGCCAGCTCCGCCAACTCCCGCTCCTCCAGCCCGATCAGCGTGACGACCGGCGCCTCCTCCGCCATGATCCGCACACACACCTTGCCAATCGACCCCGCCGCTCCCATCACCGCCACCCGCGCCTGCGAGACATCCGTCCCCATCAGCTCCGCCGCCTGCTTCGCCCCCTCCACCGCGGTCCACACCGTGTAGCTGTTCCCCGTCGTCACCGCGATGTCCACGTTCTTCGCAACCGTCACCCCAGCATCCCCGACCACGGCCGTCATCGCCCCCAGCCCCACCACCTTCGCGCCCAGCTCCTGCGCCACCCGCGCCGCGCGGATGATCTTGCCGAGCACGAACTCCTGCGGCAGCTCCATAAACTGCCTTGGCGTCAGCGGACACCCCACGAACCACCCATGCGCCTCTGCCCCGGTATTGCCTCGGATCCCAGTGATCTCCGACACCGACTTCGGGGGGATCCACTTCAGCAGCCGCTCCACTACCGACTCCGGCAGCACCCGCAGCAGCGGATACTTCCGCGCCGCATCCTTCGCCCCACTCACCGGATGGATTATGAACGCAAACTCTCCCATCTGCTCTCCAATCGCTCCCCCCTACTTCGCCCTCGCTCAGCAACCTTCCCGCCCCTGCCCACCTCGCGTCCAGAGCATCTCGGCCGCAATCATCGTCAGGAAGGCCCCCCCCGGCCAGCAACCCAGGCCCCTTGCCGTTCAGGGGAGGGGGAAGAATCGAGGGGGGAGGGTAGCTCCCTCCCCCCTCGAAGCACAGTCACCCCTCCGCCTCGCACACACCAGG
>Ga0114922_10000005_pt1 | contig 226058 bp, 181 predicted proteins | sample AartaG_FD_100975 | JGI IMG/M metagenome (GOLD analysis project Ga0114922, IMG submission 100975) | Deep subsurface microbial communities from Aarhus Bay to uncover new lineages of life (NeLLi) - Aarhus_00045 metaG | ecosystem: Environmental > Aquatic > Marine > Oceanic > Sediment | place...
CCCGGCAATAACCTTACAAAGTCGTTTGATCTTATCAAGGATCGAATCAGCCGTTGCGATCCATGCGAACGGTCGAGATTTGGCATTGTAGCTTTTGATAAAGCGCTCGATCTTGGGGGCCAATTAACATTCTAAGGGACGTCTTGTCAACAGATTATGTCAAGTGAATTGCGCCCAAACGCCACCGTGCCGGCCGCAGGCAAGCCTGTCTTATGCCTGTGTGGCTGGCGTGGACCACCATTTCAGAGCACCCCTCGGGCGGCCTTTCCTTTTTCGCACGGCTTCTTCTTTGCATGAGCAGTGGTTGAATTGGCCGCCAAGCAAGATAAATCCTTTCAGGTGCACACGGGGGAGCCCGCCGATTAAGGCGCGGAAATGGGTTCGTTTTGTGGGTTTTCATTTTCGGTTGACAGGATCGGTGGTGATTTTGCGGTCTGCATGAGTTGCAAGTGATACAGGAGGCGGAGGGCGCGTGTGAGTTGTCGGTCGAGGCGCAGTTCGTAGTGCAAGAGGCTGGTGCGAAACGACTCGCTCGGAACTGATTGGGAGCCGATAAGATTGGCGTCGCGTGAGGATGTATCGTCATCATCTGAGTCCGGGTCGTCGGGGTCGTCGAGGATGCACCGGTGATATCCGAGGCGGATATCCTCGGCGGCGGATTCGAGTTGCCGGTTGATCTGTGCGGTTTCGGCGTTGATGACGCGGCGGTAGCGCCAAAGGCAGTTGGCTATTTTCAGGACGAGGTGTTCCTGGAGGACGCCTTTTGGTTTGAGTTCGTCGATCAAGGAGTCGAGGAGATGTTCGTATTGTGAACGGTCCTCGGACAGATGGGGAGATTTGAGGATAATGTCGCAGGCATGGAGGCCGTGGGTGATGGCGTTGCGGCTGGAAACAGCCCTGCCCTCGGGGGTGCGGGGTCCGGTGGATTTCCTGGCGTTGCGCCGGTTGGCGGCGATCTGTTTGGCGCTGGTAGCCATGCACGGGTCCTTTGTAGAAGAATGCGAAGGCGCAATTTGGGGGGAAGTTGTGGTGTTTTAGTGGCGGGGGGGGGACGGACCCACCGTATTACTGTCCCCACCATGAATGATCTCGCGGCCGGAAGGATAAATTACTCGGAGATAGCGGCGAAATCACCTCATGCCAGAGTATTCATTTCGCGATAGTTTTCGGGATTTCAGCGGTGCGTAGCCGACCATGTCGATCATTATTAGCCTCGTAGAGCTTTGTTCCTTCCGGGAAACATACTCTCGAGCATTCTCCTCAGATATGAGAAGCGAGAACTCGTGTGAGAAATCTGCCTTCTCGTCCCAGTCCGTCCAAACAAGTAGTTCCGCGTTGTACACTCCCGCAGCCAAGGGAAACGGCTCATCCGCATCATAAAGGAAGTTACAAATCCGTGTTGCTTGCTCCTTGCCTTGCAGGTAGATCGGTAGCAACTTCTCTGATGGACCGAAAGCAGATTTGTCCTCCGACATGATCCTGAACGAATTGAAAGTCAAGAGGTACCTGTCGTCGCGGCTATTGGAGTGTGCCAGCAGGAGGCACACTTGCGTTATATACCCAGACCGATAAGTATCATTCAGAAACGCTGACGTGACGTACATACCGAATTGTCCGAGCTTTTGCTGAATCTGAAGTGTAGGTTGGACTGTTATGTCGATATTAAAGGAACGGAGTTGCGTAGTCCACAACATGTAAGCCGCAATCACAATTGATATCGCTCCTGTTGCGAACCCTGTCCATGCTGGCCAATGTCTACCCTTTTGCTGCATATCGATCCCTTTTCAACTCCCCCCCCCCCTAAATCATCCGAGAATAGTCGACCAGCATCCGGGGGCGGGTGAAGGTGGGCATATCTTCCAATCACACTCTATTGATTCTTCAGCCATTAAAGTCCTTGGCAAAAGGAAACGCCTGTGGACGGCAGGGTCAAGTTTTTTGTGGTGGAGGAGGTAGGATTTGAACATAGGAGCCCACCAGCCGCTTCGCTCTGGAGGAGGTAGGATTTGAACATAGGAGCCCACCAGCCGCTTCGCTCTGGAGGAGGTAGGATTTGAACATAGGAGCCCACCAGCCGCTTCGCTCTTGGTGGGGTTTGTGCGCGGTGGACGTCCTCGTCTACCGTGTTCACCCCGAAAAGTTGTCGGCGCACGGGGACGTACGCCGACCACAAAAACAATAGTAGGGTAGGTTTGTCTTCAAACCTGCCAACAAAGGTGGGTCCGAAGACGGACCCACCCTACCCCATCTACTCCCACCGCAAGCTGTGGGCCACAGAGCGGAATCGGTAAGCCCCCCCACCCGCGGCTGTCCGCCTGTGATTCGAATCTTGACACCGCCGGGAGCGACGTCTATATTCGCTCTAAAATGATGGAAGCGACCAATACGAAAGGGAAAACACCAATGAAAACCGCCGCCGTGACACTGCTGGCCAGTTTCCTCCTGACGATAGGGCAAGCCGGGTGTTCCAGTAAACAGGAGGCCGAGAGTGACAGCACCAAGAAGGCCGAAGCCCAGACACCGGCCAAGGAAGAAGTGACGCCCGCCGCGAAGCGCTTCCCTATCCGCGATGAGAACAATAAGTTCGTTACCGTGGTTACCGATTTCGGAAACATGACCTTTGAGCTGTATCGCGACGTAGCCCCCGCTCACGCCGACTCTTTCGTCGCCCGCACCGTGGACGGCTTCTATAACGGCACCATCTTCCACCGAATCATCAAGGGCTTCATGATACAAGGCGGCGACCCCCAGGGAACAGGCTTGGGTAATGCCGGGTACTACCTCCCGGCTGAGTTTTCCAAGCTGCCGCATCAGGAGGGTACGCTCTCCATGGCCCGGTCCCGATCACCGAATTCCGCATCCAGTCAGTTTTTCATCTGTCTCACCCGGGAGGGATGCCGAAGGCTTGACGGCCAGTATACCATATTCGGTCATCTGATCAAGGGATACGATGTTCTTCAAGCGCTGGCCGCGGTTCCGGTGGTACCCAATCCCCAGGGTGAAACGGCCAAGCCCGAGCCGGATGTCTACCTGCGGAAGGCGTTCCTATCGGATGCCGAGGGAAATCAACCTGAAGAATAGGGCGCCGGGTTCCCGCGTATCCGATCGGGGAAAACGGTTATTCCTCCCGGAAGCTTTACTTGAGTTTTGACACGAAACAGTAGTGCCGCCGGCACGTTAAGTAATCGTATGGCTGATCGCGATCTCGTTCTCCTGGGCTCCACAGGTTCAATTGGCCGCTCGACACTTGAAGTGGTCAAGCAACATCCGGGGCGGTTCAACATCCGGGCCTTGGCAACATTTGCCAACGTCGATCTGCTGGCCGGGCAGTGCCGGCAGTTCCAACCGGAGTACGCCTGCGTGGTCGACTCATCCAAAAGGGATGAGGCAACCGCGGCCCTGAAAGATCAGTCGATCAGTCTGCTGGTCGGTGAAGCCGAGATGATCGAGTTGGCGTCGCTGGACGGCGTCGACATGGTCGTCAATGCCGTTGTGGGTGCCGCCGGTCTCAAGGCCTCGCTGGCCGCCGTTGAGGCAGGCAAATCACTGGCTCTGGCCAACAAGGAATCGCTGGTCGCCGGGGGGCCTCTTTTCCCGCCCCTGCTCAGAAAAACCGGCGCGAAAATTCTCCCCATAGATTCCGAACACTCGGCCATCTGGCAGGCCCTGTCGGCCGGCCGCGAGGACGAACTGAAACGTATCATTATTACCGCCTCCGGCGGGCCGTTCCGCGGCCACCCGCTCGACAGCTTTGAGCACATAACTCCGGAGCAAGCCCTGAATCATCCGACCTGGAACATGGGACGCAAGATCACGATCGATTCTGCGACGCTCGTCAACAAAGGACTGGAGGTGATCGAGGCGGTGGCGCTGTTTCAAGTACCGGTCGCGAAGATCACGGTGCTGATTCATCCGCAATCCATCGTACACTCCATGGTCGAGTTCGTCGACTCCTCAATCATTGCCCAGCTTTCCAGCCCCGATATGCGCCTGCCGATCACGTACGCTCTCTTCTGGCCGAAAAGAGTGGCCTCGGAGTTTGGTCGTCTGGACTTAGGCAGGCTGTCCCAACTCACGTTTGAACAACCGGACTACGAACGCTTTCCCGCCCTGAGACTGGCCTTCTCTGTGGCGCGCACGGGAGGAACGGCCCCGGCCGTCTTTAACGCCGCCAACGAAGTAGCCGTGGAGATGTTTCTTGGGGGCGCCATAAGTTTTCCCCGGATTGCGACGATCATTGAGAAGACGGTCGACGAAATAAAAGTTGTCTCCGATCCGGGATTGGATGATATTCTGAGTGCCGACCGTATGGCAAGGCAAAAGGCCGCGAAAAACGCCGGATTGTGAGTATGGTAACTGTTGTTTCATTCATTTTTGTTCTGGGAGTGTTGATCTTCATCCACGAGTTGGGCCACTTCCTGGTGGCCAAGAAGGTGGGAATCAGGGTGGAGACCTTCTCGCTTGGTTTTCCGCCGAACCTGCTCTCGAAAAAGATCGGCGAGACCAGATACTGCATCGGTGTAATTCCCTTAGGCGGCTACGTCAAGATGGCCGGGGACAATCCCCACGAGGGAGTAAGCGGAGCGCCGTGGGAGTTCATGTCCAAGTCGATTCTGCAGCGCGCGGCCGTGATATTTGCCGGGCCGTTCATGAACTATGTACTGGCGATCGTGCTTCTGATCGGTGTTGTCTACTTCGGTGGCCGGCCTGTTGTTGACCCCGAGCAGGTTGTTGTCGGTGAGGTTACTCCCGATGCGCCCGCCGACAGGGCAGGTCTCATGCCGAATGATGTCATCATCGCGATCGACGACCTGGCCGTCTCGAGCATGGACTCTCTCAGAAATCGAATCAACGCCAGGATCGAGCAGCCGGTGATACTGACCTGGGTACATGAGAGCGACACGTTGACGGCCGAGATGGTTACGATCGTGACCAGCGTGCCTAACGCCGACGGTGGTCTTGATTCGGTGGGCATCGTCGGCTTCAGCCAGCAGATCATGCGCTATGACAAGGTGAGCTTCCTGGAGTCTATTCAGACCGGTTTCGTGACGGCACACGTTCTGGTGGCAGGTACCGTCCAGTTTCTCGGTAAGTTCGTGACGGGTGAGGTGTCCGTCAAGGCTATCGGCGGTCCGCTTTTCATCGCTCGGCAGTCGGGCCGGGAAGCGCGCAAAGGGGCCGCCAGTCTCTTCATATTCATGGCCCTGCTGTCGATCAACTTGGCAATTCTGAACGTCCTGCCCATCCCCATTCTCGACGGAGGCCATCTCTGTTTTCTGGTGGCCGAGAAGATCCGGGGCGGGCCGCTACCGATAAAAGCCCGCGTCTGGGCGCAGCAGGTAGGCTTGGTTTTGATTCTGACTCTCATTCTGTTTGTGACGTACAATGACGTGCTACGATTCGTGCAGGGGTATTGGGATTGATGCTCGACGGGTCGTCGGAAGAAACGCTGCTTGCCGCCGACCGCGGGTTGTTGAATCTTTCCGGCTCCGACATGCGTAGAAAGGGAAGGAATTCAAACACGGCCACGGCGGCCTGAGAATATGTCGGGAATCTGATTATGACCAAATCTACTTTCGCGGCTTCGGTCTGGGACAACTTCAAACAGATTCTGATAGCGGTTGTTTTCGCTGTCCTCATCAAGACGTCAATCGTCGAGGCGTACAAGATCCCCTCGCAGTCGATGGAGGATACGCTGCTGGTGGGTGACTTCCTCCTGGCCAACAAAGTCATCTACGGCGCCCGTTTGCCCCTTGTGGACTGGCGGCTGCCGGCCGTACGGAATCCCGAGCCGGGCGACGTGGTGATCTTCATCTTCCCGAGAGACGGCGTGACCAAGTACATCAAGCGCTGTGTTGCCGTCGACGGCGATACGGTCTTCATCAAGGACAAGGTTCTCTATGTCAACGGGGAGGAGTTTCCCGACCCGGAACTGTCGAAGTATGTCAAATCACGGATAACACCCCGCGGTCCGGGCGGGGTAAGCAGCCCCGACAATTTCGGGCCTCATGTCGTGGCGCCGGAGAGCTACTTCATGATGGGGGATAACCGCGACAACTCGTATGATTCCCGCTGGTGGGGCGAGGTCCCGCAACGCAACATACTCGGTGAGGCAATTCTTATCCACTGGTCCTGGGATGACGACAAGTATCCCTCGCCGGAGGTGTCGGTGACGGACCCGCTGTCGGTCCCGCGGCTGTTTGCGTATAACTTCGTTCACTTTTTCCAGAAGGTTCGCTGGGGACGGCTGTTCAGCCTGGTGTCATAAGGTGAACTGCGTCCGCGCCCGGTCATGGCTATATTCCCCCGTCATCGAGCGCTTATGGTTTCAGAGACAAAGGCCGGTGCTGTCCGGCTTGAATGCTATGTGCAGGAACTAACTTGAGTAGAGTGAAGAACACTGTTCTCTTTGCGCTTCCGGTTGTTGCAGTTTTGACATCGATGGCGATGGCAGGCCCGATGATCGAGATACCGGAGAGTACGTTTGACTTTGGGCGCGTTTCGCAGCACGCCGTGGTCAGCCACCGTTTCTGGATCAAATCAACAGGCGACGACACGTTGCGAATCACCAGGATTGAATCAGGGTGCGGATGCACTGAGGCGCCGCTGCGCGATTCAGTTCTGGCGCCGGGCGACAGTACCGTGCTCGAGATTCTGTTTTCCACCAAGTCTTACCGAGGGCCGATCTCGAAAAGTCCGAATCTGGAAACGAATGTTGACGACGCCAAGGTTTACCTGAAAATCAAGGCCGACCTGCTGGCTGATCCCCAGCAAGCCCGACCGATCATGCTCGATCCGTACCGCCTCGATGTCTCCCAGTACAAGGCCAAGCCACGCCTGCGGGCCAGGTTCCAGATCCACAACAGGGATACGGTCGACTACCGGATAACCCTGATCGACCATGCCGACGAGTTCTTCGACGTCAGGCTGCCGGAGGTAGTCAAAGCCGGCGACTCGGCCTGGGGCGGAGTCAAGGTACATAAGAGCGTTGCGGAGAAAGAGTTCGAGCACTCACTCACTTTCGAGATAAACGACGACGATGCGACACGCTTCACTCTTCCCGTGAAACGCCTGTACCGGGTGCAGGATCGAGGTTCCCGTTAAGAGCCGGGCTATTGGCGCTCTGCGCTTCAGCACGACGATCGCCGGCGGGCCACAAGACTCATGATCCCTTCCTGCCTGCTTTTTTGCTTGCATCGACGGCAGGTTTCTTCACCTTGCCGGATATGTTTCGACTCGCAGTAAAGGATCTGGCCAGGCGGTTCGGCCCGCGCGAGGTCTTCTCCCGGATATCTTTTGAGCTGTCGACCGGCCAGTCTCTGGCGGTGACCGGGCCCAACGGATCGGGTAAGACGACCCTGTTGATGATCCTGCTGGGCCTGCTCCGTCCCACCGACGGCAGCGCCGAGTTCTTTGTCGACGGCGCCCGGCTTTCGGAATCCAACCTTCGCGCCCGCGTGGCGTTTGTGGCTCCCTATCTGAATTTGTACGACCAGCTCACGGCCGAAGAGAACCTCAAGTTCCTGACCAGTGTAGCCGGGGATGCAATCACCGGCAAGGCTATTGACAACTCTCTCGCCAGGGTGGGTCTGCAGGGGCGCGGTCATGATCGGGTGGGGGAGTATTCATCAGGTATGAAACAACGGCTCAAGTATGCTCTGGCGCTTCTTGGCAATCCGGATTTCCTTCTGCTGGACGAACCCACTTCCGGCATGGACGACGATGGAAAGCGCCTAGTGTCGGAGATCATTGAGGAACACCGCGATCACAGCGTGGTAGTTATCGCCACCAACGAAGAACAGGAGCGCAGCCTTGCCCACGAGCAATGCCGGCTTGATTAGTAAGGCCGCGGCGGTTTATGCCAAGGACTTTCGGCTCGAACTGCGCAGCCGGTATTCGTTGAATGCGATCCTGATGTTCGCCGTGACGACCCTGGCGGTAGTGTCATTCTCGCTCGGACAGAGCGGCCTCTCTCCCAAACTGCTTTCGGCGCTGTTCTGGATAGTGCTGTTTTTCTCCGCCATGTCGGGGCTGGCCCATGTGTTCATCCGGGAGGAGGAGACCGGCACCGCGCTGATCCTGCGGCTCAAGGCCGACCCCGATGCCGTCTACCTGGGCAAGCTGCTGATCAATTTCTCCCTTCTGTCTGTGATGACAGTTGTCATAACGCCGATTTTCTTCATCTTCACCGACGCCGGCGGGCAGTACGTCCTGCCGTTTGTGCCCATCCTGATCTTAGGAGTGGTCGGCCTGTGTAGCGCCACGACGCTGGTGGCGGCTATCATTGCCAGAGCGTCGATGAAAACGGCGCTTTTTGCGGCGCTCTCATTTCCCATTCTGATGCCGCTGCTCCTGGCGCTGGTAAGTGCAAGCGAGAAGGCCCTCGGCGGGCAGGGCCTGTCTGCCTGTTGGTCGGAGTTGCAGGCCCTCGTTGCTTACGCTGTGGTGATGATCACCGGGTCGCTGATGCTCTTCAAGTTCGTGTGGCAGGAATGAAGCGCTCATGTTTGTGGATCAGGTTGACAAGACCGAAAAAATCCTGCTTTGTATGACGGTTCGCAATTGCTTAAGATGGAGAAAGTGACCGACCCCAGCCATGATCTGGAAGCTGCTGATATTTATTCTGATGACGGCTGTAATCGTCCTGAGCTTTACCACTCCGGCGCCGCAGCAGGCTATCGGCGAAGCCAGCCGGATCATGTATTATCACGTGCCGATGGCCTGGATATCTGTGCTGGCCTTCGCGATGTCCATGGTCTATTCGATTCAATATCTTAGAGGCAGACAGCTCTCTTATGATGAGAGGGCGCTTGACGCCGCCAGGCTGGGGTTTGTCTTCTGTGTTCTGGCTGCGATCAGCGGTTCTGTCTTTGCGCGGGTCGCCTGGGGATCGTTTTGGAACTGGGACCCGCGGGAAACATCAATCTTTGTCCTGCTGCTGATATATGGCGCGTATTTCGCCCTTCGCGGCGCGGTTGAAGAAGAAGACAGGCGAGCCGCTCTGACGGCGGTGTATTCGATCTTCGCATTTCTGACGGTGCCCTTTCTCGTATTCGTGATGCCCCGCATCATGCCGTCACTGCACCCGGCGGATTCGGTGGTGGACGCCACAATCTCCATCACCATGGGGCCGACCGTGGGGCTGATTCTCCTGGCGTCGCTGGTTCTGTTTACATCGTTGTTTCTGTGGGTGTTCTACATTGCCGTGAGGATCAGGCGTTTACAGCGCTCCGATCTGAAAAAGGAGGACTGAATGGACGGGAATTACGTGGCTATGACGGTGACGATAGTTGTCTGGGCGGGGCTGTTTCTGTTCCTGTTACGCCTTGACAGGAAAGTCAGAAAGCTTGAAGGCAGGTGGCGGTGAAAGCCAGGTACGTAGTCGGGGGCGTGGTGATCGTGCTCTTTACCCTCTGGGGGGCGTTTGCTTTTTTCAAGACTACCATCCGGTATGTGTCGATCGAACAGGCACGCCATTCCCGCACGACCGTACAGGTAATGGGAAATGTGGATTTCGGCAGCGTCGCCTATGACACGGAGCAGTTGCGCCTCGAGTTCGTCATTTACGACGCTGAGGCTGATGACGCTGCGACCGCGGCGCGGATGCCGGTTGTTTACTATGGCGTCGTCCCGGGCAACTTCGATCAAGCATCGGCGGTGGTGCTCAAGGGCAAGGGCGATGGTTCGGTCTTTGTGGCCGAGCAGATGCTGGTCAAGTGTCCCTCGAAGTACCAGGGAGACGACGCTGACGACTATCAGGACATGCGCCGGCACGGCGACAGCGCTGGCCAGGCCGGGGCTTAGGCTTCATGGAGTACAACGTCCCCGGTGATCTGCTGGTACTGGCGGCGCTGGCTTTCAACGTAGCCGCCGGTCTTGCATTTTTCCGTGTGGCTCGCGGGAACGACTCCTGCCACCGCTGGGCGCTCAGGAGCTACAACCTCTTCACGCTGACCGTCACGCTGGCCGCAGTGTACTTGTGGTACCTGTTCTTCAGCCATAACTATGCCGTCAGGTACGTGTACGAGTACTCCGAGCGTTCCCTGCCCTTTTCATACCTGCTCTCGGCTTTCTGGGGCGGGCAGGAGGGCACTTATCTTCTGTGGCTGCTGCTCAACGCCTGGTGCGGGTATCTGGTCATCAGATGGGGCGGACGCTATCGTGATTACGGCATGGCGGTGTTTTCGCTGGTAAACACGTTCTTCCTGCTGATTCTGGTCAAACTGTCGCCTTTCGCCCTTCTGGACTTCCCCGCCACCGACGGCGCCGGACTCAACCCCCTGCTGCAGGACCCGTGGATGGTTGTTCATCCCCCGGTCATATTCATCGGTTATGCCCTGACCGCGGTCCCGTTTGCGATCACACTGGCGGCCCTGATAAGAGGCCAATATTCCGACTGGGTGAAGCGGGTATTCCCGTGGGTGGTGGCGGCGGCGCTGATGCTTGGGGCCGGAAACATCATGGGCGGTTACTGGGCCTACAAGACGCTGGGCTGGGGCGGTTACTGGGCCTGGGACCCGGTTGAGAATTCCTCGTTTATCCCCTGGTTCGCCTCGCTGGCGCTGGTGCACGGCCTGATTATCCAGAAACGATCAGGCGCTTTGCGCAAGTCGAATATCCTGCTGACCGCCTTTCTATTCATACTCGTTATCTACGGGACCTTTCTGACGCGAAGCGGGGTGCTGGCTGATTTCTCCGTGCACAGTTTCGTGGACCTGGGAACCAATATATGTCTGATCGCCTTTCTTCTGTTCTTTGTCCTGTTGACGATTGCCCTCTTTGTTCCACGGATCGGGGACTTGAAGGCGACAGCCCTCAGCTACAATTACTACGGTAGGGAGTTTACACTGTTCGCCGCTACAGCCCTGCTTTTTGTGTTCTCGGTGATTGTCCTCTTCTGGAGCTCACTGCCTCTTGTGACCTCACTGCTGACGTCGCAGCCGCGCGCGGCCGATCCGGCCACGTACAATGATTTCGCGCTGCCTATGGCGGTTCTCTATTCACTGGTGCTGGCCGTGTTCCCCCAGGCCGGGCGCGAGACCTACCGCCCGCCGCATTGGGTGCGCAGGCTCGTTTTCGTTGCCGTCGCTGCGGCCGTTGTTGGTTTGGGGCTTTTCTACCTTGTGCTGAGCACAACACTGACGTTCGCCCTGCTGTTTGGCCTCGTCGCTACCGGCCTGACGATGTATCTGATGCGGCCGAAGTTAGTCGGCCGGCTCATCCCGGCGCTGGCCGCGCTTGCCGGAACGATCCCCTTAGCGCTGGCTATGGGAGTCAGGGACCCGATGTATGTCATGTTCTTTGCGGTGGCCGCCATGGCGACGGTGTCCAACCTGACGGCAATGGCGGGCTTGCTGCCGGGCAGGTGGAGGTTGGCCGGATCGCATCTGGCGCACTTCGGTTTCGGTCTTATGCTGATCGGAGTGCTGGCCTCGTCGGCCTTCTCCACCAGCGAGCGGGTGGTTCTGTCACGGCAGGACGGCAGCCGGGCCTTTGGTCTTGACCTCAAGTATCACGGCATGGCTCACGACATCACCTATCCCAGGAACGAACTGGTCCTCACCGCGGATAACGGAGAAAATCGCCGCGAATTCCGTCCGCAGTTATACTACTCGGAACGGCTCGACGGCATCATGCGCAGACCGTCAATCGACCGCCGTCTGTTTCACGATTTGTACTTCTCTCCCCAGCAGGTGGAGCAGCCAGAGCATGGCGGTGGGCTCCGATTGGCAAAGGGAGATACAGAGCAACTGGGCGAGTTCAGCGTCACCTTTCAGGATTTCGTCACCAACCGGCATGGAGATTCGACTGGTTACCTGAATGTCGCTGCCGTGCTTGAGGTCTTCTGGGACGGCGCAGTGGACACAATACGACCGGCTGTTGAGTTGATAGTCGGCGCCGGCGGCCGGTCCGAGTTTGTCGATCATCCGGCTTTTCTGGATGAGGCGAAGCAACACGAAGTCAGGATCGAGAAGATAGAGGCGGACGATGGAGCCGTCATCCTGGCAATCGGTGGTCTGGCGGAGATCGATGCCACCGGAATCCTGATCCTGGACATATCACGAAAGCCGCTGATGAACTTAGTGTGGGCGGGGACGACGCTGATCCTCGTCGGCTGCCTGGTGGCATATTTTCGCCGCCGTCACGAGTTGACAAGCTAAACAATTTCACGGACCGGTTCGATCTGTTTCATAGAGGCCGGCAATATGAGAAACAAGTTTGCATTCCGTCGCCGCAGAGTGCTGCCTGCGCTCCTGATCCTGGTGATCTTCGCCATGATTCCGCTTGCGGCCGAGGAGATACCATTCGATCCCGTGCGCGGCCTGGTGGAAGTGGAGGTCACCCTCGACGGCCGGGTCAAAGGGAGATTCGGCATCGACACCGGGGCCGACCGCCTCTATATCGATAGCGCCTTTGCCGACAAGAACCGCCTGACCTTTGCCGCGAAGGTTCCCCAGCGCGAGGTGGTAGGAATCGAAGGGCGTAGCGAGGCCCGATTGCTGAAACTCCGGTCGCTGCAGATCGGTCACGAGCGTTTGTACAACCTCACGCCCACGGCTATCGACCTGGGCAGCTTGATCAAGAACAAGCGCCTGGGATATCCCGACGGGCTTCTGGGCCACGAGGTCCTGCGCCGGTTCTATGTCACGGTCGATTACCCGCGCCATAAGCTCCGCTTGCAGATGCGTGAGCCGGATTTTCTCGAGAAGCGGGAGTATCTCGCGATATCGTTCGAGAACCATCGCCATCTTATCCTTGTCGACGTCGTCCTTGACGATTCCGTGAAAGCCCCGATGATTCTCGATTACTGCGCCTCTTATACCGTCATCACACCAGCGCTGGCCCGCAGGCTGGGGGTCGCTTCAGAACCGGACAGCAGACCGGTGATCGGGTCCGTCCGCATGGGTGGTCAGACCCTTACGCGCAACGTCAGCGTCATCGTGACTGATCTGAGCAGAATTCAGAAGTCCGTTCCACGGGCCGAGTTCGAGGGTATCTTAGGGGCAAGTTTTCTCTACCGGCACAAGATCACGGTCGACTACCGGCGCCGGCAGATCTACGTGCACCGGCAGTAAGAGATCGGTGACTCCTGCGCCATCCACTGCGTAGGGCGATACTTCAATTCCAATTAATCCTTGACAACCGCGCCTCATAAGAGTAACCTGTTACCAAACGTCACGGTGCCGTCCACGGGGACGGATAATAGGGAAGACGGTGAAAGTCCGTCGCAGCCCCGCTACTGTGAGGGATACTCTCCGGGCACGAAGCCACCTGTCCTGGACGGGGAAGGCGCCCGCGAGGGGTTTGAGACCCAAGCCAGGAAACCTGCCGTGACCTGATCCTTGCGTGTTGCTGTCAGCGCGGGCTGATCTGTAATGCATTTCCCGACGCCGGTGGCAACGGTAGGAGGCGGCCACGATTCGGCGTCGTTTCAGCTATCTGCATAACACCGTTCTCGGTTGTGCGATCTGCCTGCTTGCAATCGTGGTGCCTTCCGGGAAGACCTCGGCCCAGTCATCAACGAGTCTCACCGGACGCGTACACGACCGCGAAGACGGCGCTCCCGTGGTCGGGGTGGAGGTAGTGCTGGTCAGCACGTCGTACAGCTCGCCGACCGACCAGCGCGGCCGCTTTGCGTTTGACCACTTGCCGCCGGGATCATATCAGATCGAAATAAAAGCGCCCGGCTATGTGGGCTACGTTTCGCAGCCCGTCCCGGTGGTGGTGGACATCACGCGATCGGTATCCATCGGTCTCAAGCGGGACTACTATCCCGTGGAGGGGATCACCGTGAGGGGGCCGCCCGAACGGGGCGGGGGCAGTGTGGTGACCGTGATCGGCAGAGAGCGGATCGCCGAGTTGCAGCCGCGAGACCTGTCCGATATCCTGCAATCGGTGGAGGGCGTCTACGTCCAGCGCAACGGAAGCGAGTCACGGATACGTGTCCGGGGTTCCGCTTCCAAGCATGTTCTCGTGCTGGTCGACGGACAGAAGATAAACTCATCGGCGACCGGCACGGCCGATCTCAACAGCATCCCGGTTGAAATGCTGGAAAGAATTGAGATCCACAAATCGGGCGCCTCGGCCAGGTTCGGGCCCGATGCTCTCGGAGGCGTGGTGAATATCATAACTCAGCAGCAGTCGCTGCTTAACCCGACCACTGTCGATGGAGAAACGCGCGTCGGCAGATGGCGAACGCGCCGGAGCAGCGTCACGGTGACCAACCCGGTGCGCGTCAGGAACATGTCTTCCCGGATGGCTTTCAGTTCGCGCGAATCGGAGGGCGATTTCGAGTACTCGTATTCAGTAGCGCCCGAGACCACTACTCACCGCGATACCCGGATCAACAACCGGACGGGGGCCGACAGTTACTTCGCGTCCGGCCTGTGGCAGCCGGGCGCCGGCGTCAGCGTCAGCTACTCGGCGCAGGTGTACGACTCGCGAAACGGCCTGCCGGGCCGCGCTTCTGATCAGAACCCACATGCCTTTCGCGAAGACAGGCGGTCCCTGGCCGGTCTGAAACTGGAGCGCGCTTTCCGTTCCGGCGCCCGCGTGAATCTGCGTGTAGGGTATGCGCGGTTCAGGCAATTTTTCATGGATCGCGATACGGCCCCACTGGAGCAATATGAGACCCGGTTTGTCAATGACAGGTATACGGCGCGGTTAGGTTATGAGTCGGTTCTCTTCAAAGGGAACCGCTTCGACTGTGGCGCGGAACTCGTGGGAGAAATCCTTGACCACGCTGACCTGTTGCGTGAAAGGCAGTCCATGGGCGAGACCGTAAGAAAGATCTATTCGGTGTTCCTCGCCGATAACCAGGCCGTCGATCTGTCGCCGACGGGCGTGCTGGACAGGCTGAGTGTGGATATCGCCGCGCGTCACGACAGGTCGACCACGCAGCCGGACGCTGTGACCCCGGCGTTTCCCTGGGAACCTGTCCGCAGCGAGAGCCGGATCGACGCCCTCTCGCCCGGGATCGGCGTCGCTGTCACAAAAGGCGACCGGCTGCGGTTGGTGCTGCGTGCAAGCTATGGGAAATCGTTCCGGCTGCCGTCAATCAACGCCCTGTTCTGGAAGGGTGACGTTCGCGCCAAAGGAAACCCCGACCTACGGCCCGAGCGATCCGAGCACGTCGAGGGGGGCATGGAGATCAGGCACGAGAAAGCGCCGTTTGTCGTCTCCGGTGGGGTTACTTTCTTTCACAATCGGGTGACGGACATGGTTGTCTGGACCCAGGGACTAAACGGAGTATGGCGCCCAATCAATCTTGGGCACGCTCGTATTGTCGGCCACGAGGACTATCTCGATCTCGTCGCATGGGATGGGCTGATGAAGCTATCCTACCGGAACACGGTAACAGATGCCCGCAACAAGGTGACCGGACACAACAGCTATGACAAGTACCTTACCTACACGCCTCGTTATGTGACGACTGTCACGGCGCGTCTGAGTTGCCGTTTCCTGTTTGCCTCGTATTCGGTTCGCATGGTTGACCGGCGCTATGCTCTTGAGGGCAACGAGAAGTGGTATGAGCCGTACCGGTTGGATGACCTGTCGGTGGGAGTGAAACTGAACCTGTCGCGCAAGCTCCACATTCGCGCCGACTGGCGTTTGTACAACGTTCGCAACGAGGAGTATGTGCTGATAACGCATCACCCCATGCCGGGCCGCGAGTACAGTATTGGAATTAGGCTTTCGTACGGCGTCGAACAGTAGAGAGCAGCGCTCGTCGGACGGGCGCACCGAGGACAATGACAAACCGGGACGAATTGGAATGAATAGCATGAGAGGAACTGACAATGACAAAAAACCTGCCGGCACTAGCATTCACGATCTTTCTGCTGTCGGCGTCGCTGTGGGCACGCGATCCGGTGGCGTGGGTGCTGAACGGCTCCGGTGAAACCCTGTCGAAGATAAATCTGAACACCGGCGCTGCCATGAACAACGTCGTTACCGTCGGATCCGACGTGCTCTGCTATCCGAACCAGATAGTGGTGCGGGATACGATGGCCTACGTGGTTGTCTCGGGTACGGACGAGATTCAGCTTATCGACCTGAACTCGGAAACGACAGTCGCTTTCATTTCTCTCAGCGACGGTTTCAGTCCCTTCTGGATGGCGTTTCTGGACAGCCGGTACGTATACGTGACCGGCTTTGCCGACAACAGTCTGGCGAAAGTGGATGTTGTCAGTCGCGCGGTCGTTGACTATTGGCCGGTGGGGCTCAGCCCGGAGGGGATATTGATCTGCAACCGGAAGGCTTACATCGGCATCACCGCCTTCGACCCGATGACCTGGCAGTACGGCCAGGGAAAGGTGGTCGTATTCGACACGAAGGGCGACAGTCTGCTCATGGAGCTCAATGTCGGCGTAAACCCGCAGTATCTGACCGGCGACACAGCCGGGCTGATCCACGTCGTTTGCACGGGAGACTACTGGTCCGCGTTCGGAATGATCTACGTGCTCGACCCGGCCGTCGATGCCGTGATCGACTCCTTTGCAACCGGAGGTTTCCCCGGCAACATCACTATCGGCCCGGACAATATCGCCTACCTTGCCGCCGGGGGATGGGTCAGCGATGGTCAGGTGTACAGCTACGATGCTACCACAAGAGAATTGCTGCACGGCGCGGAAAACCCGATCGTGGTGGATTCCGGCTGCATGATGGTGGCGGCCTATCAGGATACCAGCGCCTTTGTGGGGACATTCAAGGATTTCGTAACGTCAATAGACTCGGCCGGGAACGAACTGGCTCGCTACCCGGTGGGCGACGGCCCGGTGCACGCTGCCTTCAACTATCTTCCGGGCGATCTTAACGGCGATTTCGTGATCGACATCTCCGACCTGGTCTACCTGGTGGATTACATGTTCGTCGACGGACCGCCACCTCGATACCCTCGATGGCGGGGCAATATCAACGGCGTCGGAGGAATAGACATCATCGATATCTCCGACCTGGTTTACCTAGTAGATTATATGTTCTGTCAGGGGCCACCCCCCAAGGTCGGATCGACCTGGCCGGGCTGACGGTTGCTTCGACTGACTCCGTCGGCGTCGGGCAGGCAGACCAGGTCTACCCTGGCCTTCCTTGAGTCCATCGTGGGAACTGCGCCCCTGATCGGATGAAAGCACCCCCCGCTGGACTTGGCCCGACTCTCGGTACGCCAGCCTGGTGTGGCGGTGATATACATGATTGTCCGCAGGGCGGAGCGTGGAGTGGTCGGTTTAACATGTTGTGTTGTTGGCAATACCGGAGATAGCGGGGATGTCTAATTTGTGAAAAAGGGCACGTTTTATTATTGACATTGGGTAGTTATCGGTTTAATTGACACTGTCGATTGTATAACTTCTGAAATCTCAAGTGCATCGTTTCTTTTGAGTCTGTGGAGTAATCATGACCGGGTGGAGTCTTGAGTATGGTATTGATGTCGATCTCCCCAATCGAATCATCTACGAAAAGATATTCGGTGTCTGGAGAGTTGAGACAGCGGAAAGCTACATAGAGGATTTCCAGGAGGAGGTCGTCGATCTGATCAAGAAGCCCTGGGCGAAAATGGTCGATCTTTCGAACTGGAAAATCGGATACCCGGAAATCGTTGAGCTTATCGGGAAGCATATGGAGTGGTGTCGCGAGCACAACATGGTCTGGTCGGTGAATGTGATCAATAATCCACCGACCTACCGGCAGCTTCATCAGATGATCGCTAAGGGGGGGATTAAGAGCATCTCGAAAACATTCCGTACCCGAGTGGAGTCGGAAGCCTTCCTGATGCAACAGGGGTTCACGGTCAGGTCGGCCGACGGGCTTATCAGGCGCCCTTCCCCTCTGTAGCCCGCGACTCATGTCTGCGGCGGAAGGTCTTGCCGCGTCGCGACGATCTCTTCAGGCAGAAGGGTCTTTGCTACCTCTTAAGGTATTTCCTGAACCATTTCTCGATCCATTCGAGCCTGGCGATACGGCGGTCGGGCCGGCCATGGCGCGAAAGGCCGTGTGGTTCATCCGGGAACCGGACCATCTCGACTTTCTTCCGGAGCGCTTTCAGCTTGACGAACATCTGTTCCGCCTGTTCGATACTGCAGCGGAGGTCCTTCTCGCTGTGGATGATGAGCACCGGCGTCCTGACGTTCTTGTAGTATGTAATCGGAGACCGCTTCTCGTAGTTCTCGGGGTCGGTCCACGGCCAGCCCTTAAACTCGCGCTCGAGGGACCAGCCAAAATCCGATGACCCCACGAACGATTTCAGGTCGACCACCGACCTCTGCGTCACAGCGGCGGCAAACCGGTCCGTGTGACCAATTATCCAGTTAGTCATGTAACCACCGTATGATCCGCCGGTCACGCCCATTTTCTTGGGATTGACATATTTCTGCCGCGCGAGATAGTCGGCGGCCGCCATGCAGTCCTTGTAGTCCAGGTCGCCCCAACTGGCCTCGATCGCCTCGGCCCAGGTCTCGCCGCGACCGGCCCCACCCCTGGGATTCGTGTACAGCACTAGGTAACCTTTGGCGGCCAAAAACTGCATTTCGTGGAAGAACGTAAAGGCATACTGCACGCGCGGTCCGCCATGGATTTCGAGAATGGCCGGGTATTTCCCGGTCTGCTTGAAATTGGGTGGGTGCACAAGCCATCCCTGGACCTCGGTGCCGTCGAACGACCTGAATCGCACTTCCCGCGTCCGGCACAGCTTCACGTCCGTTCTAAGGAAGCGATTGAGGTCAGTGTGTCGTACGGCTTTTTTCTCGCCGCCGTACATGGTCGGGCAGGTCATAATCTCGCCCGGGTTGGTCAGATCGGAGTATATCAGGGCGGCGGTTTTCGTATTGCCGTTGACGGAGTACCCCTTGATGTGGCACCGGCCTCTGATAATGCGGGTCGGCTTGCCCCCCCTGTGAGGCACACTATACAGGTTGGTCGTTCCCATATCGGAAGACAGGAAGAACACTTTCCTGCCGTCGTCCGACCAGAACAGGGGGGAGGTGTCGCCAGCATCGCCGCTGTCGGTAATCGACTGATCGTAGGCCATGCGATCAAAGGCGGACATCAGGTCTCTGGCTTTCGGCGAACCGCTCACGCCCACTTTCCAGACGTGAAAGTTAGCGATACCCCAGGCGTCGCGGGGCTTGTCGTGCCCTAAGTAGGCGATGTGCCTGCCGTCCGGTGAGAAGGCCGGAGCAAACACCGGCCCCGCGGGTGTCGGAATACGTCTTTCCTTGCCGCCTTTGTACGGGGTGATGAACAAGTCGAGTTTGAGGTGATCCATGTCCTGGTCTTTGGCCCGGTTGGAAACGTAGGCGACCCACTTTCCGCTGGGAGAAACCCGGGCGAAGAAGCTGTCGCGCCTGCCCGCCGTGATCCGCCGGAGTTTGGGGTTATCCATGTTGAGGGAATAGACGCGGAAGATGTCCTTGGGCTCAAAACCGGAGCCGTCGAGGCGGTAGAAAAGGCGCGTCACGTGCCGATAGACCGGAGGTTGTTTTTTCTTTTTCTCGTCTTTGATGAAATGCGAGTCGTTGTACCGAAGGCAGAAGACAAGGTCGGCGCTGTCCGGTGTCCACTGCAGGTCCGTTATAGCGCCGTCCAGTTCCAAGAGCTGGTTTTCCGCCCCGCCGCGGGTCGGCATGACGTAGATCCCGGTCTTCTTGTCGCGGGTGGAGACGAAGGCCAGGTAACGTCCGTCCGGAGACCATACCGGCTGGCCGTCATTATGGTCGCCGTGCGTAAATTGGCGTTCCTCTCCTGCAGTCAAGTCATAAACGTAGATGTTGGAGAAGTACTTGTTTTCCTTCTTGTCCATTCGCTCTACGGTGTGGGCGACCAGTTTCTCGTCGGGGGAAATCGCGACGGAGGTCGGCAGACGGAGCTTGAACAGATCTTGGGCCCTTAGCGGCCGTTTCCTTGCGCTGCGGCGAGTTGTTTTCTTCATGACACATCCCGTATTGTTATCGGTGAGTCTGTTCTGCGGGCAAGCTAAGCTTCTGCCGGTCGGACGACAAGCATAATGTTGATGCGGACCGATCACACCGATACGGAGAAGAGGTGGTCTATCAAGGCAAGAAATCGCTTGCAACCTCACCGCGACGATTCTATATTTCCAGTGTGAGCAGACCTGTACCGTTATCACCATGATCCCACTCCACGGTATCCCTCTACCGGTTGCAGGCTCGGCAGATAAGACTATCAACAGGATGCGAGGTGAACGGATGAAGCACAAATTAGTTCTGGCGTTGGCCTGCCTGCTGATGCTTGCGGCCGGATGCAGCGAACGGTCCACCGAACCGGTCACGCAGGCTGTGCAGGAGGTGGAGCAGTTCCCGGTACCCGAAGAGATTATTCCCTGGCAGGACGGCCAGGGCGGGCTTGAGGAATACTATACTCTGATCGAGGAGGCAACCGGGCTGGATGAACAGGTCGCTTCCGCGACGGTCACCCACTATGACGCTTATGAGGTCAAGCTTCTCTGGGGTAGTCTGACAGGCAGCGGCGGGTCGTACGATCCGACCCCGACTGACTGGTCGGGCTTATTGAGTCTTGAGGGCGAAGGGATGATCGTCGTAACAGAGACGATCGACTTCGAACCAGGGCAGGATTCGGTTCTGCCATACAGCACCGGGCGAGCGGTTGCCTGGGTGTCGCAGACGGCCGGGGATTTCGACGGCCTTGCCCTGCAGGTCTATGTAAACACCAATGTCACCTACATCACGGCGCCGTTCTTGAATCTCGTGACAGCGCCCTGCTCGGTGAGAATTCCTCTCCCGGCTGAGTCGTTCGATACGGTCATTCATGTTGACAATGTCAACTCGGTGGCGATTGGAGTCGTCAAACTCGGCAACAACAACTGTCCGCACGGCACTCTTCACGGTCGCTGGGTGGCCAAAGACCGGCACGGGGGCTTTTTCTTCGGCAGGCGATTCGACGCCTACAGTCACCACATCGGCTACCTGGCCGGTCGATACCGGACGTGCAACGATGGCCGACGCACCTTCTGCGGGATGTTTGTGGATCTCTGTTTCCACTGGGAAGGCCGCATCTGGGGAGTGTGGGATTACACACCGTGGACGTTCTCGTGCGTCAACTGCCGCTGGCCGCACGGCTATTTCGAGGGATACTACTCCGACCGGAATAGCGAGATTCAGGGTGAACTTGGCGGCCGCTTCGGACTTCCCACGACCGAGGCCGTCTATACCGGCTCGTACTTCTCCGGCTGGTGGCGCGCAAACTGTCCTGCGGCCATGAACAAGTAGACCGCCGTACGGACTTCTGAAAAACAGAGTCGGCCTCAGGTGTGATTTTCAGTTCCTCCAGAACCAGCACCTGGGGCCGGTTGTTTTGTGGGTCGCGCTGCTTATGCCTGCGTGCGCCGGGAGCGTAAACGGCAGGTCATGCAGCGCCGCTCACCTTCTGTAGAAAAGCTCGACAACCCGCAGGCGATCATCCGGCCGCAGAACAAAGCGATAACCGATGGCGCCCGAAACCAGGACAACGGTGATAATGTTGATGGCAAAGGCGGCCCAGGTATCGGGAGGCAGCAATTGCTGAACCAGAATCGTAACCGGGACTGCCACCATAACCGCTGCCAGGCCGCTCTTCAACCCGCACCAGATCAGACGCGCGAACGAAACCTGCAACTGGCGAGCCAACAGCCAGGGGAAGAGGCTCAGATAGACGACCACCTGGGGGATCGCCGATGCCAGGGCCATCCCGAGGAGTCCGTATTCCCCGACCAGAATCAGGGCCAGAGTGATTTTGGCCACGGTTTCAACCGCCAGGACACGGAGAATGTACCGGTGTTTCTCGATGCCGAAGAGGACGGCGTTGCCGATGATCTGGGGGAGGAAGACCGCTGCGCCCGCCGCCAGAACGATTATCACGACAGCCGTCTCGGCGAACTCCGGCGCCAGCCACAGGTAGACAAAAGACCGGGCGTAAGCGATCAGGCCGACGGCCAGTAGGAAAGACAGGTAAGAGGTGTATCGGAGGCCCTTGAAATAGACCTCGTTGATTCTGCTTCGGCCTGTTGTGGCGTCGAGGTGCGAGATCGCCGGGATCAGCGGCGTTCCGATGGAATTGACCAGATTGCGAAAGTGAAGCAGCAATTGAGCCCCCGGATAGTAGATGCCGGCAGCCGCGGCCGAATTCAGCAGGCCGATAAGAAAGACATCGGTATTGAAAATAGCCAGCCAGCCCACGGTAATGCCGAACGATATCCTGGAGTAGCCCAGAAGCATCGTGGCTGTTTTGGCGTCAGCCAGGCCGGGAGCGAATCGCAGTTGGGGGTGCAGTCTTTTCAGCAAGGCAAGGGCGACCAGGTGTCGTGCCACCGATACCGCCACCAGCGACAGGGCCAGCGAGAGAAGGCCATATCCCTGGCTGAGCAGCCAGACCATGATGGCCGTTCGCACCAGTTCCTCGGCAAGTTTGAGACCGGCGGCGATATCCTGGCGCTGGAAAGCCACCAACGTGTTGCCGAACGGGAGCAGGTAAAAACTGCAGGCGATAAACAGCCCCAGGACAAGCAGGGCCTTTCTGCCTTCTTCGGCCAGGGCCGGGTCGCCGATCTTGAAGTAATCGAAAAACAACACCGTGAAAAGATAAACCCCCGCCAGGGCAAGGCTGCCAAGCGCCAGGCAGGCGAGGTTGGAAGTGTTGAGCACGCGGTTGATGCCGCCGAAGTCCCGCTTACTGAGAAACTTCGACACGTACCTGGTGATGGCGGAACTCATCCCGATGTCAAGCAGCGAAAAGTAGTTAATTGTCTGAAAGGCGATTACCCAGACCCCGTAGCGGCTGTCGCCCAGCACGGTGGTTATATACGGTACGAAAAGAAACGCGACCACCGCCCGAATCGCATACCCCAGCCATGATGTATATACGTTCCTGAGAAATTGCTGTCCTAAACCGGGCAACTTCTTACCTTTCCCGTGGCGAAATCATCCTGCGCCGGGCGATTCGCCGCCGACCGGCCGGTGAACTCCGTCCCATCTGCGTTGAGCCGGCCCGCGCAAGGTAAACAATATGACCGGACAACTCAAACAGGAAGTAGACTGCGCGGCAACGCGGGCAGGCGTCCACGGATCAGTTCCACCTGTTCAAAATCTGCACAGCCTGTGGCTGCGAGCGGTATCGTCATCGGTTCCAAAATGGTTGACAGCGAGGTGGGCATGATCCCCGCCGCTTGTGCGGTAGAGCCGGGTACTGCGGGAGAAAAGCCCGCTGACACACGGTCTGAACGCATACTGGCCGGGTATCGCGCAACAGGTGTCAGGAGTCCTCGACTTGGCGGTGTCCGAGTGTGTACGATGCTCGCGGCGGGACTCCCGATTGATTGCGCCACCCGGCCGAAATCACTTCGGTGCTTAAGGAATTTCCAAAACAGCCGACTAATTCTGGGAGTGAATGTGCATCGATTCAGCAGGCCAAGAGACCGAATTGCTTATGTTCGGGACAGAGCGCCGACGGCACCACCCTTCGACGGGTTTGCGAAAGGGCATTGTTATTAATGTGCAACCTGACGCGGGGAGGTCGGCTTCGGCCAGGGGTTATTTCAAAAAGCCAGTAAAACCGCAAGAATACAATGGTGTACAAACCAATCACACACAGGAGGATTGCAAATGAAAAAGGCAATCAGCATTTTCGGACTGTGGGCTCTCGCCTTTGCAGTCGTGATGCCCGCTGCGGCGTCCGGCTCCGAGCTCGACATCTCCGGTTTCTTCGACGTCACGAGTACCTACCAGGACTCGCGGGGAGATCGGAACGAATTCGGCCTGGGCCAGGCCGAGGTTGACATCGAGAGCGAGTTGTCAGAGAAGGCCGCAATCAAGGTGGCCGTGGCCTACAACAACCAGACTTCCGGTTTTGAACTGGGAGAAGCTGAGATCGACATTAACCTGTACTCCTACGAGAGCGGCCCGGTGTCCTCGGTTAACATCGCTGCCGGACTGTTCGACGTACCCTTCGGAATCGACTACTGGGTGTATCCTTCGATCGACCGCAAACTCGTCACGGCGCCCCTGGTGGTTGAAATGACCCACGGCTGCTGGAATGATTTCGGTTTCAGGCTCAATGTCACCTCGGATGTCGCTAACCTTATTGTCTTTGGTGTCAACGGTTTCGAATCCTCTTTCGACGTCATCGATCAGGCCCAAAGCCTCGCGCTGGGAGTGCCCATCGGTACGGAAGTCAACACCACCCCGGCCAATGCTTTCGGAGGCCGGCTCGGGTTTACCCCGGTCGAGCATCTCGAGGTCGGCGGTTCCTTTGCTGTGGGCCTGAATGAGTCGGACAAGGATGAGATGGTTCTGATGGGAGGAGACTTCCAGTACTGGATCAGCAACTTCGACTTCAAGGGCGAGTACATAACCCATTCGCTCAACCGTTCAATCACCGAGGAAAAGAACAAGGGGTATTACTTCCAGTCCGTCTATGATTTTGGCCGGACTTTTCTGGTTGGACGGTACGATTCCTTCAAGCCGGACGGGGTCGACTGGACAACCCTGTACTCACTCGGGGCCGGTTATGCCGTCACAAACGGAGTGGAACTCCGTTTTGAGACGGTCATTGACAGCGACAACAGCACCAACAACGCCAATATCCTGCAGTTGGTCGCTGGATTCTAACAACTCGGTGGACAGTGTCTGCCAAGGTTTCGTATCGACACCGCTGACGTGAGCGAGACGCTGGGTATGACGAAGGCCTAGGGGGGTGCTCACGAAAGGCTCCACGGGTGGTCTCCGGCAAAAGGTCGGAGACCACCCTTTTTTGATCGGTTTTGCTGAGCGTGGTCGGAATCCAGAACGACCCGTCGCTACTGTACTTCGTGCACAGCCAGGCACACTTCACGGATTCTTTTTGTCCCGGCCCTCAGACGGCGGTCGTGTCGTCCAGCGGCGCTTCCGGGACGATGATCCACGCCACGATGTACGCCAATCCTCCTCCGCCACCGGCAAGAAACAATACTACCGCTAACAGTCTCACCAGGGTAGGATCGATCTCGAAGTATTCGCCTAAGCCGCCACAGACACCGGCGATCTTTCGGTCGCGGATTGATCGGTACAGTCTTTTCATGGTTCTGTTCCCACTTGTGCTGTTGGTCTGAGTGCTACAATAGTGCTGTCAGGTTTCAAACACAACTCCGATTGAGCCAAAGCAGTATCGGCAACTGTGTCGTCTCACAGTCAATACGCCGCAGGGCATTCGATTATTCAGAGGCGTTCAGGCTCCGCAGCCAAGCGATTCGCCATGCCTGCGAACGGGCATTTTGCGGCTGGTGAACGCCCTCGTGCACCGGCTATCCCTTACCTGGCAGACGAGGGCGTCTGCCGGACACGGTAGTGTAATTATTCAGAGGTGTTCAGGGCCTGCGCTCCGCCGGTGCGTTCAGGCGTCGGCGTTTCAGGACTCTCGTGGCAAGCGCGACGACAAGGTATGTCGCCCCGGCGCAGATGATTATAGTCGCGCCGGCTGGCAGGTCGGATTGATAACTGAGCGCCAGTCCGGCGGTGGTAAACATGGCACTGAGACCGATGGCGGCGAGCATTGTCCGCCCCAGGGTGCGAGAAAAACCTCCGGCGACAGCGGCGGGTATTGTAAGCAGAGCGATGACCATCACCACCCCCACCACGGTCACGAGGATGACAATCGTTAGGGCCGTCAGGCAAAGTAGTAGCAAGTAATAGAACTCGACTGCCAATCCACGCACACGGGCGAACTCCTCGTCAAAACAGATCGCCAAGAACCGGTTGTAACAAAGGAGTACCGTGCCGACAACCAGAATATTCAAGCCAAGCATGAGCCTTAAGTCCGAAGGCCCCACCATAAGAATGTTGCCGAACAGATAGCTCATCAGTTCCTGGTTGTATCCGGGTGTCTGCGAGATGAAGATGATCCCCACCGCCATACCGATAGCCCAGATGGCGCCGATGACGGTGTCCTCGCGTTCCCTGGCGCGCAGGCTTACCCATCCGATCACCGCGGCCGACAGGAGGGCTGCCGCTATCGCGCCGTGTATCGGCCTGAGAGCCGGCCAGCCGTTGACGACCGACAGGTAGTGCGCCGCTCCCATCCCGCCCAGTACGCTGTGGGCGATGGCTCCGGCCAGGTATGTGATACGTCGCGCCACGACGTAGCTGCCGACGATGCCGCAGGCCACGCTGGCCAAAGCGCCCGCTAACAGAGCATGCTGCAGGAAGGTGTGACGCGCGAGGGCCTGGAGAAACTCAATCATATGATTTGCCGTTACCGAAGTGCTGATCATGCCTGACGATGCGCAGGGGTTCTTCGCCGTACAACTCGCTCAACATAGCCCCGTCGAGTTCACCGGTCGGGTGGACGTGGACCTTCCGATTGACGCACACAACCTGTTGCACAAACTCTGAAACAAACGCCGGATCGTGGGAGACCATGACAACCGTGAGACGGCTGCTCAACTCGCGAAGGAGATCGTGCAGTTCACGCTGCACCAGTGGATCAAGATTGGCCGTGGGTTCGTCAAGCACCAGGAGTTCCGGCTCGCAGGCCAATGCCCGCGCGATAAACAAACGGCGCAACTGGCCGCCTGAAAGCTCCCCGTATGGCTTGCAGCGCAGTTCGAACAACCCGACCGCCCGTAAAGCCGACTCGGCCGCCTCACGGTCGGAGGAACGATACCGGCTCGTTGGGGACCCGCGGCCGAGCCTTCCCATCAAGACGACGTCTAATACGTCGACAGGAAAACGTGGATCAAGAGACACCTGCTGTGGCATGTAGCCGATACGAGAACGCGCTTGCCGTGGCGCCTGAGCAAGAACCCGCACGCGGCCGGCGGTCGGTTTCAGCAAGCCCAGGATGAGTTTCAGCAGTGTCGTCTTGCCGCCGCCGTTGGGACCGACAATCCAGACGAACTCCCGTTCCTGTATCCGGAGAGACACGTTTTCCAGAACAGAGGCGCCGTCGTAGGAAAACCAGACGTCCTCCAGGTGGATGGTTGGTTCTGGCGTCACGGGATGCTCTCTCCCATCAGCACGTTGCCGTGGCTGTCTGCTGAGTCAGTGTCAGTTTCCGACCTGTCCTTTGTCATTCCAAATTCAGGCCCCTCGCAACGGCCTCAGCAACCTGTTCCAGATTATCGAGATAATCACGTGCGAGGGGGTCAATCGGCACAACGGTGGCGCCGATTGCATCTGCTATCGCCTGAGCGCCCTTGCTTGAAAACTGGGGCTGGACGAAGATCACCTTTGCGCCGTCGGCCCGGGCGCGCTCCATCAAGGCAGCCAGTTCCTTCGCGCCGGGTTCCTTGCCGTCCCCTTCTATCGCAACCTGCCGAAGGTCGAATGCCCGACCAAAATAACCGTAGGCCGGGTGAAAGACGAAGAAGCTCTTTCCCTTGTGTGGTGCCAGGAGCGCAGCAATACGAGACCTCAGGCTGTCAAGCTCGACAACAAAGGCGTCCCGGTTACCCCGGTAATTCCGGGCATGTGCGGAGTCGAGGCGGCACAACTCATCACATGTGTTCCGGGCCATGATCTTAACCAGATCGGGATCGAGCCAGACATGCGGATCGAGTTCGGTTGGCCTGCTCTGACGACTCTCGTCGGCGACGCCTCGGTCATCTCCTTCATGTCGGTGTTGATGCCCATCCTCGATCTCCAGCAGTTCGATACCCTCACGCAGGTCGCACACCTTCAGGTCGGGATAGATAGCCTGGACTTCCGGCAGCAGTGTGTTTTCAAATGGCACGCCGATTCGGAAGTAGACCTGCGCCTCGTCGAGCCGGGTCATCTGGCGGGGTGTGGGTTCGAATGTCGCCGGGGATTGTCCCGGCCCCACAAGAACTTCCACCGTGACATGATCACCGCCTACCCGCTCGACTAGGTATGCCTGAGGCGGCACGCTCACGAAAGCAATCACGGCCGGCTCGAATTGTCCTGCCTTCTCCGCGTGGCAGGCCACGCAGCAAAGACACAGCGCCAACAAAGCGTTGAACCCATAGGCGTCAGAAACCGGAGGGGGGTTGTCGAGAGTCCGCATCAGACCGTCTCCGAGATCTCTTTCACCTCACCCCACACCGTCCGGCTCAGCCTCGATTCGAGCAGACCAGACGGAATTCGTGGCAATCATCGCATTCTTCCAACGGGTGGTTCCGGGCGAAGCTGTCCCAGTGTTCTTTCTGCCTCGGCGTCAGAACCCCGGTTCCCGCACAGAGCGGACAGGCGCAATCAAGCGCCACCGTGACTGCCTGGCGGATGAAGTCGGAGCGATTGGGAATGCCCTTCATTGCCTCAAGGAGCGATTCGTCTACTTTGAAAGTGACAATCTCCGACTTGCTCTGTCTCACTGGTATATCTCCTTCGTTACGGCTCCAGCCATACTATTGACCCCTCAAGGTAATACCTGGTATTACCGAATGTCAACAGGTATGACGGCCGCTTGCTCCACGCGGCAGTCGGGAGGTCAGTCGCGTGCTTCAGAAGATCTGCCTGAGATCTGCCACCGAGCCAATCACGAGATCGGGTTTGATCTCCGATTTGGCAAAAATGTCTGGTCGGTACTTGCCTGTCTTGACAAGGATGCCGGTCATTCCGGCCTGCTGCGCCCCTCCAATGTCGGAGTTGATATCGTCTCCCACCATCGCCACCTTCTCCGGTGGCAGCCCCATGTCCGCCAACGCCAGCTCGAAAAACGACCGTGACGGTTTGCCGATGATCGTGGCCGATTTGCCCGTTACGTATTCTAAACCCGCGACAAAGGCACCGATATCCATCTGCAAACCGCTTTCCGTCTGCCAGTAGCGCCCCTTGTGCAGGGCCACCATCCTGGCCCCGTTCATGACCATCAGAAACGTCTCATGCAGAACGTCGTAGCTCCAGCTTTTGCATAGGTCGCCGATCACGACAAAGTCCGGGTTGTCCTTTGATTGCGGGAACTCGGCAAAGTCCTGTTTGGGGTCGTCGGTCAAAAGGAAGTGGCACCTCGGCCTGTCGTAGCGGCGCAGGTATGAGATTGCCGCCCGGATGGAGCCGAAGACTTCGTCTTTCTCTATGGGCAGGCCCAGGGAGACAAGCTTGCGATAAAGGGAATCGTTGGAAAGGACGGTGGTGTTGGTGGTGAACCGGCAGGGGATTCCCCGCGCTTTGAGGTAGCTGATCGTATCGGCGGCGCCTTCGATTGGGCGCTGACCGACATACAACACACCGTCGATGTCAAACAGCAACCCGGAGATATTCTCAAAAGATGTCACAGCCTACGCCAGCTTTTCGAGCAATTCCTCGGGGATGTCGAAGTTGGCGTAAATTTTCTGAACGTCGTCGAGGTCCTCAAGCAGTTCGTAAAGCTTCAGCATGGAGTTTACCTGGGATTCCTTGTCCAGCCTGACCGAGTTCTGGGGAGTCATCGTCACTTCAGCAGAGACCATCGGGATGCCTTTGGCTTCAACGGCCGTGCGCACGGCGTCGATATCCTCGGATTTGGTGATAATCTCATACGACCCGGAGTCGGTGATGATATCCTCGGCGCCGGCGTCCATGGCCACCTCCATGACGGTGTCCTCGTCGGTTGTGTCCAGGTCGATGGTGATGATCCCCTGCTTCTCAAACATCCAGGCGACGCAGCCGCTGGAGCCGAGTTTGCCGCCGTACTTGGTCAGCACGTGACGGATTTCCGACACGCAGCGGTTCTTGTTGTCGGTCAGGGCCTCCATGTATATCGCCGTCCCCCCCGGCCCGTAGCCTTCGTAAGTGACCGATTCGTAGGTCACGCCGGGAAGTTCCCCGGTGCCTTTCTGGATGGCGCGCTTGATGTTGTCGGCCGGCATATTGGATGCCTTGGCCGCGGCGATGGCTGAGCGCAGGCGCGGGTTGCCTTCGGGATCGCCGCCTGCGTCACGGGCGGCGATGGTTATTTCCTTGATGTGCCGTGTGAAAACGCGGCCGCGTTCGGCGTCGGCTTTCCCTTTCTTCCTCTTGATCGTCGCCCATTTGGAGTGACCGGACATGAGATATTTCTCCCTTATATGGAACCGCGTACTTATCGGTTTTGCCGTGACCGGTCTTGCAGCAGGCTGCGGAGCACCTGGCCACATGAAACTATAACAAATCGGACTGAACTTGGCAAGGGGGAGATCAAGAAGTCCGCATTAGCTGATCTTTTTCACTTGAAAAGCAGATGCGAAGGGCTTTCCTTTGCTCAAGCATGGTTTGACTGGAACACCAAAAATGCCCACTGTCTTTACACAGATAATAGCCCGCAAGCTCCCGGCAAACATATTCTACGAAGACGACGAGGTCATCGTCATTACCGATCACCGCCCGCAGGCGCCGGTGCACCTTCTGATTATCCCGAAACAGGAATATCGCAACTTCTACGAGACACCGCCCGATGTTCTCGAAATGATGAACCGCACCGCCAAGCTGATCGCCGAGAAGTTAGGAATAACCGGACACTTCAAGTTGCTTATTCACAACGGTTTCGGTCAGGAAATCGACCATGTCCACTTCCACTTCATGTCCAACCGGGGAGCGGAGAACCTTAAGTTTCTTGAATCGTAAGCGCGCGAGGGTGGGGCTGTCGGCGGGGGAGAGGCAGTGGCGACTGTCGGCCTGACACCACGCAGGCAAAAAGGAACGATTTCTAGTAATATCAGTTGACAATCTCAGGGATTCGGTGGATATTCCGAAAGTTGTATGTATATGAAGATGAGTAAACCCAATAGCGAGGCGGAAGGGGGTGTAACCGTTTGACCGGAGTAAGGATTCGTGATGATGAATCTTTTGAAAGAGCCCTTCGACGCTTCAACAAGTTCTGCGAAAAAGCAGGTATTTTAAGCGACATAAAGAGACATCAACATTTTGAAAAACCGTCCGAGGCCAAGAAACGCAAGATGGCCGCTGCCAGGCGCAAGTCCCGGCGGATGAAGTTCAGAGCTGAGCATTAGCGATGTCTCTTATTGAGAAAATCGATCAGCAGATGAAAGAGGCCCTGAAAGCCGGTGAGAAAGAACGTCTCACCGTGCTCCGGGGCCTCAAATCTGAGCTTAAGTACAGGCGGATCGACAAAAGGGATGACCTTACCGAGCAGGATGCCGTTGCCGTTTTGGCCTCACAGGCTAAAAAAAGGCGGGAGGCTATCGAGCAATTCGAAAAGGGCGGCCGCGACGATCTGGTGAGCAAAGAGAAGCACGAACTCGACATAATCAATTCCTACCTCCCGGAGCAATTGAGCGAAGAGAAACTGCGCGAGATTATCCGTGAGGCCATCGCCGAGGCCGGCGCAGAATCCCCGTCCCATCTGGGGGCGGTTATGAAGTTGGTCATGCCCGAAGTCAAGGGCCGGGCAGACGGAAAACTGGTCAACAGACTGGCGATGGAAATGCTTGCCAAATAATTCAAAAACCGGCTATATTCCGTCAGATTGACTAACGCTCACAAGGGAGTGTGTAGTATGAACTGGATTGACGCCGTTTTGCTGGTGCTGCTTCTGGCCTCGGTGATTGTCGGCTCAAAGAAGGGACTGATCAGGGAATTGATGGCCTTCGTGGTCTTTTTCGCGGCCATAATCGTCTCCGTCAACTATATCGACGGTTTCGCTGTCTGGGTCTATGAGCAGGTAGGAGGCTCCCCGCTCATATCGGCGTTTTTGTCCTTCGCACTTCTGTTGGCCGGTAGTTACGCGGCTTTCAAGCTCCTCGGTATCCTGTTTTACAAGATCGCCAACCTCAAGCAGAGCGGGACCAGGGATCAGATGGGTGGGGCCATGATCGGTTTTCTGCGCGGCTGGGTGGCCATCGGTTTTCTGACTTTCCTTGTCTTCCTGCTGCCGATGCCGGATGCCTTTTACACGTCGTTCGAGGCGTCGTTTTTCGGCCCGGTTGTGGCCAAGACGGTGCCCCTGATGTACGATGGAACAGCCACGCTCCATCCGGGAAAACCGAGCTTTATGGGACAGATGGAGAGAACGCTGCTGGTTTCCCCGGGGCGTGCGGGCTCCAGCGTCAAGCCGCTGGATGAACACCGCCAGCAGGTCCACCAGGTCCTGTACCAGATGGAGAAGTTCTTTGATATCGGGATATCCGGCGACTAAATTGATTTTGATTTCAATCCTGGAATCTTATATTGAAGCCGACCTCCGGTCGGCTTTCTTCTGTTGGGTCGAGTCAGGCAGTCATGATAGACGGACACACCACACAGACGCTTGAGTTTCCCAAGATCGTTTCCCTCATCAGGGGCAAATGTCTGACAGTATACGGCGGGGCGGAGGTTGACGGTATCGGCCCGCTGGACAACAAGGCCGAGATCGAGCAAAGTCTGGCGGAAATCTCCGAGATGAAGGATATCGTCAATTTCGGGACGTCCTTCCCTCTTTGCCGTATTGAGGACGATGGTCGGGTCCTTCTGAACAAAGCACAGGTCGAGGGGAATTTCCTGGATCCGCAGGAGATGCTCCTGGTCCTGGAGCTGGTCGAGATTTCCAGCGGCCTGAACGGCTACGATGAGGATGGGCGCGATAAGTACCCGCTGATAGACGACTACCTGCGCCGCATTCGGGCCTTTCCGGAACTGGCAGCCGAGATCAGAAGAACCGTCGATGAGGACGGTAACGTTCGCGACAAGGCCTCGCCCGCTCTCAAGAGAATCCGCGCCAGTCTGTGGGACAGCCGCCGCAAAATTGTGAGCCGCCTGGAAGGAATCCTCAGCGCTCGCGTCAAGCAGACCGGCTGGCAGGACGATGTCGTCACCCAGCGCAACGACCGCTATGTCATTCCCATTCCTTCCAGCCGGTACCGGGGGGATATGGGCATTCTTCACGACCGTAGCCAGAGCGGCGCCACGTTGTTTATTGAGCCGAAGGAAACAGTTGAGCTGAACAACCGCATCAACCTGCTCATGCAGGAGGAAAAGGCTGAGATCCGCCGCATCCTCCTTGCTCTCACGGCGAAGATCGCATTGCGGTCGGAGCCGCTGCTTGAAAACACGCGCCTGATAGGGACACTGGATCGACTGCATGCCGCAGCGCTGTTCTCCAACCAGATCAAAGGTAATCGCCCGATGATTGTCGCCGAGTCATCGGTCGACCTGGTCGATGCCCGCCACCCGCTGCTGATCGTGCAACTGGGCGGCGTCTCAGGGGTGGTCCCGATCAGTATCGGCCTTGACGAGTCTCGGCAGGTGGTGCTGGTTACCGGACCCAATACCGGAGGGAAGACAATCTGCCTGAAAACGGTCGGCCTTTCGGTCCTCATGGCGCTTTCGGGGCTTCACATTGCCGCCGGCGAGAAGTCGCAGGTGGGACTTTTCCACAATGTGTTTGCCAATATAGGCGACGAGCAGTCTATCGAGTTGTCCCTGTCCACCTTTTCGTCGCACATCAGGAACATCATTCGCGGCTTGGTGAAGGCTTCTGCCAGGACGCTGCTGTTGTTTGACGAAATCGGCGCCGGGACCGACCCCAAGGAAGGCTCCGCCTTGGCCGAAGCGATAATCATCCACGCCATCGAGAGAAAAGCCCGACTGATAGCGACGACCCACTATTCACAACTCAAGACGCTGGCCATGGAGCATACCGACGTGGAAAACGCCTCATTAGAGTTTGACCGCGAGACTCTCGGACCGACCTACCGCCTGCGCATGGGCCTGCCCGGTTCGTCCTATGCCGTCGAGATTGCCGGACGCTTAGGTATGCCGGACTCCATTTGCAGGAAGGCGGCGCAGCTTCGAGGCAGCGATGAGAAGTCGCTGGACAACCTGGTCGCGTCCATCGAGACCGAATTAGCTCGCATCAAGACCGACCGCAAAGAACTCAACGAAAGACTCGCCCGAACCAGGGAGCACGAGGAGCAGTATCGTAAGCTGGCCGACAGGATGAAGACCGAAATCGACGCCGAAAAGCAGAAGGCGCTGGGCGAGACTGAGAGATTTCTCGCGGAAACCCGCCGGGAGGTCGAGAGCCTGGTGGCGAAGATTCGCAAGAGTCAGGCCTCGCAGAAAGCCGTGCGCGATTTCCACAAGAACCTGCGCAAGCGACAAAAGGGCGCCGTTCGTCGCGCGGAGGAACTCAGGCAAAAACCTCGCGGCAGCATTACCTTTCAGCCCGGCGACTCTGTCCGTATAATCTCGCTTAACAAAGATGGCGAGATCACGGAACTGGTCGGTAAAGAGCGGGCGCGAGTAAGAGTGGGCAACGTCGTCACGACGGTTGAACTACGAAACCTGGCGCCGGCGGAAAGTGCCCATCCTCCGAAGGCGCTCAAGAGAGCTGCCGGCTATGCGATCGAGGAGACCGTTCGCCCCGAAATCCACCTGCGCGGGATGACGGGGGATGAAGCCATGGAGCAGCTTGATCGCTACCTGGATCGAGCCATCATGGCCGGGCTGCACCAGGTGTATGTCATTCACGGCAAGGGTACCGGCGCTTTGCAGCGGCTCCTGACCGACTACCTCAAGGGTCACCCGGAAGTGGTTTCGCTAAGGTTAGGTGACTGGAACGAAGGTGGCGCCGGTGTGACGGTCGTCAGGCTGAAGGAATAGCATGATCCCTGAGGAAACCATAGAGCAGATAAGGCAGGCCAGCGACATCGTGCAGGTAATCGGGGAATACCTCCGTTTGAAAAAGCGCGGCAGGAACTTTATCGCTCTCTGCCCCTTTCACACGGAGAAGACGCCGTCCTTCAGCGTCTCTCCCGATAAGCAGATATTCTACTGCTTTGGCTGCGGTAAGGGCGGCAACGTGATTACCTTCCTGATGGAACATGAGAAGATGTCATTTGTGGAGGCTGTCCGGCATCTGGCCCGGCAGGCCAACATCACTATCCGCGAGGAAGCCGGCTCCGATTTCAGACGCCAGGCCATGGAGCGACTCGGCTATGCCAACCAGGTTGCCCAGGAGTACTTTCAGAAAACCTTGCAGCGCTCGAAATACAGTTCGGTTCTGCAGACGTATCTGAAGGAAAAACGCCGGATTACCGACAGCGCTATCGAGCACTTTGCCCTGGGGCTGGCCGCTGAAGACTGGGACGGCCTCATCCGGTACGCCGCCGGCAGGGACCTCACCGCCGAGGACCTGGTCAAAGCCGGTCTGGTCCTGCTTTCGGAGAAGAGGGGTAACTACTTCGACCGCTTTCGACAGCGGCTGATGATCCCGATCTACAACCTCAGCCGCAAGCCGATCGCATTCGGCGGCAGGACTCTCAAGAAAGGCGAGCCGGCCAAGTACGTCAACTCCCCTGAGACGCCGTTGTACGTGAAGGGAAACGTGCTGTACGGGCTGAGCCACGCCCGCGATTTCATTCGCGATACCGGCGCGGCTATTATCGTGGAGGGTTATTTCGACGTCATATCGCTCTGGCAGATCGGTGTGAAAAACGTGGTGGCTTCGTCGGGGACGTCTTTCACGGCGCAGCAGGCCAGGCTCCTGGCCCGGTTCGCTACCGACGCCTACCTCTTTTTCGACGCCGACTCGGCCGGTCAGAACGCAGCCCTGCGGTCGGTTGACGCTCTCTATGACGCCGGACTCGAGGTCAGGGTGATCCTCACGCCGAAGGGAGAGGATCCCGATACCATTGCCCTGAAGTACGGCCGCGACAAGATCGACGAACTCATGCACGAGGCGATAGGCTTTATCCCTTTCCGGGTGCGGGACACGGACGTCGCCTCAGCCGGAATCGTCGGCAAGGAAAAGCTGGTCAAGGAACTCGCGTCGCTGGGCGCCCGTATCGCCGATCCGACTCGCCGAAGCCTGTTCTACGCCGAGGCCGCGAATGCGTTGGGTGTGGACGTTCAGATTCTGCACAGCGGCGCACCCCAGGTGAAGGCCGCCGATGAGCCGACGGCGCGCGGCCCGAAGTACGATCGCTGCGAGTTTGAGTTTATCTCGCTGCTGTTCAACGGCCCCGGTTCCATCGACACTGTATTTGATACCGTGGCGCCGGATGACTTCAGTTCAAAGGAGTTGTCAAGGATTTATGCGGCCATGGTGAACCAGTACCGCCAGTTGGGGGTTGTCGACGCCGGACGGATGCTCGATGGTGTCCAGGACCAGGATTTTGCCTCGCTGCTCTCGGAGATCGTGTCCACCGACTGGCCGGCCGACCGAGTGGATATCGAAACGGCGAGAATGCTTGAACAGATGCGGCAGCGAAAGCAGGCCGGGATACGCGCCCGTCTCAAGGAAGAACTGATCGCGGCCACCGAAGCCGGCGACGAAGAACGCGCCTCGCGAATCCAACGTGAAATCCAGGGCTACGGTTTAGATGCTGACAAGTCTCAGAATTGAGAACATCGCTCTGCTTGAGAAGGCTGAACTCAGTGTCGGGCCGGGCCTCTCCGCTCTCACGGGAGAGACGGGAGCCGGCAAATCGGTTGTCGTTGCCGCTCTTTCACTGGCGCTTGGCGGGCGCGCCGACCGTGACGTCATTCGGCACGGTGCCGACAGCGCCGCCGTCTCGGCCACCTTCGATGTCTCCCGTCTGCCTGCCGCTTACAAAAAGGAATTCGCGGACCTGATAGCCGACAACAGGATTGTCTTGCAGCGCACAATCGCCAAAGAGGGCGGTTCGCGCGTCACCATAAACGGAAACCGGGCGTCTCTGGTTCAACTTCGTACTCTCATGGCGCCCATGGGCGAGATTCTCGGTCAGCATGCCGGCCAGGCGCTGATGGACGAGGATAACCACCTCACATTCCTGGACCGTTTCGCCGGTCATACCGATCAGGTGGACATCCTCAAAACTGTTTTCGAGAACTGGCGCGGCGTGGCTGACGAGCTCAGGCGAATGCAGAACATGCGGGAACGCTTGATACAGGAGCGCGAGTTGTTGCTTTTCCAGAAGGATGAAATCGAGAAGGCCGCCTTGCGTATCGGCGAGGAGGAAGAACTGCTGGTCGAGCGAAAGGTTCTCGATTCAGCCCGCGCGCTGATCGTTTCGGCCTCAGTGATCGGAGAAATCCTTGACAACGAAACCGGTTCCCTGCCTGACATGCTATCAGCGGCGCGCAAAGAACTGGACTCAATGGCCGTCGTCGACCCGGCGCTGACCGAGAAGGCCCTGGACCTGCGCGACGTTCAGATCAGACTCGAAGACCTGAGACGATTCATCGAGCAATATGGCCGCTCGGTGCGGGACGATCCGGTGCGGATCGATCAGATCAACACCCGGCTTGACGAGATCTACAATCTCAAGAAGAAGTACGGGGGTTCCGAAGAGGGAGTCTTGGGCAGCTTGCAGGCAATCGAGGCGAAGCTGGCGCGCCGACCTGACACCGACAGCGCCATCGCGCGTCTTGAGGAAGAGCACCATCGGCTATGTCGGGAGTACACGACTCAGGCGCTGGCCCTCTCGGCCCGTCGGAAAAAGGGTGCGGCAGAGTTGGAGCGGCTGGTCATCGGTGAACTGAAGGATCTGGCCATTGACCACTGCCGGTTCAAGCTGGAGTTTGTATACGAGGACGACCCCGACGGTGTAGTGCTCGACGGCCGGGCGGTAAGGGCGTTTGCACGCGGGCTCGAGAGAGCACGTTTCGTGTTTTCGGCCAATCCCGGTGAACCGCTAAGGCCGCTGGTGAAGACCGCCTCGGGGGGAGAAATCTCGCGGGTGCTGCTGGCTCTCAAGTCGACCGAAAGGGGCCACAACAGGCTGGCGCATTCACTGCTGGTGTTCGACGAAGTAGACGCCGGTATCGGCGGCCGCACGGCGGTGGAAGTCGGCCGGAAGCTCAGGGAACTCTCGGCCGGATGCCAGCTTATCGTGGTAACGCATTTGCACCAGATTGCTCGCCAGGCCGATCATCACCTCGCAGCCGAGAAAGCCCGGGGCGCCGACAGTCGCAACATCATCACCGTCAGGGAACTCAGCCGGCAGGAAATCAAGATCGAACTGGATCGCATGGTCGCACTCCCGGAGGGGGCATAGCCGGTCTTGCCCGTTTCGATGTCCATCATGGCGCACGGCAGCCGGGTCTGGTTCACGGCACCACAGGTGTTGACAACTGCTCGGCGATCTGCATGTACATCCGTGTCAGACGCTGCAACTGCAGAGCGCTTTCTGTCTGCTGATCGGTTATCTCGGCGTCGGTCTCTCCGAGACTGGCCAGTTTATACGTTGTATTGAAACGCCCCAACCACTCTATGTAGAAATATCTCCCGTCGACACTGCCGATACGATCCCCCGCGTTCATTACGGCGAACCCGGCGTCATCCTCTTGCAACCGCAACAGGTCACGTCCCCAACTTGAGTGTTCATAGTCGCCCCCCAATAGACCCATCAACGTCGGCATGATATCGGTCTGGGAGCCGTACTTGTCGACTGTCCGGCCGTCACTTCCCACGATCGCAGGTGAATAGACAAGCAGCGGGATGTGGAATACCTCGGGGTCAAGCATATAACGCCCGGCCCCATACTTGGCATGGTCGGCGGTGAAAAGAACAATAGTGCTATCAAGCACCGCCAGGCGCGCAAGCGCCGCCGCGAACAGACCGACGGCGTGGTCGGCATAGAGTTGAGCGTTGAAAACCCTCGAGCTGTCACTGCTGTCGCGGTATCTCTGCGCCGATGAGTCGGGCAGGTCATACGGCTCATGGTTGGACAGAGTGAGCGCGGTCAGTTGAAACGGGCGCGGCAGAGAGTCAATCAGGGCGATCGTCTTCTCAAAGACAACATGGTCGGGAATACCCCACTTGGAAAAGGCGTTCTCTTTTCCCAGTTGGTTCTCGCCGTAGAGCCGATCGTACTTCTTTGTCGTGAAGAAGCCCTCCATGTTGTCAAAGACGAGATCACCCCCGTAGACAAAGACGTTATGGTATCCGCGTACGTGAAGGATCTCGGAAAGCATGACAAACGGGTGAAGGGCGTCGTACCGTCCCATGATTGAGCGCCCTGGCAGCGACGGAAAACTGCCCAACGTGGCCGGTAGCCCGAAACTGGTGCGGACGCCGCTGGCATAGAAGTTGGAGAACAGGATTCCCCGGGAGGCCAGGCTGTCAAAGTGCGGCGTGAGATCGCGGGGAGAACCAAGCGCGCCTGTGTTACGGGCCGACCAGCTTTCCATGAGGACTACGATTACGTTGGGCTGGAAGCCGAGGTCACTCTCGGCCTGATGAGTGATACGCCTGAGGGAGCTCTCGGGTTCGAGCCACTCGTCGCCCGGCTGGTGCAGCGCGGCGCGTACAGTGTCGAGAGCGGACTGGAAATCCGCGAACGGGAAACGCTCCGACTCGTCGCGGCTGGACAACCTGAGATCGCCGCTGTGCTCGGTCAGGTTGCGTCCGAGCACGTAGACGCCGTTTAAGGCCAACTGATTGAGCAGGCGGTTCCGACAGAAATAGGCCGCACCCCAGTCGATCGGCGCCAGGCCGACGCGGCCACGGATGCCGACGAACATCATAGCCAGTACCGCCAGGAACCAAATAACCTGGCCCACCCAGCTTCGCTGCTCCCGCACACGGTGAGTCCGGCGTGTCAAAGCGACCACAGCCAGTGCGAACAACGCCGTTAGCACCAGCCACAGGGCAAGGAACGGCAGGAACATCGGATCGGCGGTGACCTGGTTCCAGAAAGTAGGTCCTTCTCCGATATATTCATAGGCCAGGAAGTTGAGGTGCGACTCGAAATAGGAGTAGAACCGAATGTCCGCTAAGAGAAGCAGGAAGGCAAACGAGAAGAACGCGGCCAGGTATCCCAAGGTCACTGTCCGGACTAACCGGTATTGCAGGCCGATCCACGGAAGAACCAGGGCTAAAGGCAGCAGGACGTAAAGGACAACGATCTGGTCGAAGCGAGCGCCGATAGCAAAGGCGGTGGCAATCTCTCCGAGAGTGGCGCCATTCAGGAACTCTGTGAAGTTCAGCAGAAAAAACAGGCGCAACAGCGCAAAGACCAGCATGGTCAGAAGATAAACCAGAAACAGGTAGACAAACGGACGCGAGGGCCACAGTCTACTGATAGTGTAAGTTATGTTGTTTGCTGAGTTCAGCATGACCCGAATAAAGCCAGGGTCACCGTAAAGTCAAGGTCGGGCAGGTCATGCCGATCATGTCGCTCGCAAAGGAGTCTGGCGGTGCTTCACTCACTATCGTCGCTGACTGCTACGGCGGTGCCGTAGACCAGAAGCTCCGCAGCGCCCTGCATCATCTCGGATGTCGAGAATCGAACCATGATTACGGCGTTGGCACCCTTGGCCTTGGCATCTTCGACCATCCGATCGATACACTGCTCGCGAGCTTCGGCCAGCAACTTGGTGTATTCCTTCACCTCGCCACCGACGAGGTTGCGAAAGAGCGCCCCGATATCCCGACCCAGGTGGCGGGCGCGGATTGTGTTACCCTTTACGAGACCCAGTGTTCTGATGACTTTCTTGCCGGCGATATGCTCACAACTGGTGACAATCATTTGGTAACCTCTTTGTAGCGATCACGTTTGTAAGCAAATAGCCTTTCCCGTGCGTACGACACAAGCAAAAAGACAAGCCCGCCGCCAAACGCCGTCACGCCGACTTTCAGCCAGAGCGGCTGTGCGGGGTCAAGATAGAGTCCGGACAGCCCCTCGTAGAGTCCGAATCCGAGCAGAACGATAGCCCCGATCGAAAACAGAATCCAGCCGATACCTCGTTCCAGTTTCCGGTATATGGACTGCCAGTAGCTTTCCCAGACTTCGTCGGGAAGGTCAGCGTATTTTGCCATGCCGGTAACCTCCTTGAGTCTCTCGAATTCCGCCAGCTCCGAACGAAGCTCGGGATTTCCTGCCAGTTCCACCTCGAAATCCCGGCGTTCCTGCTCGGTCAGTTCGCCGTCGACATACCCCGCCAGCAGTTCTCGATTATTCTTACGCATCATTCAGCCTCATTAGCATTGCCAGCTTCTTGCGCGCATAGTAGAGCCGCGACATGACCGTACCTTTGGGAATACCGAGAAGGTCGGCGATTTCATCATAAGACATCCCCCGAAAATGTTGCAACGTTATGATCTCCCGATCGGCAAAACTCAGTTGGAGCAGGGCCTGGTTGAGCCTGGCCACCGTCTCCCTGTGAATGGTCACCTTCTCCGGGTCGCGCTCGTCAACGAGCAGGTAGGAGACATCATCGACATCGACCATCCTGTTTTCCCGGCGCGATCGTTTGCGAAGCCACGTCCGCGACAGGTTGGCGATGATAGTGTAGAACCACGGCCGGAAGGGCTGGGATTCGTCGTAGGTTCCGGCCGAACGGTAAACGCGGATAAAGGCTTCCTGCGATATGTCGTGGGCGTCGTCGCGGTTGCCGACCAATCCCAAGGCCATCCGGTAGGCGGATTTCTTGTGTCTCTCTACCAGTTCACCCAGAGCCTTCTTATTACCGGTCTTGATGCTCATCACCAGGGCTACATCCGTTTCCATCTCGCCATTTTTCCCTTCAGTCGTCATACCGGGCAAACAAGGGATTATTCACGGTTACGGGCAAGTTTTTTCGTCTTCGCTGCCGGGTGTAACATACTGATTTGCAGCGGCATACCACCAGCCCTGCCGTCAGGATTGCAGGGTCTATTGTACTCGGTAACCCACCCAGATCGTCAGCGTCGGATGGGTTCAAGAATCCCATGAACGGTGGGCCGCGCGGGGAAGGGCAGAACCGGGGCTGCAGTTGGCGGCAAATGGGTTCGTTTTGTGTAATTTTATCTCCACCTAATAGAATCTGTTGTAATTCTGCGGCCTATATGAGCTGGGGTGGTTCTGAGGGTCGGTGGATTTTCTGGTGTTACGCCGGTTGGCGGCGATCTGTTTTGCGCTGGTGGTTATGGGGCTTGTCCTTTATTGACCAATGTACAGGCGCATCTTGGTTGGAGTCGGTAGTGTTTTTGTGGCGGCTGAGGTCGAGGGTGTCGAAACCCGCCCTTCGGCTGCGCTCAGGCCGGTCCTTCGGACCAGGGGTTTCGACCTACCAGAACTGACGACATGTGACGACGGAACTGTCAGGCAGAGGCGCCTGACAGCACAATACTATAACACTACATCATGCCCAAAAGAGGGCACATTGTGCCTTATGTCTCGGTGACGACCAGGCCCGCCAGAATTACCGCGCCACCGACTATGAAGGCGAGCCCGGCCTGTTCGCCCAGCCAGAGAATGGCAACGGTGGTAGCGACGACCGGTTGCATGTTGTGATAGACGGCGATCCGTGACGCGTCCATGTATTTCAACACCCAGAACCACAGGACATAGACCACCAGCGACAGCCCGATGGCCATATACGCCACGGTCGCCCAGGCCGCCGGTGTCGTTTGTGAATAGTCGAATCTCACGGCATGGTACAATCCAAACGGGAAGTAGATGGCTGACCCGCAGGCCAGCGCGTAGGCGGTCATGCGCAGCGCTCCGTATTTCAGCACCAGTGGTTTGCCGAGGACGGTGTAGTACGCCCACGCAATCACAGAGATAACAATAATAACGTCGCCCAGCAGGTATTCCATTCCCACGTTGAGCGCGCCTGCCGACATTATCGTCGTCACTCCGACCAGGGCCATAGCGATACCGACCGCCCGACGCCAGAGGAATGTTTCCTTGAGATGGATCAACGCCAGTATGAATATCCAGATCGGTGTGGTGGCAAAAAGAAAGGCCCCATGCCCGGCGGCCGTCATCGACTGCCCGACCAGAAACAGAGTCTGGTTAAGCGGGATGATTAGAATGCCCAGGAGCACTATCCTCGGCCAGTCACGCCGCGCGACGGGAACCGTGTGATTTCGGGACCGGGCCAGAACCAGGAGTATTGCCGACGCCAGGCCGAACCGGTAGAAGGCGAACGTGAGCGGCTCGATGATCTCCAGACCGTACTTCGCCAGCGGATAGGCAAAGGACGCCGTGAGTTGCAGAGTGACTATAGCCGACAGGAGCATCCCAAAGGAGGGAGTCCGGCCGGTCGGTGTCTCACTTCCATTGGGGTTCATCTCAGGCAACGGTGACCGGCTCCGATCCAGGTTCGCGTTTGTCGTTCCCGTTCCGGGCTATACCAGGCCACGGTGGTAGCCGCCGTCGACCGGGATGGACGTTCCCGTAATGTAGGCCGCCTTCTCGCCGGCCAGAAACGTGATGAGAGCCGCTAACTCGTCGGGCTGTCCGACCCGTCCGGCCGGGATCGTGGAAGCGAAACCGTCGATCAGCTCCTGAGTGGTCTTGCCGGTGTCCGCGGCCTGTTTTTTGGCGAGGCCAAGTAGTCGCTCGGTAGCTGTGTAGCCGGGGCAGACGCAGTTGAATGTGACGCCATGCTTAGCGTAGTTACCAGACAGAGTTTTGCAGAACCCGGTAACGCCAGCGCGGAAAGTATTGGACAAGATGAGATCGTCGATCGGCTGAAGGACCCCAACGGAAGTGATGAAAATCACGCGCCCCCACCTGCGCTTGAGCATTCCGCCCAGCACGGCGCGGGTGAGATTGATCGCCGAGTAGAGTGTCAGGTCGGCTGCTTCGCGGAAGCGCTGGCCGGGGTTATCGAGAAACTGCCCCGGCGGTGGCCCCCCGGCGTTGGAGACAAGAATATCCACTTGCCCTGCGGCTTCAACGATTCTGCCGATATCGCTCTCCCTGGCGACATCTCCGGGTATCAGCGTCGGCTCTACTCCTGTCGTCTCATGTATTCGCCTGCCGGTTTCCTTGAGCCGCTCCTCGCCCCGGCTGTTGATCGTCACGGCGGCGCCTTCGGCGGCCAATGCCATCGCAGCCGCCGCTCCCAGACCGGAGGAGGCCCCGGTGATGAGGGCGCGTTTTCCTTTGAGTCCGAGGTTCACTTCGACCTCACCCGGGCCAGTTCAGTCGGTAGCGCCGCCGCCGTTTTGCAGCCGCGTTCGAAATCGGCGATGCGGAAGCGCTCGTTCGGCGAGTGGGCGTTGTCTTCGTTCTGGCCGAAGCCGATCAGCAACGTATCCAGACCGAGGATGCTCTTGAAGTCAATCACAATCGGAATCGAACCACCTTCTTTCATGAAGACCGGTTTTTTACCGAATCCTGCCTTGACCGCCCGGCTCGCTGCAGTTAGCCACGGGCTGTCGGTCGGCACCTCGACCGCCCTGGCGCCACCGTGCGTGTCGATTTTGACCCGCACCGATTTTGGTGCAATCTTCTTGAGATATCTCTCAAGCTTCTTGCAGATATCTTTGGGATCCATGCCGGGCACCATGCGCATGGTGATCTTGGCGGAGGCCATAGATGGAATTATCGTTTTGTGACCTTCACCCTGGTAGCCACCGGTGACGCCGTTGACATCGAGTGTCGGGCGGACCCAGGTCCGCTCAAGAGTAGTGAACCCTTTTTCCCCGCCCAGCGCCGTCACACCCAGGGATTTCTTGTAGGCGGCGTCATTGTGAGGCAGTTTTTTGAACTGAGCTTTCTCCCATTTGCCCGGAGCCTTGACACCCTGGTAGAACCCGGGAATAGTCACCCTGCCGTTCTTGTCATGAAGACAACCGATCATTTGGCACAGGGCGTTGACCGGGTTGGTGATGGCGCCTCCAAACGATCCCGAGTGGACATCCCTGTTGGGTCCGTAGACAAAGACCTCGGCGGCGGCAATACCCCGAAGTCCGAACGTGACCGCCGGCTGTGTCCTGCTGAACTGGGCAGTGTCCGAGACAACCACGACATCAGCCTTAAGCATCTTCTTATGTTTGCGAATGAAGGCAGGCAGATGCGACGGATGGGTTTCCTCTTCACCCTCAATCAGCAACTTGACATTGACCGGCAGGCTGCCGGTAGTTTTGAGCACCGCCTCTATCCCCTTGATCTGGGCGAACACCTGGCCTTTGTCATCGGTTGCGCCGCGAGCATAGATGTAGCCCGCGCGCACCTCCGGCTCAAACGGCGGTGACTTCCACAGTTCAAGCGGTTCCGGTGGCTGGACGTCGTAGTGGCCGTAGTAGAGCACTGTCGGAGCTTTGCGGTTGACCAGGTACTCAGCATACACCACCGGGTGACCGGCGGTCGGGTATGCTTTGGACTTAAAGCCGATAGCAGCCAGATGCTTCGTGAGCCAGCCGGCGCAGGCGATCATATCCTTCTTGTGTTCGGACTTGGCCGATACCGACGGGAATCTCAGAAAACGAAACAGATCCTCCCGGCGCTTCTTCTCGGTCTGTTTGAGATACTGAAACGGGGTCATGTCTTTCTCCTCACACTGGCTTCAACAAGTTTCGGGGAATATAGTATGAAGCGACCGGCAAGTAAAGGGAGACGGGAAGAATTGACGGCGATGGGTACGACAGGGTGGCACCCTCAAACTTGTTTGGGGGTGTCTCTTCCCGGGCTGAACTCCCGTTCCAAACAAGTTTGAAACGGCCACCCGACCGCCAATTCTGCTAATAGCTCTTGCGGTTGAAAATCACGATTGTGATGAAGAACAACGCGGCGGCAAAGATCAGCGAACTGTAAAGAGGCATCCACGAATGGGTGGCCCCGGAGACCAACTGATCCGTCAGGTCACATATCTGACTGGTCTTCGGGAAAATGTAGTAGAGCGTGTCGACTACATAGATGGCGATCGGTGAGTCAACAAGCTGTTCGAGGGCATCGTGCATGGTCAGGACACGCTGCACCAACCACATCAGAAAAGCAGCCATTATAGCCATCCCCGACGAACCAGTAGCTATCCCCGCAAAACAGGTAACGCTCAGCCAGACAAGGAAGGTCAGCAGGTTAATGGCGATGATATAAGCGATGCCCCAGGAGAAAGCGTCCAGCATGAGTCCGGCCGCAAGGAACTCGATCAGCACGCAGACCACCATTACGGCGCCGTACACCAGCCAGATACTGAAGACCTTGCCGAGCAACAGCGACGCCCGGGAAACCGGCTTGGAAAGGTAGTAGTCGGCTCGTCCCCGGATCAGCATGCCCGGGATCAAGCCCGCGGTTGCCATTGTTGCCAGAAAGACCAGCAGATACATGAAGAAGTTGAGACCCATCAGCACCGGATTGCCGAGCGCCTGGTTCATCTCTTCCAGGTCAATTCCCTCACCCATCATCTGTATGTTCAGGGAGGCGGAACCGAAGATCGACAGCAGCCCTATGACGGTCACGGCGCCGAAGATATAGAGCACCTTGCGATCGAACAGTTCGAGAACAGTGTCTGCCGTGATCCCTCTCATGCCGGTTTTTCCCCGTCCTCTGTGATCGTCTCCAGGAACGATTGCTCCAGCGACACTTTCATAGGTTTGACGGACCTGATGGCGACATCCTTGCGACGAAGCTGATCAATAACGTGGTTGATGTGCTTTTCTTCCGTGAGCTCGACTATCAGTCCCTGCTTCGTATAAGCGACCACTTTGCCCATCTCCGGCGGCAGTTCGATGTGCTTGTTTCCTATGGCAGCTTCAACCTCGTACTGATTCCGGCGGCTTGTCAGCAGATCAACACTGCCGACTTTCAGAAGTCGGCCCTTCGACAGAATAGCCACGCGGTCGGCGACCGACTCCACCTCGGACAACAGGTGGCTATTGAGTACGATGGATTTCCCCTCGTTGCGAACCTTCTGAAGCACGTCACGGATTTCGATCTTTCCCACCGGATCGACACCGTCGGTAGGCTCATCGAGCAGCAGTATCTCCGGGTCGGCAACCAGAGCCTGGGCCAGGCCGATCCTCTGGGTCATGCCCTTGGAGTACTTCCTAATCTTGATCCCGGCCCACCTGGTCATCCCGACCAGGTCGAACAACTCGTCGGTGCGCGAGTCTATGTCAGCTTGTTTCATGCCATGCAGCCGGCCCGTGAACTCAAGCAGACCGAGTCCGGTCAGGTGGTCAGGAAAGCGATGATTCTCGGGCAGATATCCCACGTTCTGCCGCGATCGCGGATTTGAAGGCGGCAGGTCGGATATGGCGGCAGTTCCGGAGGTCAGTTGCGTAACCCCCAGCAGCACTTTGAACAGGGTTGTCTTGCCGGCGCCGTTGGGACCCAGGAGACCGAATATCTCCCCCTGCCTGATCGAGAGGGAGACGTTGTCAAGTGCGACAATGTTACCCTTGCGGAATCCGGTCTCGTAAACCTTGGTGAGGTCTTCTGTGTCAATGATATTCATAACTGCAGACGCTGCAATTCCGGCTTCCATCCCTCATGGGATACGAGAATCCATTCTGGAAGTTCGGTTTACGTTCCAATCTGCCCTCGATTCTCCCTCGGCTAAACGCCTGAATAAACTAACCGGTGAATCGACAGGGCGCCATAAAAAAAGCCAGCGACCGGGCTCGAACCGATGACCTGCTGATTACAAATCAGCTGCTCTACCAACTGAGCTACGCTGGCCTGACCAATTGCCAATCACAAGAAAGCCGCTCCGCAGCGCGTGTCAAGTGTGATACCTTTCCGGCATTTAGAATAGACAACACCGGGAATGCCGACCTGCCGACCTTTTGAGGGCAGGGGACTGCATTCCTCCTCATCCGGGACACGGTGACAGCCAGGCTGTCATCTCTTGCGTTTCCAGTGTACTCCCTGGGGCGTGTCTTCCAGAACTATTCCCCGGGCCAGCAGGTCTTCCCTGATCTTGTCGGCCAGGGCGAAATCCTTGCTCTTTCTGGCTTCGGTGCGTTTGCGGATCAGCGTTTCGATTTCTGCATCGAGGGATTCCGCTTTCCGGCTGAAGTTCAGTACCGTGTCGAATCTTCGGATCAGGTCCAGCGAACGGTCACGCTCGTCGGCGGAAAGCCGGTCTTCGGCTTTCAGGCGGTTGATGTCGCGAATGAAGTCAAACACAGCACCGAGCGCTCCGGAAATATTGAGGTCATCGTCAAGAGTATTTTCAAAACCGGTGGTCGCTTTCTGGATGACGTCGCCCGTCGACCCGTCGGACTGCCCGCCCGGGTACTCCGACAGGTTGGCTATGAAATCGTTGTATCGTTCGAGGGCGCCGCGGGCTGCGTCGAGTCCCTTATAGGTGAAATTGAGCTGTTGCCGGTAGTGAGTCGCCAGCAACAGGTAGCGCACCGCCGGAGCCGGATACCCTTTGGCCAGTATATCCCGCAGCGTGTAGTAGTTGCCGAGCGATTTGGACATCTTGCGGCCCTCAGCGATCAACCACTCGGAGTGCAACCAGTAGTTGACGAATTTCTCTCCCGTCGCACCCTCGGATTGAGCGATCTCATTCTCATGATGCGGGAACATGTTATCAACGCCGCCGCAATGGATATCGAAATGATGACCCAGGTATTTCATGGACATGGCCGAGCATTCGATGTGCCAGCCCGGACGGCCCTTGCCCAGTTCCGTCTCCCAGGAGACGTCGCCGTCGGCCTCTTCCCAGGCTTTCCACAAAGCAAAATCCGATACCGAGTCCTTCTCATATTCATCGGCGGCCACGCGCGCCCCGGCCTTCAGCCCGGTCAGGTCGAGCTTGGCCAGCTTACCATAGTCGGAAAAAGCTGCAATTTTGAAGTAGTAATTGCCGTCGATTTCATAGGCTAATCCCTTTTCCAGGAGCTTCTTGACAAGCGCGACCATCTCGGGAATATGGTCGGTAGCAGCGGGGTAGTGCTCCGCGCGCTCCATCCCAAGCGCATCAAGGTCCTCAAAGAATGCCTCGATGAGCGGTTGGGTGTGCTTTTTCAAAGGGACACCTGCGGCGCGGGAATCGCGGATAGTCTTGTCATCGACATCGGTCAGATTCATTACTTGAGTGACCTGGTATCCCTTGTATTTCAGATATCTCCGCAACAGATCCTCGAACATGTAAGTGCGGTAATTGCCGATGTGGGCAAAGTCGTAAACAGTAGGTCCGCAGGTGTACATGCGCACCTTTCCGGATTCGATCGGTTTGAAATCCTCTTTTGCACGCGTAAGACTGTTCTTGAATCTGAGCGCCATCTGCTTTATGCCTCCGTAAACGACTTCACCGTCTTGGTGTCGAGCTTCTTGATCACCTCAAAGATGAGCCTGACCGTATTATCATAATCGGTTCGGTTCATAATTCCATTATGGGCGTGGATGTACCTTACCGGAGCGCCCAGGTAGATTGTCGGCACACCGGTACGCGTCACGTGGATGCGTCCGCCGTCACCGGCACCCCTGGCCATGTAGGTCAAGTGGAACGGTATCTTCTTTTCCTTTGCCGTCTTCAGGATCAGATCACGCAGCCGAACGTTGGGTAGCATCATGGCATCGTAAATCAGAATGGATGGTCCGTTGCCCAGTTTTTCCACCTTCTTGAAGCCATCCGGCGGGATATCCTGGGCGACGCCGACATCGACACAGAAGCAGACATCGGGATCAACCAGGTGGGCCAGAGTCTGGGCGCCCCGCAGGCCGACTTCTTCCTGTGACGATGCCCCGCCGTATATGGTATTGGGGTGTTTCACTCTCTGGAACTTGCGGACGACATCGAGCGCCACCGCGCAGCCCATACGATTGTCGAACGCCTTGGATAGGTACTGCTTGCGGTTTCCGAGGATTGTGAACTCGCTGTCCGGGACGATGGGATCGCCGACGCGGATACCGAGCTTCTTCTCGACGTTGAACTTCTCCTGCGTGCCGACGTCGAGAAACATTTCCTCGATCTTGAGCACCTTCTCGCGTTCTTTCTGCTCCAACAGATGCGGCGGTTTCGATCCGATAACGCCGATAACCGGCCCCTTCGTCCCGATAACGCGCATCCGCTGCCCCAACGCCACGTGCGGCCACCAGCCCCCCAGCGGCAGGAACTTGATGAACCCCTCGTCGGTTATCTCCTTGACCATGAAACCGATCTCGTCCATGTGGCCCTCGACCAGTATTCGCGGCCGGTCGGCGGCGCCTTTCTTCACCCCCGCAATGGAGCCCAGTTTGTCGTACAGGATGTCATCGACCATACCCTCAAGCTCTCGGGTCATGATCCTGCGAACATCCCCCTCGTGACCGGAAACGCCGTTGGCTTCGGTCAATTCTTTCAACAGAAGTTCCGTGCGGTCCATTTCTATCTCCACGCTGTGCTGTATTGTATGTTCTCGCGTTCCACTCTTTTCAATTCAAGTTTATATTATACGAAGCGCTCCGGCCCAAGTCTACTCAAAATGTTGATGCCCTCGTTGTAGGTCAGGACCCCTGTGGTCCTGACACTTGAATCTGTCGAAACCGCAGGGGTTTCGACCTACGTTCTCTGTTTAGGACACCTTGGAAGTCGTGCTGAGCGCAGTCGAAGCATGACTAGATCAATACTACTCAGTCGCCACCCTTCGACTTCGCTCAGGATGACGACCTTCTTTGCCATGAGGAACTTGGTCTTGAAACATCCTCCTGCTCGTCTGCCGGGTTAGAAGTCAAAATGCTCGGTCAGTTCCGATAAAGAAGAGACCTGCCGCATGTCGGAGGGTATGGAATCGGGATACTCTTGCGCATTAGACCTCTTGAGGACAGCCGGCATACCGACAGCTTCAGGGCCGGTGATGTCCTCAAAGTAGCGGTCGCCGATGTAGACGCACTCCGAGGGGGCGAACCCTGCGAGGTTGGCCGCCTTGAAGAATATATCCGGATGGGGTTTGCGCAATCCAAAGGTGGAGCTGAAAACCATGAAGTCAAAGAACGGTTCGGCATCGAACCGAATGAGTTCGTCGCGGTGGATCTTCTCCGGAAAGATCGTGTTCGAGATCAGGCCCAGCGTGCCATAGCGGGACTTGATCCGCCCGAGACTCTCGATTGTGTCATCGTAGATGTAGATGTACGGTTTCAGCACTCTGTAATAGGCGTCGAAGGCGTTGTCCAACAGCTCGTCGTGAACGGCGATGCGGATACCCTGAAGCAGCTTCCGGAACGCCTGCGGCACCGTCCATTCCACCAGAGTTTCCTTGGCCACTTTACGGTATTCGTCCCTGAGGTCGAGGAACGCCTGGTGAAACTCGCCCGCTTCGGGAAGGTCGTATCCTTCTCGCAGCAGGTACTCCCGAACGCCGGCCACGCACTCGACCGTGACATCTTCCCAGATGGTCGAGGGATACTCAATCAGGGTTGATCCCAGGTCGAATATGACTGCTTTCGGATTGAGCTTGTCCATCGTGGGTGATGTTGTCAATGGCCGCTCGGTCGCCGTATGCCGGAGTCGATAACCATGCTCATGAGTCGGTCGAACTCTATTCCCGCGGCCCCGGCGGCCATCGGCGCCAGCGAGAGATTGGTCATCCCCGGTACCGTGTTCAATTCCAGGCAGTAGAACCGGCCGTCCTCGGCGAGAATGAAATCCACTCTGGCCAGCCCCGAGGCGCCGATTATGTCGAAGACCCTCCCGGCGGTTTCCTGGAGTCGCGTGGCGGTGGCGGCAGGGATTTCGGCGGGGACAATGTACTCGGATTTGCCTTTGGTGTATTTCGCCTCGTAGTCATAGAGCCCATTGGCAGGCTTGATCTCCACCACCGGGAACGCCCGGCCGTCAAGAATCGCAACGGTGACCTCACGCCCCGGTATATATGTTTCAACAAGTATATTGCGCGAATGTGAGAGCACCTTCTCGAGCGCGGCGGGAAGATCGTCTACCGAATCCACTTTCGACAGCCCGATCGTGGAGCCGCTGTCGTTCGGTTTGACGATTATGGGGAAACTGAACCGATCGGTGATCTCACCGCATAGCGCGTCGTCGATGTGACCCGTTGGCAGACGATACAGCGCCCAGGCGGGGGTGAGGATCCCCTGCGATTCGAAGAGCCGTTTGGCGATGGCTTTGTCCATGGCCACCGCCGACGCCGTCATGTTGGACCCGGTGAACTTCACACCTGAGAGTTCCAGCAAATTTTGAATTGATCCGTTCTCCCCGGCGCCGCCGTGCAAGGCTACGAAAACGATATCGACATCACGCAGATCAGGCGACTCTAAGGCGCCGGCAAGAGTGAGCGGGACAAGTCCGGTCGGGTCAACCGCGCTCGCGTCCGTGGAAAGAGCAATAAAGGCGCCGTCGTTTCCCAGCAGCGATTTGCCTGTGGCGGGATCGATGGCGCGCACGGTGTGACCGAGGCGTAGCAGGGCATCATATACGGCCTTGCCGGAGGTCAGTGAAACTTCGTGCTCACCGGAACCGCCGCCTGCCAACAGAAGAATCTTCAAGCTCTCTCTTTCTTTCTGACCGCCCACACCTTGCGTCCTATCAAGAGGAACACAAGCGCGATCACGATCGGCCAGGCTATCCAGTTGTAGGTCCTGAAATAATACGCAATGAGGTCGAGATTCTCAACCACTTTGGCGCCCACGTACATCAACAGACCCGCGAAGAGGAAGTAGGAGACTGTTGTGTACGCGAGCATCCTGCCGGGCGAGTAACACCCAATGCCGGCCCCAATCGCCAGTGCCACTCGCATGCCGACCACGAACCGGGAGGCGATCAGGATGAGCGCGCCCCAGCGATTGAACTGGTGTTCAATCTGCCGGATGTCGGCTGCCGAGAAGTATTTGAAGTCCTTTCTCAAGAAATACTCCCGGCCGCGGCGTCGTCCCAGCCAGTATAGCAGCATGACTGAGGACAAACCGCCGCAGACAATAACCGCAGAAGTAGCCCACAGTTCCAGACGGTCGACGGCCACCAGGCCACCGGCGAGAACGATGAACGTATCGCCGGGAAAAGGCGGGAAGAGGTTCTCGACAAAACAGGCTGCGAACAACACCAGGTAGATCCAGAAGGGACCGTAGGTGAACACATAATCCAGGAACTGGTCGATCTGTGCCGGGCTGTCACTCATTGCCGCTGATCAAGCAGACCGCAGAGGCAGCAATGCCTTCCCCGCGCCCCACGAACCCCAGTGTTTCGGTCGTAGTGCACTTGATGTTCAGGCGCGATGCATCCACCGCCAGGGCTGTCGCCATTCTCGTTTTCATTTCCGGGACATACGGCGCGAGCTTGGGTTGCTCGGCCATGATCGTGCAATCGATATTGCCGATCCGGTCGTATCCGGCCTTCTCAATTTTTCGGCCCACTTGCTCAAGGAGCAGCAGTGAATCGGCATCCTTGAGGGCCGGGTCAGTGGGCGGGAAATGCCGGCCGATATCGCCCAGACCGGCCGCGCCCAACAGCGCATCCATGACGGCGTGAACCAGCACGTCCGCATCACTGTGTCCCTCAAGACCCTTGTCGAACGGCAACTCCACGCCCCCGATAACGAGCCGGCGTCCGGCCACAAGCCGGTGAACGTCGAAACCGTATCCGATCCTAAGGGATGTCATCGCTCTCCCTCTGAAGGAGCGCTTCCACCAGGACCAGGTCGTCAGGCGTCGTGACTTTTATATTCGGGCCGGACGGTGCCACCACCCTGACTTTGAAGCCTTTAGCTTCGATTAAGGAGGCATCGTCGGTGAAAATCGCAGGATCGTGCAACTCGGCTGCCTGCTGATAAGCCTCAATGATCAGATCGTACTGGAACGCCTGCGGTGTCTGCGCCAGATGGAGCCGGTCGCGGTCGAGGGTGGCCAAAACGAATCCGCCCTCGACTCGCTTGACGGTGTCGGAGGCGGGCATGGCCAGCATCGCCGCTCTCTCTGCGATAGCCGTTTCGACAACGCGGTCAATGTCATCCGGACTGACCAGGGGTCGAACGCCATCATGAATGGCTACATAGCTGGTCGACAGCGGCAGTGCTTTGAGCCCTTTCAGCACCGATTCGGATCGTGTCTCACCTCCGATCAGAATCTTCGTCACCTTCGTGAAGGCGTATGGATCGATCACCTTCTGGCTGACATACAGAAGGTGGTCTTCGGCCACAACGACCACAATGTGGTCGATCCTTGCGGCCGCCTCGAAGCGACTGATCGTCCAGGAAAGCAACGGTCGGCCGCAGACCTCCCGCAACTGCTTGGGCACCCCGCTGCCGAAACGGGAGGCACTGCCGGCAGCCACTATAACTGCACAGGTCATCATCGACTGAGAATATAAGGCAACTGCCTGTCCAAAAGCAACGATGTTGACGGATCCAGAGTGGAAGGGTCATGCGGGGGCGGCCCAGTCGGGCAACTGCCCCGGATCGATACCGAACACAGCGATACCCAGCAGGTAGATGAAGGCCGTTATCAGAACTACCCCGATCAGGTTCATTATTATGCCCACCCGCATCATGTCTCCCATTCTTACCTCACCGCTGCCAAACACGATGGCGTTCGGGGGTGTGGCGACGGGTAACATGAAGGCGCACGACGCCGACAGCGTGGCCGGAATCATCAACAGCAGGGGGTGGGTCTTGATCGCCACCGCCAGCGATCCCAAGAGGGGCAGGATCATCTCGGTGGTGGCGGTGTTGGAGGTCAGTTCGGTCAGGAAGGTCAGTGTCCCACAGACCGACGCCACCAGAAAAACAGGCGAGATATCACTGAGACCGACTAACTGTTCAGCTACCCATACGGACAACCCGGATTCCTTGAAGCCGCCGGCCAGCGCAAACCCGCCCCCGAATAGAATGACAATTCCCCAGTGCAACTTAGTGGCTGTTTGCCAGTTCATCAACCTACCGCCCGACGGCGATCGGGACGGTATCACAAACAGCAGTAGGGCCATCACGATGGCAATGGTACCGTCGTCAATGAATGCGGGTACGGGAAAGACTGACGACCAGCCCGGGATCATAAACCAGCCGGCGTCGATGTCTTTACGGAAAAGCCACAGCAGCGCCAGTATGGAAAACAGCACCAGCACGACCTTTTCTTCATAAGTCATGCGCCCCAAGCGGCGGTATTCATCCTTGAAAAGGGAGATGTCTGCCTCGACAGCCTGTCCCCGCGGCACAAAAATGTGAACCAGGAGCATCCAGGCAATCAGAAGAAAAACGATACTGAACGGCAGCCCGAATATGAACCAGGTGGCGAAACTTATCTCAGGCGCGGCGGGGAAGTAGATGGCGAAAATGCGGGTGAAAGACAGGTTGGGAGGTGTGCCGATCAGGGTTGCGATACCGCCGATCGAAGCCGCGTAGGCGATACCGATCAACAGACCTACCGAGAAGCGCCGCAACGCCGGACCGGGGTCGCTCTCCCTGAGCTTGAAAATGACCGCCAGCGCGATCGGCACCATCATCATGGTCGTGGCGGTGTTGGAAATCCACATCGACAAGAAAGCCGTGGCCACCATAAAGCCCAGCACAATCCGCCTGGGACTGGCGCCGATAAGGAGGATTATCCTCAGCGCGATACGGCGATGCAGGTTCCATCTTTGCATCGCCAGCGCCATTATGAAGCCGCCGATAAACAGGAAGATGATATGGTTGAAATAGGTGCGGGCGACGTCTTTGCCCGTCATTATACCCAGAAGCGGGAAAAGAGCCACCGGAAGCAGGGCTGTGGCCGGTATCGGGATTGCTTCCGTTATCCACCAGACAGCCATCAGCAGCGCCACTGCCGCCGTGCGTGTGACTGTCACGTTCTGTGGATCCAGGTCAAAGAAAAGCAGAATGATCAGCGCCGCCACCGGCCCGGCAATCAGGCCGATTGTCTGTTTCCTGCCTCGGGTACCGTTGTTGTCGTTCTTGGTTTCCACGGTTGAGTGGCTATTATAGCAGCAATGCCGATCTCATGCCAGTGCTTTTTCGCCCGGTGGACGCTCGGGTACCTGCACGAACTCCGACAGAACCTGCTCGCGATTGAGGCTGATGTCTCCGCCCTGACGTTAGTGTCTAAAGCTACAAGATCAACATCGCGTCGCCGTAGCTGTAGAAACGCATCCTCTCCTTTATCGCTTCCTGGTATGCCTGCAAGACCGGTTCGCGCCCGGCAAAGGCGCTCACCAGGATCAGCAGCGAGGATTTCGGCAGGTGAAAGTTTGTCAGCAGGCGATCAACCAGGGTGAACTTGTGACCGGGTCGGATGTACAGGTCGACCATGGCGCTGAAAGGCTGTATCAGTCCATTTTGCACAGGGGCCGATTCGAGCGTCCGCACGCTGGTTGTGCCGACGGCCACGATCCTGCCCCCCCGCTCGCGCACATGGTTCAACACCAAAGCCGCCACCGGGGGCAGCGAGGCCATCTCCGGGTCTACAACATGGTCGTCGATATTGAAGGCAGTCACGGGCTTGAAAGTCCCCGGACCAACGTGCAGACATAACTCCACGAGTTCAACGCCGCGCGCACGGATACTGTCAAGGATCGGTCTTGTGAAATGAAAACCGGCGGTCGGTGCGGCGACGGCCCCGATGTTGTCGGGGTGGGCGAACACGGTCTGGTAGCGGCGGACGTCGCCCGGTTCGTCCTTACGCTTGATGTAGTGCGGTAGCGGGACGTGGCCGAAGCGCGAGATTATCGTCCGGCGTTGCCGGTCTGACTCAAACTCCACCTCCCAGGTGCCGCCCCCGGCGTCTTTTGCCAGGAGCACACCGAATGAATCGAAGAGTATCCGTTCGCCTTCTTTAACGCGCCGCGACGGGTAAACTAAGGCGTACCACCGCCGGGACTGAAGGCGGTCGATGGGCCGAACCAGGAAAATCTCAACTTTGGCCCCCGTGGCGCGCCGACCGAAAAGACGCGCTTTGAAGACCTTCGTATTGTTGACAACTAACGCGTCACCGGGCGCCAGGTAATCGACAATCTTCCGGAAGTGACAGATAGTCTGCAGACCGGGAGGCCTGCAACCGCGGTCAAGCACCATCAGCCGCGATTGGTCCCTGCGCCGGGAGGGAAACTGCGCTATCAGTTCCCGGGGGAGCTTATAGTCGAAAAGAGATATGTCCACACAACTCCGAACACAGTCAGATATCTATCTATCTTCGGAACCTGGTCAGTCGCTCCAGCCATACCTGCACAAGCCGCTGCGTTGTGTTGTGCCGTCAGGCGTCTCTGCCTGACGGCTCCCGCGTCACCTGTCGTCAAGTGTCGGGCAGGGACGCCCGACACCACGTTTATGACGCATCCGTCGGTTTCCGAGTATGACAAAACGCTTTTCCAACACCCACTGATCGTCAGGGCAGCATGACCAGCAGCTCATCTTCGGAACCTGGTCAGTCGCTCCAGCCATATTTGCACGAGCCCCTCCTGGTTGGGAGTCAGTCTGCCCGACGGTGGCAGACCGTTCAGCCGGTTCTGCAGTTCGTCAAGGGCGGCGCGTGTGTCACCGACCGTCAGGATTACGCCCGTCCGTTCTTTCAGGCTGTCGCGAAACCTGACCGTCTCGGAAATCAGTATCGACACTGTTCCGGCCGGGCTGGATTTTCCCCCTAGGGTTTCAAACAGCCGTTCAAGCTCATCGTCGACCGAAGTCACGCTGGTTCCTTTTCGTCCTGCGGTTCGAGGCGCATACCCACTGACGTCAATCCCGGCAGGCGCTGATCCGTGATTGCAGCTGCCCTCCGGGTGAGATGCTGATCGGTTGCGCCGTGTGACTCAAAACAGATCGGACTGTTGCCCTTTGTCATGCGGCTTCAGGCCGAGGTGCTTCATAGCCCGGGCGGAGGCGACTCGTCCCCGTCGCGTACGCTGGACAAAACCGATCTTCAACAGGTACGGTTCGACCATGTCCACCAACGTGTCGACTTCCTCGTTAAGTGTCGCCGCTAACGCCTCGATTCCCACCGGGCCGCCCTGGTAATACTCGATGATGATCTTGAGCAGCTTGCGGTCAAGATTGTCCAGCCCGAGTGAATCCACACCCTCAGCATCCAGCGCCCTTTCAGCCACCTTGTTGCTGGCGGCCCCGTCTTCCTTGACGGCGGCGTAGTCACGCACGCGTCGCAGGAGGCGGTTGGCGACGCGGGGAGTACCGCGGGCGCGAAGAGCGATTGTGTGCGCCGCCTCCGGTTCGATCTGCGTCTCCAGCAGTTTCGCCGACCGGACAACGATCCGGGCCAGTTCCTCCGGCGGGTAGAAATCGATATGGTAGTACAGCCCGAATCGGTCCCGGAGAGGCGAGGACAGACTTCCCGCCCTGGTGGTGGCGCCGATCAGCGTAAAGCGTTTGAGCGGCACGTTGATCACCTTGGCAAAGGCGCCCTTGTCGACTACGAAATCGACCTTGAAATCCTCCATGGCCGGGTACATGAACTCCTCGATCACCGACGACAGGCGATGGATTTCATCGATGAACAGGATGTCGCCTTCGTGCAGGTTGGTCAAAATACCCATCAGGTCGCCCGTGCGCTGCAGGGCCGGCCCGGAAGTGGCGAACAGTTTGCAGCTCATCTCGTTGGCGATAATATGGGCCAGCGTCGTCTTACCCAACCCCGGCGGCCCGTAAAACAGGATGTGTTCGGGTGATTCCAGGCGCTGCCTGGCCGCATCAAGAGTAACTCTCAGCTTGTCGCACAACTCCCGCTGCCCGATGTACTCAGCCAGGCGCGAGGGACGAAGCGTGACCTGGACCTGGTCTTCATCAGGGCTCACCTGCGATCCCGATACCATGCGTTCACGAGCCATCGCTAAGGTGCCTCCCCTTGGTGCTGTTTCCTGAAAATGGCGTTGATGAGGTCCTCGGCGGTGCGGATTGCGGGATCATCCCTTAGGGCATTTTCGATCATCTGCTCTGCTTCGTGCTGTTTGTATTGAAGCTGCATCAGGACCTCGATCGCCTCGTCGGCGAAGGGCGCAACCGGCTTGTCCCTTCTGGCCAGCGGTTCATCTTTCCGGGACAGGGCGAACTTGGCGGTCTTTCCGTGGAGTTCGGCAATGATTTTCTCGGCCAATCTGGCCCCGACACCGGGCAACCGGTTGAGGCGGGCGGCATCCTTCGTCTCTATGGCAGTGGCGATATCCCTGATGGGGATCACCAGCGACTTCAGCGCTTTTTTCACACCCAGGCCTGGTACCTGTGTAAACAGAGAGAAGAACTCCCGCTCCACCGGGTCCAAAAATCCTACCAGCCGGGGATAATGGCTGGACTTCCTGTCGCCTGCTTCGATATAGTGGATTGTCTCAAAGGCGATCTCCTGACCGACCCGGCCAGAATCCTTGAGCCGCTCGGCCAGGGCTGACGGCAGCAGAATCTCGTATGAGACGCCCGCGTTTTCGACAAGCGCGAAGACATCGCTGATCATGCTCAATTTGCCCTGGACACGGCTGATCATACGTGCACCGCGTGATTGTGTTCCCGCGCCCGGCAATGGCAGAGCGCCACGGCTAAGGCGTCGGCCACGTCGGGTGGCTCCGGGACCGCCGTAAGACCGAGAGTGGAGGTAATCATCAACTGTACCTGTTTCTTGGAAGCCCGCCCGTTGCCGGTGAGCGACTTCTTGATACGGGTCGATGCGTACGGAAAAACGGGCAGACCCGCCTCAGCCGCCTTGAGAAGCACAATTCCCCGCGCGTGGCCCATGATAATGGCTGTTTTGGGGTGGCCGTAGTGGGAGTACAACTCCTCGATAGCCACTACCTCCGGATGGAACTGGGCTATTACTTCCTCCATCTCGCGCGCGATCTCAAGCAGCCGGGACGCCAGCGGTTGCCGTGAATCGGAGCGCACCACCCCGGCCTCGACGACCGAGACATCGTCGCCATCAGCATCCAGTATTCCGTACCCGGTGACACCGAGACCCGGATCAACGCCAAGTATCCGCATACGCTGAATAGATAGGCCTTTACGGGGCGAATATCAAACTAAAACTGGGACCAGGCGACGAGGGGGATCCTCCAATAAGCCCCAAAGCGCCGCTGTGGATGCCGTTTGGGCTTGTGGGGAGTATGGAACTTATTATCTTGGCGACAAGCGATAGGGACAACACGCGATGTCTGTAGAAAGTTGGCAGGGCTACTGTACTATGACTCAGCTATTCTCCAGCAGGGTGGGCTCGGTCTTCTGATCCGCACAGGGGAATACCAACCATGAAAATCCTCACCTTAGAACCATACTACGGCGGAAGTCATAAGGCCTTCCTCGACGGGTGGATTGGCCGAAGCCGTCACGAGTGGACAGTTCTGCATCTGCCTGCGTCGAAATGGAAGTGGCGGATGCGGCACGCTGCTATCACTTTCGCCGACGATATCAACACCCGACTCGAACAGGGAGAGAGGTGGGACGCGTTGTTTTGCTCTGACATGCTGAACCTGGCTGAGTTCCTCGGGCTTGCGGACGCTCATGTGCGCGCGTTACCGGCGATCGCGTATTTCCATGAGAACCAGCTCACTTATCCTGATCGCCACCCGAAAGAACGCGACCGTCATTTTGCGCTGACCAATTTTACTACCTGCTTGGCCGCCACGCAGGTCTGGTTCAACTCGGCTTATCATCTTGATTCGTTTACGGCGGCGCTGCCGACCTTCCTGCGTCGGATGCCCGACTATCGGCCGCTCTCGGCTGTTGAACGGATACGACAAAAGGCGGCTGTTCATCCGCCGGGCGTCGATGATTTCCCGCCGCGAGACACAGGCCGTGAGGGGCCGTTGCGAATACTCTGGGCAGCCCGCTGGGAACATGACAAGAACCCCGATGACTTTTTCAAGGCATTGACGCTCCTCAAGGAGCAGGGCGTCAGGTTCCGGGTGTCGGTCATCGGGCAGCAGTTCGAGGAAGTACCACCCGGGTTCGGATGGGCGCGTGAATACTTTCGCAGTGAAATCGAACGGTGGGGATTTCAGGAATCGCGCGACCAGTACACCGCGGGCCTCTCGGAGGCGGACGTGATTGTCTCGACCGCCAACCATGAGTTCTTTGGCATTGGTGTGGTGGAAGGGATCGCTGCCGGTGCCTACCCGCTACTGCCCCGAAGGTTGTCATACCCGGAAATCCTCCCCGACGAGGAAGCAGGCGACACGAGCCGGTTCTTCTATGACGGTTCCGTGAAGGGACTGGCGCGCAAGCTGGCCGACATCGCCGGTCGGGTCGAGCGGGGAACGCTCTGGGCCAGTTGCCCCGAGGGTCTGGCTCAAACGGCTGCGCGGTTCTCGTGGGATCGTCTCGCTCCTCAAATGGATGACGCCCTGGCTACGCTGGTGTGATGCAGGCCGGCGGTCTGCCGGGTTGAAAAGGGGTCTGTTCGGTCAGAATACTCTCACCTATTCTGCATGACGAATGTGAATTGTGGTGCAGCGGTTTAGGCTTGTCCAGCGCTCCTGTTCAGCTTTTGAACAGAGAAAAAGCTGGTTATCCGCCGCTATTTGGGCTATTTTGCTGTTTACGGCTTTTGTAGTACTACTCCGTGGGATTACTGCAGCGAGGCACTCCTTTTGCTCGACCGGGAGTCGAGAGAGTGCTCGCAGGTTACCGACCATGAACGAGAAGATAGACAAATTCGATGTTCTCAGGCAATTAGCTGTAGCCGGTTCTAAGGGAGAAGACCTCGCCCGAGTATCCGAGCAGGCCCTCAAGCAGGCGGCCGAGTTGCTCGCTCTGGCGGCGGGGGCTCTCTATCTCTGGGACGACCGGTTCAAGGTCACTGTCAGCGTCGCCTGGGCAGCTTCCGAGGCAGGCCGAGAGCGCCTTCAGTCGCTCGAGGACGGCCTTTTTTCCGGCCTGCGACAGGACAAGCAACTGGTCGCCGCCTACATGTCGTTCGCGGGTGATTATCCCTGTCATTCTTTCACGCTTCCTCTTCGGCACGGCAAACGTGTTTTTGGAGCCGTGATCGGTCTGCAGGAAGGTGAGGGATCCATCGTGTCCGAAGATCGCTTCCTTGAGGCTCTGGCCGCGTCGCTGGCGCTCAACTATGTCGCCGGCCGCGCACCGGATGCGGCGTCGACTTCCATCACCGAAGAAGCTCTTCAGAAAGAGAAGCTGGCCGGGATCACTGAAACGGCCGTGACGGTCAACCATGAGATCAACAGTCCCCTTACGGCGATTCTCGGCAACGTGCAGTTGCTCCTCCGCGACCGTGACGACCTGGACGAGGAGCTTGTGACCAAGCTCAAGACTATCGAGCAGTCGGCAGAGAGAATCCAGGAGACGACACATCGCCTGCTGCGTGTTACCGCCCCGCGCACGATCCAATATGCCGAAGGCATCAAGATGCTCGACTTGTCAGACAAGGACAAAAAGGAGTAGACTCCCTACTTCTTTCGCCCGGGGTCAAACCCCGACGTTCCCCGCCAACAGCGCTCATGTCCGCTTCCACATGATAGTGTCCCGTATGTGTCCAGCTCAGTTGCTTCGTATTGGCGGTCGGATTCGGCGCTGGGACGGCCGCCTGGCAAGATAAATCCTTTCAGGTGCGCATGGGGGGGCTTGCCGATTAAGGTGCGGAAATGGGTTCGTTTTGTGTGTTTTCATTTTCGACCGGCAGGATCGGTGGTGATTGCGAAGCCTGACTTCGTAGGTCAGGAGCCCCGAGCGCTCCTGACGATTCCTGCTTTTACGGAAAAGGGTAAAGAGGGGGATGTTGCTTGACAGACGCTGGCTTAGCGCCTATTAATGTACTAAGAGGTACAACATGATTGAAAGTCATTAGGTGGCTAATAGTTTAGCTGACAAAATACCAGATGCACTCAAGGAGGCGCAAAGGCATGGAAGGCTAGTTGTGTTTGCCGGTGCGGGTGTATCCCAAGGCTCTAAGTTGCCTGATTTTCGTGGACTGTGTAATACGATAGCGGATGAACTCGAAAAGCAGACGGGCGACGAGATCAGACGCATCAATGCTTCTGAGAATCCTGAGGACTACTTGGATAAACTGGAGCGTCATGAGTATGATATAAGGTCCATTGTCAGGAAGACATTCGCACGTAAGGAGGTTGAACCAAATAGCTTGCACCAGTTGCTAGTGCGACTGTTCGCCGGTTCTGAAGAATCCAAACTGATTACAACCAATTACGACACACTTCTACAACGTGCTGCCAGTAGAATTGGATACGAATTAACCCCTACGTACAATCCCAACAGCCCATCTTTAAGTCCATTTCAGGGTATATATTACGCTCACGGGTGCGTTGAGTGTGACCTAAAAAACCTTGTGCTGACAACGACCGACTTCGATGATGCATATTCGGGTGCGAGCTACGTTGGACGTGTACTTAACGATATGTTTCACCAGCACAGTGCCTTGTTCGTTGGGTATAGAGTCGCCGATCCATACTGGGAAGTATTAGAGAAACAATGGGCGAAATCACAACATAAACGATATGCCATTGTGCCGGACTCTGAGGTGGACGTGTTCAAGAGAGACACAATTGAACGCATTACATACTTTGCGGGAGAAACCGGGGATGATCACAGTGAGCTTGTCCAGCTTATGGGAGACTGGGTCGAAGAAATACAAAATAAGAAGCCGGTGATTCCTTTAGCGACAGCGAAGTCTCCGGTTGCCATTTCAGATAAGGATTCCACCACGCAAGAGAAAGTGTCTGCTGCCGTCGACTACGTCGAGCGCGGCCAACAGATCAAGAAGCTGGTCCGGGATGCGCCATCAAGTATTGTGGACACGCAGGACTTTCTACTTCCGGTTCTGGAAGATGTTCCGACGGTTCGACTATTCGCTCACAACGCCCTGAAAGTTGAATGGCTGCTGTGGGCAAGTGAAGCCAAGGTGATTGAGACTCTGTTCCTCGCAAACAGTACCCTCTCTGCCGCCCAACGCGTCCTAGCGCAATGGGTTGCCGAGAACTTCGTTGTCCAGCACTCGGACGAAGTATTCAACATCATTCGAAGTCATGGTCAGCACATCAACGATGACTTCTGGGTATTGATAGCTAGGCAGTTGACGCATGGCGAGCCGAAACCGGATGCGAAGGTTATGGCGAAATGGGTGCACTTCCTGCTGCGGCGCGTGCCAGCCGATGCGGAAGGTCGCAACAGTCTTGATTTCTTGCTTAAGACTTGTGCCGAGGTCAAAATAAGAAGTGCCGCTTTGGCTGTTTTCGACTACCTGCTCACACCGACATCAAGGATCGAATCCAGCTTTAGCGTATTGAGGGAGACCAAAGAGAAAACCGAGCATGAGGTCCGACTGCGCGGGGACAACTATTGGGTGAAGGAGGCCTGGGAAGAGTATTTCTCCAAGAATCTGGATGTCTTTTGGATGACTCTGGAACCGATTCTACAAAAGCACTTGGTAGCAGCTAACATGATGAACCGGGACTTTGGACATGCGAACGAAGAATGGGACAGTCAGAGTTTCAGCCGCTCAGCCATCGAGCCACACGAGCAGGACAGTGTTGGATATGAGATAGACAGGCTGATAAATCCGGCGAGGGATCTGCTTGATCATGTCTTCGCTGAGAACGTTGAATCGGGATGGCGGATTGCCCAAGCGTGGTATGCGACCGGTGTACCCCTGCTGAAGCGTATAGCCATTCATGGTATTGCCAAGGCTGAACAGATTGAACCAGAAAAGAAAATCGACTGGCTCCTGAATAGCAGCGCGCTAGACTACACCGCCTACAAAACCGAGAGCTTTCTGTTATACAAGAAAGCCTTCCGTCTGGTGACCAAAGAAGCTCAACAGCGAGTGATTGACAGGGCAATGAAGGGATACAAACGATCAGGCGGTGAAGACGAAGAAGAACAACAGAGCTACGAAGTTTATAATACGCTGTACTGGCTACAGTCCGTCGCCCCCGAATCCAAGATCGCAAAGGATGCCTTTAACGACTACAATAAGAAGACAAATGGAAAGTGGGGACCTCGCGAACACCCTGATCATGATACTTGGGTCAGTTCAACCACAAGGGTAATCCCGGAGAGCCCGGTATCTGCTGAACAACTTGTTGCTGAACCTCCTGAAAAGCATCTAGAGTTGATCCTGACTATTGAAAGGAAGTCGCATTGGGGCGAGCCTGGCCGTGACGGTCTTTTAATGGACCTCCAGAAAGCCGTTACGATGTCTTTTGATTGGTCACATCAATTGGCCGAGTTACTCATCCGTGAAGGGCAATGGAAAGAGGATGTCTGGTGGCGATTAGTAGATGCCTGGAGGAGTTCGGTACATTCAGAACCGGAATGGCAGCAAATCCTCGGAATTCTAAGGCAATCGAGTCCGCTCTACCCTACAACGGTATCCATTGGATCGCTACTGGAGGAAGGAACGAAGCGAGACGAGGGCGGACTGACGGTAAAGCTGCTGCCGGAAGCGGAGGTATTGGCCGATGAATACTGGAAGTCGCTCATGGTGCTTACTCGTGGCGGGGAAGATCAGATGGGCTGGCTCCCAGAGGCAATCAACCACAATGCTGGGCACGTTGCCGAGTTCTGGATACATGCTCTCTGGAAGCGCCAGAAAGATTCTGCTGAGTCTTGGGCGGGGATTCCGAAGGACTACAAGAACCGACTGGATGCGATTATGGGTGACACATCTTATGCCGCACAACTTGCGCGTTGTGTATTCGCCAGCCGTGTGCATTTCTTCTTCGCTATTGATCACCAGTGGACGCGTGAAAAACTCGTGTCTCTATTCGACTTCGATAGAGATGAGCGAGACGCTGAACAAGCTTGGCACGGTTTTCTGTTTTGGGGCAAGGTGCCGCATCCGCTGATAGAGGATTTCAAACCGCTCTTTGAGAAGGCAGCCGCCCGCCTCCAGCCGGGACGTGAAAGCCATCGGCCGCGCCTGCTGGATCATGCTGTTGGAGTGGCATGGCTCAAAATCGCTGACGAGTCAACTCGATCTTGGTTCTATCGTATCATTGAAGGAATCACGCCTGAAGAACGCGTCCATGTAGCACGGCACATTCGCGCCCAACTCCATACCATGAAAGCTGAAGACAAATCGACTCTGTGGAAAAAGTGGCTCGGTCCTTATTGGTCTGATCGAAATCAGAATAATCCCGTTGCCCTGTCTTCCGACGAGGCTGATGAATTCATGGAATGGCTGCCCGATTTGGAACCCATGTTCGGTGATGCGGTCAAAGCAGCCCTGGGCACATCAGGATTTGAACTCTATCAATGCCATCTATACTATGGTTTAGCGAAGAGCGAATTGCCCAAATCCCATCCGGCTGATGTCAACAGACTACTCGCGCATCTGCTGACTGAGACATCTGAAGACTTTCTCCACTGCGACGATGTGAACCAGATATATAACACTCTCAGCAAAGCGCTATCTAAGAAGGACCTTGAACCCCTCCTCAATCAGCTCATCCGCCTCGGCTGCCAGATGGGGTGACGCTTGCCACCTCTGTACCCACAAAAACAGCTTCGTAGGTCGAAATCCCTGGTCCGAAGGATCGCCGAAGGCGGGTTTCGACATTCCGTATTGCGTTTGCGCGACGCACGCCCTATCATTACAATCCAGTGAAACATGGGCTGACATCGAGTCCGTTTGAGTGGAGGTTGTCATCGATTCAGGGTTTTAAGGAGCAGGGTTATTACGAAGATGATTGGGGCGTTGTAGAAAGACCGGAATTCGATTAGGAATACGGCGAGTAGGGAATCGGCTTCGCCGATGTCGAAACCACAGGGGTTTCGACCTACGGTTGCTGTGCGACACTCGAATCACTCACACCGGGACCAATGTCGTGCGTTGAGAGCCCAGAAATAGCTTGACAAAATGTTAAAATTAGCCGATGTTAATAATAGAAAGGACCCCGCCTGGGGTAACCGAGCGAGTAGTCCGAACCCGCCGCCTAAAGCGGCAAAAACGCGGGTGCCCTTTCGTTACATCTATATCAAGTTTTAGGAACCGCCCCCCGGTACCGTCGGGGGGCAGTTTCATGATGCTAAGGGAGCCCACCGGGAATCTCTGAACGAAATCTTCACCGGGCCGTCTTTGGAATGCAAGAGTGAATCACTGGAGTCCGGCGATACAGCATACGCTGCTTGAAGGAAATGAATAGAGAAGCCCACAGGATAGACCGGACTGACAGCCTGGCCCTGGTGAGGATACTCGTGAGTGTCTCGCTGTCGATCTCCGTCGTACTGTCGTTTGCCGGGATGTTGAGGGGTTGTGTCTCATTCGTGATGCCTCCGATGTTGATAGCAGTGACGGTCGCGTGCTGGTGGCTGGCTGGGAGGCTCTCTCAATCGGGTAAAGACGCCAGATGGCTGCTTTGTCTGGCGGCGTTCAACCTTGTCTCGCTGGTGCCGGAATTAGCCCTGAGGACACTGGATTTTCGCTCCGAACCGGGCGATCAGTGCCGCAATCTCCATCCGGCGTTTCACAGTTGTTTTGTGCCCGACAAGGATCTGTTCTGGAAGCGTGAGCCATCCAGTCCCGGTGTGAACTCACTTGGATTCTGTGGTGGAGAGATCAACAGACCGAAGCCGCCCGGAGTTTTTCGAATTCTGTTCCTTGGCGATTCCTGTGCGGAGCAGGACTATGCCCGGCTGGTCGAGAAGTGCCTCAATGGTCCCATCGCATCCGACGTCACACGGTTTGAGTGTATTCCACTGGCTGTTGCGGGTTACAGTTCACATCAGGGTCGCGTGTTGGCTGAACTCTACAGCGCCGCGATGGAGCCTGACCTGGCGGTGGTATGCTTTGGTTGGAATGACCACTGGCAGGCGTATCACACAACCGACGCGGAGGCAGCCATCGGCCCGGTGGAGCAGTTGATCAGGGATGCCTACCAGTATTCCCGACTACTTCAACTCGGCAGCAGAATTGTCGGTGTGGTCCAGGACTTTGATCCGGGCGGTTTTCTCGACCAGGTGAGAGTGCCCCCGGACCAGTACCGGGAGAACATCAGGCTGATCAAGCGGTCATTTGACACCCAGGGTGTGCCGACCATCTACGTCTCAGCTCCTACCTCGCACTACGAGTTGGGCGTGCCGGACTACCTGGTCGAGGAAGGCCTGGCGCCGGACAAGGAGTCGGTGATTCGAAGGCACCGAACGTACAACCGGATCATCAGGGAAGTCGCAGAAGCGTCCGGCGCTCGCGTTCTCGACCTGGAAGTGGAGTTGAGCCATGGCGACAGTCTCGAAAGAGTATTCCTGGCGGATGGGATTCACTTCACGGACGAAGGTCTTCGTATGGTGGCTCTGCGGATGTGCCGATTCTTTGAGCGTGAGATTCCGGTTCCACCAATCCCCGGATGGACATCAACAGGGAGACAAGCGGCGGACAGGTCAGATGTAAACGCAGGGATGACGCATGGGCTAACGGTCAGTTCCGGTCACAAGGGAAGGTGAGCCTCTCGGGTCTACGGCGATGTGAAGATGGCCAGCGCCTCGCCTACCGAGATAAAGCGCTGCCCTGTCCATATCACGGCGCCAAGCGACCCGCTCGAACTGCCGTACGCAGTGCTCCAGTTGACACCGTCGGTGGAGACCACGATTTTGCGATTTCCGCCCACCGCCACATAGACGTCGCCCGATCCGGCCACGCTCTTGAGTTCGGTCTTGCTCTCGTCTGGAATATCCCAGAGGGCTTCCGTCCAGTCAACGCCGTCCGGTGACGTCAGGATGATCCCCCCCAGTCCCACGGCCACAAAGATAGTGTCGATCCAACTGACACCTCGCAGGGAGCGCATGCCCGGCCGTGTGATGGCTGTCCAGCTTTCGCCGTCCTCGGATGTCACCACGGTTCCGGTGTCACCTACAGCCACATAATGAGTGCCCGACCAGGTGATGTCGTAAAGGTGTTCGGTCGTCACGCGATCACCGGCAGGTGCAACCCAGGTCCGGCCGTCGGTCGAGTATACAATCGTCCCGCTTCGTCCCACCGCGACGAACGTGGACGGCGAGGCGATAATACTCTGCAGGTCACCGTACGTCGGCGCGTGCTCACATACGTGCCAGGCTGCCCCGTCAGCAGAATACAGTATCGAATCACCGATGGCCACAAACAGAGGATCGCCGGAACCGGGTCGGTGTGTTATTCCACGCAAGGTGTTGTCCATGCCGGAGAGGCGCAGGCTCCAGGTCTCACCGTTCGGTGAGGCCAGAATGGTTCCGCGCGATCCCACCGCCAGGCAGAGCGTGTCCGAACCGGTGCGGCAGGTGACGTCGTTCAAGTCAATCTCCATGCCCTTTACCCGGGCTGTCCAGGTGACGCCGTCAGGGGAAGTGACAATCGTCTCAGAAAGGCCCGCCGCCACGTAGCGTTGCCGGCCGGGCGACCATACGACGGTGCGCAGGTGATCGCTGATACCGTGCTGCCGAAGTGTCCAGACCTCGCCATTCGGGGATTCAAGGATTATGCCATGCTCGCCTACAGCTGCAAATCCGTTGTCCGATCCGGCTACCCCATACAGAAACACCCGCAGCCGGGATTCCTGAACCGTCCAGTCCTCGGCGTTGCTTGAGGTGAGGATCGTCCCATCCTGGCCGACCGCGACGTACTGTCCGTTGGCCCACGTGACGTCAAGCAGGCTGACGCTGGTGCCGCTCTCCTGAGTTTCCCACACGTTGCCGTTGGTTGAAGTCACTATCGTTCCCGAAGAACCCACCGCCACGAACTTCGCCGAATCTTCCGACCAGGTTACACCATACATGAAAGCAGTGATGTAGAGTGTATCCGGGCGGGACCAGGTCGTGCCATCGACAGAAGTCCGTATCGCGCCGTCCTGTCCCACGGCTACGATCAGGTTTGTGGAAGCGGTCACCCCGTACAGGAACGCCGATCCCATCTCGACAACGTCGGGGTCCACCTGCGTCCACGTTCCGCCGTCCGGAGAAGTCAGAACCGTGCCGCTGTCCCCAACCGCCACAAACTGATCACCGGTCCAGGTTACACCGAAGAGGTATTTGTCGGTTGTAGAGGTTTGCTGAGACCAGCAGATCCCGTCGCTTGACAGCAGTATCGTCCCATTGGCCCCTACTACCGCATATTTCGAGGAATCTTCCGACCAGGCGACATCTATCAGGTAGTTGGTGGTGCCCGAGTATCTCGCGTTCCAATGCAGACCGGGCCGCGAATCAGTGGGTTCCGTTGGCGAGTCGTCGTCACCACAGGAAGAAAGGACGAGGACAGAGATCACCAGCACAGACAACGTGACAAAGCTCACAGGTCGAGGCATGAATCGCTCCTTCAATTCATCATACACAGCTTATACAACCGCGTGCAACAGTAGCACCCGCCTTGACATCAAGGTGTGCCAATTACACGACGGTCGGTAATATTGGTAATCGCCCAGACCAGAGCAAGGAAAAAGGTGCCATACATACCTCGGCCCCGTCAGTTCGCTCGATCCCTGTTTCGCCGTTGCGCGGATTTGATCTAAGCTCGAAGCAGGGCCTCACCGTCAGCGGGACACCAGGCCTATGCAATCAACAGCCGCGGCGACGCTGTCTGTTAGCATGGCGGCGGGGCGGGACCACTGTTGAACATGAAGTCAACGAGATAGACCAAATCGGCAATGTCTATCGGAGCCACTCCGCTGCCGTCAATGTCACCTTCTTCAAAACACACCGGCGGCGGCCCTTGGTTGAACATAAAGTCCACCAGGTAAACCAGATCAGCAATGTCCACTGGTGGAACGCCACTGTGGTCGACATCGCCACGGAAGTTGCAGCAGCCGGCAGAGTTCAGCAGGATAGAGACATTAGCGTCATAGTAGTTGGTTACCGCCAGATCAAGGTCACCATCGCCATCTAGATCGGCCGCGATGACAGAGTAGGGTGCACCTCCGACAGCCATAGGCGGCTGAGCAGTAAAAGAACCGTCACCGTTCCCAAGCAGGATCGAAACATTATCGTCATTGTAGTTGGTTACCGCTAGATCAAGGTCACCGTCCCCATCCAGATCGGCTGCGATGACGGAAGAGGGTTCATCTCCGACGAACACGGACTGATGACCTGAAAAAGACCCGTCACCGTTCCCGAGCAGGATCGAAACATAATCGTCATTGTAGTTGGCCACCGCCAGATCAAGGTCACCGTCCCCATCCAGATCGGCTGCGGCAAGGCCCCAAGGCCCATGTCCTACGCCCACGGACGGCTGAGCCGAAAAAGAACCGTCACCGTTCCCCAGCAGGATCGAAACATAACCGCCAAAGAAGATGGTTACCGCCAGATCAAGGTTACCATCCCCATCTAGATCGGCTGCGATGAGAGAGTAAGGATCATAACCAACGGCCACAGGCGGCTGAGCCGTAAAAGACCCGTCACCGTTCCCCAGCAGGATCGAAACATTAAGGGACCAGTTGTTGACTACCGCCAGATCAAGGTCACCATCCCCATCCAGATCGGCTGCGATGAGGGACAGGGGTGCCGTTCCGACGTCCACAGGCGGCTGAGCCGCAAAAGAACCGTCACCGTTCCCCAGCAGGATCGAGACATTGTTGTTACCCCAGTTGGCTACCGCCAGATCAAGGTCACCATCGCCATTCAGATCGGCTGCGATGACAGAGCGGGGTTCTGTTCCGACGCCCACGGGCGGCTGAGCCGCAAAGGAACCGTCACCGTTCCCCAGCAGGATCGAGACATTGTTGTTACCGTAGTTGGCTACCGCCAGATCAAGGTCACCATCGCCATTCAGATCGGCTGCGATGACGGACAGGGGCTGGTATCCTACGCCCTCGGGCGGCTGAGCCACAAACGTCCCCGGGCTGTTGGGGTCAACCTCACAGGTGAACTGCCAGGAATAGCCAACAAAGGGCCGGCCGCCTGGGCACTGAGCCTGGTTGGTCATCGTGACGGTGACTACTTCGCCGTAGAAAAAGTCATCATTGGGGTTGAACGTCGCCCCCACGATACTCCCGGAATAGTAACTGCCGTAGCTGCCACAGACCTTGTACGCGTTGGCATCTACGGTGCCAAAATCCAGGTCGGGCGTTGTGGCTATCTCGGTCACACCGGAGGTAGATGCAAGGTCGATATCGACACCCACTGAATTGGCGTCGGGGATGACGTCGTCAACCTTCGCGCAGCAGACTATTTCAAAACAATACGGGCCGCCCCAGGCGGGCGCGGTGGTGACCCGGGTCGTATTCCATTGCCAGAAGCCACTCGGCGGGTAAAAGCAGGAATCGACGCACAACGTGTCATTACCTTGGCGAGGGGTGGTCTCAACCCACCAAACCTGCTGGCTGAATCCGTCCGGGATACCGCTAAAGTTAGCATACCCTCCAAAACCGATCGTATCGGCGCCTAAGCCATCGATGCCACGGGGGTCGAAGATAATACCGCCAGAGCCATCATACATAGAACTCCAGCTCGGGGATACCGGCAGCTTGTCATAACTAATCGGGTCGAAGAAGCCGGGCGTTCCCGGGCTCGCCATACTCTGTTTCGTGTAAACCTGGAAACCGTTTGTTGAGCCGTTAATACGGCTTCCGTCGCCGGGAGCGTAGGTCAGGCGAAACGTGAAGCGAACGGTACTGTCGGCATTTACGGAATTATCCGGGTTGAGGCCGGTCACGTCGTCCAGAGTGATTCTGGCCCAGGGGCGTGAAATCCCCCTGCATAGAATGTCGTCGAAATAGCACTGAATGCCCCCGTGGCCGGCACACAGGGCCACGGCTTTGTAGCCTAATCCGCTGTCATACAAGGGCAGGCTGAAGGCCATCAGCACGCCGTCTATCCACACTGAAGCTTCTCTTTGGTTGGCGTCATACTCGACTTTCACGTCATACCATCGGTTCCTTTGGTAGTTCATCAGGTAGTGGTTAAACCCCGATGATGACAAAGAAATGGCGGTGTCGTCGAACATGATCCGACAGTAGTAGACTCCCCAACTGCCTTCGTCCCCATTCCAGAGGCTCAATTCCGCAATGGAAGCGGTAGCGGAACCGTCCTTTACTCTCATCATGGCGCGGCATTCTATCGTTGCCGGCGGGCTTGTAAACTCATGCTCGATTACGGCCGAATTCGACGGTAAACCTCTCATCGTGAAGCTGTTCGGCGGGGATGAGAACTGTTCGTCTGTTACGACCTGGTATTGCCATCCTGCACCCGAGTAGACCTGGGTCCATCCCACCGGGAAACCTCCCGGGGAATAACTGTCAAAATCTTCGTCCAGCAACACTTGTGCGACCGCATGCACCGGCATTAAAGTAGTCACGGCGCAAAGAGCCACCAGTCCTGTCAGCAGTAGCCTCTTCATATGGTTTTTCCTCCTAAGCGTGTTTATATAAAAACTCACCATATATAGTATACCTTTGTTTACACGTTTTGCCAACGGGAAAGCGCATTCACGCCCTTTAGCGGACTTCTGCGGTATTGCGTAAAATTCGTCTTGACTTTTCTTGCAGCCTGTTGCATCTTGGTAATGCCGGACATCACCGTATCCTCCCTCCCCCGGTATGTCTGGTGTCTATTTTGCCCTATACCTCTCCGGTGCCCACCGGAGAGGTGTTTTATGTTTCGGCGCCGGATTCCGACACCGCTCGTTCGCGATATTTCCGGCCCCGTCTTGTACCAGTGCGTTGTCGGACGGCCCTGTTTGCTTGTGGAGCGTTTTCTACAGGGCGTGTGGTTTGTTGCATCTTGGTAGTGCCGGACATCACCGTCAAAGAGAACACTTTTCGACCGCCACTCGGTACACTCTTACTCCGGCGTTTACACCCGACCGGTGGCCTGAGAACGAAAACTGCAGTAAACGTCATTTCCCAGATGTAGAATCCCACCATGAACGGTGTGCCGCCGGGAAGGTCCTATTTACCCACCGATTCTCTGTAGGCTTGGATCTTTTTGATATGGTGCTTATTGTGATCTACGGTGATCTGGCGCAGCCACTTTGGAATGCTCCGCCGCTTTTCGCGATGCGGTCCGACAGATGTGGAGAGATCGGCAATAATGGCCCCGTGGATACTGTTGAGCATCTGAATGACCTTTCTCGCGGATAGATGCTTGAGGTTGTTGATCCAGAAGTCGTTGAATTTCAGGATGGCCTTGCGATCTTTGACGTAGGACCAGTCTACCTGACTCCCGGAACGCCACAGGGCCAGGTTTTTCAAGACCTCGCCATCCCACATTGCCATATGCACTAAAACATCCTTTACCGACCAATCACCAATGGAATGGCGAGCCTCTAATTCTCTGGTAGTCAGACCATTAATCGCGTTCTGCAGGTTCTCATGGGTTCTCTTCAGATCGTTGACAATTGACACCGTGGTCTCCTTTCAGGTCTCGAGAAAGAGTGTATACAAGATTTCCCCTATAAGGGCTGAAAAAACACGGTTTGTCCCTCTCAGTGTTTTGAATATGCAAGAATCTCCTCGAACTGTCAAGGATTTCCCCGTTTCCCATGTGGCGGTTGTGGGCAGCGCAAGATTCGTCTTGACTTTTCTTGCTGCTTGTTGCATCTTGGTAGTGGCGGACATCACCGTATCCTCCCTCCCCCGGTATGTCCAGTGTCTATTTTGCCCTATACCTCTCCGGTGCCCACCGGAGAGGTGTTTTTTATATTTCGCCGTCGGGTTCCGACACCGCTGGCTGGCGGGCTTTCCGGCCCCGTTTTTCCAAGCTTGACAGCCGCCGTCAGTCCTGGCATACTTAGACCGACAACATTTCAAGAGTGAGATATGCCGGAGAGTAACGGAACCGATACCTGGCGCGAGGACTCGCATGACCGCAGGGCCGACCCCCTTGGCATAATCGGCTGGGCGCTGGCGGGCAAGTACATGATCACCGGTTACCTCGGAAGCGGGGGGTTTGGAGACATCTACGAGGGTCACAATGTCTCGCTCCGCGAGCAGCGGGTGGTTGTCAAGTTCCTCAAGAAAGACCACGACGCCGAGAAATTCCAGAAGGAAGCCAAGATACTCTCATTGCTGGATCACCCCAACACGTGTGGTATCGTCGATTTTCTTCCCCAGGACAGGGCCATCGTCACTCCCTTCATTGACGGTGAGGACTGCGAGCGGCTCGTCAAGCGCAGGGGTCCCTTGTCGGAAGCGATGTTTCTCACGATCTCACGCACAGTTGTGGACGCGCTTGCTTTTGCTCACATGAGAAAGGTGGCCCACCGCGACATCAAGCCCAGCAACATAATGATCGACAGGAATGATCACGTCTACCTGATCGACTTCGGTATAGCCAAGCAGATCGGCGGCACCATGACCAAGACGGGATATCGCGCTCTCACGCCTCAGTTTGCCGCGCCGGAACGTCACCGGGATGAGAAAGGATACAATCCTTTCCTGAGCGATATCTACGAGTTCGGCGTTACTCTGTATTACCTGGCGACCGGGCAGTTGCCGTACCGGGATGCTTCCAATCCTGACTTCCGATGGTGGGGAGGCCCCATGGACAAGAATCTGTCCGGGCCTTTGCTGCGGGTATTGAAGCACGCCACCCACCCGGATCCGCAGCAGCGATATGCGTCGGCTGACGAGATGCAGGCGGACCTCAAGCGCCTGCGGCAGGTCCATCGCCGCAACTGGCCGGCGTTTGTGGCAGCGGGTGCAGCCGTTGTGGTAGTTGCGCTCGGTGTGTATTTCCTGAGAGACAGAATACCGGTATGGCAGACCGAGCGCCCGGCGGAGACTCCTGCCTCGATCGTTGACACCGGGTCCGCTCCGTTGGCCGTGTTCGATGAGGGGCCGACGGCAACGGTAAGTCCGCAGGGCAGGGAACAGCCGCCGGCAGATTCCCGACCTGCGTCGGCGGAAAGTGATCAGCCCGCGGAAACCGGTGAGAGTCGGCCCGAACAGCAGCCCTCGACAACGACACAACCAGCCGCCACCATATCAGAAGGCGCTGATGACGGCGAAGCACCTGAGCCGGTTGCGGCCCCGCCGGCGCTTACCGTGCAGGTCGCTCCACCTGGTGACATGAGCCTGTTAGTCGACGGGCTTGCCAGGACGCCGGGCATGGAGATGTCTCTCGAATCCGGCCCCCATGTCATTACTGTCGTACATCCCGATTTTCCCATTGTCGAAAGTCGAATCCGGCTTGAGAAAGATACAACGGTGGTGTATGACCTCAACGAGCATTTCGCAAGTGCCGAGAGTGTAAATTTCCAGATCGGCGTTTCGCCGCGGTTGACGGACGCCATGCTTCGCGTCGGCTTCAACGGTCGCGCCGCCGATTACGAGCGGGTGCCGATCAGGTCCCTGGAGAAGCTGTTGGGCCGGTGGCAGGTGGCGTTCGAGGTTGTCCCCAACAGAGCCGGCGCAGCTCTGGCGCGGGTTGATTCATTCCTGGTACGCCCCGGGCCGACGGGCGAACGTGAACTGGTAAGAGGCGATGGCGCCACGCTTGATTTTGGCGCCATATCATGGACGGGCCGGAAACTATCACGGGTGGTGGTCTACTGGTCTGAGCAATAGACGTTTCAAAACGGAGGATAGATGCTGTTTTCATACCGATTCCTGCGGGTGGCAGCCGTATGCGTGGCGGTTGTCTATTTGCCCGTCAGCACAATTGTAGCGGCCGGACAAGTTTCCGATACTGCGTGCGCTTACAACAGGGAAGAACCTTCAATCAAACACGCCAGGGTGTCGTTCACGGAACTGGATTACGAGTGCGCCCGTCAGGAACTGCAGGATTTCCTGGCAGGTCGCAACCTCACCCCCGAGCAGGAAACTGAGGCCTGGTTCCTGCTTTCGGCAGTTCAGTATTACGCCCTGTTCGGTGAGGATTCGGAACTCATCAAGACGGAAGTGATCACGGCGGGGAAGGCCGCTTTGAGGCTGTCACCGGGGCTGCCCGGTGAGCTTGACATCGACGATCCGGAATACCTCGATTGGATGCAGGAGGCCAGGCAAATGGCTCTGGCGGAACTGGCCGAGGAAAGCCGGGTCCGACAAGAGCAGGAATTGCAGGAAGAACCTGAGGTCGCACCGGCAACGCCCCCGGCCGGGGTGACCGCCGCCGACGATACGGGCGAAGGCAAGAAGTGGTACAAGAAATGGTGGGTCGTAGGCGCGGGTGTCGCGCTCGTGGTTGGAGCGGTGGCTGTTCTCGCGGGAGGCGGTGATGACGGGGGCAACGGGGATGATAATGGGGACGACAACCTGCCCGACTTTCCACCTCCGCCGGAGGGTAAGCGATGAAAGCGATCACTCTCGTATTGATGCTATCCGTTGTTATGGCGCTGCCGTCCAGGGCTGCCTGGCATGGTAAGGACAAGCCGACGCCCCGGATGTCGGCGGATATCGACAACCAGCATTATATCAATGCCAACAACATCCTGATGTTCGTGACCAACCATGGTACCTTCGGCTTTGATGTGGAAAATATCTTTGGCTATAATGCAGGGACCTTTTTCCCATACAACACTGTGCTGGATATCGAAAGCGGCAATATGACCAACAGGTGCCTCTATGCGTCGGGGCTGTGGATCGGGGGGCAGGTAAGCGGTGAGACGCGTGTGACCGTGGCAGAATATGACGGCGAGTACGTACCGGGACCAATTGCCGGCGGAACCGACCAGCCGGACAACCCGTCGTTCCGAGTATACAAGCTCTACAGTGACAGCCTGGCGGGTAATCACAATGATGACTACCTCAACTGGCCGGCAAACCAGGGCGCGCCGGTGGATGCTAACGGCGACCCGGAAATGATCGGCGACCAGATGTTGTGGGCTGTGTTCAACGACGCCGATTCATCGCAGCACACGTGTTTTTCCGGTTCGACCGCTCCGTTAGGTGTGGAAATCCGCCAGACGACGTTCGCATTCGATACTCCGGACGCGCTTGGCAATAGTGTCTTCCTGCGCTACCGGATATACAACAAGAGCGGTGTAACCATAGACAGCTGCTACTTTTCACTCTGGGTCGATCCCGACCTCGGCGGTCGTGCGGACGACCTGGTGGGGTGTGATACCACTCTTAACCTGGCCTATGTTTACAATTTCACCAACAACGATGACCAGTATGGTTCCACACCGCCGGCCCTGGGCTATCGCCTGTTACAGGGGCCGCTTCAGTGGACCGGGAGTTCACTCGATACCGCCACGATGTTCGGCATGGAGCGGTTGGGTTACGCCAACGAGGGGATGACGTCTTTTGCCAAGAACAAATACGACACCGACCCCAATTCCGCCGCCCAGACCTACAACTACATGAAGGGATTGCTGTTATTCGGAGCCCCGTATATATGGAACGGGAATCAGCTCCGGTATCATCACAGCGGCGATCCGGTGTCGGCTCAGGGTGACGTCGACTATGATCCGCTTGACTGTCGCTTCATCATGACTACCGGTCCGATCACATTCGGCGCCGGCGACAGCACTGAGATCGTGGTTGCCATAGTCGTCGCGCAAGGGGCCGACCGCCTGGCGTCAGTGGCTGCTTTGAGAGACGACACCGAACAGGCGCGACTTGCCTACGAGGCCGGGTTTCAACCGGCGGCGCCCGAACTTGCAATTGTCGATCATCTTTCAGACCCGATCGACATGGGTGCGAGCGGCACGGTACGCGTGACCGCGCTGGGCTATCCTGATTCAGTGACGCTGTATTATCGCCAGGGAGGGAGACGCGGGTATTCCAAGCGATCCATGCCGGCAGTCACTACCGACGTTTACGCCAGTACGGTTTCATCAAGCGTTGTCGGATTGAGCGGTGTGGAATACTACGTCGCTGCATACTATGGCCAGGACAGTCTCACGCAGCCTGCTATAGGTGATGAGCCAACGGCCTGGCCCTACCACGTTCAGACTCAGTTCTACGACATTTCGAGTCCCACACTTCCAGACGGTGTCTACCAGATGGTTGGTTTCCCCTTTGAGGTTGACCCTGACGGTGTCTCTGCCGTTATCGAGGATGACTTGGGTTCGCCGGACCCGACCCTGTGGCGATTGGGGCGATGGAACCCGGGAAGAGGAGATTATGACGAATACCACGAGGTTGGACAGATCCAGCACGGCCGAGGCTACTGGCTGGCGGTACGCGGCGGCAAGCGGATTGACGCGAGCGGGCTGTCTACCTTTCCGGATATCCTGATCCAGAATCAGGCGTATTTCACGATCGCGCTCGAACCAGGGTGGAACCAGGTATCCAATCCTTTTGCTTTCGACGTCCCGTGGGGTGAGTGCCGGATCGAAAACGACGTGGAACCCTACCTTCATAGATACACTGGCTCCGGCTATGAATCGGTCAGCACCCTGGAGCCGTTCACGGGGTACTGGGTGAAAAACAACGCCACCGTAATGCGCGAGATGTATGTCATCTACGGTGAAGCGGTAATCGTGGGCGCAGGCTCGGGCAGCGAACCCGGGATAGTCGACCACTGGCGGATAGAACTTCAGTTGACTACTCCCACCGTTGACGATATGGTCAACCGTTGTGGAGTGTCCTCTCAGGCGAGCGATGGCCCCGATCAACTCGATTTCAGCGAACCGCCGGTCTTTGATCGGTACGTGTCGCTGGCCTTCGTGGATCGTGACGAAGGCGGCGATAGGCGACTGCTGGGCGGGGATTTCCGAGCGCCCAGCGACACCGGGTGGCGGTTCGACCTGTTGGTGCGCGGCAACACCGGGGAGCCGATGCGCCTGGCGCTGGGGGATTCCTCCCATCTGCCGGAGGACATGGAGTTGGTGCTGGCGGACGAGAACGGGTTCTGGCTCTGTGATCTTGGGCAGACGGGCTCGGTGAACCTTCCCCGGATACCGGGCGACTCCGGTGTCTATTACCGGCTGCTGATCGGTAAGAGGGATTCCGACCGATCAAGTTCCGATGATGGCAGCGAGAGGCCGTCCGCGGTGGTTCTCTTCCAGAACCGTCCCAATCCCTTCAACCCGATAACCGAGATCTCGTTCTTCCTGCCGGAGGCCTCAGTCGTCTCCGTTGACATATTCAACCTCATGGGGCAGCGGGTTGCAACGCTGTCGGACGAGTACCGAGGCGCCGGAATGCACACGATTTCCTGGGACGCGGGCAGCCTGGCCAGCGGTGTCTACTTCTATCGTCTCAAGGCCGGCGGCCGCGTTTGCACCAGGAAGATGGTCTTGCTCAAGTAGCCGGGGACCCGGAAAAGCAGTTTCGGCGCCGATCAAACGAAGTCCCGGGCGGCAGGAGTAGCTGGCACCGATCTGCCTGTGAAACGCCCTTCAGGGATGCCCGGTCAGCGAAGAAGCGTATAAGACGCGTCTTGCCTAAAGTCCTGGAATGAAGTCGGTTCTGTCGCGATCCGCAAAGTCATCTCGGGTCGGGAGCCGGGAGCCTGGACACGACGGCGCATATTGTGAAACGTTGATTTCACATATGCAGAACAATGCTGCAGCAGCGGTTTCCGTAACCACCTAAGCTCCGGTCATTTAAGGAATTACCCGGTTGGCCCGATTATTGCGTTGGCTGTGGTTCAGCCCAATGTGCCTGTTGACTTTTGGGCAGAAAAAGGTATATTAAAAGGCTTGAGAAAATGAGCATACATACTACGGTATCATACTACGCCTTACCGCCTTATTTGTGTGGCAGTATTGTAGATACAGAAATTGCTTTTTCAGACGGGGGTTTGCTGCCCCTCGCGTAGATAGAATAGAGGTGTTCAGCGAGCACTTTATCTGACAGGCTGACCGAAGGTCGGTCCTGCCGCTCGCGGATTCTACTTCGGAGGAACTCATGAGACGATCCTGGACATTGCCCGGCTTGTTCATAATGGCTTTCGTGCTGCTTCCGGTTACATCAGCCCTTGGAGCCGGGGCGAGCGATCCCGCCACCGTGGGCGGTTCGGGAGACGTTGTTGCCGACGCCGCTCCCGATCCACTGGTGGAGATTTCCGGCAACCGATCTGTGGGCGATACGCTGGCAATCACCGGCACCGGTTTCACCTCCGGTGAGATGGTGTCGGTGTCGGTTGCGCCGTTGGAGCATTCGGGAACTGTCGGTGAGGAATACGGCAGGTGGGATGTTTTGGCCGACGCGGACGGTATGGTAAACTCGACCTGGACTGCCACCGACGAGAGCCAGTCTTGGCAGCCCCTCGTGGTAAAGGCAGTCGGTGAGGAATCCGGGCTTTTGGCACTGGGAGTGTCGAACGAGATCGACTCACGGTTGGCGATCCTGGATATTTCCACTGAGATTCTGGCCGGGTTCCCGTTCGATGTGACTATCCTGCTGGAACAGAATTGCTGCGACGGCAATTTCGCTCCCATGGGCGGGAGGGAAATCCTGTTCTACGCTCACCATGATGAGTGCGGTGTCGATCTCGATCAGGATCCGCTCGCTGTCGCCGTCACGGACGAATACGGCATGGCGACGGCCACACTGACCCTAAACGAGGTGGATCAGTTCACGATCGGCGTCAAGTATGCCGGTGAAGAAGAACCCGGAGAAAGTGACCCGCCCAACAGCGTCTGCTATCCCGACGAGCGGGTCCGGATTATCGCCTCAATTGACTGCACCAAGATAGAGGTAGACTATCCCCCGCCGGACATTCAGTGCGACTCCTGGCAGGGTCTCGCCTGCGATTACGACAATATCTGTCTGGTGACGACGGTGCTTAACGAAGGGGCGGGCCAACTGTCGTTCTCCATCGCTCCGGAGAGCCCGGCCACTATTGACCCCACCACGGGCGAGCTTTGTCTCACTCCCGATGCTACGGGGACGTATGAGATTGAAATAACAGCTACGGACGCCATCGGTCAGACGGCTGCCTGCATGGCCACCTACGTGGTGGAGAAGAATCTGCCGCCGGTGGTCACGTGCCCGGATAACGCGTCGGACACGGTCTGTGATCTGAGCGAGATCTGCGTGGCTGGGTTTGAATATAGCGATCCAAACGGCAACCTGGGCGGCGTTACGGCCGCCGTCAACGGCGTGCCCGCCGCTGTCAGCGAGGGCAGCGTGTGCTTCGTCCCCTCCGAAGGCGTCAACTCGATAGTGCTTACCGCTACCGACGATTGCGGCCTGGAGGTCTCGTGCACCACCGAAATGACGATAGTCCTCAACGCCGATCCCGTGGTTTCCTGTCCGGACAACAGCAATCTGACGGTGTGCGACCTCAACGAAATCTGCGCGGGCCCCTTTGCCTTCAGCGACCCGGACGGGGACCTCTCGGAGGTGCTTGTCACCGTCAATGGGCAACCGGCAAGCATAGTGGAGGGCCAGGTCTGTTTTGTTCCGATCGAGGGCGTCAATTCGATCTCAGTAACGGCCATCGACGCATGCGGCAACGAAAGCTCCTGCGGCACGGCGGTGGATGTTACGCTCAACAGCGCGCCCGTTGTGACCTGCCCTGATGACCGTGCGATGACCGTCTGCGACCTGAGTGAAATCTGTGTCAACGGTTTCGGCTTCAGTGACCCGGACAGGGATATCGCCGAGGTGCTTGTCACCGTCAATGGGCAACCGGCAAGTATGGAGGAGGGACAAGTCTGTTTTGTTCCTGTAGAGGGTGTCAATTCGATTCTTGTGACGGTCACTGACGACTGCGGCAACGAAAGCTCCTGCGCCACGGCGGTTGATGTTTCGCTCAACAGCGCGCCCGTTGTAGTCTACCCACCCGGGAGTGTCATGGAAGTCTGCGATCTCAGCGAAATATGCGTGGGTGGATTCGGTTACAGCGATGCCGACGGCGATGTCGACGATGTTGCCATTGCCGTCAACGGCCGGCCGGTCGAACTGGTCGAGGGGACGATCTGCTTCATGCCGGACGCGGGCGTCAATACCGTGACAATTACGGTCATGGACGCTTGTGGTAACCAGGCCTCCGGCAGCACTGAAATCGACGTGGTGGTCAACATTGCTCCGGTGGTGACTTGCCCGGAGAACTCTTCTCTCCGGGTTTGTAGTCTTGACGATGAGATTGTGATCGAAGGCTTCGACTACTACGATCCGGACGGCAACCTGGTTGCAGCCACAGTCACTGTCAACGGGGCTCCACAGGAGCTTGTCGACGGCGCCGTGCGCTTTGTGCCGTCAGCGGGTATCAACACGGTCGTTCTTACCGTCACCGACGCCTGCGGCGATGTCAGTTGCGAGACCGCCATCGAGGTCGCCGAGACCAGACCGCTGACGGTACAGGTCAGTGACACCGCTATCTACCTGTGCTACCCGCAGCAGATATGTCTGCCTGTCCTTGTGGACGACCCCGACGAGACTCTTGACAACATCGTCATTGACGGGGCCGATTATGTGAACGGCGCAGCCTGTCTCACGCCGTACTCCTCCGGTGTCTACGACATCGTGGTGACGGCTTACGGCCGGTGCAACCAGGCAACCGCCTCGGCGGTGGTGACTATCAGGACCGATCAGGACATTGACATTGTCTGCCCCGGCGATACGACCGTCTTCGCCTGCGGTCTGGATACATTCAGTTTCCCGATTGACAGCATCCCGGAATCCGATGATATCTCGGTCGCAATATCCGGTACTAATGCCTGGTACGAAGCCTACTCCGGCAAAGCCGATACGGTCAGGTTCACTTCGGAGTGTTCCCAGAGTAATCATATAGTAGTGAGCGTCACTACCCCGTGCAGCGACTACACGTGCGACTTCACTGTCTTTGTTGATTGCAACGTGGGGCCGCTGGTTATTCTCCCGCCGGATACGGCGTTTGTCATTTGCGAACCTGCCGAGATCTGTCTGCCGGTGGGAATCAGCGATCCCAATAACAATCTGGATCCCAGCACGGTAGTCATCAACGGCGTTGTGGGAGCCGTGTTCGATCCGGCGACCAGCAGAGTCTGTTTTGTGCCTGATGACGCGAGCGCCGTGTACTCCGTTCAGGTTGAGGCTCGTGACGAGTGTGGAGTTATCAGTTCGGACGAAATCCTTCTCGACGTGACCGTCAACAGCCCGCCTGTCGTTGTCTGCCCGGATGATGCCGCACTGACGATCTGCGATCTGAGCGAGATATGTATTGACGGGTTTGAATACGGTGACCCGGACGGTAACCTTGCCGATGTAGTTATCACCGTCAACGGCGCACCGGCGACACTGGTGGAGGGCGAGGTCTGCTTCATCCCCGTGGAGGGAAGCAATGTCATTGCAATTACGGCGACGGATGAATGCGGCGCGCAGGCCGTTTGCGAAACGATGGTTGATATTACGTTCAACCAGGATCCGACGGTTACCTGTCCGGATAACCGCACGCTGACAGTCTGCGATTTGAGTGAAATATGTATTGACGGATTTAGCTACGGTGACCCGGATGGTGACCTGCTCGATATTACCGTGACCGTCAACGGCGTACCGGCAACACTTGTGGAGGGCGCGGTCTGTTTCATCCCCGTGGAGGGAAGAAATGTCATTGCACTTACTGCTGTTGATCTCTGCGGTAACGAAGCCACATGCGCAACTGAAGTAAGCGTAATCCTCAATAGCGCCCCGGTGGTAACATGTCCCGGCAACACAACTATGGCGGTCTGTGATTTGGGCGAAATCTGTCTGGATGGTTTTGACACCACCGATCCCGACGGCGATATTATCGATGTAACCCTTACTGTCAATGGTGAACCGGCGAATATAGTAGAAGGCTCAGTGTGCTTTGTGCCGCTCGAAGGAAGCAACGTAGTTGCACTGACCGCGACCGACGCCTGCGGCAATGTAACATCGTGCACCACCGAAGCAAACGTGATCCTCAACGGCGCGCCGGTGGTAACCTGCCCTGAAAACCGCACTCTGGAAGTCTGCGATCTCAGCGAGATATGTATTGACGGGTTTGAATACAGTGATCCGGATGATGATATTGTTTTTGTTGCTGTTGATGTCAATGGCATTGCGGTCCAACTTGTCGAGGGCAGTGTTTGCTTTGTTCCAGTTGGCGGTGCCAACATCATAACCGTTACAGTCACCGACGCCTGTGGCAATCAGGTTTCCTGCGCTACCGAGATAGACGTGGTGGTAAACAGCGCCCCGGTCGTTTCGTGTCCGGGCGATCAGACGCGAACCGAGTGCACACTTGATGAGATTTGTGTCAGTGGGTTTGACTACAGTGACCCCGACAATGATCTGTCGGAGATTATCATTACCGTCAACGGTGAGCCGGTCAGTATTATCGAAGGCTCAGTCTGTTTCATCCCCGTGGAGGGAAGCAATGTCATTGCAATTACTGCCGTTGACCTCTGCGGTAACGAGACCTCATGCGCAACTAAAGTAAGCATAATCCTCAATAGCGCCCCGGTTGTCACCTGTCCGGGGACGTCCACCCTGACGCTGTGCGACCTGACGAAAATCTGTGTGGACGGTTTTGATACCACCGATCCCGACGGCGACATTGTCGATGTTATGCTCACCGTCAACGGTGCACCCGCGACTCTCGTAGAAGGCTCGGTGTGCTTCTTCCCGGTTGAAGGGAGCAACATTGTTACACTTACGGCTACCGACGCCTGCGGCAACCAGAGTTCCTGTGTCACTGAGGTGGTTGTCGTTCTCAACTCGCCACCGGAACTGGTGGCGTATGATTCCAAGATGTACCTGTGCCAGTTGCAGGATATCTGTTTCACCGTGGAGGGAAGCGATCCTGATGGTGATTCTTTGGTTATCAGGCAGTGGGAGGGCCCCGGAGGGTTTACGCAACTGGACAGGATTTCCGGACAGACGTGTTTCACCCCGCAGCAGTCGGATTCGGCGACCTATGTTTTCGTCTACTGCGTCGATGATTCGTGCAGCCTGAAGAGTCCATGTGCAGACGGGAAAAACTGCCCGCCGTGCGATGAGCCTGACACTATCAGGATCACGGTGATATTGAACCGCCCGCCGGTTGTTATCTGTCCGGAAGACGCTGCTCTGACAGTCTGCGATTTGAGCGAGATATGTATTGACGGATTTGAATACAGTGACCCGGACGGCGATTTGCCCGACGTTACCGTCACCGTCAACGGCGCACCGGCGACACTGGTGGAAGGCGAGGTCTGCTTCATCCCCGTAGAAGGAAGCAACGTTGTTGCACTTACGGCAACGGACGAATGCGGCGCGCGGGCCGTTTGCGAAACGGTGGTCGATATCACTCTCAACCAGGTTCCGACGGTTACCTGCCCGGATAACCGCACGCTAACAGTCTGCGATTTGAGCGAGATATGTATTGACGGATTTAGCTACGATGACCCGGATGGCGATATGCCTGTTGTTGTCGTGACAGTGAACGGCGCCCCGGCGGCTCTGGTGGAGGGTAGCGTCTGCTTTATCCCGATAGAAGGGGACAACGTCATTGCGCTTACGGCGACGGATGCTTGCGGCGCGCAGGTCGTTTGCGAAACGATGGTTGATATTACTCTCAACCAGGGCCCGATGGTAACCTGTCCGGATAACCGCACGCTGACAGTCTGCGATCTAAGCGAGATATGTATTGACGGATTTAGCTACGGTGACCCGGACGGCGATATGCCTGTTGTTACCGTGACCGTCAACGGCGCACCCGCGACTCTCGTGGAAGGCGAGGTCTGCTTCATCCCCGTGGAAGGAAACAATGTCATTGCACTGACGGCCACCGACGCCTGCGGCAACCAGAGTTCCTGTATCACTGAGGCGGTTGTCGTTCTCAACTCGCCGCCGGAACTGGTGGCGTATGATTCCAAGATTTACCTGTGCCAGTTGCAGGATATTTGTTTCACCGTGGAGGGAAGCGATCCCGACGGTGACTCCCTGATTATTACTCAGTGGGAGGGCCCTGGTGAATTTACGCAACTGGACAGGATTTCCGGGCAGACGTGTTTCACCCCGCAGCAGTCGGATTCGGCGACCTATGTTTTCGTCTACTGCGCCGATGATTCGTGCAGCCTGAGAAATCCATGTGCGGACGGGAAGAACTGCCCGCCGTGCGATGAGCCCGACACAATCAGGATCACGGTGATATTGAACCGTCCGCCGGTTGTTGTCTGTCCGGAAGACGCCGCGCTGACGGTCTGCGATTTGAGTGAGATATGTATTGATGGATTTGAATACAGTGACCCGGACGGTGACCTGCCCAACGTTACCGTGACCGTCAACGGTGTACCGGCGGCTCTGGTGGAGAGCGAGGTCTGCTTCATCCCCGTGGAGGGAAGCAATGTCATTGCTGTTACGGCGACGGATGAATGCGGCGCGCAGGCCGTTTGCGAAACGGTGATCGATATCACTCTCAACCAGGTTCCGACGGTGACCTGCCCGGATAACCGCACGCTAACAGTCTGCGATTTGAGCGAGATATGTATTGATGGGTTTGCATACGGCGATCCGGACGGCGACCTTCCCGTTGTTACCGTGACCGTAAATGGCATACCGGTAACACTGGTGGAGGGCGAGGTCTGCTTAATCCCCGTAGAGGGAAGCAATGTCATTGCTGTTACAGCGACGGATGAATGCGGCGCGCAGGCCGTTTGCGAAACGGTTGTTGATATTACTCTCAACCAGGAACCAACGGTAACCTGCCCGGATAACCGCACGCTGACAGTCTGCGATCTGAGCGAGATATGTATTGATGGGTTTGACTACGGTGATCCGGACGGCGACCTGCCCGATATTACCGTGACCGTCAACGGTGCACCCGCGACTCTCGTGGAAGGTGAGGTCTGCTTCATCCCCGTGGAGGGGAGCAACGTTATTGCGCTGACAGCCACGGACGCTTGTGGTGCGCGGGCCGTTTGCGAAACGATGGTTGATATCACTCTCAACAAGGCCCCGACGGTTACCTGCCCTGAGAACCGCACGCTGACGGTCTGCGATTTGAGCGAGATATGTATTGACGGATTTGAATACAGCGATCCTGACGGCGATTTGCCCGATGTAACCGTCACTATCGATGGTGAACCCGCGACACTCGTGGAAGGCGAGGTCTGCTTCATTCCCGTAGAGGGGAGCAATGTCATTGCAATTACGGCGACGGATGAATGCGGCGCGCAGGTTTTCTGTGCCACCCAGATAGACGTTGTCGTCAACAACACCCCGGTCATTTCGTGCCCGGAGCCGTCGACAATCTCAGTGTGTGATCTTGATGCGGAGATCACTGTCGCAGGTTTCTCCTACAGCGATGCCGACGACAATCTTACCAGTGTTGTACTTACGGTCAATGGGGTAGAGCAGGATCTTTTGGAGGGTGCGGTATCCTTTGTTCCCGAGGCAGGCGTCAACACTATCATCCTCACCGTGTCCGATATCTGCGACGAGGTGTCATGCACGACACAAGTCGAGGTCATCGGAAACAACCCGCCTGAGTTGACCTGCCCGGAGAACAGCGCGGTTCAGGTATGCGCTCTTGGCGAGGAGATGACAGTCGATGGATTTGGCTATGACGATCCGGACGGAAACTTGCTCGAGGTGACCCTGACCGTCAACGGAGTACCCTACGATCTGGTCGAGGGTGAGGTTCACTTTGTCCCGGTGGCCGGTGTTAATACTATTATCCTTTCGGCAACGGACGTCTGCGGGACCGTCTCCTGTACGACACTGGTGGAAGTCACGGAAGGCAGCCCCCTTGAGGTTCGTGTAGACGATACGACTTTGTACCTGTGCAGTCCCCGGGAGGTCTGCCTGCCGGTGTACGTCAATGATCCGGACGGCACGCTCGACAGCGTCGTCGCCACGGGGGGAACCTACAGCAACGACACCGTTTGTTTTACGCCCTATAGCGGTGGAGAGTATAATATCACGGTCACCGCCTACGGTCGCTGCGGCCAGGTCAGCGACGCCGCTGTGGTGACTGTCGCGACCGATGAGGAGATCGAGATCGTCTGTCCCGATGACACGACTATTTTCACCTGCGCCCTGGCCCTGGATACGTTCAGCTTCCCGATTCACATCTGGCCGGAATCCGATGATATCTCGGTCGCAGTGTCCGGCACTAACGCCTGGTACGAAGCCTACGACGGCGCACCCGATACGATCAGATTCACTTCTGAGTGTTCCCAGAGCAATCATATAGTAGTGAGTGTCACTACCCCGTGCAGCGATTACACGTGCGACTTCAGCGTCTATGTTGATTGCAACGTGGGGCCGTTGGTAATCCTGCCGCCCGATACTGACTTTCTCTTGTGCGATCCCGACGAAGTCTGTGTGCCGGTGGGGATCAGTGACGTCAACGGCAACATATCCGCTGTATATGACACCGTCAGGACTGTGGGTGGAGAGCTGGTGGAGAGTTCCTATGATCCGGCGACCAGCAAAGTCTGCTTCTATGCCGAAACCAGCGGAACGTACTATCTCGAAGTGACAGCCACCGATGCCTGCGATGTTTCCAACACCGATGACATCGCCATCCACGTTGATCTGAACACGCCTCCGTACATCATCTACGAATGGGCCGACTCTACCATATTCACCTGTGTTCCTGAAGTGTGCGTACCCATCCTGATCGGCGACGCCGAAAGCGACCAGGTTACAGTCACGACTGAAGACCACGCGTACTATGATGAGGATGCGGGAGTTATCTGTTTCACGGCCGACACCAGCGGGCATTACTGCGTAGAGGTGACGGCCGTCGATGAATGTGGTCTGGCCTACGTCTATGAGGCCTGTGTCCAGATTGACGTGGGGGACTATATATACTTCACCTCATGTCCGGACGATGTGATCGTGGCACCACCGATGTGTAACCCGGGAGAGACGGTCTGTGTTGATCTTGACGTGGATATTATCGGGAACGACTACGAGCTTCGGGTCGAACCCGTCATCGGCACCTATGCTGACGGCCGCCTCTGCTTCCCGGCTGATACGGCGGGAGACTATACTTTCAAACTCATTGGAGACGCCGAATGCAATTCTGATACTTGTGTCGTCAGCGTGCGTGCGGTGGTCTCCGAACCGGTCCAGGTGTTCTGTCCCGAGGTGATTGACACTCTGATGTGTGTTGAGGATCCGATGGAACTCTGCTTCCCGGTCACGTTCACGGGAGCCGGATTGGAGATCACGGTCAATGATGCCGTCACCCACACGCCGATAGGATCATATGCCGATGGAAGGGTATGTATTCCCATCGACCAACCGGTGAATTACGAAATCGAAATCATAGCCGCCAACGTCTGCGGCGCCGACACGTGTTATACGAATATCAATGCGGCTTTCAACAGTCTCCCGCAGGTGACTTCGGGTAACGACATCAGCAGTACGGCTTGCATTTTCCCCGAGATTTATATCGACTTCACGGTTGAGGACCTCGATGAGAATGTCGTCGAAATACTCACTACGCACGGTCAGATCGTAGATGGTCAAGTCTGCTATACGCCTGGGGACTTCGGCACCGATACGGTTATCATTACCGCCCGCGATATTTGCGGTGAGGGAGCGGACACGACTTTTGTCACGCTTGTCGACGGCACGCCGTTTATTACCTGTCCTTCGGGGACGCTGCACTTCGAACTCTGCAAACCCGACTCGATCCCGCCTGTCGATGTCACCATCTACCCGGGCGACGCTATTGTCACGGTGCTGCCGAACGGCAGCTACGATCCCGACGCGGGCAAAGTCCGTGTCTATGTGGATCATTCGGCGGTATATGACGTGAAGATCATCGCCGAGGCGTACGGATGTTCCGATACCTGTGAGTTCAAGCTGGATGTCACCATCGTGACGGCGATCTCCGTGACCTGTCCAAATATGCTCGACACTCTAATGTGCCTGGAAGGGGGAGCCACCTTCTGCTATCCGGTCTCGGTCACGGGGGATTACGACCAGGTCACGGTCTCCCCGTTCGGTACCTTCACGGGCGACAGGGTTTGTCTGGATATCGATGAACCGGGGACCTATAATATCGAATTGACAGCTTCCAACCGGTGCGAATCGGTTACCTGCTACAGTAACGTGACTATCCTCGGCGATCAGCCGCCGGTGTTGTTCCTGCCCACCGAGACGCTGGTGTTCGAACGCTGCCCCGAGGATACCGATACAATATGCATCCCCTCAGACAGCATCTATGTAACCGATCCTGAGGGCAAGCCGGTCACACTCACTCACATTGAGACGGGCGGCTGCGACACGGCCGATTTCGAGCTGGTTACGGCCAACAGCGGCCAGCTATGCTTCGTGCCCGATGGTTTCGGCCTCTACGAGTTCTGTTTCGAGGCTGACGACGGCTGCAATACGACCACCGGCTCGTTCTTCGTCAGGATCGACATGAAGGAGAACTGCGAAGTCTGCATCCGACTCAGTATTGTTACTACTTACCCTTTCCATAATTGCACCCCGGTCGGCATGCCCATGGGTGTCAATCTGAGCATCGAGACGGATGAGTACCTGGGTGGCTTCGATGTGTTGCTTAGCTATGATGCCTCGGTTATGTCGTTCAACAACTGGGCTACTATCGACGGTACCGTTATTGACGGCTGGGAGTATTTCGAATATCGTCTGAATTCAGCCAACTGCACCGGGATTTGTCCTTCCGGTCTGCTCAGGTTGGTGGGTGTTGCCGAGGCGAACGCCATCGGGCATCCGCCGGATTCTACGCTGAACCCCAACGGCGTCATGGTGAAAATGCAGTTTATGGTGGCCAATGATCAGAACCTGGAGAGCCACTATTTGCCGATCAATTTTGTGACTTACGACTGCGGAGACAACGCGTTTGCCGACACCAGCGGAAACGAAATGTACGTTGACCTGCGCATTTACAACATCGACGGTTCCGTGAAATGGGACGAGGATGATGACGTTGCCTTCCCGGAATCGTCGCGGCCGAACGGTCTTGGCACTCCAGACCATTGTATCGGTGGCGGCAAGATCGACCCCATCAGATGCATCGAGTTCTATAATGGCGGTATCTGGGTATGCGACAAGGATTCCCTGGATGATCGCGGAGATATTAATCTTAATGGTGTGCCCTATGAGATTGCCGACGCGGTCGTTTTCTCCAATTACTTCATACACGGCCTGAGCGTATTCCAGGTCAACCTGGCGGCCCAGATCGCAGCTACTGACGTCAACGCCGACGGCGTCACTCTCAGCGTTGCCGATTTGGTCCTGTTGATCCGCATAATTATCGGCGATGCCGACCCGGTTCCGAAGATATCCCCCCACGAGCAGCCGCTGCTGATCTCGACAGCGTACAGTGAGGGCTGTCTGAACGTAGCGACGGAGGCGGTGAGTAACATCGGAGCGGCTTTGCTGGTATTCGACCTGGGCGCCGATGTCGCTGTAGACAGGCCCGAACTGGGCCTCGACGCCGACGGCATGGACTTGATTTATATTGTGAGAGACGGTGAGCTGCGGGTGTTGATTTACAGCCTGTCTGCCAACCATGTTGCCGCCGGCAAGAACGACCTGATCCGGATATCCTATGATGGCCGCGGTGATCTGAGGCTGACCGAATCGCAGTTCGTCGATTACCAGGGCAGACCCTATAACTGCGTGAACAAGGGAGCCGAACTGCCCGGGAAATTCACGCTCCGGCAGAACTACCCCAATCCGTTCAACCCGGTTACGTCGATCAGCTTCGCACTCCCCCGGCAGAGCGCGTGGACGATGCGAATATACAATGTCATCGGCAAGCTGGTGCGCGAGTTCGAAGGTTCCGCCGCCGCGGGCGACCATACCATTACCTGGAACGGTCTTGATGCCGCCGGCAACAGCGCAGCCTCCGGTGTGTACTTCTATCGCTTTGAAGCGGCCGGGTATACTGAGACCAAGAAGATGGTGCTTCTGAAATAGACATGGCGGTACAAGCCCAGGCTCTCGCCCGGTCGATCACGGCCGGGCGTTTCTATTTATGGTAGTTGCTGCCGCCGAGGATCGAAAAAGCGCGGAAGAGCTGTTCCAACAGGACGGCGCGAACAACCTGATGGGAGAACGTCAGCGGCGATAGCGACAGGGCAAGCTGTGACCGGTCCAGCACCGCCTGGTCCAGGCCGTGGGCGCCGCCGATTACGAAGCTGAGAACGCCGCGGTTCTGGGTCTGCCACTTCTCAAGTTGCCGCGCCAGCGTGGGGGAGTCCATCAGGGTTCCCTGGTCTGTCAGAGCGATGCAGAACCCCTTGCCGCATTCTTTCAGCAGACGCTCAGCTTCCTGTTTTCTTATCCTGTCCGGAGTGAGCGACGGCGCCCCCCGGGCGGCAGGGATGACGACCCACTGCACCGATGCGTAGCGTGAAAGGAGCTTCTCATAGTGGGCGCAACCGTCGGTGATCCAGCGGTCTTTGTCTTTGCCGACGGCGACGATTCGGATCTTAAGCAAGGGACTGGACTCTTACAATCAACTGCCGTCGGCGCGGGCCGTCGAACTCGCAGAAATAGAGAGCCTGCCACCGTCCCAGCAGCAACCGACCGTTTTCAAACATCACCTGCTGCGAGACACCGATCAGCGATGACTTAACGTGGGCGTCCGAGTTTCCCTCGGAGTGGTGATAGCCGTCTTCCCGAGGGATCTCCTTGTTGAGTTTGTGGAGTATGTCCCGCGTAACGTCCGGGTCGGCGTTTTCGTTAATCGTGATGGCTGCCGTGGTGTGAGGGACAAAACAGAAGACCAGACCGGCGTCCAGACCACTCTCGTCAACCGCATCCTGGACCAGACGGGTCACATCCACCATCTGCTCGCGGGCCTTGGTACTGACGGTAAGTGTCCTTGTCATGCGAACAGCGCCTCGGTGAACCGTTTTGGCTCAAATCGTTGCAAATCGTCAATCCCTTCGCCCAGTCCGATAAACTCAACCGGCACGCCCAACTCCTCGGCCACGCCTATGATAACACCTCCCCTGGCCGTACCGTCTAACTTGGTGACGATGATGCCGTCACAACCGACCGCCTCGGTGAAAATCCTGACCTGCGAAAGGGCATTCTGACCGGTGGAGCCGTCGATGATCAGCTTGCTGTGTACCGGCGCATCGGGGAGGGCCTTCTCTACGACCCGCTTTATCTTCTTGAGTTCTTCCATCAGGTTGGCTTTGGTGTGAATCCGTCCCGCGGTATCGACAATCAGTATGTCGACCGACCGAGCCGCCGCGGCTTTCGCGGCGTCGAACGCCACCGCCGCGGGATCCGATCCGGACTGGGACTTCACTATGTCGACGTTGCTGCGTTCGGCCCAGATGGCCACCTGTTCGATGGCGGCCGCGCGGAAAGTATCGCAGGCGGCGATGGCGGCTTTGTGGCCTTCCGAAGAAAACAGGGTGGCCAGTTTCCCGATGGTAGTTGTCTTGCCGACTCCATTCACCCCGACCACCAGCCACACTACCGGTGTTCTCTCCGAGTCGATTCCCGCCGCAGCCGAGCCTCGGGAGAGTATGCCCGTGATTTCCTCCTTGAGAAGGGAGACGACTTCCTCACCTTCGCTGACCCCGCGTTCCTTCGCTTTTTCCCTGACGCTCTCAATAAGCCGCGTTGCGGCTTTCACGCCGACATCGGCCTCAATCAGGATTTGCTCGATCTCGTCCAGCAGGGCATCGTCAATCCTGCGCTGGATGACAACCCGGGAGATTTTTCCCACAATGCTGTCCTTGGTTTTAACCAGGGAGTTCTTCAGCTTCTGGAACGTGCTTGACATCGTCCGGTCACGCTTTAGTCACACGGGCAGGGATTCACCGAGGGGGAGCGACGGCCTATCCCTCAGCATCGCTGTCTTCCGATACGACAGGATTGTGGCTGAGCCTCTCTACTACCTTGTCCGGCACAGACGAGTCGGTCGCCGGTACTTCCGTGGGGAAGCCGCCGGTTTCCTCTTCGCCGGCAACGCCTGCTACATCGGTGAGGCGCACCGCTACCTGTTTGGAAATACCGGCCTGCTCCATCGTCACGCCATAGAGGTTGTGGGCCGCCTCCATCGTGATCTTGTTGTGGGTGATGATGATAAACTGGGTCTGCCGACAGAACGTCTGGATGATATTCAGAAAACGGCGACAGTTGGCGTCGTCGAGGGGGGCGTCGATCTCGTCGAGGATGCAGAAGGGCGACGGTTTCACCAGGTAGAGACTGAACAGCAGGGCTATCGACGTCAAGGCTCTTTCGCCGCCGGACATCATGGTGATGGACAAAAGCTTCTTGCCGCGCGGCCTGGCAATGATCTGTATGTCCGATTCTAAGGGATCGCTGGGATCGTCGATGAACATATCAGCTTCACCGCCGGAGAACAGTTCCACAAACAGCTTCTTGAAATTGCCCCGGGCTTTCTCGAACGTGTCCAGGAAGAGCTGTCGCGCCGTCTGGTTGATTTTGGAAATGGTCGTCTGCAGGTCGTCCTTGGCGCCGGTAAGGTCCTGCAACTGCTCACCTAAGAATCGCTCCCGTTCACATGCTTTGCGGTACTCCTCGAGCGCCAGCAGATTGACCGCCCCGAAGCTCCTCAAGCGCTCCTTCAGTTGCATCAGGTGAGCCGGACCCTCGTCGTCGGGGAGGGTGTCGTCGGGCTTGTTCGTCGCCGTCGTTCGGATATCGAGATCATGTTCCTCGCGCATACGGGCCACGACAGACTGAATCTCGGACTCAATTGTGTTGTTCCGGATTTCCAGTTCATGCACGCGATCGCTGATGGCGTCCTTCTGCGACCGGATTTCCTTCAACTGTTCCTCGCGGCGGGAAACCTGCTCGGCTGTTTCCGCTTGCGCCGCTCGCATGTGAGTCTGCTGCTCGGTTGCTTCCGTGCGCTGTTTGAAGACCGACTGCAACTGGTTTTCCAACTCGCCGATTCTGGCGGCAGCCGATTCGATTTCCTGCCGAGCTCGCACGATTTCACCCTGCTTGGCTTCGGTGGTCTGTTTGATCTCCTGCTTCAGTTCGCGGATATGAGAGCGCTTGCTCTCGGTTTGCTCGATGGCGCTTCGAGATTCCACTTCGGCCACCTGCAACTTCGACACCTGGTCCAGAGCCTGAGCGGCAGCGTTCTCAAGCTCTTGCAGTTTCCGATTCGCCAGGGACATGGCATCCACAAGGCTCTCCTTCCGGGAAGAGAGCTCATCGTAACTCAGCGCCAGGTTGCTCTGCTGATTGCGGACAGTCTCCAGTTTCGCTGTCTGATCCCGGCGCTCGTTCTCCAATCGGCTGATCTCGGAGGCGAGTGTGCGGCGACGGTATTCCGTTTCACCGGAGGCCTGGTTGATGGAGTTGGACTCCTCGATCATTGTCTCTAACTTTTCCGCGAGACCGATCGACTCGGCCCGGGCGGCTCCCAATTCGGCCGTGTTGTGATCCTTGGTGCGGCCCGCCTGGTCGAGTTTTTCAGTTATGTCTGCTATCAGTTGTTCCTGCTCGGCCAGTTTTTCTTCACGGCGGAACAAGGGTAGCTTGTCCTCGGAACCCCCGGATATGACATTCTGGCTGTAACGTATCCCGTCGGTGGAAACCGCGCCAAAGCCTATCGGCAGGCGGGCCAGGATTTCGGTCGGCTCAGCGCCGGCCTTGAACACGGCCGTGCGAGCCAGCACCGCCTGCATCAGCGGGCTGAGTTCGGCATCGGTGGTCGCGAAGCTGTCCAGCCAGCCGACGAACTCAGGCTGGGTCAGTTCCGGCCGCTTCACCACCGGATTGAGAGTACCGGTGTCGGGCACCAACATGCCCACCTTGCCGAGATTCTCCGACCTGAGGTGCTGGACAATCTGCTCGGCTGTCCGGCGGCTGTCGCAGATCAGGAAGCCGGCCATCTCTCCCAGGGCGGCCTCCATGGCCGGTTCGAGACCTTCGGTGGGCACGAACTTTTCAGCCACCGTGCCCGCAATTCCCGGCCAGCGCTCACGAACCTCCATGACTGAAACGACGCCGGAAGTATAGCCTTCGTAGTGGACAATCATATCGCGAAGCAGATTGTGGCGTGCTTCACAGGCCTCCAGCGACGCGGTGTGCTTTGCGATGTCTGCCGTTAGCTCGTCGCCACGCTCGATCAACTGCGTGATGCGCTGATCCAGTTGTTCCTGCGTCGCCTCAAGCGAGGCTCTCTGCTCCCCAACCTTGTCATGCCTCGCGCGATGCTCCGTAAGTTCAACCTCAGCCTGCTCCAGGTTCGCCCTGCCTGCCTCGATCTGCTCGGTCAGCGCCTGAGTGAGCCGATGGTGTTCCGCTTCCCGGTTTCGCAGGTGGCCGTCTTCGGTCTTCCCGGACGAGAGTCGCCCTTCAAGTTCTATCAGCTTCCGGTTTTCTTCTTCCTTCAGGGACCGGGCCGCCAGAAGTCTCCGGTCACTCTCGGACTGGGCCGCTTCGGATTCCGCCAGAGTCGTCTTGAGGGTGCGATGTTCTTCCTGCTGCTTAAGGAGTCGCTGCTCGCTCTGCCGGGATTCCTCTTCCAAGATGCGCGACCGGGCTTCAAACGCCTCGATATCACTCAGGTTGCGCTCGATAAGACTCCTGGCGTTGGAACGCTTCTCGACCAGGATGGAGACCTCTCGCTCAAGTGAGTGCGCCCGTTCTGAAACCTCGTAGACCTCGTTGCCGGCCCTTGCCAGTTCCTGTTCCAGATCCACTTGTTCCCTGCGGTCGCTCTCCAGTTGAGCCGAGATCCTGTCCAGCTCGGCCTCCTTCGTCATCCGTTCGTCGGATCGGGAATCCAGTTCTGCTTTCAGTTGCTTTTTCTGCGTTTCGATTTCCCGAAGACGAGCCGCGCTGAGATACAGCTCCCAGTTTCGGATATCGTCGGAGATTTTCTGATACCGCTGGGCTTTCTTTTGCTGGCGGTTCAGGGAGCGAGACTGCGTCTGCACCTCGGCATGGATATCGCGCAGCCGCAGCAGGTCTTGTTCGGTGGCTTCCAGTTTTCTGAGGGCGGCCCTCTTGCGTTGTTTGTACTTGGTTATCCCGGCCGCTTCCTCGAATAGAAACCGCCGTTCTTCCGCCTTGTCGGAGATGACGGCGTCGATCATATCCTGCTGGATCACCGAGTATGAGTGGGCGCCGATACCGGTATCGAAAAACAACTCGTGGATGTCCTTGAGGCGGCAGGGAACCTTGTTGAGCAGGTACTCCGACTCGCCGCTGCGGAAAAGGCGGCGCGCCACCTGGACTTCGCTATACTCGGTGGGCAGCACGCCCCGGTTGTTCACGACTGTCAGAACGACTTCCGCCATGCCCAGGGGCTTTACGTCCCGGGTGCCGTTGAATATGACCTCTTCCATTCTGCTGCCCCGCAGCAGTGTGACCTTTTGCTCTCCAAGCACCCAGCGCAGGGCATCCAGGATGTTGGTTTTCCCGCACCCGTTGGGGCCGACGATAGCGGTGATGCCGGGTGAGAACAAGAGCCGGGTCTTGTCGGCAAACGATTTGAAACCCAGGATATCAAGCTGCTTCAAATACACTGTTGATGCCTCCGATCATTGTCCGTTGCTGCCTCCCCCGGGTTGCGCGATCGCCGCGTCCTTGATTTTCTCCAGTGTCTGCAGGAGAGAGCGGTAGATGTTTCGCTCATCGCGCAGATATCTGGTCCTGATCTCCAGGTTGTAGTACGGCTTACCCAGAAAGCTGCCGCGCCCCACCCTGATGGCGTCAGGGAAGCTGAGGAGAATCCCGGACACAAACATCGACTGCTCGAAATTGAGATCCAGGAGCATGTCAAATTCATATTCCTGCAGACTCTTCACGTAGTTTCTTTTGGGCAGACCCGCCCAGGTTACCTGGTCGGGAGTAGGGGAGAGTATGTTGAATCCCTTGCGGGGATAGATGTCGTTGACCCTCACGCCCGGCATCGGCAAGAGGGTGATGACGGCCGGCTTGAAGATCTCCTTGATGGTCGGGAGAAACTGTTTGACAACCGTTAGCTCTCTGAGGCCGCCCGGCAGACAGACCAGCACCTGCCTGGTTTTTGTGAGCGCGCCGGGGAACTCCAGCGCCGCAGGACTCATCTGCTTCAGCCGGCGTCGTAAAGAAATGCGACCGACAAAGGACTTAAGACTCATTCCTCATCCACCACCGCATCCGTGCTGTCCGGGATTGCGCTGTCGGGCTCCACGGGTCTCTCATCGTCGATGGAGTCACCCGCCGCCGACGGAACCGTGCCGGGGGGAACCTCCGATTCGACAGTAGCCTGTTCGATCGAGCTTTGTTCGCCGGGCGGCAAACTCCCACGTTGGTCACCACCCGGCCAGCGACCGGCAAGAACCTCTTTCAGATTGAGCTGGTCGATCTCCACTTTGTATATCCTGCCGCTCTCCGGATTGGCCAGGTCGACCCGCTGTCCGTTCACGTCTATAGTCACCGCCGATGGCACTCCCACCGATACATTGAGCCGGTATTTGGCCACGGCGACGTAATCCTTGTCCGGCACCAGGGTGCGGAATATGACTGTGTCACCGTCGGCGATAACGGCGCTCCAGCACTCTATCCTGGCTCGCAATCTCAAGGTCATTTCCGACGGCTCTTCATAGCGGGGGACATTCCAATCATAACGGGCCAGGTTGTCTCCGGCAGACGCTGGTTCCTCGTCCGGCGGGGTCCTCTCATCAATCCGGGAGGTTATGCCGTCAGAGGTGGAGTCGTCGGAATCGGTCAGGAAAATCTCGTTGATGACCAGGAAACAAACGAAGACCAATAGCACCAGACCGAGAGTGTAGCCCAGTTTCTTCAGTGGTCCTGCCGCTGAAGATTCTTCAACCTCCATGTCGTCGACAGCCGCTGGTGCCGGTTGCTGTTTTCTGCGTGGCCCTTCCGACTCCTCCACCTCCAGCGCGCCGAGGTCGACTTTGATGGCTTCTACTGTGGCAACATAGTCTATACCAAGGGCTTCGGCGTATGATTTGGAGAAAAGGTTGAAGTATAACTCGGATGGCAGCGATGAGACATCGCCGGCCTCGATATATCCGAGGTATGCCTCAGAGGTCTTCAGTTCAACTGCCAGATCCACCAGCTTTACGTCCTGGCGCTGACGTTCCATCTGAAGCAGCTTGCCCAATTTCTCCTGTAATTCACTCATGCGCTGTAGCAGTAGTAGTTCCTGTCGGGAACGCTCCGGGTCTACAAGCTGTCAAGAACCTTCCTTGCCAAATCGTCTAACAACATGCGTGGCAACCCGATAACATTATCAAGATTACCCTCTATTCTGTCAACTAAAAACGCCCCCATACCCTGAATGCCATACGCCCCGGCCTTGTCCAGGGGTTCTCCGGAGGCGATGTACTTTCGAATCCGTTCCGATGTCACCTGATTGAAGAATACGCTGGTCAGTTCGTGTCCCAACGTCAGCAGACGGCTGTCTCTTACGAATGCCAGAGCCGTGCAGACCATGTGCTGCCGTCCGGCGAGAGAGGAGAGTATTGCGAAGGCCTCGTCCGGGTCGGCCGGTTTTCCCAGCACTGTTTCGCCTTGCACCACGATCGTATCGCAGCCTACAACGACCGCGTTTGCTCCTGCCCGCTCCGATACCCACCGGGCCTTGCATTCGGCCAACCGGCGGGCAAAACGATACGGAGCTTCACCGGCACGCCGGGACTCCTCAAGCTGCGGGATTATCCGCTCGAAGGGAATACCGGTTTCCTCCAGGAGACGCTGTCGGCGTGGCGAACCTGATCCGAGCACGAGTCTGTGACATTGGGCAACCCTGGTGAGATGACTATACTTCATGTTCCATCATGATTGTAACCGGCCCGCAGTTGGTCAACTGTACGTCCATCATGGCGCCGAAAACGCCAGTTTCGACCGTCAGCCCGGAGGCCCTAACAAGGTCCGTAAACCGATCATAGAGCCGTTGCGCTTCGACCGGTTCCATCGCCTCACTGTAGGACGGGCGGCGTCCCTTGCGCGTGTCGGCGTAGAGCGTGAATTGGGAGACAATCATTATCTGGGCGTCCACATCCAGGGCTGAGAGGTTCATCCTGCCCTGGTCGTCCTCGAAAATGCGGAGATTGACCGCCTTGTCGGCCAGAACGCCACAGGATTGCTCGACATCCCCTCGCTTCGTCCCGTGGAGGATCAGGAGCCCCGCTCCGGTAGCGCTATGGAGTTTGTTGTCTATCCGGACTTCAACACCGGAAGTTCGTTGCAGCAGTAGTCGCATCCTGACAATCTTTCCTGTCAAAGGTCGAATATATGGCCCTTAAGCGGAAAGACAAACGGATTTCAACCGGTCGGAAAGCAATATCACAATTAACTTGCCAACAAGTTGTGACAGCTATTCCTTTACGCGCATGACGAAAACAAAGAGATCCGTGGGGATCGACATCGGTTCGGTATCGGTCAAGCTCGTCCTGCTTGAAGATGGAAACATTGTCTCAACCGTCTATCGCCGGTTCCGGGGGAGTCCTTTCGAGACATTGCTTGAACTGCTGACCAACGAATTCAGCGCGCTCAAATCGCAATCGTTCTATCTCGGCTGTACGGGCATCGGGGGAAAGACTGTCCAGAGTATCATTGGCGGCAAGTTCTACGGCGAGATCGCTTCGCTGGCCGCGGGGAACTTCAGGGTCATCCCTCGGGTCACGACCGTGATTGAGATGGGGGGCGAGGATTCAAAGTTCCTTGAGCTTGACAGCAGCAACAAGCTGGTGATCGATTTCGCGATGAACGCCCAATGCGCCGCCGGCACCGGGTCATTTCTGGATCAGCAGGCAAACCGCCTGAAAATCAATATCGAAGAGGAGTTCGGAGCGTTGGCCCTCAAATCGGTCAAGCCACCGCGCATTGCCGGCCGCTGTTCGGTCTTTGCCAAGTCGGACATGATCCATCTCCAGCAGATTGCCACCCCGGATTATGATATTGTGGCCGGTCTCTGCTTTGCCGTGGCCAGGAATTTCAAAAGCTCCATTGCCCGCGGCAAGAGTTTTAAGCGTCCCATCGCTTTTGAAGGCGGTGTGGCGGCCAACCCGGGCATGGTGCGCGCTTTTACGGAGTTGCTGGAACTCGACAAAGGTGAACTGATTATCCCGGAACACTACAATGTGATCGGCGCCCTCGGTGCGGCAATCCTGGCCCAGGAGGGGCAGGTCATTATTGACGACTTCGACCCGCGCCTGATCCAGTCCTACCTGGCTTACCGTAAGGTGCCACCCTCCGGCCGGGATGCCCTGAGTTTCAGTTTCCCTGATTCTAAGCACTATGATGTCACCCTTGCCGAACGCCCGAAGGATATCTCAAACCTCGACGTCTTCCTTGGTATCGATGTCGGCTCGCTCTCGACGAACCTGGTACTGGTTGACAGCGACCACCGGTTGATTGCCCGCCGGTACCTGATGACGGAAGGAAGACCCATCGACGCCGTTCGGCGCGGGCTGGAGGAAATCGGAACCGAGGTGGGGGACCGCGTGATCGTCCGGGCTGTCGGCACAACCGGCTCCGGCCGGTACCTGACCTCGGACTACGTCGGCGGGGACATCGTGCGCAACGAGATAACAGCCCAAGCCACCGCCGCCATAGATATCAACCCCCAGGTCGACACAATCTTCGAAATCGGCGGTCAGGATTCCAAATACATCTCCATCGACCGCCGGGCCGTCGTAGATTTCGAGATGAACAAGGCGTGTGCCGCCGGTACCGGCTCGTTTCTCCAGGAGCAGGCCGAGAAACTCAACATCAGAATTGAGACGGAATTCGGAGAGAAAGCGCTGAGAGCCAAGTGCCCGGTCGGCTGCGGCGAACGCTGTACGGTTTTCATGGAGTCCGACCTGGTGGCGCATCAGCGGAGCGGCGCCGGCAAGGATGACCTGATCGCCGGGCTGGCGTATTCGATAGTCAGCAACTACCTGACCAAGGTGGTGGGCGACCGCCGGATCGGGGACAACATCTTCTTCCAGGGCGGCGTCGCGTGGAACAAGGCCGTCGTGGCCGCGTTCGAGAAGCTGATCGGCAAGAGAGTTACCGTCCCGCCGCATCACGACGTCACCGGCGCCATCGGAGCGGCCATCCTGGCCATGGAAGAAGTCAGCCGGCCCGGTTTCAAGACCTTGTTCAGGGGTTTTGACCTTCACCGAAGGAAATATACGATTGAGACCTTCACCTGCGAGGACTGCCCTAACCAGTGCGAGATCAACAAGGTGGAGATACAAGGAGAAGAGCCGCTTTACTACGGCTCCCGCTGCGAAAAATACGATGTCAAGCGAGGCGCCAAGAGAGAACTTCCCCCGAACTATGCCGCCCTCCGCCAGAAGCTGCTCTATAAGAAGTATCTGAAATTCGCCAAACCAGCCACGGTGCGCGGGCGGGTCGGCATCCCCCGGGCCCTGCTGTTCTTTGAGTATTTCCCATTCTGGCAGGCGTTCTTCGAATCGCTTGGCTTTGAGGTTGTCAAGTCCGATACCTCCAACCACAGCATCGTCGAAGATGCTCTCGAGCTCTTCAACGCCGAGACCTGCTATCCGATCAAGTTAGTCTATGGCCACGTGGCCAATCTCCTCGACAAGGACGTGGACTACATCTTCCTGCCGTCGTTGATCAAGGTGGCTGAGGAGACAGACCAGTCCGACGATGGAGCCTACGTGTGCCTGTGGGTGCAGACTATTGGGTCGTCGATCAGGATTCGCTTTGATTTCGAAAAAGCGGGTGTGAAGCTGGTGACACCGGTCATCTCACTGAGCCACGACTTGAAAGAAGTCAAACGTAGCCTGAAGCAACTGGCCGGGGATTTCCATCTTTCTGAGCGCGAGTTGAATAGGGCTGCCGAATGCGGCCTGCGGGCATACCGGATGTACAAGCGGAGCCTGTATGCCGAAGGCGATCGGGTGCTCGGGGAGTTGAAACCGGGCGAGAAGGCGCTGGTCGTTGTAAGTCGGCCATACAACGGCTACGATCGAGAGCTTTCGGCAGACTTGCCGAAGAAAATCCGCAGTCTCGGTTATAAGGCGGTGCCGCTTGACTTCCTGCGGCTTGACGAGGGCGAAAACGACCTCTCCTATATGTACTGGCATTTTGGCCGCAGCATCCTGTCCGCCGCCGAGAAGATTCGCAAGCACCCCAACTTGTTTGCAGTGTACCTTTCTTCGTTCGCGTGCGGTCCGGATTCGTTCATTACCCACTTCTTCCGCCGCGAGATGTCGGGCAAGCCATATCTGCAACTGGAGTTGGATGAGCATTCCGCCGACGCAGGTCTGATTACCCGGTGCGAAGCCTTCCTGGATTCCCTCCGCTTCTACCGGTTCCAGCCGCCGGTCAAGGAGTTCCATATTGCCGACAGCCGCCTGCGGTCGGCCGAGAAGACGGTTTACATACCATATATGTGCGATCACGCCTTTGCCATAAGAGCGGCCATGGAGCGCTATGGACTGAGCGCCCAGGTTCTGGACGAGCCGGACTCACTGACGCTTGAGTACGGCAAGAAGTATACCTCAGGTAAGGAGTGTTTCCCCTGCATAGTCACCACCGGCGATATGATCAAAAAAATCCGGTCCAACGGGGCCGACCGCGACAAAATGGTCTTTTTCATGCCGGGTGCCGATGGCCCCTGCCGGTTCGGTGTGTACTGCGAATATCACCGCATGATGCTCGATGACCTGGGTTACCGAGACATTCCCATCCTGTCACCCAATTCCCAAAACGGCTACGCCGGGTTTGGTCTTGAAGGAACCGGGTTCCGCAAGCTCTCCTGGGGGGGGCTGGTTTTCATCGATTGCCTGGCCAAGATGCTCCACAGCGTGCGGCCCTACGAGGTGACACGCGGCGAGACCGAGAAACTCTACCTGCATTACCTCGGTAAACTTGACCGTACCATGGTCCGCGGTGAATCCCTGGAGAAGCTCGCTGAGGAAGCGGCGCAGGCCTTTCGCGAAATTGAGACTACCGGTGAGCGACGCCCGTTGGTTGGCGTGGTGGGTGAGATTTTCCTGCGTCACAACCGGTTCTCGAACAACTTTCTGATCGAGAAACTGGAAAAGATGGGACTTGAGGTGCGCCTGGCTACCTTCTGCGAATGGCCGTTGTACACTTCTTTAGACTACCAGCGGGATTCATTCCGGGACCACAATTGGAAGGCATGGCTTCACGGCGGCCTTCAGATGGTTATGCAGACCCGAAACGAACACAAGCTGACTCGTCACTTTTCCAGGTATATGGATATTGGTCATGAGTATCCCGTGGGCAAGGTACTGGAGTTGGCTTCAGATTACCTGGCGCTCGATTTCAAGGGTGAGGCCCTGCTTTCTATCGGTAAAGCGATTGAGATGGCCCGGGAAGACGCGGCCGGTATTGTCAATGCGATGCCGTTCAATTGTATGCCGGGAACCCTTGTTACCTCGTTGTCGAAGAAGGTCGCTGAGGACCTGGGATCCATACCGTGGCTCAACATCAGCTACGAGGGTCTGCGTGACTCCGGTGAGGACACTCGATTGGAGGCTTTCGCCGAGCAGGTCAGGGTATTCTCACGGGGGGCGGGGAAGAGGGCAAAGCAGAGAGTGTGAGCGACGGGAGCAAGGGGCTGCGTTCAAGTCTGAGGACTTAACGATTGCGAGAATTGTGATGGGACAGAGGAGTGTCCGCAGCCCTCGGAAAAAACCGGCAACGCTGGCGGGTGGCAGGTTCAAACTCGTTTGGACCTGGCTGAACGATCACCGACAATGAATTCCATGGTACCTCCCAGTCGGAGCGCTAACTACATTAAACAGGCATGCTTCAGGAATTCGAGCAGATAGTTGGGAAACAGATGTACGCGGCGTTCATCCGGATGCTGCAGAAGATCGGGCCGGAGGCACGAACCCAACGGATCAGCGTCGTGGTCGCCGCGATGCTGAAATATGCTCTCGACCAGTTGCCGGCCGACTGTGAGGAGGGCACACTTGGTGAAGCACTGCTTGAAGTTGCCGAGGAACCGTACCTCATTCAAGAGCCATCGAAGGAATACGATGCGCTCTATAAACTTATAAGCTCCCTGTGTACAGAAGCAGGCATGCGCAACGAGCGTGAGAATTACCAGGGCGTGCTTTACAGCATTGCGGAGAACGCAATTACTGAGTACGTATCCTGGTACAACATGCCCTGGGAGGATTAGTCTTGAGGCAACCAAGGCCCGCACCGAAATTTCTGGTGGTGCAGGGCGGGTGGCAGGTTCAAACTCGTTTGGACCTGGCCGCAAAAAACAGCCCAAACAAGTTTGCAGGCAAGCCTGTCTTTTGCGCTTTGCGCAACTGGTCGCCTGCAGCGTGATCCGCCGATTTATTCCTTTCCCCCGTCCAATTAGTCCGTATATTGGAATCCAACAGGCGGTCCCGGCGGCGGTGTGGAACCTTGCCGTAAGACCAGCGTTAGAGTGGAAAATGAGAAGATGATTCGTTGACCAGTATTGGAGGTAAGAATGAACGCACCAGTAGTAATCACCGATGACACGTTTGAAACGGAAGTTCTCCAATCTGACCTGATGGTAATCGTCGATTTCTGGGCCACATGGTGTGGGCCGTGCAGGATGGTCGAGCCTATTTTGGATGAGATAGCACATGAATACGCCGACCAGGTGAAGATCGCCAGGCTGGATGTGGATTCAAACGGCAAGACCGCAGGCAAGTACAACATAATGTCGATTCCTTCGCTTCTGTTTTTCAAGAACGGAGAGGTGGTGGACCAGGTAGTGGGAGCGGTTCCCAAAGCGCACTTAACGGCTCGCCTCGAGATGGTGTTGACCTGACGAGGCCGTCCTCCCCTGAATCAACATCTCGTGGCCGGGATTGCTGCTTGGGGATCGGGAGATGAGTTTATAGGTGACAGCGACCTGTCCGGTTATGTCGCCTGGCTTCAAGATCCGTCAGACCGCTCACATGGCGAGGTGTGCCTGCATTTTGGCCCTGATTCACCTTCAGTTTTATTGGGAAATGTTGTATAATACTCGCGGTACGCAGCAGGTGGAGAGATTCCGACCGGATGGACCGGCAAGAGTCGCGGCCGCGGGTGCTTCTGAGCGTCCTGCTGCCTCGCATTAGTGGAGGCGGCTGACAACCGTCCTCGGCAGGTCTCTTGGAGGGAGACAAGGACATACGGGAGGAGTTGGGCGGCGGGGATCGGGAGTCGAGTGGCTTATGATAGCGGATACAGGTGAGCATCATCCTTAAGAGGAACGCGCGTAACTGCCGATAAGTACTCTGATGAGACAATTTGGGTTAAACAGGCGCCCCCAGGGGGGTGGACTCGGATTCGGGCCGGGTAAGCTGTCGCCTTTTATCAAGGTGATGCTTATCGCCAACGCCGCTATGTTTGTCGTCCAGTATCTGTTCCCCCAACTCACGCAGGCGCTGGGCCTCACGCCGGCCAGGTTCTTCGGCGAGTTTCCCAACCTGATCTATCAGCCGCTGACCTACATGTTCCTGCACGGCAGCCTGGGCCACATATTCTTCAACATGTTCGCCCTGTGGATGTTCGGCACCGAAATCGAGTTTGCCTGGGGCAGTCGGAGTTTCAGCAGATTCTATCTGCTGTCGGGATTGTCGGGGGCGTTCCTCACGCTGGTGATCAAATCCGGTCAGCCGTATCCGATGATCGGTGCCTCGGCGGCGATATACGGCGTACTCGCGGCTTACTGGATCATGTTTCCCAACCGGAACCTGTACATCTATTTCCTCTTTCCGGTAAAGGTGAAGTGGGCCATACCGGGCATGATGCTTCTCGGCTTTCTGTTTGCCGGCGGGAGTGTCGCTCACTGGGCTCATCTGGGCGGGGCTCTCTACGGACTGGCCTATATCAAGCTCGATTGGCGCTGGATCAGGTGGGGTCGCCGCTTGAAAGATATCAGTTACCGGCGCGAGACTATCAAGCTTGCCAAGAAGCGACAGAAGGCCGGCGAGATCATGCGGCGAGTCGACGCCATCCTGGATAAGATCAACGAGGTGGGGATTGAGAACATCAGCAAGGACGACCGCGAGTTCCTCGAAGAGGCGTCGTCCCGATTGTCGGATAAGAACTTCAAGGAGTAGTCACAGGTATGCACAAGAGAGTACTTCTGGCGGATGGATCGGATACGATACGTAATGTGGCGGGAAACGTACTCAGGCAAAACGGGTTTGAGGTCATCTCGGTTTCCACGGCTGAGAAGGCAATGGAAGTACTCAACTTCTCCCGACCCGATCTGCTGATAATCAACGGCAATCTCCGCGACCAGGGGCAACGTCCGCTCTACGAGCGGATTCGCGATGACTCACGCTTCACGAGTATTCCCTTGCTCTTGCTGGCTGAGCCCAGTTCCGGGGACCTGCCTTTTCCGGAGGAGGTGGTGATCGCCATGCCGTTTGATCCCAAGGAGTTCGTGGAACGGGCTATGCTCTTCACCGGTCGCTCGACGCCACCGGAGCAGCCGACGGCACCAGGTACTCTGGAGGCAGACGGTTCCCGGGACGCTGCTGTCGACTCTGCCCCGGTTCTTGACCGGATTGAGGTTACCGACTCGGAAGTTATGAACAAGACCAGCGCAGGTTTCAGGGTGCCGGGAAAGACAACCGAGAAAATGATCGGCTTTGATCACGAAAAAGAGAATACCGAGGTTTCGGAGTCTTCAAAGGTGGAATCGGTTTTGATCCGGGATGACCAGACCGATATCGTGCAGAAGCATACTCCGAGAAAGCCGCTTCCGCTCTCGAGTACCGGCAAGCTGGATATCCTGAAGGATTCCGATCAGTATGCCGTGAACGATCCGCAGTCCCTTGAGCGCGACGGGGAACACCAGCCCGACGACTACGAGTGGTTCCTGAGCGAGATGCGAAAAGAGGCGCAGGCTCCATCTCAGCCCGGCGCAAAGTCTCAGGCCCCGCCCGATTCCCAACAGTCCAAGCTCTCTATTGCGGAGCCATCATCGCTTGTTGATCCGGTAACGCCGGGTCCCGCCGGTGAAGGATCATCCGGTGCCCATGCCTCCGGTGCCGGGGTCGAGAAATTCATCGGCGAGTTCAAGAAGGAAGTGGAAAGGCTTCAGGACCAGGAGCCGGAAAGTATTGTTCTACAAGCCGACAAAGAATCTGAGCCTCACTCGACGATCGCCACTAGCTGGGAGGATTCGCTGGAGAAGATAACTCCCGAACAAATGAAACTCTTCACCCGGGAGTTCACCGCTACCCTGGCGGAGAAGATAGCCGCCATGATCGTGGAAAGAATCGACAGCGACAAGCTGCTGAATCTCATCAGGAGCGAAATTCGGGCACAGGCGTCCCGGAAAAAGTGAGAGTTCAGCGAAACCGATTCCCTGTCACCCCATCCAGACCTGGTTTTTCGATGCCGTGCCGCGGACGGAGAAAGCCGACTGCCACCTGTGATCGATCGGACAAGAATGCTGCCGGGCACAATCACTGACATGATTTCAAGATTGTCTCATGCCGGCTCAACCGGGTATAATGCAGGAGAAGAACTTGTTACGCGAGGAAGCAACCGGTGGCGTCACGCCGTAGATCATGTAATCCCTGCCTCTTAGCGGTCATTGTCGGCGCTGCCCTGTGGACGACGGTCGGGGCCAACCTGAGCGCCGACTTCGGTATGGCGGACACCGGCGGTGACGTTGCCGAGCGACTTGTTGAAGTCTCGTCGGTGTTCTCGGTGTCATCTGTAGCGACGGGGAACACTTACCGGGCGGCAGCGGTGGTCAGCATCGAACCCGACTGGCATATCAATTCCGCCCACCCGCACCAGGACTGGCTGATCCCGGCCGAGCTGTCATTTGACACTGTTGCCGGGCTGACTCCCCATAGCGTTGTGTATCCGGCCGGTTTCGATGCTGACCTGATGGGCGAAAAGATGTCGGTCTATAGCGGGCGGGTGCTGATTCGTTTCCAGGTGACGGTTGACGAGAACGCCGACCGGGGCGATTTCGTGCTTCCCGTACGGTTCGACTATCAGCCGTGTAATGAGGAGATATGCCGGGCGCCCCGGACTGCCGAGGCCAATCTTGCGATTACGGTTGGCGATGAAGGGAGCCCGATCAACGCCGAGTTATTCGCCGCTTCCGGTGAAACCGGCGCTTTCGGAGAATCTCCCGCACCGACGGATGTCGGGCAGAGCGACCTTGAGCATCTGATAAGCAAGTACGGGTTCTGGGGATACTTCATGGCGCTCGGTCTGGCCTTCGTTACCGGTTTGTTGCTTTCGTTTTCGCCCTGCACCTACCCCATGATACCGATTACGGTGAGCATCTTCGCGGGGCAGGAGCGGACTATCGGGAGGGGTTTCGTCTTATCCCTGTTCTATGTGGGGTCAATGGCGGTCGTGTACGGTCTGCTGGGTTTAATCGTCTCACTGGTAGGCGGTGTTTTCGGAGCCTGGCTGGCAAGCCCGCCGGTCGTGATCGCCATCGCGGCCGTGTTTGTCATCTTCGCTTTGTCGATGTTCGGCCTGTACGATCTTAATCTCCCTATGTTCCTGAGGCAGAGGCTGGGAACGGCGAAGACCGGGGGCGGCGTGGCGGGGGCTGTCATACTCGGTGTGATCGCTGCCCTGGTTGTTTCTCCCTGCGTGGGACCGTTTGTGGCCGGCATTCTATTGTATATCGCCACCCACGGTTCTCCTGTGGTCGGCTTTGTGACCCTGTTCGTGTTTGCACTGGGGCTGGGCACCCTGTTCGTTATCATCGCTACATTTTCCTCGGCCATTAATGCCCTGCCCAACTCCGGGGAATGGATGAACTCGGTCAAGCGGTTCTTCGGGTTTGTGCTGCTGTTGATGGCGCTCTATTTCCTGCGTACGGTTATCGACCCGGCGGTAACGATACTATTGGCCGGGCTGACGCTTATTGCTTTCGGCGTTTTTGGCGGCGGCCTTGATCGCCTCACGGCGGAAGCAGGCCTCTTCGCCAGACTGAAGAAGTTCCTGGGTATCCTGGCGGTGTTGATAGGAGCCTATCTGATGATGGGAACAATCCTGAGGGAAGGATTTATCCTGCCTTCGGCCGGTCGGTGGCTGTCTTCTACGGGAGCGACGACGGCGCAAAGTGAGACCGGACTTATCGCGTGGGAAACCGACCTCGAACAGGGACTAAGACGCGCCAGGGCCGAGAGCAGGCCGGTCCTGATTGACACCTGGGCTACCTGGTGCGCCAACTGCAGGGTGCTGGACAAGAGAACTTTCGGCGACTCAGGTGTGGCCGCCGAGGCCGAAAGGTTCGTGCCGATAAGAGTGCAGTTGGAAAAAGCGGGATCGCCGACCACGAAAGATTTCCTGACCCGTTTCGCTCTGAAGCACTATTCGCTCCCCACCACGATACTGCTGGATTCATCCGGGACGGTGCGTCGCATAATGCAGGGTGTGATCGATCCGGATGAGATGCTGGTCCGGATGCGCGCCGTGCGGTAGCACCGGCCTTATGCCCGGGTAGTAGTTCGTCATCTTCCTCCATTGAAGTTTTTACTCCGCCCGGCTTGACTGCCCACAAGGGCGATCTTATATTGGCATCCAGGTTACAGTGAACTTAGAATCATCTGAGGACTATGCCGCGGAAAAAGAAGAATTCTTCGGTGATTGCGATCTGCATCCAGGAACCGTTTGAAGACGGCTCCTGCATGGATCTGGGATCAATCCAAAACGACGATCTTCGCTTCCTGCACCAGGCTTTCATCACCGACACGATTACCAATGCGCTCGACGTGGCGGGGGTCGATATCCGGCTCTATTACGTTGACGATGTTGACCGCAAGCGGTTTGTGACCATCATATATGAGTACCTGCAGAAAAAACTCTCCGGCAAAAGAGCCACAGCGTTCCGGAACAAGTTCCTCCACTTTGAGCTTCCCAAGGAGAGATGGGGGATCCGAATCGAGCGCGTGTTTGCCGACTGTTTCGCCGAAGGATACAAGAGTGTGCTTGTTGTCGGCAGTCGCACCCCGACCATCACGTCCACGATGATGAAGATGGCTCTCAACATGCTGAAAGAATCGGACGCCGTGTTCGGTCCCACTCCCGAAGGTCGGTACTATGTTATTGGTATGTCCGCGGCTCCCCGGATCAACCTCTCGGACTTTGACTGGAAATCCCCCTCGATATATTCGGAAGTGGCCGAGGCCTTCACGGAGAAAGGCCTGGCCTGGTCGGAACTGGAGATATGGTACGCGGTGGAAACCACCGATGATCTTGAAATCATGGCTCGCGACATTAACCAGTATCGCTACGAGAGGGACGAGACAACCGCGCGCGAAACCGAGATCGTCATGGAACGGCTGCTGACCAAGTTAGGATCGTAGTGGAACGGCAACTGCAGAAGCTGACCTGGCTGAAGGTACAACGACTGGTCCCGGCCGAAATCGACACCGTTGTTCTCCCGGTGGGGACGGTGGAAGGTCACGGGAGTTCCTGCCTGGGCACCGACAACTTCATCCCCGAGACTATCGCCGAGGGAATAGTCAGCCACATAAACGGCCTTGTGGCCCCGACCATTCCCTACGGTGTTACCAAATCACTTTACCGCTACAGCGGCGGCGTGGGTATCACCAGCGACACCTTTGAGGCCTACGTGCGCGAGGTGGTGGTTTCCTTCGCCGATACAGGATTCAGAAACGTCATCATCCTCAACGGCCACGGCGGCAACAACTCCGCTCTGAAAAACACGGCCCATGATCTCCACCGCGACAGGCGGGTCAATGTCTGCGTGATTCACTGGTGGGCGTTGTGCGGCGAGATAACTAAGGAGTTCTTCGGGCAGGTCGGTGGTCATGGTGGTACCGATGAAACAGCCATGATGCAGGCTGTGGACATCGATCTCGTCGATGCCGACGCCTACGATCCGGAAATGGCCTATTACTACCGGCCCGGCGTCGATGTCTACCCAGTGCCCGGTACCATTCTTCTCTACAAGGAAGGGGAGGGGTATCCCGATTTCAACGTGGAACGGGCCAGGGAGTTCCACCGGAAGGTCATCGCCGAGGTGGGGGATTTCGTGGAGATGGTGTTAGGCCGCTGGCGCAAGTGCGGTCTGTAACGCCGGAATATCTCAGCCTTTTGCCATCGCCCTCTTTTTCATGGCCGGGGGCATCTTCTCCCTGATGAAAGGCCTGTGTGCGGTCGCTCACGGCTTCTGCCGTTGCGTGACGAAACAGGTGGAACAGTTCGAAGAGTGCAACGCTCCCAAACCGGATGCCGGCGTGCAGCAGTAGCGGGATGGCACCAGGCCCGGTTCTTCTTTGGGCGAACCTCAAACAGGAATTGTAGGTTTAGGCCAATTTGTGTACATTGTGTTTTGTGTTCGAACTCTTTCGTGAGGGATGTTTAGATGAGAGAATCTGATACCGGTTCTGCCGGCCCTCAAGAAGCGACTGATCTTGCCAACAAACTGGAGTCGCTTAAGGCCATACTATCTGAATTGGAAAGTGCACTTGTGGCTTTCTCTGGCGGGGTTGACAGTAGTTTCCTTCTTCGAATAGCGTCCGATGTGCTGGGAGACAGGGTGGTTGCGGTGACGTCTCATTCCGAGACGCTCCCACCGACGGAATTGCATGAGGCCAAGAAGATCGCAGAGTCGTTCGGCGTCAGACACATCATTGTCGAAACGAATGAACTGTGTAATCCTGAATTCATATCTAATCCGCCCGATAGATGTTATTACTGCAAGAAGGGGATTTTCCTCGAATTGCACAAACTTGCCGGGCAACTCGATCTGATGCACGTGATTGAAGGCTCCAATTACAGTGATCTTAAGGATTACCGCCCCGGGCTGAAAGCCGTAAAGGAACTCAAAGTCAGAAGCCCTCTTAAGGAAGCTAGGCTAACAAAGATCGAGATTAGAGCTTTGTCAAGACAGATGAACCTTCTGACTTGGGATAGGCCGGCGTCGCCATGTTTGGCTTCAAGAATCCCCTATGGTTCGAAGATAACTAAGGAGAAACTGAGAAGAATAGGGCTTGGCGAACAGCTCCTGCGGGACTTAGGAATAAGAACTGTGCGAGTCCGGGACCATGACACTGTAGCCAGAATTGAGGTGCCCAAGGAAGTCATACCGGCACTTCTTGATAAGATGAGAGCCGACAGAATATTGAACTATTTCAAATCAATCGGCTATAACTATATTGCCGTTGATCTTGAAGGATACCGATCCGGCAGTATGAATGAAACATTGCAGAAAGACGGGCATGAATAGAGAACAGATCAGAAAGCTTCTGGAAGATGTCAGCAATCGACAGATCAATGTTGATGACGCTCTTGACAGACTGAAGATATTGCCTTATGAAGACCTTGGTTTTGCTAAGATTGACAGTCACAGGAGTTTGAGGAAAGGGTTTCCGGAAGTAATATTCAGTAAGGGGAAAACGGTCGAGCAAATCGTTGCCATAGTCGAGAAACTGGCTTCCGAAGGCCAGGCAATCATGGCGACACTGGCCGACAGAGAAGTTTACGATGCCATCAAGAAAATCTGCGGCAATGCTACGTATAACGAGGTAGCGCAGATCGTTCTGATCGGCCCCACCGTTGCGAAGAGGACGGACAGGCAGATAACAGTCATCAGTGCCGGAACCTCGGACATACCGGTCGCTGAACAGGCCGCTGCGACGGCCGAAGCAATGGGCAACCCGGTCGAACGATTATATGATGTTGGCGTAGCAGGGATACACAGGCTTCTGGACAGCAAGGACAAGCTCTTTGACGCCAACGTACTAATCGTTGTCGCAGGCATGGAAGGTGCTCTGGCCAGTGTCGTCGGCGGGTTGGTCGACAAGCCAGTGATTGCAGTGCCGACCAGTATTGGCTACGGCGCAAGCTTCCATGGCTTGTCAGCGCTCTTGTCGATGCTAAATTGCTGTGCCCCTGGGGTGGCAGTCGTCAATATTGACAACGGCTTTGGAGCGGGGTACTTTGCTGCGATTGTCAACCTGTTGGAGACTTAGAAAGTGAAGGTACTCTATTTCGATTGCTTCGCCGGTGCCAGCGGTGATATGATTCTGGGGGCACTGGTGGATGCCGGGTTACCATTAGATAATCTCAAATCGGAACTCGCCAAGCTGGGTCTGTCGGGTTACACCATCAGCGCTACGAAAGTTGTCAAGCACGGGATCACAGGGACCAAGATCAGCATCGAAACCGAAGAGCAGCATATCCACCGTCACTTGAAACATATTGAGCAGATCATTGGCGGCAGCAACCTCTCGGAAGACATAAAAGATACAAGCATAAGGGTATTTGAGAACTTGGCGGCGGCTGAGGCCCGGATTCACAACACAGGTGTCGAGAAAATCCATTTTCACGAGGTTGGAGCACTTGACGCCATTGTGGACATTGTCGGTTCTCTAATAGGGATGAAATTACTCGGTGTCGATGCGGTTTATTCATCGAAGATACCCATTGGGACAGGATTTGTGGAATGCGAGCATGGCAATATCCCTGTCCCGGCTCCGGCGACTCTTGAGTTGCTGAAGGGAGTGCCTCTCGTTTCCACCGGGATCGAAGCGGAACTGACAACACCGACGGGAGCCGCCATTCTAACTACGGTTTCACAACAGTTTGGTACCATGCCCCAGATGAGGTTAGAGAAGATCGGTTATGGCGCCGGCAGCCGCGATTTGGAAATTCCGAATCTGTTGCGACTGCTGATTGGGGAACCCTGCGCTAGTGGTTACGAATGTGACCAGGTTGAGCTGATTGAATCCAATATCGACGATATGAATCCCGAGTTCTTCGATCATGTCTTTGACAGACTGCTGGATTCCGGTGCTCTTGATGTCTACATTACTCCGGTTTCCATGAAGAAAAATCGGCCGGGAGTCGTTCTGGGTGTTCTCGCGCCTCCAGATAAACGCGATAGTATCCTCTCCACGATTTTCGATGAGACCACCACTTTCGGTGTACGGATTCAGCCTGTGGAGAGAAGAAAGCTCGCCAGAGAAGAACGATCTGTAAAAACCAGGTTCGGGTACATGAAGGTCAAAATAGGCAAACACGCGGGGAAGGTCAAGATCGTCGCGCCAGAGTATGAAGATTGCAAGAAGGTCGCAGCTATGGAAGGGCTTCCTCTGAAAGATGTCTATGATGAGGTGAAGGCAGTTGCTCAGGATCTGTGAATAGCAGGCTGTTGAAAAAGCATTTATAAGCGTGGTGTCGGGTGTCTCTGCCCGACACCTGACAGCAGGTGACGAGGGAGCCGTCAGGCAGAGACACCTGACGGCACAACTTCTTCAACAGCGCTCTGTTATTTGCGCTAACTACTCGCCTTGCAATCCGATGCGGGAGATGGCGGCGTAGACAATCCGATACACGGCCGGCCTTTTGGCCGACCGCGCCCGGAATACGGCTCTGTCGCTGACACCGTCGTCCGATCAATCCTCCGTTGTTGCTACCGGCTTGAGGTGCGTGTCGAAAAACTCCACCTGCTTGCGGTACTCAGCGATGATGTTTACGCGCTTGGACGCGCCATGACCTTCGTCGGGGAAAATCAACGAGTCTACGATCCCGCCGCGTGACTGTATGGCCGCAATAATCTGCCTTGCCTCGCCAACTGGAACGCGCGTGTCGTTTTCGCCGTGAACGACCAACAGCGGTGTCTCGATCTGATCCACCTTGTGAATGGGGGAGATCTCAGCAAGGAACTCAGGGTCGCTCAGTGGCCCGTACTCGGCTTCGCGCAGGGCGCGACGGTAGGCTTTAGTGTTCTCAAGGAATGTCCTGAAGTTGACAATGCCGACCACGTCAACGGCGGCGGAAAACAGATCGGGATACTCCGTAATCATACCGGTCACCACGTAGCCGCCGTAGGAGCCTCCCCGGATGCCGATCATGCCTTTCTCGGTGTATCCGTTTTCGATCAGGTATTCCACGCCAGCCTTGTAGTCCTTGAGTGAATTCTTGCGGTTCTTATAATTGTCCAGGTTCATGTAGTCCCGGCCGTACCCTGAGGAACCACGGGGATTGGGTGCCAGGATACCGTATCCGTTGAGCATCAGATACTGGAAGTTGCGAGCGAAGTAGGGCTGAAATTGCCCTTCCGGGCCGCCGTGAGCATGGACAATAAAGGGGATCGGCTTTCCCTTTTCGTAGCCCGGAGGCAGGTACAGGAAGGCTGGGATTTCCAGGCCGTCGAAGCTCGTATATTTGATCAGTTGCGGATCGTTGAAAATCGAGCGGTCAATACCGGCGTAAATCGAGAAAGTCAATTGTTTCAACTCTCCGGTATTGGGATTCCACTTCCAGATATCAGGTGCGCGGGTGGGTCCGGTGAATGATACCAGGCAGGCGCCATGTTTGTCAAAGGCTCCCCCACCGAGAATGCCGTCCAGCGGAGGACCGGGGATCTCTTTGCCGGTCTCCACTTCGCGCATCTTCAGGCGCATATAGCCTTCCTCGTTTACAGCGGCGACCATCCGCTTGTAATCCCGCGAAAATCCGAGACCATCAATCTCCCACCTGGGGTCGATCCAGCCGTCATCAACGTATTTGATTTCGGACGAGCCGACCTTCATGGTAGCCAGCCGCTGTATGCCGTCCTCGTTGTCGTTGCAGGTGAACCAGATTGTCTCGTTGTCCGGCATCAGGGTTGGCGAATCGTAGCGGACATCGGTGTCGTCTTCGGTGAGCCTGGTGTACCGGCGCGAATCCAGGTCCAGCAGGTAGAGATCATTGTTCGCGTTGGATATGAAGTTTCCGATGATCAGCTTGGCGCCATCCTGGGATAAATCCAACACGGCATTGTAACCGTTCACACCAGTCGAATCACCGAAGATCTTTTCCGCCTCGCCCGTGGCTATGTCCATGCGATAGATGAAAAAGTCGCGGCCGTTTTCCTGGTTGGAGCGGTAGTATATCCAGCGGTCATCCCGGGACCATGAGGGTGCCCCGAACCTAATGTCCTCGAAATGTGTGATCTGCATGGTGCGGCCTGTTTGGGTGTCCATGAGATAGAGTTGCGACTGCTCGGAGCCGCCCACTGAGGCCCCCACGATGGCCAGGTCACCTCCATAGGAAAGCGCGAAGAAGTCGATGCCGTCCTCGAACGTTGTCAACTGGTAAGGCCACCCCTCTTCCGTAATGCGGTATATCTGAGAGGTCCCGGACATCGAGTTCCTGATAAATACGACCTTGCCGTCCCATGTATAGCCAGCGAGGCTGTTCCCACCGATCTGCAGGAACGTGGCGATGTCCGGTATGTACTTCCCGGCTTGAAGCATTGAGGTCACTTTGCTGCTGTCCTGCCCGACGGCGGCAGCGCCGATAGCCAGAGTGACCAGCAAGAACACGACGGGGACCAGTGACTGCTTGTGGCTCATGATTCCTCCTGTTGAAGCATATTCCTTTGGTTTATCTAATCTGACGAACATAGGCGAAAAAAGTTCAGCAGGCAAGGACGAAAAGGATAGATACACGGTCTCGCGCGACAGGCTCTGCCACGTTGCTACATCCCGCTCACGGTGCGGTACAGGTGTGTGGGAAGGAGGGCGGATCGTCGGTGAAATCGGCCTACTTCAAGGTCCTGCCGATATTGGGAGACGGCGCTGATCTGGACGGCGTAGGTGCCGTTGTAAACCGAAAGCGCGTATCGCCTTCCTGTTCAAACACCACCCGCTTGTAGAACTCACAGTTGCAACAGGGGTTTGACGGCGAGTGCTGGCCGTTGCTCAGACGGCAGGCGGAGTCACGAACCATCCAGCAGGCCCGACCGGCCCCCATGCCGTCGTTGTGGCCGTCGAACTTCATAGCCCGAGGCACCGGGCATTCACCCAGAGCTTCCGCCAGGAGACCGCCTTTTTCCCTCCCGCAGTTCTTGAATTCCCAGCAGTTGAGTTTTCCGGTCATAAAACAGGCTCCTCACTCGATTTCCACGATCTTGAGCACAGCGCTGAATCTTTCATCGGTGCGGAAACGGTCCATTTCGGATTCGGAAGCCACCTCCTGAAATGTCTTGTAGCACCTCTTGACATTCTTCGTGTCGTCCACCAACAGGTAGCTCAGCATCAGGTACTGGTGGACCAGGGGGTCCTTTTCGTCAAGAGATCGGGCCTTCTTGAAGTGCTTGATCGCCTTCTTGTAGTTGCCCTGTTTGAAGCGGGCCTCGCCCAGGCCTAAGTGAGCGGCGCCGCACTTCTTGTCGATCTTGATGGCGGCCTCGTAGTCGGCAAGGGCCGCGATCTTTTCGCCCTTGTAAAGGTACAGTTCCGCCCTTCCGAGATACGCGACAAGCGACTTGCCGTCAACCTCGATGGCGCTGTTGTAAGCCGTGATAGCCGGGTTGAAATCCTTGTTCATGCGGAAGATCTCGGCCGCCCTGATGTAGTCGTCGTGGGCAAGGGTCGGCGCCGATCCGCGGGTGTAGGCGTCGGCGCGGGCGAGGTAGGCGTCCGCGTAACTGGGCTGAATGCTTATGGCCCTGGTGAGATAATCCACCGCCGCTGCATGGTCGCCGGATTTCAGATGCGAGGCTCCCGCGTAATAGAAGTCTTCCGCCGAGTACGCAGCCTCCAGTTGTTCCTGCGTCATCGGGACAAGCGCCACCTTGAGGCGCTCGGTTTTGCCGGCTTCAAGGTCGATGGTTCCTGCCGCCTGCTGGTAGCCGTCCGCCTCGACTGTATACGTGTGGCGGCCGGATTTCAGCCCCGAGTAGGTCAGGTTTCCGGCCCCAAGCACTTTACCGTCGATTGACAGCCGGGCTCCGTCGACACTGGCAGCCAGGGTCAGTTTCGAGAAACCGGCCTTTTTCGGTTTTTTCTTTGAGGCGCCGACCGGTTTCTGTCTGGAATCGTCGGTCGGCTTGCTTCCGGCAGGAGCTGAGCCGGAGACGGTTGCCCCACCGGGTCCGCCCCGAACCCCCGACGCCGAGCCGAAAGCCTCTGTCTCATCGACTGAAGGCTTCAGAGTGATCATCGACACCTCTCCGGCGGCGACGGTGGTGTATTCCACGGTGGCGGGTCGGTCGGGGAAATGGTACTCTATCCTGTGCGTTCCCGGCGCAACTTCGTCGAACCGGAAAAAACCCTGGGGATTAGAGCGTACCGAGATACCCAGGTCAGCAAGCTTGATCTGGCTGCCTTGAACGTATGGCTGTCCACCGTCATCCAGCGCCATGCCTAATATCTCACCGGTACCGCGATCCGTGTCGGAAACAAAAAGCGACCCCACGATGACCAGGACAATGGCAAACAGGACGACGCTGCCGCCGATGATGGCTCCGGTGCCGATTCTCTTGGGCTTGAGTTCATAGCATCGATCGTTGATGAACAGTTCGTCATCAGGGTGTATTGCCTGGCTGCTGACGACCTGGATGAAGTTCTTGTAGAAGTAGGCGATGCCCTTGCCGCGCCCGGCCATCTTGGGCTGCGGAAGACCGGACTGGTTTTCGGTTGTCGACGAAGTGGAATCGATTCGACTGGTCACGGCTTCCTGCTTCGAGGCGGCGGACCGGTTGTCCTCATCGATCTTCCTGATCAGTTCTTCTTTCTCGCGGTCGGTCAGGTAGGGACCGGAATCGCTCTCGCGGGAACTGTCGTGCAAGCTGCCTGCGGCGGGGGATTCGGGTTGAACGGGGCCTTGAACATCCGACCCGTTCGCCTCCGGCGCGGCTTCTGACTCCCTGCCCGACATGCTTTGGGAGTTTCCCTCAAGTCCCGGCGGCAGCGGTGGTTCCGACTCTCCTATCGGTTCAAGGCCGGCAGGGCGCGGCAGCGATAGCTCATCGTCCTTGCTCCGGGCTTCGTGTTCCATCAGGTCGCTCGTGGATTCGATGTCGAGGTCGTTCTGGTCGTCGGGAAATCCGCGCGTACTGCCCACAAACTCGGTGTCGGTATTGTGAGCCTCGGTGACGACAAAGTCCAGGCCGTCCCGGCTTTCCTCATGGTCGTTCGCCCGGTCGGCCGGATCGTTCAGTGTCCAGCCGCATTTGGGACAGAATTCAGCGTCGGGGCTTGATATTGCGGCCTGACAGTTGGGACATTTGCTCAAGAGCTTGGTTTCCTGCTAAGCTGTTATGGTTCTTTAGGGTTTTTATCGACTTGGGCGCTGATTTCTTTAGATGTTCAGAGGGGCGCGCGCGTCGAGTATCAGGAACCGCAAAAACGCTGGTAGTAAGGGCTTGACAGTGGCTGTGGCGGGTGTTTATATTAGGACTCTGTAATTGTGGAGACTAATGCCCGATTTATGATCGGAGGAGGAAATACTTGATGTTACGGTGCCATAAGAGAGTGTTGTTCCTGGTTTTGCTTGCCGGATCTTTTACTCTATATTTTGGTTGCTCCCAGCCTGAGGATATCATAACCGGCAAAACACGAACGATCCTTGATCTGTCGGCTGAGCGCCTGCCCAGCAGTCCGCCGGAAATGGTTTACCAGTTGTGGGTAGCCGATTCCATGATCGATGAGAGTATTCATGAAGCTGTTTCCATCGCCAGGTTTCGCTACGATTTCGACACTGATACGTACCTCGATGAGAACGGTCTTCCCCGGGAAGAAGGCAATCGGTTTGAGTTTGAGGGGGATGTTCTCACCTACCGGTGGCTTCTTATTACCGTCCAGGGTGATCTGGAAACGAGTGTCGGTCCGGTGATGCTGATCGACACCATAATCGACCCGGACGACAATCCCCTGGATCTGGTTTTCCCGCTGAGTGACTCCGTGTCGCAGTCAGCGGTGGAGTTCAACATGGAGTCCTCATCCGACGGTCGCGATCCCGTTACCGATGGGGCGGCAATCTGGTTTACTGAGTATTTCGAGAGAGTAGCGTACCTGCAGGATACGACGGCGCTCACCGATTGGTCCATTGATACCGTCTGGAAAGACAGTTTCACCGAGAACGACGGCGAGTGTGTTCGCAGCATCGTAAATATCTCAAACATTCGCGATACTGTGATCCAGAGTATCTTTGGATTCGACACGGTCGAACAGCAGATTATACTCTACGATGTGGAGACCTATGAGGAGTGCGACTACGGCCAGTGCACACCCGGGGATCCCTGCCTGCTTACCACAAGAGTCAATCTCTCCTTTAGTGCTTCCCCCATGGACAGTCTGGTCTATGACGACTTCTTACAGCTCGCTAATCCCCTGCCTGATTATTCGTCTTACGGCTGGTGTTACAAGGGATGGGTGGTATCATCGGTCATCAATGACCTTGGGGTGAGTCGCGGCGAGATTACCCCTCCAGCCTGGATCAATTACAACAGATTCGATTCACTGTTGCGCGGTATCGATGGCGGATTGCTGTCAACCGGCAAATTCACTGATCTCAATCAGCCCGACAGCGCCAATCCATATGTCGATGGTGTAAACCCGGCCCGCGTCCCGCCCTTTCCGGGTGAGGATTTCTTGAAAAACCTCCCGGGCGGGGTCGATCAGGCCATCAACCTGGTGCCCGGCGGCGAGATCAAAGGCACGGTCTTCATCACGCTGGAACCCACAAACTATGTTTTTGACACCACCAATTTCCCGCTGTTTGTGATGATCCGGGATCTTCCAGACACGCGGGAACAGGTGGAAAGCACCGTGCAGGTGTTCATTATGAATAATCGCACCAACTATAATCGTGACGTCTTGGTCGGGTTCCCGAGAGTGAACGTGCAGATTCAGAGGTTCTGAGTAAGATCGCCTGTGAGAAAACCGGCACTCCTGAGTGCCGGTTTTTTTGTCGTAAGAGTGGCCGGGCCTGTTATTTCACTGTTCCCGCAGCGGTGACCAGCCGCTTGATCTCGCCTCGCAGGAACCTTATTGCGGCCCTGCCCTGGTAAGTCAGGAGGTCTTTCTCATCATGAATGCCGTCGGCGATCTTTCTGCTGATTTCAAGCGCCTTCCTGTAGTCGGCGTAGCCCCGTTCGAATTCGCCGTCAGTCACTTCGATCTTACCCCGGAGCGTAAGCGTTGTGACAAGTTCGGGATTAAGACCCGAGGCGGCGGCGACTCTCTCCGCTCGCTGCAGGTATCTCAGAGCCCGGTCGCTCCGATCGGATGCGACCATCAGTTCGGCGGCGGTATTGCACAAGCCCGGTACTTCAATGTTGTCCGGCATTTCGTCGAGATCGGCAAGGGCTTTGCGGGCGTGTTCCTCTTGCGCCGTGACATTTCCTTTGCGCAGATTCAACGCCAGGAGATTGAAGGCAAAGACGGTGCGCTCCCGGCTGAGATGCAGTTCGTCGGCAAGATCGAACGCTCGGCTTATCAGCTTTTCGTCGTCGGACACCCTGGTTACCACCAGCAGGGCGTCGAGTTCGTCGGGCTTGTCGCCGCCGGCGCAGGCCGCATCCAGTGTTTCGGTGGCAATCGTTAAGGCCTTGCTGCCGTCACCGATGCGGTAGGCCAGGTCGGCGCGGCCTGTCGACAAGCGGGAGTTGCCCGTGGCGTCGTCAAGGCCGGCGTATATCTCCGCAGCTTCCCGGTAACAGGTATCGGCATCGCTGAAGCGCCCCATGCGTTTCAGAACCGTGCCCAACCCGGTCTTGAATGAGCCCAGGTGGGGTCTGTCGGCCAGAGCCTCTGCCAGAGACATACCTTCCTTGAGATACTGAAGTGATTTCCTGAGCTGTCCGGCTGATATCATTATGACCGTCAGGTTGTCGAGGTTAAACAGGACCTCTTTCTTGCTGCCGATCCGCCGGTTGATTTCCAGGGACTCCATAAGGCAGTCGACGGATTTCCGGGGCTGTCCACAAAGGTGATGGAGGTACCCGAGGTTGTTGAGCAGGCGTGCGATCTCGCTCTGGCTGCCGATGTCACGTGTGATCTGAAGGGCCAGGTTGTACAGGTGCAGGGATCGGCCCAGTCGGCCCCGGATAGCATATACGGAGCCGATGTTGCTCAGGGTCGAGGCCACCTCAGGCCATGCCGACAGGCGCCTCTGGATTCGCAAAGCGGGGCGGTACTCACGCAGGGCTACGGCGTAGTCCCCCGCCACGAAGTACATGTTACCCATGTTGTTCAGAGTGTGGGACACTTCCAGTTCATCATCCAGTTCCCTGTAGATCGCCAGGGCGCATCGCAGCGACTCGATGCCCGCCTGGAAGTTTTGCTTCATCTTGTACAGATCGCCGAGATCCTTGTACGTTTCCGCCAGGATGGCATCCGGGGGAGTTTGCCCGTACAGGTCAACAATGGCCTGGTATGTGGTCATTGCCGAGGCTGTGTCGCCGACTTCCTTGTGGATGTCACCCTTGGTCATCAACAGTTGTCGTACCGCGTGGTCTCTGTGGATCATTCTCGCGTAGTCGATCACCTTAGCCAGGATTGTCAGGGCGTCGCTTTTGAGATGCTCCTTGTTCAGCGCCACGGCCGCCTGGTAGGCGCAGCGTTCCGCCCCCTCGAGGTTCCCGGATTGCAGGTAGAGGTCGGCCGCCGGAGCGTGCAACTCCCGGCGTTCTGCCTCGACCGCGAGGCTGGCGGACAGCTTTCTTATAACGCGAGCATGAATGAACTGGCGGAGGGTTTCAAAGAACAGGGGCGATACGTCACAGAAGCTACCCTCGCCGATCAACCCCAGTTTGCGGGAGACGGCGACGCCACCTGCAATTGCCATGCGAATCAATAGTCTTCGTTCCCCAAACGTATCGGCGTGGTACCTGCGTAGCATTTCCCGTCGCAGCCGTGACGGCCAATAGACATCTCCTTTGAATGCGAACCGTCCTGTTTTGTAGACGAGACGGTCTTTGAGGAAGTCGGCAGTAAGGGCCAAACGAAGGGAATTGCCGTCTTCAGCGCATATTCGGTCCAGGCGCTCGCGTTGCCGGTCGCTGATGTCCAGGATCGTCTCCACGGACTCCCGGTATGACTTCCCCTGCGTAAGCAGGTGGGCCGGCCGTAGCGCCTTCTCAAAGGGATACCTGGCTCCGGCCTCCCGCAGAATCCGGCAGACTTCCCAGGGGGTCTTGGGCCGGTCGGATTCATTCGCGGCCAGCAGAGAGCCCACCAACTGAACCAGGAGGGCCGGGGCGTCGGGCCTAAGGCTCTCTATCGGCTCCGGCTGTGATTCCAGAACCCGCGCGTTGACACGAACCGGGTCGGCGTCGTCTCCGTCGATGAAAGGATGTCGACCAGTGAGCAACCGGTAAGAAATGACCCCGAGCGCGAACAGATCGGAACGGCTTGTACATCGTCTGTCAGTGATCGTTTCCGGCGCCATGTAGCCTACGGTTCCCAGACCGGCCCGCTCCTCCTGCGGCTCGTCGGTCGTTCGACCCAGGGAAAAATCAGAGAGCTTGACATAGAAGAGCTTGTTATCGCCTCTCTGCCGCCAGGATTGGGGCAGGAAGATATTCTGGGCTTTCAGGTCACCATGGACGATGGAGCGGGCTCGAAGGTATTCGAGATCGAGAGCGGCAGCGGAAATGAGGTTAAGAGCCACGTCCAGGTCGGCAACCCGTCCGACCTGATCCAATGTGGGACCGTGGCAGAGTTCCATGAGAAGGCAGGTCTGTTTCCCCGGAGAAAACTCGAGGATATGTACCAGCCCCGGGAATCTCAGATTGCCGATGAGCTTGAACTCGCGGGCGCACAGGCGAGGGAAGTCCACGTTCTCGCCCTCGCGCCGCTCCAGGGCGTACTTGAGGGCTGCTTCCCGATTATGCTTGAGGGATAATACGCGGGCGACTTCGGCCGTCCCCCCGCGGCCGAGTTGTCCAAGGATCCTGTAACCGGACAACTCGTGAGTCACGCTCATCTACGCCTGTTTCGGCTTCGTGTCGTGAAAACGCGGCAGCGTTACTCTGAACCGGGTACTCTCGCCGGGGTTCGATTCCACGGTGATCTCACCGTGATGACTCTCGACGATCTTCAGGCAATTGGCCAGGCCCAAGCCGTGGCCGCCCCTCTTGGTGGTGAAGTGCATATTGAATATCTTTTCGATGGTCTCCTGTGACATCCCGATGCCATTGTCGGAGATCTCGATCGTGAGCCGCTCCCGCTCGTCGTCGTAAGTGGCGGCGACTCCGATTTCTCGTTTCAACTCATCGCCGTCGGTCTGATTCCCGATTGCTCTCTCCTCGATGGCGTCGGCGGCATTGTTGAGCATGTTCATGAGCACCTGCTGAATCTGACCGACATCCATCTCCAGGTTCGGTATGTTCTGGCCGAGATCGATCGTAAACCGTGTCTGTTTGAATCGCGGCTGAACTCGAAGGGAAAAGAGCAGATCGTCGATCAGGTGCTTGATGTCGTAGCTGATGTATTCCGGCTCGGGCTTGGAGAAATCCATCATGCTGTCCACGAACCGCTTTATCTTGAATATGTTCTCGGTGATCGATTTGGCGTTGAACCGGGCTTTATCGTAGGCCTGGCGATCCAGGTTCATCCCCATCAGCTCGGCGTTGGTTGAAGCGATGGCCAGGTAGTTATTCAACTCGTGAACGATGGAAGCGGCCATCTCACCCTTGGCGGCCAGCTTTTCCGACAGGATCACGTATTTCTCCATGACCACCATCTCGGTGATGTCCTCGATGGTCATAATGAGGCCGTTATCTCCGTTGGGCACGGCCGAGAGCGGTGATATCTTGATTGACAGCGCCTTTTCCTGGTAACCGGTGTCGTGGAAGTAGCGCGGGTCGGAGTAGTCCTCACGAGACGTCAGCGCCGTGGTGATCATCTCACGCCAGCGGGACCGTTCGTGTTCCGGCAGCATCTCAAGGAAATCGGAACCGGGCTGCCCGGTAACACTGCGCGAGATGCTGTTGCGGTTGAGATCCAGAACCTCCAGAGCCACCGGATTGATAGTGGCTATACGGAGGTTGTCGTCGATAACCACTATTCCCACCGGCGATTTTTTGATGACCGACTCATTGTATTTCTTAAGTGTCAGCAGCGCATCATAGGTGGCGGCGTTGCGCAGGGCATTGGCGACCATCTGGGCGAACAGCTCGAACAGGTACAGGTCTGATTTCAGGAACACCTTGCTCTGGTTGGAATTGTCAACGTAGATGACACCCACCACGGTTCCATGATCCTTGATGGGAACGCACATGATGGAACGCAAATGCAGCTCGAGCACCGACGCCTGCTGAGCGTATCTCTCGTCCGACATGGCGTCGGAGGCGTATATCGATCTGCCCGTGGCAGCCACCTGGGAAGCGATGGAGCTGGAAATCCGGAAGTTGTCCCCGGTCATGTCCTCCTGCCGGAGATTGTGCGCCGTGCGCACGCGCAGTTCGTTGTCATCGTCCAGCAGCATGATCAGGCCCCGCTCGGCCTGCATCAACTCAATCGCCTTGCGCATGACTATCTGGAGGACGTCATCCAAAACCAGCGAGGAATTGACCGCCAGTGACACCTCCAGAAGGGCGCTCAGGTCGGATGTCGCCCGGCATGCTTCGCGGGCTTCACTGTCGATGCGCGGGTTGGCTTCCGCCACCTCGTCCAGCGTCGCCTCCAGGTCCGCAAAGATGTCTCCGGGCTTCTGTCCTATCTCCGGCATGGTGTCGTCGTCAGGCAAGGCGCCCGCGGTGCGTTTTTCAGTCTTTTCCTCGTTGGCGTTCCTCATTCGGCTCTGCCTCTCAAGTGACACTGATCCTTATTATGTATCGGATGAATTCGGCCTCTGGTTAACCGGGCATCTGCCGATCCCGGGGGCCTGAGGCGGACGGTAAGAGGCTATTTCCGAGGGAGTTCGCTTAGCGCAAAGGGGCGTGATTGGGCCGAGTACTCCTGACGGCCATAGCCGGTGAGGGATAAAAACTGCCTGAAAAGGTACCGGACGGGTGAATCGGCAGAGGAGCCGGTGCTGTCACCCGGCGCCAGGTTGAAGTCCGTCAGGGATATGCACGTCAGCTTCACCTTCAGAACGTATCTTGTGAGACTGTCCGGGTCGGCCAAGATGGCCATCTCAATAACGATGGAATCAGCAAGGAAACGGTGTAGCTTTGCCAGGGAGCCGAACCGTCGGTCTTCCGTGCCGCCCGGGCCAGGCGTGGCCAGGTGGTAATCGCCCGTCACGATTCGGTAACCGATAGTCATTACCCCCTCCGTCCGGGCGACCGTGGCGGAGCCCCAGACGCGTCGCGGACGAGTCAGCGCTAGTTGGTAGTCAAGGGCAAGATCGATACCTTCCTGCATCCGACTCACCCGGCCGGCCGACAGCACCGGCGAGAGGTCGAGCAGAACGGACAGATTGGAGTCGCCCCGCAGCAGGTAGAAGTCTATCGGCTCTGCTCCCCGAGCCGCTGCCGTCAGCAGCAGAAGGGCAATTCCCAAGGCCAACCTGACTCTGCAATCCTTCATCACATACGGCAGCGGGGGACAGGGACTCAGAAAACGTGCTCGAAGCGGACGTAGATTTTGGGGTCATCGTCGAAAGATCGGTCCAGGCGCCTGGAGACATTTACGCGGAGATCATCTCCAAAGTGAAGGGCTATTCCCAGTGAGTGTTTCACGTCACCAAACTCCGTTTCGTCATACGCGCGGTCAATGCGGCCGACATCCCACACGAGAGAAGCAGCCATGTCGGTAGCCGGGAAGCGAACGCGATACTCGGCGTTGGCCATCCAGAAGCGGCTGCCCGTGTATTCCTTGTGGTCGTATCCGCGCAGCGTGCCCAGCCCGCCCAGGAAGAACCGTTTGTGCATCGGCAGTTCACCGTCGCTGCCGCCATACATGGCCCGCAAGAGCACCATGCTGCGGCGTGTGATCCGCTGGTAGCGCCGAGCCGCCAATGTGTAGCGCCGGTAATCAAAGTCAGAGGACAAATCCGGTGTGGACCACTCCGCTACGCCGGTGAGATGCCAACTCGAATGCTCCAATCGGTCCTCGGGGTTGCCGGTATCGAAATCCAAAACAGTTGATAGGTATCCGTTGGTTCTCGTATCCAGGTGGACTATACCGGTATCGCGAAAAGGACTGTCAACAGTCGAGAAGTTCTCGCGGAATCTCTTGTGACCCCCGAACAGTGCCCAGAGGTTGCGGTGGGAGTCGAGCCATCTGGTTTCTTCGCAGCGGTAGGAAGCAGTGAACCTGAGGGACGACGCAGGTTGGAAGTTGACAAACGCCATGCCCCCCTCGGCTTCGTAATAGTCCTTGAAATCCTCCTTGGCCAGCAGTACGAACAGGCTGTTTTCATGGTCATCCAGGAGCCAGTCGTCCCCCGAGGCCAGTTCCCGGAAGTATTCGCCTCCGACGGTCAGGGAGGGGCTACGGACAATCGTCTGCTCCAGTCCGAGTCCGAAGCGCCATCGTTCAGACGCAAAAGCGTAGCCGGTCCTGATCCAGGTCGAGGGCAACAGGAAATCGGGATCGTCGAATCGCCATTCTCCCCCCAGTGCAAAACCATCGATCCGGTTGTAGTATATCATACCGCCGGTAGTCAGATCGAATGCGTCGGTTCTCCTGTGGGAGCGGTACTTGCGCGCTCTGTGTTTCTTCTGGCTTGAGTATGTCTCACCGTATATGGAGGCATCGCGGGCAATATCGATCCTCCCCGACGGCGAGGCTATGTCTCCTCGGGCTACCGCCGCCGGTCCGATATACACGTCACCGAACAGGGAGACAATGTCCTTGTTGACTTCACCGTATATCTCGATACTGCCGGTGACGCTGAACACAACGCCGCGCACGAACTCGTCGTCTTCAACCACGATAGACTCAGCGAATGTAATCCGGTTGCCGAGCTTCAGGCGAGCCACTCGCGGCGAGTTATTTGGCCGGGTCAGGAAGGTGATCGATATTGACTCATCACCATCAACCACCCGGCTGTCGAGTATTTGGTCGTAGTCGCGCCTGACACCGTCCAGGATCAACCCCCTGGCGTCAAAGATGACCTGGTCTCCGGCGTAAACCAGGCTATCCCGGTGGGCGATACCGGCGCGCAGGAAGCTGCTGCTCCGCTCCACGCCGTTCTCGGTGAGGGAGATCGTGAGCGTTTTCTTCTCGAATGTAATTCGGAAAAGCTCGTCGTAACGGTTCGACTTGCGGTACTCCTTGTACTGGATTTCCTGCGCGACGACCACTGCCGAAAGTAACCCGCCGCATCCCAGAACGACTGCGAGAACGATGACAATTCTTGCTACCATGACTTCCTCCGTTTTCTGGAGACATAGAACAAACGGCGTGCCAACAAGTCAAGTTGTGAAAACGCAGACGTTGACATGGACATTTGACACCATGCCGTGTGCTGAAGACACACCCGGTCACAGTTTCTGTTCACGATTGCTTGAGCCCGAGCTCCTTGATTTTTCGCGAAAGGTTGCCGCGGTCGATCCGCAATAGGCGGGCAGCCTTCGATATGTTCCCCTCACAGTCATCCAACGTTGCCCTGATGAGCTGTCTTTCGAATCGCGCCAGACGCTCGACCAGCGAGAGAGTTTCGCCGTGGGTGTCTTCAGGCAGGCCGGTCGCGCCGAGCTGCGATTTGAGGTCTTCGAAGCTCACGGTCCTGCCCTGGCATACGATTGTCAGTCGCTCGATGATGTTCTTCAACTGACGTATGTTGCCGGGATAATCGAGAGTGGCAAGGAAAGCCACCGCCTCCGGCGCCAGGCGCGTGCTCCCCGATGGATCGAACCGCCTGAGGAACTCACCTGCCAGGAGGGGGATATCTTCCGCCCGCCGGCGCAGCGGTGGGACGTCGATGACGAAGACGGATATGCGATAGTACAGATCCTCGCGGAAGCGTCCCTCGGACACTAACCGGGGGAGATCCCGGTTGCTGGCGCAGATGACTCTTGCGTCGACCTGCCTGTTTTCGACTGAGCCGAGCGTTTCCACCTCACCGGTTTCCAGCACTCTCAGGAGTTTCGACTGGCATTCGCGGGGGAGGTCGCCGATTTCGTCAAGAAAGATGGTGCCGCCGTCGGCCATGACGAACTTGCCGGGATAGTCTCTCACGGCGCCGGTGAACGACCCCTTGCGATGGCCGAAGAGCTCCGACTCAAACAGCGTTTCCGGAACGCCCGGGCAATTGACCTTCACAAACGGTCTTTCCCGCCGGGTGCTCTCGAGAAAAACCCTGGTGGCCACGAGTTCCTTGCCGGTGCCGTTTTCGCCGGTGATGAGGACGGTGACATCGGTCGGCGCCGCATGCCCAATGGTTTTCAGCAGCGCCTTGACGGGTCTGGAGACGCCGACAATCGTCGACCGGCTGTCGATCTCCCCGGCCATGACGCTGCGCTGGCGTTGCGCTGCGGCCAGCATGGCAACCGCTCCCACCGACGATATCAGCCGCTCAGGCCCGACCGGCTTTTCCAAGTAATCGACCGCGCCTAACTTCACAGCCTCCAGAGCGGTTGGAATGTCGAACTGCCCCGAGATCACCAGTACCAAGGGAGGCGAAGCCTCGCCCTTGATCGTTTTGAGGAAATCAGTTCCCGACCGGCCCGGCAGGTTGAGGTCCAGCAGCACCAGGTCATATTCGTTTGCCTCGCATTTGCGGAGGGCCTCTTCCGCCGTGGCGGCGATGTCGGTCCGATACCCCTCATCCGACAGCAGTGATGCGAACGAAGCAGTGATGTTTGGCTCGTCGTCGACAATCAGTATTCTTTGCGGCATCCTGAATCACTCCCTTCGCGGCAGGGAAACGGTAACCGTGGTGCCGCTTCCCTTGAGGGTGTCGATGAGCAACTGGCCACCGCATTCGGTGACGACCTTTTCTACAACGGCCAGACCGAGACCGCTTCCCTTTTGCTTGGTAGTGAAATAGGGGAGGCGCGCCGAGGCAACCGTTTCGGCTGTCATTCCTTCCCCGAAATCCTGCACTACGACATTGATGCGGTCATCCGAAGCCGACAGTTCAAGGCTGATTCGACCCCGCTTTTCGGACGCATCGGCAGCGTTCTGAAGCAGGTTGTGTAGCGCCTCACGAAAATATGTCGGATCCAACCGCGTGAACAGAACTTCGCCCGCAGTACAAAACGCGAAATCGTAGTCGGTCAATTGCTCCCGGTACAGCTCGGCGACGGAATCCAGCAGTTCACCGACATTGATTCTCTCCACGTTCGGCGGAGGAAGCTTGGCCAATTCTGAGAACCGATCGGCCAGTGTGATGAGGTGCTTGAGTTCTTCAGATGCCGCCCGGAGCGGTTCCTTCACCCGGTCATACTCCGGAGAGTCCTTCAGGAGCTTCTCCATTCGGTACAGCGAGATAAGAACCGGCTGCAGGGGATTCTTCAGTTCGTGAGCAAAGCGCCTGGCCACGTTCCTCCAGGCGGCTACGCGCTCGGTCTGCACCAGCTTTGTGGTGGCGAGTTCCAGTTGCCGCGCCATGCGGTTGAAGTTGGCGATAAGTTCGCGTATCTCCTCAGTCCCGGCTAGCTCGATCTCCTGGCGGAAGTCACCCGTCGCTATTTCCTTCGATGCGGCGCTCAACTCGGCCAGCGGTTGGGAAAGGGCTCTGGAGATGCGAGCCGAAAAGAAGTAGGCCGTTGTGATCGTCAGGATTGATACCACGGCGAAAACACTTGCCAGAAAGAACAGGTATCGGGAGCGCAGTTCGCGGATGCTGGTCCGTGAGGCGAGATCGGTCTGGACCCGGGCCAGCAGGCCGAAGTACTCCGGTCCATGCACAAGACCGGCGTAGAGCCGCCGGCCGTTGCCGTACTCGGCGGTGACATACTGTATGACAGTCCGTCCGTCCTGCACGAAGCCGCGATCCCGGTCGACTCCTTCGTGGAGCATCCGCTTCATACCTCGCTGTGACAGGCCAGGCGGAAGCTTAATCCCTCTCATGTGTTCATCAGTCAGACCAATGAGGAAATCCGGCAGTTCCGGTATGCGCGTGGTGTCCTTCATGTAGGCGGCCAGGCTGGTGTCGATGGCCGCGAACAGGCGGTGGTTGTAATAGGCGGCCAATCCGGTCGCATCAGAACCGCCCGTTGCCGGGAAACCGGTCGTCTCCACGGCAAGGTAGTAACCCAGAATGGTCAGCAGAATTGCCGGGGCCAGGGAAAAAAGCAGGAAGAGCCGAAACAGCTTTCTCCGTAACCCGGATTTCATGGCGCCTGACCGCGATATCGCCGCGTGTAATCGGCGAGCGCCTGGCGATGGGAGATGAAGGCTATCCTCTCGGGCAGCTCGCTAAAGGGGAAGGATTGAACCTCCTGGGCGTCATCGCCCGCCCGCAGGGAGCCGCCGACGGCGCGTCCCAGGTAAAGAATCAATACGGCGTTGGTCCGGGGGTCGTCATTGCCGGAATACACATCGAAGGTCGATGTCAACTCGATCTCAAGGCCGGATTCCTCCGCTAGCTCGCGCACGGCGGTCTCGCGCGGGTGTTCGTTCCATTCCATGAATCCAGCCGGGATACACCACCAGCCGATGCGCGGCGGGTGAGCCCGCTTCACCAGCAGGATGCGGTCGTCCTCCACGACAATCACACCGGCGGCAGGGATCGGGTTCTGATAGAAAATGTAGCCGCAGGTCTCATCGCGACAAACCATGCGCCCCCTGCCATCGAGGGCTCGTTCCACCAGGGGGCCTCCGCATCGGGGGCAGTAGCGATATCCACAGTGAAGGTCTTTCAGCGCGAACAGTTTCTTCTCGTCGAAATCCCGGTGCTCAGGTTGCATCCGATTCGGACCTTCCGTTCATTTTAAGGGCGACAATCGTTGTGTCGTCCTGTGGCGGGTAAGACGGGTCATGTGTTTTTACGTCTTCCAATATGGCCTCCATTATTGCCTGGGGATTCTCGCATCGACGCTCGGACACGAACTTCCTTATGCGATCTTCGCCGTATTCCACATCCTGGCTGTCCATGGCTTCGGACAGCCCGTCGGTGAACAGGAAAAGCAGGTCGTCCGGTTCCAGTTTGACCGTGGACGACTCGTATTCCATGGACGGGAAGGCGCCCACGACCGGCCCTCCGGCCTTGAGCAACTCCACCGATCCGTTTGCGCGGACAAGAACAGGGTAGTTGTGGCCGGCGTTGACGTAATGAAACTCACCGCGACGGACATCCAGTTCGCCGTAGAACAGGGTGACGTACTTCTCCGCCGACGTGGCCTCGACCAGTTGCCGGTTGGTGTTCCTGAGCATGGCGGCGATCGGACTGCCGTTGTTTACTTCGCTCCTGATGATAGCCTGAGTCTGGGTGATCATGAGCGCCGCCGGCATGCCCTTACCGGAAGCGTCCGCTATCACTATCCCCAAGCGGTTCTCCTCGATCCGGATGAAATCGTAGAAGTCTCCCCCTATCGTCCGGGACGGCGTGGAATGGGCGCAGATAGCGGAACCTTCCACCTGCGGAGGTTTCGCCGGCAGCAGGTCGATCTGGATCTGCCGGGCCATGCTGACTTCCTCCTGGAGCCGCAAACGCTCCAGTGATTCCACGTACAGTCGGGCGTTGGTCAGGGCGCCGACCATCTGGTTGGACAGTACCCCCAGCAGGTTGAGGTCCTCGGAGGAATACCGATACCCCGCCGCCTTGCCGGTGAGAGCCAGAAAACCGAGCATATGTTCCGCGTCCTTCATGGGCAGGATCATGCGGATGCCGCGACCTTCCAGCACCGTCGACAGTTCAGAATTTTCCCTGTAATCCGACAGGCTGTGGTAATAGGTAGGTGAATCCAGCAGGTTAATGCCGCGAAGCAGGAGGTCGTTACGATCAACCACGATGCGCCTGGGGTAATCCTCGCTGGACAGGACGGCGTATTCGGTGATGGTGTCATCGTAAAGCGCAAAGTAGACGCGATCCACCAGGAGCGTGGTTTTCAGCGTCTCCTCGATAATCCGGCGTAACTGCGCGGGGTCGAATTCCGAGATGACCTGTCGCGAGAACCGTTCGAGCACGTTGCGGTGATCGGTCCGGGTTCGAATGAACATGGAACGGACGAGGTTGTCCAGCCAGATGTTGATGGGCTGGAAGAAGAGAAGAATCAGTATGATGAAACCGTAGCTGACCAGTTCCGCCTGGTCGCCGAATACGGTGGCCAGCAGCCTTCGCGACTGCACCACCAGCAGGACGAAGACCGCCACGAGCAGGGCCGAGGTGATGGTATTGACGAAAGACTGGCGGAAGACCATCTGGACATCGAGAAACTGGTGGCGAATGGTGGCGAATATGAACAGACCGGAACTAATCAACAGGGCCACGATTATGATGGACGAGGCGACCTGCTCGCTGAACCGGTCGGCCATCAGTATGGCGCCCAGTTGCGCAACAGCGAACAGACCCAGTCCGATACGCGTGCCCCAGAGAACCCACCTGGTCTGAGTCAGGATTCTTGGATTGGTAGCATACCTCTTGCCTGTTTCGAGGAAGTAGACAGCCGTCAGAATGTAGACAAGATTGATGGCGGCGAAAATTACCTGCTCGTAGGTGCGAATCACGCTGACCAGCAGTATCAGCCACGAAAAAACGGTGGCTACCGGCTGCAGAATCAGACTGTCCAATCCTGAACCCGAGGGTTCCACCTGCAGCAAATCCAGAAGGCCGATAATTTCACCGAAAAACAGGATGACTACCAGGTGCAGAACCTGGGGAAGGAAAATCAGATAGCGGAGGCGCGGGTGGCGGAACGTTTTCATCCGGTCAAACGGGAACAGCCACGAGAATATCAGCAGGAGAGGGAAGAAGAACTCCCACAACGTACGGATTCCATAAGCAGCCGAACCCTCAAGGATGGAACGCCCGGTCGGAGTGGATATGGTACCGAGGGCCATGAATATAGGCCCTAAGGCGGCAAAGAACAGCATCGCCCCGGTTATCCGGTTCAAGCGGCTGGCAAAGTTATCTCTGGTGATCGTAATCGCCAGAAATATGAGAAATCCGCCGGTCAGAAAATAGCAAAGCGTTTTCAGTAACTCGGCGCTCATGCTGCCTGCTGGTGCTCCTTCATCTGCCTACGAAATGGCTTTTGTGATCGTGACGGTTGTTCCGTTCTCCTTGGCCCTGATGTCCACTTTATCCATCAGGGATCTCACTATGAAAATCCCCCGGCCCACCTGGCGCAGCAGATTCTCATCAGCAATCGGATCATCGATATCATCCGGATCGAATCCCTGCCCCTGGTCGGTCACGGTGATCGTAACGGCGCCGTCAACTTTGTCAATGGTCACCGTTACCGGCGTTTCCCGCACCGCCCTGTTCCCGTGGGCGATGGCGTTGATGACGAGTTCCGAGACCGAGATGGCCACGTCGGCTATCACCGATTCGTCGGCCCCGTAACCGCGTAGGATGCCCTCGATATAGACGTCCACGTCCGGCAGGAACTCCTGGTGCGAGGGTATGGCAATGCTGTTATCTTTGATTTCAGGTTTGATCATCCGGCAAGTGTCTCCCAAAAAGACAGGCAGGCGCCGCGCGTACCTGCCTGTCACCGTGAACAACAAAATCTATATAGGGCGCAGGCCGTCACTGAAATGACCCGACTGCATCTTCCACCGTGTCATAGCTTTCAAAGATCGTTACCAGTTTGGTGATGGTCAGCAACGATTCAATCTTGTTGGTGACCCGGGCCAGTTTGAGTTGGCCGTCGCTGTTCTTGAGGGTCGTATAGCTCTGAACAAGAATCCCCAGGCCGGTCGAGTTCATCCACTCGATCCTGCCCAGGTCGATCACCACCCTGGTCTTGCCCTGTTGGATAAAGCCGTAGAGGGTGTCGTGCAGAAGGGTGGCATCAGGGCCGCCCATGATCTTTCCTCTTGGCTCCAGAATGACGATTCCCCCCTGTTCGCGGTCGCTCAATTTCATGGCCATAAGGCCTCCGCTAATCGGTTGTTACTTAATACGTTCTTACTTACGGGCAGGTTTCCCAAAACGGTGGCGCGAAGCAGAGACCTACCTCGTATCCAATTACCCGAAATCTCAACGCCAAGTCAAGGGTTTTTGCCTCGGTGGGGCCAGTAAAGCATTGGGACTTACCGGGTTGTGACGAGAACCGTTCGCAGACGACTCACTCTGCTGCGGTGGCCTTCTGATAACAACTCCCGGTTGCACGCAGGGAACGGACCTATCATACTATCTTGCTCCCATCCGACAGTTGTCATGTACTGTGGGACGCCGGAGTTTTGCCGCGGATACTGCCGAGGTCTCTCAGCCTGTAGCTTTGCGCCTGATGGGGGCTATCGGCTTGAACTCGAGCGCCCGCGTAGGGCAGAAGTGCGCGCAGACCGGATCGCCGTCGCACAGGTCACATTTCACCACCAGGTCATGCTGGGCATCATAGAGCGAGCAGCCGAAAGGACAGGCCGCCACGCAGGCCATGCACTTGACGCACTTGTCCTGGTCGAGGACGATGGCACCGGTCTCTTCGTTGCGCGAAAGAGCGTCGACCAGGCAGGACTTCATACATGCCGGGTCCTCGCACTGGAGGCAGACAACCGGCGTCCACATTTCGTGAGAGCCGCCCGGCAGCGGGTAGATGCGGCTGCGGCCTGGTTTGCGGTTGATGGAATGCGCAAAGGCGCAGGCCAACTCGCAGGTACGGCAGCCGGTGCACAGGTTCGGCGTCACCACCAGTCGCGCTTTCATGACTGCTCCTTGGGCGCCCAATCGGCGAGCGACCCCATTTTCAGGGCCAATTGCCGACGGTGTTCGTCATCGCTGACGTCGAAATAGTCAATCGGGATATCGCACCTCGTGCTCAGAGCCTCAGCAAAAGCTTTCGTAATGGTCGCCTTGCCGGTTTTGGAACACCGGAGCAACTCGAACTTTTTGCCCCAGATGGTGCGCACGTTACCCTTGTCCTCGTATGTGATGTTGTTGGTGGGGCAGACCTGGACGCAACTGAGGCAACCGACGCAGTCCGGTGGCGCTTCCTTGAGCGGTGGGGCCACTTCCTTGTGGTGTCCCCGACCGACGGTCGCGATGGCATGGAAACCAAGCCGGGCACAGACGCGCGTGCACAAGCCGCAGAGAATGCAGTTGTCACCGTCCGGGACAATCTCGTATTGGGTGCTGTTCACACCGTGCTCGGCGGCCAGTTTCTGCAACTCGGGAGAGTTGGGGCATCGCGCCAGTTGCAGGTCGAGAACCGTCCGCCGCAGTTCAATTACTTTGGGGGAGTGGGTCTGCACGATCAACCCCTCCTCGACGGGGTAGAGGCAGGAGGTGACGTAATTGCGCCAGCCGTTCCATTCATCCTTGGTGATTTCCACCATGCAGAGGCGACAGGCGCCGAACGGCTCCACGGCGTCGTGGTGGCACAGGGCGGGGATATCGATCCCTTCACGTTTACATACAGCCAGGAGCATCTCGCCCTCTCGCGCCTGGACAACCTTGCCGTTTATCGTTATGGTCACCATCAGTCGACTCCTAATAGACCTTGATCGCATCGCGTTTACACACGGCGTAGCAGGCGCCGCACTTGTCACACTTGTCCTGGTCTATCACGTGCAGTTCTTTCTTCTTGCCGGTGATGGCGTTCTGGGCGCAAACGACAATACAGGCGGTGCAGCCGTCGCATTTGTCAGCATCAACTTCGTAACGGATAAGCTCCTGGCAGACACCGGCCGGGCAGCGCTTGTCACGGATGTGAGCCAGGTACTCGTCACGGAAGTACCTGATTGTACTCAGGAAGGGGTTGGGACCGGACTTCCCCAGCCCGCACAGCGAGCCGATCACGATCATCTCCGAGAGCTTCTCCATCTTGTCCAGGTCATCTTCGGTGGCGCGGCCTTCGCTTACCGCCGCTGCCAGGGCGTGCAGTTGGTAAAGTCCTTCACGGCAGGGGACACATTTGCCGCACGACTCGTCGTTAAGAAAAGACAGGAAGTACTTGGCGACGTCGACCACGCAGGTGCGGTCGTCCATGACTATCATGCCTCCCGAGCCCATCATGGAACCGGCCTCGGTGAGGGTGTCGAAATCCACGGGCAGGTCCAGCTTCGGCTCAGGTAGGCACCCGCCGGAGGGGCCGCCGGTCTGAACTGCCTTGAAAGGACGGTCGCCCTGGATACCGCCCCCGATGTCGTAGATGATCTCCCGGAGCGATGTGCCCATGGGGACCTCGATCAAACCGCTGTTGCGCACTTTCCCGACGAGAGAGAAAGCCTTGGTGCCGGTGCTTTTGGGGGTGCCGATGCCGGCGAACCAGGCGCCGCCCTTGTCGATGATAACGGGGATGTTGGTGTAGCTTTCGACGTTGTTCAGGACGGTGGGCTTGTCGAACAATCCCTTCTGCACGGAGCGGACATACTTGGCACGCGGTTCGCCGACCTCGCCGGCGACCGATTTCATAAGGGCCGACGACTCACCACAGACGAAAGCCCCGCCGCCGCGATTGATGTGCAGGTCGAATGAAAAGCCACTCCCGAAAATGTCATCTCCTATGAAACCCAGCTCCCGCGCCTGCTCGACGGCTCTGGCCAGATTAACCACCGCCAGCGGGTATTCTTCGCGAACGTAGATATACCCCTCGTGGGCTCCCACGGCGCGGGCGGCGATAATCATGCCTTCGAGAATCGAGTGCGGATCGCCTTCCATGATGGCGCGATCCATGAAGGCGCCGGGGTCGCCCTCGTCACCGTTGCAGATCACGTAGTGGGGCGACTCCTCGATCCGGGCGCAGGTGGCCCACTTTCTCCCGGTCGGAAAACCACCGCCGCCGCGACCTCGAAGGCCCGACGTGGAGACCTCATCGATGATCCCCTCCGGGGTCATTTTTGTCAGAGCCTTTCCCAGGGCCTGGTAGCCGCCGACGGAAATATACTCATTGATGTCACACTGGGCGATCTTGCCTATGTTGCGCAGGGCGATCCGCCTCTGGTGCGAATAGAACGGGATGTCGGCGTATTTTCGGATTATCTTCCCGGTCGCGGGATCGGTGAAAAGAAGGCGCTTGACGACCTTGTTGCTTTTAATTGTCGTTTCTACTATCTCCGCGACATCCTTGACCTTGACCCGGGTATAGAAAGTACCGTCCGGTTCGATCACGACCACCGGACCCTGTTCGCAGAATCCGTGACAGCCGGTCTCCGCCAGGGCCTCTACCGAGAAACCCCGAAGGCGTTTTTTCTTCAGTATCTTCTTGAATTCGTCGCTGACCTTTTGGGCGCCGTTGGCCAGACACCCCGGTCCGCAGCAGATGAGCACACGGCGGGGATGCTTATCTATATCGGCGCGGCACTTCTTCTGCAGTCCCTTGAGTTGGGCAGGGGTTTTGATGCGCATATCAGGCCTTTTTGCTTCTCCTGATCAGTCGCCTGGCGCTATTGACATTCACGCCGCCGTGGAACTCATCGTTGACCACCACCACCGGAGCCATAGCGCAGGCGCCGACGCAGGCAACCGTCTCAAGTGAGAACTTCCCGTCCTCGGTCGTCTGGCCTGGTTTGATCTTGAGCAGATTCTCCAACTGCTGCTGGACCTGCCGGGCGCCACGAATGTGACAGGTAGTGCCGACGCATATTCGGATGACCTTTTCTCCCCGCGGCGTGAGACTGAACGCGTTATAAAACGTGGACACCGAATACACTTTGCTGAGAGGCACTTTCAGGGCGCGGGAGGTTTCTTCAAGCGCCTCGCCGGGCAGGAAACGATACTCCTTCTGAATGTCCTGCAAAACCCCGATCAATGACTGTGGATCTTTCGGATGGCCCTCAAGAATCTGTGGAAGCCTGCTCAGATCGACCTTCATGCATTTCCCTTTTGACGCGCAGATTTAAGGGCCAGTTGGTAACCTATTTCGAGGGTCTTGAAATTGATATCGAGGACTGATTTTTTCCTGGCCAGTTTCTCTCTGATCGTCTCCTGGATCGTCTTGTAGTCCACAACCCCAGAGGCGCCTACGAATGCTCCGAGAACAGCGATGTTGGCCGCCTTGACATTGCCGGTCTCCATAGCGATGTCGTTGGCCGGCACCAGTATCTCGCGGACGTCTTTGCGGTCGGTGGTGACGTCAATTAACGAACTGTTGACCAGTATCAGCCCTCCCGGTTTGACGCGCGGCGTGAACTTGTCAAAGGACGGTCGATTGAACACGCAGGCACACTGTGGGTTGTTGATGACCGGCGAACCGATACGTTTGTCCGATACCACCACCGTGCAGTAGGCCGTACCACCGCGCATCTCCGGCCCGTAAGAAGGAAGCCAGACCACTTTCTTGTCTTCCCTGATGCCGGCGTAGGCAAGGAGTTGCCCGGCGGTCATTATCCCCTGGCCACCGAATCCCGCAAAGGTCACCTCGTATTGGGGCATCAACCACTCTCCCCCTTTTCCGAATCCTTGAAACAGCCCAGGGGATAGTAGGGCTTCATGTTTTCTTCCACCCAGTTCACGGACTCGTCCGGGGTCAGTCCCCAGTTGGTGGGGCAGGTTGAGAGTACTTCGACCAATGAGAAGCAACGGTTTTCAATCTGGTATGTGAACGCTTTCTTTATGGCCTTCTTTGCGCCGATGATATGCTGCGGCGTGTGAACCGCTACGCGCTCAATGTAGCCCGGTGTCTGTAGCGTTGCCAGCAGTTCGGCAATGCGAATCGGTTGACCGGAATGTGCGACATCGCGCCCCGCCGGGCAGGTGGTTGTGATTTGGCCCTCTAAGGTGGTAGGCGCCATTTGGCCACCGGTCATGCCATAAACGGCGTTGTTGACGAAGATGGTAGTGAATTTTTCGCCCCGGTTGGCGGCGTGGATGATTTCGGCCATACCAATTGAGGCCAGATCGCCGTCACCCTGATACGTAAAGACAATCATGTCCGGCCGCAGGCGCTTGAATCCCGTGGCCAGGGCCGGAGCGCGTCCGTGGGCCGCCTCCAGGAAATCGGTGGCGATATAATTGTACACAAGTACCGAGCAACCTACCGGCGCCACCCCAAGCGTTCTTTCGCGGATGCCCAGGTCGTCAAGCGCCTCGGCGACCAACCGATGGATCACGCCGTGTGTACAGCCGGGGCAGTAGTGGGTGACGATGTCCCGCAGAGCCTCCGGTCGCTTGAATATCGCGTTCTTTGCCGAATCCATGTCAGCCTCGAGACTTCTTCCTGCGCGTGGCGTTTTTAGGACCCAGGACCTTGAGTATTCGCTCCCTGACATCCTCGGGAGCCGGCACGATACCTCCCGTGCGACCATAGAACTCTACCGATTTCTTCCCCATCACTGCCCTTTGAACGTCGTCTATCATCTGGCCGGTGCTCATCTCGATAGTCAGTACCGAGCGGATATTCTTCTTGGTAGCTTCTTTGAATATCTCGTTTTCAGGGAAGGGGAAGAGTGTTACGGGCCGGAAAAGACCGACCGATACATCCTCATGCTCCAGTTCATCGATGGCCGTCTGACAGATGCGCGCCATGGTACCGTAGGAAACGATCATAAGTCGGTTTTCCGGGCTAACCTTGTACCGTTCGAAGCGGACCTCTTCTCTTTTCATCCGCTCGTATTTCTCGTGCAGTATGAGGACGTTGTTTTCAAGTCCCACCGGGTCGAGAAACAGCGACTTGATGATGCGCGGTTCGCGTCCCTTAGCACCGGTTGCCGCCCACTCATCGTTTGAGGGCAGCTCGGATTCCCGGCAGTGCTCCGGCAGCTCGACCGCCTCCATCATCTGGCCGATCATGCCGTCGCCGATCATCATCACCGGGTTGCGATACTTGTCCGCCAGGTCGAAGGCCAGCGTCATCAGATCGACCGCCTCCTGTATTGTCGAGGGAGCCAGAACCAGCACCCGGTAATCGCCGTGACCGCCACCCCTGGTCGCTTGGTTATAGTCCGACTGCGCCGGTAGAATGCCGCCCAGACCCGGTCCGCCGCGCATTATGTTGACGATCACCACCGGCAACTCGGCGCCGGCCATGTAGGAGATCGCTTCCTGCATGAGACTGATGCCGGGGCTGGACGAGGTCGTAAACACGCGCTTGCCGGTAGAGGCTGCCCCAAAGAGCATGTTGGACACGGCCAGTTCACTCTCTCCCTGCAGAAAAACGCCACCCACCTCCGGCATACGTCGGGCAAGGTACTCGGCGACTTCGCTCTGGGGAGTGATCGGGTAACAGAAGTAGTTAGTCGCACCGGCCCGCAAAGCCGCCTCAGCGATTGCTTCGTTCCCTTTCATCAGTACTCTGGCTATAGACACTGCTTCCCCTAATACTCCAGCACGTTATAGACCAGACCATGAGCGTGCACTTCGATGGCCACGTCGGGACAGACAACAGCGCACACGCAGCACCCTAAGCAGCGCGAGGGGTCGTGCACCAGGGCGTAAAAGTAGCCCCGCGCAGTGATTTCCTTGGACATCGAGATAATCTGCTGCGGGCAGGCCCGAACACACAGTTCACAACCTTTGCAGTGGTTCTTATCTATTGTTATGCCGGGCATTACGCGTCACTCTCTCGACTATTCTCGATATCAGGGTCGGCCGTTTTCTCTTCCCACGGTTTCAGGAGCATCCGTTCGAGCGCCAAGACCGGCGCCTCTAATGTGCTGGTGTCGACCGTTGCAAGGACCTCGGTCAAAGCCGACAGGAAGACCACCGGCACACCCGCCCGGTCACTCACCTCACGAGTCAGCTTCAGTCCATCCAGCACGATCCGGGCGGTAGTGTCTTCCATCAGATGAGTGTTGGCTATTATACCCGTGAAGGCCAGCCGGGACGAGGATTCGATCTCCCGGATCATTTTCAGGCAGCCCTTGACGTCGGATGTGAAAGGCCGGCTGGTATTCAGCACCAGCAGCATCTCGTAGCTTCCCGCAACAAACGAGTCGGCCATCGAAGACAGCACTCGCGCTCCGGTGTCGTCGCCCCCCACGTCAAGAATCAGCTTGCCCACCCGGCTCTCGATAGCACCTTTTATTTCCGGCAGGACTATCGGCAAATCGGCATAGAATTGCCCGCCGGTCGGATTGATAGCCCGGATACCAAGCTGCTCGAGTCTGGCGGCCGCTTCCCGGGAACGGAAATACGGGTTGACAATGTCCAGATCGGCGATAGCCACCGGCTCCGACTGGGAGGCAACCAGATACCGGCTCAAATTCACCGCGACTTCCGATTTGCCGCTGCCATAGCCACCAACTATGACAATGATATCTTTGGCAAAAGTAGGGGGGCGAGATATGTCCACACAGAAGTCCGTCAACATGGGCCAAGCAACGAGCCGGCGTTTTACAGGCAACAGTCAGATCTGCACAGCGTCGATACGGGATCATGCCGACCCGATTGATCCCGTCAGGTGCGACTTGCCGTGTGTTGTTATGATGGTTCCACGCGGCGGCGAAGTCAAGCAGATTTGTGAAATAAATAACGATAATATATCTTTTGACAGCCAGTGATGGCTAAAGTATATTGTGTACCCATATTGGTTTATAAGGAATTGTTACATCCGTCGGGCTGCCCGCCGGAGTTGAGATTAGGTGTGTTGTATATATTACGGGATATGTTTCAAAGGGCCGTGCCGGTCATGTTTGCGGTGGTTGTTGTCCTGTCCGGCTGTGGTGGCGATAAGGAGCAGGCGGCGGCAGGGGAGGATGACAGGTATGCCGGATGGCAAACCTACACATACCGGAACATCCGCATTGTCTACCCGCCGGGTCACCCGCAGGTCGACAATCTGTACGACATGGCCCAGGGATACGTGGCGGCGCTGAAGCGCAACTGTCGGTTCCTACGGATACCGGTGCCCGAGGACACGTTGGTGGTATACTACTACACCGGTTTTGGGCAGGGGCAGTCGATGACCGGTCGCCAGTACCCGTTTGTCCGGGACGGTCGCATCCATTTCTGGTTGCCCAGCTTTTACGGTCCCACGCTCATGCATTACCTGCTGCCCCTGTGGCTGGACAAGGAACCGCAGTACAGTTTCCTGAAGCACGGCATTATATCGTTGTTCGACTACTCCGGTCAGAACTACCACGAGATGACCCACCTGAAGTTGCAGAAGGGCACATTCGTTCCGCTGATGGAACTGGCCGTCGACACCACTGTCGACAGCAACACGGAAAGGGATCTTTCGGCGGAAGCGGCGTCGTTTGTTGATTTCCTGGTCTTTACCTATGGGATAGAGGGACTGCGGCTGCTGTACCGGGCGGAGGCTCCGTTTGAAATGGCCTCCGAGGGTATCATAGGGATCAAGCCGGACAGTCTCCAGGTGCTCTGGCTGGATTTTGTGGACAGGACAATGCGCAATGACTTTCCGGGACTCCCGACGGACAGCGGCGCAACGGGCGAGACAAATCCAAAGCAGTGAGGCGTGATATGGCGCAGGAGAATTGGAAAACAGGAATTACCGACATAGGCCCCGGCAAAATCCGTGTGAAAGGGTATTCGATCACCGATATCATGGAGAAGCTTTCCTACGCGGAAGTGGTGTATCTTATTCTCAAGGGTGAGCTTCCCTCGAAAGCCGAAGCGGCGTTGATGAACGCCATTTTGGTGGCATCGGTTGATCATGGCGCGTCACCGCCGTCAGCGCTGGGAACGCGCACCGTCATGTCAGGAGGTAACTCGCTCAATGCGGCCATTGCGGGCGGCGTGCTGGTGATCGGCGACACTCACGGCGGCGCGATCGAGCAGGCGGCGAAGATTATGCAAGATTGGGCGCAGAAAAACGGCGATGTCGCCACCATCGCCAACGGCCTGGTCGATTGGATGAAAGAGCACAAGAAGCGTATGCCCGGTTTTGGACATCGTCTACACAAGGTCGACCCGCGTACAGGCAAACTGTTTGAGATCGCCGAGCGTCATGGCTACGGTGGACGTCACATCGGTCTCTGCCGCGCCATCGAGACGGCGCTGACCAAAAAGACCGGCCGCACTCTGCCGATCAATGTCGACGGCGCTATCGCGGCCGTGATATCTGACATGGGGTTCGACTGGCGATTGGGGAAGGGGTTCTTCATTATCTCGCGCGTGCCCGGTCTCCTGGCTCATGCCTACGAAGAGATGACCCGCGAGCGACCGATGCGCACGCTTGGCCCGCCGCCGTTTGAATACGACGGCCCAGGGGAGAGGGAGATTTAGAACAGCGCACTTGCTGTGGATTCTTCATTACTCATACTGTATGAAGACGGCCGACACGTTTTTTGAACTGGTCTTATGAGAACTCACGCGGCCTTCGTCGTCGGACGATATGGCCATATCGTAGGTGCGTGAGGGAGGGCCAAAAATCACCGCGTCTGCGCCGACTTCCTTGCCTCTAGCGACTATCTTGCTGACAATGCCCTTTGTAGTTCTCAACCATGAGCCTGAAGAACCAGAGATATAGCCAATCGTTCGGTAGGGGCGTTCTATGTCATCGGCGGAATAGTAGACATCGACTTTCTGCACCGGACCATATTCTTCACCAACATAATCGATTTTGGTGCACCCGCCAGCGAGGAGAAACAGCACGAGTACTGATATTACGTATTTCATTCCATGACCTCCAGTCTCACGCTCTGGCGTGGGAAGCAATATATCAATATCGCTAATAGTCTGGTATCTTAATAAGCCTAACTACAGCCATTGAGTCGCGCATTCCGACAAACTGTATTAGGAATTGTTCTTCTGCGACGCCAATAGGTGCGTAGTTGCCGCTGCGCAAATCGAAAGCAAACTCCTCAGCACATGACTCAAGCTCGCGTCTGCTATACTGACGTTCGAACACCCGGCCTACACAAGTATCAAAAACAAGCCGAGCACAGATGATGTCAGGGCAATCACGAGCATCTATAGACCCATGTATAATGTCTCCCCAGAATCCGATGTTGTAAGTGGTCTTGCCGCGCGGCACCTCGAAACGGGCAACCTCAACTCCGAAAGAGCTGAGGGCTTTAACTGAATCCTGCAACGTCCTAACTTCGTTCTGGAGATACTGAAGCTGCTCGTTCAGTCGAGACACGCGTGGGTCATCCGTCAGAAAGAATATATAGATTGCAAAGCATGCTGCTGCTGTAGTCGTCCCACCGTGAAGAAAGGCCTTCCAATAAACCGAGTCTGAATCTGCCACGTATATACCTCCAACTAATCCAAGATATGGATCAGGGTTGCCTCAGTCAACGTCATAATGAAAAACAAGATCTTATCGGTTCACAATTTTGGCAAGCCATAACCAAGTCCCGACAGAACGACTAAAGCCAGGACAGCGTCGCGCGTTTGCTGCCCACGGCAGACCCACCCGACGCTTCGCTCTGGGCGGGGTGCTATTGTAGGACGTCCACTAATGGCAGTTAGCAGGGGGACAGCGTACGTGGTCCTGCTGCGCCGTTACTCCATCGCGCGGATGGCGCGCAGCAGTTCACCAGGCTCGGTGGCTTTCATCAACTCTTCGCGGAATGATTCGTACTGAAGCTTCTCCATCAGGGACTTGAATACACGCAGGTACAAGGCGTCGTCGTAGGGCGGAGCGGCCATGACAAAGAAAAGATGGGTGAGTTCGCCGTCGAGGGCGCCGAAGTCATACCCGGCACTCGAGCGTGCCACGGCGATCATCAAGTCCCTGGCCTGCATCGAACGAATGTGAGGAACAGCTATGCCATCGACAATACCGGTGGTGGCTTTGCGCTCGCGGTTAATAAAGTCAGTCAGGAGTTTGGTGCGGTTGCCGATGCGGTTGCCGGTTTCCAGCAGGGAGACCAGTTCGTCGAGTATCTTCTCCTTGGCGGCCTGACGCCATTTCTCCTCTGACAGACCCTCTTCCTGTGGCTCGACGACGGTAGTCATCTCCATCTTAATCAACTTCTCACTGAGGTACCGCGATATATTCATAATAAGCGTATCGGTGTCAAACAGTTCCCGCTTTACCCATTATAGCCCGAGGCACCCCTTCCTGTCAATAGGGATGTGCGGATATCGATGACTTTTCATTTGCATTCAAACGGAAGTATGCACATAGTAGACGCGAGTTGACGAGTATAGGGCTCAAATGTGATGCGAAATCTGAGCGTTATGATCATGATGGTTGCGATAGTTCTCATGAACGGGTGTGGTGGGGATCAACCGTCCGCACCGAAAGGCAATGACAACTCTACGCACGATCCAGTGACCCCGCAGACCGATACCGAGGCGTCCGACGCCGCGCTGTGGCTCTCCGGTGAACTGACCGCCCCCGAAAAACTCTACGAGCAGATACGGGACGAACTGGCGCTCATCCGGGAAGAGTGGGAGGATTCGCTTGACGCGGTTAAGATCGGCTTCCGCGTGCCGTGGGAGCCGGGCAGACTTGTCATGGGCTTCACGCAGGAGAGCTACGACAGCATCGCCGCCGGTGAATATCATCACTGGGATTCTCTGAACACCGTGTACGGCCTCGATACGATCGTACTATCGACTCCGCTTTTCAGGCAACTCAAGTTGAAGTTCCAGGAGCGGCTGCACCCTCTCGTTCTGGCGGACATCTACGCTGATCTACCCGGACTGCGGTTTGTCGAGCCCAACCGCTACTATGGTGACGCCGCCATGCTGCTTCTGTATCGGAACGGGGGAGAAATAGTCTATTTCTTTCGGTACGCGTGGGAAAACTGTCCCTCCCCCTCCGGCTGCGAACACTCTGAATACTATATTTTCACGGTAGACGGCGACACGTCGTCTTTCCGCGGTTACAGTCCCGATTATAACGCTGTCCCACCGGCGTGGCAGTCAATACTGGACGCCGCCTGGGAATGGTATCGGCGGTAGGTATAGCAAATGCGCTTATCGTTTCTTCAGGTCGCACGGATGGGACCATCGCGCCTATTGACTTGCCGGAATTAATGGTGTAGCTTTTCACAGCCGTGCCGACAGGATGTCTCTTAACGATCGGGAGGATATGCCGATACGACAGTGTAACAGGCAATTAGAGAGGATTGAGTGCCGCCGTTCAAGGAGCTGAAACGTACACATACCTGCGGGGAGTTACGGTCGACTGATGTCGGTCAGAGTGTGCGACTCAACGGCTGGGTCGCCGGCTATCGTAACCTGGGCGGCCTGTTCTTCATGGATCTGAGGGACCGCTATGGCATTACACAGGTCGTGATCAATCCCGACAGTTTCAACAAGGATATGCTCGCTGAGGCTTCTCGAGCCCGTCATGAGTTTGTGGTTGCCGTCACCGGCACCGTGACCAGGCGTCCGGAGGGGACGTTAAATCCGAACCTGGCGACCGGTGAAATCGAAGTCACGGCTGAGGCGTTCCACACGCTGGCGGAATCGAGGACGCCGCCCTTTGAGATTGAAGACGATACTCAGGCAAGTGAAAAGCTGCGTCTTGAGTATCGCTTTCTTGATCTTCGCCGCCCGCCCCTGCAGGAGAAGATGCGCCTTCGCCATGAGGCGGCGCTGGCCGTGCGTAACTACCTGAGCGCCGAAGGATTCTACGAGATCGAGACACCGCTTTTGATTCGATCGACACCGGAGGGCGCGCGTGATTACGTTGTGCCCAGCCGCGTTTCCAGGGGGAAGTTCTACGCCCTGCCCCAGTCACCGCAGCTTCTGAAACAGATACTGATGGTATCGGGGTTCGACAAGTATTTCCAACTGGCGCGCTGCCTGCGCGATGAGGACCTCCGTAGCGACCGGCAGCCGGAACACACCCAGATCGACCTTGAGATGTCGTACGTAACGCCCGATGACGTTTTCACATTGGCCGAAGGAATGATGGCTGACCTGTTTGACAAGGTGCTGGACGTCACGCTTGAAACGCCGTTCCCGCGATTCACGTATGAAGAGGTGATGGCGCGTTGGGGAACCGACAAGCCGGATATTCGATTCGATATGGAAATTGTCGATCTGTCGGATATCGCTGCCGGGTGTGCTTTCAGGGTATTTGCGGACAATGTCAGCGCCGGTGGTGTCGTTAAGGGAATTGTCCTGAAGGGGGGCGGGACGTTCTCGCGGCGACAGATCGATGATCTGACATCCCGTGCGAAAGAGCTGGGAGCCGGCGGCCTGGCCTACATACTACGTGCCCCGGACGGGGACAAGTCGCCGATACTGAAGTTCCTCGGCGAAGAAGTGCAGAAGGCCATGTGCGTCAGGTCCGGTGCAAAGCCGGGTGACGCGTTGTTCATAGTGTCCGACAAGAGGATAAAAACCGAGGAAATCATAGGACAATTGCGGCTTCATCTCGGTCGGCAGCACGGTCTGATCGGGGACGGCCGGTGGAAGATGCTCTGGGTGACCGATTTCCCGCTTTTTGAATATAATGATGAGACGGATTCGCTGGTGGCGGCGCACAATATTGTATCCCACCCACACGAGCAGGACCTGCCGCTGATTGACGAGGGATTCACAACGTCGCTGCCGCTATCCGAACCCGCGCACCCGTGGAGACGGGCCCGGGCGCAGCAGTACGACCTGGTCGCCAACGGCTGGGAGATAGCCTCGGGCGGACAGCGGATAAACCGGCGTGACCTCCAAGAGAAGATACTCGAAATCCTGGGTATCGACCGCGAACGGGCCGAACGCATGTTTGGCTTCCTGCTGCGGGCGCTGGAATACGGTGCCCCGCCACACGCCGGACTTGCCCCCGGCCTGGACCGGATTGTCGCCCTGATGACCGGCTCGGATTCGATCAGGGACGTGATCGCCTTTCCCAAAACGACCAATGCCTTCTCGCTGATGGACGGCGCTCCATCGGAAATTGATTCCGCGCAGTTGGAGGAACTCGGCCTGATAATAAAAGGAGGAGACTGAGCCCTGGCGGCCGGCATGAACTTGAATACGGATGAGAACAGATCGCGAATCTTTTCCGTCGAAGGGATCGACCAACGGCTGTTGTTCGGGCAGAACGATCTTTTCCTGCGGATGATAGAGGACCGCTTCGACAGCAGGATTGTCGCTCGCGGCGACAGTGTCAGCGTGGTGGGTGCGTCCTCTGACGTCGACCAGGTTCTGCGGCTCCTGGGCGATCTGGTCACACGAATCAAGCAGGGAGATTTCATTACCGAACAGTACGTCAATTACGCTATCGGCATGGTCAAGGAAAACGGCTTCGGCCCGGCCAATGCCATAGCCACCGAGGAACTCCTGGTCAGTTCCCTCCGCAAAATCATCAAGCCCAAAACGATCGGTCAGACGAACTATGTCGAGGCCGTGGATCGCAGCGACCTTGTTTTCTCAATCGGTCCTGCCGGCACCGGCAAGACATACCTGGCGGTGGCGATGGCAGTGGCGGAACTGAAAGCAAAGAAAGTCAACCGTATCGTTTTCACGCGTCCGGCTGTCGAGGCCGGGGAATCACTGGGCTTTCTCCCGGGGGATATCCGGGCCAAAGTTGATCCCTACCTGCGACCGGTCTATGACGCCCTTTACGATATGCTGCAGCCGGACAAGATCCGCAAGCTCCTGGAGATGGGCGTGATCGAGATTGCGCCGCTGGCGTTCATGCGCGGCCGCACTCTCAACGAAGCCTTTGTGGTGCTGGATGAGGCGCAGAACACGAGCAACGCCCAGATGAAGATGTTCCTGACCAGGATCGGGGAGAAGTCGAAGGCGGTCATCAACGGTGATATTACGCAGATCGACCTGGAGAAGCCGCGCTCCTCCGGACTGGTCAAGGTGCAGAAGATTCTGAAGGGCATCAGGGGGATCGAGTTTGTCTACCTGACCGCCAAGGACGTCATACGTCATCGGCTGGTGCAGGACATCATCAAGGCGTATGCCAGGTATGAGAAACCGAAGGGAAAGGAGTAGGGCGAAACGGAAGTTCGCCGTATGTTCTCTTTCGTACTGAAAACAAGACGCCGCATCAAGAAAATCCTCAAGGTCAAGAGCGAGAGTCGTCAGCTTCCGAAACCGTCGGTCTATTCACGGACGCGGAAGGTTGTGCTCCTGCTTCTGGCTTCCTTTCTGGTGGGCACTCTCTATCCGGGAGAGCACCTCTATGACCCGCTCGATATGCCCCACAGAGGTGAGATATCGCGCAAGGATATCATCGCCCCATCTTCGATCACGGTCTACAAGAGCGACCGCGAACTCAGCGACGAAATGGAGGTCGTCCGCCTGACAGTGCCATCGGTGGTGGACTGTGATACCACCGTCGCGACCAGGGCGCTGACGCAACTGGAGAGCCTCTATATCATAGTCGACTCGGTACGGCAGGATTCCGCCGCCGGGCCCTTTGAGGAAGAGTTCTCCGAACTGGTATTGGCGCAGTTTCCACGCCTGAGCCGGGACGCCATTTCCCGGTCGCTTTCCGTGGATGATCCGGCCGGGGCGCACGCGGTTCTCAGGGATATACTCGAATCCGAGATCTACAAGGTCGGAGTGCTGGCGGATGAAGGCGGCCTGTCGGAGATGCCTTCCAGGAATGTCCTCGTCAGGCGGGGGGAGAGAGAAAACATATACTCTCGCGACCGGCTGCTGACGGCGTCAGAGTCCAACGCCAGGCTTCTAAGCTCCCTGAACCGGAGGAGCCAACGAGACCCGATCGACGTTGAATACTGTTACCTGGTGGGCCGGACCTTTCTCAGGGCGAACCTCAGCCTCAACATGGACGAGTACCGTCTTCGGCTGGGGGATGAGTTGAACTCCATATCGAACGTGAAGGAAGTGGTGGACGCGGGTGACATCATTGTCCGCTCGGGAGCCCGGATCAATGAGCGGCAGCAACGCATCCTGGATGAGATGACCAGAATCATGCAGTTGGAGGCTGCCGAGAGAGGCCTGCTGGTCACACTTCTTCCCGTTCTGGCCAGGATACTGCTCGTGCTGGCGGCGTTCTCGTCGCTGTATCTGTTCCTGTTCTACTTTCGCCGGGAGATATTCCGTTCCAATCAAAAGCTTCTGGCTCTGTTCTTAGTGTTCGGGCTCCAGTTGTTCCTGGTGTATCTGGCGGGGTTCTATGACCTGTCCATGTATCTGTTTCCAACAGCGGTACTGTCGATCATCGTGACTTTCCTGTTCGACGCCGAGGTGGGCCTCCTGTCGACACTGGTCCTGGCCCTTCTGCTGGGCTTGATGCATCGCTTCGATTTCACCCTGACCTTCATGACCGTGACCGTGGGGACGGTGGCCTGCATGACTTCCCTGAGGGTACGCAAGCGCACCGAGTTTTTCAAGATACTGTTGTCGGTCGCCGCGACTTACGCGGCCTTCATATTCCTGGTGGAGAACCTCAAGTTCGTTCCCGGTGAAGACGTACTCACCGACGTCGGATTCGGTCTCGTCAACGGCGCCGTGTCGGTGTTGCTCACGGTCGGCATCCTTCCCCTGTTCGAGTCATTGTTCGGCATCACGACCGACATCACCCTTCTGGAACTGTCCGACATGAACCACCCCCTGCTCAAGAGACTGGCTGTGGAGACACCGGGTACCTATCAGCACTCGATAATTGTCGGCAATCTCGCCGAGGCGGCCGCCAAGGCGATCGAGGCAAACTCGCTGTTGGCGCGGGTGGGCTGTTACTACCACGATATCGGTAAGATCGAAATCCCGGAGTATTTCGTCGAAAACCAGTTGAGCGTCAAATCCAGGCATGACGATCTGGCCCCGTCGGCGTCGGCGCTGATCCTTTCGTCCCATGTCAAACGCGGCCGGAAGCTCGGCGAAGATGCCGACATCCCCGACGACGTTCTCAATTTTGTCGAAGAGCATCACGGCACCATGATGATGCCGTACTTCTACAACAAGGCCATTGAGCAGGGCGCCGACGAGTCGGTGGCCGACAAGTTCCGCTATCCCGGGCCCAAGCCCCAGATCCGCGAGACCGGGATCGCCATGCTGGCCGATGCCGTGGAAGCCGCCAGCAGGACTCTTGACGACCCCAAGCCGGCGCGGACCCGCAACCTGATCCAGCGCATTATCAATGACCGCTTCCAGTCCGGGGAGCTTGACGAATGCCCCCTGACACTCCGGGATCTGGCCAAAATCAGAGATGCCTTTGCGCAATGGCTGACAGCCGCTTTCCACCGCCGCGTCGTCTATCCCAGGCGGGTTGCCGACGAGGGAGAAGTTGAAGAGTGAAGCTCCGTATCTTCAAGGATACTGCCGTGCGGACGCCGGTGACGCGCCTCATGCAGCTCTGCGAAATGGTCATCAGGGAGGAAGCCGACCACGCGCCTGCGGGTCGGGTGAACCTGGTTTTCACTACCGATCGAAAGATCCGCAAGCTTAACCGGGATTTTCGGGGATCGGACAGGACAACCGACGTGCTCGCGTTCAACCTTGACGATCCGCAGGACAAGGACGGCACGGCAGGTGAAATCTATATCTGCGTGGGGACAGCGACCCGGCAGGCGAAGGAATACGGGCATCCCCTTTCAACGGAAATCCTTCGCCTGGCCTGTCATGGCCTGCTCCACTTGCTCGGTTATGATCACGCCAGGGCCGGGGATGAAAAGAAAATGAGAGAGCGCGAGGATTATTTCCTGGACCGTCTCAGCAGGGGTAACTGAAGGTGACCGAACTGTTGTATCTGTCAGGTGTTGTGATTGCCTACCTGACGGGTTACATGGTCTCGCTGTACTCGCTGGCGGTGTATATAGACCCGGAGGAAGTCGAAACCCTCTTCGATTCGACTTCCGCATCCCGACGCCGGTTCCTGAAGAGACTGGCCGGCGATCCCCGGGCCTTTGTCCAGGTCGCAGTGGTCTATAAAGCCCTGGTCCTCGTTCTCGTGACGGCTGTGGCCGTTCAACTGGGCAGCCATCTATCCGTCAGGACCGACGTGATCGCCCCGCTGTGGCACGTGCCGGGCCTGGTTTTGGTCTGGCTGTCCTATGTCGTCGTTGTGGAGTACCTTCCCCGGCGTTCATCGCTGCACGCCATAAGCGGCCAGATGGTTAAACACCTGTGGCTTATCGCAATCATCTATCGTATCTGTTATCCACCGGTGTGGCTGTACCGGCGAGCGTTGAGACACGCTTCAGACGGAGTGCCCGTTTCCGAGGAAGAGAAGGAAGACCTGGTGGAACGGGCCATCGAGACTCTGGCCGATGAGGCCGGCATCGGCGAGACCATCGTCGAGGAGGAAGAAAAGGAGATGATCGGCCAGATATTCCAGTTGGACCAGACCGTGGCTCGCGAAATCATGGTGCCGCGAATGGATATCACCGCGATCGAAAAAGGGATGAGTTTCAGGGAAATCCGCGAACTCGTACTCAGAGACGGTCATTCCCGCTATCCGGTTTACAATACGGAGATTGACAAGATCATCGGCTTGATATACGTCAAGGACCTCTTCAATAAAATGCCGGAACCGGGTGAAACGTTTATTCTCGACAAGTACCTGCGGCAGCCCTATTTCGTGCCCGAGACCATGATCATCGGTGAGTTGCTGCAGGAGTTCAAATCCCGCCGACAGCATATTGCCCTGGTAGCGGACGAGTACGGCGGCGTGGCCGGCTTGGTGACACTGGAGGACATAATCGAGGAGATCTTCGGCGAAATCCAGGATGAGCATGACTCAGAGGAAGCCGAGTTCACAAAGCTCCCCGACGGCCGTTTCCGCGTCAGCGCCGGGCTGCTGGTCGAGAAGCTCCAGGATCAACTGGATACCGACTACGATCAGGGCGACTACGATACCGTGGGCGGACTGATCTACGATCTGGTGGGATCGGTGCCGAGTGAGGGGCAGAGAATCAGGTGGCATGATCTCGAGTTTGAGGTAGAGCGCGTTGTAGGCCAGCGCATCATGACGGTTATGGTGAGGGTGTAGCGGCGCCGCTACTGAAGAGAATGCCGGGCAGGGCCGGAACCTGATCGAAACTTGCCTCGGCGGCGCTGAGGAGGTCACCGAAGCTGTGTCCCAATTGAAGGCGATTGACGACCACGAACGGGACATTGAAACTGCGGCATACCTCTGACATTCGGTACAGTTCCACCTTGCCAGAGAAGTTGCCGTCAAGGACGACCAGATCGGCGATGTCGCTGAGGTCACGGGTTATCCCGGCCACATTGTCCACCGGGACAATCTCGACGCCAGAATCGTCAGCCATACAGCGGAGGCTGTTGGCAAGAGCGTCATCCAGGCTAAATACCATGACTCTTGCGTACCTGGGCTGATCGGTCGGCCTGCCCGTGGGAGAGGCGCCAGTCTTGATCGGCAGCAACAGCGTGAAGGTCGTTCCCACGCCGATCATCGACTCCACGGTCAGGTCTCCGCCGTGTTCGCGGGCGATGTTGCGACAGATCGACAGCCCCATGCCGGTTCCGGCAACCTCCTCTTTACCCCACACGCCCTTGGTGGAGAAGAAGGGATCAAACACTCTTGAGAGGTTATCCGGCGGGATTCCCTTACCGGTGTCGGCCACGACTACCCTGACATGCTCGTCCATGCGATTCAGATGGACGGTAATTACGCCATCGGATCCGACGGCGTGCTGGGCGTTGATCAGAAGGTTCAACAGGAGCTGTTGAATCTTGCCGGCCGAAACAATGATCCGGGGAACCTTCTCAAGGTGGACGACAAGCTTGATGGAGCGGTTCTTGAACTCCTTTTCGACAAGAGCGACGGAGTTATTGACGATGTCCGTGAGATTTTCCTCAAGCAGGTTCTCCGTATCGGCTTTGGAGTAAGTGAGCAGGGACATGGCCACGTTGTTCGCACCTTCGGACAGTTGAACAACCTGATCCAGGGCCTCGCGAGCCACCTCCAGCGCGTCGGCATCATCCAGTTCCCCGAGGGCAAAGGAGGCGTGACCCATGATGCCGGCCAGATAGTTCTTGAATTCGTGGGCCACGCCCGCCGCCAGTGTGCCGATAGCCGCCAGCTTGTCGGATACTGCCAGCCTCTGCTGGGTCAGCAACTCGCTGGTGATATCCTCGGCTACAATCAGGTAGTTGACGATGTCTCCCCGGTTGTCAAACAGCGGTGATACCGTGGTGCGAGCCCAGAACAACTTGCCGTCTTTACGCCGATTGTGAATATTATCCGACCAGGTACCACCCAAGGTAATAGTCTCCCACAGACCGCTGTGGGGGTTCTCGTCTTTCTGCTCGCACATGAACATGATCGGTTTCTGCCCGATGATTTCTCCACTACTGTACCCGGTGCTGCGACAGAACTGAGGGTTGACATATCCGATTGTGCCCTCAGGATCGGTGATGCAGATCATGTTGGCGGACTGGTCGACCGCCGCCGAGAGCTTGCGGAGCTGCTCCTCCTGGCGCTGGCGCTCTACATACTTCCCGATCTCGGTTGCCAAGGCCTCGATAAGACTGCGTTGTTCCTTTAAGAACGGTCCTTCGTCAGCGTTCGGTCTCTCCTCCAAGTACCGGACATGCAGAGATCCTGCCTGACAATCAGAGACCGAGATTGTCACCGCCTGTTCCCACCGGGTGGGGCGGTAATTTTCGGTTGCAAACTCCTGGCCGTCAATGACCAGCCGGGCACACGTGATTTCGGGATACTGCCATGCCGGCGGGATGATATTTACCACCTCCTGAAACAGTCCGTCCCAGGTTCTGTGCGGATCCTCTAAAAGTTGTGAGAGACTGTGCAGGCAGGTGAGTTCCTTGACACGCTCGCCCAGTTCCCAACTGCGTTCCTGTAGGACCTGTTCGACCATCCCGCGTCGTTCGATCTCGGCGACCAGATCGTCACGGGACTTGTTGAGCTTATGTTCAATCCGACCGAGGAATACGTAGAAAACCCAGATCAGCGCAGCGCCAATGAGTACACTGAATGTTACCAGGATCGACAGCAGCGTCTCAAGCGCTGCTCTGGTCTCAGTAATGTCAGTAGCAATAACAAGGTCGCCGATGTCATGGCCACCGGCGTCTACCAGGTCCACAAACCCCACACTGTAGTCCCGGCCGCGGTGAGAGACATCAAACCAGCAGTTGCTGTGGTCGGTATGCATGTGCTTCCAGTGGCGGACGATTGCCGGTGGAACCTGGTCGGAGCTGTGGGTGTGGACGACAAAATCCTCAAACTTGTCCCAGTTCCCCGCATGTCCCTCCATCTCCACCCCTGCAGCCCAGTCCGCAGGATCGAGAAATCGCTTGTCGATGGCGAAGAACAGATCAACACCGACAGCGATCTCCACCGCAGACGTGAGATGGTCGATCTCGGTGCCCAGTTCCATATAGCCGAGCAACTCGCCGTCGATACGCCAGGGATGAACCGAGCGCAGAGTTAAGGTGCCAGACTTCGCCAATTCGATACCGCTGACCGGTATGCCCTTTCGTACGGCGGCGGCGAGAGTGAACCAGGGAATAGTGTCTCCATAGTCCGGCGGGTTGTGGACACGCAGAAAACAGACTCGTTCCAGGTCGATGAATTTGAGATAGGTCACCCGGTAGTAAGATCGGATGTCGTTGAGAATCGGCTCACTGTAGCGGAGCAACGCCCCCCGATCCTTTGATAACCAGGCTCGTTTGAGATCTTCGTCGGCTTTCAGGAAGTAAATCAGCCCGTCGAGTTGTGCCGCTTCTTCTGTTAACAGGTTCTGTAAGGCATAGTCGACGCTGTCTACATTTGCACGAGCCTGCTCGTCGGCCTGGCGTGTCTGAAGCCAGTACATGCCGAAGACAGAGGCTCCCAGCAGCACTGCCAGTGCCAGACTAAACGGAACAAGCACGACCCTTCTTACTCTGTTTGGTCTCATCGTGTTCTCATGCAGATCAGCCTTCCGATGGAAGAGTGGCTCAAGCCGGCGCTCATGAACCATAAAGGCCCTGTTCTCCATGTATATTATGAGCGTTGATCGTCTGTTTTCTGTCTATTCTTGTAGAATCGGCAGTTTTGGGGGCAGGTTTACATGTTTGCGCACTTGGAGGCTGCGGAGTACGCCTCAGAGTCCGGATCGGATTTTCAACCTCGAAGGAGGAGAACGGTATGGTTTGGAAGGTCGGGGCAGATGCCTGCAGATTGCGGCCTGCCCGGAGTTCTATGGATCAGCGGGAGCCGGGGCGAAGAAGACCAGCGCCACGGTCGCTCATATCTTGACCGGCGCCTTGTTGCGTTGTGTGGTTCTTGCCGTCTCGCGCTTCTGGCAGAGTCTGCCCAGCGTCCGGGCGATCTCCACGTTCTTAAAGGGCTTGGTGATATAGTGATCAGCCCCGGCGGCCAGCACGTCTTTAGCGGTGTAGTCTCCGGCGTAGGCCGTAATCAGAATAACCGTAGTCTCAGGGAACCTGGTCTTGATTGTGGGCAGAAGTTCCATCCCGTCCATGTTGGGCATACGAATGTCCGAGATAACGAAATCGTACTTAGTCTGTTTCAGTTTCTTCAGAGCATCCTTGCCGTCGGAGGCCTCGCCGACAGTGTAACCCTCCCGCTGCACGATTCTCGCGAGAATCTGTCGTATGAATTGCTCGTCGTCCACTATCAGAACTGACGCCTTAGGGCGCATGCTTTTGTCTCCTTCTATTCTATCTTCCTTGATACCGGTCCGGCGAACGTGTTCAGTTTCTATCAATAGCCTTAACATCGGAAGGAATTCCGGAAACGATTACCTTACGCAGCCAAAAAAACGCTGTTCGGTTCGGAGATAAGACCCGCCACCCACAGCGCCTACGGGGTCAGGTAGAAATGGCCGTAGATCAGGATGGCTACAATCAGGCCAAACAGAAGCCCGGTCAGAAAGCCGACCCGGAAGGTATTGTACGTCGAGAGCCAGGCCTTGGGCAGGTTTGCCGAGGCGGACAGATCAGCCTGGCAGTTCTTGCAGCGCGTGGCGCCGGCAATGATCGGCTCCAGGCAGAAGGGGCACTTTTGCATCAGCTTGGGGACCGACATATCAACAATGCAGCGTCAACCAGCGGCGGGAATCAACAAAAAAACAGCGCCGCCTCCATGCGGATCGGCCGCGGCGATGTTGCCCGGAGTCACACCTGGGCAGGGAACTCGACGGCTGCAAACCATTCGATCTCGATATCATCAAACAGGCGGTCGCGTTCGGCACAGTCCTGAAAAAACTGCCACTCGCCCGTATCGAGCGGTATGCCGTCCATTTTCTTGCGCGCCATCGCCGCCAGTTTCTTGAAGTCTGCGTAGTGCTCGCTGACGCGCAACTCGGCATAGTCGCGGGCTGCGAAAGTCGAAATAAGAAACTGCCAGTCGGACGCCGACAGAAGCATCAGTTCCCGCGCCGCCTGCTTCAGAATGGCCTCAAGCTCCTGGTCCTGCTTGCGCGGATGATTCCGCCAGGCACGCGCAAGCTCGCACATCCGGGATTCCGCCTCGTAGATATGCTTCCAGGTCCATTCGTTGTGCTCGTTGAGCCAGATGTAATGATGATTGCCTTCTCCCCAGCTTCCCTCGGGGATGGATACGATCTTCGTGGGCTGGCATCGCGCAAGATGTTCGGAAAGGAATGTCGGTTCGACGTATTCGTTCTCGCAGATCCGCTTCAGGACGGTCTTGAGGAAATCCGGACCTTCAAACCACCAATGCCCGAACAGTTCGGCGTCGTAAGGAGCCACCAGGATACCCGGCTCGCCGCAGTTCTCGTAATGCCCGGTCAGGACCTCGGCCACCTTATCGGCGAAATGCGCGGCATTCTCGGGAACTCGGCTGAAAGCGGTTTCGCTGTGATATTCGACCTTGTCGGCCAGATCCGACTTGGTTGAGGTCACGGCCCAGTAGCGGTGTCCTCCGGGGAAGCGCTTCTTGTGGAAATCCAGGTAGTTGCCGTCGCCGGGGTAGCCGTGCTCGCCCGACCACACCAAAAGCCCGGTATCCGGGTCACGGGTGAAGATGGCGGTCGGCTTTTTCCCCTCCGGAGAGGATGAAACCAGGTAGACCTCCCGCGGCGATTTGTCTTTCTCTTCCTCCCGCGGCCGGTATTGCTTTTCGAACTGCCCCCAGAGCAGTTTCAGGGCCTCGAAGCGGTCAATATAGACGCCGATGGATTTCCCGCCCTTGAGAAGCGCAGAATCTATAACGAAGAAATCAAGGGCGTTTTCCGTGAGGAACTCGTCCACGCCTTTTCGCGAATACGATTCCTGGCGCCCGTCGATCGGTACCGGAGGCGTCCAGTTGTAGCGTGGACGGTAAGCGCACTCCGGCAGCCAGATTCCTGCAGGCGGATGTCCGAAGTGCCTGCGGTAGCTGCGCACCGCCATCTTTGTCTGAGCCTGCAGGGATTCGTCGCGCGACAGGAGCGGGTAGTATCCATGGGATGCTCCGCAGGTGATTATTTCCAGGAACCCGTCATCCTGTAGGCGTTTGAACTCCTTGAGAATGTTGCGACCGCATGCCTCGAACTGCTCCAGCGTGAGACCGTAGAACTCCTCCCAGAATCGAGAGTTCTTGAGCATGTTCGGCTGGTCGTAGCGGTAGAACTCTTCGCTGTCGTGTTGAGCGGCTTTGATCTTGGTGTTCACGTAGCTGACGAACTCCTTCTTGAACGAGTCATCCGCCAACTGCTCGCACAGGACCGGCGACAGCCCCATCGTCAGCTTGGGCCGGTACCCCTCGGCGACAAGACCGCCCAGGGCCCGAATGATGGGCAGATAAGTTTCAGCCGTGGCTTCGCTGAGCCAGTCGGTGCCGTGAGGCCAGCGGCCGTGCGAGAGAACGTAGGGCAGATGTCCGTGGAGGACAAATGCGAAATAACCGCGAGTCACTTCTCTTCCTCAGTTCGGGGAACGCTGGCCGATTCGAAGCCGATGTTCTTGGCCAGCTTGTCCGCGGCGCCGTGCATCTTGATTTCTCCGAACTGGCTCTCGAACTTCTTGATATTGTCGCCAAGAGTCTGCAGCAACAACTTGGCGTGCATGGGGGTCATGATGATTCGCGCCTGAACGCGTGCCTTGGGGGAACGGGGCATGACCCGGGCGAAATCGAGAATGATCTCGGTGGGGGAGTGCATTATCATGGCCATATTGGCATAAGTGCCCTCAGCCTCTTTTTCGCCCAGTTCAACGTTTATCTGCTGTTGGGGATTCGGTTGCATCGTGTCGGCAAACCTCGTCTGCTTAAAGTGACTTTATTTCTTTTCTTGTCAAAGGCTCAGCAGTTTAATATATTCGGCCTTCAAGTCAACCAGTTTTAGTGGCGGACGAGAGTGTGAGATCGGCAAGGAAGCTATCGAGGACCACAAAATGGCTTTGACAATTGAAAGAATTGACCAGGTTACAGATGGTCTGGGGCGGGCCAGGATTCTGATTCTGGGCGACATAATGCTGGATGAGTACCTGTTCGGCTCGGTGAATCGCATTTCGCCGGAAGCGCCCGTCCCGGTGGTCGAGATCACCTCCAGCAAGCAGATCCTGGGCGGATCGGCCAACGTTGCCGCCAACATCTGGGCGCTGGGCGATGAACCGATTCTGGTGGGAACGGTGGGTGACGATGAGGCCTCGGTCAAGCTATTGCGCCTGATGAGAGAAAAGGGCATCTCCGGCGATTCCATCGTCTATGATACCTCCCGACAGACCACCATCAAGACCCGCGTGATGGCCCACAGCCAGCAGGTGGTGAGGACCGACCGTGAGGATCGCCACGAACTTGATGCCAAAACGGAACGCAAGGTGCTCAATCAGTTCTCGGCTATGGCTGACGAGATACAGGCCGTCATCATATCAGACTATGGGAAGGGTGTCATAACCGCCAGTCTCCTCGAAAGAGTGATCGACATCTGCGTTGAAAGGGATATCTTCATCGCGGTCGACCCCAAAGAGACGCACTTTTTCAACTATAAGCGTGTTTCTTTGATCACACCCAATCACCATGAGGCCGGCTTTGCATACGGCTTGAGAATCACATCTGACAAGGACCTTGCGGAGGTGGGCATGGGGCTGCTGCGCAAGCTTGAGGCCAGGTCGATTCTGATCACGCGCGGTGCGGATGGGATGTCGTTGTTCCGACCGGGTGTTGAGCCTACCCACATCCCGGCTTTTGCCCGCAAGGTATTTGACGTTACGGGCGCCGGTGACACGGTTATCGCAACTTTCGTTTCGGCTGTCTGCGCCGGTGCCGACCTGGTCGAGGCGGCCATGGTGGCCAATGCCGCCGCCGGGATTACTATCGGCGAGGTCGGCACGGCCAGTGTGACACCCGGTCAACTGAAACGAGAACTGAGGTTGAACATCAAAAACGGCAACCTCATTACAGCCACGTCGGGAACCTGAGCGGGATCGATATCCCATGCCCGCTGAAAATCTTGTCAGCAGGTCAAACCTGACCCGCCTGATAACCCACCTGCGACGGTCAGGGAAGAAGATTGTATTCACCAACGGTGTTTTTGACATTCTCCACCGTGGGCACGTGGAATATCTGTCCCGGGCCAGGGCGCTGGGTGACGTTCTGATCGTGGGCCTCAACACCGACGCCAGTGTTCGCCGTTTCAAGGGTCGGGCGCGTCCCCTCCAGAAGCAGGGCGACCGGGCAGCCATCCTGTTGGCCCTAAGAGCGGTAGATTACGTCGTCTTCTTCGGTGAGGACACACCCGACCGGCTGATTCGCCGGGTCAAGCCGGACGTGCTTGTCAAAGGTGCGGATTACCGATTTGCAGAGATCGTCGGCGCCGAGTTCGTCAAATCATACGGCGGCGCCGTGAAACGGGTACCACTCACCAGGGGTCGTTCTACCAGCGCACTCTTCAGGAAACTGAACCGGCTGTAAACGAAGACAGTGTCGCCCCGAAGTTCCATTCCCTTCTCATCGCGGCGCTCGGGAACCTCCCAGTGGTCTGTCGCCTACAAAAACAACACCGAGGTGTTTGCCGCCCACGGAGTATGACGGATGGGGCAGACCGAGGAAGGCTGTCAGAAGTGCATGTTCCGGCAGGTCTTGCGGTTGCCGAAGGCAAGCGTGTTACCTGCCCGTTGATAGTCCTACTGTGCAACAAGGCCTTATGAGTAATCGTCGGGTCGCACCGTCGATTGCATCGACGCCAAGACCCGACGAAACGACCTCCCGGGCCTGGTCACCATGAGCAGGCTTGGTCCGTTCCGCGACAGAAATATTTTCAAAAAAACTGTTGTAAATATACAACATTCCGATATATTTACCGTATAGAATGCCAGAGGTGAATATGGAAACTAGAAAACTATATAACCGAATAGCGGTTCTCCGGCAGGAGCGCGGAATCTCACGCAAGGAGTTGGCCGAAATCATCGGGGTGAATTTCCAGACGGTTGGTTATCTCGAACGCGAAGAGTACAACCCCAGCCTGGATCTGGCCTTTCGGATCAGCGAATGTTTCGGATTGCCGATTGAGATGATTTTCGCCACCGAGCCGCTCCAACCGATGAGTCAAGAACTGCTCAAACACAGAAAGGAGGGCTAAGATGAGTATCAGAGCCTCCCAATCAAAACGTCGTGCCCTGGTCGTGCTGAACTACTTCGTCATGTTCGCCCTGATTGCGGTCATCTACACCGGCGAGATGTACGGTGAGTCAACCTTCATAGCTGTCGCGGCGATTTGCCTGATGCTGCTCACCGTGCTGTCTTTCGTTTTTCTCCATGCACGCACCCGTCTGTGGTGGCTGACACATACCAAGATCGAGAACCTCGACGAGCGCCAACAGGGGATCACGCACGAGTCACTACGGACCTCTTATGGCATCTTCACCGTGCTGAGTCTGGCACTGTTGTTGGTCATTGCCCTGGCCAATCAGGAATATGACCCGAATCTGATCGTAGCGTTTGCCGCGCTGCATTATTTGGCGCACACGCTGCCGGGCTCGATCCTTGCCTGGCGAGAGAAGGAGGTGTAACAGGGGGGCAATCCCCGCTTTTCGCGCTACGCGCGCTACCCCACCCATAGCGGAGCTACAGTTTCCGTGCTGGGCCAGCCCTATTGCCGGTCGTCGTCGCCGATGGCTTCTTTGATAGTTTTTTCGTAGTCAGTGTCGCGGTCAACGCGACGAACGGTGATAAAGATACATTCACTGCCCGTGGAGACGAAGTACAGTCGGTCCCGCTCAACCTCATAAATGCCGGATTGCCGCCGCGGCTGCGGGAAGTCCCCCGCCAGTTCAGCGAATATCTCCATCAGCGCCGGGAGGTTCTTGAAGACGGCTTTGAACGATTTCCTGAACTGCGTCTCGGTTGCTCGCCCTATGAAATTGCCCTCATTGTCCAGTCGGAATATGTGCTCCGATCCTGGTATCGCATGGAGTCGCTCGACAATGGAGGCAGACTTGGCCGGGGCTTCCTGCGCAGTCTCCCGAACTGCCGCGTTGGGATCTTGTGGCCTCTTCAGGATGGCCACTACCTCGGAGTGCTGATCGTTAAGCATCACCTCAACTTGCTGTTGTTCTTCGAGTGATTGCACCGTTCGATCGAGCTTCTTTTCAACCTTGTGCACCACCCGACCGGAGTTAAGTATCGTGGTCGTAATGCGGGGATAGGGATTATGGGCGTATTCAGTCTGAACCTGAAACGCTGTTGGGGTTACACCGGGGCTGGTGTTCTGTCGCTCGGTGTCGAACTGACTGGTCACCGGTTGCACAAGGGCGGTGCGACCTGCCGGTATGAATTTCTGTGCTGCCATATTACTGTCTGCGCGAAAAGGATTACGAGCGCTTACGTAGTTATATCGGCAGGATTAGCAGGTGGAATAACCGCAACTGGGACAGGAGAAACAGCCGGCGTCGAAAATCATCACACCGCTGCATTCAGGGCAGATTTCGCCCACGACTCCGCCCGTGTCGGCAGTTTCCTCGCCGGAACCGAAATGCCTGCCCAGAACCTGCGCAATGGCATCCGGTATCGATGAGACCTTGGCCCCGCCGGAAAACACCGGGCTGGAACCACCGATTCCGCGAAGCTGTCGGATGATCTGTCCAACCGGTACGTGGGAGCGTAAAGCCAGTGAGATCAGGCGGCATATCGCCTCGGTATCGGCCATAGTCGTATAGCCGGACTTGCCGATGTGCGCGAATACCTCAAAGGGGTGACCGTCGCGGGTGTTGACCGTGACATAGAGGTTGCCGTAGCCGGTTCTGATCTTTTCCGTGATGCCGGGGAGAGCCTCAGGCCGCTTTTCCACTTGCGCCACAATCCCGGTGGACCGGTCTGTCTCTGCCGTGGTCCGTGTCGACAGGACCTGATTGGGACGGGAGTTGTCGCGATAAATGGTCACGCCCTTGCAGTTTGAGCGGTAGGCGAGCTCAAACGCTTTACGTACATCCTCGCGTGTGGCCGAAGCCGGAAAGTTGATGGTCTTGGAGACCGACGCGTCGCAATGTTGCTGGAAAGCCGCCTGCATCCGGATATGTTCATCGGGTGAGATATCCGTCGCGGTCAGAAAGACGGCCTTGACCTTGTCGGGGATTTCCGTTATGTCCGCAAGCGAGCGTCGCGAGGCCACTTTCTTAAGCAGGTCGTCGCTGTGGAATCCGCCCTCACGGGCGATCTGCTCGAAGAGGGGATTCGTCTCGATAAGCCGCGTCCCATCCATGACGTTCCGCTCGAAAGCGACAGCGTAATATGGCTCGATTCCCGATGAGACGCCGGCGATTATCGATATGGTGCCGGTGGGAGCAATGGTCGTAACGGCGGCGTTGCGCATGGCGACGTTGTCGTGGGCGTAGACGGAATTGTCCCAGTTGGGGAATCTGCCGCGCCTCTTGGCCAGTTCTGACGAATGGTTGCGCGCCTCGTTCTCGATAAAGGCCATCACGTCCTCGCCGAGCTGGAATGCCTGCTCGGCATTGTACGGTAGACCCAGCTTGACCAGGGTGTCGGCCCAGCCCATGACTCCCAGGCCGATACGACGGTTCTTAACGGTCTGCTCCTCAATGGCGGGAATCGGGTACTTGTTACGGTCGATGACATTGTCGAGGAAATGCACACCGGTGCGGATCACTGTTGCCAAACGTTCCCAGTCGAGACCATGCGAAGGGCGGGACACGGTGTAGTCATCCGGGAGGGGGTCTTTTACGAACGTCTTCAGATTGATCGAACCGAGATTGCAGGAATCATACGGCGGCAGCGGTTGCTCACCACAGGGATTAGTGGCCTCGATCGTCTCCGCCGGGTAGGTTGGATTGAGCCGGTTCATACGGTCGATGAAGATGATCCCCGGCTCACCGGTTCGCCAGGCGCCCTCGACGATCAGATCGAAAATCTCGCGCGTGTCAAGCGACACCTCGTTTCCATCGATAGTGTGGGTTCTCCCGGTGTGAGGATTGAACAGAGGGTAAGATCGGCCCTGTTCAAGCGCTTCCATGAAGGCGTCGGTGACGGCGACGGAGATATTGAAGTTGGTCATCTCCGATGTGTCATCCTTACAGGTGATGAACTCCAGTATGTCGGGGTGATCGACACGGAGTATCGCCATGTTGGCCCCGCGGCGGGTTCCTCCCTGCCTGACCGCCTCGGTGGCGGCGTTGAACACATTCATGAATGAAACCGGCCCCGAGGCCACGCCCGATGTTGACGCCACCGCCGAGTTGCGCGGCCTAAGCTGAGAAAACGAAAAACCGGTGCCGCCGCCGGATTTGTGGATCAGGGCCGCGTTCTTGTTGGCCTCGAATATCTCCTCCATCGAGTCGCCCACCGGAAGAACGAAACAGGCCGAAAGCTGCCCCAGCGGTCGACCGGCGTTCATCAATGTCGGTGAGTTGGGCAGGAACTCAAGTCGCATCATGACCTCAAGGAAATCACGGGCGGTGGCTGCGATCTGTTCCTCGTCGGCGCCGTAGTTGCGGTCGGCCTCGGCGATAACACCGGCCACGCGCACAAACAGGTCCTTCGGTGTCTCAACAGCCCGACCCTGCTTGTCTTTGGCCAGGTAACGCCTTTTGAGCACCGCCAGAGCGTTGTCGGAAAGCCTCATGTCCTGATCGTACGGCATCTGTTCCTCCAGTCATCCCTGACCGGGTATGGGTTTCACGGGGTTGCAGCTTCCCAGGAAACCTCAGCCAGTGGGATCGCGTGCGTCAGCTGAGGAGGAAGGGGCAACCCATCTTATCATTATCGGAAGCGCACGCTATAACAATTATAACACAATGCGCAGCCGTGAGGGTCACATTTTTCACCGCTATGGCGATTCGATCAGAACTCGAAGCAGGGCCTCACCGGCGGCGGGCCGCTGGTGAACATGTAGTCAACAAGATAGACAATGTCGGCTATGTCACCCGGAAGCCCCCCGGAGCAGTCGACATCCGCCAGACGAGTCGACGGAAAAGGCGCCGGGCCCTCCACGTATATCCAGTCAACCAGGTACACCAGGTCTGAGACATCGATGAGGTCGGCACCGTCGTTATTGATATCCCCGTGCGAGATCGACAACACCGCCCGGAATGCATCCACCCGACCGTAACCGTATTGCACGTGTGGCGTATCCTGCAGCGGACCCCAGTCAAGCTCGGTGACGGCCGACCCCCGCAGAATGTCGTAGACCTGTTGGGCGCTGAGGGTGGAGTCTTTGGCCAGCAGCAGCGCCGCCGTCCCCGACACTATCGGACACGCCGCCGAGGTACCACCGAAGTTGCAGTCGTAGTCCTGATCGTTACCTGGACCGCAGTTCCATGTGACGGGATAATCGCACATCGAGGTGACATTCGGGTTGTTGCCCAGGTTACTCATTTGATCCAGAGTCCAAACATCTCCCTGGAGACAAAAATCACCGCTCGGGGCGACCATGTCCAGCCCGAGACCGTAGGAACTGTAGCCCCAGCGGTAATCGTCCAAATGAGTCGCCCCGACTGAAAAAGCTGAAGGCAACCATGCTGGATAGAGGACACCGGATATCCACGGATGGGCATTACCCGCCGAGAAGATCACCGGACAGCCGCAGCCTCCACGTCCGAGAAGAGTGGCGTTCTCAATAGCTTCACTGAGGACATCATAATCGTCATCGCCGGGTCCGCTGAATCCATATCCCCAACTATTTGACAGCACATCCGCTCCGCTTGCATAGGCGGCGGTGATACCGGCTGCCAGATCAGAAGGATATATTCCAACAGCATCACAGCCATCATGGAATATCTTGATAGGCAAGACGTTGACAAAGGGGTATAGAGATATCGTGCCGCTTGAGCTTTGCAGCCCGGCAATGCTGTCCGTAGTATGAGACGCCGCGATTATTCCAGCACATGCCATACCATGAGCACATTTATAACCGGGGCTTGGATCGTTATCTGTGTCGGCATAATCGTAACCGGGCAGCAGTCTGGATGCCGGTAAGTCCTCGTGGGGATCTACACCGTCATCAATAACAGCCACTGTAATAGGACGCTGCAAACCTGCAAAGTCCCACACCGAGGCGGTGTTGAACTCGCCGATAACTCTCTTAGTGTGTGGCTGATAGTCGGCATAGTAATCGTACAGCTTATACGCATGTTTCTGAATCCACACACCGAACTCTGGATGTGAATAGCGGGTCTCGGACATCTCGTAGTATGTATTCGCAAGATCAAGCAAACCGTAACCGGATGAATCGGTATTTCTCAGTACGTAAACATTTGGCATCCCAGGCACCTCGTGGTCGATTACAGTGTTGTATGCCGTATTGATGCTCTCTATCTGAGCACTTGATAGATTCTCCTCGAAGGCGACACAGAGACGCGTCCCGACCAGGAAGGCGGAATCGGATTGGTTTCGATAAAACGGCTCAACCGAGTAAACGCCGTCAAGAGCTTCGACCGAGTCCGCGAAATTATAATAGTTCTCCCCGGTAGACAGGGTACAGACCATGAAATCGTCTATAGCATGGTCATCGGCTACCACGCCGACTATGCGGTCGATACCGGCAAGCAAGGCTTGCTGATTGGCACTGGGAAATGCCTCGTCGAATTTGATTGTCACTTTCGAAGAATCCACCTTCAAAGGAATGGCGTTGCCACCGCCATAGTAATGATGGGCCAAGCCCTGTCCAGCTGTCAATATGATCACAGCAAGACTTCCTACGACCAATCTCAGTTTCCTCATGATCAATTCTCCTTACGTTTATAGTTTACATCGCATTTTGAACGGTCACATTCGTAAATATATGTCCACTCCCCCCCCAATCTTCGCGATGCACAAGGAGCCCCGTTTGGATGTCATACAGATACAGAACCCGCAGGGCAAGCGAGCCACCCAGCATCACCAACCAGCGGCCGTCCGGGGTGATGGCCATCCTATTGGGGGGGGCAACCCAGCTTGGACCGGTGAAGAAGTCGGTATCTGATACAACCCGGTCGATCTTGTTGGCCTCAACATCAAAGACCGTAAAACACAGGTCCCGTGGGAACACGACCGCATCACGGCCAGGGTTGCTGTAGAATACATATCTCCCGTCCGGTGTGATTGCGATCTGACCGTAACCCGGCATAATCCAGTCGCTGAATATTATGGAGTCCATCGGAACATCGTAGACTCTAAAAACTGATGCGAACGTTCCAATCCTCACATAGAGAAACCACTTCGTTTCATCGGGCGAAGGGATCATGCTAGTTATAGAACCATCCGGAAAAGTCCTTGTGGTTATTGAGAACGGAGTGTCGGATAGATCCAGTTTGTATACTTCTGTTTCGGTTGAACCATAGAATCTCTGGCTGTTGCTGGAAAAGACACCGACCCCCGGTGCGGTATCCTGAAAAACGACAGAGTAATCTGACCCATCAAGGATGACAAGCCCACCACCGCTGCCAGTAGCCAGGAGTTGGCCATCGGGCGAGACTGCAACGGCGCCTTTGCCACCGAGCGTCAACTCAGCTATGAACATTAGTGATTCGGCGTCAACCACGATCACGGAGGTCTCCAGTGTAAGGTAGAGACGTTGGCCGTCGGCCGAAGCTGTCATCGACCTCACACCGGACCAGGGGATTTCTATCGAATCGACATGCCGGGTCACGGGGTGATAGATGAAAAGCTGAGGAGTACCCTCCGGATCACAGAAATAGACCCGGTAGTCCTTGGGGTCGTCTGGTACGTGCTGGAATTGGGTGGCTTTCCCATCGCAAGACACAAGGTACACCACCAGCCCCAGAACCGCCACAAACGACCATAACCACAGCTTTCTGCTCAGCAATATCATAGCCTTCGCTCCCATACGCTTCTTTTGATCAACTCCAACCAATAACGAGCCGGAGTATCATTTTGTCAAACCGGATGTTTTGGCCCCTCGGTCCATTTGACCTGAATTACGCCGCCCAATACTATCTGTTGCATTCCCCTTTAGGGCCTGACTCAGTTCTCCATAGGCGATCCTCCTCTGTTATGTTTCTGCGTCGCCTGTTTAGCTAAACTCACTCACACTGAAGGATAAGACACACCCGGCTTGATAGCAAGAGTTTTTCGATAGTGGTTGTCGGAACCACTGCGGTTCCGACGGCCCTTACTTCCTCGATTATGCTCCCTATGGAGCGTTTTGACATCTCAGGAACTGAAACCGCCTCCCACTACCGGCCTTGATGTACGTGGTTATCTCCATTGCGGCAATATCCAGCGTCAGCAGGTGAGGGAACCCCGCCCCCGCAATCGCCAGCCGGCGACCGTCAGGTGTGCGGCAGAATTCACCGACCGGGATACCGTCCTCATAGGGCGGTTCAAACAGTCCGACGGTGCTGATCTGTTTGTGGATGGCGTTCTTCTCAACATCGTAGACAGTGAACCAGGGAGGTCCCGGCTTTCCTCCCGCCATGGTTCCGGGGTTGGAGTAGAAAACATACCTGCCATCCCGGCTTAACTCAAGCTCCCCGTGGCCGGGGACGAGGTAGTCGGCGAAGATGACTGAATCAAGGGTAACATCGTAGACAGCGAAGTAGAAATCCCCTGTCCAAGCCTTCAGATACAGAAACCACCTTGTCTCGTCCAGCGAGGGCGCCACAGCATAAACGGATCCATAGATGAAGCTCTTCCTGGTTATCGGGAAGAGAGTGTCGGACAAGTCTACGACGCATACTCCGCGCCCCCCGCCATATAACCGCTCGCTGTTGCTCGAAAAAGCCTGAAAGCCGATGTTGGCCGTGTCCCGGTAGAGGACTGAGTAGTCGGAACTCCACAGCACATACAGGCCGTCATCCTTGTACACCGCCATCAACTCTCCGTTCGGGGAGAACGCCAAGACCGCGTATGGCAGTTGGTCCAGAACCGTCAAGGTATCGCCATTCTGTAATGAGTCGAGGTCAACTACGTACGTACCGGGAAGATTCCCCACAATGAGGTACCCGGTCTTGCCGTCGGGCGAGATCTCCATGGAAACCCCGTCGCACCACGCGTAGAAGGAGTCGACTTGGCCGGTAGTAGGGTGATACCCAAACCGCCAGCAAGGATGTTCCGCATCCCACATGTACACCCGGTAGTCCTTGGGGTCGTCTGGTACAGGCTTGGGTTGGGTGGCTTTCCCATCGCAGGACACAAGGTACACCGCCAGCCCAACAACCGCCACAAACGGCCATAACCACGACTTTTTGCTCAGCAATATCATAGCCTTCGCTCCCATAGGCTTCTTTTGATCAACTCCAACCAATAACGAGCCGGAGTGCCCATTTGTCAAATCTGTTGTTGTTTTGCCCCTTGGTCCACTTGACCTGACTTACGCTGCCCAATTCACTATGTCGTATTCCCCTTTGGGGCCGGAATCAATTCTCCATAGACGGTCCTCCTCTGTTATGTTTCTGCGTCGCCTGTTTAGCTAAACTCACTCACACTTAAGGATAAGACACACCCGGCTTGATAGCAAGAGTTTTTCGATAGTGGTTGTCGGAACCACTGCGGTTCCGAAGGCCAGCGTCAGGCCCACAGGGATCCTGACCTACAAGAACTGTGGGTAGCCGGCGAACATGTAGTCAACAGACGCGGTGACACCGCTACCGGCATGGCGGCGGTGGGGGGCCATCGCGGAACATATAGTCGATCAGGTAGATCAGGTCGCCAATGTCAATCACGTCTGATCCGCTGGCGTTGACGTCCGCCTCCTCGAGGCAGTATGGCTCCGGCCCGGCCTGGAACATGTAGTTGACAAGATAGATCAAATCGGAGATGTCCAACACTGGTGAACCATCATGGTTGATATCCCCTCGGATAGCGCAGCAGGGGCCGCTCATGTTAAGAATCTCCTTCAACTTCGTGATCGATTCCAGGCGGTCGTTTCCCTGCCCTACTGCCATTTTCACAAGCAGATACTGGCTGCCACCCGGCGGGAGTGTGAGCGGCCCACAATTGGCCATCATCCTTCGGTCAGCAGCGTTATAATCCACATCTCCGATGCCGGTCACCGGGTCGCCGGGGACGGCGTAGTGAGTGCCATTGGGGAGGGGTGTGCCGTCGGCGTTCAGTCCCTGCATGTAGTTGTAGGTTTCGATGAAGCCGTTCGGGTCGGTTCCGTTAATGTATTTCTGGAATGAGATAAGCCCTAAGTTCCTGTGATCCGGAAGGAGACTACCGTCAAAATCAGCCGTGTCACCGGGCGAAGGCACCACCGGGCCGGCAAGTATCTTGAATCCCAAGGCGGGAGGACGAGAATAGTATTGGGCATCGTCATTGGTGCTGTTGTAACAGAAAAAGACGTCATCAAGAGTGTCGCAGCCGACCAGGTCATCTCCAGCGCCGCCGAGGTCAGGATCGCTCCACAGCGAGACGTACATGTCATTGATAGTATTGGAACCTTTGTTGTACAGCCTGTATTTCATGTAAAGGGAGACTCCCTCGTTGCCGCTGGTGATGGGAGGAGGAGCCGTGGCCGTGAACGTGAAGACACCGATGGGTACGTCCTTGGCGGTTGTTATCCGGAAGACGGTGCCCAACTCCGGCGTATTCTGATTGAACGGGGGCGCTGTCCCGCCGTTCCAGTTGACCAGCACCGTTCGCGCGAGAACGTCGTCACCCACGAGGCTGTAATCGTATGTCCCGGTAAGCATCTGGGCTACGTTGGCAATATACCCAGCGACTCCCGGCGATTCATCAGTTGGCTTATACCAATAGACCCAATCCGTGAACGGATCGTCGTCACCTCCTGACACGGAATGCTCAAGGTCACCACCACCAATGTCCGGATTGCCCCAGGATTCGAGAGCGTAGATATTGTCATTGCCGTCATCGATGATGAACACAACCAGACGGACATCATCACTGTAGTCGTCAGGGGTACCGCAGCCGATGTTCCAAAGCTCGAACGGCACCCAGAAGACGTTGTCATCATTGAACGCCTCGATCGCCCAACTACCCCCGATGCCCGGATTGTCGTTGGAGCCGGTGAAGCGCATCTCGTAGTCGTCGTTTCCGCGAGCGGTGTTGTTTCCGCCATTTCGGGTCACTCTTTGCAGGAAGGCTTCGTAGCTGCCGCGGGTCCCGCCTCCGGACGTCCCGCCGTTGTCGGCCGTATGGAAGAACCACATGCCATCGCCGATCTGCTGCCGATCGGTTGGAGCGTTCGAGGGAAACCCGGCGAAGCCTGCCGCAGCCCCCTCCGATGGGATGAGCGCTCCGGCGAGGTTGGCGACGACTTCAAAACTGGTGAAACCACCGGTGGGATCGATGACCTTGACCTGAAAGCCGTCGGTGATCTGGTAGTTTTCGTCGCCTGAGAAGTTGGTCTGATCAGTCAGGACCGTGTCCCCCAAGGTGGCGTCGATCAGGTGCCAGACAGCGCCTAAGCCCACGATGCTGTCGATCTCGACCTGGTAATCGTGTCCTGTCAATGCGTCAGGATTGACTATATGGGCCTCCACTTCGGCTCTCGATTCAACGACCTGGTGAACCCGAAGCGTCGGGGCGATCCAGAGAGTATCGTCTCCCGCCTCGTCGATTGCCCACACCGTCTGCTGGATCTCGATGCCAAGAGGCAGTGTCCCCCCGGCGCGGTTCTGATGTTGAATTGCGTCTGCATCATTGAAGACCGTCCACAGCATCTGATCCCCCCTCATGGACGGCTGCCCGGTCGCATCGACCGGGGCGCCCTGATCGACCGGCCAGTTGAGGTAGTCGTCGTTCGGATTATCGGCGAGACTGTCCCGATACAGCTTGTAGACCTTGAACGATGGGTTGTCCGGCTGGTGGGCACCTCCAACCATCGGGCCGGGGACATACTCATCGGAGTATTCTGCTACGGCAACTCTTACTAGGCCGTTCACCCTGCCGCCTATCCAGATTCCGGCGGCATACAGAGCGTAAGCGTCAAGAGTGCCGTTCTGGATGTCCTCAATAGAGACATACGGGTAAAAAGTTCCGGCGTCACGCCCGAAAACACCGCTCAGATCGCGGCCGAAATTGCCATGGTTGGTTACGAACATCAGGATCTTGTTGGCGTTGATGTAGGTCTGGTTGTCCCATATTCGGCTGACATCTCCGGATACAGATCGGGTGACGCCCGGCGGCTCCACGGTAAAGGTGGCAGCAGCCAACAGCAGCAGCCCCGCGACAATAGCGCACAAATGTGACAGCTTCATGACGTTTCCTCTCGACTGACGGATTTCAGATACAGTTCTTCTTGACAAGGCTCACCACCTGATCGTCGGACACAGATCGACGTTAAACATAAGCGGAATGCCGCAAGGTGTCAGACCTCGTCTGGTGGGACCTCATTGGATAAGTCCTTATACTCTCCTCCCATTATATTCATAAAGGCCGGACTGTCAACAGGAAAACCTGCTAAAATGCCGGATTAGCTCCAACACAGAGTCCGACTGCGCAATTGCTCACCTGTTGGTCTTGACTGTGCCCTCCCAAATCGGTAGCTTTGCCGTCAGTTGCCATGGCAGTCATAGACAGACAATTCATCTTAGCCTTCTCACTCACCGTATTGGCACGGTTCGTTTTTCATCTGCTGACCGGGTTCACCTACGATGACGCCTTCATCACTTTCCGTTACGCGGAGAATATCGCCGCCGGGCACGGCTTCGTATATAATGTGGGGGAGAGGGTGCTGGGCACGACCACACCGTTGTTCACGCTGATTCTGTCGGCTGTGGCGCTGGCGGGAATCCCGATCAAACAGGCTGCCCTGGTGATCGGCCTGGCGGCGACCGGCCTCACGGCGGCGATTATTCACAAGTTCGCCCTGTCTCTCGGCTTTGATCGGTGGGCGTTCGTACCGATCACCCTGTACGCTTTATTCCCTCGACTGTTCGCGCCCGATACCGGTGGGATGGAGACGGCGTTGTTTACGCTGTTGGTTACCGCCGCGTTCTACTGTCAGCACCGACGCCTTCCCGTTCACGCTGTGGCACTGGCGACCCTATCCTCGGTCACGCGTCCGGAGGGCTTTCTGCTGCTGGGTCTGCTGGTTGCATGGAATATCTTCAAGGACCCAAGAAGGGTCGCTGCCTATCTTTTGATTCCGGTTCTCGTGAGTGGACCCTGGCTCGTGTTTGCAGCGGTCTATTTCGGGTCGCCTGTTCCCAATTCGATCCTCGGCAAGCTCGCGCTTTACAGTCAGTTCGGCACCAGGACGCCATGGGACAGCCTGATCTTTCTGATGGGCTGGCACAATCCGTTCGGCCTGGCGCTCTTTGCACTGGCGCTGGTCGGCGGGCGATGGTTATGGAAGCAGCGAAAATTCGGTGCTCTGGAAGCGGTCTGGCTGGTCGGCATGGTGGGCGGCTTGACGCTCGGTTCGACCTATCTTTTTCCGTGGTACGTCACGCCCATCTACCCGGTCTATTTGCTGTTTGCAGGCGCCGCCGTGCTCCCGGCAGCAGTCAGGCTGACCGGTTTGCGTCTCCGGGCGGGACTGATGAGAAGAGCCTTGTTAGTAGTCATGGTGGTGGTCCTCGTCGCTGCATGTCATCGCACCGTCTCCTACCATCAAATCTATCAGGACTGCCTGGATACGGTTCATCACGCTATCGGGTTGTACCTGCGTGAGAACGCGCGGCCTGACGACGTGGTAGCGGCGGAAGATATCGGATACATGGGTTACTACAGCGGCCTGAGGATTATTGATCGCGACGGCCTGGTCTCACCGGAAGCGATTCCCTACTGCCAAACCGGCAATCACCTCGGTTTGGTTCTGGATCACCGTCCTGACTGGGTTGTTCTCGGGCTTGACTCAAGAAGGGGAGCATTTCTCAAGGATCAGCGTTTCCTTGATTGCTATCAACTGGCCAGGCTGTTCAGTTCCGAGTCCGGTTCTGAATATCGCATCTATTCCCGGATACCCTGACGCGGGCACTATGGTTCTCGATTCACCGAACCCACAGCAAGCCATCTGTTGAAAAAGTCACAGTTGCTGGGCACCGACGCCTTGACCATGGTACGCACATCTCTGCCTGGCAGTCGGAAGTAGGTCGAGACCCCTGCGGTCTCGACATATTCGGATGTCAAAACCACAGGGGTTTTGACCTACAAATCTACGGCCCTTGATTCACCGATCCCATGAGGTGGAGCACCGGTCCCGAATGTTCTGTTTTTTTCCTATTATACTCTCGTCATTCAGAATTGCCCAAACATATGATGGGCCCTGAACCGCTTGATTAATTGCACCCGGCCCCGGATACGGTCCGCTATCATTTACAAGCTGGAAGCTATTCTTTGGTAATCTACGGCCGACAAATTTCCCATTACGGTATGGGAGCACGTCGTTTTCGATTACCTCATAAGTAAATTCGAGATTCCTTATGGTACAAAAAGTTTCACCAGCACGTTCTATTATTCTCTGCCAGATGTCTTCAAAGTTCATATTATTCCTCCTGATGATTTCGGCAGATATTTCATACCTGAATCGTCAACTCTAACTCTGGTGACATTAAAATCGTAAGAGAAATACCTTTCGCCATTCAAGTAGCTTTTCCTTTCATCATCCCGGAGCCAGACTACCCCTTCATTTCTGCAATTCTTCGTCCCGCAAATCGTGGAGGAATTGGGGTAGCCAACGGGCAGCGCATAAGCAACATATAGATTACTTTGTGGGGGTGAATTGGATTCTAAACATCTTGATAATGCCATTTTGTGTCTCCCTGTTGAGAGAGTTTTCCATTCTGGTTTTAACGGGGGGCACCCAAAAGAAGCGCGGCAAAAGCAGAGTCCCCTTTAATCAGTATCGGGAATGGCATTGTTTTCTTAACAAACCTAAAATTCCGATTCAAGACGTTGCGGCGCACAGTCGGAAGTAGGTCGACACCCCTGCGGTCTCGACATATTCGGATGTCAAAACCACAGGGGTTTTGACCTACAAATCTGAGAACCCACCAGACGCTTCGCTCTTGGTGGGGTACCTGTACCGGTGTTACCGATCCCACAGCACCCGGTGAACATCACATTATGCGGTCGACAGCTTGACAATCGTTGGCCGTCATGTTAACGTGGGCCTGTTTAGTTGACGTTCAAAGTCAGATCCCTGAATCGAAAGGAGATTCATCATGGGCAACCCGGTTGTGCACTTCGAGATTGCCGGCAAGGACGGCAAGAAACTCCAGGACTTCTACGGGAAGGTGTTTGACTGGAAGATCAAGGTCGACGAAGCGATGGGCGGATACGGCGTGGTGGAAGTCAGCGAGGGCGGAATCGGTGGCGGCATCATGAGCACCGATGACAAAACGCCCAACTACGTCACCTTCTATGTTCAGGTTGATGATCTGCAGGCCTGCCTTGACAAGATTGGCGGCCTCGGCGGCAGTACGATCATACCACCCACTCCGATTCCCAATGTGGGCAGCTTCGCAATGTTCACCGATCCCGAGGGTAACACGGTCGGCATTTTCAAGGAGTGATGAAGGCGACAAATACATTTGCTCAAGAGGGAAGCTCCGGTCCGTGTTCCGGGGCTTCTTCTTTGTTAGCAAAGACCCCGACGTCGATCTCACGAGAGACCTCGACCAGACCACAGAGTATGCTGACCTGCTTGCATGTCCGAGCGACCCATGGTGAATGATTCTTGTTGTGACGACAGCGTCCCGCCTGTATCTTGACGGCTGTCTCCAGTAAGTCCGCCGTGTGGGGATTAGACCATGCCGGCGCACTTGCAGGAACAACGGCACATGAGCGTCAAGAATAACATCACCGAAGGTCCCATCACGCGGACGATTTTCTCCCTGGCTCTGCCGGTCGTGGTGGGGATGTTGATGGAATTTGCCCTGACCAGCACCGACTATTTCTGGGTCGGTAAGCTGGGATCAACGGCGCAGGACGCGGTTACTTCCTCAATGGTGGTCATCTGGACCATCTTTGCAACGATCTCAATTGTCAGTGTCGGTGTCACGGCGCTGGTGGCCAGGTACGTGGGCGCCGGGGATTCCGAAAAGGTGATCTATTTCATCAGGCAGGGAATAGCGATGGCCGTCGGTCTGGCAGTCGTGTTTTCCGTCGTGGGATATCTCTTTTCCCCGGCCCTGCTGGTGTTCATGGATACCGGGCCGGACACGCTTGAGTTGGCCGTGCCGTACCTGCGGATATTCTTCGTATCGGCCGTGTTCTTCTTCCTGACCGAGACCGCGTATGCGGTTTTTCGCGCCTCGGGGGACACGCGAACGCCCACCAAGATCAGTATCGGCGTGGTAGTCATCAACATGATTCTCGATCCGCTTCTGATCTTCGGCTGGGGGCCGGTTCCCTCGCTGGGCGTGGCGGGAGCCAGCGCGGCCACCGGCATCGCCGTCCTTCTGGGAGCGACAGCGATCATGTACCGAATGTCGCATGGAGGACTGGATTATCAGGTTCGTGGAATCTCTCGTGTCAGGCCACACCTGCGCACGATGCTTCGTATCGGCCGGATCGGGCTGCCCATGTCCAGCCAGCAGTTCGTTTTCGTGTCCGTTTACTGGTTCCTGATAAAGATCGTGCACCAGTTCGGCTCCCCGGCCGCCGCCGCGATGGGTATCGGCAATCGCATGGAGTCATTCTCTTACCTGGTCTGCTACGGTTTTTCGGTGGCGGCGGCCACGATGGTGGGACAGAACCTGGGCGCCGGTCGACTGCGTCGCGCGGCCCGCTGTGCCTGGGGATCGACCGGCGCCGCCATCGCCATTACGTTGATTACATCGGCGCTGTTTATCTCCATTCCGGAGTTGATCGCAACCATATTTACGGACGATGCGGAAGTCCTGACGATAGCGACGGATTATCTTATCATCCTCGGACTGTCGCAAACGGCGATGGCGGTGGAGATCGTGCTTGAGGGCGCTTTCAGCGGCGCCGGGGATACTGTTCCGCCGATGGTGGTCATGGTCCCTGGTTCGGCCATGCGCATACCGATGGCCTACTTCCTGTGTTTTGAGTTGGACTGGGGAATCAACGGCGTCTGGTGGACGCTCACTATTACGACTTTCCTGAAGGCTGTCGTCCTGGCCCTGTGGTTCGGCCGCGGTAAATGGAAGTTGAAACAGGTGTGATGGAGACAAAGCAACAGGACACTTTTGATGATCCGGGCCGGCGCGATTCCGGCTGGATCGGGGTAGTACTCAAATATCGAGGGACAACATGATAAACAAGTATGTTTCCTTTCACGACGAGGAATCGGCGGCGGCGGGATACGGGCTGCTCGAGGGTGACGCCGTCGCCGAACTGCAGTCTACGCCCTGGTACGGTACCGAACTGACCGGGCGCAAGTACAATTGGCAACAGGTCGTTTTGCATGCGCCGGTGAAACCGACGAAGATCATCTGTATCGGTTTGAACTATCACGCCCACGTGGAGGCATCCCAATCCGCCGATGAAGCCCCGGAGTATCCGCTGATATTCCTGAAGCCGCCGTCGGCGGTCATCGGCCCCGGGGAGATAATCGTGCATCCTCGGCAGTCGGAGCGAGTTGACTACGAGGCCGAGTTGGGAGTCGTCATTGGTCGCGAGGCGCGCAATGTTTCCGTAGAGGAGGCTCCGCGATACATCTTCGGGCTAACGTGCGTCAACGACGTTACAGCTCGTGATCTCCAACGCAAAGACGGCCAGTGGTCGCGGGCAAAGGGGTTTGACACCTTCTGTCCGACAGGGCCAAGCGTGGTAACCGGCGTCGATTACAGCGACCTGTTGGTGGAGGGATTGCTCAACGGCGAGGTGAAGCAGTCGGGGCGGACGTCCCTGATGATCTTTGATATCCCGTACCTGGTCAGCTATGTTTCCTCGATCATGACCCTTCTTCCCGGGGATCTGATTTCCACCGGTACTCCTTCGGGAATCGGGCCCATGAAACCGGGTGATGAGGTCGAGGTCAGAATAGAACAGGTCGGCAGCCTGGTCAATCCGGTGGCCGGGGTCGATTGACGCTCAGTGGTTCCGGACATGCACGACAGCCGACGCCGATCACGGCGGCGAACGTGACGCACATGCCGGTGTATGACTTGTTGAACAACTTTTGTTGGCATTCTGCAGTTGGTATCGTAGAATGGCGTCGTCGCCGAGCGCTGGTGCCCTGTGCTGTCGTGCGCAGGATCAACCGGGCGCGAAGTCGGCTGCTATCCTGAAGGGCGGGTGACGTGACAGACAGGCTTTACTACCGGGATTCGTCAGTGCTGAGCTTCGAGGGCACGATTGTCGAGTGTGGGGAACACGAAGGAGGCTGGTATACGATCCTTGACCGCTCGGCCTTCTACCCGACGTCCGGCGGGCAGCAGCATGACCTCGGACGCTTAAGTGGAATAGACATTGTTGACGTAGTGGAGGGCGAGAACGCAGCCGTGCGGCATATTTCCAACGAGCCGGTCGGGAACGTGGGGGATTCCGTCAGCGGCACGATTGACCGCGAGAGACGCCGACGGCACCAGCAGCAGCATACCGCCCAGCATATCCTGAGCCAGGCTTCGGTCAGGCTGTGCGGTTTCGATACGCTCTCGGTACACCTCGGTGAGGACTACGGTGCTATCGAGTTCGCCACCGCCGAGATCACGGCCGAGCAGTTGGAGCTGGTCGAGTCCTTCGGCAACGATGTTATCACACGGAACCTTCCGGTGACAATAAGCTTCCTTGAGGATGCCGACCTCGCTGATACGAAGCTCCGCAGGCCGACTGCCCGCACGGGGAAAATCCGCGTCGTGAGCGTGGGCGATATCGACGTGTCCGCCTGCGGCGGGACGCATTGCTCCGCCACCGGCGAGGTCGCCCTGCTCAAGATCACCGGCGTGGAGAAGATACGAGGTCACGCCGTCGTCAGGTTCCTTTCCGGCGACCAGGCAATAGCCGACTACCGGAGCAGGTTCGCCGCTACCAGCAGACTCACGCGGCTGCTGACGTGCCACGTTGACGACCTGCCGGTCAAGATAGAGCGCCTGCTGGCCGACATCAAGGCCCTGCGCAATCAGGTTGGCGACCTCTCCCGGGAACTGCTGCCAACCTGGGCGGGGGAGATCGCGGGCAGGGCTTTCAGGGAAGGCTCTCATACGATCGTCGCCGAGGTGTTGGATTTACCAGACAGTCGGCAGGCGGTTAAGTTGGCCGGAGTAGTGGCTGACCGCGTTCAGGGCATCGTGCTGTTTATTCACGAGGGGCGGCTGCTGTTGACGACGCCTGAGGCAGGTGACTTTGACGCCGGCCTGCTGGCGCGGAGACTGGGTGAGCGGTTGGGACTCAAGGGAGGCGGCTCGAAACGCCAGGCGCAGTTGGGCGGAGCTGCAAACGACAAGCTCCCGGAATACGTGAAGCTCGTGGCGAGGCTGCTGGATGAAATGTAGGCTACCGACAATCAACGCCGCTCTCCTGGTGGCCGTGCTGTCCCTGCCAGCGGCCGTCGCAGACGAGAAGGAGAAGATCATTCTCGAGCGAGCGGGCCCCCTCGAACTGATGAAGGTCGGTGAAAAATACGTGACCTGCGTAACCGATAACGTGATCTTTCGCACTTCCAGCGGGAAGATATACTGTGACACGGCCTTCTGGACCAGAGGGGAAAGCGTTCGCCTCAACGGCCACGTCAGGATCGACGACACCGCCTACAGCCTGCTGGCCGACTCCGCCTTCTATAATGTCATCGATGGACGGGCCGAGGCATGGGGAGAGCGAGTCGAACTTTGGTCATACCGCGATTCCATCTACGCCGTGGGACCGTACGCTTTCTATGACAAGGATAGGAAGTACTTCTTCATGGATGAGCGGCCGCTGCTGTATCTCAAATACCCGGACACAGCCAACATGATCGAAGTCCTGGCCGATTCGATTGAGTACACATCACACGACACCCTGTCCCTGGCATCGGGCCGGGGAGACGTAATTATCTCGTCGGCTGAGTTCTCGTCATCTTCCGGTCTGGCGTTGATGAACCTGACCGAAAACCGGCTCGACCTTCGGGTTGAACCGGCAGCCGGGCGCGGCAATTCCGAAATCAGCGGCAGGGATATCACGGTGTGGTACGAGGACGACGTCATTCGCTCGATCGAGGTGGTTGATTCGGCGCAGGGAGATTTCAAGGAAGCAGTCGACACGCTCCAACGCTATTTTGACGAGTCGATCCTCTCCGGCAACCGGATTGAAATGCGTTTCGACGGCGGCCGGCTCTACGAGACTATCTGCATAGGGCAGGCATATTCGTGGTACTATCCCTCGTCACGCGGCGGGCGGGAGTTCCACGAGAACAGTGTCTCCGGCGATACGATCAGGTTTCACGTATTTAATGAGAAGCTTGAGGCTATCGACGTACACGGCGGCGCCATCGGTACTTACGTGACCGGCAAGCAGGCGCGGCGCGACACCGTCGTGGTTTCCAAACCCGACACGGTGGACTACAATGCTGAGTTCATACATTACGATATGCAGGACTCCCTGATCATACTCAGGGAAGGCGCGGGAGTGACTTCCGGTGCGATGTCGCTCAGCGCGCATCGCATACTGTTCGACACCAGGCAAGGCGTCATTGAGGCTTCCTCGGCTTCGGTTACGCCCGACTCCACTACAAGCGACAGCGGCCTTGTGGAACCTCTCCAGCCGAATACCATTCCCGTAGTACTCGGTGACAAGGACGACGTTGTGTACGGCGACTACTTGGAGTACTCTATCGACACCGAGAAGGGACGCGTGGTGCGTTCCAAGTCAGCGTATGAGGCCGGTTATTACTACGGCCGGAAGTTGTTTCGCGAGCAGAAGCGCATCTTCTATGTGGACGACGGCCGCTACACAACCTGTGACCTTGACGAGCCGCATTTCCATTTCCGCTCCCGGGATCTGAAGCTGATCGAGGGGGACAAGCTGATAGCCCGGCCGGTTGTGTTCTACCTGGGGCGGGTGCCGTTGATCGCTCTGCCCTATTACGTCTTTCCGCTAAAGCGCGGTCGTCACTCCGGGTTTCTGCCCTTCACGTTCGGCAATTTCGAACGGGGTGTCAGGTATATCCGCAATGTCGGATACTTCTGGGCGGTCTCTGAGTACTGCGACTGGCTTGGTTCGCTGGACTACTACGACAATCGTAATACCTTCACGATCAACTCCAAACTGACTTTCGCGAAGCGATACGTGATTGAGGACACCTACCTGTCCGGTTCCTTCACGAGGGCCTGGAACTACAACCAACTCACCGCGAACGAGGGCGGGAGCGACCGCTGGACCATAAACGGGTCGTATAACCACGTCATCACGCCCACTCTCAGACTGGCTGCGACCGGTTCGTTCCAGTCGGACAAGTCGTACTTTACCGATTATTCTCCCAATCTCGAAGAACGACTCAACCGTGAAGTGAGATCCAAAGCGATTCTCTCCAAGAAATTCGGCAACGGAGCGTCGGTTACCACTACTGTCACTCACACTGTCAATCTGGATCTGGAATCGAGAACCGACAATATTCCGTCGCTAGCCGTCTCGCTGCCGACGATCTATCCGTTCGGCAACGGACAGCGTAACGCGGAGGGCATACTGGAACAGAAATGGTATCATGATTTCAAGTTCCGGTTCTCGCCGTCGCTTCTGAACTTCTCCAGTCGCCAGACGCCATTCTACCTGGCATACGACACCACCTTTGTGGACAGCACCTATGATGACACCACCGGTATGTGGATTCCCGGAGAGGATACGGTAGAAGTCGTTGACACCGTCTATTACCGAACTCGCAAGAAATTCGTTCGGTTGAGCGCCAGCCCCACGATATATCTGCCGGGCCTGTCACTCGGAAACTACCTGAACCTGACGCCGAGCTTTGGCTACCAGGAAGTCTGGTTCAGGATTTACCAGACGGATCAGTCCGACACGGCGGGAGTTGATCCCGGGGCCTACCGTACCTACTCGTGGAGGGCGGCGGTCAGCGCAAGCACGAGATTGTTCGGGACGGTATACCCCCGCCTGTGGGGATTGGAAGGGCTGCGTCATGTGATAACGCCGTCGGTGTCATACTCATATTCACCTGACATTAGCCGCAATCCCGAAGTCAGGCGGTACGCCGGTGGCGGCGCCGGTAGCGCTAGGAGCCAGGTCATGTCGTTTGGCTTGTCGCAGGATTTCCACGCCAAAGTGGGCAGCGAAGAGACGGAGCGCAATATCGAACTGTTCACGCTCAGGAGCGGCTTCAGCTACAACTTCGAGGCGGACTCCACTCCGCTGAGCAACATGACCACGATCTTTCAATCAAGAGCCGTCAGGAACGTTGACCTCTACGCGCAGACAGTTCACCGGTTCTACGAACCGGGCACGGCCAATCTCAACTTCTGGTCGCCATACCGGCAGAGCTTCACTTTCCGAGCCAAGCTGAATTTGAAGGGCGCTTTCGGTCTGTTTGACGAACCATCCCCGGCGTTCAGCGGCGCGGATTCATCATCCGAAGGAAGTTCGGCGGCGCCACAAGGAAAGCCGAAAGCGGCGGGGGGCGGTTGGAATTGCAGCTTGAACTACCAATACGGGGAGAAGGGACGCGCCGAGTCCTGGAAGAAGAACCCCGATGATTTCTTCGCCCTGCTTGACGTGAGCTTCAGGTTAACGCCCTCAACCACAGTCACGTACGCCCAGCGTTACGATTTCAGGAGAGACAGGACTATCAACGCGTCCATAAGTATTGTGCGCAAAATCCACTGCTGGTCCGGCAGCCTGTACTGGGTGCCGATTGGCTCGAATCGTGGATTCGGGTTCAAGCTGTTCGTGACGGAACTGCCCGAAATCAAGATCGATAACGGCCATGATGACTTCCTGAAAGGACTTCAGCGTTATCGCTGATCGCCCGTGAAGCCCTGAAATAAAGCCATTTACCGGGATTTTTATGCTTGTTTTTGTTGACAACTCAACCCGCATTCCGTTACATAAACATGATATTAGAAACCCAAAACCCTTTATGCACCCATGGAGGGGTACTGTATGACGAAAGAAGAAATGATTGGTGTGATGGCCAGCAATTCCGGCATCACCAAGCGACAGGCTTCGGAAGCGCTGCAGGCGTTCATGAGCAACGTCACAGGTCAACTCAAGAAAGGCAAGAAAGTCAGTTTTGCCGGTTTTGGGACGTTTTCCGTATCCAGGCGTAAGGCTCGTATTGGCCGCAATCCCCAGACCGGGGCCTCCATCAACATCCCCGCGACCAGGGTTCCCGTGTTCAAGGCGGGGAAGCATCTGAAGCAGGCCGTTCGTAAGTAGTCAGGCCTCGCAAATCAGGTTTACGGCAGGGAAACGGCTTCCCTGCCTTTTTTATGTTAAGTTTGTAATTGTTTTTTGGTACAGGTGTATCGACCATAAATACTGCTATGGTGCGTACGAAGCATAACCAATCGCAACACAGAAGGAAGTTGGTGCTGGCCACATTGTTGTTCCTGCTGGCACTTCTTCTTCTAATATCACTGGTCTCCCATCGCTCTTTGGATGATAGTCGCATCACCGGACAGGTGGACGGACATCTGAGTCCTTTTGAGCTTCAATATCGCAACCAGGGGGGAATGATGGGGGCCTACCTTTCTTACATCAGCTTCACCCTGATTGGCTGGCTGTCGTATTTCCTGCCCGTGGCGTTGATCCTTGTCGCGTTGCGCCTCTTTTCTTCGAAGCTGGCTTCCCGGCTCGAACTCAATACGCTCCTGCTTTTTGCGGTCTCTCTTCTTTGTACTGTCCTGTACAATATCCACATCGTGACTGTCCGAGGGCTGGGCCTTCCCGAGGATGTGGCGGGCGGCTACGCTGGAGAGAAACTCACTTTGCTCAGCGTGAGGCTGTTGGGTGAGCTTGGCTCCTATGTCGTCTTAGGCGGCCTGGTCCTGATGTTGCTACTTCTCTATACGTCTATTACGCCCCTGCTTTCGATGCGCCTGTCACTGCCGGGCGGTCGTTTCCTGGGACGCGGTTACCAGGCGGCGAGACGATATGTCGGCGTTTTTCTTACATTCGGCTGGGTCGGTTCGCTTTTCTCCAGAGAGGGCAGGGTGCAACAGGAGCTAGAGGAGGAGAGGGGTAACCGTGACATATCGGTCAGTGATTCATCGAAAACGAGACGTCGCGTGTCCTCAGGTGTCGAGCACCGGGAAAAGGCGCGCGCCGGGAAACGAAGGCAGGACGGCCCCGGACGCAAAGTCACCACGTCCAGACCAGCGGAACCGCTTCAGATCAAATCGGTCGACTACACTTACCCGGAGCTTGACCTTCTCAAAGAGAACCCGCGACCCGATGCCTACGCAAGTGACGAAGAGTTAACGACAACCGCCCGTATGCTTAAAGAAACGCTTGAAACGTTCGGAGTGAATATCGAGGGAGACATCTTCCGGTTTCCCGGTCCGATCATCACTCGATACGAATTCAAGCCGGCGGCCGGAGTGAAGGTCAATCAGATTGTCAATTTGTCCGATGATCTGGCGCTGGCGCTCAAGGCACAGCGAATCCGGATCATTGCCCCGATCCCGGGGAAGGCGGCAGTCGGAGTGGAGATCCCCAATCGAAAACCGCAGATCGTTTATCTTCGGGATATCCTGTCTTCCGACGCTTTTGCAGCTTCCGAGTTTGCGCTCCCGCTTGCTCTTGGGAAAACCACATCGGGCAAGCCATACGTCGCCGATCTGGCCAAAATGCCGCACCTGCTGATTGCCGGCGCTACGGGGTCGGGCAAATCCGTCTGCGTGAACGTCCTGATAACGTCTCTCTTGTACCGGCTGCATCCTCACCAGGTGCGCTTCATTCTGATCGATCCGAAGATGCTGGAGCTTTCCGTTTATTCCGGGATTCCGCATCTTGGCCGTCCGGTCGTGACCAAACCGCGAAGGGCGGAGAAAGTTCTGGCCGACACCGTCGCGGAGATGGAAAGCCGTTACCGCGCCCTGGCCGAGGCATCGGTGCGAAACATTGAGGAATTCAACCGCAAGCAGAACGACGAAGAGAAACGACTGCCCTATATCATCATCTTTGTTGACGAATTGGCGGACATGATGATGTCTTCGACATCCTCGCGGACGGAGATGCTGATCACGCGCCTGGCGCAGATGTCACGGGCAGTGGGGATCCATCTGATCCTGGCCACCCAGCGACCCTCGGTAGATGTGATCACCGGGCTGATAAAAGCCAACTTCCCGGCCCGGATCGCCTTCCAGGTATCTTCCAAGGTGGACTCACGGACGATAATCGACGCCAACGGCGCCGAGAAACTGTTGGGTAACGGCGACATGCTGTTCCTGCAGACCGGTCGTCCGGAACCACTGCGTGTTCACGGCGCCTGGGTATCGAGCGAAGAGACGGACGAGATTGTGAAGTCGATCAAGGAACAGGAACTTGGAATGTTCGCCTTGGATAATATCTCGCAGGGCAGGGGAGAACCGACTAAGGCTGAGGTCGATTTCGGCGACCCTCTCTTCCGGGAGGCTTGCGAAGTGGTGATCCGGCACAAACAGGGTTCGGTGTCGCTTCTGCAGCGCCGGCTGGGTATCGGTTACCAGCGGGCCGCCCGCCTCATTGACAAGTTGGAGAAAGCGGGGATAGTGTCGCCCTTTGATGGTTCCAAGGCGCGTGATGTCATAGTGGACAAAACCTATATCGACAACCTGTTCGCAGGTCATGGCTCGGCCGCGCCGGCGGACTCCGGCAAGAACTGACTACTTTCCGATACGTATAACCTGGGTATGCAAATGCGAACTTATCTGGCAGGTCTGTGTCTGGTCGCTCTCACTCCGGCGTGCGAGGCCGACAGCTTTGACGTCGTCAAGAAAGGACTGGCTGCCGCAGCATGTGTTCGGTTCGAGTTCATCAGCATTATTGAGTCCGAACTGTTCGACGTGGTCGACTCCACTCCCGGCAGCGCCTGTATCGGGCGAGACGGTCGCTATCGCGTATCGCTTGGTCCTGATGTTTATTTGAGGGACGAACGGTTCATATACAATTACTCTGAAGAGACCAACCAGGTCGTGATGGAGAGAGTTGACTCCGCCGCCGCCGATGGGTACGACGACAACATTGCGTACATTACCGACCTGGACAGGTTCTTTGACACCCACCTGCTTGAACCGGAGCGCAAGTATCGACTGACACGCAGGCGGGATGAGGCGCGCGACATGCCCGACTCCATGGTGGTTCTCATCGATCCCGCTATCCCGCGTATGACGGCGATAGAGTTCTTTGATGTGAACGGAGAACTCAACCGGATCGTGTTCCTCACTCAAGCCGAGGATTCCGTGTGCGCCGAAGCCATTTTTGAACCCACCTTTCCCGACTCGGTGGAGAGGGTCAGACTGTTCTAAGATGAAGTTCTTTGTGCACAGGCTCGGCTGTCCCAAGAACGACGTCGATGCCGATTACATCTGTGCCCGCTTGCAGAACGAGGGTCATATGCCGGTGGAGCATCCCGAAGAGGCCGAGTCGATCATTGTCAACACCTGCGGATTCATCTTGCCCGCCAAGGAGGAATCGATCGAGGAGATCCTGCGTCTGGCCCAACTTAAAAACGGCGGCGGATTGAAGCGCCTGTATGTCAGTGGTTGTCTCTCCCAGCGCTACGGCGACGAGTTGCTTAGCGGTATGCCGGAAATTGACGGTGCCTTCGGAATTGGCGAACTGGATGCCATTGCCGTCGCTATGACTTCCACCGATCATGCTGTCCGGACGATCAGGACCCCGGCGCGCAAGCTGACTTATATGGACTACGAGCGCCGCTATCTTTCCGACAGCCTGCCCTATGCCTACCTGAAGATATCCGACGGCTGCAATCGAGGCTGCACTTACTGCGTCATCCCCGGCATCCGTGGCCCGTTCCGGAGTCGGCCCATTGAATCAATCGTGCGAGAAGCCCGACGCTTAGCTCAGAGCGGCAGGAAGGAACTCATTCTCGTATCCCAGGACGCCACGCTGTACGGAGGTGATCTTCGTGGGCCCGGCAGTCTGATCGAACTTCTCGAGGCGCTCGATGAGATCGACGAGGTAGCCTGGATCCGTGTGATGTACCTTCATCCGGCCCAGGTGAATGGCGAACTGATCGACTATATGGCCTCGGCCAACAAAACCCTGACCTATTTCGATCTTCCCTTGCAGCATATCAACACTGAACTTCTGCGCGCTATGGGTCGCGGGACGGACCGCCGCACAATAGAGAATCTGCTCAGATCAATCCGTGCAAGATGCGACGGGGCGGTTCTGCGGACCACGTTCATTGTTGGCTTTCCGGGAGAGTCGTCGAAGCAATTCGCGGAGTTATGCGATTTTGTCGATGAGCAGCACTTTGACCGGATGGGAATGTTCACTTACTCGGTCGAAGAAGGGACTCCCGCAGCCGGGATGACCGGGCAGGTGACGGAGAAGACAAAGGCCCGCAGGCTGGATCGGCTGATGAGCCTTCAGCGCGAGATCGCCATTGACAAAAATGTTTCCTTGATAGGCGCCGTCCGGGAGGTTATTATTGACTCCGTTAATGCCGATGGGATCGCACTCGGACGCACCCGGGGCGACTGCCCACAGATAGACCAGGAGGTCAGGGTTCGCGGATTTACGGGAACTGCCGGTGATATCCACCGCGTCCGGATTGACGCCGCCGACGGTTACGATCTGGAGGGAACCTGTCGTGAGGAGTAGGCGATGATACAAGTAGACAGGATCGGGATTTTTCTTTCCAAACCAATCAGTTTCCTGCTGGTTCTAATCTATCTGCTCCAATCGGGTCTGCTCATATTCCTGATCAGGGACAAGTTTGACCTGGAAAGGCAGATAACCTTTCAACAGAAAAGAATCACGGAACTTGAGGAGCGGCTTCAGATCTTCAAGGCTATCGAGGATTTCCAGATCGGGTTCAACGATGACGAGGTCGGTCGGCTGGCTGAGGTGATCTATACTGAAAGTAAGAGATACCGCTATGACCCTATGTTCGTCATGGCCATCATTCTGACCGAGTCCTCGTTCCGCAAGAGGCAGACATCCTCGGTGGGAGCCCGCGGCCTGATGCAGGTGGTCCCGTTTGTCGGCGCCGACCTTGCTCCCAGGGCCGGGGTGAACTGGGAAGGCTCAGAGACCCTGTTTGAACCGGAAACGAACATCAGATTGGGCACGTTCCATCTGTTTGAGCAGATTCTCGAGTTCGGGGATCTGCAGAAAGCGATCGTAGCGTACAATGTCGGAGAGACGCGTTTGCGCGGCCTGATTCGGCAGAACGTTCCCCTACCGAAGAAATACCTTCGCAAGGTAATTGACAACTACAGGATGCTCAAGGAGACTTACAAGGTTTGAGAGCTTGCCGAATATCGCACTACGGGATAGTACTGGCGCTGGTTTTCGCGCTGCTTACAGTGGGATGTGGCGGTTCCAAATCGCTGTCCCGGATGACCGCCGGCGAACTGTTTGAAAAGGGACGCAAAGCCTACGAGAAGGAGAAGTATCTCAAGGCCATTGAGATACTCGAAAGCTGCGTTTACAACTACCCCGGCGAGACTATCGTCGACACCGCTCAATACTATCTGGCGCTGGCTTACTTCGGTAACGGGGAGTACGAGGTGGCCCAGGTGGAATTCAACAGGCTGGCTCTCAACTACCCAGCCAGCGTCTATTTTGAGAACGCCATCTTCATGAGGGCCGTCTGCCATTTCGAGGCTACCCCGTCTCACTATGGCCTCGATCAGGACCAGTTGCAAACCGCCATCAAGGAGTTTGAGGATTTCACCATTGATTTCCCCGAAAGCGACATTGCCGAGGACGCTCGAAAATACCTACTGGTGGCCAGGACCCGCTTGGCGCGGAAGTGCTATGAGAGCGGCGTCGTGTACGATCGCATCGGGGCGTATGAAGCTGCCAGGATATATTTCCAGCGCGTTATCGATGATTACACCGACACCGAATTCGCTCCCCTGGCGACCTATGAGTATGCCTGCATGGATTTCAAGTTAAACGAATTCGACGCGGCCCGCGGGAAGTTCGAGGACTTCTTCGCTGTTTTTCCAGATCACGAACTTGCCCCTCGAGCCGCAGAGAAAGCCGTCGTGGCGGCGTTTAAGAGCGGTGAGGCGGCCTTCAAACGAGGCGACTACACACTCGCGCAACAAAAACTGGAGTTGTTTAAAAGGGATTTCCCGGACAACGAACTGACCGAAAAAGCGGATGACTACCTGAACAGGATAACCTCGGCAGCTCCCGACAGCGTGCAGGTGGAGAATGCCGACTCCTGAAAACGGCGGCGCCTGGGGGATTCTGGGAGGATCGTTCGACCCGGTACATCTCGGTCATCTTAATTTAGCTTCAGAGATTCACTCTAAGGCCGGTCTCGACGGGGTGCTGCTCGTCCCCGCCTTCCGGCACCCGTTCAAGGAAGCATGCCATGCCACGTTTGAGCAGCGGGTAGAGATGCTCACGCTGGCCGCCGCCGGCTGTGACTACCTCATTATCAGTGAAATCGAAAAGGAGCAAGATCTCCCGGGATACACCCTCAGCACCGTGCGAGCCTTGAAGAAAGCGCTTCCAATGGCGGTGTTCAGCTTTCTTATTGGGGAGGACAACCTGGCCGAGCTTAACCGGTGGCACAAGCCGGACGAAATACTGACCGAGGTTCCGGTTCTGGTCGGCGTCCGACCGCCCGGCAATTTCACTGAAGGAACGGACCACGGGTGGTCGGGTCGGGTGCGGATGATCGAAACATCGCCACTTGAGGCATCCTCAACGCGGGTACGCGAACTGATCGGCAAAAGCGCTCCATCCGGACAACTCCAACGGTTGATCCCGGAACCTGTTCGGCAGTATATCGCGGCGAGGGGTCTGTATCAATGAACCGACCCCGGCAGAAGGTATTCCTGGTCGACGGCTCGGCCTTATTCTACCGCGCCTATTATGCCTTCATACGTAATCCACTGATCAACTCCAAGGGGGAGAACACGTCGGCCACGTTCGGATTCGTCAATTCTCTGCTCAAGATCATCAGGGACGAAAATCCGGACTACCTGGCCGTTGTGTTTGACACCGGGGAGCCGACTTTCCGTCACGAGATGTACGACGGCTACAAATCGACTCGAACCAAAATGCCGGATGATCTGGTTGAACAACTGCCTCGTATTCATCAGGCGGTCGAAGCACTCAGTATCGCCTCATTTGAGATGGCCGGGTACGAGGCCGACGATATTATCGGCACTATGGCCAGGCTGGCCGAAAAAGCCGGACACGAAGTCTGGTGTGTTAGCGGCGACAAGGACTTCTTCCAACTTGTCAGTGAGAATGTCGGAGTCTACAACCCCGGGCGGGCCTCGGAAAAACCTGAACGCATGGGACGCGAGGAGGTAGTCACGAAGTTCGGCGTTCCACCGGAACGCATAATTGACAAGCTGGCCCTGATGGGCGACAGTTCGGACAATGTGCCGGGGGTGCCCGGGGTCGGAGCGAAGACAGCCGACAAGCTACTGGCACAATTCGGCTCGCTGGACGATATTCTGGTTCGTCACAGTGAAATCACCGCTAAAGGATTGCGCGAGAAGATCGCGGCAAATTCCGATATTGCAGAACTTTCCCGGAGGCTTGTCACGATCGACACCGAGGTTCCCATACGGTTTGAACTTGGAGACCTGAAGCGACGCCGGATTGACTACGATCATGTCAAGAGCCTCTTTCTGGAGTTGGAGTTCACCTCGCTGCTCAAGCAGGTTCTTCCGGAAGCAGAGGCGTCTGCCGAACAGGCGGCCTCGGTCGATCGCCCCCGGCAGGTGGAGTACCGAATGGTCTCCTCGATTCAGGACCTGAAGGCCCTGGTCGCCAAGCTGTCGCGCAAAAGGGAGGTGGCCGTTGACACCGAGACTACCTCGTTGAACACACTTGAGGCTGACCTGGTCGGTGTTTCTCTTTGCGCCGAGAGGGGTGTGGCCTACTACGTTCCGTTGGGTCACACCACCGACAGCAAAAAGAACCTGCCGCATGACGAGGCTCTCGCGGTTCTCCAGACTCTCCTGGAAAACCCTGAGGTTCAGAAGTTCGGGCAGAACATCAAGTATGACCTCGAGGTCTTTCATCGGCACGGTCTCAACATAACGCCGATCTCTTTTGACAGTATGATCGCTTCCTATCTGCTGAATCCTTCCTCGCGGGAGCATTCTCTGAGCTTCCTGGCGATGAAGCATTTCGACTACACCATGCAACCGATCACCGACCTGATCGGCAGCGGCAGGAAACAGCAGACATTCGATGTCGTTCCGGTCAGGGAGGCGACATTCTATGCCGCCGAAGACGCCGACTTCACATACCGCCTGCGGGGGGAACTGGCGCCCATGATCGACGACTACGAGTTGAACAACCTTTTCTATAACGTGGAAGTGCCCCTCATTCGGGTGCTGGCCTCGATGGAAGAAACCGGGATTCGGGTCGATACCGATCTGCTGGCAGATCTCTCGGTGCAGATGGAGAAAAGGCTGGAGGAACTCAGGACCGAGATCTACAGCGTGGCCGGAGGGGAGTTCAACATAAACTCGACCAGGCAACTGGGACACGTCCTGTTTGAGAAGTTAGGGCTTCCGACAAAGGGCAAGACCGCCGGGAAAACAGGCTATTCCACCGATGTCCGGGTGCTTGAAGAGCTGGCCGTGATCGACCCTTTTCCGCGGCTCATTCTCGATTACCGGCAGTTGACGAAACTCACCAACACGTACATAGATGCGCTTCCCAGGCTGATAAACGGACAGACCGGCCGTGTCCACACCTCGTTCAACCAGGCCGTTACGACTACCGGAAGGCTGTCGTCGACAAACCCGAACCTTCAGAACATACCGGTTCGTACCGAAGAAGGCCGCCGCATTCGCCGGGCATTCATTCCCCGCAATTCAGATCACCGTTTGTTGGTGGCGGATTACTCCCAGATTGAACTGCGAATCCTGGCACACTACTCTCAGGACAAGGGTCTGATTGAGGCCTTCAAGAACGGCGAGGACATCCATACCCGCACCGCCGCCGAGGTGTACGGGATTACCATCGAAGACGTGACCTCAGAGCAAAGGCGGGCCGCCAAGACGGCCAATTTCGCCGTCATTTACGGTGTGACGGCACATGGTCTCTCGCAGCAGACGGAACTTGACCTGACCAGTGCCAAACAGTTCATAGACACGTATTTCGAACGTTATCCGGGAATCAGGACATATATAGAGACCACCAAACAGGCCGCACGCGACCAGGGATTTGTGACCACCATGCTCAATCGCCGTCGTTATCTCCCGGAGATTAACAGCCGGAACTTCAACGTCCGCCAGTTCGCCGAGCGAACGGCCATAAACACTCCCATCCAGGGGACGGCGGCCGATATGATAAAACTGGCGATGGTCAGGATCTTCGAACGGATGCAGGGGATGCGTTCCCGCATGGTGCTCCAGGTGCACGACGAACTGGTCTTTGACGCCCACAAAGACGAACTTGCCGCGCTTGAGAAGATCGTCAAGACCGCCATGGAGAAAGCCGTTCGGCTCAATGTGCCGGTGGTTGTGGATATGGGTATCGGTGACAACTGGCTGGAGGCCAAGTAGCGGACACCGGCGAGGCGCTCTTGCCGAACGGGATTGAATTCCTTTAATTCCTTCTCATGTTAATCGGTGTCACAGGCCAAATTGGCTCCGGGAAAACGACGGCGGCACGGATACTGGCCGATTTAGGGGCGGCCGTCATCGACGCCGACAGGATCGGCCATGCGGTGGTGGAGCAATCGGCTGCGCTTCAGGCAAAGCTGGCCGGCCGCTTCGGCCGCGATATCTTCACGCGTTCCGGCAGGCTGAACCGCAAGCGGCTGGCCGCCCGGGCTTTCGCCGACCAGACGACCAAGCAGGCTCTCGACCGACTCGTTCACCCCTACCTGCTCAAAGAACTGCGACGCCGGATGAAGGATCAGGCGCGCAAGTCACCTGTCGTAGTGGTCGACGCCGCCCTCCTCCTGGACTGGAAGATGGATCGCGAAATGGACCTGACTCTGGTCATCCATGCCTCGTGGGATACTCGCTTGCGGCGACTCAAGGCGCGGGGCATTTCGGTCGCAGACGCCCGCGCCCGGCAGAAATCCCAGTTGCCGTTCGCGGTGTACCGGGAGCGCTCAGACCGGCTGATTCTCAACAACGGATCGGTTCGGGCGCTACGGGCAAAGCTCGTCGTCTTCTTTGAAAAGTTTGTGCGAAAACAGTTGACTAACGGTTGACTTGCCGGTGCAAACCCGTTTATTTTGAGTCAACAGGTATGTTAATTATTTCACAAATGAAGAGGTTGCTGGTATGCCATTAACCGATTCCAAGACGAACCAAACGATACAGGACTACTCGATTGAGCAGTTGAAGGAACGGGCCAATTACATGCGCGGGCTGAATCTCATCGCGCTGTGTTCGGCCGCCTCGGGTCACTCCGGCGGCACCCTGGGTTTGATGGATGTGTGCGCCGCGCTTTACCTGAAAATCGCCCGCCACAATCCGGGAGATCCCCTCTGGCAGGACCGGGATCGGATCATCTGGTCGGCCGGTCACAAGGCTCCGGCTTTGTATCTTTCTCTGGCCATGGCCGGATACTTCCCGGAGCAGGAACTGATGAAACTGCGCATGTTGGGTTCTCCTTTTCAGGGGCACCCCCATCGCAAGGATCTACCGGGTGTCGAGATTTCATCCGGGTCGCTTGGACAGGGTTTCTCGGTCGGCGTAGGAGTCGCTCTAGCGGCGAAACTGGACAAGAAAGATCACAGCGTCTTTGTGATTTCATCGGACGGTGAACATCAGGAGGGTTCCATCTGGGAAGCGGCCATGGCCGGCGCTCACTATAAACTGGATAATCTCGTCCTCATCCTGGATCGCAACCGGCTGCAGATCGACGGCGACACCGAGGACGTGATGAGTATCGACCCGATCACGGACAAGTACCGGGCTTTCGGATGGCACGTGCTCGATGTCGACGGTCACGACATGGTGGATATCGTCGACAAGCTCGATTTCGCCCGCAACTATAACGATACCGGTAAGCCGGTGGCTCTGATCTGTCACACCACCAAGGGTAAGGGCGTCTCGTTCATGGAAGATGCTGTCGGCTGGCACGGCAAGCCGCCCAGTCGGGAGGAAATGGAACAGGGTCTTCAGGAGCTTGGGCTGACCGAGCAGTTCGATGTCGAGGCTCTGCTGGCAATCGGTCGCGATTACCAGGCTGAGGTGGAGGCGAAACTGTCGTTGAAGCTGCCCCGGTTCTCCGGGGATTTCTGGTGGAACAGTTCCGACAAGATGAAGGTGAAGATGGATCCGACTCGGAAAGGGTTCGGACGGGCGCTCGACAAGTATGGTGACGACGAACGCATTGTCTGTATCGGGGCCGACATCTCCGGATCCATCACGATCTCCCAGTTCTACGAGAATCACCCGGAGCGAAAAGACCGCTGGATTTCACTGGGTGTAGCGGAACAGAACTGTACCACGGTTGCCGTGGGACTGGCCAAGGAGGGTAAAATCCCGGTCTTTGGAACCTACGGCGTGTTTGCCTCTGCCCGCAATCTCGACCAGTTGCGGGTGTCCGTCTGCTACGGGGATTACAACGTCCTGATAGTGGGCGCCCACGGCGGGATATCAGTCGGCCCGGACGGCGCTACCCACCAGGAGTTGGAGGCTCTGTTTCAGATGACCGGCCTGCCCAACATGCAGGTGGGGGTGCCGTGCGATTCAATTGAGACCGAGAAAATGACCAAGACGCTTCTGTTTGCCGTTGTCGGTCCCAAGTATATCCGTTTCGCCCGGGAAGCGACACCTATCGTCACTAAGGAAGACTCGCCTTTCCAGTTCGGCGAGGCAAACATCTTCCGGCTCCGTCGTGAGGCGGAGAACATGGTTGATGCCTTTGATATCTGCTTGGCTTCCGAGTATAAGAATGAAAATGAGCAGTTGACCATCATCTCGTGCGGCCCGGAGACTCCCGAAGCGCTCCGGGCGGCCTGGATGCTCAAGACCGACTTCGGTATCGAGACGCGCGTGATCAACATGCACACCGTCAAGCCGCTCGACAAGGAGGCCATAGTACGTGCCGCCGCAGAGACCGGCGTCATCCTCACTGCCGAGGAACACCAGGTGGGTGGCCTGGGCAATCTTGTAGCCGCTGCTGTCTGTCGCCAGCCGTCGCTCTGGGACAGGAATCTCCGCTTTGACATGGTCGGGGTTCAGGATCGATTCGGAGAGTCCGGCAAACCCTGGCAGCTTATCAAGGAGTTCGGTGTCGCGGCCGAGCATATTGCCGATAAAGCGAAAACGCTATTGAAACTGTAGAAGTGGGGAAAGAAGCTATGCAGTATGCAGATAGAATGTCCCGTCTCGGCACGGAAAGCGCTTTTGAAGTGCTGGCGCGCGCCAAGGCGCTCGAAGCGCAGGGGAAATCGATAATCCACCTTGAGATCGGCGAGCCGGATTTCGACACACCGGCCAATATCAGCGATGCCGCTATCCAGGCTATTCGCGACGGCAAGACTCATTACTGCCCATCGGCGGGTGTCCCCGAGGCTCGGAAGATCGTGGCCGACTACGTATCCCGCACGCGCAAAACCGACGTGGACGCCGAAAACGTTGTTATCATGCCCGGCGCCAAGCCGGTCATTTTCACCGCCATTTTTGCCATTGTTAACAAAGGGGATGAGGTGATCGTCCCCAACCCCGGTTACCCGATCTACGAATCGGTCGTTTCCTACGTGGGCGCCACGCCGGTGCCGATGAAGCTCCGTGAGGAGAGTGATTTCCGATTCTCCGTCAAGGAACTCCGCGCCCTCATAACACCCCGAACGAGCATGATAATCATCAATTCACCGCAGAATCCGACCGGCGGTGTCCTGACGATGGACGACCTTCAGGCCATATACGAAATGGCCGAGGAACACGACCTGTGGATTCTCACCGACGAAATCTACTCACGAATCATCTACGATACCGAGTTCCGGTCCATCTGCTCCATTCCGGGCGCACTCAAACGGACAATTATGCTCGACGGCATGTCCAAAACCTATTCCATGACGGGATGGCGTCTGGGTTACGGGGTCATGCCGTTCAAACTGGCCCAGTGGCTGACGCAACTGGCGATAAACAATTTCTCCTGCACCGCCACCTTCGCCCAGACAGCCCTGATGGAGGCCCTCACCGGCCCGCAGGATGATGTGGACAACATGGTCGCCGAGTTCAAACGCCGCCGGGATGTTTTCGTGGAAGGTCTCAACAGGATTGATCGTGTCAGTTGCACCAACCCGCTGGGCGCGTTCTATGTCTTCCCCAACGTTACCAAAGTCGGATTGCCATCTGCCGACCTGGCCCGCAGACTTCTGGATGAAACCGGCGTGGCTTGTCTGTCCGGGACGGCCTTCGGGGAGTATGGAGAGGGATACCTGCGGTTCTCATACGCCAACTCGGTGGAGAACATCCGCGAAGCGCTCAACCGGCTGGAGAAGTTCGTGGCCGGTATTTAGGTCGGCAGAGCGATCAGACGGCGGGCCTTAAGTATGTTGAAGGTCGGGCAGTAACACCCGGCCTTTTTTTGTTTGATTGCGCGGTCGGTGACCGTAACGTTAACTGTGAAGTATGCTTTCGCGACAAACAACCTGCTTGATCTACGAGCCGAACCGAAACACGAGAGCGAGCGGCTCAGCCAACTGCTCTGGTGTGAGCCGGTGGAGATCACCGCCGAGAAGAATGGGTTCGCGCATGTTCGCCAGAGCGACGGGTATGCCGGATGGATCGATGAGCGGTTCCTTACGCCGATGTCAAAGGCACGGCATCACGATCAATTGTCGGCGCCCAACAGCGTTGTCACGTCACCCACGGCAAGGATCTTCGCCCGCGCCGGCGGGGCGAACATCTCTCCTTATTTTCTGTACTATGGAACCATGCTTAAGACGCGCTCAGCCGGGCACGCTTTCGCAAGGATCACGGCTCCCGACGGCAGGGGCTTCTATATAAAGCGAAACAACATCAGACCGATAAATGGAAAAACGAAGGCTTCTATGACTGCCGGCACGCTGCTTGCCGAGGCGAAGAAGTTCCTGGGTGTACCGTATCTATGGGGTGGCGTCACGAGCGCCGGCTTTGACTGCTCCGGGTTTGTCAGAGCAGTCTTTTCGGTGTTCGGTGTTTATCTGCCGCGAGATACATGCGACCAGGTCCGGGCGGGAAGGAAGCTTGATCGCAGTGAAGTCCGAACCGGCGACCTTCTTTTCTTTGAGAGACATGTCGGGTTGGCCGTCGGTCGCACCCGGATCATCCACGCTTCCCGAGGCGGCGGTGGAGTCAGGATGAACAGTCTTGACCCCGAAGGATGCGACTACACCGAAGAACTGGCTGCGGCTTTTGATCAGGCAAGGAGAGTTCTGTGATACACCTCGAAAGCTTCAAGATATCTATTCCGCTCAAGAAGAAATTTGCCGTGGCCGGGGGACAGGCGACCGTCAAAACGAACCTGCTGACGGTTCTGAACAACCGCTACAACGGCGAAGCGTCGCCGTCCGTCCAGTACGGCCCATCCGTGGAACATCTCCAGTCTGATATCCGGAAAGGACTCGAACGCCTCAGTATGGAAGAACGGATTGACGTCGATGCCCTGGCCGCAATCGACGAGTACGATATCCATTCCATGGCCCGTTCGGCGCTGATGGCGATGGCGCTCAATTACATATCGGGCGAAACCGGGCGTTACCCGTGGGAGGTGCTGTCTCTGGGCAGCCCGGTGGGTATCAAGAGCTCGTTCACGGTGGCCATCGACACACCCTCTGAAATGATCGAGGCTATCAATAGCTGCGAGTATCCGATAGTGAAAGTTAAGATGGGGCACGAGGAGGACATTCTTCTGCTCGACGCGCTGGCCCAGATAAACGACAAGGAAATCCGCGTGGACGCCAACGGCGGCTGGTCGTGCGCCAAGGCCGAAGAGATGATTCATCGCCTGGCCACGCACGGTGTGAGAATCATCGAGCAGCCCACCGACGAGGGCTACGTCAAGGAATGGAGACACCTCAAGGGCAAGCACACCGAGGTTGAGCTCATCATGGACGAAGGCCTGAACAACCTGCAGGATTATGCCGGGCATACCGCTCTGGTCGACGGTATCAACATCAAGATGGAGAAGTGTGGCGGTATCCTAGAAGGTGTCAAGCTGGCCAGGCAGGCGCGCCGGGACAAGAAGAAAGTGATGTTGGGTTGCATGGTGGGATCGTCGGTAGGTATCGCCCAGTCGGTGTACATGTCGTCACAGGCGGACTACTTCGATCTGGACGGCCCGCTGCTTCTGGAAAACGATATCGCGCGTGGAATTCGGTACAACAGGGAGTCGATTGAGGTCGACCGTGAGATGATCGGCGGCCCCAAGCTGAAACGGGATGTGGTGGAAAAATACATCCAGGACTAACTGGTTTCTTCTGTCGGTCGCTCAGGTCGCCCTGGTCTTCTGGGGGGCTGTCGCCGGAACGCACGACTTACCGTCGCACAAGGCGGAGATTGTAGTCGTGTACCCCAAGCCGGACCAGTGCATCGGCGCGGTGGACTCCACATTCATTTTCGGCCATATGCCACCGCAACAGCGAGACTGGTCATACCGACTGACGATAAACCAACGTCCCGTGGCCGTCCATCCCGGCGGTGGTTTCCTCGCTTTTCTGCCCCTGTCCCCTGGTGAATTCGCATTTCATCTTGAGGCTGAACTCACCCACCGCCGACACGATGACTGGCGGACACGTCGCAAACAGGTTCGAGAGCGGGAGCAAATCGGGTACGCCGAAAGACTGACATGCACTCTGTCTGTGCAGGTTCCCGAACCGCTGAGGCCGTTGAGCACTGATTCGGTTCAAATTGCCGGGGAGTACAACCCGCCGGAAGGAGATCTCGCTCTTACCGCGGGAGACAGACTGGAAGTTGCCTTTCGCGGCACTCCTGGCTGTCGGGCCTGGTTCTCGTTACCAGGCATCGCTGATTCCGTCCCTATGATAGAAACACAACCACGTCCTCAACCGTACTGGGGTGAAGCCGTGTTCGGGAAAGGAGCCATACCCGACTCGCTCAAACTTCGAGGAATCTATTCCGGGTTCATCGTTTTGCCTCCCTCGGTTGAGATACTCAGCAGCCATCTGGAGTACCATCTGGCGCCACCCTCGATTATTGATGTCGCACAGCGTCTGTTCACTCATACGTCGGCGCCGTATCAACTTGAACTCATCGAGTACTTTGATCTGGCCCGCTGCGACCCGGATATGGCGGTCAGTTCTTTCTCCGTTTCGCTGGGTGACGGCACCTTCCCGTTTGTCGTGAGATTCACCGACTCGGTTCAGACGGTCAGGCACGGTCCCCGCCGCGGGTACCTCTCGATCTTTCAGCCCGAGGGTGTCGAAGCGCTGGTCGTGGGCGCTGAGGGCGACTGGTACAAGGTGCAACTGTCGAGAACCCGGTTCGGGTGGGTGAACAAAATATCTGTCAGGAAGCTGCCGCGGGGCGTTCTGCCCCCACGATCATACCTGTCTTCGATACGAACGTTCGGCTCCGACAGCGCCCTGCTTATTGAGTTCCCGCTTTCGGGCCGGCACCCGTACTGCGTGATTGAGGAAGATCGGCGTACACTGCGCGTTCAGCTTTTCGGAGTGACGAGCGACACCGACTGGATCCGTTATGATTTCGGTGATGACCTCGTCGATCTGGCAACCTGGTCACAGCCGGAGGATGGGCTGTATGAATTGACGCTGCATCTGGCACATGAGATATGGGGATACGACAGCCGCTACGAGAGCAACAACCTCTGTTTGAGAATCAACAAACCTCCTGCTCGTGTGGGTAAACTGAAGGGCAAAACGGTCGTGCTCGATCCGGGACATTCCCGGGATCCGGGAGCGATCGGCCCTACGGGATACACCGAGGCGGAGGCTAACCTGGAAATCGCGCTGGTCCTGCGTGAAAGGTTGCAAAAGCGGGGAGCCCGAGTGGTGATGACGCGCGATGACGACCGCCACGTGGACCTGTACGACCGCCCGGCCATCGCCGGAGCGTGTGACGCCGATCTGTTCATATCCATCCATAACAACGCCCTGCCGGACGGTGTCAACCCGTTTGTGAATCACGGTGTCTCAACCTACTACTATCATCCCCATTCGATTGACCTGGCGCGGCGCATTCAGGAGGAATTGCTCAAGGCCACCCGGTTGGGCGACTTCGGTCTCTATCATGGAAACCTGGCGGTGAACCGTCCCACTCAATACCCGGCCGTGCTGGTGGAGTGCGCATTCATGATGATCCCGGAGCATGAAGCCCTGCTCAAGACGGAGAAGTTCCGCAAGAAGGTGGCCAAAGCCATCAGCAAGGGCATCGAGGAGTTCCTGGAGGAGTACGATCGTGGCCGGTAGCGACAAACAATCGGCAAAGAAAAAACAGCCATACTGGCTCGTCTACCTGGCGCTGCTGATCGGCGGAATGTTGATGTTGGCCGACGCCTACCAGATCACGCACCTGCACCGCTGGACAGCGCGTATCGGCATTGCATTGATGTATTCGGCCATTGCTCTGCTGGTTGGAAATGGTCGCCGGGCCGGATTCATGGCCACGGCGGTTGTCTGGCTCGCGGTGGTGGCAACATACTTCTTGTAGCGGGAGGGGCCTCGCCGGGTTTTTTCACAAACTGGAAGCTGACGCTACCGGCGCACATTGTCATGTCCATTGCGGTGATCTACATGAACCATCTTTTCGTGTGATGAACGGCGTCACCAAACCGACGCATGAAGTCCATGTCCTCCGCACCAAGAGGTCCCCGGCGAAAGGCGGCGAGATTCTCTTCAAGCTGAGCGACATTCCGAGGAGCCGTCAGGCAGACGTGGACGTGCGGGTTTGACAAAACGAAACGGTAGCACATGCCGGGGGTGGGCAATCGGCCCTCTCTCGGCCAGCCCCGCGGTCTCTTGAGCAAATAGCGCCACCGGGTGGCGGTGAAACTGATTACACCCGGATTGTGCCGCTCAAGATACGGGAATATATCCTGCTCTGCCCCCCGGTGAGCGGCGTTGTAGCGCATCATAACGACGTCCAGAGCGCCCTCGGAGCACAACCTGCCGGCGAATTTACGGTCGTGAGTGGATATACCCACAGCGCCGACCTTGCCCTCCTCTCGCAGGTGGTGGAGTTCCTCGCGGGTGCGCTGTGGGAAGTGACTTTCCTTCGTCACGCCTAAAAGGAGAAAGACGTCGATCTGATCCGCGCCGATTTGCCGGAGCCGCTTTTCTACAGTGCGACGCAGATCGGGGTGCCCCCATCCGAGATTGTAGGCCCCGGTGGCCACTACGTATGTCTCCCGGTCGGATCTCAGAACGTCGCGCAGCACGGCTGTCATCTGAGTGTCGACTCCGAAAAAGAACAGGAAATTGAGGCCTTCATCCAGCGCTTTGTATATTGCTTTCCTGCCGGGGCGATAGGTGGCCGACAGACCCAATCGGCAGACTTTCTTACCGGTTTTTCCGAGAACGGTATCGAAGAAGTCAGGATTCACAGGTTTCCCCTGTATTAGAGTATAGCTCCGTATTGAGCGATTCGCGAACCATCACATTTGGATTTAGTCGATTCAGGGTGTGGCAATAGTTGTCTACTCTTGATTTGCGCCGGAGTCGCGCAAGGGGACTCCAGATGGGCGAGATTCCGTCACGCGCTTAACAGCTTCGTCGAAAGTCTCAGACGGAATTATAGTCACGGACCAGGCTCCGTTTTTATATGCAACACTGTAATGCTTCGAAAAGTACATTGGCGGTCCGGCAGACCGCTGCTCCCAATAATACGCGAAGTTGATATTGAAGAGAGTCTTCAAACCCTTTACGACGGCCAGATTGGATACCACCGCGATCAAATCGGTTGGAGTAACAACAATGTTCGTATAAATGCTCGTATCTTTTACCACGACTCCAGCGGCCACGGAAGAATAGTGAATCGTGTCAATTGTGGCCGGAGAATTCCCCACATTGCGAATCGTGAAATGCAACGCGAAGTACCGAGTTGAATCAGTCACTCGTTCTCCCGTTGATAAGCTTACAGTGTCCAAGATTGGCGTAATGTCCTTGCGTGGATCGAATGCGTCAAGCTTGAGTAGGGGCCTATTGGAGTACCAGACGGCCTCAGTTTGCTTCATCGCTGTGTTTACCTGGTCCCGTATGGCACAGAGAGTGAACAGTCCTGTCGTAATACCACCAGTGAGTAATACGAGTCCGATGATATCTTTGAAACGCGGCAACAAACGGGGCCATGGTGCAGCCGGTTCTCCCTTCACGAAACCAACTTCAGGCAAGGAATCATTGGAGTTGGTTGCAGATGAATGATCACTCTGATCTTGAACTCCGCCTTCTGAGTTATCTGATGTGTCCTCAGGCATAAATAGCCTCCCATCTTGATTAGCCGAACTATAATACTGTAGCAGTGGTCCGTCAATGATATTTCTCGCTTGCCGAAGCCCTGGCAATCTGTGCCTGTGCTGCTCAATGTTGCTTGGAGTATGTCTTTGGCGCGTGGCAAGAAATTTTACCCCCGCCAGGAATCGAACCTGGATTTACGGCTCCGGAGGCCGACGCGTTATCCGTTACACCACGGGGGCACAGGCGGCGTCCGATGCCCTGGCGGCAGGTGCGTTTCATCAGACGACCGCATGATAGATAACGGGTTGATCGCTCGTACGCAATAGCAAATGTGTGAGCAGATAGCACCCCGTCAGGCTTTCGAGAGGTCGAATCGCGTAAGCCCCACGGGTTGTTGCCGTTAGGCGTCGGCGGACGTGCATGAGGGGTGGTCCACAAGACCCCGCAAAAAGCACCGGGGAACCACAAAACCGAGCATAAAATTGTTGCATTGGAAGCAGTTAGTAAGTAACTTAATAAGTTCTGGTGGGTTCATACCCACCTTTTGCGTACCGTAGACTATGGCTGACGACATAAAGGATGAGGTTAGAGAGCTTGTTGAGAGGCCGCTTCTGCAGGAAGGTGCAGAACTGGTCGACGTGGTCGTTTCGCGATACAAGGGACGAGCGACGCTGCGGCTGTTCGTCTATTCACAGAACGGAACCACCGTCGGCGAATGTGCGCGGCTTTCGCGTATCGTGAGTGACATAATTGACGGAGCCGGCCTGTTCGAATCCGGTTATACCCTGGAAGTCTCCTCGCCGGGACTGGATCGCCCGCTCAGGACCGCTCGGGATTTCAGGTTTCGCATCGGCGAGACGGTAGAGGTTGGTTTCATCGATCGCACGAAAAAAAACGTTACGGGCCGGATTGTTGCGGCTACAAGTGACGATGTTGAATTGGAGAACGAGTCCGGAGTTTTTACTCTGGAGCTCTCGGAAATCGAGCAGGCAAAGATAGCCTTTTGACGGGGAGCCGATAGATGGCGTTTGACATGGTAGAGGCGATCACTCTGATTGCCCGCGAAAAGAACATCGACTTCGACGCGGTGCTGGAAACGCTTCAGGCAAGCCTTCTGGCTGCCGCCAAGAAGAAGTATGACTACATCGACAACATCACTTTCAAGTTCGATCGCAAGGCGAACGATCTGTTGATGATAGCGACCAAGATGGTGGCGGAGAAGGTGGAAGACGCCAACATCGAGATATCGCTTGAGGACGCCAGGGAGATCGACCCCGAGGCCGGGCTGGGTGATGAGCTCGATATCTACATCGACTACGAGACGGAGTTCGGCCGCAACGCCATTGCGTCCGCGAAACAGACGCTCGTTCAGAAGGTGCGCGAGGCGGAACGCGACCGCGTCTATGATGAATATGTCGACAAGGTCGGGACACTGGCATCCGGCGTGGTACAGCAGATTGACAAGGGGAACGTGATCGTGAACCTGGGTCGCGCCGAGGCGCTGCTGCCGATCAAGGAGCAGATCCCTCGGGAGCGGTTCCGTCAGGGAGAGCGGGTTCGCGCCTACATTCTCGATGTTCAGAAGAGCCTGCGCGGACCTCAGATAATCTTGTCGCGGGTCAACAACGAATTCCTGCGAGGGCTGTTTGCGCTCGAGGTTCCCGAGATATATGAAAAGGTAATCGAAATCCGGGCCATTGCCCGGGAGCCGGGGGAGAGGGCCAAGATCGCCGTTTATTCCTCTGACGATCGCATCGACCCGGTCGGCGCCTGTGTCGGCATCAAGGGAGTGCGGGTGCAGTCCATCGTCCGGGAACTCAGCAACGAACGTATTGACATCGTACCCTTTACCTCCAGTCCCCAGATGTTTGTGACACGCGCCCTGGCGCCGGCAAAGGTGGTCAATGTCGAGACCTTTGAGCTTGAAGCAAAAATGACCGTTGTCGTCGAGGACGAAAAGCTGTCGTTGGCTATCGGGCGCAATGGTCAGAATGCCCGCCTGGCTTCCAAACTGACCGGCTGGAAGGTGAACATACTCTCGGAGACGGAGTACAACGAGGCTCAGCACCGCGAGGCGGAGATGCTGGTGCCGGTGGGCCAGTTGGAGGGTATCGGGATCAAGATTCGTGAGCGCCTGATCGAGGCCGACATCAATTCCGTTCAGCGTCTGGCCGCGACCTCTACGGAGATACTTATGAAAATCCCGGGCATCGGCCAGAAGACGGCTGAGACTCTGATCGAGAAGGCGAAGACCCTGGTCCACCAACTCGAAAAGGATTACGAGCGGCGTAAAGCTGAGCAGGTAGCCGAGGCCCCGGACAAGGGCGCCAAGGACGAGAAGCTGTCCGAAGAAGACGTTTTTGAAACCGACGCCGATTTCGTCACTGAGGTGGATGACGTGCCGGAAGTGACCGCTCCCGAGTTCGACGAAATCGAAGACGGGGACGAGAGTGACACCCAGCAGAAGACCGAACAGGATGAATAGGCTCCTTTACCCATATAGCACTCCGAGGAGGTGAGACCAGGATGGCCAAAGACTCCATCAGGATTTATCAACTGGCCAAGGATTTCAAGATTTCCTCGGCAGCCATGGTGAAGATACTACAGGACCTGAAATTCGCGCCCAAATCTCACATGTCCGTTGCCACGCCCGACATGGTAGCGGCGGTCAAAAAAAAATTCGCTCAGAAAAAACAGGAAGCCAAGAATGAGATGGCGCATCAGGAACAGGTCAGGCAATCCGCGAGTCCGAGTGCGAAAATCGGCGCGATAACCGTGAAAGACTCCGGCTCTGACGTAGCCGGACTTATGCGCAAGATCGTCAAGAAGCAGCGCAAGAAGGAGCGGCGCCGCAGGAAGGACCGCCGATCCGTGGATAAGACGGCGGTGGCCAAGAGTTTCAAGGCGACAATGGCCAACCTGACCGGCGCCAAGACGCGTCGGAAATACAAGCGGTCGGGGATTGCCGGCGCCGACGCCGACGCAGGTGCTGAAAACCTGCTCGAAGTAAATGAATTCATGTCGGTGGCGGAACTGGCCAAAGTTATGGATCGCAAGCCGGCGGAGTTGATCGCCAAACTGTTTGAACTGGGTATGATGGCCACTATCAATCAGCGCCTTGATATGGATACGATTGAAATGCTTGCCGCCGAGCTGGGATTCGAGGCAACGCAGGTGGCCGAAGTCGGCGAAGACGCTCTCGAAGAAGAACACGATGAGTCTCTCGCAGCGCGGGCCCCGGTTGTCACGGTCATGGGTCATGTTGATCACGGTAAGACATCGCTGCTGGACTATATTCGCCAGACCAACGTCGTGGCCGGTGAGGCGGGGGCCATAACTCAGCATATCGGCGCTTACCAGGTGGGGCACGATGGCGGCCTCATCACCTTCCTGGATACGCCTGGTCACGAGGCGTTCACGGCCATGCGCGCCCGCGGCGCCCATCTTACTGATATCGTGGTCCTCGTGGTGGCCTCCGATGACGGCGTCAGGCCACAGACGATTGAAGCGATAGACCACGCCCGGGCGGCAAACGTGCCGATCATCGTTGCCATTAACAAAATCGACAAGCCGACCTCCAATCCGGACGCCGTCCGCACCCAGTTGACCGAGCACAACCTTGTTGCCGAAGACTGGGGCGGCAAAGCGATTATGGTTGAGGTTTCGGCCAAGTCCGGCGAGAGCATCGACAAGCTGCTGGAAATGATCCTGCTCCAGGCTGAGATGATGGACCTGACTGCGGACCCCACGATTCGCGGCCAGGGAACAGTGGTCGACGCCAGACTTGAGAAGGGCCGTGGACCTGTGGTGACAGGACTGATTCGCAGGGGAACGTGCCGGATCGGTGATTCCATTGTCGCCGGCTCTTTTTCCGGCCACGTCAGAACGATGACCAATGACCGCGATCAGAGCCTGGCAGCGGTAGGGCCATCCACCCCCGTGCAGATAACCGGGCTTCACGGGGTACCGCAGGCCGGCGACAGCTTGATGGTTGTAAAGAACGACCAGGAAGCCAGGGAGATAACTCTTCGCCGCAGCCAGATAAAGAGGGAACAGGATGCCCGGAGGTCGCACGGGCGAATGACCTTAGACCGCGTGTTTGACCGCATCAAAGAGGGCCAGATCAAAGAGGTGCGTCTGATTCTCAAGGGTGATGTGGACGGCTCCGTGGAAGTGCTTTCCGACACACTCGGCAGGATCGCCACCGAGGAGGTAAAGGCGAACATCATCCACCAGGGAGTCGGTTCAATCACCGAATCGGACGTGCTCCTGGCGGCCGCCTCGGATGCTATCGTGATAGGGTTCCAGGTGTCGCCCGACGGTAGGGCCCGGGAGGCCGCAAACCGTGAGCACGTCGATATCAAACTGTATGACGTCATCTACGAGGCCGAGAACGATGTCAAGAAGGCGCTCGAGGGCCTTCTGGCACCCGAAGTCACGGAGAAGTTCGTGGGGGCGGCCGAGGTTCGTAATCTGTTCAAGATTCCCAGGGTCGGTACCATCGCGGGCAGCGCCATCCGTGAGGGAAGAGTCAGTCGCAAGGACCGCATTCACATTGTCAGAGACGGCAAGATCATCTACAAGGGCTTTTTGAGTTCGCTAAAACGATTCAAGGATGACGTGCGAGAAGTCAAGGAGGGGTTCGAATGCGGTATCGGCGTGGAAAACTATAACGATATCAAAGTCGGTGATGTTGTCGAGGCCTTCGAGGTAGTGGAAACAGCGCGGACTCTTTAGGTGCTTGCAGTTTTGGTTACCGTTATTCTGACCATTCGTCTGGAGCTCCCGTCGGCGGAGTCGTTGAAAGACAAGCGGCGCCTTCTCAAGCCCCTGATGACACGGTTGAGAAAGGATTTCAATATCTCTATCGCTGAGGTAGACAGCAACGATCGACACCGTGAGGCTCTGATCGGTGCCGCTGTGATCTCCAACAACGGTAGTTTCGGTCATCAGGTGATTTCCAGGGTAGTGAACAGAATCGAATCGAATCCGGCTGTTGTCGTAGCCGACTATCAAGTGGAGTCGTACTGAACGTGAAGCAGTTCAAGCGTTCCGACCGCGTGGGCGAGGAAGCCCTTCGCACCATATCGCGCACGATGGAGACCGAACTGGCGGAGCATTTCTCAGGGATGGTCACCTTTACTCACGTTCGCATGTCTGCCGATCTCCGTTACGCTACGGTGTACTATTCGTTTCTGGGCAAGGAGGACGACCGTAAGTCGGTAGCCGAGTTCTTCCTCCGGGAAAACGGTCGCATCAGGCATAAACTTGGCGCAAACCTGCGGCTCCGGCATATCCCTGAGTTGACTTTCAAGTACGATCCGTCCATCGAGGAAGGAATGCGCATTGAGCGCCTGCTCAATGAAATCAAAAGTGACAAACAGGAATAGTCCGTCCGCAGCCGGCTTTGGTGACCTGATCACTGAGATAGCGAGGTTACTGGCGAGCAGCCGGCGGGTGTTGGTGGCCTCGCATGAGGATCCGGACGGCGACGCGATCGGTTCGCAGTTGGCCCTTGCCTCCTACCTGCGTCACCTGGGCAAGGAGGTCTTCCTCGTTTGCGCAAATGTCATTCCGGAGAAGTACCTGTTTCTGCCCGGAGCTAAGGATATTCCCCATGTTGAATCTCTCGGCGAAGGTTTCGCTGTTGATACGGCCGTTGTGCTGGATTGCCCTGTCCTCGACCGCACCGGCGCGGCCATTCGCTTCCTCGACGACGGTGTAAGAATCGTCAATGTGGATCATCACCGTGGCAATACGGAGTTCGGAGAAATCGCCTGGGTCAACAGCGAGGCCTCGTCGGTCGGAGAGATGGTCTTCGAGTTCTTCCAGCAGGTTGGATACCCGGTTTCAAAGGAGATCGCCTGGCAACTCTATACCGCCATTCTCACCGACACCGGTCGCTTCCGGTTTTCCTCGACCACCCTGCGCACGATGGAGATTGCCGGGCTTCTGATCGAGGCCGGAGCTGACCCGCACAAGATATGCGATATGGTATACTACGCCAAACCTTCCTCGACCATGAAGCTGGAGGGCATGGTCCTCGGCAGTGTCGAGTTCCATGATGACGACCGCATCTGTTTTCTAACGCTGACGCGGGAAATGTTGGCGCAGTCGGGAGCGCACGAATCGGAGGGGGAGGGTCTGGCCGATTTCACCCTGCACGGCAGAAATGTCAGAGCGGGTGCCCTTCTCAGAGAGATCAACAACGGCCGGACCAAGGTGTCGTTGCGTTCGCGAGACAGTATTGACGTAGCTGCCCTGGCGGCCAAACTGGGCGGCGGCGGACACGACAACGCATCCGGGTGCACCATGTTGATGCCCTTAGCACAGGCCAGGCAGGAATTACTGCGACTGATTCGTGAGGTGGTCAATGATTGACAGCGGTGGATACTACCACGGAGTCCTCCTGCTTGACAAGCGGGCCGGCCTTACCAGCCACGACACCGTCATGGAGGTGCGCCACGCAATTCGGCAACGGCGCGTGGGTCATGCCGGTACGCTTGACAAGCTGGCCGAAGGGCTGCTGGTCGTATGCATCGGTCGGGCCACCAAGATAGTGCAGTTCCTGTCCGGCTTTGACAAAACGTACGTGGCGGAGATATGTCTGGGCCGGAGATCCAAAACATTCGATTCTGAGGGCGTATCCGTGGATGAGGCGGTGCTATCGCCGCCGGATCTCAATTCCGCTGCGCTGGCGAAGCTGGTATCGGAGTTCACCGGCAGAATCAAGCAACGGGTACCCGTATATTCAGCCGTCCGGATCAACGGCGTGAGACTGCACCGGTTAGCGCGCGAAGGCGTCGATGTCGTCCCTCCGGAGCGTGAAGTGGAAATCAGGGAGATTGCCGTTCTGGAGTATCACAAGCCGCACCTGCGTCTGAGGATAACCTGTTCCAGCGGTACCTACATCCGTTCCCTGGCCGATGATCTTGGCAAGCGGTTGGGATGCGGGGGATACCTGTCGAAGTTGCGCAGGACCGCGGTGGGCACGCTCACATTGGATGGTGCCGTCAGCTCGGATGACGTGCCACGGCTTCATGGAGCGGGGAAACTGGCCGACCACCTGCTTCCTTTCTCCAGTGTGCTGACGTTCAGCGCCATCAGAATCAACGATGATTATGAGCCATACGTGGTCTCCGGCAAATCCCTGCGGGCATGTGATGTGATCGGTGTCGAAGGCAGTTTCGGTGTCGGTGACAAGATTGTCCTGAAGAACACTCGGGGGGAGGTCCTGGCCGTGGGAACTGCCGGCCGTTCGTCTCACGGCGTTGGCAATAACGGCGACGGAGAGTTGTTCAACTACATAAGGGTGCTGAATTGAGCATTGAGATCATCAGAGGGCTGCAAAACTACCAGCGTCCATCCGGGCACCCGGTGGTGGCGACGATCGGCACCTTCGACGGCATTCATCGCGGCCACCAGGAAATCCTGCGAAGGGTCCTCGCCGCCGGTGAGGCAACCGGTTATGCTCCGGTGCTGGTGACCTTTCACCCTCACCCGCGAGTGCTGGTGACGCCCGACGACGCGCCGTCGCTTCTGACGACGATCGAGGAAAAGGGAAAATTTCTGCCGGACTTCTTCCGCGGGACGGTCCTTGTGCTGGACTTCACGTCGGAGTTAATGAGCCTTTCAGCGGAGCAGTTTGTCAGAGATATCCTCATTGACAAGTTGGGGATGAAGAAACTGGTGGTCGGGCATGACCATGCCTTCGGCAAAAACCGGAGCGGGAGCGCCGATGAGCTTGGGGCTCTGGGAAAACGCTGGGGATTTGACGTGGAAGTTGTGGGACCGGTGATGTACAACAACCATCGGATCTCATCCACCTATATTCGAACGCTCCTGAAAGAAGGCAGGGTCGGCGAAGCGGTGCGCGTTCTGGGGCATCCTTATGCCATCTACGGCACGGTGGAGAGAGGCATCGGTCTCGGGCGCAAGCTCGGTTACCCCACCGCCAACGTGCGTTACAATCCACGCAAGCTGCTTCCCCGCCAGGGAGTATACGCCTGTCGGGTCCAGAGCAGGGGACTCAGGAAGAACGGGATGATGTTTATCGGAAGAAACCACTTCAATCCCCAGGAACGCGTCTCCGTGGAGATCAACCTGTTTGACTTTGACGAAGATCTCTACGATACTGACATTGTAGTCTGCCCCGTACGATTCGTCAGGGAAGGCAGGAAGTTCGAATCAGCCGAGGAGCTCGCCAGGCAGATCAGAAAAGACAAAGATGAAATTATGAAGATAATCCAAAGGGAGAAACGCGATGACCGCGACAAAAGAGCGGAAAGCAGAGATTGTTGCTGAGAACCGCTTGCACGAAAAAGATACCGGCTCACCCGAGGTTCAGATCGGGCTGCTGACGGAACGCATCAACCACCTGACGGAGCACATGAAAACGCACAAGAAGGATTTCCACACACGCCTGGGACTTCTCAAAATGGTGGGCAGAAGACGCCGCCTGCTGGACTACCTGAAAAACACCGACATCAACAGCTATCGCCAGGTGATTGCCAGTCTCGGACTGCGGCGATAAGGAGAAACGAGATCAGTATATGACACACAAAGTAGAAATTGAACTTGGAGGACGAACTCTCACTATCGAAAGTGGGAAACTGGCCAGGCAGGCCAACGGGGCGGTAACGGTCAGGTATTGTGATTCGATGATCATCTCCACCGTCTGCTCCAACACGGAACCGAGGATCGGTTTCGATTTCTTTCCACTGACGGTGGAATACCGGGAGAAGGCATACGCGGCCGGCAAGATCCCGGGCGGGTTCTTCAAGAGGGAGGGGAGACCATCCGAGAAAGAGGTCGTTTCCGCCAGGATCATAGATCGACCCATCAGGCCTCTGTTTCCCGATGATTTCAAGGGAGAGACGCAGGTTATCAATTTCATCATCTCTCATGACCGTGAGAATGACACCGATGTCCTGGCCCTGGTGGGAACCGGCGCCGCTCTGGCTATCTCCGATATCCCGATAGAGAAAGCTGTCTCCGGCGTGCGCGTGGGTCGCATCGGCGGGCAATTGGTTATCAACCCGACCATTGGCCAGATCGCCGAATGCGAGTTATCCATTACGCTGGCGGGATCCGAGGACGCCATTACCATGGTTGAAGGTGGCGGCCGTGAGATTGCCGAGGCCGACATGGTCGAGGCGCTGACGTTCGGCCACGATCATATCAAGATGATCCTGGAGAAGGTCAAAGAACTTAAGGCGATGTGCGGCCGCGAGCCTTTCGAGTACACGCCCGTGATTATCGACGAAGCCCTGACAACTAAAGTAAAGGAGATGGCGGGCGAAAAACTGGACGAGTTCAACCGTATCGCCGACAAAAACCAGCGCCATACCGAAAAGAAGAACCTCACCAGGGAAATCGTGGAAGCTCTCGGCGAGGAGTTTCCGGAGCAAGAGAAAGATATCAAGACAATAGTTCACGACCTCGACGCCGGGGTCATGCGGGCGATGATACTCAATGAGAACCGTCGCATTGACGGCCGCGGCCCCGATGATATTCGCGAGATTACCTGCGAAGTGGGTTTCCTGCCACGCGCGCACGGTTCGGGCCTATTCACTCGCGGGCAAACGCAGGCGCTGGTGGCCATTACGCTGGGAACCAAGATCGACGAGCAACGCCTGGATGAACTGGAAGGCGAGTCGACCAAGAGCTACATGCTCCACTATAATTTCCCACCGTTTTCCACGGGCGAGACAAAACCGATTCGCGGCACCAATCGGAGGGAAACCGGACATGGGGCGCTGGCCGAGCGGGCTCTCTTCCCGGTAATTCCGGCCGAGGAAGGTTTCCCGTACACCATCCGTGTGGTTTCCGACATCCTGGAGTCGAACGGCTCGTCGTCGATGGCGAGCGTATGCGGAGGCTCTCTGGCCCTGATGGATGCCGGTGTTCCCATCAAGTCGGCCGTGGCCGGTATCGCAATGGGCCTGATTAAGAGCGACGACAAAGTAGTGATCCTGACCGACATTCTCGGCGACGAAGATCATTTCGGAGACATGGATTTCAAAGTCACCGGCACCACTGAGGGCATCACCGCTATCCAGATGGACATCAAGATCGCCGGGCTTGACGTTGAGACCATGCGTCAGGCTCTCGACAAGGCCCGCATCGCGCGACTGAAGATCCTGGAGAAAATGAATGCCGCCATGCCCAAACATCGCGACCAGCTTTCCGAGTTCGCTCCCCGGATCATCACCATTAAGATCCCGCCGTCGAAGATCGGCGACGTTATCGGTCCCGGTGGCAAAATCATCCGGGCCATTGTTGAGGAAACCGGCGCCAAGATCGACATCGACGACGACGGCACGGTGCTGATTGCATCCGTTGACGGCGACGCCGGTCGCCGAGCCCTGGCGCGCGTCCAGGAACTCGTAGAAGAGCCTGAAATCGGCAAGGTCTACACCGGTGTCGTCCGGCGGGTGACGACGTTCGGCGCTTTTGTGGAGATTATCCCCGGCACCGACGGCCTGATCCACATATCGGAACTCGACCACACCCGCGTGAGGCGGGTGGAGGACGTTCTGAACGTCGGTGACAAAGTTGACGTCAAGGTTCTCAGTATCGACCCGGAGGGCAAGGTCCGTTTATCCCGCAAGGCCATTCTCGACAACGGCGGCGCCGGCAGCCGCCATGCAGAAAGACCCCGATAGCCCGTGACGAAATACAGGATGGCATCCCAGAAAGCCATCTACCACAAAACCACGCTGAGGAATGGACTGAGGGTAGTGACCGAGAAAACCCCCGCGGTCCGTTCCCTTTCGTTGGGTGTCTGGATAGACGTGGGATCGCGCCACGAAAGCACGTCCGAAAGCGGCGTCAGTCACCTGGTTGAACACATGGTCTTCAAAGGCACCCGGAAACGAACGGCCAGGCAGATCGCCTTGTCGCTGGAGTCGCTCGGAGGCGGGCTGAACGCCTTTACCTCCCGCGAGCAGACCTGTTACACCGCCAGGGTTCTTGACGATCACCTGGATACGGCAGTCGACGTGCTGTCGGATCTCACCTGTCATGCTACGCTGACACCGACCAATCTCAAGCGTGAGAAGTCGGTCATAATCGAGGAAATCAGGGAATCGCTCGAGAATCCGTCCGACCACATCCATGACATTTTTGCCGGGACGTTCTGGACCGATCACCCGCTGGGCCGCCCGATCATGGGCACTGCTCAGAACCTCTCCCGTATGCCGCGGGCGAAGATACTGGATTATATCAGGCGCAACTACCGCTCGGGATCAATTGTCATTGCCGCCGCCGGCTCGGTGTCACATGACCGGTTGGTGAAACTGGCTAGTCGGAAGTTCGAGTACGCTACTGGCCGGGCCGAGACTGCCCCGAAGGCGTCGCACGGCACCGGATTCAAGCTGAACCTGGTGCCTTCTGAAAACGGCCAGACTCATCTCTGCTTAGGCTATCCCGGTCTGCGCTATGCCTCGCGGTGGAGAATGGACCTTATGGCGCTCAACACCTACCTCGGCGGCGGGATGTCATCGACGCTGTTTCAGAAGGTACGGGAAGCCCGGGGCCTGGCCTATTCTGTCTATAGTTACCACGAGACATACCGTGACGCCGGTGTTTTCGGCGTCTACCTGGCCACCGACAAGCGTCGAGTGCGCGAGGCCTTTGACATTGTTCTCGGGGAGGTCGGTCGGGTCAAACGGCGGCGCGTCTCTGCGACGCGGCTGGACCAGATCAAGCAGCAACTCAAGGGCCAACTGATGCTGAGCATGGAGTTCACAGCCTCGCGTATGAACCGGCTGGCCCGCCTTGAACTCCTAACGGGCAAATACACCTCGCTGGAACAGACCATGCGTGAGATCGACACCGTCACTCCGTCCCGGCTGATGGAGGCGGCCAACCGCGTCTTCGACGATTCCCACCTGACCGTCGCCGTCCTGGGCCCCGCCTCCAGAAACGATTTCAGGAGCGCCACAGGCAAATGAGAGGCGGGCGTCAAGCCCGGGAAATGCCTTGCGGCGGCTTTTCAATTATGCTAATTTTGCCGACTATTAACTGAAACTGCTGCGGATATCAACATGGCAACATCCGAGACGGCAAAACGGAAATACGACTTCCGTCGGATCGAAAGCAAATGGCAACAGCGCTGGGCTGATGAGAACCTGTATGCCGCGCCCGAAACGGCGGACCCCGCCAACAAGTTCTACATGCTGGTGATGTTTCTCTATCCTTCGGGTGACATCCACATGGGCCATTTCCGCAACTACATAATAGGCGACGCTGTCGCGCGCTACCAGATGATGCTCGGCAGGGACGTTCTGCATCCGTTCGGCTGGGATTCGTTTGGGCTGCCCGCCGAGCGAGCCGCGATACAGCGCGGAATCCATCCACAGGTATGGACTGCTCAAAATATCGCGGTGTCGCGCACCACCCTGCAAAAGGCCGGCATCTCCTATGACTGGTCGCGGGAAGTCACTTCCAGCGAACCCGACTACTACAAGTGGACCCAGTGGATGTTCATCCAGTTGTTCAAGAAAGGCCTGGCCTACCGCAAGAAGGGATTCGTCAACTGGTGCCCGGAAGACCGAACGGTACTAGCCAACGAACAGGTCAAGGACGGTCGCTGCGAACGGTGTGGCACCGTCGTCGAGAAGAAGAACCAGATACAGTGGTATTTCAAGATCACTGAGTACGCCGACCAGTTGCTCGATGACCTGGACAGACTGCCGCACTGGCCCGACAACGTCAGAACCATGCAGCGCGAATGGATCGGGCGCTCATACGGAACCGAGGTTGATTTCAATATCGAGGATTCCGGCGAGAAGCTGCCGGTCTTCACGACACGTCCTGACACTATCTATGGGGTGACCTACATGGCTGTGGCTCCCGAGGCGGAACTGCTGGACAGACTCGGCCTGACGGGTGAGTTCGCCGAGCGGGTGGCTGCCTACCGGGAGAAAGCCCTGCGCCGCACGGAAATCGAACGAGCGTCCGTCACCGAGGAAAAGGACGGCGTTTTCACCGGCAAGTACGCCATAAATCCCTTCAACGGCGAGCGCGTCCAATTGTGGGTGGCCGACTACGTTCTGGCAGGATACGGCACCGGCGCGGTCATGGCCGTACCCGCACACGACAGCCGCGATTTCGCCTTTGCTCGCAAGTATGGCATCCCGATCAGGATCGTAATCCATCCCGACGCCGACACATCATTAGACGCCGCTCAAATGGATGATGCTTTTGTCGAATACGGCCCGATGGTCAACTCCGGCCGGTTTGACGGCCTGGCGGACAAAGATGCTCTCAAGGCAGTCACGGCCTACGCCGAGGAAAAGGGATTTGGGCGCAGCAAAGTGAATTACAGGCTCAAGGACTGGCTCATCTCGCGCCAGCGGTACTGGGGTTGCCCCATTCCCATTATCCACTGTGAGAAATGCGGCGAAGTGACGGTGCCGGAGTCGGATCTGCCGGTACTGCTGCCGAACGTCGAGAACTTCATGCCGAAAGGCCGCTCACCACTGGCCGACATCCCCGAGTACGTGAGCGTCCAGTGCCCGGAATGCGGGGGAGAGGCAGAGCGCGATCCGGATACGATGGATACATACGTCTGCTCGTCCTGGTATTACCTGCGCTACGTCGACGCCCGTAATGACAGCGAACCGTTCGCGCGCGAGAAAGCTAACGCCTGGCTACCGATTGATCTGTATGTGGGCGGCATTACTCACGCGACCGGGCATCTGATCTATTACCGCTTTTTTCACAAGTTCCTGCGTGATATTGGGTGGGTCAGCGGCGATGAGCCTGCAGAGAGACTCTTCTGTCTCGGCATGGTTATGGATGAAAACGGCGCGGTGATGTCCAAGTCCAAAGGCAACGTCGTGTCACCGGAGCTGCTGATGGAGCGTCACGGTAACGATGTCGCGCGCCTGGCCATGTTCTTCACCGCTCCGACGGAACGTGAAGTGCTCTGGAGCGAGACCACCGTTACCGGTGTTGAGAAGTTCGTGATAAACCGCTTGTGTCCGATTGTAAACCACTACCGCGGTACCCACTCGGACTTAAAGCAACACTTTAACCAGGCGCAGTTGTCGACAGGCGAACGCGAGCTGTACGTCAAGCTGAACCGGACGATCAAGAAGGCTAGCGAAGATATCGACCGGCTGCAATTCAACACGGTGATCGCCGCCTTGATGGAACTGGTGCGCGACTTCCAACCGGAGAAGATCGCTAACGATAAGCTCAATGACGTTGTCATTCTCAGGATAATTCAAATGATGGCGCCGTTAGCGCCTCATCTGGCCGAAGAATTGTGGGAAAGTGCGGGTTGCTCCGGGTCCGTGTTCAAATCGCAATGGCCTGAATATGACGTGCAGGCAATCATCGGTGACACAATCGAGGTTGCGGTACAGGTCAACGGAAGGCTGAGAGATTCGGTGATAGTGCCCGCAGATGCGAATCAGGAGGCTGTTGAGGAGGCTGCGTTCGGCAGCGACAAGATCAAGGCGCACACTGAAGGTAAGGAGATTGTGCGTAAGATATTCGTCAGGGGCCGCATTCTGAACATCGTGGTAAAGGGGTAAGCTGTGTCAGGTTGGTTGCCAAGCAATAGACATGTTTTGGGTGATTTGAGCAGGGTGCGTTTGGATTGTGGTGACGTTGGTGACGGCAGCGTGGTGGTTGGGGAGCGGTGGGTTAACATAATATATCTTATGGGACGTTTGCGTGGTTCTCTATGAAGCTCTCCGTCGTCATCCCGGTATATAATGAGGTCTCCACTATTGAAGCTCTCCTCTCTCGCGTCAATGCCTCACCAATCCCCGATAAGCAGATCATCCTGATCGACGATTGCTCTACCGACGGCACGCGCGAGCTTATCAGGGAGCGGCTCGAAAGTCACGTTGACCGTGTCATCTACCAACCCAAAAACTACGGCAAGGGATTCGCTTTGAAGACCGGCTTTGAGCATGCTACCGGTGATATTGTCCTGATCCAGGACGCCGATCTGGAATACGACCCCCGCCAATACCCGATTCTGATCGATCCGATAGTCAACGACATGGCCGATGTCGTGTTCGGTTCCCGCTTCGTGGGCGCCGGCCCTCATCGAGTAGTCTATTTCTGGCACTACGTCGGCAACCGTCTGCTGACCCTCTTGTCCAATATGCTCACCAACATCAATCTCACTGACATGGAGACCTGCTACAAAGTCTTCCGGCGGGAGGTTATCCAGTCGATCGATATCAAAGAGAAGCGCTTCGGATTCGAACCTGAAATAACGGCCAAAATCGCCCGCAAGCGGGTGCGTATCTACGAGATCGGGATAAGCTATTACGGTCGGACCTACGAAGAAGGCAAGAAAATCGGCTGGAGAGACGGTGTGAAGGCGGTCTGGTGTATTCTCAAGTACAATCTGTTCTCGCGTTGAGCGGCCACTCAGTTCAATATGTCCTTCAGTATGGTAGGTCGAAACCCCTGTGGTTTCGACAATCGCTGTCAGGAGCGCAGGGCTCCTGACCTACGGGCTGCTTCTTTTTGCTCCAACCGGCAGGTCGCCTGTCGGTTTGTAGAGGAATTCCTATTGCGATTTCACCGTAAGGGAAGGAAGTGTAAAAGGAAGGAATTGGGAACTAATTGCACCGAAAACCTGCCTCGAGGCGAACGCGCTATAAGGGCACGTACCAAGGCTGGTCAATGTTGATTACCCCCTTCGGTATTCTTGGTCAACATATCCTGTATTGTTGAATTGATGGTGTCGACTGTCCGCTTGTCTAAGGGGAAATCCACATCCAACTTCGCAATATGAGTAGCTTGACCTTGACTAACGCGATAGGATTCAATTCGAATCCTCGCCAATCCCTTGGGTCTTTCTCTGCTCAGTGATTTTGCGAAAGTAGACACAATCTCGGAGATCGGCTTAAGCAAAGAGGCTATTTGGCTACACCACTGAGTCAAGAGAAGTATGATCTCGGGGCCACTTTCGTGTGATTCGATAACCAGAGGCACGGCACCAACCGTAATGAGGCTGTCTCCTTCGTGAGGCACTGGTTGTGCTGGCGCAATGGTCCTGTTGATCTCTCGCCACGTATTGGGCCAACAATCAGAACAGCAACAGGAAGCTGGCTGTGGTAAGAGCTTGAGTAGAAAGTACTCATCATCTTTTTCAGATTTGAGCAGAGTCAAAGCGCGATCAACGCTTCGTGATGGATTCATGCTGGTTTCCTCCTACACTAAATGTGGCAGCATGGTAGGTCGAAATCCATGTGATTTCGACAATCGCTGTCGGGAGCGCGGGGCTCCTGACTTACTTAGCCGACTTGACCCGTGCTACAGCCAGCCCCTTCTGGCCAGGTTGCGGCGCTGGCTCTCGTACACACGGCGCTCTTTCATAGCCTGCACATACCAGCCGATGTTCTCGATCAGGCCGTCCTCAAGTGATACTTGCGGTTTGTATGCCAAGTGTCGCGTCGCCAAAGAGATATCGCCGACATACGACGATATCTCCCCAGTCCGCTTTGACGAGGATGAAATCTTCGAAGAAGAACCGACAACGTCGGCGATCATGCGCGCCAGATCGAGAAGCCTCTCCCCTTTTCCGGCGGAGATGTTGAACGTCATTCCGGCGACCTTGTCAAATCTCTCTACAATCGCCATCAGGCCGGCGGTGCAGTCGTCAATGTAGGTGAAGTCGAGTTTCTTCTCGCGGCCGAAGACGGTCAGCGTGCGATCCCGCAAGGCGTAGTAGAGAAACACCGGGATCACGCGCTCCGAGACATCGTACCGCCCATAGACATTGGACAGTCGCGCGATCACCGGCTTTATGCCATAGCATTCATGGCAGGCGTGGATCAGGGCCTCGGCGGCGTATTTCGAGGCGGTGTACGGCGCTTTGATGCCGGTGATGTCTGTTGAGTCTTCCCGACGTGGGAGGCCTGGTTTCGATTCCCCGTAGACCTCACGGGACGATGAGAAAAGCAGGCGGCCGATTCCGTTGTGACGGGCGTACTCAAGAACATTGTGCGTCATGACGTAGTTGTCGAGCGCCAGCCCCGGCTTGACGACCAGGTCGTGCACGCGCGCGTTGGCCGCCAGGTGGACGATCAGGTCCGGCCGCGGGCGCAGCCGAAGTTTGTCAAGCGGCCGGCGCAGATCATGGAAGATGGTCTTGCGCTCGATCCTCGCATCCAGTATGAATGCCTGACATCAAGGGGGATAACACGATAGCCCCGCCTCATCAGCGCCTGGGTCAGCGCCGTGCCGACGGTTCCCGATGAACCGGTGACGAGGATTGTTTTTATCATAAAGTTCGCTCTACCTCGCCATCAGGTGCAACTGCGGCCCCCGTCAGATGAACTGGAAACCATGTTTCTCCCATCGTCGACGAGCCAACGCTGCCGGGCGGTCGACAACCAGACGCTTCCTGACCAGCGGTGCTATGGACTGCGGCTTGAGCAATCGAAACCGGCGGTGGGCGGTGCCGATTACAATTGCTGAAGCGTTGCTCACAGCCGCCTCAAGGTTGTGCTCAAGCGGGAGATTGCCCACTAAGATGCACTCTGCCGATTTCAGAAACGGTTCATGGATTGCAATTCGAGCGCCGCGTCGTTTCAGCTTAAGAGCCAGTTCCACTGCCTGGGAGCCGCGCGTATCGTCCGTTTCCGGTTTGAAGGCCGCACCCAGCAGGGCTATCTTTCGTCCTTTGAGCTTACCCAACTGTAACTGCAGGGCGTCGACAACGCCGTCCAGAATGCGGCTGTTGACGGCCAGCGCCGTTTGGGCCGTCAGGAACGAGAACTCCCCGCCAAGCTCACGCGAGTTTATCAGGTGGCAGTCCTTGGGCAGACACGACCCGCCAAAACCCAGGCCGGGCTCGAAATAGTGCTGACCGATGCGCGGATCAAGGCCTATCCCCCGCCTGACGGCATCGATGTCCAGTTCCTCCCGCCGGGCGTACTCCGCAACTTCGTTTATGAACGCCAGCCGGTGCGAAAGATAGAGATTCGACGAGAGCTTGATCAGTTCCGCTGACTTCCAGTCGGTGGTAACAAGCGGGATAGTCGATCCATAGACCGACCGGAAAAACCTGACCATGCGCGTGCGCGTGTGAGCATCCCGGGTTCCGATAATGACCCGCCACGGTTTCGCCGTATCTTCGTAAGCAAATCCCTCGCGCAGGAACTCCGGGTTGACGGCCAGTCGTACCGACGACCCGTGCGGGGCGGCGTCAAGCAACTCGCGAAACAATCCCGCAAAACCGAGGACGTTGGTGGACTTGAGCACCACAACGGCCGCCCTTTTTCTCCTGACGCCACCGATCCGCTGAGCCATCCTCTCGAACGCGGCCAGTTTCATCTTCCAAGTAGTCTGATCTGCTGAGTCGATAGCTACAAAGATCATCGAGGAACGCTGATAGCTCTCCTTGGACGGCACGGTGATCTCCAGCCGCCCGGATTTCAGGGTTTTTCCGACCATGCGGCCAAGGGTCGGCTCGTGGAAGTGGAGTCTCCCCTGCCTGAGAGACTCGACGGTAAGCGGGTTCTTTTCGACTACGGTAACTCTGCGGCCCCCGTCGGCAAGAAAGGCGGCTGTCGCCAGACCGACAAAGCCGGCGCCAACCACCAGTATGGAATCGTCGGAAGTCATTAATCAAATAGTATAGCCGGCGTCGACGGAATTGCCAACCAATAATTACGAGACCTTCCGAAAGCCCCAGTCCAGCAGGCGCCGGGATTCCTTGAAACGAAGTCTGTCGCCGGGAACGCCGAGAGTAACAAGCGTGAGCCTCTCCCCTTTACTGTTCCTGACCAGGGCGGTCAGGCAGTAGTCGGCCGCGCGAATGTAGCCGGTTTTGCCGGCCAGGACCCGGTAGGGCGACCAGAGCAGGCGATTGGTATTGGACAGATTACAGTAACTGTTCTTTCTATTGAGCAGTTTCACCCTATGTGTTTTCAACGAGGTGATCCTGGCGATCGCATCATAATCACAGGCATAGTGGATAATCCTGGCTACCTCGTGAGCGGTTGACACATTGCGCGTGTCCAGGCCGGTCGGTTCGTAGAAGACGGTGTGTTCAAGACCCATCCGCTCGGCTTTGTCGTTCATCTCCCGCCCAAAGGCGTCAATCGAACCGGAGGTGGCGCGCGCCAGAGCACGGGTGGCCCGGTTGTCAGAACTGATCAGAGCGGCGTGAAGCAGATCAAGCAGGCTCAGCTTACTGCCCACGCGAAGTCGCGAGCGTGACGAGCGGCGGGCGTCCTCGCGGGTAATGATCGCGGTGCGGTTCAGGTCAATCCCTTTGTCGAGCACCACCATGGCGGCGACCAGTTTGCTTATGGAGGCTACCGGGCGAACCAGGTCGGCGTTCTTGGCGTACAGGACTTCTCCGTTGTCGTAGTTCACGAGTATGGCGCTCTTCAGATTCAGATAGGGGCCTTTGCTCACCTGGTCGAAATCGAAGTGGTAGCCGGTGTTCAGAGTGGCTCCGGTATGACCGTCAGTTGGTTCGAGAAAACAAACGGTGGCCGCGAAAAAGAAAAGAATCACGCCCAACAGGAAGCTCGTCTTGCCGAAGAAGCCGTATGTCCTCATACTCATCAGATCGACACCTCCCCGCTCAGTATTTAACCCATTTGATGATCTCGGGCAAAGTCGGCCTCTTGCCGTACATCAGAATGCCGACGCGGAAAATCCTGCTGGTGAGCCAGATCATGCCGGCCACCGCAGCCACCACGATAAGGAAACTGAGGGTCGCCTCAGCGGCAATACCGGAGAACAAGGAATGCTCGGTCACGGTTGGCGCGATAAACACCACCCGCATCATCATCATGGTCGGCGCCGTGAAAGGAAACAAAGACAGCACCACCGCTAGCGTGGAGTTGGGTTCCTGCACTACCGCTATGCCCAGCAGGAAGGGCAGGACCATCAGTATTGTGATCGGGGCTACGAAGTTCTGCGCTTCTTTCTCGGTGTTGACGATCGAACCGACCAGGGCAAACAACGTCGAGAACAACAGGTAACCCGATACCAAAAACAGTATGAAGAACACGATGATGACCGGGTCGAATACGATGCGGTCGATCGAGGGATCAACACTCACCGCACTCCTCATCATAAACATGACCGCCCCCAGTGCGAACCAGATCGCGACCTGGGTGAGTGTGGCCGCGCCCAGCCCCATGATCTTCCCCAACATCAACTGGAAGGGGCTGACCGACGAGATCAATACCTCCATGATGCGCGAGTTCTTCTCTTCAATGACGGACCGCATGACAAGCTGGCCGTAGCCTATCATCATGCCGAACATGATGCCCACAAAGACAAGGGCGCTGAAATACTTGACCATAAACGGGATTGACTCTCCCTTGGCGTCCTGGATGGTCAGGTCGATCGGCTGGGTCAGGCTGAGCACCGAGTCGATCGACAGGTTGACGTTCGATTTCTCAAGTCGCCTGGCCGAGAGCAGATCGGACAGCCTTTGTTCAAACCGGCTGATCGACCGGAAGTTGTCCGAGTTTGTAACCAGGTAGAGGTCGGCATCGCCCCCGGAGGTTCCCTCCCCCACAACAAGAAAATACTTCAACTCCTTGTCGTTGATAAGTCGGCGCAGAGAGTCTTCGACAGCAGCGCGACCCGATGAGTCGACCCGATCGAGTTCAAAGATCCTTTCGACCGCATAGTACGGGACGGTCTCTTCGTCATCGATGAAGTAGCGTTCGAGCGCCTTAGCGAAACCGGCTCCAATCTCGCAGCCGGACTGATCGATGACGGCCAGGTGTTCCGTCTCGGACGCCTTCTGTCGAGCAAGGAAGGCCGGCAGCATCACGAGGGCGGCCATCAACACCGGGGTCAGGAATATCCCCGCGATGAAGGACTTCTTCTTCACCACCTGTGCGTATTCCCGCTTGAATACCACGAGGAACTTAGACATCGGCCACCTCCCCTGCGCCGCCGGGATCAGCAGGTTCGCCGCCGGCCATGTCGATGAAGATGCTGTACAGTGAAGGTTCCACCAGGGCAAAGCGACGCACCGAGACTCTCTGTGCTACGGACTTTAATATGGCGTCGGTGTCCGCCCCCCCTTCAAGCTCCAGTTCAAGGTAGTTATTGAAATCGGTGACCTTTCTGATCCCTGCCAGCGACGAGACAAATCCGCTGTCGCCGACGACCTCCAGTCGTATGGAGTTTTTTCCGAAACGGCTCCTGACCTCGGCCATGCTGCCGTCGATAACCTTGCGGCCCCGGGATATCATGCAGATATGATCGCATAACTTCTCGGCCTGTTCCATGACGTGGGTCGAAAACAGGATGGTCTTGCCGGCCCGTTTGAGCTCCAGCAGGATACCCTTGATAAGCTCTATGTTCAGGGGATCGAGACCGGAAAAGAGTTCGTCGAGGATAATCAGGTCAGGGTCGTGCAGGATGGTCGTGATGAACTGGAGCTTCTGCTGCATTCCCTTGGAGAGCTCCTCGACCTTCTTGTATTTGTATTCCAGAAGGTCCATGCGCTGAAGCCACTGGTCACAGTTTTCCCTGACGGTTCGGGCCGGATATCCCTTGAGTTCGGCCATGTACAGCATGACCTCTAAGAGAGTCATCTTTCTGTAGAGACCTCGTTCCTCCGGGAGATAGCCCACACGATTCCGGAAACGCCTGTCCGGGCGGTTGCCGTCGATAAGCACCCGGCCGGAGTCGGGCGCGGTGATATCCATGACCATACGTATAGTCGTCGTCTTGCCGGCACCGTTGGGGCCGATGATACCATACAGAACTCCCTCTGGCACTTCAAGCGACAAGTTGTCCACGGCGACTTTGTCGCCGAACGTCTTGCAAATCCTGTCCAGTTTCAGGAACATACCCGGCGTTGATACCTCGTTTTGGGGTGGCCGTCAACCAAAAACTGTCGTTATCCGATTCACTCTCCGAGTCCTGTAGGTCAGAACCCCTGTGGTTCTGACACATGAATCTGTCGAGACCGCAGGGGTCTCGACCTACTGCTGGCTGAATC